>ORJL011884857.1_pt1 | contig 230310 bp, 235 predicted proteins | sample 1779941 | NCBI WGS metagenome assembly ORJL01 (sample SAMEA104232317, study PRJEB22302) | groundwater metagenome | biome: forest; feature: aquifer; material: groundwater | place: USA | collected 2011-08-07 | depth 5.8 m | reverse complement strand
GGATTAAAAGTATGCTCTGCTCCCTATTGAATAATGAAATTATCAGCGAGGCTGTGAATAATTTTAAATAAAGAAGCTTGTTTTTTGTGAAATATAAGAAGATGAAATAAATTTGCAGTAACCAAAAAAAGGCGCCAATCGTATCTGTCATGATATAGGTGGACCAAGCAAGGAATGGCGAAAAAGCTATAAGCAAAAGCGAGGAAATTACTGCTGATAAATAACCTAGTCTTATCTTAACAAAATGAAAATTTATAAAGATGACTCCTAAATATCCAAAAAAAATTGGCAATATGAACGCCAAATATTCACTTCTAACCAAATAATTTAGGACAAATGCAATACTCGGATATAGAGGGCGTTTTGTAAATACTCGGTATACTTTTTTGTAGGTTTGCGGATCATTGAAAATGTTTTGTTGGACTTTGTCCTTCCAGGGGATTGGGTAATTAGTTAGCACTCTTTGTCTAGCCTCCTCGTATGAACTTCCCTGAATTTGGTAAAAATTGTGTATGTAAAACAGGCTGTCTGATGTATATGGCCATTTATTCTTGATGGTCACAACATATTGTGAGGAGGCAACAAACAGTAAGATTACCAGCGTAATCATGTTCTTTTTGTTTGTTAAGAGAGCAGTTAATTCATTTTTTTTCATGATTTAATGCAAATGTATAAAAGAGTATGTATATATGTTTCAGATTTTGGATTATAACATTATGTATCAAAACCTAATTTTCTGCTCTATGATATCAGATGATATAATACCTGAAAATCTCATGCAAAATTTGACAAAGCTAAGTGGGCAAAAAATTCTAGTCACTGGAGGCTCTGGGTTTCTTGGGGGTTATGTTGTAAAAGAGTTGTTAAAAAATGGGGCAAAAAAATTGAACATTATTTCTCCAAGGTCCAAAAATCTTGACTTGAGAATTAGAAAAAATTGCGAAAATATTACTAAAAAAATTGACCTAGTTATTCATCTGGCTGGTAATGTCGGAGGAATAGGAAAAAATAGAAAATTTCCAGGTACACTATTTTATGACAATGCAATTATGGGCATTGAATTAATGGAAGCAGCTAGAAAAAATAACGTAAAAAAGTATGTCACTCTAGGCACGGTTTGTACTTATCCAAAGTATACGCCCATACCTTTTAAAGAAGAGAATCTCTGGAATGGTTACCCTGAAGAGACGAACGCACCATACGGTTTAGCAAAAAAAATGCTGCTAGTGCAAGGACAGGCATATAGAGCCCAGTTTGGGTTAAATGCGATCTACTTGTTGCCGGTAAATCTTTACGGCCCCGGCGATAATTTTGATAAAGAAAGCTCTCATGTAATTCCTGCCTTGATAAAAAAAATTGTTTATGCAAAAAAAAGGAATGATAAGGAGATCGTTATTTGGGGCAGCGGCAAAGCCTCAAGAGAGTTTCTTCACGTCAATGATGCTGCAAGGGCGATCGTGCTCGCAGCTTCTAGATATAATGAACCAGATCCGGTAAATATTGGTGCAAATTTTGAAATCACAATAAGAGAACTTACAAACTTAGTATGCAAAATCTTAGACTTTAAAGGGAATATTATTTGGGATAAAACCAAGCCTGACGGTCAACCAAGAAGAAGGCTTGATACTAGACTGGCAAAAGAAAAATTTGGCTTTGTAGCCAAAATAAATTTTAAAGATGGATTAAAAAAGACAATCGATTGGTATTTGAAGACTCAGGGAATAAAAAAATAAAGGCGTTTATGAATATATTTTCAAAATATTATCATAGAGATTTAGAAAATTTTTTTTCCCAAATTACCCCAAATGGTTATCTAATCAAAATAATAAATAGTCAAAATGAAATAATAGTGGGTCAATACGACTATATTATTTTGACCAATACGCTTTCTTACGTCGAAGATATTCAAATTTACGTCCAGACTTTAAAAGAGCATTGTAAGGAAAATGCCAAAATAGTTGTTATAAATTTCAATTTCCTCTGGAAGCCTTTTTTGGATTTTGCGACGAAAATCGGGCTTCGCGAAAAAACCAAAAACGAACCAAACTGGTTATGGTTTTCTGATCTTCAAAATATTTTTTCACTCGAAGGGTACCAAGAAGTCAAAACAGGAAGAAGGTTTTTGTTTCCCGTACCGCTTGGTAATGTTTCAGATTTTATTAACAAATACTTAGCTCACTTACCTCTCTTGAATAGTTTGTGTTTAACAACATATCAAATATATCGTAGTTCTCCTCGACATATAAATAAAAGTGTTTCAATTATTATTCCGGCAAGGAATGAAGAAGGTAACATTAAAAATGTTCTAAAAAAAATCCCCAGTTTTGGTGGCTCCCAAGTGGAGGTAATTTTTATTGAAGGCCACTCGAAAGATAACACGCTTAAAGCAATAAAAAGTGAAATTAAATCCAACAGAACCGACATAAGAGCACGCGTATACAAACAGGGAGGGGTTGGAAAAGGCGACGCTGTCAGGCTTGGTTTCCAGAAAGCAAAAAACGATATTTTGATGATTTTAGATGCCGACTTAACCGTTAACCCGGATGATTTGCCAAAATTTTACAATGCTTTAGTTGGTGGCCATTGCGATCTTGCCAACGGATCTCGTCTGGTCTACCCCATGGAGCAAGAGGCAATGAGAACCTTAAATTATATAGGTAATAAAATATTTAGTGTATTGTTTACTTTTTTATTAGGACAGAAGATTAAAGATACGCTTTGTGGCACAAAGGCACTTTTGAGAAAGGACTATATAAAAATTGCCAAAAACAGAAAGTACTTTGGAAATTTTGATCCATTCGGTGATTTTGACCTACTTTTTGGTGCCTGCAGATTAAATCTTAAAATTGTTGACATTCCGGTGCGCTACAGAGAAAGGCGATATGGTGCTACCAATATTAGCAGGTTTTCTCATGGACTATTGTTACTGAAAATGACATTTTTTGCTGCAAAAAAAATCAAATTCATATGAACCTAGATAGCGCCAAAAGATTTGCAAAAATTTTATAATGCATTGGCAAATGAAAATTGTGAATTTGCTAATGATTTGCGACTAATTTATCCTCAAGAAAAAGAGGCAATGAGGACTCTAAATTATTTTAGTAATAAAATTTTTGACATATTATTCACTTTTCTATTAGGCCAACGTATTAAAGATACTTTGCGTAGAACGAAGACCTTGTTCCGTACAGATTATTTTAAAATCGCAAAAAATAGAAAATATTTTGGTGATTTTGATCCTTTTGGAGACTTCGATTTACTATTTTGGGTGTCAAAGCTAAATCTTAAAATTATTGATAATCCTGTTAAATATAAGGAAAGAAAATATGGAGTTACGAATATCAACAGATTCACTCACGGTTGGTTACTCTTAAAAATGGCAATTTTCGCTGGTATAAAGTTTAAATTTATATGAATTTGGATAATTCTAAATCCTTGAAGTACCACCGAAAACTTATAAGGAATAAATCATTTCTTAAAAAATATACTTCGATTTTTATCAAGAACTTAAAAAAGCATTGAACGGCAAAGGGGTTTATATTGAATTAGGTTCTGGAGCCGGTTTTGCGAAAGAGATAATTCCGAGTATTATTACTTCCGATGTTGATAAAGGGGAGGGAATCGATAAAGTTTTTTCAGCAACAAAAATACCCTTTAAAAACAAAAGTGTATCTGCCTTCATAATGCTTGACGTATTTCATCACATTAGAAATCCTGAAAAGGCCCTACAGGAGATGTCTAGATGCTTAAAGAAGGACGGGAAAATTGTTATGTTAGAACCTAATAACTCTTTATGGGGGAGATTTATATACAAAAATTTTCATCACGAAGATTTCAACCCAAACTCAGATTGGAATATTAAAAAAACCGGAAGAATGACGGTTGCAAATGGAGCGATACCATGGATTGTGTTTATTAGAGACAGAAAAATATTCAATAATAAATTTAAAGATTTAAAAGTTATTAAAATTGAACCACATACCCCATTTTTATATCTATTGTCCGGAGGCCTTTCAAAACCCCAAGTTGTTCCAGGGTCTTTTTATTCATTTTTTAAATTTCTAGAAAAAACTCTAAGTCCAATTAATAACTGGATAGGTATGTTCGTTACGATCGAGGTCAAAAAATTATAGAAATAAAATATTTACCAAATCCTATTGCTATTTCAAAAGTTTTGCATTTTTTAAATAATCTTCAAATAATTTCGATAAATATTTTATATCGTTCTCCTTCAGATATTGATGACAGCCTATCAAGAAACCATTTTTTACAAGATTCTTTGCAATCGGATACTGGCTTTCTATATCCCCAAAAATTTTCTTATATATTGGCTGGTTTAATAGTGGCATAAAAAGACGGGTTTCCACACCGTTTTCTTCAAGATAAAGTAGAAAATCCTCTTTCTCGATTCTAGGGTCCTTAATAATAACCGGATAAAACATGTATATGTGCTCAGACCCACTGCGAACTTCCGGCAGCTGGAAGAAACCGGAAAATTTTTTCAATGCGTGGGAAATTTCTATTCCCGCCCATTGTCTTTTTTTAATTATAAAGCCTCTTCCTTCTAAAGCAGCTAGCCCCAAAGCCCCTTCCATTTCGGTTAACCTGTAAGAATAACCAACGTGATGAAACTGAAACCTTCTTTCTATAAGGGAATTTAATTTAACTTTGCTTTTGGTATCGTCATCCTCAATTTTTAGATAAATATTGTCCCTTCCATGAAACATTAAACTTTTAATTATTGTTGCCAGGGACTCGTCATTAGTCGTTACTATTCCGCCTACGCCTGTAACTATAATATGAGCAACGTAAGTTGAAAAAACCGCGACATCACCCATTGAACCAACCGGTTTGCCCGCGTATCTAACAAACATTGTTTCGCAGGAGTCTTCGATTACCTTTAAATTATATTTTTTAGCTATTTTCATTATCGGCTCCATGTCGGCACTCTGACCGAAAAGATGTACAGGCAAGATTGCCCTTGTTTTTTTTGTAATCTTTTGTTCAATTTTTTTCGGATCAATACAAAAATAGTCCGGCTCAACATCAACAAAAACCGGTTTTAAATTATTGTGTAAAACAACATTGGAAGACGCAATGAATGTTATAGCAGGGACTAATATTTCATCCCCATCACTCCACCCGTAAGTTTCCTTAAGGGCGTGAATTGCTACTTGCAGAGCACTGGTCCCGCTGTTTGAAATGATGGCAAATTTACGATTGTGAAGTCTAGCAAACTGCCTTTCAAAATTTTCTGTAAATTTACCATACGATAATCTATTTGCATCAAGAACAGCCATTACATATTTTTTTGCTTTTGGAGAAATTTTAAGGTCTGCAATAGAAATATGTCTTTTTTTCATAGATTTCAAAACATATGGGCAAAGTGTAAATTCTAAACGATGATATAATATCCGCATGAAAAAATCCAAGATTGGAGTTTTTGGAATAGGGGAGGTAGGAAAAGCTATTGCGTCTATTTTTTCAAAAAAATATTTAGTTTTAAAAAAAGATATTGACTATGACGGGATAAACCAATCCAAATTGGAAGTTCTTCACGTTTGTATCCCTTACGGGCCGAAGTTCAAAGATACTGTTTTAGTGCAAATTAAAAAAAATCATCCCCGGCTTGTAATCATCCATTCGACTGTAAGACCTGGTACAACAAAAGAAATATTTAATAAGTCACAAACGCTAATTGTTCACTCGCCAATAATGGGCATTCATCCGAATCTCGCAAAAGACATTTTAAGATTTACTAAATTTGTAGGGCCTACAAATAAAAAATCCGGAACACTCGCCAAAAATCATCTTCAAAGTGTCGGAATAAAAGTAACCATGCTTGATGATTCTCTTCAGTCGGAAATTGGAAAGCTACTCGATACAACTTATTACGCTTGGAATATAGTTTTTTGTAAAATGGTTGGAGAGTTGTGCAATAAGCAAAATCTTAATTTCTCCAAAGTCTATACGCTTTTTAACGAAGTTTATAATTCGGGTTATCAAGAAATGAAACCAAATGTAGTAAGACCAATTTTGAAATATGAAAAAGGTCAGATTGGCGGTCATTGCTTAATTCCGAATGCGAAAATTCTCAATGACTATACAAAGCTCAATTTTACAGATTTCATATTAAAGGTCAATGAATCTTTCGAAAAAAGCGTCTAAATTTTTACAATATGGTTTTAATAAGAAAGCTTAAAGAGAAAGATATTGAGTCTGTTGTTTTATTGCATCTAAACTATCTCAATAAAGGATTTCTCGCCAATCTCGGAACTGAATTTCTTAGAGACTTTTATCAATCAACATTAAATATAGAAAGCGTTTTTACGATAGTTGCCATTGAAAGCAGTAAGCCGATCGGTTTTCTAATGGGTGCAACAAACCTCAATATTTTCCCTAGATTAATGATTGCATGTCTATGGCAAAAACTAATTCTAGTAATTTTTTTAAAACCAAAAATTCTTTTGAAGTTAATTCAAATACCCTTTTACCCAAGTTTTAAAAAGGACATTCAAGGAGAGATACTTTCGGTTGCAGTAAGCAAAGATTTTCAGAGAAAGGGCATCGGTAAACTACTAATAAATGCAGCAAAGAAAGAATTTTCAAAAAGAAATATAAAAAATTACCATCTCTCGGTAAGGGCAAAAATGATTGGATCCAATTTATTTTATAAAAAAATTGGGATGAAAAAAGAAAAAACATCAAAATTTATGGGAGACGAAATTATTTTTTGGACTAACGAAATTTAATATTCGATTTTCTACAAATCTATTTTAAATTCTCTTTTAGCCCTTGAAAACTCCCGGCTTAAGTCATAAGAATCAACAAAAGTAGTATTTTTTTAAATCCTTCTTTTCTATCTATAGAGATTCTTCTACTTTTTGCGAATCAAAAACAGTTGCTTGTATCAAGAAGGATGGTTTTAGTTTTAAATAATCTTTATTTACTATATCAACGTGTGCCAGCCTCGGAGCATAGTAAATTGGAAGGTATTTATTTTCCAACAAGAGTTCATGACCATAAAACCCCAAAAGCGCATCTTTTCCCGCTATCTTCCCAATCTCCTTACTAGTGTTTTGTAATTTCTAATTCGGGTATAAAAAAATTGTTGATAAGCCGAATATCGTAAAAATTAAATGAGCCCCAATTAATATCCTCATAGTAAAAACAGACTTAAATCTTCCATTAATAAATACTAAGCTCCCAATTATGATCACAAAAAGCTTGAGAAATGATAAATGCGTCGTAGATAATTTTGGCATAATTCGGAAAAAAAGGAGAGTTGAAGAAAACACATCTATAAACGAAATAAGCGGTAGAAATACTAGCAGAAAGATATTCACTTTGAACATTGTCTTAAGGAAATTTTTTCTAAATATATAGATAAATGCCCAGAAAAAAGGCCAAATTACCAAACTGGTCTGCAAAAGAAAAAGAACTATTTCTTGATTACCTGTTAGCCTCTTTGAAATAGCTAATATAGTTTTTTGCAACAATTACAGTGGGTAAAATAGTAAAAATGCCACAAAGAACTAAAGAAGAAATTAATCCTACTTTTTTCTCATATCTGCTCGCAATAAGATACGTAAAAAGTACAGTTAATAATCCCGAAAAAGCGCTTACAAATCGAGCTTGCCAAAAACCTGCTCCAAACATGGAAAAAGAAATAAAACTAAAAATAGTAAATAAAGGGGATACTGCTATATCGTGATAGAAATCATCTGGAGGCAGTTTACCGAAAACGTGCAAGCTCCTTGCACTGTAATTCCAAAATCCTTCATCACCGACCTGTCCCGAGTCAAGTAAAATAGAAGGATCTGCTGAAAGTAAAAAAAGCGTAGAAAAAAGCAATTGTTAAAATTCCAAGTAAATATTTATTCTTATTTATAAAAGTTAACAATAGCATTTATAAGTTTATTTTGATCACTATCTGAAAAACCAGGATAAACCGGAAGACTTAGAACCTCTTTGCTTAGTTTTTCCGTTATGGGCAATTTCGAATTACTATAACTTTTAAAAGCTGGTTGAATATGAACTGGATAGGGGTAATAAACATCGCAAGGTAAATTATTTTTCGCAAGATGAGACATTAGTTTATCCCTATTTTTTACCCTAATAGTGAATAAGTGATAAACAGAAACAGCGCTCGGAAATGAAGCCTGAAATTTAATTGGTAAGCCGGCTAATCTTCGCATGTAATTTGTTGCTAAATACTGTCTTTTTTTATTTTCATCCTTAAGCATTTTAAGTCTTATTGAAAGTACTGCTGCTTGTATTTCATCAAGTCTGCTGTTAATTCCAGCAAGCGTATGCCAGAACCTTTTTTGCTGACCCCCGTTTCGCATTTCCTTTATAAGGGAAGCCAATTTTGAATCATTGGTGGTAATTGCCCCTCCATCTCCTAAACCCCCTAAATTCTTAGTCGGATAAAAACTGAACGCCGCAGCTTTACCGAAAGAACCCACCATTTTACCCATATAACTTGCACCATGAGCCTGGCACGCATCTTCAATTATTGGAATCTTAAATTTTTCCGAAAATTTCATAAGCCCTTGTATGTTGCAAGGGTTACCGAAAATATGCACGGGAACAATTGCTTTAACTTGTTTATCTATATGTTCTTTTGCAGATTCCAAGTCTATGGTCATTGTTTTTTCGTCCACATCGCAAAATACAGGTATTGCTCCTTCGGAAATGATCGCAAGGGCTGTGAATGGCGACGTAAAGGAAACTGTAAGAACCTTATCGCCCCTGCTAATGCCAATTGCCCGAAGAGCAAGTCTTAAAGCGTCAGTTCCATTTGCAACTCCTATAGCTTCTTTAGTGCCACAAAAATGAGCAAAGTTCTTCTCGAATGATTGAACTTGAGGACCTAACATAAAATTGTTGGAGGCAAGCACTTTCTCAATTTCCAAAATCAATCGTTGTTGCAGTTTTTTATCGATTATTATTTTTATAGCCTGCGACATTACCAATAATACTTTTTATATTTTTTGTAATAATCAAGAGTCTCGCCAATACCTTCTTCGACGGAAACCTTGGCGGACCAACCCAGCTCATTCCTAATTTTTTTTGTATCCGCTATATAATTGCCAATTTCTATTTCTTTCCTTTCCTTTGGAAAAATCACGATTTTGTATTTTCCAAGACCAAAAACTTTAATTGCCAATTTTACAAAATCAAGTAGGGAGAGAGGGCTACCTCCTAAATTAAATGGTTCACCGGTTGACTTGGGGGATATTGCAGACAGTATTAAGGCATTTACAACGTCGTCTATGTAATTTATATCTCTTATTTGGGAACCATCTCCATACAAATTTACTGTTTCACCATCTATTATTTGTCTTAAAAACCAATTTAAAACACCTTGCCTTGGATGCATCATTTGATGGCGAGGACCAAAAGTATTTGTCATTCGAAGGGAAGTAGCTTCAATTCCATAAACATTAAAGTATAAAAAGTGATATTTCTCCGCAACAATTGAATTTATCCCATTAATATCAGTTGGCTCTTGCAAGTGTTTTTCGTCGATAGGCAAATAAAGAGCTTTTCCATATTGATTTCTTGTTCCGGCAAATATAATTTTGACTTCAGGATTAAATTTTCTACACGTTTCGAGTAGACAAAGCTGTGCTCTGCAATTAATGTCCAAATCCATAAAAGGATCCAACATACTATCTACGTGAGAAAGATTTCCAGCCAAATTGAAAATATAGTCCTTACCCTTTATTGATTGTTTTAATATATCTGTATTTCTCAAGTCGGCTATCGTAATTTTTATTTTTTTTTCAACAAATTTCACGTTGAACAAGTTTCCACCAAATCCGGAAATCATGGAATCATAAACCTCGACTTGAGATCCTAATCCGCTTAACTTAATTGCCAGGTTACTTCCAATGAATCCTAAGCCACCCGTTATCAACACCTTTTTATTTTTAAAGCTCTTCATTTTAAATAGGAATTCCGAATTTAAAACTAGTCATATTTCTTTAAAACTATTAATTTCCACCAGAGGACACTAAGTTCAATGAGAGTTTTTGATACTCTTTTAAAATTAAAAAATTGAGAACTTCCATGTAATCTGGGGTAGTGATGCACACCAACTTCAATAAATTTACATCCATCTTTTTGCAATTTTTTTACTAGTTCTACACATATAACCCCGCTATTGTAATGGAGTCTAATGGACTTTAAAGCAGTGTTTCTAATGAGCCTGAAATCACAATCTATATCACGGACCTTAATATTAAAAACCGTTCTCACAAAAAGATGGTAGATTGGTCCAACTATTTTTCTAATCAAAGGATCGTTTCTTTTTAGCTTATAGCCTTGAACTACATCAATATCCCCTCTAAGAAGGGCTGTCAGTTTAGTAAGCTCCTTCACATCATATTGACCATCCCCGTCAGTATAAAAAACTAACTCTTTGGAGGCAGACCTAAAACCCGATTTCAAAGCGCCCCCGTAACCCTTGTTTTTTTTATGAAATACCAATCTTAAATTGGGCACTTCCTTTTTCAACAATGTTAAAATTTTTCTACTCTCATCGCTCGACCCGTCATCTATAACAATTATTTCCCAATCACTAGTAACTTTCCTAAGTACTGATTCCGCGCCCTTTACCATGAGGGCTATAGACCCGGAATCGTTATAACAAGGGAAAAAAACCGAAATACTAATATTTAATTGTTTTTTTGCCATACCAAATAATGCAAAAGTCCTTCTCTTAAATTAGTTGTTGGCTGCCACCCTAAAAGCCTCTTCGCCAGTTTTATATTTGCCCAGGTTTTATAAACATCTCCTTTTTGCCTGCCTATTTTTTCTTTGCGTGCCTTTTTCCCGGTCAAATCTTCAATTAATTTTATAAATTCTATTAAAGTTACAGGTTTATTGTTGCCTAAGTTTATCACCGCAAACCCTACGTCGCTTTCTAATGCGTTGGCTATCCCTTTAATAATATCCATAACAAAAGTGTAATCACGACTTGAAGTTCCATCCCCAAATTGTTTTAAAATCTTGTTTTTTAAAATTGAATTAACAAATAAAGCAGGTGCCATATCCGGACGCCCTCTTGGGCCATAGACTGTAAAGAATCTTAAAATGACGGACCTTAAACCGAAACTGCGCCAAAAGCTTTCCACAAAGAACTCTGCGGCGCGTTTTGATGCACCATAGGGAGAAACAATTGTCTGGCAAAGGTCATCCTCTGTAAGCGGAAATTTTTTACTATCTCCATAAACAGAAGATGAAGAACTAAATATAAATTTTGAAACCTTAAAATCAGTACTAAGTCTTAATAAATTTAAAGTTCCTGTAATATTTACTCTTGTATAAAGCATAGGATCTGCAATAGATGTCCTTACACCGGCTCGTGCTGCCAAATGCACTACTTTATCAATTTTTTCAGAAATAAAGATTTTTTTAAGTGCAGAAAAATTTAGAACATCCTCTCTATAAATCTTAAAATCTTTATATTTTCTGCTGTTTTTTAAATTATTTTCCTTTAAATCAGGGCTGTAATAATCGTTAAAATTATCAAGACCCACAACTCTAAAATTTTTCTCTAACAACTTATCTGAAAGGTTAGAACCAATAAAACCTGCACATCCGGTAATCAAAATTGTTTCCATAGATACATAAGAAGAGCTTCTACAAAGATTATCCAATTTAAATGCCAAAAGCAATTAGGGTCTAAAAATCAAACAGTTTTTCAGGGTTTAAAGCTTTAATTCTTTCAAATATGATCTGGGCAGCAAGTTCGTGTCCCGACTCTCTGAAGTGGCCATCATAAGTAAAATAAAGAGGGAATATATTGCTTTTTATAAAGTATTCAAGCAGGCCCGAAAAAAGAATATTATGGCCCTTAAGCCTTTTTTGCAGTTCCGCTCCATACGGGCCCCTCGGATCAACAAAATGTTCTGGATATCCCAAAGCTTTTTTATTCGGCCATTCTCTGTCAGAAACCTGAGCACCGTCTGGGATAATAACTACAAGGAATGGAATATTTTTGCTGCGAAGTAATTCCGACATATAATCTAAATGCCTAACAGGCAATTCCCATAGTGTTTCCCAATCTTGGTCCGATATTTTGTCTCCCCTTACTAGGGCAACTATATCTTTATCCATATCCCCTTGGTACATAGCATCTTGTTGTACCAACTTACCTCTCCCCTTGATCGTATCTGCAATTTTTGCTTACACTTTAGAGTGCGTTCTTAGCCATTGTTTTATATTAAAAGAAACAAACGGCAATGCTATCTTTTCTTTTTGAAAAACTTGCGTTCTTTTATTAATTTGATCAAAGTGAAATTTAATATTACCTTCTTTAATCAGCTGGGAAATTTCCTCTTCGTTAAGCCCTGTATTACTGTTTTTTAATTCTGCTAATCGCACTCGATCTTCCCAGAATTCAGTTAAAGAGAATTCTAAAATTACCATATCAGGACGTAAATCTAAGCCTTTTTCTTTTAAATACAAATACTCGATCAGAGGTGAATATCCCAAAACAGAAGCATTTATTATATCTACTTTTTTCTTCCCGGCTAAAGACAATTTTCTTTCAAGGCTATTTGCAAAGGTCTTATCAAGATCTACGCCGAATCCCTGTCCGAATGAATCGCCTAGAAGTAAAATTCTCACCTCATTAGATGCTTTTGTTTTTGCAACCTCCTCGTCTCTAAAACCCATACTATTAATACGGTAAATAACGTCCCATTCTTCGGTTTTAAACCTGCACGTACTGTTGGGAATCATAACGTGATGAAAGTTTTCATCAAGACTTTGGCATGTGGAAAGATCGTAGTGCTTTTTTTCAGAAACCCTAAGGGCAAATTCCAAAAAAAGAATTGCCAGGACTAAGGCGAAGGAAAATAAAAAAGCTTTTAGTATTAACTTATGGATTATTCCCTTAGCAAATATTAAAATATCTTCAAAATGTTTCAAACCAAGAAAGCTACTTTTCTTGCTGTTCTTTATTTTCTTTTCACCTTTGGCTATATCATCAGTTCCGGCTTTTATCATATTGGTGAACTTCTTATACTCCTAAGTGTCAGTATAATAATTTTCATTTTTTACTTAAACCCCGGTATTTTATCTGTTTTAGATATTCCAAACAGCAAGAAGTTTTTATTCTTCATTTTAATTTTTATTATGTTAATAAATGTTTCATTGGTCGGCGCCAAGCTAGGAGACTCTTCGCAGACCAATTGGCAATATTTTTCTTTATTGAACAGAGTAATAGCTGGCTTTTCTCTCGTAGCAAGTTTTTCTTATTTCGTAGTTATAAATAAACTAAGTAAGTACATAATTAATTACAGATTTGCTGCTCTAATCATAGCCGCAATTCTTATTCGTGTATTCTCAATCATAGCTTCGCCCAATCCATCGATCGACGTATTTTACCTATTGAGGGATGGGCCAAGGCTTTTATTGCACGGGGAAAACCCATACAAATTGGATTACCCTGCTCCTTACGGAGTTTATAACCCGACTATTCAATTCGTATATGGTCCTCTTGTTGCATTTTTGTTTTTGCCAGCAGATATCATTTTTAATGACCCAAGGTACACGCTTGTATTTTTCGAACTTATATCAGCAACCTTTATATTTCTGATTGGAAAAAAACTTAGTATTGATCGGCCGACAACTGAAGTTATAACAATAATATTTTTATTTCACCCACTTTTCCCTTTTATAACAGAACACTCATGGTTAGAGCCGGTCATATTCACATTTATTGCAGCAGGTGTTTATTTCCGTACTGTTAAAAATGCTAATTTGGGATCCTTATTATTAGGAGCTATTTTGGCAATAAAAGTAGTTTACGCCTTACCACTTCTTGTTTATTTGAAATCAAAAGGGTCTAGGTTCCGCGATTTCTTAATTTTTTTAATTATACCGACACTTTTAACCATACCCTTTCTTTGGACAGACAAAGAATTATTTATTAAAAGAACTTTGTTCGATTCCGGAGCTATACAGAATGTTCCCAGGTTAACCAATGTTTCATTAAACGTTTCTGCAGTTCTCTTAAAATATTTTCATGTTGTTATACCACTTTACTTGGTCGTCCTAATTGGCATTGCATTTTCTTTGATTGTTATTTACCTACCAAAGGAAAAGAATTCTCTAATCGCTTTATTTTTAACTTTCTTCATATTGTTCATGGTTGGGCCTTATTTGGTCCTAAATTATTTTTACTTGTTAGGAAACATACTTCTTTTGGCTTTACTATGTTTCCTTTCAAAAAAGGAAATACCGGAAAGGGCCTGATTCTATGTCTGTTGCAGTTATCGTTCCAACATATAACGAAGCAAATAATATTAAAAAATTGATAGAGGAAATCCTGAAACGCTTAAGGAAGGATGATAAGGTTATAATCGTTGACGATAATTCCCCGGATGGCACCGCAAAAGCTGCAAAATCTCTATCGAAAAATTTAAAAAATCTTTATGTAATTAAGAGAAAAGGAAAAGGGGGTAGGGGGTCTGCTGTCTTTGAGGGTTTCAAAATGGCGAAAGGCTTTAAATGCGATTATTACATCGAGATGGACGCGGATTTTTCTCACAAGCCGGAAGATATAACACGGTTAATTTACTCAATTAAAAAGAATAAAGATATTATTATAGGATCAAGATATCTTAAAGGAAGCAAGATAATTGGGTGGCCATCCCAAAGAAAAATTTTCAGTAAACTTGCGAATATTTACGCAAAGGCGATTTTATCGGTACCAATTTCAGATTACACTAACGGCTTCAGAATTTATTCAAAAAGAGCGGTAGATTTTCTCCTTGAAAGGGAACTTATTTCTACAGGCTATATCCTGTTGTCGGAAACAGCTTATCTTTTGTATAAAGCAAAATATGTCTTCGACGAAATACCGATAGAATTTATCAATCGGGAACGAGGTCAATCCAACACAAACTTATCCGAAATAAAAAATGCCTTTTGGGGTGTATTTAAAATAAGACTCAAGAACAAAAACTTATTCCGAGCGAGAAAACCACGGCCTTCAGTCTGAGGCCGAAAGAAGTGGGAATCTATAAAATCGCCAGAAAATAATCAATGGTCTTTTTTAAACCTATCTCCAGTCCGATTTTAGGCTCCCAGCCAAGTAATCTTTTTGCTTTTGTAATATCCGGCTTTCTTTGAAGCGGGTCGTCTTCCGGCAACGGCTCAGAATAAACAATCTCGCTCTTGCTTTTTGATAATTTCTTAATCATTTGGGCAAATTCCTGAATTGTTCGCTCATCCGGGTTACCAATATTGAATACTTCTCCAACTTGGCCTTTTTCCATGGCCAAAATTTGCCCTTCCACTTGATCGTCAATGTAACAAAATGAGCGGGTTTGCTCGCCACTTCCATAAATAGTGATTGGCTGTCCCTTTAACGCTTGTTTTATAAAATTTACAACAGCCCTTCCTTCATTTGGGTTCATTTTTGGGCCATAAGTGTTAAAAATTCTCGTTATTCTTCCGTCAAGTTTTTTATTCCTGACAAATGCGCTAATAATTGTTTCACCAAATCTTTTAGATTCGTCATAAACCGATCTTGGGCCAATACTCGAAACGTTACCCCTGTAATTTTCGTTTTGAGGGCTTTCCTTGGGGTCTCCGTAAACTTCTGAAGTAGAAGAAAATAAAAGCTTTGCGTTATTTTTCAAAGCAAGCTCACACAGTCTCCATGTCCCCATTGTGTTTACTCTCATTGTTTCAAAAGGAAAATTCATATAAGAAAAAGGAGAGTGTGTATTAGGATCGGCAGGGGAAGCAAAATGATACACTTCATCAATATTTTTTAAATATTTGTCTTGGACTTTTTCAGAAACATCAGCCTGAATAAAAGCGAAATTATCTTTTATTAGCAGATGAGCAATATTTTTTTGTGATCCCGTTAGTAAATTGTCAACACAAATTACCCGATTTCCTCTTTCCATCAGCTTCTCGCATAGATGGCTACCAATAAACCCCGCCCCACCTGTTACAATAATTGTCTTCATCTATACTGGTCCTCTCAATTCTGAATGTCTTTTGTTATTGTTTATATCAGAGGAGCGCTCTTGGCATGACTGAAAGGTGCCAAAGCGACCTGCTGATATAAATCCTGCACCGCCGGTAACTAGAATATTTTTCATCATTTTCATTTTTATATTATTTTCTCAAGAGCAGCAACTATATAATCCATTTCCGATTTTTTTAACTTCGGATGCATTGGCAGTCTAATTATAGTGGAAGCCACATCTTCGCTAACTGGAAAGTCTCCTCCACGGTATCCCATTTTTTTTCCCATTGACGACCTATGAAGCGGCAGATAATGAAATGATGCCTCTATTCCGTAAGACCGTAATTCCTTAATTACTTTATCCCGAATTACAGATGGAACTCTTATCGCAAATATATGCCAATTGGGGCTCGTGCCTGCACTTTCCGTAGGCAGGATTAACTTGGAAGTAAGTTTTGATAATTTTTTAAGTAGATAATTAGCATTATTAATTCTAAGTTCCGTGATTCTTGGTAACTTTTTAACTTGTTCAAGCGCAATTGCAGACAAAATATCTGAAAGTATTAGACTTCTACCCACTTTCACCCAGGAATATTTTCTTCTTTCACCCCTCATAAAAGAAGATCGGTTCGTCCCTTTTTCTCTTATAATTTCGGCAATTTTAAAAATACTTTTATCATTTGTGGCAAAAGCTCCTCCTTCTCCGCTTGCCATGTTCTTAGTCCCGTGAAATGAATAGCACCCGATTGTCCCCAAAGTTCCAAGATTTTTGCCCTTATAACTGGCCCCCAGCGCATGCGCAGCATCTTCAATAACAGATAATTTATGCTTATCTGCAATTTCTAAAATCTTATCCATGTCACAAGCCATTCCTGCATAATGGACGACCATTATGGCTTTTGTCTTCTTTGAAATTTTCTTTTCAATTTCAGTTGGGTTTACGTTATAAGTACTGATATCAATATCTGCAAAAACGGGCTTGGCTCCTGAAAGTAGCACAGAATTAGCACAAGACGAAAAGGTAAAACTCGGCATGATTACTTCGTCTCCTTTTTTCAGAATAATTGCGCAGGCAAGCTCCAGAGCAGCTGTTCCCGAGCCTGTTGGTAAAACATATTTAATGTCAAGCGCCTTTTGCAAGGCCTTGGCTAGGCTTTCACTGAAGTTTAAATCCCCAACTCCGGTCCCGCCTCTTAGTGCTGCTATAGCTGCTTTCTCCTCCTCTTTGCCCCAGAAGGGTTTATGAAGCGGAATTGTAAAAGCTCCCGCCGTAAAACTCATCTATCTTTTTTCTGAAAGGTTAACTCGAACTTAAACCTAACTAAATTTTTAATATAATCAATAGTATCAGGAATAATCCTGACGGTTGATTTCTTATCATTTTTTCGGATAAACAGAACTGGAATCTGTGCAATAACGAGTCCGGCTAAATAAGATCTCACACATATCTCCGTATCCCAAAACCAGTGTTTATTTTTAACTTTTTTAATAATTGGCAATATTGCATCTCTTCGAAAAAATTTATAGCCCGCTTCGGTGTCATCTATGGGGGCACCTAAAATCATCTTAACGCTTAAAGCATACACTTTAGATGCCAGAAACCTAATAAAAGCATTAAATGTTCCACCCTCATAAAACCTCCTTGCCACTACAATATCAGACCCCTCATTTAATTCTTTGATAAAAAGCGGAATATAAGAAGCGGAAACTTCCAGGTCTACATCCAGATAACCGCACATTTTCCCCCGGGAAGAAAGAATCCCGTCAGAAACTGTTTTCCCCCTACCTTGATTAATTTTATGATATATAGCTCTAGAATTTTTTATTCTTTTAGTTAAACGTTCAACCGAGTCCTTAGTTTTATCGGTACTCTTATCCTCTACAAAAATTATTTCCCAGTTCATTTTAAGCATACCAAGGGTATTAACTATTTCATTAACGTTCTTTTCAAAAATCTGCCCCTCGTTATAACAAGGAATTATTATAGAAATAATAACGCTCATTGTTCTTTAACTATTTGAAAGCTGGAAAACATTTTCAAAAATAGAATATAAAGCGGTGACAAAGCAATTGCAATTGGAACAAAAAAGATACCCCAATAGTCATGGTAAGGACCTGCACCAAATTTTAAAGAAAAAATTGGGAATATAGAAAATGATAAAATCAACAACGTTCCTTTTTCCCGTGTAATTTTTTTTATTATCAAGCTAAACGAACCCATTAAAGCAAATAAAAATAACAAATAGAAAGGTTTGACAAAAAATAATAAATAGTCCCATGATGCAAACGCGAACATTTCTTGTAAACGAAGAATTCCCTGAGAAGAATTACGCACTACAAAAACACTTTGCCATGAATCAATAAAAGAATTCAAAAAATGTGCGTGTAAAACAAACATAATTAAAAACGCAATAACAGGTATACTAAAAAGTGGCAGTAATGATCTCTTCTTCATGAAGAAATATAACCAATAAAACGTAATTTGAAGTATATATAATTCGCGGATTAGAACAACTAAGGACAGAAAAAATGCTGAAAGAATGTTTTTCTTCAAAATTAACAGGTAAAGAGCAACAATAAAAAGCAAAGTAGACCACCATTCAGTCAGTAATAATGTTTCATCGCGCAAAGCAAAATGAAAATATGGTATCGAAATGTAGGCGGAAAGAAGACCTAATCTTTCCCCCAAAAAGATTCCGGTGAGCTTGCTTGCAAAATATAGAAACGAAATAACCAATACCAAAAAAAGCCAATAAATAAAAACAGCTTCTTTGCCCGGCAATACCTGCCATATTAAAAAAATTCCGGGGAATCGCCAGCTCCAAATATCTTTTGGAACCGTAGAAGATTTAAATTTACCCGATACTGCTGTTTTGTAGGATTCGTAATATCCCTTTCCCTGAGTCATTCCAAAAAAGGTTTTAAGGAACATACCTTGATCGTTGTTATAAGCAAACGTATACAAATCGGTTCTCAAAAAGTTTCTAATATTTGCTCCAATGATGAATGAATTCATAGCAAATACAAAAATTAAAATAAACAAAGCATAATTTTTCACAAGTTTTCTTTTCTCAAGAAGAAAAGCAACTAATATTCCTAGAACTGATCCTATAAAAGAGTATATATTTAAATGTTTCGAAACAAAAAACAAGAGCAAAGAAACAATCACTACAAGAAGTGAAAAAACCATTTTATTTTTTTTCGCTACTATAAAGGCAATAAATGAGACAAAAAAAGTTGAGAAACCAAAATCTAATGCATGTTGACCAACAGGGTTTACAATTCCAATGATTAAAAAAACAAATTTGAATATTTCTAGATTTAACAGAATTTTTAACTTTCGCAAAAACAACTGTCGCAGATTTGTTAAAAACATTAGAAATTTACTTATAAGGTGACCTAATTTAATAATTAATTCTTTCTTAGTTTAGGACAAACCACATCTTGTTACAAAATCTTTAATTCTCCAAATCACCACAGACTTTCCAGCTCTTCTTGTAAGCTACTAGCCCGTATATTATCATCAACTTCATATGACAGGCCAAAAGATCATAAACAAAAGAACGTTAATTTATTTATTATTTTTAATAATGTTGCTCTTACCGACACAATTTCTCATGTTAAAAGGTTACCAAAGCCTGGACGGACTTATTCACCAGGAAAGAATACGTCAATTTCATCAGGCAATTGGCTTGGGTCAATTTCCCGTAAGACTAGCACCGTCTCTCATGAATGAAATAGGGTACCCGCTCTTTATTGTTAATTATCAGCTTCCCTATTATTGGGCAGAAGTGTTTATCCTCATAAAGGATGATCCAAAATTCGCATATAAGACAGTTATGTCAACAAGTTTCATACTAAGCGGAATTTTTGCATTTTTCCTATTTAGAAATGTCGGATCAAACATAGCCGCTTTAACGGGGGCAATAATTTTTAGTTACCTCCCATACCGCTTTGGCAATCTTTATATGCGGGGGGCATTTGGAGAGTCGGTCTCTATAATGTTTATACCACTGATCCTTCTTTCATTTCACAAAATTGCCCAAGGTTCCAAATTTGCAATATTGCTTCTGGCAGTCAGTATTTTTGGTTTTATCACTTCTCATACTATTACTTTTCTTCTTTTTGCACCCTTCTTCGCTTTATATATTCCATCAGTCCTCAAAGCAAAGAAGCGAACGTACTTTTTAATTCTACTTGGGATTATTTATGGTTTTGCCTTAGCTTCTTTTCAAATTCTTCCCTCAGTTTTTGAAAAAAAATATATGCTGCTTGATCAAAATCTAAGCGGCATCTACACAAATCTATTTATAAATTTCTACCAGCTGCTTAGAATACCAAAAGCGGGAATAAATACAGGAACCTACTTACAACTTGGCATCGCTGCGACCTTAATTTTGTTCGTAAGTCTAATTGTATTTATAAAAAACAGAAATCGACAGCTTTTATTCTTCTTAACTTTTGCATTTATTTCTATTTTTGCCACACAAAAGCTAAGCCTTACATTCTGGGAAAACTTACCGCTACTGGGATATATAGCATATCCTTATAGATTTTTACTGGTCATTATTCTATCAAGCTCATTCCTGGCAGTTTATTTAGTCGAAAAATCCAAATATAAACTATTAGTTGCTGGGGTGTTAATTTTAATGACTCTTTACACCAACAGACATTATATTAAGCTTGCTCCAGGTTTTGAGATTAAACCACCAGAAAAACTGACTACACTGAACGAAAATGACACTATATGGTCCAACGCAGAGACTTTTAAAAAAACCCCACTAATCGAAACCATTCCTCAAACTCAAATTTCTAATTTATCTGCAAAACCGTTTGAAATTTCTTTTGAAACTAAAGCAGATATTCCCGCAAAAGTAGTAATTAGAAAAATGTATTTCCCCGGATGGGAGCTAAAAATAAATGGTCAGAAGCGTCAAATAGATATAGAGAACGGTTTAATCGGAACAAGGCTTTTACCGGGGAGTCAACAAGTAAATCTTTATTTTACCGAAACACCTCTAAGAACATTTGCAAACATGCTTTCGCTTGCAGCAGGAATGGTTTTAATAATTATTTTCATTATTTATGTTGTACGCGTCTGACTTAATCACTCAATACATTCCCTGGTACTACATTACTTCAACTTATCTGAAATCTTTTCACCTGCCTCACTGGGTTCCCGGAATCTATGGAGAAGGATATCCTCTGTTGGCAGTAGGGGAAATAGGTGCCCTTTCACCGATAAATTCTCTGATTTTATTTTTCTCTCCATTTCCGGCATCTGTCCATTTACTTTATTTGACATATTTCATTATTGCAACAAGCGGAACTTATCTTTTTCTACGCCACAATACTTTAAATAAATATAGCTCCTTATTGGGAGCCGGTATCTTTATTCTTTCGGGGTTTATGATTAGCCGCTATTTTCAAAGCTCTATTATTTTTAGTTCTGCACTGTTTCCCTGGGGAATGCAAATTGTCCAAAAAGCAACCGAAAATCACAAACGAATATTTTGGCTTGCCCCGCTAGTATATCTTCAAATCACTGCCGGGCACTTTCAAATCGCCATTGTTAGTATTTGTGGCTACCTGGCCTTCCTGTTTGTGTTGGTTTTGCTAAAAAAAGATAAATACAAAAAATATTCAATTCTCCCTATAGCTACAGCTGTAGTCTTTTTAGGAATAGGATTAAGCGCCATTCAGCTTCTACCCACATTTAAGCTATTTGAACTATCAGAGAGAAAAGACTGGGATCCAATGGTTCGCTTTAGCTATTCTCTCCCCCAGTCACATTTAATTACTTATGTTAACCCTGCAGCTTTTGGAGTATCCAAGCCAGGCGATGATTACGGTTTTACCCAATTTGGCGGAGGCTTTTGGGAAATTAATTTAACGATTTACACTGCTCCGTTTTTATTGTCATTAATTCCTCTAATTACCTTTGTCAAAAGAAAAAAGAATATTAACATTGCTTCTTTATATATACTTTGGGCCACATTCTTACTTATAAGTTTCGGAGGTTTTTTCAAACCATATTGGGTTGTAGCTCACATTAATAGTTTTCCTTTCAGGGCGCCTGCCAGATTTTTGCTTATTTCTACATTTGCTGCATCTGCGCTTGCCGCATACGGGTTTCAGCAGATCACACAGAAGCAAGCAAAATATTTAAAATACTGTCTTTTTGTAATCATCGCAATTTCTATTGTTGTTCAACAACGTTTGCTATTAAAAAATTATTTCATTTTTAAAAATTCAGCCAGCATAATGAGTGACTTAAAAGATGTTAATAACTATCGACTGACAACACCACTGCCGCTTGAAAACAATCAGGGACCCAAACAAACACAATATTTTTATGAAAAACTATTCAAAAGAGAATTTGAAAAAGGGGCAGTTATTTCTTTAATAAGTTTATTTATTTTATGTTACTGGTGGCAGACTGCGAAGAAAAAAATAATCAAAAACTAAAACCTTTATCGGTGCACAGTTCAAATTTTACAAAGCAAGTTTTATAATTTTTATCTTTGAACCAAAAATTTATAGCCTCACCCGTGCCTAAAGTTATATACGCATCAAAAGAAGTATAAGTTTGGTTATCCGTAAAGGTCAGCATTGATCCCGCGTCAGGATTTTGTAACTCAATTTCGTTAATATAATACTGAGCAAGAGAACTTCTTCTAATTACCCAGTTATTTTTGCTTGTTAAGGTAATATTAATGAAAAATATTACAGTAAAAATTGATAAAACTAACAATATTACCTTTTGTTTCAATCGCCTTAAACTAAAGGAAATAATCATAGAAAATCCAAAGATTGAAACATTCATATAATGTGGCGACAAATGATTAGGTATTAATATAAAAGGGAAAAGACCAGTTACAGTTATTAATATAGAAAATAATATTATTTTAATAGTCTTATCTTGATATATTTCCCAAACAGCTAACTTCAAAATAAAAAGCAACAATCCGCCGAGGATTAAAGAGGTAATAAAATCCCGGGAAATTTCCGCAAAACCCAAAATTCTTAATAGATAATATTTAACCGCCCCGAAGGCACGCATCGATATTTCGAATTGGTAATTTTCATTAATTGTGGGCGGTGTAAAGAGGATTAATTTTAAAAACAGAAAACAAGCAGAAATCAAAACTATTTTAACCAAGAAACTTTTGTCAAACTTCTTTTTTTTAAATAACAACTCATAAGCAAGGTAAATTCCGAGTCCCGTTAACATTGCCTCGGAAGCGAGAAGAGATAGAAAATAAAAAATCAGCGCATAACTTTTCCTCTCAGTAATATAAGAATATAAGGAAGCAAGCAAAAAGAAAAAGCCAATCACCGTAGCTCCTCCGGAAATCCAATTCAAAGAAACAAAGTGGGCGGGATGTATTGAATACAGAATAGCTGCCGACAAACCAATTTTGCGATCTTTCATAAGTATTGAACCTATTTTGTATATCAGGAAGCCGCAACCGATATGCAGAGCTAAAGTTAAAGCATGATAAGCAAAGTAATTTTTTCCAAATAGGTTTCCACCTAAAAAAAAGTAAAAGTTATGAAGTGGCCGCCAGTGAGTAACACCTTGCACTCCAAATACATTAGAAATATCTACCCAAAAACTATTTTGCGAAAAATGATTAATCAAAACAAAATCGTCTTGTGCAAAAAAAATTGCGAATACCTGTCTATATGCAATTAATGGAAACAAAACCAGAATAATTACAAAAAATATTTCTTTTCTCACTTTTGAATTTTATCATTGAAAGCCAAAATGTCACCTGATAACATAAGGCAGTGAGTAAAGCTCTAAAATTACTTTTAATTGCGGCCATTTTTAACGGTCTTTCCTGGATAATTTTAATTCCCATCTGGCAGTATCCGGACGAACAATCACACTTTGCACAAGTTCAGCATGCCGCAGAATTAGGCTTCAATTCACATCCAATACCAAACACATCTTACGAAGTAGCAATTTCTGAGAAATATTTAGGCACGCAAAGAGATGAAATTGGCAATAATAAGTTTACGTACCATCCGGAATTTAAATTACCTTACTCTTCTACGAAATTAGGTCCCCACGAGGAAGAAATAAATAATTTGTCCAAAGATAAAAGAAAAGAATTAGTAAAATACGAGGCAACTTCGAACCCCCCTTTGTATTACTTTTTATCTTCAATTGTTTATAAATTATTTTCAGACGGAAATTTATTTACTAGAGTTATTTCAGTGCGCATATTGTCCTTGTCTTTCTTTGTTTTATCCGTATTTATCGCCTATAAAATTGGTGAAGTAATTTTTGAAAAAAAGAAAATTTTACCCTTGGTTCTTGCAAGCCTGGTCGCTTTTAAACCGATGCTTGTTTTTTCCTCAACGGGAATATTACCCGATCCATTGACTAACCTGATATTTAGCGCAACCATTTTGCTCTCCTTAAAAATAATCCAAAAGGGGATATTAATACGCTACATTGCAGCCGGGATAATTCTATTTTTTTTGGGATTTATCACCAGACAGCAGGCGGCAATATTATTACCGATTATTGCCCTGTCAATTCTCTTAAATCTACTAAAGAGAAAGTTATTTTGGAAAATATTTATATTTGTTATTAGTTTGACATTACTACTATTAATTTTATTTTATTCAAGATTTCTCCATGTACTAGTTCCGGAAATAAGTATCCCAAACCCAAGATTACTTCTAACAGTAAATTTTATAACTAATTTCAAATCTACAATACGACATTCTATTGCAGAAGTTCTGCCTTGGTATTGGGGAGTGTACAAGTGGCTATCTTTAACATTGCCCCCCATAACTTACCAAATAATTAATAGAATTCTTCTAATTGCCGGTATTGGAATATTAATAAAAACCGGATCACTTATCTTAAGTAGAAAAATTAAAGATTTCGATTTTTACTTTATCTTCTTAATACTCATTTCGCTTGTCTATTTTTTAGCATTCTCAATAGGTGATTATTTTTTCCAAACCCGTTATGGATATACTTTTGGCATTCAGGGAAGGTATTTTTTCCCGCTGGTGGTGGCACACTTATCTATTGTTTTAATCGGATTGATTCAGATAATTAAACCTCTATTTAGGAATTATTCAAAATTAGTTCTAGCGTTAATCCCGCTCTTTATCATAATTTTTAATGATTATACATTGAGTTTCTTAGCTTCAAAATACTATGATGTGTCGAATCTGCAAATTTTTCTAACTCAAGCAAGCCAATATAAACCACCGTTATTTAAAGGGACAACGATAATAATCCTTCTGGCTGCAGCTTTTATATCACAAATTATTTTCCTAATATATCTTACGAAAGCTTTATTAAATAGCGATGAAAAAATTTAAATATATGTTGAAAAAGCTTTCGAGTTGTATTAAAACGAATCATTAAACAAAGCAGATGCAAAAGCGCAAATATATTATTCTGAGCGAAAAAACCCCAGCATACACGCTGGGGATGAAGCAAATTTTTAGCAAGGAAGAAAAAACCACGGCCGAAGGAATGTGGGAATCTATTTTTTCCTTACGTTTGCTATATAAACTAGCCCCTATAATTTTGTTAGTATCATTTGCCGCTATCCAATTTATTCTTTTATTGCGGCATAAATCTCCTTATCTTTCTGACAGTTACTTCTACAAGCATCGCTTTTATGAATTTCAGGGAAATAGTTTTACAGGTTCTTACAAAAAGATAATCTCTCAGATTGATTTGGAAAAACAGGACGAAATTGGTAAAAACATTTTTATTAATATTGAAAATTACAAAAAAAGCTACGAATATTTTACAAAAAGACCATTTTACCCTTACACTGCCTATTCATTAAATTTTATCTTTCAAAACGAATATATCTCTTTGTTATTTCCGGTTTTTCTTAGTTATTTAGGTGTAGTTATTATCACTTATCTACTCCTAGTCGAAAGGTTTACAAAACAATATGCACTCTTGGGCACTACACTTTTAATTGCCTTTTATCCGTTCCTTGATTGGTCAACTTACTTTCTCACCGACACTATTGGGACTTTCTTTTGGATGATTCAATTAATTTTTATTTATAAATTTTTACAGAAGAGAAGCTTTAATTATATGTACGCCTTTATCTTTATGTTTTGTTTATCTTTATTTAATCGGGAACAGAGTTTGTTATTTGTTCCACTCTTAATGCTTACCTTCATTTTGTTGAAAATTAAGAAATATTCCAAGATGCTTCAAACAAAAATTCTTCAAACATTTCTAATCAGCTTGATTATTTCATTAATTTATCTAACATTATCTTTTACTTTGATTAATCGATCTATTATTGAAAATATCACTTATATAATGAATAATTTCGGTTTATATTCAAACAGTTTTAATAGTACGGAAATTTTCAATTTCTTAATCTTATCTGCTATAAAATCACACAATATTATTTTTATTGATCTTATAAGGCATCATTGGTGGTTTTTAATAACTTTTTTTTCATATATAGCAATAATAAAATCTCTTTTCTCACGCAATAGTAAAATTTTGGATATTTTAGTATTAGCTTCAGGGCTCGCTTCCTATTTATTGATTTTTTGGCCTACTTTAAGCTATCGTTTCTTTATTCCATCAGTAATCACAATTATATATTTTTCTCAAAAATTGATTTACGAATATTTCAAAAAAAATGTAATTCTTAACAAATATGAAAATACTTCCTAAAACGAAAGCAATCCAGGAAGTTGGCCTAAAGAAAACTTTGAGGTTTCTTTTTTATGCTCTATTTGAAGTTCTGTATCACTTGCTTATAAATCACTTATTGTATTTACCCCCGATACGGAAAATGTTACTTCAATTATTTCAATTCAAAATAGGAAAGGATTCCATCATTATGGATGTTAGATTCACGAACTTGCATCATCTGGGCCCAAAGGGATTAACAATTGGATCTAAATGCTTTGTATCCGATGAGGTTCTGGTGGACTTGTATGATGCAATTGATATTGGAGACAGCGTGACCATTGCGCAAAAGGTTAGCATTCTCACCCATCTTAATGTTGGATATCAGGATCACCCGCTTCAAAAATATTTTCCTAAACAATCAAAAAAAGTAACCATTAAAAGCGGATCTTTTATTGGCGCAGGTTCGATAATTTTACCCGGGGTCACGATAGGTGAAGAATCTTTTGTTGCTGCCGGTTCAGTCGTGACAGAAAATGTATCCCCCAGAACCCTTGTGGGTGGTGTTCCCGCAAAATTAATACGAAAAATTAAATAATGTTACTTTACGAAAGATTACGTTCTTTAATTATCCCGCTTGCAGAAATCGACAATAATTTACCTAAAGAAGGAAAAATATACGATCTTGGTTGCGGCCAGGGGGTAATTGCCAAATATGTTGCTAGAAGAAAAAATAGGCGAGTGATTGGAATTGATATAAATGGTAACAGGATTCCCCATACGGGCTTAAAAAATTTATCTTTCTCAAACGCAGATATACGGCAAGTTAACCTGAAACAGGCAAGTGGCATTATTTTGTCAGACGTTCTTCATCATTTAAATAAATCTGATCAAAAAAAATTACTATCTAAAATATTCACAGACCTAAAAAAAGAAGGAATTCTAGTCATTAAAGAAATTGACGAACTCGAACAACTCAGAAGTAAATTATCCCGATTTTGGGACTTTGTCCTTTACCCTAAAGATAAAATTTCTTATTGGAATTCAAACGACTTAATAAATTTTTTAGAAAAGCTGGGGTTCAAAGTTAAAATGCTAAGATCTTCCAGGTTATTCCCTGGTTCTACCAATCTCTTTATTGCCAGAAAATGACCTTCAAATTACTGAAGTTTTGGCCGTTAATTGTTCTTCTAATTGCAACTTTTCTTCTAAGAATCTACAAAATTGAGGAACTGCTTTATTTTACATACGATGAATCGGTCCCGGCTTTTGTTGGGCGTAGATTAGCTCTTTGGGGACACATCCCGTTGATTGGGGGAGTTACACCTTTCAATTTCCATCTGGCACCATATTTTTACTGGTTCCTTGCCTTTATTCTGATTTTAGGGAAATTAAATCCCATTTCCTGGGGAGTGGCTTCAGCAATCCTTGCGATGTCCACAACTTTCTTAATTTTTTTGGTTGGCACAAAATTTTTTAATCGTAAGGTTGGTTTTACCGGAGCCATTTTCTGGTCCTTTTCATATCTTGCAAATATTTATGATCGCCATTTGTGGGCATTGTATTGGGGTCCACTCCTTTCAATGATCGTTCTCTTTTCTCTTTATAAACTAATAAAAGGAAAGCAAAATTATATTTTTCTTCTGGCAGGCGCTTTGGCTTTCGGGATTCATTCAGACCCTTCAAACTTGGTTTTTATTATCTTCACAATGCTTGTTTGGTTCCTTTATAACTTACCTTTCAATAGAAAGACGCTTTTTGCCTGTGCGATTATTTTATTTTCTTTTCTTCCTCTAATAATTTTTGACCTCAGACACAATTTTGCAAATACTAAACCCGTTCTGGACTATATCAGGGCTGGCAATAACAATCCCGGATTCGAAATCAATAAACTTCTTGAAAACACTTTACTTTTCCCCAGAGCCTTTTCAAGGTTAGTGTATCCTTTTGGAGGTAATGAGATTGCAAAGCAATATTCATATTGTCCTAATTTTATTAGCGAAAAGTACGATGCAATTCCACTTTACGCTCTTTTGATCTCGTCGGCGTTAATTCTCACTTCAGTTTTTTGGGGTTTAAAAAATAAAAAAGAACATCCAGGATACTTCCTGATTGGCTTGCTCACGCTTGTGTATTTTTTAGGTATTCATCTCTATGGAACAATATTAAAAGCAGACATTTTTGAACATTACATAACCGGCCTTTTTGCCGTGTTTTTGTTAATTTTTGCACGGTTTATAATTTTAGTCTCCAGAAAAGTTTGGCTTGTCGCTATTGCGATATTTATCGTAATCAATTTTTATAAACTGACTCAGGCTAATAACAGTATGGGGCTGCTTTATAAAAAACAAGCAATAAGTTACACGATGGAACAGGTAGGAGATAGTCCGTTTTCACTCGATTCGCTTTCAACTTGCTGGAAGTATTCCGGGTATCGTTACCTTTTTACGGTTTTCGGTAGGGAGCCGGTTAAGAGTTATGTCGACCCGAACTTTGGTTACCTTTATGGGACAACCCCAATTTGGCCAAAACACCCCGAGATAGTTGTTTCTTTCGTTATACACGATTTTGTTCCTGAAAAGGACATTTTTTATAAAAGATATGCCATTTTAAAATCACATGAAATCTCAAGTAAGCTTTTTGGCAATATAGAAGCTATTATTATTGATAACTCCTCCGGCTGGTTCGACTAATTTTAAAATTGTATACTAAGCGAAAAGTGATAGGCATAAAAAACTTCTTTGTTTCTCAAACAGGTAAAGACAGTGGCATTGTAATAATAGGAACCGTTCTAAACGTGGTTGCCGGGGGTTTATTTTTTATTCTCGTTCCAAGATTCTTAGGCCCGGACGATTATGGACTTTTTTCAACGATTCTTGCAACAGGACTTGCTGCAACAGCTATTGCCAATTTTGGAATAGACACAGGAATTCTACGTTTTGCAAAAAAAGACCCTGCAAAATTAAACCTGATTTTGTCAATGGCACTGAAGTCATACCTCGTTATTGGGTTTGTCGTTGCTTTAATCGGTTTATTAATATCACAGCCTTTGTCACAGTTCTTGGGGCATCCCGAAATTGCAGTATTGTTAAAAGTAGCATTTATAGGCAACATTTTTCTGCTTCTTACTAATTTATTTGTTGCAGGTCTTCAAGCCAAAAACCAGTTTGCAAAAGCTTCTCAACTTAACATAGCTTCAAACATACTTCGACTCTTCCTCTTAGTGATCGCTGCTTATTTTTTTACGGTAAATTTATTTTTAATTACCATTCTTTTCTTTTTAATTCCCGTAATTTCAGTAGCTGTCGGAAAGATACTAATGCCTATTAAATTAGAAAGCATTAATAAGAAGGAGTTAATAAACTTTCATAAATACAATTTATGGATTGGCCTCTCATTAATAATAGCTTCGGTCCCATTCGATAATTATTTTATTTTAAAGTTGGCAGGCACCGCAGAAACTGGTCTCTACGCAGCCCCATTTAAAATTTTAGCGATATGCTATCAATTTGGAGGAAATCTCACAAGGGTTTTGGCTCCAAGATTAACAGAAGTTAAAAACCCTCAACAGTTAAAAGATTTAATACGTCTTGTTATACCTCTTCCCTTGGCTTTTATCATTGGACTACTGATCCTAATCCCTCTTGCAAATATTTTGATCACTATTTTGTTCGGGCAAACATATGCAAGCGCGATCAGTATATTTAGAATATTAACTGTCGGTTTTATTTTCTTCTTTGCAGGAATAATTCCAAGTGCCATCATTCTTTATCACTTTGGAAAATCAAACGTTTCCTTTGCAATCACTTTTCTTCGCTATCTTGTTTTTGTAGTTCTTTTAGCATTATTTGTTCCGGGTAAAGGGGCAGCAGGAGCAGCTATTGCGTTCACGTCAACTGAATTTTTTTCATTTATACTAATGACCGCCTACACTGTACTTAATTATAAAAACCATGACACCTAAACTTTCGGTAATTATTCCTTGCTATAACGAAGAAAAACGGTTAAATAATGGTTTCAATCATTTTTTTTCTTATCTTTCGAAACAAAAATATTCTTGGGAATTAATTTTAGTAAACGACGGATCAAGTGATAAAACTTTGGAAATGATGAATAAAATCTCCCGGAAAAACCTAAAAATTAAAGTAGTTACATATGTACAAAACAGGGGAAAGGGGTACGCACTTGTAAAAGGCGTTGCAAAAGCAACCGGTAAGATAATACTTTTTTCCGATATAGATCACTCAGTCTCAGTAGAGACCATCGAAGAATTCTTTAAACTCTTTCAAAAAGGCTTTAAAGTAGTTATAGGCTCAAGACGCGTAAAAGGCGCGCATTTTGTTAAAAGGCAGGATCCGATAAGAGAATTTTTGGGAAGAGGCTTTACTCTTTTAGTAAGAATCTTAATCGATCCGAAAATCAGAGACGCGACTTGCGGTTTTAAGGCTTTTGATAAAGAAATAGCCAAGAAAGTATTTAAAAAACTAACAGTATATGACTGGGCTTTCGATGCCGAGGCGCTTTTCATTTGTCGAAAACTTCATTATCAGGTTGCGCAAGTCCCCGTTAAATGGAAAAACGATCCGGGAACAAAAGTATCATTAAAACGGGACATAATTACATCCCTTGTCGGAATCATAAAAATACAAGCAAACAATCTTCTTGGAAGGTATTGATGCTACTTCTGTTTGCGAGTGTAATATTTATTCACGTTTTTCTCCTTATTAATACCAAGTTCACTCTCTGGCCGGAAATGGTTGTTTACCCTTATCTTATAAACGAAAACTTCGCTCTCTACAGAGATATAATAAATCCTTACCAGCCCGCTTTTGCCTACGCGCTTTCAATATTTTCGAAATTTTTTGGATACAATCCTGTGGCCTTCAGGACGCTGACAACCAGTATTATTCTTATTATTGATCTTCTTATCTATGTAACAACTTTTAAAATTACAAAAAGTAAGACAGCCGCCCTCGTTTCGATATTGTTTTTTTCTATTTTTTCAATTCCGTTTGGAGTAAATGAGCTTTGGTATGACCTTGTCCAAACACCATTTATTCTTCTTTCAGTCTATTTTTTCCATAAATTCCTTAAAGAAGGTAATAAAAAGCACTTGTTCTTTTCTTTTTTGATCATGACAATAACTTTCTTCATAAAACAACAAGCTGTCTGGTTTTTAGCCTGGATGACTTTAATTCTGTTTTTAAAAGAGAAAAAAAGCATTAAGACTTTTATTAAAGATAATTATTTTATTTATTTACCCTTTCTGATTATTTTACTTTTACATATTCTTTTCTTCAGCACAAAAGGATTATTAGGAAATTACATTTATTGGACATTCACATTCCCGTTCCTAAAAGCGTCCTCTTTACCCGGGTACGTCTTGTTTCCAGCAAAAAGGCAAATATTGTCAGTTCTTATTTTAGTCTCCCTGTTTTCCTTTTCACTTTTGAAAGAAAAAACAAAATATGCATTTATTTTTGGAAGTAGCGTGGTTTTGCTGATGTTTGCTTATCCCAGGTTCGACTATTTTCATCTGATCCCGTCCTTTGCCGTACTATCGCTTCTCGCTTATTCTTCATTTAAAAATATATTAGGCAGTAAACCATTATTAATTATTGGATTATTGATATTCTTAGCCTTATCAATTTTTGGATTCAGGTATTATTTAAAAAACTGGACTAAAGAAATAAGATTTTTTGATAAAGATATTTATCAAGCAGCATTATATATTAGCCTGCTAACCAACAAAGGTGAAGCTATTTTCATTCAAAATGGTCCTGACCAGCTTTACCCACTAACGCATACGGTTCCGAGTAAGCCGTGGGCAACACAATTTCCATGGTACTTAGAACTGGAAGGAGTGCAGGAATCACTCGTAAGCGGCCTTGTCAGTCAGAAACCTAGATATATATTTTATAAAAAATATGACGAAGGTAAGAAATATAATATCGGATCTTACCGGCCGGATATTTTTGCATCATATATTGACCTTAATTACATAGATATTATTCCAGCCTCGTACAATTTATTTTTAAGGCAAAAGCATGAAAACTAAAGTCCCGGTTTTAATAATTACTTTTGTATGTGCACTTTTTTTTCTCCCCTTTTTAATAAAGCCGGAGATCCTAACGCATCGGGATAATGATCTTGGCAGAACTTACATGCCGTTTTTTTTCTTCATTAAGAACACTTTTCAGCATTACAACCAAATCCCTTTATGGAGGCCGGACCAAATGATGGGAGAAACTTTCATTGGGAATCCTCTTTTTTCTGTAATATACCCACTAAATATTCTTTTTATTATATTTCCCGTAAATTACGGAACAATTATTTATCTGTTTTTCCATTCATTGATTGCTTTGTTTTCAACTTACCTCTTAGCCAAAAGTTTTAATTATTCAAAATTGGAATCCATTGCAAATGGAATTTTGTACACTTTTTCATTAAAACTCCTGCTCCATTTAACAGCCGGTCATATAACCATGATTGCGGCATATTCCTATTTTCCTCTGGTTTTTTTCTCAATAAGAACTTTTTTTATTAAACAAGAATTTATTTATTTAGTTCTTGGGTCCTTTTCTCTTGCTGCAATGTATATTACATATCCTTCAATATTTTATTTCACAGTTATTTTTGTGATTTATTATTCAATTTATTACGTTTGCAAAATTTATTTGCATAAAAAGTTTTCGTTTCATAGGTCTCTAAGAATTGTTGCTCTTCCGATATTTTGTGTAATGACCGCAATTTTTATATCGGCTTCAGTCTTTTTTCCTCACTTGGAATTTGCACCACTCTCAACCCGGTCTTTTTTAAAAATTGAGGATATTGCTGTCCCAATATGGAACCAAAAGAAGTTTTTCTTAAGTGTATTTTTTCCTTATAAGATTTTCACGGACCTGGATCACGAGTCCCTTCTATATATGGGCTTAGTACCCATGACATTAGGGACGATTGGCTTCTTCGCACTATCCAATTTTAAAAAGATATTTGTTTCAGTCGGAATGCTTTTTAGTCTAATATTTATCCTTGGAACATCTACGCCTTTTTTCTCTTTGTTCTATGATTATTTACCGTTTCTAAAATATTCAAGAGTAACAACTAGGCCGTATTTTATTATTATTCTTATTACATCTTTGCTTTCGGTATATGCGCTTAAAAGGTTGAAGAGTAAAAAGTTACTTTTTCTGTCTTTGGCTATTTTTTTAATAGAATCATTATTCATTTTCCAACACAAACTAAAGCAAATTCCATATTTAAATTTCCAGTTAGTAGAGATTTATGAATATTTGAGCAGAGATAAATCACTTTTCAGGGTTTATTGCACGACTTATTGTTTTAATCCTCAATTATTATCCAAGTATCAAGTAGACATGTTTTCCGGGGAGACTCCAATTCAGGAAAAAAGCTTTGTCGAATTTCATCAGGAAGCGGGAGGATATAAATACTCAAATTTTGCCGTTATTTTCCCTCCATACCAAGTTTGGCAAAACAGTAATCCTCCTCAGCCAAATCCATCATTATTGGGAAGGGCGAATGTAAAATATGTTGCCTCGACATATCCGCTTTTTTCTTTTGATTTTAACTACCTGGAGAAATTCAATAATATTTATCTCTATAAAAACCTTAAATTCAGGGAAAGGTCCTATTTTGAAAATGATATATCAACAGTTAGAATTACAAAATATTCACCAAATGAAATAAAAACAGAATTTGAACAGGCACCTTATGACAGGAACTTGGTATTTTCAGAAAACTACTATCCGGGATGGAAGGCTTTTTCGAATCATAATCAACTATTAATTACAAAGACTGACCAAGTCTTCAGAAAAATTGCTGTGCCGGCCTTCAATACCGGAGTTGACTTAAAATATCAACCGGAAAGTTTTCAAATGGGAAAAACTGTTTCCTTGGGAACAATGGCATTTATTCTACTTTATATAATTAAGAGAAAATGGAAAAACAAATCAAAGTAGCAATTATTAGTTATTACTCCGGAACCCTGCAAAGGGGAGTTGAAACTTTTGTTTATGAAATTGCCAAAAGACTTTCGAAAAAATTAAATATATCCATTTTTCAGGCTGGTCCAAAAAGCGAAAAGACACAATATATTGACACAAAGATCTATAAAACTTTTTCAAAAAATACTAAATCTTCCGGAGGAATTCTTGGGAAATTTTATATGGATTGGCAATCTTTTAAAATTTTGGTCTTCAGCCTAAAAATTCTACCAAGTGTATTTCGGGGAAAATATCAGGTAATTATCCCGACAAATGGAGGGTGGCAGACTGTTATCTTTAGAATTTCTTCAAAGATAACGGGGGCAAAACTTATCGTTTCCGGTCATGCCGGAATAGGTTCGGATGATGCCTGGAACTTATTTTTTAGGCCGGACGTTTTTGTAACTCTGACAGGCGCGCAAAGTTCATGGGCAAAAAAACTTGCACCGGAGGTAAAAATTGCAAGAATTCCAAATGGGGTTGACCTGGTAAGGTTTAACCCGCAAGTTAAAGCAAAAAGAATTGATTTACCCGGTAATATAGTCATCTGCACAGCTGCCCTTGATCCTTATAAAAGAGTTGAGTTAACAATTCGCGCAGTCACAAAAGTAGAAAATTTAAGCCTGCTTATTTTAGGAGACGGTCTCCAAAGGGGCAAAATAGATAGCCTGGGCAAAAGATTGCTTGGCAAGCGTTACTTAAGGTTGGTAGCGCCTTACAATGAAATGGCCTCCTATTATAGAGCAGGTAAAGTATTTACTTTGGCTTCACAAACAGAAGCATTTGGAATTGCCTATTTAGAAGCACTAGCCTGCGGGCTTCCCATAGTGACCACAAATGATAAGTCTCGTCAGGAAATAATTGGCACTGCAGGCATATTAACAAACCCAGAAGATACAGAACAATACGCAAAGGATTTAACAATGGCAGCTAAAACCGATTACACAAAAAGAGCCTTAGATCAAGCAAAAAAATATTCATGGGAGGATATTTCCAAAAAATATTTAAAATTAATAGAAAGTATTGTTTAAATATAGTTTTAGAGCTATGAAATTTGAACTACTCATCTTACTAATCATAGGCTCCTTTACAGCTCTCTTATCAACTCATTTAAACAAACCTTTCATAGGTCATCATGATTTTAACGGAGCGTTCTATTCTACAATTGCAAGAAACATTAACAGGTATCCCGTCTCAGAATCGAAACTAGGAAGTGTCTTAGGGGATGGGCCCATGTCCACACCTTTTACCTATTACACACATAACGTGCCATTATATTCATGGTTTTTATCAATGTTTTTTTTCCTTTTTGGAGCCGGTCATTTTCAGGCAAGGATGCTTTCTCTTTTATTCTCTGCTTGCACACTTTTTTTAATATATGCAATTGCAAGGGAACTTTTTCCAAGGAAAATAGCTATTCTGGCATTACTTTTTTTCGCGACGTCCGCTATGTTCATGTATTTCTCCACAAATGTCTTTCCGGAGGCTTTGGCTATACCCCTATCACTTTCTACAATACTATTCTTTTTAAAGTTCATCAGCTCCACCAGCTTAAAACATTTTTATTTGTTAATAGCCAGCAGTATACTTGCTACTTTAACTGTTTGGGGGCCATTTTTTCTTATACCTCTTTTAGCTATTTTTTATCTAATTCTTTACAGGAAATTGGATCCAAAATTCTTTGTCTTACTATTTATACCTTTTATCATTTTTATTTTTTTCCTAATTTTTCTTTTTATAATTACCGGAGATTTTTTTGCAGGTGGCCTCATTCAGGGGGCATTGTCGAGAATCAACTGGGCAGAACAAGCCACAAATCAAAACGTTAAATTATTAGACTTTTTTAAATCAGAAATTGTGTTAAGTACCGCGTATTATTCGAAAGTCACTTTATTTTTGAGTGTCTTTTGGGGAATTATTTTTTCTTACCAATTGTTGAATAAGAAAACAGAGAAACAAAATTTTATAATTTTGATTTTAGGCATCTGGGGAGCTTTATATTCACTAATTTTTAAAAATGCCGCTTTTATTCATGATTATTTTCTTATTTATTTTGCACCTTTTTTTGCGCTTTCAGCTGCTCAGGCAGTCTACACGCTTCAACAATACATAAGAAGACACCTAAAAATGAGTATTGTTTCCAGTCTCTTGTTTTTTTTACCTCTTGCTCAATTATTTATGACCTTACCCTTCACGGATGCCCTCTGGAAAACCGGAGATTTAAGCGTTTATCAACTAGGCAAGTTAATTAATAAAGAAACTGAATTTTTGGATCCAATATTAATTTTATCCGGACAATTTGGGGCTCATTTTGGAGTTTTTACTAATTTTTATGCAGATAGAAAAATAATTTACAGCGATTTCTCACTTGAGGACTTTAAAAAATATGGAAAGGAGTATAAATATATTGTGTATATAGAGGGAAGGGATACCCAGGCAGAAGTAAATGACTATTTAAAAAGTCAATATACCTATGAAAAATTTGATACTTTTTACCTTTATAAAATAGACTGATGAATGAACTAATTTCTATAATAATCCCCTTTTACAATGAACAAGAGGTAATTGCAGATTGTTTGCTTAGTCTTTCAAAGCAAACTTATCCAAATATCGAAATTATAACCATTGACGATGGCTCAAGTGATTCAAGCATCCAAGTTATTAAGAAGTTTCCTGTAAAAATCCTCAAACAAGACCACAAAGGACCAGGGGTTGCCAGAAACATAGGAGCTCAAAATGCAAAGGGAGAAATTTTGGTATTTGTTGATGCAGATATGTCTTTTGACAGGAATTTTATTAAAGATTTAACTGTACCGATATTAAAAGGAAAAACAATTGGTACGTTTTCCAAAAATGAGATGAACAAAAACAGAGAAAATTTATTTTCCAGGTTCTGGAACATAAATAGGGGTTGGCCTGTTGATAGGTTGATACCCCCTAATTATCCAAATTTTTCCCCGGTTTTTAGGGCAATTTTAAAGTCGGAGTTTGATAGTGTTGAGGGTTTTGAAACCACCGGAGAATACACCGATGATTGGTCGCTTTCAAAAAAGTTAAACAAAAAGGCTTCACTTGCAAAAGGAGCCATTTATTATCATAGCAATCCGGAAAATCTCAAAGAGGTTTGGCAGCAAGCAAGATGGATTGGCAAAAATAGTTTTTTATCTGGAAATCTTTTAAGAAAATTTCGGTCACTGCTTCGGTTCAGTCTTCTATCATCAATTGCTTCAGGTCTATATAAATCAATAATATTAGGCTTCGATTTCAGGTTTGTCCTTTTTAAGGTATTTTACGATTTTGCTGTTTTGGTATCTGTACTCAAGTCATTTTTCAAAGAAGCAAAATACAAATGATTACTCAATATTAATTGATTTGATTATTTCAAGTACAACCGGCCGTTGAATAGCAAGAGGCGAATTAAAAATTGCCTCAACTGTGAAGTCCAGTCCTGCTTTATCTTTAGTATAACCTCGGGTCATAAACTGCGAACCATCCCTTTGTAATATAAAACATGAAGAAATTGTCCTGTCATATAACACTACAGAGGTCGTTTCTGAACATCCGCCAATTGGATCCTTGCCACTTCCAAAAGTAATGGAAATTGAGCCATTGCTGCCGGAAAATTTAGTCGTGGAATAAGTTGTACTGGAGTTTGTGTTTTCGAGCTTCCAGTCTCCGGGTAACAGAATTGTATACTTTCCCTGAGGTTGCCTATATAAGCTTGGAGAAGGCGAAGGAATCGGCGAAGTACTGGGAATTGGGGTATAAGGACTTGGAGTAGGACTGCTTACGGAGTTGTTTTTAGCAGCAGGGGAAGCTTTCCTTGGATTTTTTATTTGAAATGCTTTTTCGGATGCCTCGCTTTGTTGTTTGGATTTCTTTGAGGACAAAAACCCTAAGTTCTTAACCTCAGGTCCAAATGCCACAAAACCAACAAATAAGCCGATCAAAACCACTCCGACAGCAATAAGGGGGGCAATTAACCCTTTTTTCTTTTTCATCTACCGCGACTAATTTCATTTTAGGAGTATTTGCATTTATTTTGCAAATGATACAATGCCAAAAGTTAATGCTTGCAGTAATTCTTTTTTTCGGTCTGGTGTTGAGGCTTATTTCTATTAACCAGAGCTTGTGGCTGGATGAAGCAATCAACCTTTGGGCTGTAAAAAATCTAAGTTTTAAAACCCTCGCGATAAATTATCCGATCGGGGATTTTCACCCGCCTCTTTACCATCTTATTCTAAAAGTTTGGGTGAATATCTTTGGGGCAACGGAAATCGCGGCCCGCTCTCCCTCAATAGTCCTGGGAGTTTTATCAATAATTATTGTTTTCTTAATTACGAGAAAGCTTTTCGAAACAAAAACAGCCCTAATCGCATCCACTCTTGTTGCAACCGGTCCTCTTCATATTTATTACTCACAAGAAGCAAGAATGTACATGCTTGCTTCTTTTTTAGCACTTTTAAGTATTTACTTTTTCATCTCACTTTTAAGAAATGATAAGTTAATTTATTGGGTGGGTTTTGTTGTCTCGACCGTACTGCTTCTCTATACCGATTATCTTCCTTACTTATTATTACCTACATTCATTGCCTATCTGTTTTTAAACAAAAGTCACATCAAAAATTCTACTTTTAAAACGTTTTTCCCCTCCTTTATCCTAATCGGAATTTTTACAGCTCCCTGGATTTACGTTTTTAAAAATCAACTAACATCCGGCCTTTCTCTTGCCGCAGCGTCTCCGGCTTGGGCAAATGTTGTTGGTGGGTCAAGTCTTAAGGACCTGGCCTTGGTTTTCATAAAATTTAACATAGGTAGAATTTCTCATACAAATGATTTCGCTTACTTTTTAATGTTTGCTCCGGTTGGGTTTTTTTCGCTCTTACTCTTGGGCATTTCTTTTTTCAGGGCCTCTCATTTTCGAATTTTTCTTTGGTTTTGGCTTCTCATACCCGTAATAGCAGCATTTGTTATTAGTTTTGTTGTTCCGGTTTTTGCCTATTTCCGGCTTATTTTTCTTCTTCCGGCCTTTTACATTCTTTGGGCATCGGCGATAAATACCGTAAATTACAAACCGTTAACAAGAACACTATTATTTCTCGCTTTAACAATAAATCTATTCACATCAGGCATTTATTTTCTCAACCCCAAATTTCAAAGAGAAGACTGGAAGTCCGCGTCAAATTTCGTAAAAGCTAATTCAACGGAAAAAACCGTTGTTTTATTTCTTTCAAGCTTTATTCCGCCTCCCTTTGAATACTACAATAAGGGAGAAGTAAAAGCGCTTGGGGCTCTTAGTACTTTTAGTAGTGTAAATGTCAAACCAAGTGAAAGCTTAGATGTCCTGGATAATTCAAAGAAAGTTTTCCTTTTCCAATACCTATACCAGATTACAGATCCGGACGGTTTAATATTTATGGAAATAACTAAAAAAGGCTTTACAAACACTTCTACAAAAGACTTTCAAGGGATTGGATTTATATATGAGTTTACAAAGTAAACGAAGAAATAACCTCTCTTTTATTCTGAGCGAAATCTCCACGGCCTTCAGGCTGTGGAGATTTATATGAAATTACAAAGTCTTATTGAAGATAAGATGAAAAAGTTCTTTAATAAATATTATTGGAGACAACATCCTGAAGCCGCCCTAAGGTATTTCCCTGTAGTTTCAACGATTAAAAATTTAAAATATGTAAACTCAAAAATACTGGAAATAGGGTCAGGATCGTTGGGAATTGTGCCTTACCTAAAAATGCCGATAGATGGAATTGATATTAATTTTTCAGGACCCCAGACAAAACTCCTTAATAAAATTAGTGGAACTGCATGGGATTTGCCTTTTAGAAAAAATTCATACGATATAACAATTTCGGTGGATGTGGTAGAGCATTTACCGAAAAATCTTAGGGAAAAATCTTTAATGGAAGTATTAAGAGTAGCTAAAAAACTTTCTATAATAGTTATACCTGTTGGTAAATTATCCGAAAAGCAAGACCAATCCTTACATAAACATTGGAGGTCAAAGTTTAAAAAAGACAATCAATTCTTGAAAGAGCATACGGAAAATGGACTGCCAACAACTGATGAAATTCTGGTTGCCATTGATAGATCACTAAGAAAACTTAACAAAAAAGGAAAAGTCACCTCAAGGCCTCTTTTAAATCTCTTTGTAAGAGATATTCTTATGAGAACCTGGATCACTAAAAACAAGATGATTTATTATCTATATTTAAAAGGGTACTTACTATTGATTCCGCTTCTTAAGCATCTTAATTTTGGAAACTGTTACAGAAGAATGTTTGTGATAGAATTTCCGCGCCCAACTTCAACGCACCTTGAGCCATCGAAGTTTATCCCAAGCGAAGCAGAAGGGAATAATAGTGAAAAGGTGAAAGGTAAATTGAATGGATGGGTTTCATGAGAATTGCAATAGACATTTCGCAAATTGCTTACGGCACCGGGGTAGGAAATTATACTAAGAATTTAGTAAAAGCGCTGTTAAAAATTGATCATAAAAATGATTACCTTCTTTTCGGTTACTCTCTCCGACTTGGTAGCCGTCTTAGGGATTTTGAAAAAGAATTAAAAGACAATAAAAATTTCGAATTTAAATTATTGCCATTACCAATTACAATCGCAGATATTATTTGGAATAGAGTTAGACTTTTCCCTTTAGATAAATTAATCGGTGAGGTAGATCTTTTACACTCATCCGACTGGATCCAACCTCCACTTAGATCAAAAAAAACAAAAAAAGTAACAACAGTTCACGATCTTGTCCCTTTTCTTTTTGAAAATTCTACCCATCCCAAGATAATCAAAAACCAAAAAAGGCGCCTTATTCTTGTGAAAAAAGAGATAGATGTAATCTTTGCCGATTCAAGTACAACAAAAGATGACCTTATAAAATTTACCCAAATACCGGAAGAAAAAATAAAAGTTGTTCATTTGGGTGTATCTTCCGAATTCAAACCGCAGGATGATGAGAAGGTGAACCGGGTTTTGACAAAATACAAAATCAAAAAACCATATATACTTTCTGTCGCAACCCAAGAGCCCAGAAAAAACATTCAAAGGCTTCTGGATGTTTTTAATAAGTTAAGCCCGGAAAATCCAAATTTATCTCTTGTTTTAGTTGGTAAATACGGTTGGGGAAGGGATCTTGAGTTAAATGCAAATGTTAAATCAACCGGCTTTGTTCCTCAAGAGGATTTACCGGCAATCTACAGCGCTGCTAGAGTCTTCGTTTACCCCTCCATATACGAAGGTTTTGGTCTGCCCATTCTTGAGGCAATGGCTTGTGGTGTCCCTGTTGTTACTTCAAATAATTCTTCGATGGCCGAAATAGCAAAAGATGCTGCAATTTTGGTTGATCCAAGAAATGAATCACAAATAAAAAAAGCAATAGAGATGGTTATAGACTTGAATTTGGAAAACTATCAAAAAATGGTTAGGGCTAGTATGGATAGGGCAAGGCAATATTCCTGGGCAAAGACTGCGCGCCAGACCCTTGATGTATACGAAGAATTGTTGAGGGCGAAAGATTAATTGTAAAGTATTTGTATGGTAATCGGGTTGGACGCAAACGAAGCTAACGTAGAAAGGAGGGTAGGGTCCGGAGTTTATGCGCTTGAACTCCTCAAAGAACTTTTAAAAAACAATAAACATCAATTTATTGTTTATTTAAAAGATCAACCACTTGCAGATTTACCAAAAGAGTCTTCAAATTTAAAGTACAAAGTATTCGGACCCAAAAAACTATGGACTCAATTTGCCTTGCCAATCAGTCTAACCTTTAGTGAAAAGCCGGATATTTTCTTTTCGATGGGCCACTATGGCCCGCGTTTTTCTAAAGTTCCTTATGTTGTCACAATTCACGATCTATCCTACTTGCACTTTCCCGAAATGTTTAACAAAAACGATTTATATCAACTAACATATTGGTCAAAATACTCGATACAAAATTCTGCTCACGTTATGACAGTATCAAAATCAACAAAAGAAGATATTGTCAGAAGCTACGGCGTTGACCCTTCAAAAATTACTGTCACCTACGAAGGCTTTGATGAAAAAAGGTTCAAACCACAGACCAAAACAAAAACTGACCTAGTCAGGGAAAAATATATGATTGATGGAGATTACATAATCTTTGTCGGCACGCTGCAGCCGCGTAAAAATATTGAACGCTTGATAGAAGCATTCAAATTACTGGATATTGGAAATTTGCATTTTCGTCAGAAAACTTTGCAATTGGTTATTTGCGGTAAAAAGGGCTGGCTTTTCGACTCGGTTTTTCAAAAAGTAAAAGATTTAAAGCTGGAAGATAAAATAATTTTTACCGACTTTGTTCCTAACGAAGATCTTCCTGCTTTAATTTCCGGTGCAGAAGCCTATGTTCTTCCTTCGCTTTGGGAAGGTTTTGGCATACCTGTTATCGAAGCCCAGGCTTGCCGGGTTCCGGTAATTGTTTCAGATTCCTCATCTTTACCGGAAATAGTAGGGGAAAGCGGTATTCTTGTAGACCCGACAGATATAAAATCTATAGGCGATGGTATAAGGACAGCCTTAAAAGATAATATAAGGACCGTCCTTGTAAAAAAAGGTCTTGAAAATATCAAGCGCTTTTCCTGGCAAAAATGCGCGCAAGAAACGTTGATAATTCTCGAAAAAGTTGCAAGCAAAAGTTAATTACTGAGAAAATTACATTATGAAAGATCGAATGGGTCGAGAATTATCATCAGGCGAAGTTGCCAAAAAAGCAGTAAACCGTGCTTATAATATCATTTTGGATTTAGAACTTTTAATTCTAAACTTCATTTCTTGCACAATTCCTCTCCATTCAGTTCGCAAAGCATTTTACCGCTCAGCAGGTGTAAAAATCGGCAAAAATTCTTTCCTTCACATGGGCACAAAGTTTTTTAATCCCGCCGGTGTTGAAGTAGGGGAAGGTACGATAATCGGAGATCATGCGTTTTTAGATGGACGCGCGTCTTTGAAAATCGGCAATCACGTCGACATAGCCTCCTATGCCATGATTTACAACTCCGAGCACGACCTTAACTCGGAAGGCTTTGATCCAATCGAAGAACCTGTCGAAATAGGGGACTATGTTTTTGTCGGCCCGCGGGCGATAATCCTGCCCGGAGTTGTAATAGGTACTGGTGCTGTAATAGGAGCAGGCGCTGTTGTAACAAAAGATGTAGAACCTTTCAAAATAGTTGGCGGTGTACCCGCCAGAGAAATCGGGGAGCGAAAGAACAAAAATCCAAAATACAGACTTGGCCGCGCCCGACTCTTTCAATAAATGGATCTCTCCATAATTATTGTTAACTGGAATACAAAAAGGTTGGCCGCTCAGGCTCTCTTGTCGATCTATAAACATACAAAAGGAATTAGCTTTGAAATAATTTTGGTAGACAATGCATCCAAAGATGGTAGCCAGGAATATCTGAAAAAAAAATTTCCTCAAGTAAGATTTATATTCAACAAAAATAATTTGGGTTTTGGTAAGGCCAATAATCAAGGCGTCAAAGTCGCAAAAGGCGAATATATTTTGTTTTTAAACTCGGATACTTATCTTTTAGAAAATTCACTTGAAAAATTAATTATCAAGGCTAATAAAACAAAAAGCGTTGGCGCGATAGGACCATTGCTTTTGAACGAAGATAAGTCTGTTCAGCAATCGGTCGGGTTTTTCCCGCATCTTCCTCAAGTATTTTTTTGGTCACTTTTTCTCGACGATCTGCCTGGAGGAATTTTACTAAAACCTTATCACGTGGATCATGATTCGTTTTATAAATATGATCATCAGGTTGATTGGTTAACAGGCGCGGCACTCCTTATTCCGAAAAAAGTTCTGGATAAAATCGGGGCTTTTGATGAGAAAATATTTATGTACGGAGAGGATGTAGATCTTTGTAAAAGGATCAAAGACGCAAGTCTCAAAGTTATTTTTACTCCCGTAACTAAGATTGTGCACATAAGGGGAGGCTCAACTGATAAAATTTCAGCTATTGCATTTATCGGAGAATATAAGGGTTTGAAATACATATACAAAAAATACAAGGGAAATCTTGCTTTGCAAATTCTGTCTCTCTTACTTAAAATAGGTGCATTGGCTAGGATTCTAATTTTTGGCGCACTTGGTAGAACTCAGCTCTCAAAAGCATATGTCGAAGTATTTAAAATGGCTTGACGATCACATTCTGGAATATCTTTCTCTCGCATTATTAATTTTCCTTCCCCTTTATCCGAAAATTCCGCTTGCGAACATTCTACCCGGGTACATCGTAAGAATCAGAGCCGACGATTTCGCCGTAGCTTTTGCATTCGTTATCTACTTAGTCTGGCTTTTAAGAAAAAAAGTTTCACTCAAAGGAAATCCTCTTTTAATTCCAATCGGCCTTTATATTCTTGTCGGCTTCGCTTCTACTTTATCAGCAATTTTTATTACCAAAACTGTCCCAATGGAGCCCATCCATGTAGGGAAATTATATCTTCATTTCTTAAGAAGAATTGAGTATATTTCAGTTTTTTTTATCTTTTTTTCTTCTATTAAATCTTTGGCGCAAATCAAAAAATATGTATTTATTGCGGCAATCGTTCTTCTTGTTGTTTCTATCTACGGTTTTGGACAGAAGTACTTGTATTGGCCGGCTTTCTCCACTATGAACAAAGAATTTTCGAAAGGTATTAAGTTATACCTATCCGAGCATGCGCGTGTTCTTTCTACGTTTGGCGGTCACTACGATTTAGCTGCTTATTTGATGATTGTTTTGACAATATTTATTCCGCTTGGCTTAATAAGCCGAAACCTTATTCAAAAGGCTGTTTTCTTAATAGCAAGCGTTGCCGGCTTTTGGCTTTTAATACTCACCGTATCGAGAACCTCCTTTCTCGCTTATATTGTTTCTATTACAGTTGCCTTCTTCCTGCTCATTTTTAAAAAAGGGTTCTTCTGGTCAATTTCAAGATGGTTGGTAGTTTTAATAATTTCGCTTGGGATTATGCTTACTTTTGGAGAACTTTCCGAAAGGTTTGCACATGTTTTAAAGCTGGACAATCTTAAAGCTTCCGCGCTTTTAAGACCCATCAGCAAGGAGCCGCCCAAAAACCAGGCTGCTTTCTTGGAAACAACTTTTCCTAAATCGGACACCCCCCCTTCTGCCGAAAAGCCGGGAGGAAAACCTTCGGATGTATACGATGATATTCCAGCCTTCGGTACTGGGCCCCTGCCTTCATCATTGGCCGCCATTCCACGTGTTTATTCACAAGCTGCAGTTCAGTACGATCTTTCAACAGGTATTCGCCTTGATTACACCTGGCCACAGGCCATTAAAGGATTTGCGAAGAATCCGCTTTTAGGCAGTGGCTATTCAACATTATCAAAATCAAATATCGAAATTTTTACGGAAGCAGAGTCGACTGATAATGATTTTCTTAGGGCTCTTGGCGAGACAGGTATGTTGGGGTTCCTCACTTTTTTTGGAACTATAGTTTTTATTATTTATTACTCTGCAAAAAATTATAAGAAAATAAATGATATATTTTACGCAACTCTCGTTGCTTCCATTGTTGCAGCAATAATTGGGCTTCTGGTAAATGCAGTTTATATCGATGTGTTCGAAGCATCAAAAGTTGCCTATATGTTTTGGATTCTGGTGGCAATCTTACTTGCAACAATTAAATTATCTGTAAGCAAATCTCCTAAAAAGTGAAAAAAATAGAAATTTTCCTGCTTTTAATAGTGTTGGCTCTTGCGCTTATATTGCGGCTTTATAAAATAAATCGTCCTATTGCAGACTGGCATTCATGGAGGCAGGCAGACACTGCAGCTGTCGCAAGAAATTTTATTAAGGAAGGTTTTAACCCTTTTATTCCAAAGTATGATGACATGTCGACTCAGGCAAGCGGCATTGAAAATCCAAACAGGTATAGATTTGTTGAATTTCCCATTTTCAATATTTTAATTGCTTTTGTATGGACTATTACAGGAATAAACACTACCTATGCAAGACTTGTAACCGTTTTTATCACTCTAGGGTCAACATTGTTGCTTTATTTGCTAGTTAAGAAATTGTCAGGACGGTTAACAGGTTTCTTTGCAGCTTTCTTCTTTGCCGTTATTCCTTATAATGTTTTTTATTCTTCGACAATTCTCCCGGCGCCCCTTATGGTTTTTGGCCTGTTAGCACTCTATATATCTTTTTTCAAGCTCATGGAAAATGAAAAAAGTTTTATGTGGATATTTACATGTGTTTTTTTCGCCAATCTGGCTATTCTTACCTGGCCAATCGCGCTTCTTTTTATGTTACCGCTTATTTATCTCGCCTATGATCATTACGGATTTCAAATTTTTAGGAAAAAACAACTTTGGATTATTTTGATATTTTCACTCTTGCCTTTTATTGCGTGGCGGATTTGGATGAGTAGGTTTCCCGAAGGAATTCCATATTTGGAATACATACTAAACTACCAAAATATTCGTTTTAAGGGAGCATTTTTTAGATGGATTCTTGCAGAAAGAATCGGTAAGTTAATTTTAACGGTTGCCGGCTTTCCGATCTTTATTTTGGGTCTCTTAAAAAGCAACGAAAAAGAAAAATTGTTCTATTTTTCGCTACTCGCATCAACTTTACTTTATTTTTCAGTCTTTGCCTCGGGTAATGTAAGGCATGATTATTACCAGATAGCATTTATACCGGTTGCCTCAATTTTTCTTGCAAAAGGGTTGAGGTTGCTTCTAAACCTGCCGGCCTCTTTTAATAAATGGATAGGTCAGGCTTTAGGTTTTTCCCTAGTCGTCTTAATGCTGGCCTTTGGTTATTACGAAATCCAGGGTTTTTACTGGATCAACAAGCCGCAAATTGTTGAAGCGGGGAAAATTGCGGATAGTTTACTGCCAAAGGATGCTTCGGTAATTGCTCCGTATGGGGGGGATACGGCATTTTTATATCAAACCAACAGGCGTGGATATCCGAAAATAGAAAAACCTTTAAAAAAATATATTGAAAGCGGAACAAAATATATTGTTTCTGTTAACCCGAAGGAACCCGAAATTGAAAGGTTAACAAATAATTGCCCGTCCGTTTATAAATCAAACGATTTTGTAATAATTGAATTAACTTTAGGATGCACAAATTAGATGAAGATTTTAATGATTACCCCTTATTTGCCATATCCGCTTGTCTCCGGTGGTCAAATTAGGACGTATAATCTTCTAAAAAATTTAGCCAAAAAGCACAAAATTACCCTTGCTTCTTTCATCAGGGATTCGTCTGAAAAAAAATATTTACAAAACTTGAAACCATATTGCGAAAAAGTAATAGTCTTTAAAAGGAGAAAAGCATGGTCGCCAATAAACGTAATTCTATCCGGAATAACTCCATTCCCTTTTTTGGTTAGCATCTATTTTGATATGAGAGTCAGAAAGCAGATTAAAAAAGAGCTGGAAAAAGTTAAATATGATCTAATCCACGCAGAAACTTTTTATGTAATGCCCAACATACCAGAAACAAAAATTCCTATATTTTTAGTAGAGCAGGTCATAGAATATCTCGTTTATCAAAGATTTGTAGAAAGCCTTCCAGGGTGGGCGATTCCCCTAAAAGTTCTCCTGCACTTTGATGTTTTAAAGATTAAATGGTGGGAAAGATACTACTGGAAGAAAGCAAAAAGACTTGCGGCAATGTCGCACGAGGACAAAGTTTTCATAGAAAAATACAATAACAAACTTAAAGTTGATGTAATAGCAAACGGGGTAGATATTAACTTCTTTGAAAAAACGGAGAAGCAAATCCCAAAAAAGCCCACGGTTCTTTTTGTCGGAAACTTTAAATGGTTGCCTAACCGCGACGCTGCAACTTTTTTAATTGAAGAAATTTGGCCAAAAATAAAGAGTGAAATTCAAGATGCCAGACTTTGGATCGTTGGAAGAAATCCTCCGGATGTCATATTGAAATACGCATCAGAAGATATATTAATCGACGGAGGAGTAGAAGATATTAGGGAGGCATACGCAAAAAGCAATGTACTCGTTGCTCCGATCAGAAACGGAAGAGGAACAAAATATAAAATACTCGAGGCAATGGCGACTAAAACTCCAATAATTGGTAGTAGGCTGGCAATCGAGGGGTTAAACATCAAAAACGGTAAGGAAGCACTGATCGGAGCCAGTAGCGAGGATCTTTCAAAATACACAACAAAAATTCTAAAAAATCCGCAAATCGGAGAGAATCTTGCAAAGCTTGCATATCAGTTAGTAAAAAGTAAGTACGATTGGAAAAAAATTTCCCTTGAGCTCGACCGTGTATATAAAAAGGTTGGAGCATCATAATGCTTCTTTCGGTTGTAATTGTTTCGTATAACACTAAAGAAATATTAATAGAGTGCCTGCAAAGTGCATATAAAGCGCTGGATCAGATGTCATCAGAAGTATTTGTTGTTGATAATGATTCGCTCGACGGGACAGTCGAGTCTATAAAAACGGCGTTTCCTAAAACAATACTAATTGCAAACAAAGAAAACATAGGTTTTTCCAAGGCAAATAATATTGCCATAAAAAGGGCAAAAGGCAAATATGTTTTAGTCCTAAATCCGGACACAAAAGTTCTTAAAGACACTTTTGTGAAAATGGTCGAATTGATGGAAAAAAATACCAAAATAGGAATCGCAACTTGTAGGGTAGAACTTGCAAGTGGAGGACTTGATAAGGACTGTCGAAGACATTTCCCTTCACCCTGGAAGGCTTTTTGCCATTTTGCCGGACTTTCAAAAATTTTTAGGAGATCTAAGCTTTTTGATAGCTACTATTATGGGTATATCCCCGAAACTAAAGAGCATGAAGTAGATGCATGCGTGGGTGCTTTTATGATAATCAGAAAAAAAGATTTGGATAAAGTTGGGTATTTCGACGAAGACTTTTTCTTCTACGGAGAAGATTTGGATCTTTGCTATCGCTTCAGGCAGGCAGGACATAAAATAATCTATACACCGATAACAAAAATCATTCATTATAAAGGTGCCGCATCCGGGATAAAACCGCCCTCAATGCACTTATCGAAAGCAACGTTAAAATCAAAAGAAAGGGCAGTCAGGGAATCTACGCGCGCAATGGAACTTTTTTATCAAAAACACTACGTTGGCAAGTATCCGGCGATATTAACTTGGCTGGTTATTTTTAGTGTCAAAATTCTGGAATATTACCGGTTGTTTAAAATAAGGTATTTATTATGAAGATTGGTATCGATGCCCGTTTTGCCGGTCCGGGAGGAACCGGAATTGGGAAATATACAGAGAAGCTAATATTGAATTTGGCAAAAATCGATCGCAACAACCAATACGTACTTTTCCTAAACAAAAATAACTGGGATTTTTTCAAAATTGATCAAAAAAATTTTAAAAAAAGCCTGGCTGATGTAACTTGGTATTCCCTGAAAGAACAGTTATTGCTCTCTACGCTTTTTAACAAGGAAAAAGTAGATCTATTACACATTCCGCATTTTAATGTCCCCTTATTGTATAGAGGAAATTTCATCGTAACTATCCACGATTTAATCCACCACCATTTTAAAGAACAGGCAGTTTCCTCAAAAAATCCAATATTATTTAATATTAAAAGATTGGGTTATAAATTTGTAATTAATCATGCAATTAGAAATTCATTAAAAATAATTACCCCAAGCAATTTTGTTAAAAAGGAACTCATTTACTATTTCAAACTTAACTCTGCAAAAGTAACGGTGACCCATGAAGCAGCTGAGGAAGAATATTTTTCAACCGAAGCAACCGGCAAAAATAAAATAAGAAACTCAATTTTGTTTGTCGGAAATATTTACCCCCACAAAAATATTTCCAATCTTCTGGAAGCAATGTCAATTTTGAAGAATAGGAAAAAAGCAGCAAAGTTAATTATTGTGTGCCCGAGAAATATATTCTTTCAAAGGTTGTTATCGGAAATTAACAAAAAGGATCTTGAAGGAACTGTAGAAATAATAAATTACCTTCCAACTAGAGAACTTGTACCGCTTTTTAATAAAATTACCGCTTATGTTTTCCCGTCATATTCTGAGGGTTTTGGGATCCCTGGCCTAAATGCCATGGCTGCTAAAATACCCGTGCTTGCGTCGGATATACCTGTTCTTAAGGAAATCTATGGCCATGCTGCAATCTACTTTGACCCAAATAGTGCAATCGAAATTGCGGAAAAAATTGACAAGATTTTAAACGACGCTAAAACTAGAAAAGAAATGGTAGAAAAAGGAAATCAGCAGGTAAACAAATACTCGTGGGGACAAATGGCAGAAGAAACACTTAAGGTTTATGAATCGTCAAAATGAAAATAGCCCTTGTACACGATGACTTCATTCTCGAAGGCTTTTTATTTTGAGCAAAGCGAGAATCAGAGATCGTGATTCTCTATTTGGGCCGTGGAGATAAGACATTTTCACTATGGCACTCGCAACTTTTCTGTCAATAATCTAAAAAGTTGACTTAACCATAGAATTGCTATACAAACTACACTTATGTCTCCCAGAATAGAAGCACTAGATCTAACCGCACATCAAAGATTTGACTCCAGAGGAAGACCCACAGTTATGGTCAATCTCCAAGTAAATGGTCGATATGTGCGAGCTTTTGTACCCTCAGGTGCATCAACTGGCATAAACGAAGCTATAGAAAAACGTGACGGAGGAGATCAATACCTGGGTCTTGGGGTTAAAAATGCCGTAGAAAGTGTGCAGGAAATAGCAAGTGCGATTAAAGATTTAGATGTTTTTGGCCAAACACGCATAGACCAGACAATGATCGATCTGGATGGAAAAAAAAATAAAAGCAGACTCGGGGCAAATGCGATCTTGGCTGTTTCACTAGGAGTTGCCCATGCAGCCGCAGAGCATAGAAATGTCCCTTTATTCAAGTACGTTGCAGAACTTTACGGAAACGAACACCCAAGCCTGTTACCTACACCCATGATGAACGTGATAAACGGTGGTGTTCATGCAAAAAACGGCTTGCCTTTTCAGGAATTTATGATAGTGCCTACAGGTGCAGGGAGTTTTGCTGAGGCCATGAGAATTGGTAGCGAAGTATATGGGACGCTCGGAAAAATCATTGCTTCAAGTGGTGTTGGTGATGAAGGAGGATTCTCACCAAGTTCATTCAAGTCAAATAGTGGGGTAGGGAAAATTAAGGATGCACTCGCTTTGTTGAGCCAGGGTATTGAAAGAGCTGGTTATACACCTGGGAAAGATATTGCCATCGCACTAGATCCCGCCTCAAGTGAGTTCTACAGAGAAGGCAAATATCATCTCTCGGATAATGAAATTCTAACTTCTATGGAATTGGTAGATCTTTTTCAAGAACTCATCGAAGAGCATCCCATTATTTCTGTTGAAGACGGTATGGCTCAGAATGATGATCTTGGCTGGAGACTGTTCTTTGACCGTTTTGGCCATAGGCTTCAGATAGTTGGAGATGATCGCTATTGTACGACCTTAGAGCGTATTGAAGAAGGCATAAGTGACAAAGAAGCCAACGCAGTTCTTATTAAATTAAATCAAGTTGGAACGCTAACTGAAACGCTTGCTGCAATTCGTGCTGCCCAAGAAGCTGGCTGGAATACGGTAATATCTCACCGTTCAGGGGAGACTGAGGACACCACGATTGCGGATTTGGCAGTAGCAACATCATCAGGCCAGATTAAGACTGGTGCACCAGCAAGAGGAGAACGGACTGCCAAATATAATCGGCTGTTGAACATTGAAGAAATTGAATTACCACGATTAAAACTTGTTCCAAAGTATGCAGGTAAAGAGCCGTTTAGAAAACTCGCAATAGCTTCATAAAGTTAGTTTTTAATTTACCCTAAAATCATCCTTAACTAAAAACTGGGGAACTGTTGGTTTCCCAGACAACACTTTTCTGTCAGATAGTTTATTGAATAGATTCGTCAATCCTCATAAGCCTTCGTAGTCTTTTATTTGCCTTTCTTCTTAACCAAGGACTTACATGTTTATTCCAGCCCGCACCACCAGCTTGCTGTGCCCATTTTAGATATTTGATAGATAATTTATTCATGTGGTAATTCTAGCATTTAAAAAGTAGTATATCAGCCATTCACTTCAAGCTTTGCTTGAAGGGGCTTCCTGATATATCAGAGGAGCGCCATCAGCTTGTTGCTAAGGCGACCTGCTGATATAATTCACGTAATGAAAAGATCGAAAATAGCAAAAGTCTTAAAGTACACGGTGGTTTTTGAACCATCAAAAGAAGGTGGATATGTAGCATCTGTACCGGCCCTATCAGGATGCATGAGTCAAGGCGAGACTTTTGAGGAAGCCGTTAGGATGATCAAAGATGCCATTTCTGGATATCTGGCAGTTCTTAAGGAAAAAGGCGAAGAAATTCCCAAGGAATCCGAGGAAGTAGTTATCTCCAAAGTCGAAGTCTACGGACCGAGTCTTTAAAAATGCCCAAACTCCCAATAGTTATGCCTAACAAAGTTGTTAAGGCATTAAAAAGGGCGGGCTTTGTCAGAGCAAGACAAACGGGGAGTCATCTCATTTTGTGGCATCCACAAACTAAAAGGATGGTTTCTGTCCCTATTCACGCAAGAACATTAAAGAAAGGCCTACTTTCAGGAATTATCAAAGAAGCGAATTTGACTTTGGAAGAATTTCTCAAATTTCTTTAGTATGTCCTCTTTTCCGAAGGAAAATATGCTTTCATATCAGCCTAAACTAGCGTTAGTACATGATGATTTCATTCAAAAAGGCGGGGCAGAGAGACTTTTTGAAGAAATAGCCAAGATTTTTCCAGATAGCCCTATTTACACTTCTCTAGTTGATTGGTCCAAAATTACTCAGTCAATCGCAAAAGATCGTTTAAGAACTTCTTTTTTGCAAAAGATCCCGTTTGCCAAATATTTGTATAAAGTGCTTTTGCCGCTTTACCCACTCGCATTCGAAAATTTTAATTTCGATAAATACGACGTTGTAATTTCTTCGACCACCCGTTTTGCCAAAGCAATTATCACTAAACCGAAAACAATTCACATTTGTTATATCAACAGCACTCCAAGGTTTTTGTGGGATAAGGATGTACAAAAAGAATATATGCCTTGGATAATAAAAATCCTAACGAAACCTTTATTTTTCTGGCTCAGAAAATGGGATCTGGTTGCATCCGCGCGCCCCGATTACTACATAGCCAACTCTCAAAATGTTGCAAAAAGTGTTAAGAAAATTTACGGTCGGGAAAGTGCAGTTGTTTATCCGTTTGTTGATACCGATTTTTTTGTACCGGCAAAAGGGAAACCTCAAGACGTTCTTCTTGTAGTCACCCGTTTGACTCGATGGAAAAAAATTGAAATTGCAATAGAAACGGCAAGAAAACTAAAGAAGAAATTGATAATTGTAGGAGACGGTCCGGATAAAGCCAGGCTAAAAAAATTTGCCGCAAACAATCCTAACGTTTTTTTTACTGGGAGAGTTAATAGTCAACAGCTTAGACTCTATTACCAGTTTGCCCATGCCCTTATTGTTACCCAAAAAGAGGATTTTGGAATAGCAGCAGCAGAAGCACAAGCTTGCGGAACACCTGTTATTGCCTATGGTAGGGGAGGACAAAAGGAAATAATTATCGACGGTAAAACGGGCGTATTTTTTAACGAACAAACAGCAAATTCCCTCCAAAGTTCACTTGGACGGGCATCTAAGGTAAAATGGTCTAAGCAAGCTTGCAGGAAAAACTCTTTGCACTTTACAAAGGAAAGATTTATAGAAAATCTTAAGACGCAAGTAACTACGCATGTCAATTAGTCATAAAGACCTCAAAATCGCCTTATTCTGTGGGGGAGCAGGCACCCGTATGTGGCCTGCAAGTCGCAAGGATAAACCTAAGCAATTTCAGCCACTCGTCGGAAAAGAATCAATGTTTCAGCAAGCTGCCAGGCGTATTAAAAAAGGTTTTCCAATAAGGGACGTTTTTGTAGTTACGGGTCGTCAGTATGTAGGCTTGGTTTTGCAGCAGGAACCCGATTTACCTCTTGAAAACGTAATTATTGAACCTGAGATGCGGGATACTGCAGCTGCGGTCGGTTTTGCGGCAGCCGTTCTTGATAAAAAATTTAATAATCCGATTGTCGCATCCCTTTGGGCCGCGGATCATTTGGTAAAAAACGACGAAGCTTTTATTAAAGCATTAAAAACTGCATACGAAGAAGTGAAAACAAACCAGAAAATGGTTTCTATAGATGTTAACCCAACCTATCCAAATATTCACGTTGGTTATATAAAAGTCGGGAAAATGATTAAAAAATTTAATGGCTTGGCTCTTTTTGAATTCGAAAAACACATCGAAAAACCGGATCTAAAAACAGCTAAAAAATTTTTACAGAGTTGGGAGTATTTATGGCATGCGGGATACAAGGTTTGGTATGCAAAGCAGATGCTTTCCTATTACAAGAAGTACCAGCCAAAAATGTATGATGGATTTATAAAAATTCAGAATGTTTGGGGGAAGGACAATCAGGATGAAAATGTTAGGAAAATTTATCCAAATTTCGAAAAAGTTTCGGTGGATTTTGCAGTTTTTGAAAAAATCGACCCGTCAGAAATACAGGTTTTATCTGCCGATCTTGGCTGGTCTGATATTGGCGCATGGAATATTCTAAAAGATGAATTGTCGGAAAATAGCAAAGACAATGTTGTTCAGGGAGATGTATTCGATGAGGGAAGCCAAAATTGTTTAATTTATGCAAATAGCGAAAACAAGGTAGTAGCAACGATCGGGCTCAAAGATTTAATTGTGGTGGATACTGCAGATGCCCTTTTGGTTTGTCAAAAAGATAGAGTCTCGGACATAAAAAAAATTGTCGAAAAGCTAAAAGAGTCCGGTAAGGATAAATATTTGTAAAAATTCATCTAATTCCTAATTGCTCTGATTAGATCTAATCAAATTCCAAGTTCCAATAATGCTTAGAAATTAGAAATTAGAAATTCTTAAGATATGTTTTACAATTTTGAAAAAAGGTGTCTTGATATTATCGGAAGCTCCGTAGCTTTAGTAATTTTTTCTCCTGTGATGATTGCTGTTGCAATAACGATAAGGTTTACTTCTCGCGGTCCGATATTTTATAAACCTCAAAGGGTTGGGAGGGACGGGAAACTTTTCAAAATGATAAAGTTCCGGAGTATGCGTATGTATACATTTGAAGGCAGGTTTGTTCACGCGGAAAAATATCTGGACATGAATTCTAAACTGAAAGCGCTTTACCAGAAAAACAGTTATAAACTTACTGATGATCCAAGAATTACAACAGTTGGTAAAATCCTTCGCAAATTTTCTTTGGATGAATTGCCTCAGCTTATTAATGTTTTAAAAGGGGATATGTCCCTTGTTGGGCCAAGGGCATACCAGTTTGATGAGCTTGTCCACCAGCAGAAAGTCTATCCTCAGACTCGTAAGTACGTTAAAATAATCCTTAGGGTTCGCCCAGGTGCCTCCGGCCCATGGCAGGTTTCGGGTAGGTCCTTTATCAACTTTGACAATAGAGTTGAAATGGATGCCAGATACGTAAAGAGAAGGTCCCTATTATATGATCTTTGGGTAATTTATAAGACACCAATTGCAATGATAACCGGAACGGGCGCAATATAAATTATGAAAAGAAGAATTCTCCTAATACTACTAGCATTAATTATAATTTTTGGTATTTTCGGCGCTTTGACTGCAAAAAGCGCCAAAAAAGCATTGACAACAGCAAAAATGGCTGCGGGGGCTGCAAAACTTCAGGACCTTGATGCAGCAAAAGCCTATTTAAAAGATTCCACAAATCAGTTTAAAAACACCAAGAGATATTTAACACTATTTACACCGCTTAGGCCTATCCCTCTTTTGGGTTGGTATATTGCCGACGCCCAAAGAGGAATAAACGCCGTAATCTATTCACTGGAAGCAGGCATGATTTTTGCAGATGCAGTTACCCCATACGCTGACGTTTTAGGGTTAGAAGGACAGGGGACATTTCTTGGGGGAACCGCACAGGAACGTCTTGCAAAAGCTATTGAAACCCTGTCTAAAGTCACTCCCCAAATTGACCAGGTTGGGGAAAAACTCAACAAGGCAAGAGGCGAAATAGACAAAATTGAAAGTTGGCGCTACCCAAATTTCTTACCTCAAAAACCCGGCGAAAAAATAGTACTTGCCCAAAAAACAATAGATCAAATCGAATCTTTTGTTGTTGATACCAAGCCGCTTCTCTTGGTCCTTCCCGAAATTATGGGACAGGATGAGGAGAGAACGTATCTGATTCTTTTTCAGAACGACAAAGAACTACGGCCAACCGGAGGGTTTTTAACCGCGTTTGCGTACTTTAAGGTTCACAAAGGAACGATAAAAGCTGAAGGCTCCGATGATATATATAAACTTGACGACAGCCTAACTAAAAGAATATCTGCGCCGGCGCCGATTCTTAAATATTTGGCTAATGTCTCAAACCTAAACATAAGAGATTCGAACATTTCCCCTGATTTTTATAGTTCAATGCAACAATTTGAAGAGATTTACCAATATGCCTCAACGAAAAAAGATATAGATGGGATTATTGCTCTTGATACTAATTTCGTCCTTGACATGATGAAAGTTCTTGGGGATATCGAGGCATACGGAACAAAGTTTACAACCAAGGAAGTAGATGCCTGTGCGTGTCCGCAAATTATTTATGAGTTGGAACGGTATGCCGACGAGCCGACTGGTTACGAAAAAAGCGGCAGGAAAGATATTATCGGGGTTTTGATGTCACAAATGATGGACAAAGCATTTAATGCTCCCAAATCACAATGGCCAAATCTCTTGGGAACCACAATAACGGCTTTAAGGGAAAAAAGTCTCCTTTTGTATTTTAAGGACAAAGAGCTTCAGCAGGCAGTAGAAAAATTAAACTTTGGAGGTAGGCTCCATGAATACGAAGGCGATTACCTGCACATCAACGAAACAAACTTTGGCGGGGCTAAATCCAATATGTATATTCAGGAAGAAGTAAAACAGGTTGTTAAAAAAGGTAAAGATGATAATATCAATAAAAAACTAACTATTGAATACAAATATCCCAGGCAGGGAGACAACTGTAATTTAGAAAGAAAAGGTGGATTATGCCTTGCAGGGATCTACCGTGACTGGATAAGAATTTATGTTCCGAAAGGATCTACCATTGTTAAAGCAGGCGGCACCGAAGTTGCTATAACAGCATCGGAGGAATTTGGCAAAACTGTTTTCGAGGGCTTTTTCACTATCAGGCCAACCGGAACCGCAAAAATCGAGATCGAATACAATATCCCAATAAAGGCGGATAAACAATATAAATTATTAATTCAAAAACAGCCGGGCAATCCCGGCCATACTTACAATATCGACGCCTTCGGCAAAAAAATCAAAGACTTCCCTCTGGATACTGATAAAGAGATAATTATAAAGCTCTAATAATCTTTATCTCGAAGACTCCCTCAGCATTTGAAGATCATGTCCTACCAGTTCTTCTATTAGTTCTTTCGCAGTTATTGTTGGTTCCCACCCCAGCTCTCTTCGAGCTTTCGAAGCGTCTGCAATTAAAGCATTAACCTCAATTGGCCGAAGAAGACTTTCATCAATCTCCACATGATCTCTCCAATTTTTTCCAACCAGAGAAAATGCATAAGAAAGTAAATCTTCTATGGAAATACCTACTCCTGTTCCGATTACATAGTCATTCGGGTGTTCTTGTTGCAGGATCTTGTGCATAACTTGAACATACTCAACAGCTGATCCAAAGTCGCGCACACTTTTAATATTTCCGAACTTCTCTTTTTCCATTAACCCATGCTGAATTTTGGCAACTGCCATAGAGATCTTTCTTTCCACAAATTTATCTGGTCTCCTGATCGAACCATGGTTAAACATTAAACCAACAGATGCGGGATTCCCGTACCATCGTCTGTAATTACGAACCTCGGCAACGGCCTCTTGTTTGGCCATTGCATAAGGACTGACAGGGGCAAATTGAGTCAGTTCATTTTGTGGAGCCGGTTGATTTCCGAATAGCTCACTAGTACCGGCAAAAAAGTAAGCAAGTCTTTGTCCCGTTTCTTGAGCAGTTTTTTGTGCAGCCCTAAGCATCATTTTATTTGTCCAGACAATATCATGCCAAACCCGGTAAGCTTTTTCCTGATCAAAAGATTCTCCAACGTGTGTATGGCCTGCAAGATGATATATTTCGTCAGGTAGGATATTTCTTAAAGCTCTTCTGATAGCGTATTGATCACTAAGATCGACATCAACCCAATTTAACTTATCTCTTATTTCTGTTAGATTTTCACTATCAGGACCCTTAAGATCACAACCATAAACCTCATAACCAAAACTTAGTAAAAATTCAGCAAGGTAAGAACCGTCCTGACCTGCAACGCCAGTTATAAATGCCCGGGGTTTTCCAGATTTATCACGCTCTTTCGTTTCAACAGGGTAGTAAGTGTAATATTCATAACTAAATTCGCTTTCGTCGAGCCCGGGACCTGGAATTGGCAAATAAGCTGGAAATTTTTCATACCCCCTGCTTTCCTCAAAGTAGTGAATTTCCCAGTCAAGATATTTTTCTTTTTCTTCATCATCAATCACCCTTTCCCTAACAAGCCATTCTGGATAAAAAGCATGATTCGCGGCAGGTGAGGGAATCCAGACAATCAAATCATCATATTTTATTGTGCCGTCATTCAGTTTTTTCAGGATCTCATCTACATTATCAACTGTCAAAACCGAATCTCTAAATTCTTCAGAATCTCGGTAATTGTAATATCGATACCCTGGAAGAGCTGGAGGTTTTATATGGTCAAAACGGGAAATGGTTGAAAAAAGCCTTTTCTCAAAATAATCATTTGTATCATAGTTGTTAGGATCTCCGAAAAATCTACTTCTTTGAAAGAAAATTTAAGCCTATTCTCTTCGCTGCAATATTTGATTCGGTAGTAATCTGATTCTCGAACTCCCTCGTCAGAGTTTTTGATCACCCTTACGTATGCTTCCTCTACAAAAAGTTCAGGATCTCGCAATTGAACAGGTATCATGAAATTTGATAATAATCCAGAATTGTCGCAGAGACTTGAAGATAACTCATCTAGACTAGTTACTGTTTGTAGTCTCGCCAAAAAGTTTTCGACCATTGCGTTTCGATCCTCTTTTGGTCTCCTATTATCTTCCATCCTTAGACTCATGGCATCTTCAACTGCCCACCCGAATCTTTGCTCCGCACCTTCTGATTCGGTCATGTCGGATAATATTCGTTGTCTGATATCTTGCTCTTTGGTATAAGACATGGCGCGAAATTATATCACAGCTTATAGTATCTCTGAGCAGAAATGTGATTTAATAATAATTATGCGGGTTAATTATGCTTGGATTTTCGATGTCGATGGGGTAATAATGAACCCCGAAACAAAAGAAGCAAACGCACGACTTCTTTCTGAAATAGTCAAAAAATTACACAATAAAGAACCGGTAGTATTGATAACCGGCAGGTCTCTTGAATGGCTGGAAGAAAGAGTTCTCAATCAATTATTTTCGTTAATAAAACATCCAGACGACGAACAAATGTTCTATGTTTCCGGAGAATTTGGAGGAGCTTATATGAGATACAAGAATAGGAAAATGACTTCTTTTATTGATAACGCAATTGCCGCTCCCCAAACCCTGTTAAAAGAGGTAGTAAAAATAGTTGATTCGGAATTTTCGGATATTGTTTTTTTAGACACAACCAAGAAAACGATGGTTTCCATCGAGATGAAACAGGGCGCTACTGTAAGTCAATTCAAAAAACGGCGACAAGCTTTGGATCAAAAATTACAAGAAATTGTCAATAAGTTAGATCTCCGGCAAAATTTTGTAATCCACTCGGACCGGATTGCCACGAACATTAGAGACATTCATGCAAGCAAGCATTATTCCGTTGAACAGTTACTCGAATGGTTTAAAGAGGATAAAATAAAACCGGAAAACTTCCTAGTATTTGGAGATAGCCTTGGCGATTTGGAAATGGGGCTTGAACTGCAAAAGGCGAATCAACCTTTTAAATTTATTTTTGTCGGAGGAGAGGAAGAATTGCGTGGACTTCAAATAACTTTTCCGGTTATTCACACCAAAGCACATTGCGAAGAAGGAACACTTGAATACTTAACGTCGGTACAAACTTGATACTTTATTCTCAATACATAATACTTATCTTATGTACCTCCGCACGCACGGGGTCATTCTTTCCCGCAAAAATTTTGGAGAAGCGGATAGAATCCTAAAAATTTATACTTTGGATTTTGGAAAAGTTTCCGTACTTGCCAAAGGGGTCCGTCGCCCTCGTTCAAGAAAGGGCGGGCATTTGGAAATTGGCAATTGGTGTAAGGTTTTTATTGCAAAAGGTAGAAACCTCGATCTTCTGACGGAGGTAGAGCTAAAGAAAAGTTTTAGTGTTAATAATTTCTCATACGAAAAGGCAAATAAAATTTATCACTTCCTGGAACTTGCCCAAAGCCTGACCCAGGATCATCAAAGAAATGAAGGGGTTTTCAAATTGCTAATTTCTTATCTTGCACGAATTGAAAGGGAAGAAAATTTTGATCTTGTTTCTGTCGTGTTTAAAATAAAACTATTAAAACTGCTTGGCTTTTTCTCGGCAAAAAATTTGAAAGAATCAAAAACGAGAGCTGTTCTTGAATTAATCGAAGATGAAGATTTTTTAAAAATTAAAGAAAAATTAACTCCCAAAACAAATACTTTAAGCCCGCAGACAATGCAAGGGACCACAGGCTCTGCCTATTCGGAGAAAGGCTCTGCCTATTCGGAGAAAGGCTCTGCCTATTCGGAGAAAGGCTCTGCCTATTCGGAGAAAAACAGAGCTTATTTGAAACTTCTGTCTTTTCTTGATAGCATAATTGAAAACATTACAGAATCGAAAATAAAAACAAATCGTTTTCTAAATGTAATTTAATCCTGCCCGATGGATCCGGCCAAAAGAACAACGTACATAATTGCAGCGCTTGCCTTAATCGGCTTCATAATTGGAATATATTTCCTTTTTATTTTTCAAAAAGGTGAAAAAGTTAATAAAGAAGAACAAGCCCCTGACGAGATAAAACAAATTTCCGATATAACAATAGAAAAACGGCCGTATGTAACTCTAACGCCGACAACAGACGGCGCGGAAATCATTCTCGCAATTGAAAATATGTCCGCCTTCGACAAAATAGAGTATACGCTTACTTATCAGGCCGATAATCCGGAAATTGCCGGAGAGAAGATTGAAAGAGGTTCAACAGGGTTCGACGTAAACACTAAAGATCCAAGATATAAAAAGTCCATTCTTCTTGGAACTGCTTCTAAGGGTACCCGAAGCCCGGACAAGGGGGTAACTGAAGGGAAACTAAGTTTGAATCTTTTTCAGGGAGAGACGGAATATGTTTCGGAAACATCGTGGGATCTGATTGAGGCCGGTCTAAAAGCCCAGGAAATAAAGAACAGGAGCGAAAAATTAAGCCTAGAAATCCCGTCAATGGGCAAAAATTATTTTATTATTATTGCCGATACCGTTGGTGTTCCACCCAATTCTCCATTTGAGGCCAAAAATACCCTGCTTCCAACGATGGGGGTCTTTTCTGTTGCCCCTGCCTTTAAAAAAAGCGCAAATCTAACAATAAAAATTGACCAGGAAAACCAAAAAAACGAACTTTATTCTTATAAAACTGCCGATTCCAAGTGGGAAAAGATTGAATCAGAATTTAATTCTCAAACAAAAGATATAAATGCATCTGTTGCTGCATTTGCTACGTATGTTGTAGTATCTTCCCAGTGAATTTAGATAAAATTGTTTCTCTTTGTAAGCGTCGAGGTTTTTAGTTCTCGCAAAACCTCGACGATGACGGGAAGCGTAAAATAACAATATGAATCTTGATAAAATTGTTTCTCTTTGTAAGCGTCGAGGTTTTATATTTCCGGGTTCAGAAGTCTATGGCGGCCTGGCCGGAACCTGGGATTATGGCCCCTTAGGGGTTGAACTAAAAAACAACATCAAACGCGAATATTGGAAATCAATGGTATATACTCGCGAAGATGTTGTCGGAATCGACGCCGCAATCCTCATGAACCCCAAAGTTTGGGAAGCATCCGGACATGTTGCTGCCTTTGCCGATCCTCTCGTCGAATGCAAAGTTTGCCATGCTCGTTTTCGTGCAGATCAGGAGGAAGAAATAAATTCGCACGAAAAAACTCATCAAGGCCAAAAAGTAGATTGGACAGAGCCGAAACAATTCAATCTCTTGGTCGAAGCAAAACTTGGTGTTGTCGAAGATGCCAAGCAAAAAGTTTACCTTCGCGGTGAAATAACACAGGGCGTCCATGTCAATTTTAAAAACGTCCTCGATTCTTCCCGTACACAAGTTCCTTTCGGAATTGCTCAAATCGGTAAAGCCTTTCGCAACGAAATAACTCCCGGAAATTTTACCTTTAGATCACGTGAGTTCGAACAAATGGAACTCCAGTTTTACGTAAACCCAGAAGAGTCAAACAAATGGTACGAATACTGGAAGGAAGAGAGAATGAAATGGTATCTTGCGCTTGGCATGACCAAGTCCAAACTGCGCTTCCGCCAGCACGAAGAAGATGAAAGGGCACATTATGCAAAGGATGCCTGGGACATTGAATATGATTCTCCATTCGGTTGGAAAGAATTCGAAGGGATCCACAACAGGGGCGATTGGGACCTTTCGCAGCATCAAAAGGAATCCGGTCAGGATATGACCTATTTCGATCAAAAGAACGAAGAAAAGTTCCTCCCATACATAGTAGAAACATCGGGCGGAGTTGACCGGGCAACACTTTTCTTTTTGTGCGATGCATATTGCGAAGAAAAAGAAAGAGTAGTTCTTAAGCTTCATCCAAAACTCGCGCCCCGCAAGGCAGCCGTTTTTCCACTCCTTGCGAACAAACCCGAATTAGTCGCAAAAGCCCGTTCTGTCTACCAACTACTTACTACCAACGACCAACTACTTCCGATTGCCTGGGACGATCGGGGTAATATTGGTAAACGTTATTACTCTCAGGACGAAATCGGAACGCCATCCTGTATAACAGTAGATTTTCAAACTTTGGAGGATGATACCGTAACTATTCGCAATCGAGATACTACAAAACAAGAAAGAGTTAAAATTAAAGACATCGCGGAAAAAATCACATCAACTTTACAATAACGAATTTACTTTACGGTAAAGATTCTGATGTTTTCGGAGCTTCCTTTTTGTTTTCCTCCTGAGGAGGCTTGGCGTCTAAGGGAGCCAGAATTCTTTTAGCCCACCTGCCTAAGAAGCTACTGGTATCAATATATTTTTCTGTTGTCGGGTGTACAGACGGAGCAAAAGGGTTAACAGCATTAAGCGCGTTATTGAATTTAGCCTCCCCCAAAGGGTCTGGCTGAGTTTGAGGTGAAGCTTCAGCCTCTTTCGGCATCAAACCTTCCTTTGCGCCTTCCATACACTTCAATATACTTTTTACACTAACGTTAGTCAATTTGACGTTTCCAAACGTTTGACATGATTAAGCCGAAATAGGACAATACTACCGAGGGGAAATTAATCGCCCCTCATTATGTTTGTGGCCAAACAAAACACTTCTTCTGACTCCAAACCACACGAATACTGTGGCCTAGCAGGATCTTTCGCAGCATCATCAAACAGTGTAACTAATACGGTTATAGAAATGGGCAAAGCTGTTCAGCATCGTGGCCAAAATGGTGGAGGAATCGGTGTTAAAGGAAGAGGAAAAATGCTCAAAGTTTACAAAAAGGCGATGGCCTTCAATGAAATTTTCCGGTCGGTAGAAGTTGTAGAAGAAAGGTCCCTCCGCGGAGAAATTGCCATTGCTCATTTAAGGTATCCAACAGAAGGGGCAAGCAGAGAGAATTGCGACGCCCAACCATTCCATGTGCGTCACGAAGGGTGGGAGCTTGCCCTTGGCCATAACGGGAGTATTGTAAATCTGGAAAAACATCGCAAAAAGCTTGAAAAATTCAATATAACCTTTGAGTCGGATTCCGATTCTGAAATTCTTGCCTGGCTCATTGTAACTGCTCAGGGTTCCACCTGGAAGCAGAAAATTGCCGCAGCCCTTGCCGATGTTAAGGGCGCTTTTTGTTTGGTGATGGTAACCGGTGACGATAAATTAATGGCGCTTAGGGACCCATGGGGGGTGCGCCCTCTTGTTTGGACTCAGGACAACGGCCACGTATTTGTTGCTTCCGAAACCTGTGCCCTAGATAGAATCAGCATCCGCCATAGTCAGAAGCTAAAGCCCGGTCAGCTCCTGATAGCCGATTCGGATGGGGTAACTTTAACCGATTACACCAAAACGCAGAAGGAAAGCTTCTGCGTTTTTGAAAAGCTCTACTTCTCACATGAAACTTCCTCCTGGGATGGCGTAATAGGTGAAAACAGACAAAGCCTCGGAAGTGAACTTGCCATGGAAGAGATTCAAAGGATAAAAAACGGCGAAATTAGCGAGGAAGCTATTAGAAACATTGACTATGTAATTGCGGTTCCTGACACGGCAAGGCCAGGTGCTCATGCGTTTTACGAAACAATGATTAAAGAACTTGGCGATAAAGTCTCAAAACTTTCCTACATTCGGGGTTTAGTAAAAGAAAGATATGATTATGCCAAAAGAACATTTATTGAAGACGACCCGTATCTTAGGACCAAGCACATTGAGAAAAAATTCTTCGTTTCACCATCAATAATCGGCAAATCAATCTATTTGATAGATGACACAGCAGTTCGTCTGAACACTTTTAAAATTCTCGTTGAACATCTTCTGCAAATTGGGGTACGCGAAGTTCATTGCCGCTTTTTGTCTCCCCGGTTTTTAAACCCTTGTTTTCTGGGCGTAAATATCGGATCAAGAGACGAATTAGGTGCGGTTAAAAAGGATAAAAATGGCAATTTCGTAGATAAAAGCGAAGAAGAAATCGGGAAGGAATTAAAAGTTCCTTCGCTCCATTATTTAAGTATTACAGGAATGGCAAAGTCACTGAAAATGACACTTGCCCAGCTTAAAAAGAGTCATTGCACGGGTTGTCTGGACTACAATTATCCCTTTGATATGAAGCCATTCGATGCTGCTTATTCCAAAACTTTGTATTTAAAAAACAAAACATACCTCCAGTAATCCCTTGGGAAGGTCAGAAGCTTCTTAAGAGAAAGCTTCCCAAGTCTATATTTTGGGATTTATATTCGCCTGCTAGATGTCGCACAAGTCCGGACAGGCGGATAAATGCAAGAAGCAGATACATACTTTCGAGGGGTAAAAGCAAAAAATGTTGGTGGTCATCTTGCGCTCATGTAAACTTAAAGATAAGAAGAAAGTCTTTTGACTTTCTTGCGGTCCTCGCCTCAAGAGAATTTGACTGCGGGCCTAACCAAGGGCTTTGGTGCCCTCGGATGTTTATAATTAGAACATGGAAGAAAACGCAGAGCTTGTTGAGTTAATTAAAGAAATATTACGCGATTCGCGTGAGTTAATTTTGGCAACCTCCGAAAATAACATTCCCTGGGCAGCTGTTCTGGTTTTTGGCCACGATGAAAATTTTAACCTTTACTGGATTTCCGATAAAGATACGAAACACAGCCTTCAATTAGAAACGAATCCAAAAGTTGCCGCAACAGTTACAAAAGAATCAACTGGCAATGGTCAGGATAAAGGCCTTCAAATTGAAGGGGAAGCGCGCGTATTAAGGGACGAAGAAATTCTAAGCGCAGCCCGCGAGTATTTTGCCAAACGGGGAAGTCCAAAGCTGCCAAAAACCTTAGAGGAAGCAAATACCCTTGCAGAGGGAAGAAGCTGGTATGTCCTAAAACCTGTTAAATTTTATGTGATCTACGGACCGCTCTTCGGCTACGACCGCAAGGAATACACACCCTAGGTTCAGGAAGCCGCATCGTGAGATAGAAGAATACTACTTTCATCCAGATCTGCCATGCCTGAGGCTGCATTTTGCCTGGTATTAGTCGCTATAGGCTTACTTGAAACAAAAGGCTCATCAACTATAAGGGCATGAATTTCACTAACGCTTCTCGTCCAACGATCATTCCTATATAATATTTGTAACTGTTCAGTCAGATTTCCCTCGCCTCTTTCGCTCATCAACACATTCTAATCAGCACCTACTTATAGAGTCAACTTAACCCCTTGACAAACTATTTATAAATGGTGAAAAATGGTTATAGATGGTGAGAAATGGTGAATCATCATCAGATTCCTGAAGAGTCGGTGGATAAAATCAATAAGTAGCTAAAGGTCCTTCCAAGTTAGACTTTTCCGCCTGACTGCTGCCCGGGAGTTTTATCAACAAAAAGAGGTTGTAAGGGGTTCTCCGTAACTACGTTTCGGAGGGTAAAAAATGTTTCTGGGCAGCTACGAACCTTCATTCGATAAAAAAACTCGAAGAATTGCTTTACCAAAAAAAATACGTGACTATCTTGCGAAGAGTGAAATCATACTTTCGTTTGGTTTCGAAACCTGTATTTTCGGTTTTGATACCAAAACCTGGGAGAAGGAATCTCAAAGAGAACTTTCTCGCCCTATTACCGAAAGACACGCACGCGATATACGCCGATTCCTTTTCGCAGCAGCTGAATTTGTCAAACTTGATGATCAGGGGCGGTTTGTTATCCCTGAAGCTTTATATAAATACGCAAAAATTAAAAAACCGGTTGTAATTGGAGCAGGTGATCACTTTGAAGTTTGGGATGAAACCAAATGGCAAAAACAAAAACAGAGCTTGCCAGAAACAAAGTGAACTATCACCAGCCGGTTTTACTTGATGAAGTTATAAATTATTTAAAGCCGGAACCGGGGGAAAAATACATAGACGGGACATTGGGAGGTGCGGGCCATGCAGGAGCCCTGATTGCAAGAGGAGCAAGGGTACTGGGAATAGATAGGGATCAGGATGCAATTAGCTACGTTAGTAAGAACCAAAAAGAAAATATAAAAAAGCAGAAATTGATTATAAGAAAAGGAAATTTTAACGAAATGCAGAATATAGCAACACAAAATAATTTTGAAGAAGTAGACGGAATTTTGCTGGATTTGGGAATTTCATCAAACCAAATCGAAAAGGCAGAAAGAGGCTTTAGTTTCCAAAATGAGGGTCCTCTCGACATGAGAATGGACCAGGATCTTCCCGTAAAGGCATCTGAAATAGTCAACAATTTTGAAGAAAGGAGGCTAAATGAAATCTTTAGTACGTACGCTGAGGAAAAGCTTAGTTGGCCAATTGCTCGCGCTATTTGCAGCGCCCGTGAAATAAAATCAGTTGATTCGACTCACGAACTCGCTGAAATAGTAAATGAGGTGTATAGGAAACATGGACAAAAAACCCGCCAAAGGCGTGGCTCGCAAGGAGCGGCAAAAATTAATCCTGCAACAAAGATCTTTCAAGGATTAAGAATAGTCATAAATAGCGAGCTTTTAAATCTCGAAGAATGCTTACCGCAGACAACAAAAATATTAAGGAAAGGGGGCCGGTTGGTAATTATTAGTTATCACTCACTTGAAGACAAAATAGTCAAACGTTTCTTCAAGGAGAATATAGCTTTAAACATCTTAACTGCAAAGCCAATCGGCCCACATGAGGTGGAATTAAGGGAAAATCCGAGGTCGCGAAGCGCGAAGTTGCGCGCCGCAGAAAAAAACTAGACTATATTTCAGTCGTTTTTACTGCTGAAATTACTTCTTAGGGCAGCAAAAGTTAATAAGTATTTAGCTTAAAATGCTGCGTTTATCAGATTTTAAAAATAAAAAAATAAAAAAATCCAGGTACTTTGGAAAAGTTAAGCTGCAAATTTTAATTAGCGTTGCTTTGCTTACTATTGCCTTGATTTTTACACAATTAGTTTTTGCAAATAACCTGGCTACTGACGGGGAAAAACTTTCCCAAATTGATCAGGAAATCCATCAACTGGAAGCACAAAATACAACAATTAGGATGGAAATTGCCAAAGAATCAGCACTAAGCCAATTAGCGGAAAAAGCTAAAGACCTAGGCTATTCAAAGCCTGCAAAAATAATTCGGCCTTAATAGATTTCCGCGGACTAAAGCCCTCACCTGATTCTTAATTGTTAAAAAATATGTAATCGCTAATTTAAAATCCACCCTTAAGAAGGTGGTGATATCCAGGTCTAATCAATTATAAATTTCCGAGGACTGAAAATCCTCGGTATCTGTTCTTTAAGTTTACATGAGCGAGCGAGCATGCAAAAGTCCTCGAAAGTATGTATTCTCTCGCATTCATCTGCGGACTAATAGTCCACGGTGTTCTGCGAGCGAATATAAAAAGATCTTTCCCCCTGATAAACTATAGATGTGGATAGAATAAAACTACTACAAATCATAATTCTAGCCTGTGGAATATTAATTTTATCGAGGCTCCTTTACTGGCAATTTATCGCGGGTACAAAGCTTACCCCTAATGCGCTGCTCTTGGACAGTGAAATACCGGCTTCTCGTGGAGAAATATATACATCAGACAATTTTCCTATTGTCGCTAATCAGGAAGCCTTCCTTGTTTATGCGAAGCCAACAGAAATAGAAAAAAACACAAGGGACGTTGCGAAAATACTTGCCCCTAATCTCATTTCCGAAAAATATGCCACGGCGTCAAGTAATTTTTCCGAAGAAGAACTAAAGCAAAAAGAAGATGAAATTAAAATAAAAGAGGAAGAATTAGAAAAAAAACTTGGTAGTAAAAATTTGGTATGGGTGCAGCTGGCAAGGAAAGTATCCAAGAATATAAAAGAGAAAATCGAAAACGAAAAAATAAAAGGATTGGGTTTCGAGAGGGACGAAAAGCGTTTCTATGCTGAAGCATCGATGTCCGCCCAGCTTTTAGGTTTTGTCGGTTCCGATAAGTTTGGACGTGATACTGGTTATTTCGGGTTAGAGGGATATTACGATTTACAGCTTAAGGGTAAAAATGGTCAGCTTGGCCAGGAAAAAGACCCTTTTGGCCTTGCTATCCTCGTTGGGAAATACAGGCCAATTACCCCTGAAAAAGGAGCCTCACTATATACTTCTATCGATCGCGCAATTCAATTTATCGTTGAAGATAAATTAAGGCAGGCCGTTACCAGATATGGTGCAAAAGAGGGAAGTGTGATAATTGCAGATCCAAAAACGGGGAAAATTTTGGCAATGGCTACGTTTCCTGCTTATAGTCCGGCCTTTAGGGAGGAATTCGATGAAAAATTTTATAAAAACCCGGTTGTAGCTGATACTTTTGAGCCTGGGTCAATTTTCAAACCAATTGTAATGGCATCAGCTTTGGATTTGTCTCTTATAGAACCGGACACAAAATGCGACATTTGCAGCGGACCGACGAAAATAGGTGGATTTGAAATATCAACATGGAACAAAAAATACAATCCGGATTCCAGTATGACGGAGGTAATTATTCACTCCGACAATATCGGCATGACGTTTGTTGCAAAGAAAATGGGAGCCGACAGATTTTATAATTACATTACCCGTTTTGGTTTTGGAAAAACAACCAAGATAGATCTTCAGGAAGAGTCACCGGGTTTTATTCGACCAAAAGACGAATGGAAAGAGATTGATTTGGCAACTTCTTCATTCGGACAGGGAATTGCAGTAACACCAATTCAAATAGTGCAGGCAATTTCGGCAATAGCAAATGGCGGGAAATTGGTTACGCCAAAAGTAGTTACAAAAATCGATGATGGTGGCCGTATTCAGCAAATAGAGTCTATTTCACAAAAACAGGTAATCAAGAGTAAGACCGCAACCCAGATAACAGAAATGATGGTTTCAGCGGTTGAACTTGGAGAATCACGCGTTTTCGCACCAAAAGGATATAGAATTGCTGGCAAAACAGGAACTGCGCAAATTCCGGTTGCAGGTCACTATGATCCAAATAAAACCATAGCAAGCTTTGTTGGCTTCGCCCCTGCCCAGGATCCAAAATTTGTTATGCTGGTCAGGTTTACGGAACCAAGCTCATCGCCATTTGGTTCCGAAACAGCAGCACCCACTTTTTTTGAAATAGCAAAAGAAATCTTTACCTATTTCGGGATTTCTCCGCAAAGTTAATGTAAAATAATCTAATATGATCGATATTCCCAAAGAGGAACAGGAAACACACGAAAAAATCTTAAAAGATAGTGCTAAGAGTTATTTAAAGGTTACTGCCAAGGAAGATATAAAAGCAAATTATGATAAAGCACAAAATTATGATATTGAAGGCCAATACCCTGATTTAATTGTTAAATTCCCAAGTGGAGAAATAGTAATTGAGGAAATTGAAACAATCTCGACTTTAAATAAAGAAAATGTTGAAAAATGGAGAAGTCTTGCATCATTAGGGCACCAGTTCAATTTAATAGTTCCTCTTTCAATAATTGAAATAGCCAAAAACCTTGTAGCTGCAATCCCCACCGTAACTGTTCAGGCATATGAAATAACAGGTGAGCAGATCAGTTGGTTTGGACCTCCAAGGTAATAATCGGTACGTTTTATTGTCTTAAGAAAATTTTAATATTAAAATTTAAAAAACTTGCCTTTTTCCTCAAAAGTGCTAAAATACCCACTTTAGACCGTCTCATTTTAGGGCGGTTTTTATAATGGCATCGCCAGAAGGAACATATCGAAAATTGGGGGTAAGAGGAGCAATCGCAGTAGGCATTGGTCTTGTGGTTGCAAACAAGTTTGGCCCATTGAATATTAGTGAATCCAAAGAACCAATATTCCAACCCCAAACACAAACATTAGATAAGCCGGAAATAAGCTTTGAGGCAAAAGTTGTAAGCGAAAATCTTACGCTTGCCCTTCACTGGATCGCCTTTCAGAGAAATCCCGTTTTTGATAGGGCAATTGCCGATATTTCAAGAATCCAGGGAGAAATATTTCTAAACGGAAATTTAATATACATTGCGGATTTAAACACAAATTCTTTTGACGAAAATTACGCCGAGGTGCTTTATCGAAAAGACGAAAACGGCGAGTCCGTAAATATTGCGGTATCTGAAGATAGATTTTCAGACCGCGTCTTTAATACTGCCGAAGCCGGAAGAGACTTATTAATCGCCTGGAAAAAACACGAGCTTGCAAAAAATCAACCTCAAAGATTCAGAAACGATCCGGATTTCAAAGCAGCAATAGATCAACTTGCTTTGGATTTTACAGACACTCAGTTAGCACGCCACTGATTGCTCAAAGTATAATTAAAAGTACTTATGTGGCAGAAAGCAAAAAATTTATATCATCTCCTTGTTTCGTATATTGCAGCATTTTATTTTAAGTTCCCCGCTAAAAGGCTAATAGTTATCGGTGTAACCGGTACAGACGGCAAATCAACAACCACGAATATGATCTACCATATACTAAAATCGGCGAATCTTAAAGTTTCCATGATTTCCTCCGTAAATGCTCAAATCGGAACAAAAACGTACGATACTGGCTTTCATGTTACTACTCCCAGTCCGTATCAGGTGCAAAGGTTTTTAAGAAAAGCAGTAAACAGTCGGAGTAAATACTTTATTTTAGAAACTACCTCCCATCGACTTGACCAAAATATCGTTGCCAATATTGAATTTACCGTTGGAGTAATCACAAATATTACACATGAACACCTCGATTACCATAAAACATGGGAAAATTATGCACATGCCAAAGCCAAACTTTTTCAAAAATCCAAATATAGCATTTTGAATAAAGATGATACCTCTTTTGACCTTCTTAAAAACGCAGCAAGAGGCAAGATTGTGACGTATTCCTTGGATAAAAAAGCCGATGTAAATAGAAAAAATTATAAATTTAACCTGAAAATTCCCGGAGAGTTTAATGTATATAATGCTCTGGCAGCAGCGGCCGCTGCCCAAACTCTTGGGATTAATAAAAAGCAAATCATTAAGTCGCTAAATTCATTTGCAGGAATTAAGGGTCGGATGGAAGAAATAGTTTTGGGTCAAAGCTTTAAAGTTTTTATTGATTTTGCCCACACACCCAACGCCCTTTCTCAGGCATTGAGAACCTTAAAATCCAAAATCCAAAATCCAAAATCCAAACTAATAGCTGTTTTTGGGTCGGCTGGCGAAAGGGACCAACAAAAAAGGCCGCAGATGGGCAAAGCGGCTGCCGAATCTGCTGATATTTCTATTATCACTGCAGAAGATCCCAGAAGTGAAAGCGTTGAAGAGATAAGTAAACAGATAGCAAGCGGTTTCGCAGGAAAAAAGGAAGGAAAGGATTTTTTCAAAATTTCCGACAGGGAAGAAGCGATTAAGAAAGCTATAAAAATAGCCAAAAACGGGGATATTGTGGCTACTTTCGGCAAAAGTCACGAAAAAAGCATGTGCTATGGCAAAACTGAACATTCCTGGGATGAATTCGAAACCGTAAAATCGGCAATAAAAGAAGTTTTAAAAAGTAATAATGCCAAATAATCAAAATTTTGCTGCAATCATTCTGGCCGCCGGTCAGGGTAAACGCATGAAATCGAAAACATCCAAAGTTTTGATGGATTTAGGAGGCAAGCCGCTAATTCAAAAGATTCTTGATATGCTCTATGCCCTCAATCCGATAGAAATTGTTTTGGTCGCAAATGCTAAAAATTTTGCTATCCTGAAAAAAATAGTAAATAAGAAAATCAAAGTTGTAATCCAGAAAGAGAAAAAAGGAACTCTTGGTGCGGCGATTGCAGGACTAAGGATGCTTCTTCCAAATATTGAGAATGTCGCTATTTTATATGGTGACGACACAGCCTTCTATCGTCCGCAGACACTTTTGGATGTTTACCGAAAACATATGGAAACTGAATCGGTTATTACCTTCATAAGCCTCGAATTAGAAAATCCGCAGGGGCTCGGCAGGGTTATTAGAAAAAATGGAAAGGTTCTTGGCATCGTTGAAGAAAAAGATGCAACAGAAAATCAAAAAAAAGTAAAAGAGGTAAACAATGGTGTTTATTTCTTTAACAAATCTTGGTTAGTCAAAAATTCAAAAAAAGTGAAGCCTTCCCCTATAACAACAGAATACTATTTAACGGACATGATAGATCTTGCAATTCAACAAAAACGAACAGTTGAGGCCTATAAGTTGTCGGATGAAAGTCAGTGGCATGGAATAAATACACCCAAAGAGTTTGAGGAGGCAAAAAAGAAACTTAGAACGAAACTCCATTTCATGGGAATCGCTGGGTCGGGTGCAGCTGCAGTTGCTGCAATTGCCGCAAGAAATGGGTTTGAGGTTGATGGTTGCGATTTGGAACCCAACTCTTCTTACGCCAATAGCTTGCAAGGGATAGAAATTAAGAAAGGCCACGACCCTTTACATTTGAAGATTGGAAGTAAGTTAATTGTTTCCCCCGCGATATTGAAAAACGATCCCCATAATCCTGAACTTAAAAAAGCAAAAAAAGAAAATATTCAGACTTTAACTTGGCAGCAATTTCAGGCGGATTTTCTTCAAAAAGGGAAATTTGTAATTGCCGTTGCCGGTACCTATGGTAAATCAACAACAACGGCAATGATTTCCAAAATTCTTATTGATCAAAATCTTGATCCCACGTGTGAAATAGGTGCAGAAATAAAAGAATGGAAAACAAATTTCAAAGTTGGGTCGTCAAAATATTACATTTGCGAGGCAGATGAATACAAGAACAATTTTCTTTATTACCGGCCGGATATCGCCATCATTTTAAACTTAGCCTGGGATCACCCTGATTTTTTTAGAAACCATGGCGATTTAATAAAATCGTATGTAGCATTTATCAACCGTATTAAAAAAAACGGTGTTCTAATAATTAAAGAAGATGCTACTTTCGAACAGGTTATAAAAAAAATAAGGAAAGACATAAAGATAATCAAAATCTCTGATTTTGGAAACCTTAATCTATCAATAATCGGTAAATTTAGAAAAGAAAATTCTGACGCAGCGCTTACTCTCGGACAATATTTAGGTTTAGAAATTGATATAGCAAAGACTTCAATCGAAAATTTTCAGGGCCTTACGAGAAGACTTGAATATAAAGGTTCAATAAATAGTATCAAATTCTATGACGATTATGCCGTTCAGCCATACACAATTAAAACAACTGCAAATGCATTAAAAGAGAAATTCCCAGCAGAAAAAGTTTACCTGGTACTTGAACCCCATACTTTCTCAAGGGTAGAGACATTTTTCGACGATTTTATTAAAAGTCTGAATGAAGTGAAGGTTGACAAAATATTAATAACCGATATTTTTGCAGCAAGAGAAAAAGGGCATCCGCTAAATCTGGCAAAGGCACTTACAAAAGCCATAGGCGCAAAAGCACATTACGTGTCAAATTTGGAATCAGCTGCCCTTTATATAAATCAACATTTGAAAGCAGGAATTGTTTGCTCGATGGGAGCTGGTAAAGCCTATATGCTATGGGATATAATGTCTGCTGAAAAATGAACGACTTGGAATCATTAAAGTCAGCATTAGGTGAATTTAGGGTGAGGGTAGAGGAGCCGCTCGCAAAACACACATATTTTAAAATCGGCGGTCCGGCAAAATATTTTTTTGAAGCCAAAAGTGTTGACGATTTCGTTGCAGCCCTAAAAGCTTCATATAAGCATAAAATTCCTTTTGTTGTTTTAGGTAGTGGCGCAAACGTTCTTGTTTCCGATAATGGCTTTGGTGGACTAGTTATTAAAAACATGACTCAGGGAATAAAGCTTGTTGGAATAAAGGGGACAATTGGCAAGACAGGCAAGGGAATTAAAAAAGCACTCATTTGGGTTGCATCCGGAACCCTGATGAACCAGCTTGCCAGATTTACCATAGATAATGGCCTTTCAGGCCTCGAGTTCCTCTTATCTGTACCCGGAACAGTCGGAGGCGGCCTTAAAATAAATGCGCATTACGAGGTAGAAAAAGGTGAATTTATTGGCAATAAATTAGCATCCGCTGCACTTTTTAACCCAAAAACAGGTGAAATCGTAAACGTAGATAATAAATATTTTGATTTTTCTTACGACGCTTCGAAAATTCAGCAAACTCAAGAGATTGTTCTTGAAGCTACTTTTGCCCTCGAAACAGCGCAGGACACTAAAGAGTTGTGGAATAAAGCTATGGAAGACGTCAAAAGGCGAAATGAGCAACAGCCAATTGGTATTGCTTGTTCCGGATGCGTTTTTAGAAATATATCGCACCAGGAAGCGATGCGGATTTCGTCTCCGAATCTTACTACCTCAACCGGTTACGTTATTGAGTCTCTTGGCCTAAAAGGCCATAAAATTGGAGATGCCCAAATTTCCGATAAGCATGCTAATTATATCCTGAATATAAACAATGCAAGCGCTGTCGACGTGCTAAAATTAATTAACTTGGTTAAAGAAAAAGCGAAAAACACTCTAGGCTTGGATTTAAAAGAAGAAATTTTCCACATTGGAGATTTTCCAAAAACCCTACAAAATTCATAATGGCAACTCTCAGGATTATTGGAAACAAAAAACTAAGGGGGAAAATAAGAGTCGCCGGGAACAAAAATTCTGTTCTACCGATAATGGCAGCTTGTTTGCTAACCAACCAGACTTGCACTTTAAAAAATGTACCAAAAATCTCCGATGTGGAAGTAATGGCAAAACTTCTGGCGCTGTCCGGGGTAGAAATAAGTGGTGTTGGTACCCACACGCTCACAATTTGCGCGAAAAATGTTAAAGCCACAATGTTTCCCGATGAATTGACTCAGAAATTACGGGCCTCGGTACTACTGCTTGGACCAATGCTATCCAGAGTAGGCGAAGTTTCGATGGGTTATCCCGGAGGCGACATTATAGGCAGGAGGCCGCTTGGTACCCATGTTCAGGCCTTAGAAGAGCTAGGTGCGGATATCAAACAGGAAGCAGGGTTAATTAAGGCACAAGCAAAAGGCCTGAAAGGGAGCGAACTTTTTCTTGAAGAAGCTTCCGTAACTGCTACCGAAAATGCAATTACAGCAGCAGTTTGCGCCGACGGAGAAACAGTTATAACCAGGGCAGCATCAGAACCGCATGTTGTAGATCTGTGTGAATTTTTATTAAAAATGGGCGCTAATATTTCCGGGATAGGGTCAAACCTTTTAAAAATAGTTGGTGTAAAAAGTCTCAAAGGAACAATTCATAGCATCCGCCCGGATCATATCGAAGTTGGCACATTCGCAATTCTTTCTGCAGTTACAAAAAGCAAATTGGAAATTGAACCGGTAATTCCAGAAGATATAAGAATGATTTTGCTGACATTAAAAAAATTCGGAGTCAATTTTCGAATTCACGGAAACACTTTAACTGTGGAAGAAAGTAAATTGTGTGCCGTAGAAAAAGTTGTTACGGATGTTTGGCCGGGTTTTCCTACTGATTTAATTGCTCCAATGATAGTTCTTGCAACCCAGGCAGAAGGTGCAACAATAGTTCACGATTGGATGTACGAATCAAGAATGTTCTTTGTAGATAAACTACTTTCGATGGGTGCAAAAGTAGAGATAGCCGACCCCCATAGGGTTCTTGTTTATGGTCCTACAAAATTGCGAAGCCAAAGACTCGATACTCCCGATATTAGGGCGGGTATGGCATTGGTGATCGCTGCCCTTTCTGCCGACGGGGAAAGCATGATCGACAAAGCAGAGCTGATCGAGAGAGGGTATGAGAATCTCGTTGAAAGGTTATCAGCGCTTGGCGCGGGTATAACCGAAGCTTCTTAATGTCTTATAAAATTTTTACCTCAGAATCGGTTTGTTCCGGACATCCTGATAAGATTTGCGATCAAATTTCCGATGAAATACTTGATGAATGCATAAAACAGGATGAAAAAAGCCGTGTTGCCGTAGAGACTTTGGTAACTACCAATAACATCATTCTTGCGGGTGAAATTACCACTAAAGCCAAAGTCGATTTTGAACAAATCGCAAGAAATGTTGTTAAAGACCTGGGATACGATGATCCTATCTATAAATTTGACCATAAAACTGTAAAAGTCAAAGTGCTTATTCATGCACAATCACCCGATATTGCATCAGGTATAGAAACGGGTGGGGCAGGCGATCAGGGTATGATGTTCGGTTATGCTTGTGATGAATCTCCGGAATATATGCCTCTTCCGATAAGGGTTGCGCACCAAATTACAAGGAAAATAGACGAGGCACGGGAAGCAGAGCTTAAATATCTCAGGCCCGACGGAAAATCGGAAGTAACATTTGGCTATCAAAATAAAAAACCAAAAGAAGTATTAAAAGTAATTACTGCAGTTCCTCATGACTCGAAGGTTTCAGAGAAAAGAGTTGCCCGCGATATTTATGAAGTTGTTATTCGTCCGGCTCTTGAAAAATTCGGTTTTAGAATCAGCTTTAAGGATACAATCTGCAATGGAACCGGAAAATGGGACATAGGCGGTCCTGCTTCCGATACCGGAGTAACTGGCCGAAAAATTGTTGTTGACAGTTATGGAGGCATGGCAAGAATTGGCGGAGGATGTTTTTCCGGTAAAGACCCGACTAAAGTTGACCGCTCCGGGGCGTACGCAACAAGGTTTATTGCTAAAAACATCGTAGCCAGCGGCATGGCTACCCGCTGCGAGATGCAAATTGCATATGTAATAGGTAAGCCGGCTCCGATCTCAAGATCGATCGAAACTTTCGATACAGAAAAAATTCCCTTGAAAAAAATCGAGAATTTCGCACAAAAACTTTTAGATTTATCGGTAACCGGCATCATCGAGGGTCTTGACCTAAGACGGCCAATTTACAGACAAACGGCGACCTACGGCCATTTCGGCAACCCCGCATATTCCTGGGAAAAAATTGTTATATGAGTAAGAAATTGAAGGTCGCAGTACTTTATGGAGGAAAATCAACAGAATTAATCTCACACATCAAAATGTTAATTAAAATAAAAAAATTATTTGGAAGGGAATACACTCCTCTCAACAAAATAGAAATCAATAAAAAAGCTTTAATAAATAATTTCCGTTATCTTTCCCAAATCAACAAAAATATAAAAATAGCCCCGGTTCTAAAAAGCAATGCATATGGCCATGGGCTGGTTCAGGTTGCTCAGATTCTTGATCAACTGAATCCCCCAATGCTTTGTGTCGACAGCTTGTTCGAAGCATACGAACTTTTAAAAGCGGGCATTAAGTCGGAAATTCTCATAATGGGCTACATTCATCCACAAAGTTTAAAGGTAAAACAACTTCCTTTTTCTTATGCGGTTTTTTCCAAAGAACAACTGGAAGTCATAAATAATTTTCAAAAGGGGGCAAAAGTTCATATAAAAGTTGATACTGGTATGCACAGGTTGGGAGTGACTATGGATGAGATTCAGGAATTTGTTAAGACATTAAAAAATTATACAAATATACATGTTGACGGAGTTATGTCCCACATAGCTCATCAGGAAGATTCGAATAGTAAGCTTTCTGAACTGCAGCTCGCAAATTTTAATAAGGTACGTAAAGTTTTCGAAAAATCAAATCTAAACCCGAAGTGGTACCATTTGTCGGCCTCGGAATATTTGCTAAAGAATTCCGACAACCTGTCCGGATATTCCAATTTAGCCCGCTGCGGTATATCTCTATTTGGTATCGATCAAACAGGAAAACATAATCAATTAAAACCTGTGTTGAAAGTTACATCTCAAATTGTCCAGATAAAGAAAATGAATAAAGGTGAAAAAGTCGGTTACTCCGGCACGTTTATGGCAGAAAAAGATATGGTTCTTGGGGTACTGCCAATTGGTTATAACGATGGCGTGGACAGGAGGCTTTCTAACAAGGGACATGTTTTAGTTAGAAACAAAAATTGTCGGATTTTAGGTTTGGTAAGTATGAATATTACAACTATCGATTTAACTTCGGTAAATGATCCGAAAATAGGGGAAGAAGCAGTAATATTTTCCGACAAAAGTGAGCATAATAATTCAATTGCAAATGGCGCCAAACTTTGCAGAACAATTCCTTATGAGTTACTGATACACCTGTCTCCCACCTCACTTAGAAGAAAAATAATAAACCCATAGTTTGATTTTAGCCGTAATATTCATTTATAATAGTAATTCATAAGTTGTAGAGGAAATAGCTTTCGTAACAAGTATAAACAAGCTAAATCCTTTTTTGAATTGGGTTTGCGGGGAAAATTCACAGTAAAGTGTCAAAGCCCGATTTCTAAAATGATAAAAAATTTAAACGTATATCAGGAAACAAAAACCTGGAAAAAGCCGATACATATTTCAAAAGCGGCACTTGCGAAAAACTACATAAAATTATTGAAAAACGTAGAAGTTATTGGCATCACGGGAAGCGTTGGCAAGACTTTAACACAAAATGCTGCGTATTCCGTTTTATCACAAAAATATCGCGTAAAAGTTGGAGATGAAAATTTAGACCCAACCTTCAGGATTCCTCAGACAATTCTCAAAACCAAACCTTGGGACCAGAAGATTATTTTGGAATACGGGGTAGAACGTCCGGGCGATATGGATCATTATCTTTCTATCATTATTCCAAGAATCGCAGTTGTGACAAACGTGGAACCCACCCACCTCAAATACTTTCAAAATATAGAAGGAGTCTTCAAGGAAAAATCCAAAATAGTTAAAGCTCTCTCAAAAAACGGTGTTGCGATTCTTAACGCCGATGACAATTACTGCCACAGAATGGCAAAGAATACAAAAGCGAAGGTAGAGTGGTTTGGCAAAAGAGCTAAAAACGGAGTAAAAATATCACATTTCGAGCAAAGTTTGTTCGGTTCTAAATTCCGCTTACACTATAAAGGGCAAAAAGCCTCCGTCAAATGGAAAGTAATCGGAAAACATCATCTGACTTCTGCCTACGCAGCAGCTGCTTTAGGTTTATCCTGTAATTTAACACTTAAGCAGATAGCGAAAGGGTTATCTTTAACGAAACAGCCTATTCATAGGCTCAACTTAATTAAAAGCAGTAAAGGTAATATTATTGATGACACTTACAATTCATCACCCCAAGCCGCAAAAGAGTCAATAAAAACACTAATCGAAATTGGCAAAAACAGGCCAAAGATCGCGGTTTTGGGTGAAATGAAAGATTTGGGTTCCCAATCTCGAAGTTTGCACGCAATCTTAGGTGGTCAGATTGCAAAAACAACAATCAACGCGCTTATTACCGTAGGCGCAGCCGCCAAAGAAATTGCAAAAGCTGGCAAAAAAGGAAAATTTAAGGGGAAAATTATCATGAGCAAGGATACAACAGAGGCGTCAGAAAAAATAAAAAAACTTTTTACTGCAAGATCCGTAATTTTAATTAAAGGTTCCAGGCATGCCCATCTGGAAAGAATTGCGCTTTCATTATTGGGAAAAACTACAAAACTTGAGTGCTACCATTGCGGGCAGCTGGTTTAATTAAAAGAACTCAGGTTCAAGGTATAATAAAACAGATGGAAGTATTTGCATTTGTCCTTTTATCCTTCGTAACAATCAGCATACTCCTGGTTCCGTTTATTAATATTCTCTATAAAATTAAATTTTTGAGACAGAAACAGACAACACGTGACATTTTCGAAGTAAGGACTCCTATATTTGATAAGCTGCATTCCCATAAAGTCGGAACGCCGCTTGGAGGGGGAGCCTTAATTATTTTTGTAGTTTCAGTTCTTTATCTTACCGTTATTAACATCCTACCTTCACTCGGATACAAAATGACTTATATTTACGATTACCAAAAAGAAGTACAGCTATTACTTTTCACTTTCATTTCATTCGGAGCACTTGGCCTTTACGACGATGTCAGAAAGACTTTCGGTTTCAAGAGGGACAAATTTTGGGGTCTCAGGTTTCGGCATAAGTTCCTTTTACAATGGATCCTTGCTTTCATAGTTTCCTCAATACTCTATTTTTCCCTGGGAATTGACATTGTAAACGTTACTTTTTTTGATGTGTTTCACCTAAACTTTATGTATATACCGTTTGCCGCATTTACCATCGTTGCGTTTTCAAATGCAGTAAACATTTCAGACGGTTTGGATGGTTTAGCAACAGGCCTACTCCTTATTTGCTTAATAGCATTTCTTGTAATTTCAAGATCAATTTTAGACACAACACTTTCGATATTTCTTGGACTTTGGATTGGTGCACTTATCGCTTTTCTATATTTCAATATATGGCCTGCACGCATCTGGCTGGGTGATGTAGGTTCATCATCCTTCGGGGCTACTTTGGCGGTTTGCGGTCTTCTTCTCGGCAAACCCCTAGCCTTGGGAATCATCGGTGGTGTTTTCGTTGTAGAAGTCCTTTCGTCTCTTATTCAACTTACATCAAAGAAATTTTTCAAAAAGAAAGTTTTCGAAGTTGCCCCTCTTCATCTTTGGTTACAATACCTTGGCTGGCCGGAGCCAAAAATCGTCTCGCGTTTTTGGCTTGCACAGTCCGTATTTGCTATTCTGGGCCTCTGGCTTGCCTTTCTTTGATATGGACGGCAAAACTTCAATTGGAATTTTGGATTCAGGGGCGGGTGGCCTCTTTGTATTAAAAAAAATTAAGAAAGAACTTCCCGGGCAAATACAAATAGTCCAAGCTATGTATTTATCTCAACAAAAAATCCTGGTGATTTTCAAAAGCGTCTTCCAAATCACTAAAATTAGATATTAAAATTGGAAAAGCAATCTCAAAATGGTCACAAATAAAAAGATAGGAATACTGGGTTTGGGAAAAGAAGGTATTTCGGCTGCAAAATATTTCCAAAATAAAAACGAAATCATTCTGTTGGAAGATAAAAAAGAAAAACAAATCGAGCCTAAAATTTTGGAAGAAATATACTCGGTTAAATCGGAAAATTTTTTCACAGGTAATTTTCCAAATGTTAAATTTGATTTTTTGATTAGATCTCCTGGTGTCCGGCCTGATCATCCGTATTTGCAGGCGCAAGCAAAAAAAAATGTTAAGGTGACTTCAGTCACTGCTTTGTTTTTTGACCTATGCCCTTGCCCGATAATCGGCGTCACCGGTACAAAAGGTAAAGGGACAACCGCAACGTTAATTTATGAATTATTAAAAACCCAATCGAAAAATGTTTATTTAGCCGGCAATATTGGGGTGCCCGCAATTGAAATACTCCCAAAATTAAATGTAGAAAGCCAGGTTATTTTGGAACTTTCCAGTTTTCAGCTCATGGATCTTAAAAAAAGTCCTCATATTGCGGTTATTCTTATGGTTACCTCCGAGCACCTTGATTGGCATAAAACAAACGACGAATATCTTATTGCAAAATATAGTATTTGCGCTTATCAAAAATCAAACGATTACAAAATTGTAAACAGCGATTTTGAAAACTCGAAGACAATTGGCGAAAAAGGGAGCGGGAAATTGTTATTTTTCTCAACAAGAATAAAAACAAACGGGCTGTATTTGGACCATGGGAAAATTGTCTCAGCTTTAAACGGGTGTCCAAAAGAACTTATAAATATAAAGGAAATATTGCTTCCGGGTTTGCATAATATTCAAAACGTTCTTGCAGCAGCGACAGTTGCCAAAATATTAAACATTAGCGACGAAAATATTAAAAAAGTTTTAAAGTCTTTTAAGGGATTAAAGCATCGGATGCAATTAGTGGGCCATGTAAGTGGAGTAAAATATTACAATGACTCGTTTTCAACAACTCCGGAAACGACAATCGCTGCAATAGATAGTTTCACAGAACCAAAAATACTGATTTTAGGAGGTTCAAGTAAAAAATCGGATTTTTCCGGCCTGGCAAAAAAAATTATTGATAACAAGACGATCAAAGCACTATTGTTAATAGGCAAAGAAGCTATGAAAATAGAGGAAACGATTAAAAAGGGCGGGAAATTTAACGGAACAATCATAAGAAATTTGTCATCGATGGAAGAAATAGTAAGTAATTCATCAAAAATTGCAAATAAGGGGGATATTGTAATTCTTTCCCCCGCGTGCGCTTCTTTTGATATGTTCAAAAATTACGAAGACAGAGGCAATCAGTTTATAAAAGAAGTAGCCATAATTCAGAAGAAAAAATGAAAGAAGCTGCACAAAGACAAAACGGGAGAGTAGATTTCTGGCTGTTGTCTTCCGCACTTTTTCTCGTCATTTTTGGCCTCATTGCTATATATGATGCTTCAGTTGTTTCAGCCCTTAGGGATTTTGGCGACAAGTTCTATTTTTTTAAAAACCAGTTAATATGGTCATCTCTGGGTGTATTCGCTCTTGCGTTTTTTAGCTTTTTTGATTACCACAAATTATTAAAACTTTCACCAATATTTTTGTTCGTTTGTATATTTTTTTTAATATTGGTTCTGATTCCTGGCATCGGTACTAAAATTTATGGAGCCAGACGATGGATAAATATCGGAAGCTTTAATTTTCAACCATCGGAAATTACTAAACTTGCTCTAATCCTTTATCAAACAGCTATAATGTCAAAATTTGAAAATTTCAGAATTCGTCTAAGCGACATACTAATTGTGTTTTTTCTGCCTACGCTAATTGCGACGCTTCTCGTTTTTCTCGAACCGGATCTGGGAACAGCAGTTATTATCGTTGCTGTTACCATAATTATTTATTTTGTTGCATTAGCACCAATTTGGCATTTTTTACTGGCAATACCAATGATATTGTCTGCGGGAATTATTGCAATTATTTTTGAACCATATAGATTTTCAAGGCTCAAATCATTTTTAGACCCGACTCACGATCCGCAAGGGGCCTCATATCAGATTAATCAAATCCTTACAGCAATTTCACGCGGAGGCATTTTTGGCGTCGGGATTGGACAATCAAGAAGTAAATTCGCATTTATTCCGGAAGTCCAGACAGACGCAATTTTTGCAATTGTCGTCGAGGAAATCGGTTTTATCGGAGCGCTTTTTTTAATTTCAATTTTCTTTTTTGTTTTTTCAAGAGCAATTAATATTGCCCGCACAGCAAAAGACTTTTCCGGGCGGCTACTCGCATTGGGGCTAGTTTCCCTAATTGCTGTTCAGACGCTCTTTAATATTGCCTCCAATGTAGCCCTGGTTCCTTTAACAGGAATTCCGCTCCCCTTTATTTCATATGGTGGTTCATCGCTAATCGTGATGATGTCGGCAATCGGAATACTTATAAATATAAAAAGGCAAAATTAAATGAAAAAGATCGTAATATGTGGCGGTCATTTGACTCCGGCGCTAGCTTTAATAGAGGTATTGGAGAAAGAAAAAGATATAGAGATAGTCTTTTTCGGCAGGAAATATTCAACTGAGGGATCGAGCGTGGAATCCGCAGAGTATAAAATTATAAAAGCAAAAAAAATAAAATTCTACGAAATAAAAACAGGGAGGCTTCAAAGAAAATTTACTAAATATACAATACCTTCACTTGTTAAATTACCTCTTGGCTTTTCCCAGGCAGTACTTTATCTGAAAAAGGAAAAACCTGACCTTGTTGTCTCTTTCGGTAGCTACCTTTCAACTCCGGTGGTTATTGGAGCATATTTATTGGGAATAAAATCTATAGCACATGAACAGACAACCATTCCCGGTTTATCAACAAAAATAAATTCAAGATTTGCGCAGAAAATTTTTCTTACCTGGCCGCAATCGGCAAAATATCTTAGAAATAACAATACGGAAGTGATTGGTAATCTTATGCGAAGTTCCGTTTATCAGGCAGAAGCGAAATCTATCCCTCTAAAAAAATTTTTAAAAACCGACAAAAAAGTGTTATTTATAACAGGCGGTAATCAGGGTTCACATTTTATAAATAAGTTAATTTTTTCTTCAATGCCGCTCTTGGGCGAACACAGGATTATTCATCAGGTAGGACTCGCAAATTTTAAAGGTGATTTTGATAAAGCAAAAAAAATAAATAACGAAAACTATCTTGCTGTTAAATATTTGGTTGGAAGTGACCATGGGGCAGTTTTAAGCAGGGCAGATATGGTAATCGGAAGATCGGGTGCAAATACTGTGTGGGAATGCTTAATGCTGTCAAAGCCCTCGATTTTTATTCCTCTTACCATTGCTGCAGCAAAAGAACAAACAGAAAATGCAAATTATGCAGAAAACGCCGGTTTTGCTCAGGTTTTAAATCAGGATAAAGCTACACCCAAAAAACTGAAGAATCTCATAGATAAAGTATTTAAAGATTACGATAAATTTAAGAATGCAGCAGGTAAAAATAAGGAAGGAATACCAAAAAATGGAGCATGGCAAATGCTAAAAGAAATTAAAGAATTAATTAAGTGAAACTTAAACTTAGCATCCCCATTTTTATAATCGTTTCCCTATCGTCATTTTTATTGTTTACGTTGTTCAGATTAAAAACCTACAATATTTCAAATAACACAACCTGCCTCCCTCAGGATAACCTGCTACAGGATCTTGAAGTATTCCACAAAAACATTTTTTTTCTCAACACCGAGCAACTGGTAGAAAAAATTAAATTGAAATATCCATGTGTCCGTGAGTCAAAAATCAGGAAAGTTCTTCCTTCGAAAGTTGAAATCTCACTCGAACTTGACGAACCGGTGGCAAAAATCGGCAGTAAAAATCTGGTCATAACCAGCGAAGGTTTGGTAATCGGTGCAAAAGAGGAAGACAAAAACCTTCCGCTTTTGGATTTTGAAAAAGCAAACGACACTGAGAACGGTCAAAGGGTAAGTGACGAAGTGGTACTTTTTGCCCTCAAAGTAACTCATGCCCTATTAAAAACCGATTATTCGGTCCAAAGCGTAAGGGTGATAGACTCAAACACCATTGCTGCTTACGCAAGAAATGATTTATTGGCCATTTTTTCTAAAAACAAAAACGAGTTTTTACAGGTCGACTCTTTACAGCAGGTCTTGGCTAGGACTAAAATAGATGAATCTAAAATTTCCAAAATTGATCTTCGATTTGATAAACCTGTCATTGAATATAAATAAGCGGAGCGCAAATGCCTAAAGATAAAGTAATAGTCGGTATCGACTTAGGTTCTTCGAAAGTAACAACAATTATTTCCACTATTCAGGATGAAGACTCCGTTAATGTTATAGGTGTTGCTTCCATTCCGTCCCGTGGCCTAAGAAAAGGTCAGGTAGTAGATATTGACGAAGCTGTATCTGTAATTACTCAGTCTGTAGAAGCTGCCGAAAGGATGGCTGGCGTTTCAATCGGTAGCGCTTTTGTGTCTGTAGACGGCACTCATATAGAATCTCAAAACTCTAAAGGAGTAGTTGCGGTTTCAAATCCCGACGGAGAAATTACCGAAGAGGATGTGTTAAGGGTAATTGAAGCTGCCCGTGCCATTTCGCTTCCGTCTTCAAAGGAAATATTGCATGTTATCCCAAGGTATTTTACTGTTGATTCCCAAAGTGGGATCAAAGACCCTGTTGGAATGAACGGTGTAAGGATGGAAGTAGAAACACATATTATTACAGGTGCAACAACAGCTTTGAGAAATATTGCAAAATGTGTTAGTCAGGTTGGTATTGATGTTGTTGGACTTGTATTTTCGGGTCTTGCAGGGTCTTATAGTGTTTTAACAGATACAGAAAAAGAATTGGGTGTTGTCCTGGTTGATTTCGGCGGGGGGACTACGGATATAACAATATTTCAGGACGGGGCACCGGCCCATTGCGCTGTTCTCCCAATTGGTGCAAGAAATGTAACAAATGATCTTGCAATTGGGCTTAGGATCTCCCTTGAATCTGCAGAAAAAATAAAACTGGCACTTTCAACTGCGCCAAAAGTTGCTATTGATCCTTCAGAGGAAGGAGAACCTCACGAAAGAAAAGAAGCTGACAGACTGGAAACTACCGGGCTTGGAATAGATGAAGACATTAAAAACGTTTCTAAAAAAACTTTAAGTGATGGCATAATAAAACCGAGACTAAGGGAAATTCTCAATATGGTCATGCTGGAAATTCAAAAATCAGGGTACTCAAGTCTTACACCCTCGGGTGTTGTAATTACAGGAGGGGGCGCAGAAACTGCTAATTTAGTCGATATTGCAAAAAACGAATTGGCAATGCCCGTAAGAATCGGTCTTCCTCAGGGAGCAACCGGCTTAACGGATGAAGTGGCTTCTCCGGCTTTTGCATCAGGTTTAGGTTTGGTAATTTATGGAGCAAGTTTCCGGCAGGAAGATGTCCGCCTGCCTCTTGTTGGGCGTGTCGAAATTAAAAATATTGTCACCAAAGGAATCAGCTGGGTGAAATCTATCCTGCCCTAATATTTTTTCTTTGATCCTCTTGAAAATCTTCTCCCTCTATGTTAAATTGGCACGCGCTACTACTCGCCATGCTAATTAAACCCGACGTTAACAGATTTGCAAAAATAAAAGTATTAGGTGTTGGCGGCGGCGGATGCAACGCTCTCAACTCAATGATATCACAGGCACAAATTCAAGGAGTAGATTTCGTGGCGGTGAATACTGACCAGCAACATTTACTTGCTTCCCAGGCGCAAACTAAGGTTCAGATAGGTGATGGGCTAACCAAAGGTTTGGGTGCCGGAGCGGATCCCGAAATTGGGAAAAAAGCGGCGGAAGAATCTTTGGAAAGGATAAAAGAAGTAATCACGGGGGCAGATATGGTGTTTCTTACATACGGGGCAGGAGGAGGCACAGGGACAGGTGCCGGTCCGGTTGTCGCCGACCTTGCGCGGAAAATGGGAATATTAACTGTAGCTGTAATCACCAAGCCGTTTTCATTCGAAGGGACAAGAAGGATGGTTGTTGCCGACGAAGGGATAGATAGCCTGAGAAACAAAGTTGATACCTTAATAGTAATTCCAAATCAAAAACTGATAGAAGTTGTGGACCCAAACGCCTCTCTTTTGGAAGCATTCAAACTTGCGGATTCGGTTCTTTCCCAGGGTGTTCAAGGCATTTCAGACATAATTGTCATGCCGGGGCTTATTAATGTCGACTTTGCGGATGTCAAAGCTGTTATGACAAACGCCGGCTCGACACTTATGGGTGTCGGAATAGCCAGCGGTGAAAACAGGGCAACTGTTGCAGCCCGTAGTGCTATTGCTTCTCCTCTGCTCGACTCATCTATAGATGGAGCAAGAGGTGTCCTCTTCAATATAACAGGAGGGCCGGATATGACTATGAACGAAGTGGATGAAGCCGCAAATGTAATAACCGCTTCTGCTGATCCGGACGCTCAGATAATTTTTGGAGCCGCAATCGATGAAAAATTGATTGATCAGGTTAAAGTAACCGTGGTTGCTACCGGCTTTGATGAATCAAGGCAAAGATTTGCCCAAGCTAGACCCCAGCTCGTATTTGATGATGAAGGCAAAGAAGTGGGTACCCACGAAGATAAAGATGCCGATGTTATAGACGAGGACGAGTTCGACATTCCCACATTCCTAAGGCAGATAAGATAACCTCTATTTAAGATTTTCCAAGTAGATAAAAGACTGAAGGTGTAAGTGCAAATATAGCACGATTCCCTTGTCATAACAGGCAATAAGGGAGTTTGGTACTTGCGGAACTCGTTGTTCTAATAGGCTAATCGTTTGATTTAAAAGAAGGAAATTGCTAGAATATAACTGCATTCCTCGCAAGAACCCTTCTCGCCCGCAAGCAGCTCCCCAAAAGGGGAATGAAAATACCAGAACAAGACTTCAGGTCTTTTATAACTGTAAAGCAAAACTTGGCACCACAATCCGTGAGGCATTGCTTAAGCCGTCTTGGCATCATTAACAGATGGTTTGCAGACAAAGAGCTCACGAAAGAAAATGTCGAGAAGTTTTACATGGAGTTAAAAGCCAGGGGTTTAAAAAATAATTCACTAAATACATATCACACTACCTTCAGCCAGATTCGCAACTACTGCCTAGATAGGGGACTGCCTGCAGATTTCTATAGTGGCTTCAAGGCTTATAAAAAAACAAAACCAGACATCCTTGTTTTTACTCCAGAGGAAATCGAAAAAATAATTAGCAAAAAACTCACTTATGGCAAATTCTATGGCAAAGATGTGTCCTTCTTAAACTTCAGGTATACAGCACTCACAATGTTTTTAGCTTATACAGGTTGTAGGTATGCGGAAGCTGCGGACCTGCAGATAAAAAGGTTAGATTTGTCTGCCGGCAAGGCAACTTTTATAAATACCAAAACAAATGAAAATAGAACTGTTTATGTAGTTGAGCCTCTAGTTTCTAACCTCAAGCAGTTAGTTGATGGCAGAAGTCCAGACGATTATGTTTTTAGAAATGCAGTCGAAAGACACATTCATGTCTCAGACTATAGTGCAGACCTGAAAAGGCGTGCACGGGCTGCTGGTGTTACCAAAAGAACCTTCCCGCATAACTTCAGGCACACTTACATTACTATGATGCTAGAGGCCGAAGTGCCGATAACAGAAGTCGCAACTCTTGTTGGCCACAAAGACATTCAAACCACATATGATACCTATATGCACCTCGCGGATAGGACCTTGCAGAAAGCTGCCATGAGGCACCCACTCGTAAGAAGAAATGTAAATCCGGCAGAAATAGTAAAAACGGTAAAAGAAACTTTAGAAAGCCTTCACTTGGAAAGCGACACAAGGTTTACATTTAGTCTTTCAGAATCATCGAACGGACTACAATTTTCCCTTAAAACAAAAAATGAATAGGGGACTGAATTAGTTAAAATTCAATCCCCTTTCTCAACTCGCAAGCTACTCCAGTCTCATTCCTCGCAAGAATTACTTGAGCAGCTATTCTTTTTTGTCTTCCAATAGCACTTCAAGAGCCTTTTCTGTAAGTGTTTTAAGGGTCTCACGCCTCTTAACTGCCTCGAGTTTTGCAAGCTGATGCAACTCCTTGTCTATTCTTATTTGCTTTGTCTGCTTTGTGTCGATTTGTCGATTTTCCATGTTATTTCGGAGGGTCCCTAAAACCTTCCCTCCCTCACTCCCTCTGGGAATATACATAGTTAAATTAACTATATATATCTTGCTGCCACCCAGATTCTTGTCTGGGTCAAAGGCCGCACATTCCCGTCGGTCGTTTCGGTCGGTCGCCACTAATCTTCAGCTAGATTTATTTTTTGTCGTCTAACTACTCGTAGCGGTCGAGCCCTCTACGACATAAAAAAACACCGGGACGAAATGAATTTCTTCATTTCATTTAGCCAGTGTTTGGGTCGAAAATGATTTCTCGACTGTAAATCGACTATAACTCAAGTCGACAAGTTTGTCAAGGATTAGATTGTTCTAATAGGCTAATTGTAATATCTTACAGACCATGAAGGGGGTTTAATTTTAACAGAAGGACTTAAACAGATTTAAGCAATTCCGTGCCTTTTATGTGTCAAATAGCATCCCATATAACTCTATATATTCTATATTCTTATATTAACTCTTATGCATAATATATTATGATGTGCGTGCCTAGAGTGTCTCCATCTCATTAACTATAGGTATTAAAAAGGTACCCTACAAATTATGCTACACTGAAATTATAGTGAAAAAAGGTTTTGCCCTGCCTTTAATTATTTTACTTCTTTTATCAGTTTTCATACTTGGCTTAGTATATTTTTTTTCTAAAACGCTCAAAAATCCTGCACTTATGCAGAATGTTGACAGCCAGAAATATGATGTGGAAGAAGCCAATGACAATGAAACCTATTTCATCACAAAGCTGGACTTTAACAACTTCCAACTTGAGAACATTCCTTGGGGATATAAAATAAATTCTGTTTGGGTGGACGGAAATAATGTGTGGGTAGGTTCAGGAGGCATACTTAAGTTTGATGCCAATACCTCTCAATTAAAGACTTTCAGTGATTCTTCGAAATTCCCTTGTTCTGCACCTACGATTGCAGTGATTAAACGTTCACTTTTTGTTGCATGCTGGGGCTCACCATGGAAAGAAGTTAAAAATGATATGAATAAAAAAGGTATTTACGAGTTCAATTTAGACACAATGAAGTTAAAAAAGAAAGTTGAGCTTTCAAAAGAAATCCAGAATCTTGAAATAACTGCTGATGGTGAATATGTTTGGGGAGCAACCTTTAGTGGTGTTTTTAGATACGAACCTGTAAGCGGCAAAATTAAATGGTACACAAATGCCCTAAAATCAAATATTAAAGAGGTGCTGCCTAAAGAAAACTTTAACATCAAGAAAGTGTATGTTTGGGGAAAAGAAGTTTGGGCACTTATTTCTTCAAACGAGGGTTCGAGAGGATACCTCACAAGATATAACAGAGTTAATGACACTTGGACTGCTTACGGCCCTGAAACACTTGAACCTGGAAGTGAAACTTTTACTGTTCTCACAGATGAAGTCGTTGGTGTAGAAGGGGAAGGTGTCTGGGCAAACGGACAAAAGTTTGATTTTAGTGAACAGAGTTGGAAAAAATCGCACAGCCTACCAGATAAGAATTCTGGTAAAGTCTACGAGGTCAAAGCTGTTGAGAATATCAATCAAGAGGAACTATACCTCAAAAATCCAGCAACAGGAAGCTTCCAAAAACTGCCTTTTTTCTTTAGAAGTGCATGGAAAACCAAAAACATCGGAGAAAAAATCTATATGTTAACTTCTCACTCCGTTGATGTAATGACGAGAGAAGACCCTTACCCCAAGGTGCTAAAGAAACTTGGATTTGAAATTAACGAGCAGCTAGAATATATGAACTTCGACTTATCCGAAGATGAAGAGTTTGCATTCGCATGGTATGCAAGCTTCGGCATGGAAGCATTTGATGCAGTTGCATTGATACCGTTAAATGAAACGCAAAAAGCTATCACAGATTTCCAACCTAAAAGCAAAGATTATGAAATAAGCAAGCTTCAGCTAAAGAAAGAGGATGATTATTATTATCTGTTTTCAACCGAGCTAAATCGAAACGTATATAAAATTGACACCAGTTTGAGGAAAATAACTTTAATAAAAATATGAAAAAAGTTTCGCAGCTAGTAGGTTGGAATCACTGATAGTACAAGTTCCTCAAGTTCGAAATCTATTGTCTTGTTGCAGATTTATTCGAGCTCTAATAAGTTTTGGACTACCAATAAATTGGGTGGTACCCCCCTTTGGGCTTTAGAAATTGATATAATACGAACCTAAGTTGACGAATATGGGTTTTAACATCTTCGAAAAAATTGTAGATAAAATTCAAGTATTTTTCTCCTTTAAAACTGGTGACAAAAAGTCCGCTAACTTTGTTGCCCGCGGAAACATCAATATTGGGAAAATCGTTTTGAGCAAAGATTCTGAAAAGAGTGGAGATGTAATTGAACAAAAAGCAAGAGTTCTGATAAAAGATAAAAATGAAAAAGCGAAAATAATTGTAGCCTTAGGCATTTCCATGGGAATAGTAAAAGCCTTGGAAAGGCCTGGAACTCGCGTACATCTAGACTTTGCAGTTCTTAACGAAGAAGACAAGCCTACAGTAGTACAAGGAGCCTATATGAAAATAAACGAAGGAGTCGTCCATTTTAAGTTGTTTTACAATTCAGATGCCACAGGGGCTCGGCAACCGAACTTGGGAGAAACATTTCCTATCGTTGTCGCTGCCAATGGAGTAGCCAGGCTTCAAATAGAATTTGAAAATATAAAACAAGAGCTAATTCACAAAGGGGACAATGCTTGCGAAATATATGTATTAACTGCAAGAGACAGTCTTTCAAGCACGAAATTTAAATTAGTAGTAGATGACGCCATGATACAAACCTTCGAACAACTCCAGTCGTCAGCAGACAACACAAGAATTCCCGCAATCTTCCCTGCCGCTATTACTACTATGAAGTAAGACAATATTCTTGTTGATAAATATAACCTAATGAGCTAATCTTTAGTTACCTTTTATGACCCAAGAATGACATTTGTTATTCTTGCCAGTCTTAACCACTTTGAACCTAAATAGGGTAGATGACTTAGGAATTCCCACATTCCTCAGGCAAATCCGATAAGTAAAATAAATACTTGCCCAATAAATTTCCATACAGTATCATGACCTCTTAATGAAAAAGGAGGTGAATTGAATGATTAAAAGTTTTGAAGGAGTACTTCTTTCTTCGGAAGATGCAAAAGCGCTGGCCGAATTTTACCGCGATGTGGTTGGACTTGAAGTAAAACAGGAGTTCGAAGGCGAAGACGGAGTAATGGGTTTCGAAATGGACACAAAAAGCGGCAGCAATCTTTTTATCAACGCCCATGACAAAGTAAAGGGCAAAAATAAGGAGCCCGAAAGATTAATTATTAATTTGGAAGTTGATGATATCGAAAAAGAAGCCAAAAGATTAAAGGATCAAAAAGTAAGGCTTATTGCGGATATTTATCACATAGAAGGCTATGGTTTAATTGCCACTTTTGAGGATATCGACGGCAATTATTTTCAGTTTGTTCAAATAAGGTCAAACAAATAATTATTTCCAGTACGTCAATTTAGGTTAAAATAAACCTCATGACCAAAAAAGACATTCTGGAAGAAGATTTGGAGTTAACTGCTATAACCGGTGGGGTTGCACCGCCTGTTCAGTTGCCGGATAAGGTCATTTCTGTCTTCCCAGCCCTTGCCCACCGCAATTTCCAACTTTACTTTTTTGGCCAGTCAATTTCTTTAATAGGTTTTTGGCTTCAGCAAATCGGTATGGGTTGGTTGGTGTTCCAGCTTACCCATTCCGCTTTTTGGGTAGGGACAGTAGCCGCAATAGGCGGCATTCCGTTTTTGCTCTTTACTACTTTTGCCGGTGTTTATGTCGATAAATTGGACAAAAGGAAATTATTAATTTGGACTCAAACGGCAGATGCTGTTGTGGCGGCAGTAATTGGAATATCAGTTTTAACGCATACTTCGAGTCTGCCGCTTTTAATATTCACCGCTTTTGCCAGTGGAACCATTAATGCCCTGGATCTTCCCGCAAGGCTAACTTTCATAGTGGAAATGGTTGGTAAAAAAGATTTACCATCTGCAATTCCGATTAATAATGGAGTATTTAATGCGGCAAGATTTGTCGGACCGGCATTAGCAGGAGCATTAATTGCCACAGTTGGGGTCGGATGGACTTTTATCATTAATGCAGTCAGTTTTATCCCTGCAATTTTCGCCATCTACATTGTGAAGCCGGCTTTTAAATACGCCTCTGACGAAGAGGCTCGTCCCCTAGAATCATTAATAATTGGCCTTAAATATTCATTTACACATCCTAAAATTCTCTATTTCATGCTACTGGCATTTATAAACGGGGCACTAATTTGGCCGTACTTAACGCTGATGCCAATTGTTGCAAGCGAAATATTTAAAGCTGGTCCGGGGGTTTATGGTACTTTGCTTTCTGCCTCGGGCGCAGGGAGTCTAGCAGGTGCAATTTTCACTTCCAGTCAATCCAAAAGAAAAAATAAGGAAATCTTTGTAATCTCCGGACTCGTTATTTCCAGCCTTGCCTTGGTAGTATTTTCTCTGAACCACAATTATTATTTATCGCTTGGCCTTCTTTTTATAATCGGCTTTGGAATATTAATTCAGGTTTCTACGCTAAACACGCTTATCCAGCTTTTTTCTCCCGATAAGCTGAGGGGAAGAATTATGGCTGTTTACCTTACGATGTTTATCGGAATGATGCCAATAGGAAATGAACTTGCAGGGTCCTTGGCTCACAGAACCTCTGCTATGTTTACAATTGCAATCGGTGCGGTGCTAACGTTAATAACGGGATCGTACTTATACTTTAAAGGAATTTCTCAAAAAACATCTGACATTATTTGATCTACTTCATCTCTCTTGATCCAATAATTTTCACTTGCTATAATTTCGCCCGCAAAACCAATGTTACAAGAAAACAAATCAATTCTTTTTTCCAATAATGCCTGGCATAAAGCATTGGGCGAAAGCAGAACAAATTATCCTTACAAAAAAGACGATGTTGCTTTGCAAGAGTTATTAGACGGGGAATATTTTGGATCGGACGCAATTATTGGAAGCCAGGCAATGCAACCCGCTTTAGAAACCCGGTTAAAATTGGTTGTGACGAAAACAGAACCATCAATTATTGCGCAAACAGCCAGGCGCAAAATAAAAGTAGCTGCTTAATTAAATTACCTGTTTATCTCCCGAAGCCTTGCGTCGCTTATTCCAAAATGATGTGCTATTTCGTGCTCCACAGTATCGCAAACTAACTGTTTAATCCTCTCAACATCTCCTCTCGCCAGCCATTCGATAGGACCCTTAAAGATACTGATTTTATCCGGTAGTCTACTTGCCAGACCCCGTCCCCACGTTGTTTTTGGAATTCCCTGATAAAGTCCGAGCAATAGTCTTCCTTGGGCAACATCAGCACTTGGCCATACCACTACAACAACATCGATGTTATCAATTTTTTCTTTGAATTCCTTAGGCAAATTAATTAAGGCTTCCCGTACAAGTTTTTCAAAATCTTCCATAACCATAGGGAAACATTCTACATCAATATCTTTCTTCTTTTCACACGAGATGCTAAAATTTGCGCAATTTCATGCAGGTAGAAGCACCAAATTTTCAGGCTTTGGATGAGCGGTTTATGAAGGAATTTTGCGGAGATGCGTTTGTAAGGTATGCCATGGAACGAAATCCTGCCGTTGTTGAAATCGTATTTGCAAAATATGTTCCAGGAAAAGAAGGAGAATTTATGATAAAGCTGCCCGTTGAGCAATGCTGGTATAAGCACGACGGGAATAAGATTACGATAAGAGGATACAGGGATTTAGTCCAAAGAAGGTTTGGGGAAGCGTTAGCTGTTTGTTCCCGTGTTTTTTTAAAAGATGGAAAGCCTATGCATATCCCAATGCTCGACCTTGCATGCCCTCAGACAGATGAAGATAAAGCCCTCGTTTTCGAAAAATTAACGGAACTTGGAGAGACCCTTGGTGTTTTACTGGAAAGTGATAATTCTTATCACTATGTGGGCTTTAATCTTCTAACGGAAGAGCAATGGGTAGAGTTTATGGGTAGAGCCCTAAAACTCAACTATAGAGAAGGAAACAGGAAAGTCAGAAGACTTATTGTTGATCCGGAATTCGTTGCTTACTCTTTATCCAGAGCCCCCGACCAAATGGGATTTGAAGACTATCGCAGGTTTGGAACTCTTCGCATAACATCTGCAGAAGGCACAAAAAAGGTGCCCCCAACCTACGCCGGCTTACACGTTGCAGCCTGAACTTGCTATGATTATTTCATGCTTTCGATAATTTTTGCGCTTTACTCCTTCGCCGCCTGGGGTGTTGGCGACATATTCGGAACAATTACTTCCCGGAAAATAGGAGCATATTCGACTGCCTTTTGGTATTTATTTTTCGGTCTTTTGGCTAGCTCAATATATGGATTATTTATCTTAGACCAATTACAACTTGGGCTCTCAATATTTATTTTTACTCTGGTAATCGGAATAATCGGAACAATCGGTCTCATTGCATTTTATGAGGCACTAAATCATGGTAGTGCAGCGTTAACCGGAACTGTAGCTTCTGCATCTTCTGCCCTCGCTGCCGTCATTGCTGTTGTCTTTCTGAAAGAAAAATTAGCTTTACTCCAAATATTAGCTTTATTAATTGTTTTTACGGGCGTCGTAATTTCTTCTTTGGACTTTAACCATATAAAAAGCGGCAAAATTTTCAACAAAGGTATTTTATTCGCCCTTATAGCCTTCCTTTTTTGGGGCTTTTACTACGGTCTGATAAAAATTCCTGTAAAGGAACTTGGTTGGTTTTGGGCTACATATATTGCAACACTACCTGTTTTCCTTATCCCGGTTTTTATGAAAGTCAGAAAAATAAAAATGGAAAATCCCATTAAGAGAAAAGCCCTTTTACCGCTAACTATAAATACGGTCCTTCTTGGCACAGGTGTTTACAGTCTTAACTTCGCAATTGAAAAAGGGATGGCTGCAGTAACTGTCCCCATTGCTAATGCTTACCCTGCACTTTTTGCGACTCTCGCCTTCATTGTTTTTAAAGACCCGCTTACAAAACGTCAGATATTTGGAATCGTAATTACAATAATTGGTCTTATCATTCTCTCACTCATAAGCGCCTGACCCTAAAAAAGCTTCAATTTCCTTGATTCAAAGCTTAACCTCTGCAATAATTTAAAGCCATGACGGATAAAAAAAACAACTTTAAGCCGGTTTCTTCTCAGGTAAATTTTCCTAAGCTTGAGGAGGAGATCCTAAAGCTTTGGAAAAAAGAAAAAATTTTTGAAAAAAGCGTTGAAAACCGCAAAAGCTCCAAAAAGTTTACATTTTACGACGGCCCTCCTTTTGCCACAGGCCTTCCGCATTACGGTCACATCCTGGCAATGACAATAAAAGATGCAATAACCCGCCTGAAAACTATGCAGGGTTTTTATGTTCCCCGAAGACTTGGATGGGATACTCACGGTTTGCCTGTTGAATACGAAGTTGAAAAAGAAATTGGTTCTTCCGGTAAAAAAGATATTGAAAAAATGGGGATTGATAAGTTCAATGAGGCCTGCAGAAACATAGTCTTTAGGTACACAAATGAATGGGAAAAAACAATTGACCGGATGGGGAGGTGGGCAGATAAAGAAAATACATACGCAACTCTGGATACTGACTACATGGAATCAATATGGTGGGTTTTCAAATCTCTTTGGGATAAAAATCTCATTTATAAAGGTTTCCGCAGCATGGCATATTGCCCGAGGTGTGCAACCCCCCTTTCAAATTTTGAAACAAATCTCGGATACAAAGATAATGTAGAAGATCCATCCGTTTATATAAAATTCCAATCGGTAGACGACCCGAAAACTTTTTATCTTGCCTGGACTACAACCCCTTGGACTTTGCCCGGCAATGCCGCCTTAGCTATTAACCCAAAAATAAAATATGTCAAAGTCAAAGTTGCGGGGGAATTTCTGATTCTTGCCGAAAAAAGACTGGAAGTCCTGGATTCTTATGAAGAGTTGACTGATGCTGACGTGAAGGATTTAGAAGGGAAAAAATATCTGCCGCTTTTCGATTTCTTCTTACAGGATCAAATTTTAGGGAAAAAAGAAAAATACCTTTTACACAGGGAAGACATTGATAAGGAAGCGTATCGTATTCTTCTTGCCGATTTTGTTTCCACGGAAGAAGGAACAGGAATTGTTCATATTGCACCGGCTTTCGGGGAAGACGACATGGCTCTGGGTGAAAAAGAAAATTTACCGCTGATTCAGCCGGTTGATGAAAATGGTGAATTAACGATCGAACCCTATACCGGAAAATTTGTTAAAGATGCGGACCAAATGATAATCGAACATCTTGATCAGTCCAGCAATCTTTACAAGGCTGAAACTATAAAACATACTTATCCGTTTTGCTGGCGATGTGAAACACCTCTGCTTTACTTTGCAATAGGTAACTGGTTTGCCAAAGTTTCGCACTTTCAAAAAGAACTTGTTGCAAACAATGAAAAAATTTACTGGATCCCCAAACATTTAAAAGTCGGCAGATTTGGGAATTGGCTTAAAGAAGCGCGTGATTGGAGTATTTCAAGAAACCGTTACTGGGGAGCACCGCTTCCTGTTTGGAAATGCGAAGCGTGCGAGGAATATACGGTGATTGGGTCAGTATCCGATCTTAAAGAAAAAGCACTGAATTTCGAACAACTGGAAAAGTTAAGTGAACCTCTTTTTAAAGCCGGAAAACAAAAGTCTTCAAGTTTTAACGTTGACCTTCACAGGCCATATATCGATTCAATTAAAATCAGATGCGAAAAGTGTGGAGGTCAAGCAAATCGCATTGAAGAAGTCCTCGATTGCTGGTTTGAATCCGGATCTATGCCTTATGCCCAGGATCATTATCCTTTCGAAAATAAACAGGAATGGGAAAATAATTTCCCTGCAGATTTTATAGCAGAAGGCTTGGACCAAACCCGCGGCTGGTTCTACACCCTTCACGTACTGGCCACGTTTCTTTTTAATAAACCCGCTTTTAAAAATATAATTGTTAATGGCATTGTCGTCGACAAAGAGGGGAAAAAATTAAGTAAACGCCTCAGGAATTACCCTGAACCCGAAGAAGTATTCAACAAATATGGTGCAGATGCAATGCGCTTCTATCTTCTTGCATCGCCGGCAGCTGTAGCCGAAGACGTCCGCTTTTCAGCAGAAGCCGTCGAAGAAACAGTGCGTAAATTCTTCCTGATTCTTTGGAACGTTTATTCTTTCTTCGTCACATATGCAAATTTGGAGGACTTTTCACCAGCTAAAAATTTGGTCGAACCAAAGTCACATCACGTTCTTGATAAGTGGGTCGTATCGAAACTGAATAGTCTTATCCTGGAAGTCCAAACAGGGGTGGATGATTACAATTTACCGAAGACGGCAAGACCGCTTCAGGTATTTGTGAACGATCTCTCTACTTGGTACGTAAGAAGGTCGCGTGATCGTCTCGGTCCGTCTTCCCAAGGTAAAGAAGACAAAGAAAAATGTCTTTCAACTTTACACTTTGTACTTGTAACATTTTGCAAACTTCTTGCCCCCTTTTCCCCTTTCGTTTCCGACGAAATCTACAAAAACTTAACCGGGGAAGCATCAGTTCATCTAGCCGATTGGCCGATCGCAGGTGAAATAGATAAAGAACTTGAAAAAGAAATGCAAAGAGCAAGAGAAATTGTTGAAAAGGCTCATGCAATCAGGAAAAAAGAAAATCTAAAAGTCCGCCAGCCCTTGTCAAAATTAGAATACGGGGGAGAGGCCTTATCTAAAGAACTTTCGGCTATTGTGGCGGATGAAGTTAACGTCAAAGAGGTAGTTTCAAAAAAGGGTGTAGAAGTTATCATAGACACAAAAATTACCCCTGTTTTAAAGATAGAGGGAGAAGCCAGGGAATTAATTCGACAAATTCAAATCGGTCGCAAAAATGCAGGACTCAATCCAAAAGATAAGGTTGTAGTAACTTTACCTGATTGGCCAAAGTCCCAAGAGGAAGAAATTAAAAAAGCAACTCTGGCCAAAGAAATTAAAAAAGGTGATGCGCTTGAGGTTGAAAAGGTTTAGTTGATGCGTAAAGTCTGGGACTGGCAGCTTTTTTTATTAATTTTGTCTATCGGTTCGGTATCTCTTTTAGTGATTTTTTCCTTAAACCGTCCACTTTTTCAAAACCAACTATTTTTTTGGATCCTTGGACTATTTTTACTTTGGTTTTTTTCTTATTTCGACTACCGTATTTGGCAAAAAGTTTCCATTATATTTTACGTTTTTGTAATTCTTTTACTTTTGTTTTTGTTATTTGTAGGTGATCCAATCAGGGGCTCGGTAAGATGGTTTGATATTGGCCCCTTCAGGCTTCAACCGTCAGAAATGGCAAAGGCATCCACAATCCTGCTTCTGGCAACATTTTTCAAAAACCGCGATGGGGCAAAGATATTTTATTTACTAATAAGCCTGTTAATAGTTTTGCCAATCTTTATTTTAGTGCTTATTCAGCCGGACATCGGCAACAGCCTACCCCTTTTGGCAATTTGGCTTGCAATCAGTCTCGCCTCCGGTTTTAAAATTAAAGATTTTACGATCCTTTTACTTCTGGGAGCATTGTTATCCGCAATTTTGTTTGAAATTTTGGCTCCATATCAAAAAGAAAGGATTCTTACATTTATTGATCCTGCCAGAGATCCTCTTGGAACCGGATATCATATTATTCAGGCAAAACTCGCAGTCGGATCGGGACAGTTTCTGGGTAGGGGGTTAGGTAACTCGACCCAATCACAATTAAAATTCTTACCCGAAGCGGAAAGCGATTTTATTTTCGCAGCAACGTCCGAACAATTGGGTTTTTTGGGTGGTACTTTGCTTATTTCTCTTTACTCCTTACTCCTTTTAAAAATTCTTGTTTTAAGCAGAGAAAATGACGAATATTCGCGCTTAATTTTAATTGGTGTTTTTGCATTTATGGCTACACAATTTTTAGTCAATGTTGGTATGAATGTGGGTATTTTGCCGGTGACAGGAATCACACTGCCACTCGTCTCATACGGCGGATCCTCACTAATAACAACTCTCTTTCTTTTAGGAATAATTTTTGCTACAAAGCGTTTTAGCATTTGATGTTTACAATCATCTAATGTAAAATCCTTCGTTATGGATACATGGGCAGTTATAAAAACCGGCGGAAAGCAGTATAAAGTAGCCGAAGGGGAAACAATAAGTGTCGAAAAACTTAAAGCACCAAAAAACGGTGAAATATTGTTTGAGGTTTTAGCTGTTAAAAATGACAAAGGTGTTCATTTGGGTGCGCCATTACTCAAAAAAGCAACCGTTCAGGCAAAATTTATTGAAGATTTTCGGGATAAAAAGATTCGGGTAGTGAAATATAAACCCAAATCAAAATATCTCAGGACAACAGGACACAGGCAAGACAAGTCAAGGGTAACGATCGAAACGATTTCCCTCTAACAACTTCCAAATTGACATAGCGTGAAAAGAAAGATAGAATCCCAAAAGAGGTAATTATGGCTCATAAAAAAGGCGGAGGAGCAACTGCTAAAAATCGTGATAGTGCAGGTAAAAGGTTAGGGGTTAAAATATTTGGAGGACAGATAGCTTCTTCCGGGAACATTCTGGTTAAGCAAAGAGGCACAAAATTTCATCCGGGTAACGGGACGATGCTCGGGCGCGACCATACGATTTTTGCGGTTAAAAACGGCACTGTTAAATTTCGGGAAAAATTAGGCAGAAAATATATTGACATAATCTAGTGGAAGAAAACCAAATCTTCGAAATTGATATAGATATGTTGCAACCGAACCCGCTGCAACCTCGGGGGCTAATAACTTCGGATTCGCTTGTCGAACTTGTTGATTCTGTCAGGGAACACGGTGTTCTGGAGCCATTGGTTGTTGCCAAAACTCCGGCTGGTTATCAGATTATTGCAGGCGAGAGAAGGTGGCGCGCTTCAAAAATAGCCGGGCTTCCCAAGGTTCCGGTTATCATCAAAGAAACCACCCCCAGAGGAATGCTGGAAATGGCAATTATTGAAAACGTCCAGCGGGTTGATTTAAACCCTTTGGAAAGGGCACAGGCTTTCAGAAGATTAATGGATGAATTCGGTCTTTCCACAAGTGAAATATCTATAAAAATCGGCAAAAGTGCCCCCTATGTGTCAAATACCCTTCGACTGCTTACGGTCCCCGACGCCCTAAAGGATGCACTCGCATCTGGTGCAACGACAGAAGGTCATGTAAGAGCGCTCGCCTCCTTAGAGGACCCTCACTTAATAGTTGAAGCCTATAAGGAAATCTTGACAAGGAACTTGTCTGTAAGGGGAGCGGAAGAGCTTTCAAGAAAACTTAAAGCTCGTGAGAATATAGTCCCCAAACAACAAAAACCAACCCAAAGACTGCAAAACGAAGAATTGGAAAAGTACCAAAAAGAGCTCTCGGAAAAATTAACTACCAACGAAGCTCAGGTAAAAGTCAGGATCAGTCAGTCAAGGATAGAAGGAAAATTACTTATTGCAGCAAAAGGAACTACAGATGCAACCAGCGAAATCCTAAAAAGAGTTAGAGATTCCATAATCAACTTTTGATATCATTCGTGCACCTTCGGACTTTTGGCTCCCAAAAATTGGCCAGTAAACAACCCAGGCTTTTCCCCGGATAGACTCTTTTCTTATGGAGCCAAAACTTCTGGAATCCGAAGAAGCGCCTCTATTATCACCCAAAACAAAATACTCATTTTCGCCTAATTTTACCTCGGAGCTTCCTTCCGTATTTTGAGTTTCATATGGTTCTATTAGCTTGACCCCTTCGATCAGTACATCCCCGTTTTCCACCTTAACCGTTTCTCCCGGAACAGCTATAATCCTCTTTATAAAATCCACTTTCCTTGGGCCCGGCGCGCGAAAAACAATAACATCACCTCTGGTCGGTTTATAAAGACGGTAGCTGACTTTTTCTGTCAAAAGCAGCTCCCCGTCTTTAAAATTCGGAAACATCGAGTCTCCTTTTACACGATGCGGTTGCACAAGAAAAATATAAACAATAAAGAAAATACCCAGAGAAATAAGTGCAGTTTGCAGGATTTCTTTTAAGAAATTTAGCAAACGGTTTTGTGGCTCCATAAATTAAATTTTATGCTAAAATTGCCCCTAGAGTACAGTGGCCAAATTGTAAATCGTGCTTATAGTTCAGTTGGTCTGGAGGGTTTGTATTGCGTCCGTTTGCCTGTCATTCATGCACGCATAGCTCAGCGGAAGAGTGCCTGTATCACACACAGGAGGTCCTTGGTTCGAACCCAAGTGCGTGCACAGAGGGATAGAGGCACAGACCCGAAAGGTTCGGGATTCAAATCCTGTCGCAAAAAGCATCTTTCTGAGCATACCAAAATAAACTATGTATTTTCTTAACATTCTATCGATAGCAACCCTTGCTTCTATAATATTCGGTCAATTGGTAAGGATTATAGTATTACCGGGAGGGGTTATATCTATTACGGATATTTTTATTTTTTTTCTATTAATATATTTTTTTACATATTTTGTTATTTCAAAAAAATCCATAAAATTTCCCACCAAAATTGGTCCCTTTATCATTATTTTTATTATTGCAGCAGCAGCTTCGACTTTGCTCTCATCAAATAAATTGCCATTATCCCAGGTTTTTATCTCGTCCCTTTTTCTGCTTAGGTTTATTATTTATTTTTGCTTCCTCGTAGTTTTTTTCAATCTTTACAAAAAAAAACATATAGAAAATCTTATGAATGCTTTTTTAACAATTGGTTTAATATTTTCAATATTAGGCCTGTTTCAATTTATTTTTTTCCCCAATCTTATATTTCTTCAGGAATACGGGTGGGATCCTCACTATTTCAGGCTGGTATCAACATTTCTAGACCCGAATTTTTCAGGAATATTCTTAACGATACTTTTCGCATTTTCGCTGTCTCTTTATATATTTCAAAAAAAAATATTGTATCTAATTTATTTAACGGTTTTTTTTGTTAGTTTGACACTTACGTTTTCCAGAAGCACATATCTTGCCCTAGTCGTTCTTTTGTTGGTAGTAGGGGTATTAAAATCATCAAAAGTCGCATTAGCATTGATAATTATCTTCATTCTTATGATCCTATTTATTCCAAAAGTCAGAATCAGGATTGAAGGCGCATTAAATGTAGATGAAACGTCAGCAGCCAGAATACAAAGCTGGAGAAAGGCTACAGAAATAATTAAAGATAATTACCTTTTTGGGATCGGCTTTAATACCTACCGATATACTCAAAAAAGCTATAACTTTTTCACTCCCGATGCTCCCCAGGGGAATCACTCAGGCGCCGGGACAGATTCAAGTCTTCTTTTTGTACTTGCGACGACAGGAATTATTGGTACCGTTTTTTATTTAACATTTATAGCTCAAGCAACAAAGCTAGCCTTAAGCAAAATAGGTTCAAGCCCCCTTCATCTGGCTACTATCAGTTCCGTCGCTGCGCTTCTTGTTCATAGTCAATTTTCAAATTCTTTATTTTTCCCTCCAATCATGCTCACACTTTGGTTTATTTTTTCATTGATAGAAATAGATGCTACTTAAACTTCTCATTTTCTGGAGGATATCCCTGCTTTTAATAACCTACATAGGTAGCGTTGCCTTTCCCCTCGTTCCAAATAAAGGAGTTGGGGCTATCGATAGCTTCAATGATTTTGATTATTGGTCTTCATGGGCACAGTGGGATGGTGGTCATTATCTTGCAATAGCCGAACATGGTTACAAAAGCGCGGAAGATTTCGCGTTTTTCCCCATCTATCCTTATCTTATTTCATTATTGGAAAAATTACTGGGAAATTATTTACTTGCCGGACTCTTAATTTCAAACGTCCTTTTTTTCATTTTTATCTTTATTTTTTATTCTATCGTTGCGAAATATTATTCCGATGCTATTGCTAAATCGGCAACTGTTTCACTATTGTTTTTTCCTACTGCCTTTTTCGCAACTGCATTTTACTCGGAATCACTTTTTATGCTTCTTTCTGTCGCTACTTTTTATTATTTATGGGGAAAAAGATATTTGTTAGCATCAATAGCTGTTAATCTGGCAAGCATCACGCGGACATTTGGTATTTTATTAGGGATCTCCATGATTTATTCGTACATGGCAAATAATAATTTTAGCCTTAAACGGGTTGATAAAAAGTTAATTGCAGTTCTTTCAGGGTTTTTTACCTTCGCATTATATTTACTATTATTAAAATTTCATCAAGGCGATCCTTTAAGATTTATGAATGTTCAAAGCCTTTGGCAAAGAAGTTTTACTGATCCAATTAGTACGGTAGCAAGCTATATTGTTTCGATTATCAGATTGGAAAACCGGCCAATCATCGACTACTTGGATTTAGGATTAACTCTTTTTTTCACTCTGGTATTAATTACCGGCAGAAGGAAAATCCCATCCTCTTTATGGATCTTTTCGTTTTTAGTAATACTTTTACCTGCAGCAACGGGAACGCTAACTAGTATGCCCAGATATATGCTTTCTGCGCTAGGCGCATTTATCATTATCGGAGATTTCCTGGAGAGGAATCCAAATTATAAAATGGGATACTGGGCGATCTCCCTTCTTTTACAAATTTTTCTGGCAGTAAGATTTATTAACGGCTATTGGGCTTCTTAATCTTTTCTAAAATTAACTTTTCTTGTCTCAATTTTACTATTGCCAGCCTCGTCAACAGCCTTTACCTCAATTGTATTTTCACCTACAACAAGCGGGACAACAAGCTCAAAAACTCCTTCCGCATTTGTGCTTCCTGAAAATCCGTTTGCATAAACCTGGGCATCTTTGTCCGTTTTGCCGAAAACCCTTATACGGTTATTACCGGTAATTGTTTGTCCTTCAATTGGCGTTTCAACTTCTAGCATTGGCTCATCTTCGTCAAAAATAATTACCGCGCTATCGGAAGGACCGCTTTCTTTTTCCCCGGATATTGATTTTGCAAAAATCCTGTTTTCACCTATTTTCAGGATAATATTATCGAAGCGGAATTTTCCTCCTTCAACCGAAACCTCGGCTTCTTCCGATTCATCTAAAAATATTTTTACTTTTTGTGCGTTACTGGCAAATCCGCTTATAAATAGCTTCGAACTATTAGTTGCTTCGGGTAATGTATCGAGGATTGGAATACTAAGAAAGACATCTTCAGCATTTTCTCCATCTCTGGAACTATTAAAAATACTTCCAGTGAAATCTGCAAAGCGTGAAAGAATTGGCACGCCGAGAGTGAAAATGAAGATAGCTATTATGATGCTAAGTGCAGAAAGAAAAAAAATCCTATTTATTAATTTTTTTTCTTCCCTCCTTGCAAGTCTTTCGATTCTGCGTTTCTTGATCATTTAAATGCACTAAAATTATAGCTTACTAAGCCACCTTCGAGAGCTGCCTTCGCGAGTTTTGCTCTACAAAAGCGAACTCGGGATCTTCACTTTACCTGCCAGACATACCCTTGAGCCGGCGGTGAGAATCGAACTCACGACCTACTGTTTACGAAACAGTTGCTCTACCACTGAGCCACACCGGCGAATCACACTAATTTTATTACTTAGGAAAATCGAGTTCAAATTTAGCGGAAAAAATAAACGCAATTCCTTGGGATTTAAACGTTTGGAGAATTATTTCCACTACCCTTGGTATTATTCATCGGGCCGATAAAACCTTCATATAAGACGCCAGCACATAACAAGGCATACCCAGTTACAGCAATTATTCCACCAGCGTTAAATAATTCTCTATCCTTCATTACACCTGACGCAGAAAGTACTCCTAGGCCAATTAACATCAATCCCGCTCCGCTTGCTCCAAGTACTCTATGACCTTCTCTAATAAGTATTTCTTTCTTGCTTTTAGGTCTTTCAGTTTCTGACATACTATATTTTCACCACCCCTCATTGAACAGGATTGTTTATTGCTCGTAAATCGTCTGTATCTTTAGCGAAAGACGAGAGCGGGATACGAGAATCGAACTCGCGTCTCCACCTTGGGAAGGTGGCATACTACCATTGTACTAATCCCGCAAGCCTGGCTTGCTTGCAGTTAATATAAACGAACCTTTTTTATCTCGGGATCATTAGCACTGACCCTGCGAAAATTAAAGGATTGCCGTTGGCAAGCTTCCCGACCCCATTGGCCTTAGCAATTCTTTGCCAATCAGCACCATTTCCGTACATTTTTTCAGAAATAGTAAACAATGTATCTCCCGCTTGAACCTGGTAACTGTTTGCGTTCATATCATCTTTAATTTTCACAATTTCCTCCTTAGCCGGGATATTTATGCGAGAATCCACATAAATAACATTAGGGTTAGCAATATTATTTGCCCTGGCAATGGCTGGCCAATAATCCATTGAACCATAGTATTTATCGGAAATTTTTGATAAAGAGTCTCCGGCTTGGATTGTGTGCTCTGATAATTTATTATTTTGCTCTTGTTCAGTTACTTCTTCGGTTTTTACCCCGTCATTTATTTGCTGATTGCGCTTAACAATGAAATTAGCAACTAAAAGCCCAAAGATTATAACTATAATTGCTCCAAGTATTATCGAACCGTATGATTCCTGCCAATTAATGTTTAGTAACGAATCTTTTTTAGTAGTTTTTCGTGGCATACATTAACCTCCCAACAGGCAGGCGGATAAAATTAACTGAATGTGTTGCTCTAGATACTTCTTAGCTATCATTCAGTTAACGAATAGTTGTGGGCAAATGGCGGTCGCGACCGGATTCGAACCGGCGATCTTCACCGTGACAGGGTGACGTGTTAGGCCAACTACACCACGCGACCTCATTCTCCTCTTCAAAATCGGATGATTTTGAGCTAGAGTGATATGTAGTTTACACGCGCAATTTATGAGTGTCAATAAAAATGAAATGAAGCCGGAAACTTTTTCTAACAAACAAATAGCCAGACTTCTTAAGTCGATTGCAGTAGCCTATACCATAAAAGGTGGGCACAACTTTAAGGTCATTGCATATGAGAATGCTTCGGACAGCGTTGAACATGCAACAAGTGAAGTAAGGGATCTATGGGAATCGAACAGGCTTGATACCATTCCCGGGGTCGGCGAAAGCATCCAAAAACATTTAGACGAACTTTTCAAAACAGGGAATGTAAAGCATTTTGATGAAATTAAAAAAGGGATAAACCCCCTTGTTTTTAAATTGACAGACATCAGAGGCTTTGGCCCTAAAACTGCATATCAATTAGTTTCCGGCCTTAAAATTAATTCAATTAAACAGCTTATTGAAAAAGCAAAAAAAAGAGAAATTCAAAAACTTCCCGGATTTGGTGAAAAGAGTGAAAAGGAGATCCTGGAATCGATAAGTAAGCATAAAGATCAAACACGTTTTTTACTAAACGAGGCTTTCACGGTTGCCGAAAGAGTTCTTGCGTACTTAAGAAAATTGCCCGAGTGCGAAAGAGCCGAACCCTTGGGTTCCCTAAGACGTATGGTTGCAACGGTTGGAGATATTGATATTGCCGTAGCCTCAAAAAAGCCGGAAATAATCATTTCTCATTTCAAAAAATACAAGGAAACCATAAAAGTATTGGAAGCAGGGCCACGGAAAGCTTCGATCCTCCTTTTAGGTGGTATGCAGGTTGACCTGATGGTAGAGGATCCCCAGGGGTTTGGGGCCCTTTTGCAGCATTTTACCGGAAGCAAGTATCATAACATTCATCTAAGGGAAATAGCTTTGAAGAAAGGGTACAGTTTATCGGATTATGGAATCAAAAAGAAAGGAAAACTTCTAAGGTTTAAAACCGAAGAAGATTTTTATGGTTTTCTCGGTATGGACTGGATTATCCCGGAAATGCGCGAAGACGCCGGTGAATTAGAAGCAGCCATTTCACACTCACTGCCGGATTCTGTGAAAATAGATGATATAAAAGGCGATATTCATTTGCATTCCAATTATCAGATAGAACCCAGTCACGACTATGGTGTGAACACTTTTCAGCAAATAATCGAGAGGGGTAAAAGCATGGGTTACGAATATGTCGGGCTTTCTGACCATTCTCCAAGTGTTTCCACGCATACCAATCGGGAAATTTTAAACTTGATAAGCCGTAGAACGAGGGCAATTGAACACATTAAAAACTCAAATAAAAAAATGGGAGTACTAAATTTGCTCGAAATAGATATTTTGAGTACTGGGGAGCTCTCTGTTCCGGAAGTTGGTCTTAAAATGCTTGATGGCGCTATCGCAGGTATACACTCTAGCCACAGCCAGAACAAATTAGCCATTACTAAGAGGCTAATGTTCGCAATCAATTCTCCTTACGTTAAGGTAATTACACATCCTACTGGAAGACTTCTCTTAAATAGAGAATCGTATGAAGCTGATTGGGATAAAATTTTCGAGGCATGCTTCAAAACAAATACGATGCTGGAAATAAATGCCTGGCCAAATAGACTGGATTTAACCGATTCCCTTGTCAGGGAAGCGATAAAAAGAGGTGTAAGGCTGGTTATCAATACTGATTCGCATGATATCCGGCAAATGAACAACATGAAATTTGGGGTTGCGGTCGCAAGAAAAGGTTGGGCTACAAAACAGGACATAGCAAATACTATGCCATGGCTTGAATTTAGAAAATTGTTCAGCCCGGAAAGAAATTAAGAATTCGTAGCTAACCTATTCAAATAATTATAGACAATTGCTCAAGGTTTAAGTTATTATATGCACACATGAATCCGACATGGTTGATATTAGGTTCTCTAGCGCTAATATTTTTTTATATATGGTTTTTGTATAACAGCTTGATTCGAGCCAAGATTAGGGTCAAGGAAGCCTGGTCCGGGATAGACGTACAACTAAAAAGAAGATCTTCGTTAATTCCAAACCTGGTAGAGACAATCAAGGGGTACGCAAAGCATGAAAAAGAAGTATTCGAAAATGTTACTAAGGCAAGAAGTGCTTTAGTTTCGGCAAAAAATCCAAAAGAGGCAGCGGTTGCAGACAATATGCTCACAGGAGCACTCAAAACTTTATTTGCCGTTGCAGAGGCTTATCCCCAGTTAAAAGCATCGGAAAATTTCAGTCAACTCCAGGAGGAACTTTCGGATACAGAAACCAAAATTGCTGCATCACGGCAGTTTTACAACGCCAATGTGATGGATTACAACACAAAAATTAAAGTTTTCCCCAACATTCTAATAGCCAATACCCTTGGTTTTAAAGAAGAGATATTCTTTGAGGCGAACGAAAAAGAAAAAGAGGAAATAAAAGTAAATTTTACTAAATGAATTCCCCGAAAATTTTTGCAGGTTCTTCGAACCCGGATCTTGCAAAAAATATTTCGACAAAATCAAAAATACCACTTGGAAAAATTGAGTTAGGTAAATTTTCGGATGGAGAAATCGACGTTTGGATCCAGGATAACGTTAATAATTCAAACGTTTTTATTCTTCAGTCAAATTCCTATCCCGTTAACGACAATATCATCGAACTCTCCCTGATCGCGGATGCACTGAGACGTGGTGGTGCTCATAAAATAACCGCAATTGTTCCCTATTTCGGGTACAGCAGAAAGGAAAAACAGACAAGGCCTGGGGAGCCGATTTCAGCTAAGGTTGTGGCAGACCTAATAATTTCAACCGGAATTAACAAAGTAATTTGTTTGGATCTTCACGCCGATGCAATTGTCGGTTTTTTCGCGGTTCCGGTTATTTATCTTTCAGCATTGGAAGTTCTCGCCGAGCGTTTAGCGAAGGAAAAATTTAAGAGCCCGGTAGTTATTGCACCGGATGTCGGAGGAGTAAAAAGGGCTAGAAATTTTGCGGCAATTCTCAACGCTCCGTTGGCAGTAATCGAAAAACATAGGCATACCGATGTGAGGGATAGGATGGAAGTTCTTTCTATGTCGGGAGAAGTCTCTGGTGATACCGCAATCATAATTGATGATGTTATCTCAACAGGCGGTACAATAATCAAAAGCGCAAAGGCACTAAAAGAAAAGGGTGTTAAAAGAATAATTGTTTGCGCAACTCACGCAGTTTTTGCAGGTGATGCAGTCAAGAAGCTTGAAGACAGCCCTGTTGATCAACTTATCGTTACCGATAGTATCGCCCAAAACCAAAAAAGTAAGAAAGTAGAAGTGGTCTCGGTTGCAGGTTTAATCGCAGATTGCTTAACCCAAGAAGTTTCGTGAACTTCCTTCAAAAGCTTGATAGAATCCAGGAAAAAAATAATTCTCTTGTCTGTGTCGGGTTGGATCCCGATCCTCAAAAATTTACCAGTACCCAGTCAGTCTTCGAATTTAACAAATCGATTATTGAGTCGACCTATGAATTTGTTTGTGCTTACAAGCCACAAATTGCTTTTTACGCGGCTCATGGCCTAGAAGCACTCGCAGATCTTATGAAAACGATTGACTACATTCGAAAAAATTATCCTCAAATGCAGATCATTCTTGACGCGAAAAGGGGAGATGTACCAAACACAAGTAAAATGTATGCAAAAGAACTTTTTGATGTATTTGCGGCAGACGCAGCTACTGTCAGTCCATACTACGGCTTTGATGCACTCGAACCTTTTTTTGAAAGAGATCAAAAAGGGGTTTTTGTCATTTGTCGCACATCAAACCCTGGGGCAAGTGAAATACAAGATTTGCAAGTAGAAGGCAAGCCGCTTTATGTAAAAGTCGCTGAAAATATTGTCAACTGGAGTAAGAATTATAACAACGTAATGCTAGAAATAGGGGCAACTTGGCCTGAACAAATAAGAGTACTCAGAAAATTGGCTCCTGATATGAATTTTTTAATTGCCGGAATCGGTGCTCAAAAAGGGGACTTGAAAGGCACACTTAATAATGGCTTAAGATCTGATAAGAGGGGACTGATAGTCAGTTCATCCAGAGGAATAATTTACGCAAAAGATCCGCAAAAAGCGGCCAAAGATTTAAGAGATGAAATCAACAGCTACAGATAGTCAGAAAACAGCTTCAATTCTACTTGACATCGGATCAGTTCTATTTAGCCGGCGCCAACCTTTTAAGTTCGATTCCGGAATTCTAAGCCCTGTCTATGTAGATAACCGACTTCTGATCTCTTATCCAAAAGAACGTGAAGTAATTCTAGGCCTACTAATTAAAAGAATTAAAGAAATCGGTATCCCGGATGTTGTTGCGGGAGTAGCGACCGCAGGTATTCCCCATGCCGCATTCATTGCACAAAAATTAAATATCCCAATGGTGTTTGTTCGTGCGAAGCCCAAGGATCACGGACGGGGCAATCAGGTGGAGGGCATTATTAAAAAAGGGCAAAAAGTTCTTGTTGTGGAAGATCTTATTTCAACGGGCGGTTCCTCAGCCCGTGTAGTAGAAGCACTGAGAAATATTGGTGCAGAAGTAACCGAGGTCCTTGCAATTTATTCGCATAACTTAAAAGAAGCACAGGAAAACTTTAAGAAAGCAAAAGTAAAATTCTCATTTCTTACAAGCACACAAGAAGTTGCCAAAGTTGCCAAAGAAAAAGGCTTATTACTAGATGGCCAAATTGAAACAATAATTGAATGGACTAAAGATCCTAAAAACTGGGGGAAAAAAATGGGTTTTGAAAAATGACGGACCTATCGGTAAAAATCGGAAATATCAAACTCGATACATGTATTTTTAATACGGCAGGCCCGGCGGATGTCACCCTCAAAGAACTGGAAATAATTGGCAGATCAAAATCATCAGCAATCACCATGAAATCATGTACCCTCGAACCAAGACTAGGAAACCCTGAACCAAGATACTCAAACTTGAAGCATGGTTCAATAAATTCAATGGGACTTCCGAATCTTGGCTATAAAGCGTACGTAGAATTCGCGGGCATCCTAAAGAAAAAATTCAATAAACCTGTAATTGCCAGTATTTCCGGAATGACACTCGAAGATAACGTCATAATGTTTAAAGCCTTTAATGACTCTGATGTAGATATTATTGAATTTAATCCCGGATCCCCGAACACAATAGGAAAACCAATTGTCGGTTACGACGTTAAAGAGATGGAAAGGTTACTCAATAAACTGTCTAAGGTATGCAAAAAGCCTTGGGGAATAAAACTTCCGCCATATTTTGATCTTGTTCATTTCGAGCAAATTGCAAAGGTAATTAAAAAATACCCAATCAATTTTGTCACCTGTATTAACTCCATTGGCAATGGGTTAGCTGTCGATCCGAATACAGAAAAAACATTAATAAAACCAAAAGGAGGGCGAGGGGGCATAGGGGGAAAGTATGTCAAATTTGCTTCATTAGGAAACGTAAGAACTTTCCACGAACTTTTTAAAGGTAAAATAAAAGTAATAGGGGTTGGAGGAGTTTATACCGGTATTGACGCTTTTGAATTTATTTTAGCCGGTGCTTCTGCTGTTCAAATCGGTACGGCTTTCCTCCAAAAAGGGCCGCAAATTTTCGAAAAGGTTCAAAAAGAGCTATCAACTTTCATGGATTCAAAAGGATATACAACAATCGAAGATTTTAGGGGAAAATTAAAAACTCTCGATTAATATAACTCTCCTCGATAAAATTTAGCCTTCTTAGTATAATTTCAGCATGACAGCGTATACCCAAGTATCTGCAAATCGTTTTAAAACGTGGTTGATTATGTTCTTATTCGCAAGCTTTATTACCGCCGTAGCTTTTGTCTTTGCAAGGGGGTTGGGCTTTCCGACACCTTCTGCGCTGGGGTTTACGGGAATAGCGCTTATTGTTTCCGGCCTTATTAATTTTTTCTCTTACTACAACAGCGATAAAATTGTCATGGCCATCTCCGGCGCAAAACAAATTCAAAAAAAAGATAATCCGGAAGTTTTTAGGATAGTCGAAAATCTCACAATTGCATCGGGTCTTCCAATACCAAAAATATATATAATTGACGATTCCGCTCCAAACGCTTTTGCAACAGGGCGCGACCCGAAGCACGCAGCAATTGCATTCACATCGGGAATTTTACAAAAACTAAATAAATTAGAGCTTGAGGGCGTTGCAGCACATGAGCTTTCACACGTAGGAAATTTTGACACGAGGCTTATGACAATTGTCTCCATTCTGGTTGGGACCGTTGCGCTATTGGCCGATTTTTTTATAAGAATTACCTGGTTAGGTGGCGGTCGCGACAGAGACGAGGACAGGGGGCAAGCAGGAGCAATTTTTGCAGTAGTTGGAATTATTTTGGCAATACTTTCTCCGATAATTGCGACACTAATACAGCTTGCGATTTCCAGAAAACGGGAATTCTTGGCGGACGCTTCCGGCGCACTCTTAACTCGAAACCCGGATTCTCTTGCCGATGCCCTTTTAAAAATTTCCAAAGACAAAGAACCTTTGGAAGTAGCGAACAAAGCAACAGCTCACCTTTATATAGAAAATCCTTTTAAAAACCCTAAGCTAAAAGGAAGCATTGCAAACCTTTTCAATACTCACCCGCCAGTTGAAGAAAGGGTAAAAGCCTTAAGAGGGATGCAGTAATATGTCAAAAGTCAAAATTGACATAGATCATGTTGCAAAACTTGCCAACCTAAAACTGACTGATAAGGAAAAGAAAACGTTTGAACCTCAGCTCGAAGAAGTCTTAGGATATATCTCCCAACTCGAAAAAGTAAATACAGAAAAAGTCGAACCAATTGGCCACATTACGGGTCAGGAAAATGTAACAAGGGAGGACAAAGCGAGGCCTTCGTTAACTCAGGACGAAGCCCTCGCCAACGCCCCAAAAACTCACAATGGCTTTTTTCAGGTAGACGCAATTTTCGATGAACAAGATTGACCCAAAAACTTTAACAATCAAAGAAGCGTCAAAACTGCTTCAAAGAGGGGAAGTGTCGGCTGTAGAACTTGCCGAAACCTATTTAGAACAGATTGAAAAATCGAATCAGCACCTCAATGCTTTTTTAACAGTTAGTAAAAATCAGGCGATGGAACAAGCAGAGGATGTCGACAAGTTGATTTCCCAAAAAGCGAAACTTTCTCCGCTTGCAGGGATGCCAATTGGACTAAAAGATCTTTTTTCGACTTCCGGCATTAGAACTTCAGCCGGATCAAAAGTTTTAGAAAGTTATGTGCCGGTTTACGATTCGACAGTAGTTACAAAGCTTAAAAATCAGCACACCATTTTTTTAGGTAAGACAAATCAGGACGCCTGGGGTCACGGTGCAAGCGGAGAAAATTCAGATTATGGCCCGGCAAAAAACCCTTACGATCTGGAAAGGGTACCGGGCGGATCATCATCAGGTTCAGCAGCAGCAGTTGCCAGCGGCATGTGTATAGCAGCAACAAGTACTGATACCGGCGGATCAACAAGACAGCCGGCTGGATTTTGCAACCTTGTTGGCCTCAAGCCAACTTATGGAAGAGTCTCAAGATATGGAGTTATTGCAATGGCGTCCTCGCTGGACACAATAGGCCATATGACAAAAACTGTATACGACAGTGCCCTGATTCTAAATGCAACAGCAGGCCACGATGAACTGGACGCAACTACTTCACTGTCAGCGCCGGATGATTACACGAAAGAAATCGAAAAGGGAGTAAAAGATCTTAAGATTGGCTTGCCCAAAGAATATATCGAAAATCTAGAACCTAAAATAAAAACTCTTATACTTGAAGCCTTAAAAAAATTAGAAAACCTTGGGGCAAAAATCCTGGAAGTTTCGCTGCCCCATACCGAATACGGGGTTGCAACTTATTACATTATTCAACCTTCCGAAGTCTCGTCAAACCTCGCAAGATACGACGGTATCAGATTCGGAAATAAAAGGGAAAGCTTTGGTGCCGAAGCAAAAAGAAGGATTATTTTGGGCACGTACACTCTCTCTTCTGGTTATTACGATGCTTATTATCTGAAGGCAATGAAGGTAAGAAGATTAATCAGGAAAGATTTTACAGATGTGTTTAGTAAAGTTGACGCTCTGATCTGCCCGATTTCCCCATCGACACCGTTTAAGATAGGAGAAAAGAGTGCAGACCTTCTCCAGATGTATCTTGCAGATATTTATACAGTAAATCCAAGTCTTGCGGGCATACCATCTCTTGCTGTGCCATCCGGATTCTCTGAGGACTTACCCGTAGGTATGCAAATAATCGGTCCGGACTTTTCCGAAAAACTTCTTTATCAAATCGGATTTGCCTATGAACAGGAAACAAAATGGTACGAAAGGGAACCGAATATATGACCTATGAACCGGTACTTGGGCTAGAAATACATATTGAACTGGCAACTAAAAGCAAAATGTTTTGTGCTTGCAGTGCAGATTACTTTAATAAAGATCCCAATACTCATACTTGTCCTATTTGCCTTGGTTTGCCGGGAGCAATGCCTGTTGCCAACGAATTGGCTATCAAATTTACTCACTTAATCGGGCTTGCCCTCAGGTGTGAGGTACTATTGAGTAGTAAATTTGATCGCAAGAACTATTTTTACCCGGATTTGGCCAAAGGGTTCCAAATATCGCAGTACGACCTTCCTTTCACTCAAAACGGATTCTTAGAAATAAGGAATGAAGTTAAAAATAAAAGAATTGGGATAACCAGAGCCCACCTGGAAGAAGATACTGGCAAGTTGATTCACACAAAAGTTGACGGCAAGGACGTCACTCTAATTGATTTCAATAGAAGCGGCGTCCCTTTAATTGAAATTGTTTCCGAGCCGGAAATGAACTCCAGCGAAGAAGCAAAAGCATATGCTCAAAAGATCCAGCAGGTGGTTAGGTATATAGGTGCTTCGGACGCTGATATGGAAAAGGGGAGTATGAGGATAGAACCTAATGTTTCGCTTCGGAAAAAAGGAGGTAAAGGCCTTCCCAATTACAAAGTTGAATTAAAAAATATTAATTCATTTAAATTTGCCGCTGCCGCCATTGAATATGAAATAAAGCGTCAATCGGAGTTACTCTATAAGGGAGAAACTCCCGCCCAGGAAACACGGGGGTGGAACGAAAACAAAAACCAGACCGTTTCTCAAAGGTCAAAAGAAGAAGCACATGATTATCGTTATTTCCCTGAGCCAGATTTACCCCCGTTTTCTTTTAAGCGAGATTATTTATTAGAGCTTAAAAAAGATTTACCGGAACTACCCGATGAAAAACTGAAACGCTTTGCAAAAGATTTTCAGCTTTCAGCATATGACGCTGAAATACTTATCCGGTCAAGAAAAATAGCTCAGTATTTTGAAGAAACGGTAATGGCCGGAGAAAAGGTAAGTGTGAATCCTAAAAAAATTGCAAATGAAATAATCAATAAAAAACCGGATATAGAGAACATTCTTCCGGCCGAATTAGTCCGGCAAATTTATAAATCCAGCCAAACGATAGATTCTTCCGAAGAAGAAATAAAAAAAGTAATTGGCGAAGTTCTTGCTGAAAATAAAAAGGCTGTGGAAGACTACAGAAGTGGCAAAGAAAACGCTATTATGTTTTTGGTCGGACAAATTTTACGAAAAATAGGTAAAAAAATTGAAACTGAAAAAATAAAGTCAATGTTAATTAAAAAATTAAAATGACCATTAATTCAGACGTAGAAAGTGTTCCCGTCGGAGAAATAGTAGGTAAGCCTGAAAAGAGGGATCTGGATAGAATCAGATATCAAACTGAAAGAGCTCATAAAATAATTGAAGAGCATAGCATTGGCGAAGCAGCAGAAATACTAGGAAAGGAACTTGCAGACTTGGAAGAGGAAAGAGATGAGGATCCGGCAACAGGGATAAAAACACGCGAGTCTGGAGCTAGAGTTTTAGAGAGACAGATTGGAATTGCCAGAGAAAAAGGAACTCCGTTATCCGTAGTTATGTTTGACCTGGACGGGTTTAAGCAAGTAAACGATACTCAAGGGCATGAAGCGGGCAATCGAGCTATAAAATTGATGACAGATTTTTTAGAAGAAAGAACAAGCCGGATGGACATTGCTTGCCGATATGGAGGAGATGAGTTCTTTTTAATAATGCCCGGATCTTCGACTGAAGTAGCTAAAGGTTTAGCAAACAGAATAATTGGAGAACTACCCGCCCTGATGCAGGAAAAGGGTTTTGATGTAACCTCGTCAATTGGTATTGCTCAATTGTCAGGGTCTGAGGATCCTAAAGACTTGCTGGAAAAGGCAGACAAAGCGCTTCTTTTAGCAAAAGAAAACGGCAAAAACCGCGTTGAAGTCTTCACACTATCAGAGTAGACTTGTTATGGGTAAATCTGGAAAATGGCAGACTTTGTTCACCTTCACGTTCATACAGAATATTCGTTACTAGACGGCCTCTCAAAGATTTCAAAATTGGTCAACCAAACTAAAGCCAAAGGAATGAGGCACCTGGCTATTACAGACCATGGTGGTATGTACGGTGCTATTAAATTCTATAAAGCATGCCAGGAGGAAGATATAAACCCCATTATTGGTTGTGAAATGTATATTGCTAAACGCACATACAAGGATAAAGAAGTGGGCAAGGACAACGAAATTAGCCACTTAACAGTTCTGGCTAAAGATTATGAAGGATATAGGAATCTTATGAAATTGGTAACCAAGGCGTATTTGGAAGGTTTTTATTATAGACCGAGAATAGACAAAGAACTTCTTTCGAAGTATTCAAAAGGTTTAATAGCTCTTTCCGGGTGTAATTCTTCGGAAATCGCCAAATCAATAATAGGTGGAGACCTAAAAAATGCTAAAAAACTTGCAAGCAGCTACGAGCAAATTTTAGGTAAAGGGAACTTTTATATAGAGGTGCAGAGACACTTATACGAAAGCTTCGTAAATGCCCACGAAAAGGGAAGTGAAGTTTATAACGACCTGTCCAGGATGGCAAGCGAAGAGGAAAAAATTATCATCGGATCAAAAAAATTGTCGGAAGAAACCGGAATTCCTTTAGTTGCCACAAATGATGTCCATTATGTAAACCCTGAAGACGCACAAGCTCAGGACGCCGTTGTTTGTATCCAGACCGGTAAGTTTCTTTCCGAAACAAAAAGGCTTCGGATGATCGATTCTCCCACTTACTATCTTAAAAGCCCTTCGGAAATGGAATCGCTTTTTGCAGATATGCCCCAGGCGATAAAAAGTTCAGTAGAAATCGCAAAAAAGGTAAAAATTGAAATCCCCCTGGGACAAGTTGCGTTTCCTAGATACGATGTTCCCAAGGAAACAAACCCGGACGAGTACTTAAGAAAACTTTGCTATGAAAGAATACAAGACCGTGTTGAAAAGGTTGATGAAGAAATAAAAGAAAGATTGGAGTATGAACTTTCGGTTATAACAAAAAAAGGTTATTCAACATATTTTTTAGTAGTTTCGGATTTCGTCAACTGGTCCAGAAGTCAGGGAATTATTTCGACTACAAGAGGTTCAGCCTCCGGAAGTCTTGTTTCATTTGCCCTGGGGATAACCAATGTAAACCCACTTAACTTCAAACTCCCTTTTGAAAGATTTCTGAATCTTTATAGGCCGACTTTACCTGATATCGATGTTGATTTTGCAGATAACAGGAGGGACGAAGTTATTGAATATGTGAGAGACAAGTACGGAGCGGATAAACTTGCTCAAATCGGGACCTTCGGGACAATGATGGCAAGGGCTGCCGTCCGTGACGTTGCAAGGGTAAGCGGATTGCCTTATTCCAAAGCAGACAGGATCGCCAAAATGATCCCGATAGGTGCACAAGGATTTCCAATGTCACTTGCAATGGCAAAGAAGCTAAACCGCGAACTTGGGGAATTGTATAAACAAGATCTGGAAGTTAAAGAACTTTTAGATCTGGCAGAAAAAGTTGAAGGCAATGTCAGGCACGTTTCTGTTCATGCAGCAGGGGTGGTTATTTCACCAGGCTCCTTAACAGAATTTACTCCGCTCCAAAAGGAAACAAGCGGAGAAAAAATTATTACACAATTTGACATGCATGATATCGAGGAAGCCGGTCTTGTAAAGATGGACTTTTTAGGTATCAGAAATCTTTCTATCCTGGGTGAAGCAGTCCGGATTGTCAAAAAAATTAGAGGGGAAGAAATTAATTTAACCGCCCTGCCATACGACGACAAAAAAGCTTTTGACATTATGGCAAAAGGTGAAACGATGGGACTTTTCCAGTTAGGTGGTACAGGAATGACGAGATACCTAAAAGAGTTAAAACCAACTAACATTTTCGACATCATGGCAATGATTTCTCTATTTCGCCCGGGTCCCATGAACTCAATTCCGGAGTTTATTGAAAGAAAAAACAATCCTAAGAAAGTTAAATATTTTGACAAAAGAATGGAAGATTACCTTGGGCAATCTTACGGCTTGATTGTTTACCAGGACGACGTTTTACTGACGGCAATTAATATTGCAGGTTACAGCTGGGAAGAAGCGGACAAATTTAGAAAAGCAATGGGAAAGAAAATCCCTGCGGAAATGTCTCGCCAAAAGGAAAAATTTATCGAAGGTTGTATTAAGAACGGGTTGCCAAGGCAAAAAGCTGAAGATCTCTTTAAGCTTATCGAACCGTTTGCCGCATACGGTTTTAACAAAGCGCATGCCGCTTCCTACGCTGTTATCGCCTATCAAACTGCTTATATGAAGGGTAACTACCCTGTTGAATTTATGACAGCTGTTATGAGCGCCGAATCGGATGACACCGATAAAATTGCGGCAGCAGTTGCGGAATGCACAAGAATGGATATTTCCGTTTTGCCTCCCGATATCAATAAGTCGGAAACAGGTTTCACAATCGAGGAAGTCCAAAAGAAAAGAGGCATTAGGTTTGGGCTTTCCGCAATAAAAAATGTAGGCAGGGCAGCAATTGAGGCAATCATAAGCGAAAGGGATACAAATGGCACTTATCAATCAATTGATGATTTTACAAGAAGAGTTAACCTGAGGGTCGTAAACCGGAAAACCATGGAAAGCTTGATTAAGGCCGGCGCACTGGATTCCTTTGGAAAAAGAAATGCCATGCTTAAAATACTGGAAGATATTAAAGCGTCAGGAGCTTCACTTTCAAGGGCTATTGCAAAAGGACAAAGCAGCCTTTTTGATGAAGCAGAGATGGAAAAATCAAATTCAACATCTGCTTCAATAGCAACTGCACTGCAGTCAATAGAAGAAGCACCGAAGGAGGAAATTCTTTCATGGGAAAGGGAACTTCTGGGTTTTTATTTAAGTGAACATCCTCTTACAAAGTTTGCAACCCAGCTGGAGCAGGTAACGAATGCAAAAATAATCGAGCTCGAAACATTTATTTCACAATCCAGATCGGTAAGGCTTGGTGGAATTATTGCATCGGTCCGCACAACTCTTACAAAAGTAAGGCAGGAAGAAATGTGTTTTCTTAAGCTTCAGGACTTAACAGGAACAATAGAGGTGATTGTTTTCCCCAGGGTATATCAGGTGGCAAAAAGTTTGATTGCGCCGGACAGGATAATTCTTGTTTCCGGCAAGGTTGAAACAGAGGAAACGCCAATTTTAATCGCAGAAAGCATCTCTGCGCTTGAGACAAATTTGTTAACCTCCTCAATAGAGAGCGAATTTTTAGAAATATCGATCCCTCAGGATGCCGATAGAATTCTTCTTTCCAAAATATATGAAGTGATAAAAGCAAACCCTGGAGAACTTAATATCCATCTCGTTTTACCAACCGGCAAAGGGACACCAAGAAAATTTTCGGTACCATTTGGAACCAGTAGGACCAGCAGTCTCAAACATGCCCTGGCAAGTTTGGGTTGCAAAATTGTAAACTGAATCTGTATACTACTTCCTTATGAACAAGGCACCGATTTACCATTTCAAAGTAGGGGATCTTATCAAGGTGGTCTTTAAGACTCCTGCGGGGGCAAAAACAAAACCAACCCCTTTTGAAGGGACAGTTATATCAGTTCGTGGGGATCTCGACAATAAGACCTTTACTGTAAGAAAAATCTCTTATACCAACGTGGCTGTGGAAAAAGTTTTTCCTCTTAACTCTCCGTCTATTGAGGACGTAACCATTACCAAGACCGGCACAGCAAGAAGAGCAAAACTCTATAATTTACGAAGTAAATAACACGCAGTTTAATTTACGAAGTAAATAACTCTGCCTATCACTTACAAAAAACAATAATAATGCCTATTCCGAATCTTGCCCTCGAATATTCCTTGTGGGGCATGGGATATAAGTTTATTACTGGAATAGATGAAGTTGGCCGCGGTTCTTGGGCAGGCCCGTTGGTCGCAGCAGCTGTGATACTTCCGCAATCATTTAAAATACCCAAAGTTTTTGGAGACTCAAAACAGTTAAGGCCTAAAAAAAGAAGAGAAATCGCAGGCTATATCCGGAAAAATTCGGTTTCTTATTCGATTGCAGAAATCCCTGTTTCGATAATTGACAAAGTGGGAGTGGGAAAGGCTAACCAAATGGCTTTTAGAAAAGTCTTGAGGGAACTAAAGACGAAAGTTGATTTCATCTTAATTGATGCTTTTTATATAAAACACGTTTCAAAAAGAAAACAAATGGCAATAAAAGGGGGAGACCAGATTTCTGCAAGCATTGCAGCAGCTTCAATTATCGCAAAAGTTTACAGAGATTCACTAATGAAAAGACTTTCCAAAACTTATCCACTTTATAAATTTGCCAAACACAAAGGATACGGAACAAAAATTCACCAGGAGGCAATCAGGGTTCATGGATTTACTAAAATCCATAGGGCCTCATATAATCTGAATTTCATATTAGAAAATAAGTGAAGATAAATATCGGCAAACTCGGTGAGGATCTGGCTTGCACATACCTGGCAAAACTAGGATATAAAATAATCGAAAGAAATTTTAGGATTAGGGGAGGAGAGATCGATATAATTGCACTTGACGGTAGCACGTTAGTATATGTCGAAGTGAAAACGAGATCATCCTTCCAATTCGGAAGAGGGGAAGAGGCTGTTACTCCGGTGAAAATAAAATTCCTGGAAAGAGCGGCAAAATTTTATAGAAATAACCGGAAAAATTTGAAATTACCCCAACTCGAGCGAATTGATGTGCTTGCAATTGATCTTATTAAAGACGAGCCGGATTATTTGCTCATAAAAAATGCGACCTTTTAACAAATTCTGTGGGCTTTTGGTATAATTCCAGCCTATGTCACATAAAATTGAAGGAATCGATCAAGCGCTTCATTTAAATGTCCCAAAGGGATCAACGGTCTTCGTTTTTCCCGGAAGAAAAAAAGAAGGACATGTAATAAGCTTATTACCCGATAAAGCTCCTCAAATTTTCGACCCACAGGCAATAATGGAGGCTGTGCAGGATTTCCTGGACCACGGTCCGGGCGATGATTCTGAAAGAGGCGGCCCCTGGAAAAAAATTGAAAAGCAAACGATATCTGCGAGGGAATCGGGTATTGATTACCAGGACTTAATGAACGATATAGACTTAAATTTAGCCGAAATGAGAAAGCACGTACCCGGTGCGACTATCGGATCCACATCAAAGTCATTGATCACAGCTGTCAATGTTATAAAGGGAATCGTAGAAGAAGCCTGGACAGATCCTCAGGAATAAAAAACTAACTCTTGATCAGCCCAAACGGTTCTTTTCCGTCAAAAGTATCGATAATATTTTGCGCGGAGATTTTTGACATTGCAATTCTTGTTTCCAGAGTTGCCGAAGCGCTATGGGGTGTGACTATTACATTTGGTAAGGAAAGCAATTCACTACTTATCTGAGGTTCGTGTTCGAAAACGTCAAGTCCCGCTGCTGCTATTTTCTTCTCGGAAAGAGCCCAGATTAGAGCATCTTCATCAACAATCGGCCCGCGTGCCGTATTCACCAGAATTGCCGTTTTTTTCATAAGAGAAAACTCTTTTCTGCTTATTAAATGACGGGTAGCCTCGTTTAAAGGGACATGAAGCGTAACATAATCTGCTTCCCCAAGAATTGTCGCCAAATCGCTATATTTTGCCTCAGTCAAAAGTTCAAAATCTTCAGATCGGGATAAATCATGGTAAAGAATGCTCATTTTAAAACCTTGATAAGCAATATGCCCGACAAACGTCCCGATTCTTCCGAGTCCGATAATACCAATAGTTTTCCCCCATAATTGAGGGGAAACAAAAGCATACGGATCCCAGTTTTTATATTTTCCAAGCCTTACAAACTTATCCGCTTCTACCACCTGTTTTGCGCAGGCCAGAAAAAGCATAAAAGTATGCTCTGCAACCGATTCGCTCGCAACACCCGGAGTATTGGTAACGGTTATGCCTTTTTTTCGGCAAGCTTCAAGGTCAATATTGTCGAAGCCTACTCCGTAATTTGAAACTATTTTTAAGTTTGATCCGCCAGCGCCAACAACATCCCCGTCTATTTTATTTGTAACCAATGTAATTACCGCATCAAATTTGGAAAATATTTGTTTTAGCCCGTCTTTTGTTAATTCTTCCAAGCCTTGGTTAACCTCTACAACAAAGTCTTTTTGGCGAAGCATAGTGAGTCCTTCTTCCGGGATTTTACTGCAGACAAAAACGCTGGGCATTATAAATATTGTAAAGTATTTAGTAAGCAGTTGCCACAAAATCTTTTACAGTATTCCTGTTTCTCAAAAGCTCTTCACGCGTAAGTAGCCCTTTTTGAGGACCAATATTTTGAACTACGGACGCTGCGTTTATTGCACCCCAAACCATAGCTTCGGAAAGCGGTATGCCCTCGGAAAGTGCGTTAATTACCGCACTCGTGTAAGCATCGCCCGCACCGGTTTTTTCTACTACTTTTACGGGAAACACCCCTAATTTTAAAATATTTTTACAGTCACTTGAATAAGAACCTTCCGCTCCGTCAGTGATAACTATATTTGCAGGTCCAAGTAAATGAAGTTTGGAGATTAAAACATTAATATCCACCTGTTCACTAAGTTCTATATCCAGGACCTTTTTTGCCTCTTCAAGGTTTACAATAAATAACTCACATTTTTCCAAAATTCTAGGGAATCTTTTAACATCGGCTTTCAGCTGGAATGTCCCCGGAGAGAACACAAGTTTTGCTCCGGAACTGTCGATATAATGGCAAATTTCATCAACAATGTTGGAATCGGTAAAACTTTCGGAAATAGAAGTAAAATAAAGCCACCTGCATTTGGCTAAATCCGGTAATTTATAGAACCAGTCCTGATGGTAAACAAAAGCAGTTCTTTCTCCCTGGAAAGTCAAAATTACGGAAAGGTTTGAATCTTTACCTTTCTGGGTTTGAACGTAGTCAGTACTAATTTCGGTATCTTCAAACGCCTTTAAGATTGTCTTACCTGCCGAATCATCCCCTAAATTAGTGTAGATTGCCGTTGAAAGGCCCAATTTTTTGCACCCGACAGCGACATTGGCTGCGTTTCCGGCAACCCCGTGTCCAATTGAGTCAACCGGTATTTTATCGCCATAGGTTACACAAATTTTGCATTCCTCATGATGGATATCACACGCAACTGAAGCGTCATGGATTTTTATGAAAGTATCTATAGTGGAATCACCTATTGTGATAACGTCAAAACTTTTCTCTAAGGCGGCTGTCATATTTTAAATTGAAAAAACAGTGCGGTCGTGATCATGTGAAGTTTCATTAGCTTTCGACTCGAATTCCTCAATAGCAGCTATAGTCTCCGAAGGGCTGTTTACAATCCTGAAAACCTTCCTTTCTTCAGGTCGTATGTACATACCTTTTGTAAATGCAAAAATAATCTCCTGCCAGAAATCTCCGTAAAGCACTAAAGGTTTATGGTGTCCAAAATATAGCCGGGCAAGTCCCCACGCCATACCGAATTCAGAAATTGTTCCTGTACCGCCGTTAAAGATAATATTTACATGGCCAAGTTCTAATAACTTTAGAGTTCTCTCAAGGTATGTATCGACCACGATTAACTCGTCAACTTTATTGGTTGGGTCGCGTCCTTCAAACATTGGAATGTCTTTCGGGAAAAAAGTAACGCCGATTGCACGCCCGCCAACGCTTTTTGCCCCCATAGTCGAGGCCTTCATTACACCCGGGCCTCCGCCGTTTATCACAGTAAATCCTTCAAGTGCGCAAAGCCTTGCTACCTCGTATGCGGCTCTGAACGGGTCATCAGCCTCTTTCGCATCGGCATATCCCAGAAAGGTAACGTTTTTAATCAGTTTATTTTTACCCATGATTATTTCCTATCTGCGCTTCGCGGGCAAGTTTTTCAAAAGCCAGGCTAAAGTCATCTGCACCATACAAAGCAGAGGAAGCGACCAAAAAATCAGCTCCGCTTTTTGCCAGCCTTGCAGCATTTTCAAAATTAACACCGATATCTATTTCTACTGCAAGTTCCGGCGCAAGTTTTTTAACTTCCCTTATCCGCTCATACGTATTTTCTCCTAATTTTTGTCCGGAAAAACCGGGATTTCCTGTCATCAGTAGTAACAAATCAATATCATCAAAATAATGGAGAGCCGAAGCAACGGGTGTTTCCGGATTTAAGGAAAGTCCCGCCTGTTTCCCGTAGCCTTTAATAATATAAATATCCTGACCGGTATCCGCATCTATTTCGAAAGGGAATATAATTCTGGAGACATAGTCCAGCGGAGCTAAGTCTCCAATGTAGTTTTGCGCAAACACCACCATAAGCTGAACTTCCAGCATGCTGGAAGACGGATATTTCTTGATGATGTCAACTCCGACTGTAAGGTTGTTCGCAAATTTTCCATCGACTAAGTCTATTTGGATAAGGTCTGTCGCATGCTCTGCCATTAAAAGCTTCTGATGGTACTCGCGCTCGTCTGCCGTTAATATGCCGGGAACGATTTTGGCCATATCTTTTCCTCCTCGCTTTCACCTGTACCCAGATTGTAGGTTTCCCCTCTTTGAGGGATAACACAGGAAATTTTTAACCCGACTTCAATTTTCTTTGAAAGCGCAAGCGCCTGGTCTGTTTCTCCGTGAACCAGAAATACTTTTTTAATACCCTTAGTCTTCGAAATCCAGGAAACAAGCTGAGGCATGTCTGCGTGGGCGCTATAAGAACCGATAGCCTTGATTTGTGCCCGGACAGGCACCTTTTCTCCAAAGATCTTAACTTCGCTTGCACCTTCCAAAAGTCGTCTGCCTAGAGTTCCTCTCGCCTGGTACCCAACTATTAAAAGAACATTATTTTCGCTTGGTAAATAATTTCTGAGATGAAAAAGAATCCTTCCCCCGTTCATCATTCCGGAACCTGCAATTATAATTTTAGGATTTACCGCATCTTCGATTGCTTTTGATTCCTTTACGCTGGAGGTTTTCATAAATCTTCCGAGCCCAAAAAAATCGTTATCAGGGTGGTCATTTTTCAAATTTCTCCCAAGATAGGATGGAAAATTTTTATAAACTTCTGTCACCCTCTCAGCAAGAGGGCTGTCCAGAAAAAAGTTGGGTCTCTCACATTTTTTACTGGTACAAAAATGGTCGATGTCATGAAGTAGTTCCTGAGTCCTTTCAATTGCAAATGTCGGGATCATTAAAACCCCGTTGTTAATAATGACGGAAGAAAGTATGTCGGCAAGTTTTTCCCGTCTCATCGAAACATTTTCATGGGTCCTGCCACCGTAAGTACTTTCGCAAATCAAATAGTCTGCCCTCTTAAAGTAATCCGGAGGGTCAAGAAGGATAGAAGGAGTATTACCAAGGTCACTGGAATACGCAATCGAACCCGCAGCAGATTCAATTAAAGCGATTGAGGAACCCAAAATATGTCCGGCGTTCTTAAAAGTTAAAAAAACACCGTTGCCAAGCTGGATTCTTTCCTCGTATTCGGCAGTTTGGATAAGCCCAAGAAGTTTTTCAATGTGTTCTTTGGTGTAAAGGGGGGGAGTATTTTCCCTTTCCATTTCTTCGCGCATCAACTTTTCGCTGTCTTCAAGGACAAGTCTTGCTAGTTCACCGGTTGGTGCAGTGCATAAAACCTTGCCGCAAAAGCCGTCGCGGATAAGCTTCGGTAACCTACCGGTATGGTCCAGGTGGGCATGGCAGACCACTACAAAATCAATTTCGTGCGCCTTATAGGGGAAGTCCTCAAAATTTCTTTCCTCCGAAAGGCGTACTCCCTGAAAGAGGCCGCATTCAAGGAGTATTTTTAAATTTGAAACCTCAAGAAGCGTATTGGAACCAGTAACTTCCCTTGCGGCACCAAAAAAGGACAGACGCATATCTTAAGTATCAGGTAATATTAGGGGAGTATCAAGTACGAATTCTAAACAATATTTAAAACTTCTTCCAAACGGGGTCTGTCAAAACCAAGTATCTGTTCCCGGTCACCGTTTTCTTTGACTATTACCGTAAAAGGAACTCCAAGCTGGCCGCTCATAGCAATCATTTCCTGCGCCCTTTCAGGATGCACGTCCACAAGTACCTCCTCGTAAGCAATTCCTTTTGAATTCAAATATACCTTTTCCATTTTACAAAAAGGACAGGTTGTTGTTGTGTACATCGTTACCTTCATAATTATTTAAAGCTTGACGCCGTTTACGGAAAGTATCCTATGTCCGCTTGTGCCTCCGCCGGCCTCATTTGTCCTTTCCCATTTAAACAGATTAAGTTCATCGCCCGCTGCAAGACCGTGAAATTCCGCAAGAGGCATCCACAGCTCTGACTCATCACAACTGTTTGTAAAAAGGATTTTAGCTACCGAATCCAACCCTTTTCCGCCGACTGCGGCATTGTTTGTAATTTCTTTAATCCTTCCCGCAAATGGTTCACCCTCGGTATAAGTCACAAAGATAATACTATTTCAAAAAAGCTATCAAGGTCAAGGACAAACAGCGTCAGTTATGTGAACTCATTGCATTTGTCCAATTTTTAGAGATAAAATAGCTATCAATTTAATGGCTGGAATTATCAAGATGTTAAAACCGTATGCGCTGTATATCGCCTTCTTGCAGGCATGGGCGGCTATGCTAGGCAGTTTATATTTTTCCGAAATAAAACAACTTCCGCCTTGTCAGCTCTGTTGGTATCAAAGAATATTAATGTATCCCATGAGTGTACTTTTTGCCGTCGCTATCCTGCGCAGGGATAGAAACGTTGCTTATTATGCTTTGCCGCTTTCGGTTTTGGGCATTTTAATCAGCTTCTATCAATATCTTTTACAAATGACGCCCTTAAAAGAGGCAACACCTATTTCCTGCAGTAACCTCGGGCAGTGCTCTGCAATCGATTTAATATTTTTTGGCTTTATTACCATTCCCTTTCTTTCTTTTCTCGCTTTTTCTACAATCACTATAATGATGTTTATAATAATCAGAAAGGGTAAATGAAATCAGAATCAAAATTTATAATTGGTATTGCAATTTTTACAATAGCTCTTGTATTAGGCGGCGTCTTTTTTCTCTCTAAAACCCAAAAGCCTCAAAGTAGCCCGGACGCTCCTGTAGATCAAAATCTGGTAATGGACGGGGCAACGCATACTATCGGAGACCGGAATGCACCGTTAAAAGTTGTCGAATTCGGAGATTTCCAGTGTCCCGCATGCGGTCAGGCATACCCTATCGTTAAAAAGGTATTGGAAAATAATAAGGACGAATTTTTCTTTGTATTTAGGCATTACCCGCTTTCGCTTCACAAAAACGCCAAGTTTGCTGCACAGGCATCGGAAGCGGCTGCTATTCAGGGAAAATTTTGGGAAATGCATGATCTTATTTATGAAAACCAAAATGAATGGTCCGATTCCGGAAAGATCCAGGAAATTTTCGAAGGTTATGCCGATAAAATCGGGCTGGATAAATCAAAATTTAAAGATGATATCGACAAAACTACCGGAATAGTCAATGAGGATTACGCTCTTGGCAACAAAGTTGGTGTCCAGTCAACGCCCACGTTTTTCATTAATGGTAAAAAATATCCCGGTGTAATCAGTGAAGCAACATTCCAGGAACTGCTAAATTCCGCAAGCCAATAACAAATTACCATTCAAAGTGTGATAAAATCCAATGCCGCCTCACGGGGCGGTTTTTTACATTAAAAAATGATAAATAGTCTTAGAAACATAGCAATAATCGCCCACGTCGATCACGGTAAGACTACTCTAGTTGACGCTCTTCTCCGTCAGACTAAAACAGAATTAAAAAAAGAACTCAGGGAGGAGAATCTGATAATGGACAGCAACGAACTGGAAAAAGAACGGGGGATTACAATATTTTCCAAAAACGCTTCGGTTATCTGGAAGGGAACAAAAATTAACATAATAGACACTCCCGGCCATGCCGATTTCGGGGGAGAGGTCGAGAGGGTACTAACCATGGCTGACGGCTGCCTTCTTCTCGTAGACGCCCAGGAAGGTCCAATGCCCCAAACGCGCTTCGTCTTGAAACAGGCCCTAAAGCTAAAACACAAGATTGTAGTTGTTATCAATAAAGTGGACAAACCCAATGCAAGAGTGGATTTTGTGTTAAACAGAATCTTTGACTTGTTTGTGGAGCTTGGGGCAGACGAAGAAACTGCATTTTTCCCCGTTATCTACGCAGTCGCGAAGGACGGAAAAGCGGGAAAATCCAAAGAAATAAATGAAATGGTCGATATTTCTCCGGTTTTTGAAGCAATTTTAGAACATATTCCTGCGCCAGCAAGTGACCAAAGCAAACCCTTGCAAATGCTTGTTTCAAATATAACCTACGATACCCACAAAGGAAGAATTGCCATCGGAAAAATTTACAACGGTGTTTTAACATCAGGCCAGGACGTAGTCCGAATCACGCATGTTGGCGAGCAAAAAAAGACACAAATAAATTCAATCGCAACTTTTGTCGGGTTGGAAAAAATAGAGGTAATGGAAGCAAAAGCAGGGGATATAGTAGCGATTTCCGGAATAGACGAAATAACCATTGGAGAGACTATCGCAGACGACAAAACACCGATTGCCCTTCCAATTATCAAAATCGAAGAACCCACTATCCGCATGACCTTTAGCGTAAACGGCTCGCCACTTGCCGGCCGTGAGGGAAAATTTAAGACATCACGTCAAATACGCGAAAGACTATTCAAAGAACTCGAAACCGATGTTGCTCTCCGTGTCGAAGACGCACCCGGCGGAGAATGGATTGTTTCCGGCAGGGGAGAGCTGCATCTTGCCATTCTGATAGAAAGGTTAAGGAGGGAAGGTTACGAATTTGCGGTTGCCAGGCCGCAGGTTATTACAAAAACAATAGACGGTAAAAAATTAACTCCGTATGAACAGGTATTTATAGATGTCCCCCAAGAATACTCCGGCATTGTAATGAAAAAAATGGGTGCCCGACACGCAGAAGTTGCCGATATGAAAACAGAAGACAATATGACATTTTTTGAATTTATCATCGCGACAAGTGAACTTTTTGGCTACCGCAGTGAATTTATCGCCGACACCAAAGGTTTAGGAATAATTAACACTTTATTTTTTGAATATAGGGCGGAACCCCAGAATATTTATAGCCGTTCACATGGTTCTTTAATTGCCCACGAAAGCGGGACGACAAAAACTTATGGTCTTATTAACGCCCAGGAACGGGGTGCCATTTTTGCACAAGCAGGCGAAATTGTTTACAAGGGACAGGTTGTAGGCAGAAATTCCCGTGGAGAAGATATTAGGGTAAATGTTTGCAAGGAAAAACATTTAACAAACATGCGCAGTAAGGGTGAAGATGTTTCAGCCCGACTTAATACGACAATGAAAATGGACCTTGAAGACGCCTTGGAATACATTGACGACACGGAATTAGTCGAAGTAACACCTAAGAGTATCCGTATCAGGAAGATTATCCTCGACGAGCTGGAAGAAAGAAGAAAAAGGGTTTTAGGGCAGAAATAACTCAATCAATTTTTTACCGCTAACAGCATATAATGTTAATATTCAAAAAGCTTTGTATGCCTATTAGTAAATGAAATCAGGGAAAATTATTAAATTTCTCAGAATATTCCAAAAACCGCAAACCCTCTTTTTAATCGTATTATTCCTTACATCCTTAGTGCTTCGTTTGTACAGGGTAAGCCTTGCCCCCTTTGACCACGATCAGCAAATACCGGCACAGTTTGCCTACGATTTTTTTAGGCTCCACAAAACTAGCCTTATAGGCCAAGAGCTTTCATTTATGGGGTTTTTTTTGGGGCCACTTCACAACACACTTGAACTTATTCCTTACGGTTTTTGTAAATTAGACCCTGTTTGTGTTCCCTATTTTTACACATTTGTCGGCGCACTGATAATAATTAGTCTGTACTTAATTGTAAAAAGTGTATTCAACAAAAAAACCGCAATTATTTCTTCTGCATTTTTTTCAATTGCCTACGCAGCCATTAACCACGAAAGGGCTATAAATAGTAATTTCTTTCTTGTCTTGTCTCAGGGATTACTCTTGTATTGCCTGCATAAATATTTCCAGAATAAAAATTATTACTTGCCTCTTGCTGCTTTTGTCTGCGGAATAGCAGTTGTCAATTTTAACCCGGTTTTTATTTTTTCAGCACTTACATTTGCGGCAATATCCCTTCTCAGACGAAAAAAAGAGATATACATTTACGCAGTAAGCGCTATAGCATTCGGCATAAACTATCTTCCGTTAATTGTATTCAACCTACGGCACCAAAATCTTTTGCTAAATAATTTTAAGGTTTTTATGGAAAAGAGCGCAGGATTACCTGTTAATTTGGACAGAATCCTTTTTGTTTCAAAGGACATTGTTTTACCTTTTTACACAAACTTCTTTTTTCAAAGCCGTCAGCCTTTTTTTGCAATTATTACTTTGCTTCTAATAATAGTCGGAGCAAAAATTGTACTTAAAGAAAAGAATTATTATTTATATTTACCGCTATTAATAATAGTTACTTTTGTGTCTTTTATTTTTTATCAGGGTCAGGTTTCCGAATACTATTTCTGGCCGACACTTTTGCCTGTTGTAATTCTCGTTGCAAAAACCCTGCAGAAAAATACTGCTCTTTTAATTTCCTTTTTATTATTATTCATATATTCAAACTTAAATTATCTTTACAAAGAGGAAAGTCACGTTAATCTCAAAATAAAAAAAGAGGTAGTAAGCTATATCGAAGAAGATACTTCAACAAAAAGTTTTAAACTTTACAATGATATGCCGCGAGGCCTAAATACGGGGTACGACTACCTTTTTAAAATTGCCAAAAGCCAACCTGTTCCAGATGGTGAAAATTTGTACATACTCGCATTCGGTAAGCCGGAGCTTTTCTATATGGAAAATTACTATAAAACTTTTAGGAATCAGGACATCAACCTAAAAGTTTTTGGATACGTCGAGGTTGTTTCGGTTAAAAATAAAGCTAATTCCCGTCCTTAACGTCCCGGAAAAGAAGCGGGCTTGTTTTAACAAAACCCCTGATCAAAACTAAAAAACATTAAAATTCAACTTAAAGAACAGCTATTTTTATTCAAAAGGGCATTTAGCCCGCACCAGCTAACAATTGCTTCATAGAAACAAAATCCGGAAAAAAACAAAATCAGGAGACTCCAGTTGGAAATTCCAAGAACAAGAAGAATTATCCCCAGAAAAAGGCGAATCAAGCGGTCGCGTGTGTTAATATTTTTTACGGCACGGCCGTTAATATTTCTGGAAGAAAATTTCTTAAGCGCGAACCTGTACGTATATCCAAAAACAAAAGATAAAGCATAAACGAAAATAAATTCTCCTATCTTGGATGTAAAAATATTCATTAGAAATTAATTATAGTACTAAATAGCTTCTCAACGTGAATAATTAATTTTATAGGGCTTTTTTTTTGGGGGAGGTGGGGGTAACTCTCGAAGTATTTAAAGGCGGATCATTAAAATGTACCCCGCCAACAAATATCTACTTTGCAGCTTCTTCGGTTTTCTTTGCTTCTACAGCTGCTTTTTCTTCTGTTTTTACTGGTTCGTCTATTATGTATTATCAACTCCTTTCGTGCTTAAGGACTGTACAGTTTGCCGCCCATATAGATAAACTACAGGATATTTAATCAGTCTTTAAAGCATTTTTTTAACTCAAATAGGAATTTAATCACTTTAATTACGGTGGATGACTTAGAATTTTGTCGAAGGGTGGCTCTACGGGGAGTCGAACCCCGCTTTGCGCCTTGAAAGGGCGCCGTCCTAACCGATAGACGATAGAGCCAAAATCTTCGATTTTGTCTCTTTTGCTCGCTATTCTCGCAATAGAGCCCAAGATTAATTACCAACTTTCGAAGAAATTGCTATATAGCCACGAAATTTTACCACAAAAAACACTTAAGAATAAGATATTCCCTCCTCAGTCAGAAAAAGCTTACTTCTTAAACCGGTTCCAGGCAGATTCCAGCAAACTTTTTGCAGTTCCCTGTCCGCCAAGTCCAAAAGCAAGACCGCCGGCAATTGCAACCATAGCAACAAGGCCGCCGAACAGGATCCTTAAAAGTTCCTGGGCAACTCCCAGTTGATGCAAAACCAGGAAGCCTACAAAAATCGTAAGCGACCACTCGGCCACCAGCCCGACAGTGTGTGCCAGGTCACGTCCAAGAGACCTGCTCATGCCGTAGGCAATGCGGTAAGCAAGTTTTGCAAAAACCAAACCGACTAACGCCAAAACTACAGCAACAATCACGTTCGGGATATAAAGTATCAGCCTGTTTAATACCAAATTAACAGCATTAAGTTTCCATGCATCAAGTGTCGGGACTAAAAAGACAATAATAATCGACCATCTGGCAAGTTCCGCCAAAATTTCCGCCCATTCTATGTCCCTACCCTCAATTTTTGTAATACCGTACCTGGCCAGAAGCTTTTCCAGTTGGACAGCTTTAAGAAACGCAATTATTACACGGTAGACAACCGCAGCAATAATTAGACCGATCGTAAGTATAATTAGCCCTCCGATAAAAGAAGGAACAAAGCCGACAAAGTTGGAAAACGCTCCAAGTACTGCCGAAGAAACTGCAGTAGATAAATCTTCTACGCTCATATTCTCACCCCCGTTTCCTCTTGAAATCCACTAACTCAACTATATGGAAAATTTTATGAAAACGTCAAGTGAAAATCAGGATATTGCTTCTCTTATATTGATTCCAATGTCCCGAAACTCTTAGCAGTGATGCTGAATTCGTGTGGTGAGTCAGCAGGAGAACTTATCGAAAATTCATCGTAAGTTTCACCGGTTTTAAGATCAGTATTTTCTTTTTTATCAATAATAACTTTCGTAAATCCAAGAATAGCATGGTCGCCGGAAACCGGAATTCTTATAAAAAAAGCACGGCAATCCATTCCAACCATCACAGAGGCATAAAGGCCATCTGCGTCCTTTAAGCCAAAGTAACTTCCTGGTAGTACATCGGTAATAATTCCTTCTGTTGGATATATAAAAGGAGCTTCAGCACTTTTGCTTGGAAGGTTTTCTTGCGTCATTCAGTCGGTTTTTTTAAAAGACTTGGTTGTGGAGCAGTACGGTCACGGCCCCTTACGGCCTTATAGCTCCAGAAGGCAGTGTACCACTTTGAGGCTAAATGTTTACACTGAGAGTAGTCGAAGTGGAACAAATGGCACAGTATAAAAAGGGAAAGTCCCAAATTACCTGCTTGATACAGTTTGATACATCTATGGCCTTTAATGAATTTACAAGAAAACGTTAATAAAGCAGTCTCAGAAAGTATCAAGTTATTAGCCTTGACAAGAGACCTATAGAGGTGTAAAATCCGCATTTAATATGGTAATGGAACGCTTGGATGCAGCACGAAGTCATCCCGAAAACCAAGATCCAACTAAACAATTTGCAATTGCGCAGGCAAAACGCCTTTTAAAAGACGCAAAAGTAAAAGATCCTGGTCCAAAAGTTGACAATGCAACTGCTACAGCAAAACCTGAAGCCCAACAGGTGATAGATCCACTTGCTTCAGTCGTTGAAGCATATCAAAACCAACCTCACACACCAGAATTTGTTACACAAACCCATCAAGCAATTTGGCAGGCCAGAGGCGAACTTGTTGGCGAAACTTACGAAGTCACTCCGTGTCCGCACACACAAGAAGAACTTGCAGAGCGTGAAAGCCGCGGTATACGAGTCGGTTATTTACCGCCAGAGCTTGCAACACAAGAAGCGAGACTTAAGTTAGGTGAAATGTACCCTAAAATGCAAAGCCACAGCGTTCATCAAGAAGGCAACTCTGTAACAAATGACGAGAACCATTCAGGCTGGTTCGATTACGAATCCGCAATCGATGCTCCCTACCTTGATACCAAAGAAGGACAACTTATGGATAAGATTAAAAAGGACGGAAGACGAATACTTACACTTAACGAGTATATTGTCGCTGGCCAAGACAGCAAGATTTTTACTGGTCAATATTTAGACGAGACTACAACATGGGTCCGACTCGGTTCCCGCGACGATGGTCGCATTGTCCGTGCGGACTTCAGCCAGGGCGGCTACTTGCACGTCGGTTGGGATCTGCGTGCTGACTACCACAATCCGGGCTTGGGTGGGCGTTCCTCGGGAGTGAAATAAGCAAAGCTTGCGGTGCTCGCAAGCTGCGCGCCTAAAGCTTAAGCTTCTGATACTTTATACTTTTTAATTCTTTAAACTTTATTCTTTTCGAAATTTTTTTTGATATACTAACCTCGAGATTAGGTTAATGAACCCTTCGGCTAAGGCTCAGGGTCGCCGAAATCCTTGATTTTCAAAATAATTGCCAGAATCTAAACATTCACGGATGTTTAGAGCGTTGCAATAGAGAAGCAAGACACTCCTTGTTTTGTGCTTGTTTGAGGGGCAAAAGAGTTTACTTCGTAAACTCATTCTTTTCGCTTCGCTCAAAGAATAAAATACAGCGGTAAGAGAAATAAGCAGAGCTTTTCTGCGAATAAGCAGAGCTTGTATCTGAGATATCAAGCCGCAGTGGATACTGATGGCACAAAACAAATTAAGTGACAGGTTCCCGCAACGATGGTCGCATTGTCAATGCGAACTTCAACCAGGACGGCAACTTGAACGTCAATTGGAATCTGAATGCTGACAACCACAATCCGAACTTGGGTGGGCGTTCCTCGGCAGTATCTTGCAAAATTAATGAGAGAGATGTTTTAGTTTATCTGAAAGTCTCTCTCATTTTATTAGAGATCGTTTCCAGCCGCCAATCATACGGCCGATTTCTTGAAGGTTACTTTCTAGTTGTAGGTATTTTTTGTTATCGATTGCTTTGTTATCTTTGGCAAGTCTGAGCAGTATTTTAAGAATATCGGCGGATACAATCGCTTTTTCCAGAACGGGCAGCTTCTGCTCGCGTTGCAAATAACTAGCTCTTACGATAAGTTCAATAAGCTCGAGTCCAATTTGGTCAAGCTTTTGTCCCAGGCTATATCGCTTGGTTTTGGGAAATGTTTCAATAGACTGACTTAGATTTTTGTAAAAGCCGTAAAGTTTGCCAAAAAGCGGAATTTCAAGGCTAGGAAGCTGGGGGGGGGGGGGTTGTTATTAGAAAAATTATCGACCATTCATATAACAGCTTAATATCACTTACTAACCTTTTTCAAGCGTGGGAAGAATTCAAAAACGGAAAAAGGAGAAAACGCGATGTTCAGCTTTTTGAAAGACATCTCGAAGATAATTTATTTGAACTATACTTTGCATTAAAGAATAAAAGTTACAGGCATGGCGGATATTTTGAATTCTTCGTAAATGACCCTAAAAGAAGGCATATTCACAAAGCGCAAATTTGCGATCGAGTAGTCCATCATTTGCTCTATAGTTATTTATATCCCCTTTTCGATAAAACTTTCATCAGCGATTCCTATTCATGCAGATTGAATAAAGGCACCCATAGAGCAGTTAAAAGGCTAGAAAAATATACTAGGATTGTTAGCAAGAATTATACTCAAGATTGTTGGGTGTTAAAGCTTGATATTAAGCAATTCTTTGCAAGTGTTGATCATGATATTTTGATAAAACTAATTGCCAAAAAGGTAAAAGACGAAAACATTCTTTGGTTGGTAAATGAGATACTTACAAGTTTTCGCACCAATAAGGATAAAGGAGCTGGCATCCCTCTTGGGAATTTGACGAGCCAAATATTTGCCAACATATATTTAAATGAACTAGACCAGTTTATTAAACACGATCTTAAAATCAAATATTACATTCGTTATGCCGATGACTTTCTTATTTTAAATACCAAAAAACTGCAGCTTAAGCCCAGTTTAATTTCTATAGGAAACTTTCTTTTGAACGATTTAAAACTGCAATTGCACCCTAAGAAAATAATTCTTAGAAAGCTAACTCAAGGTATAGATTTTTGCGGATACGTGGTATTACCCCACTTTATTCTGCCAAGAACTAAGACTAAAAGAAGAATTATGAAGAATGTTTCTAGTAAGCAAATATCTAACGAATCCTTTCAATCCTATCTTGGATACTTTTCTCACGCAAAATCCTATCGAGCTGTACAAAATATTAAAAACATATTTTTACTGAAATACACCAGAGACTTATAACTGAATTTTATTGCCGTCTGAACCGTTAATAAATCGGGCCTTTTTCGTCATTCATAATTGGACCATTTTTCTTAACACTCAGCATTAAGCTTTGATGCTCGTCTGACCAAGTAAGTTTTATATCCTTTTCCGGCTTCTTTGGATACTTTTTAAAGAACTCCTTGTTCTCTTCAATTAAATAGACTGTGTAGTATATTGAACCATCTTGTCTTTTGAGGTGCTTGCCGTGAAGGAGTCCTTCCTTCTCCAGCTTTTTTCTTTTTTTAAATTAAGATAGTAAATAAGCAATTGAGTAAATGCTACAGAAGTCAAAGTCACAATAACTGTCTTGATTTCAAGTATCGATGCCCCAGCCATAAACCTAAATCACTCTAGCTTTCTATCTACTACAATACATATGTATTGTGGGGGCACAGGGATTCGAACTCCTTCAACTTCGTTTCAGGACTATAGCCTGAACCAATCGCTTCTTTTTGCAAATTGTGGTGGGGACACAGGGATTCGAACCCTGAACCAATTGCTTAAAAGGCAACTGCTCTACCGTTGAGCTATGTCCCCAAGCAATTTGCAAAAACTAACTATCAAGTTCCAAAGGCGAGTGCTCTACCATTGAGCTATACCCCCGAGCGTAGCGAGGGAGAATATCAGATTCACGAAGTGAAGGCTGATATACCCCCAAAGCACAAAGTGCTTTTTAAGACTTAAATTATATAGTAACTCACTTTCTGCTTCAACACGATATATATCGGGGTGAAGGCTTAATCTATAATGTAATATTAAGCTGTAATAAATATTAATGAACTGGGTTGATTTAGGTATATTAATAACAGTATTTATTTTTACATTCGAAGGTATAAGGCGCGGTTTTTTTGTCCAGATAATCGATATAATTGGCTTTTTGCTTTCACTTGTCCTGTCCCTGCTTTTTTATCCTCTACCGGCAAAACTACTCATCCGGTATTTTTCCCTGCCGGGAATAGCAGCAAATCCCATAGGGTTTCTTTTAATATGGATACTTGCAGAAGCAGCCTTTTTTTTCTTAATAAACAATTTATTACGCAAATACCTGTTTAAATTCTCGGGAAATCACGTGAATAAGTATTTGGGAATTATTCCTGCCTCCGCAAACGCCCTTTTATTTGCCTCATTCGTTCTCCTTTTTTTGGTTTCAATGCCAATACAGCCACAGATTAAAAAAAATATATTCGATTCCAGGATCGGATCAGTTTTAGTCGAAAAAGCAACAATACTGGAAAAACCTTTAAATAGCGTTTTTGGGCCGGTCACAAAACAGGGTTTAACTTTTCTGACAATAAAGCCCGAAGCAAAAGAATCTATTTCTCTTCAGTTTACCCAAAAAGAATTAACGGTCGATTTGGAAAGTGAACAAAGAATGGTTGAGCTTGTAAACGCACAGAGGGCAAAATTGGGGATCGCGCCACTTAAATGGCGCGAAGATTTAGCAACAGTTGGAAGAAAACATAGCACAGACATGTTCGAAAGAGGCTACTTTTCTCACTATTCGCCCGAAGGAAAAGACGTGGGGGATAGGTTAATAGATGCGGGAATAACCTACAGTTATGCGGGCGAAAACCTGGCCCTTGCCCCAAATGTAGAAAGGGCGCACACAGGTCTTATGAACAGTCAAGGCCACAAAAGAAATATTCTGGATCCGGCTTTTAAGGAAATCGGAATCGGTGTTATAAACGGAGGGGTCTACGGCGAAATGTTCACACAAGTGTTTACAGATTAATAAACTGAAAAAGAATTAATCTGTAAACATCCCGAGTTTATCGAGGGATCCCCGACTGGACTAATCCTGAGCGTAGTCGAAGGATTTACTCAGGTATATAAAGATTAAGATGGAAAAGATCCAAAGTCATCAGCATAAAGCACTCTTCAGGTTCCTGATAATCGTAGTTATTATTATGGCTTTTAAGCTCCTTTCAATAAATATAAATAAGCCATTTTGGGGTCACCATGATTGGAATAGCGTCGTATATAGCAATATAGCCAGAAACTATATTAGGTATGGTTATTTAAAAACTAAACTGGTCCAGGTCACAAATTACGATCGTCAGCCGCAAGATAAGTTCACCTACGTTACTCACTATCCACCCCTGTTGCCTATTATCATTAGCTTTTCGTTCCGCATATTTGGCGAAGGAGAGGTACAGGCAAGAATTACCATTGTTTTGTTCTCATTACTTTTAGTCTATTTTATTTATCTGATCGGGAAAGAAATTCATTCGAAATTAATGGGTATTTTTGCAGCAGCCTCAACAATATTTTTGCCAACCTTTTTATATTTTGGAAAACTACCTGTTCACGACACAGTTATAGTTCCGCTATCTATGGTCTGTTTTTGGGCATACATTAAATTTATAAAAACAAACAAACAAATATACTATTTTATTTTGCTAGCAACCTTCGCAATTGGAGGACTAATCATCTGGAGCATGTTTTACCTTCTGGTTGCGTTAATATTTCATCAATTTATTTACAGTAATCATCGTAAAGTTAAGTACAAAATATATGTTCTTTTCCCGGTGTTTGTTTTGGTTTTCACTCTTAACCTAATCCATATAAAATTTTTAGGGATAAATCCCCTTGCTGCTTTTAGTAATTTTTTAGATAGGGCAAACCCATACCTGACTTCGGATAAATATGGATTTGCATTGGCAAAATATATTATTCAGGAATTACGTTGGTTAAAGATCTATTACACGCTTCCGTTGTTATTAGGTTCAATAATATTTTTAGTTATCGCTTTTCATAGTTTTATAAAAAATAAACTAAATTTAGCTACAAGTTTAATATTCACGTTTTTTATTTACGGGATAATTTACCCAGTAGCGTTTCAGCAAGTAGCCTTTATACACGATTATATAATTTATTACTTGTTGCCATTTATGGTTCTTGGCACATCTTATTCGGTCTTTTTTGCATTTAGCAAAGTAAAACAAAAGCTTATTTTCCCATTAATATTGGTCGCAATTTTGGGCTATATATTTTTAAGTCAATTTAAATATACACAAGCTCTTCTTGCTACAAATGCAAATAAAAGGGGTTACGATGTTGCTAAAGTTATAAATGCAAATACCGCATCCGGGCAAAGTAGTTTTATTACATCCAATTCTTATAAAGAGTTTCAGGAAGTATTTATCGGATATTATTCGGATCGGCAAGTGGGTTACGGGGAAAGCTTACCTTTGGATTTCAATAAGAAATTTAACTTAATTATCAGGCCAAAAGATCATGATCCTTTGGATATCCAATCCAAAAAGCTTTTAGACAACAACTATCCTAAATATGAGAACAGCAGCTTTATTTGGTATAGAATTAACTAATTGCAGTAAAAAATCTTCTTTTTTAGCGTTAGTATTTATAGTACCCAAAAACCTACTAACCCCCATTCTTTTTGAGATTATCCTTAAACTCTAGGACGACGGAAAACGGATTTATGTAGGTTTCTACAGATTGACCTCAGGCGGCCAGTGGAGTATGAGCCTCAGGGGAATTGGACATTTTCCTGGCATAGCTAGTTGCCGCAGTCCAGGCCATAGGCTTGCATGCGACAGGAAGTCCATTCTCTTTGTACGCTTTCTTGGTAGTACCATTCTTGTAAATGGTTGTAAGTTCAGGAAAACCTTCTTCTTGCTCCAGGGCGGCAGCGCTGTTATCCAATTCCTCTGCAAAAGAATAATCACCATAGTTTTCCGCTCCTTCTGCCACCATATTAGTTATGTAATCCCATACAGCACCTCGTTGATAGGCAGTTCTTGAAAATTGCCTCGATAAGCTGCTTCTTGTCCGAATGCCCCATTTCGTAAACATGTCGGGCTTTTTTAACCGAGCAAGAATTTTTTGAGCTTCTTCGTCGTAAAATATCTTACAGTAAAGACCAAACGCCACGTCATCGCCAATAAATTGCACCTGACGGCCGTCACCCTCGATTAAGGGAGCCATATACTGATATTTTTCCATCCAAAAAATTTCATGAAGCAACTTTTGATTTCTTGCATATCGATCCTCCAAATCTTCAGCGATATCACTGTAGCCGAGAGTTTTTGCAATCTCCGCTGTTTTTAGAAGAGAAAAGAGAAAATCACTGTTATTAGTTAAATATTTGTAAGGAGGCTCAGGAATCCTTCCGTCTTCGGTTATATAAGCGTCACCAGAATCTTTCCATGTAGGGTTAATGAAAAATCCATTATTCCCTTTAGGCATAGACTCGATGAGACCATCTCCATCGATATCACCTGATTCAATATCATGTCTTAAAGTTCTTAAAACTATTGGCCATCTTTGTAAGTAGTATTCTCTCTGACTGTCGATACCCTCAAATCTAGCCAAAGCTTTCCCGGTATTTGCCACATTGCTTCTAAAAATGCTATTAACGTCGTCCGCAAACCAGGTCACCATCTCCCGACTACCATCCGGGTTTACCCTAACCGGGTGATCTTTCTCGAGTTCGATTAAGCGATCTTGGGGTGAATTTTTACTATGTACTTCGTGTGGAAGTCGACCTTCTTTTTCTCCAGTGTCCGAGTCAGACTTAACCCCAATATTGGAAATTGCTACTTCCTGACTCTTTATGATAGCAGGGAGAATTAATCCAGCCGACCTAAGATCCAATCGTTCTAAAACAACCATACCAGACCTCATGGCATCCCGAGTAAAAAAATTGCTAAAACGATTTCCTTCTGGCGAAGGAACAATCCCAAATTCAGGGTGGATGACTCGCAGAAAACTATTTAAAGCAGCGTTTCCAGCTTCGGCTTTTGACTCAGGTGTCATATATACTACTATAAGCCAGTATTATACCAAATTTTATAACCTTCTTCTAATTTCATAGACCTAAAAAAAATACGCAATCATTCAATGACTACGTTACAAATCTAGGAACGGCAGCAATTCCTTGATACAACTCCATACTGGTCTAAAATTTTCACAAAGTCAAGACGACTGCAAGTAGCTCAACCTGTATTTTCGGTCCCCGAAATAACCGTTAACTTCCGGCCTGATAATATGCGTACCGAGAAGCTGTGCCGGAAAAACCGTGTAATCGCCCCACAGCGAGTTAACCAAATCAACAGCCGAAATTAAATCTTTTCTTTTCGCCTCCTGCGGCATTATCGGTAGTGTCAGGTATTTATTTTTGGTAAGCATCCCAAGTATTATTCCGCAATAACGTACGTATTCAAGAGTCTGGTTTTGGGAAATCGAAAGACAAAGATCGAATAACTGTTTTCCGTCATCAACGTAGCTTTTCAAAGTTCTATGCCCCCAAAAAAATTCTTCCCCCCCGCGCAGACTGATTCCAACATAGCGTCCTGCCATTTCCATCTTCCGTGCTTTTACAGCCGCCTCTTCGCATAGGTTGCGCATTAATCTTTCTATTTCTTCTTGCTTATATAGGTTACGGTGCGTTGTATAGGTCCGGCCGACACTTTTTGCGTCAGCAAGCGAGGCAAACGAATTGACCGAAGAACCGTCGATCCCTCTTGCTAAATTGTAAAGATGCACCGACCAAAAAGGCCCGAATTCGCGTTTTAAGTAGGGAAGCGAAAGGCCGCGTAGTTTTGGGAAGCTGTCAATCCCGATTTTGGTAAGATGGCGCCAAAGCCCTCGGCCGATCCCTAAAACGTCGCATAAACCGCACCCATCTAAAAATTCCAGAGCACTTTTCGCATCTACATATAAAAGACCGTCGCGCTTGATTTTTCCCGAAGCAAGTTTTGCAAGAAGCCTATTATGGGAAACGCCGACAGAGCATGTCATCCAGTCGCCCACCTCGTCTGCCAGCCTCTTTTTGATATCCAGGGCAATTCCGAAAGCGCCTCCTGTAAAAAATTCTTCACTCTCGGTAACATCTATAAAACACTCATCTAAAGAAAAAACTTCGCAAGTAGGGGAATAGGATTTACAGATATCGATGAACCGGTAAGTTATGTCTTCATACTTATCAAAATCGGCGGGGATTAAAATTATCTGCGGACAAAGTTTTCTGGCGTCAAACGTGCTTGATCCTGTTTTGATTCCGTATTTCTTGGCCTCAACCGAAGCCGCAATTACACAAGTTCTGCCGCTAGCTTTAATTATCCCGACAGGCTTTCCGCGCAAATAAGGGTTTGCCTGTTGTTCGGCAGTCGCAAAAAAACTGTTTAAATCGACATGAATAATGACGCGGTTATTGTCCATAGTAAATCGTTAATCGAAAATTGCAATTGAGTCTACAGGCGATGAAGCATTCACCATTAACGATTAACCGTCTTTAGGCATTACCTTCCTAAGTTTCCAGCTATAAGTCGAAGGGGTATATTCAAGCTCAAAATTGGCTTCTTCCCCGGCGCAAATTAAGCGGAGTATTTTTTCACCACCGACTCTTTGAGTACTAAAAAATATAAGTTTATGTAGTTTTATCAAACGTCTTCGCCAGGAAATGGCAAGCGGGAAGATAGGGGAAGTGTCATCGTCAAAAAAAGTCCATACCTTAATTTTTTCATTTACCTCCGTTTCCATTTCACAAAGAGTATACCCAAAGAAAACCCGAAAATCAATAAGGAATTTGCGCCGGTTCTGATATAATCGCACAAATGTTCCCGCTGCGTGACAGCCATCCCTCCAATAATTTTCCCATCGTTAATTTATTCCTGATTATTGCCAATATTTGGGTGTTTTTTATGATGCTGACAACTCCCAATCAGGCGGCATTTATTCAGACTTACGCCCTGATCCCGGCAAAAGTAAACTTTTTTTCACTAGAAGGGGTAAGTCCTTTTGTTACCTCTATGTTTTTACACGCGGGGTTTTTACACATTCTTTCAAATATGTGGTTTTTGTGGGTGTTCGGGGACAATGTTGAGGGCCATATTGGCCACATAAAATATCTTATTTTTTATCTTTTTTGTGGTATAGCGGCCGGTTTTATCCAGTATTTATTTATTACCAACGCCGGCCTTCCAATGGTAGGTGCATCCGGCGCAATTGCCGGCGTACTTGGCGCTTATTATAAATTTTTCCCCCACCATAAGATTGATTCCCTGGTGCCGGTTTTTGGCTTACCTATAATTGTTGCTATCCCTGCCTCTTTTATGCTTATTTACTGGTTTGTAATCCAGGCTTTCAGCGGCGCAGCAGGGGTAATAACCCAAAGCGTATCGACAGGAGGGGTTGCTTATCTTGCCCATGCCGGTGGTTTTCTAACTGGATTACTCTCCTCATCATTTTTTGTTTGGAAAAACCGGACATATTAGCTACAATCGATTTAGGAACAAATAAGTGAAAATTCTAGGACTTTCGTACAAAAGGTATCTTCAAGTCATAAGCTCTAAGTCAAAAAGTTCAATTTATCTCAAAGGAATCCTCTTTCTGGCACTTATTGCATTTATAACACTTGGGTCTCTAAGTAGTCTTTACTATTTCCGGCAAAAGGCTTTGGCACCGCAGCTTGCGAGGCAAGCCTATCTTTCAAAAACAGTCGACGGACTCAATTCCACTAAAAAAGCTTTTGAGGAAGTTCTTTCAGTATTGCAAGTTGCAGGTACAAAAGTTGAAGCGATCGACAGCTTCAGGGAATCTTCTAAATCTGCCGCCGGTTTTTATCAGTCGCTGGACAACTATCAAAAAACTATAGCAATGCTCGAATCAACTAAAAGCAATATAGAAAGCGAAAAGACCTCCCTGGAAAAAGCAAAAACCCCTCCGGAATATGAAGATATAAAGAACGAGGCCATAGCATTCTATGAAGATGCAAATCGAATTATAGATGCACATGTAAAAAAATATATCTTTTCAAAAGAACTTTTGCTTGCTTTAGGGCCGGAATTTTACTCCACCTCGCTTACGAAGTCTTTTCTCTGGAAAGAAAATAACGAAAAAGAGATAATTGGACACTACAAGAAAATCAAAGAGGAGGCAGGTACTTCTCTCATCCGCCTTGCAAAGCTTACTGTCGATGCGCGATATAAGGGGCTTTTAGGTCTTGAAATAAGCTACCTTGAGCAAATTGTTAATCTTTCGGATAATATAGTGAATACTTTATCCGTAAAAAACATTCCTGTTGGCGACGAGGCGTCCAGCACTGAAGCAGCATACCAATTACTCATTGGTGCTCAACGGGAAAATGAAGAACTATACTCCAAATTACAAAAAGAACGGGATAAGATCTTCAATGTAGGGCAAAATATAAACGAACTTGTCGCTTTTGTAGACCGCCAGGATTCAATAGCCGGTAAATTTATAAATCTTACGAAATTAAATGGCCAAAGTAATATATACAAAATTGATATCCCATTCATAAAGGGTATTTAAGGGGTTTACAAATATAGGTCTTAATTTGTTAAAATTCAAGAAAGGAGGTTAAACATGGATCCAAACGATCAAAATCAAGGTGATCAACCCGCAGGCGGCGGCGTAGTAGGAGACGGACAAGATCAAGCTCCTGCTCCCACTCCTGCAGAAGATATGCCAGGAACCGGAGCTCCCGAAATAACTCCACCCCCACCAGTGGTTGGCGGTGACGATGCTCCCGCACCCGGCACTGATGCCGATTCAAACGAAGCAGGCGGCGGGGACGCTCCTGCAGTATAAGGTCGAAAACCGGAAAGGCCTGACAAAAAAGTGGCCAGCAGGTTGTGGGTGTCGTGTTAGTTGGATCATATGGTTACCAAAAATTTGACTCTCACAAACCTTAAGAAACATATTAGGCTTTTTTCTTTGTTTGCCTTTCTGGTTTTTTATGGCATTACTTCTTTCTATGTTGGTAGGAATTTTTCATTTAGTGTAAATAAATTCTTAGGGTCAGACTCTACCCAACAAAACAAAGCTAGCGGCATAGACTCTCCAGTCCAAAGCCCGCTTACCGAAAACGATACTCAAGCGGGGAACGTAATTTCCACTTATGTAAAGCTTTGCGCAAACGCTACTTATTCTTTTGAAATTGCTTATCCAAAAGATTGGTTTACAACCTATAACGAAGACGGTGAAAAATGCCGGTATTTCGCGCCTTTTTCTTTTATTGTTCCAAGTAAGACGGATAACACATTTGTTCCGATCAATGTTGAAATAGGCAACCCCGACTCCTGGCAGGAAACAGTTAAGTTTTACGAAAATCCTAACGACTTTTACAATGTATCGACTTCCGAAAACGTAGAAATAGCAAATAGCCCCGCAAAGAAAATTAAAGCCCACACTACAGAAGAAGGCTCTTTGCCGAAAAATTTCATAAGAATCTCGTATCTGGTTTTCGATTCAAAATCTCCCCTAGTGCTTACTTATCAACAAACGAATGACGATGAGGATACGGAAAAAATGGAAGGTATACTTCTGGAAATGGCTTCATCTCTACGGTTTTTCTAAAAGAAAAAGAAAAGGCTTCTCTTGCGAGAAGCCCCTTCAGGTTGCCTATCTTGCGATAAGCAAGAGACTTTATACTACCTGAAAATTAACTTGTCAATCCCTCAGTTTGGACATATATATCAAATGATATACTTATCAGGGGTTTTTCATAAAACAAATTGAAGGCAAGAACATTTATTCCGTTTCCGAGGTTAATTATTTTGCAAAACAAACCCTCGAGCAACTCGTTTTATGGGTAGAAGGGGAGATATCAACCTGTAAAAAAAATCCAAATTACAATTTTTACTACATGGATCTGAAAGATGGTAAGGCAACACTTCCGGCAATTGCCGATAGCTACATGCTCGATGATTTGGGAGAAGAAATTGTCGGGCAAAAGGTAATTGCATACGGAAACCTATCTTTGTACGAACCTTTTGGTAAGTATCAGTTTAAGATTACGAGAATCGAAAAAGTAGGCGAAGGCTACTTGCAAAGACAGCTTGAAGAACTAATTACAAAACTTAGGACAGAGGGACTTTTTGATAAAAAATACAAAAAAGAAATCCCTAAATATCCGAAGAGAATTTGCTTAGTTACCTCGGAAGGATCAGATGCCTATAACGATTTCAAAAGACACACCCAGGAGAAATTCCCTTTAATAGAACTTTATACTGCAGATGTCCGTGTCCAGGGACCTAAATCTATCCCGAGTTTATTAAAAGTCCTTCCTTATGTTGATAAGAAAAAATACGACATCGTCGTTATTACCCGGGGTGGCGGGTCGATTGAAGATTTGGCCGCATTTAATGACGAACAAGTGGCAAGGGCTATTTTTGCAATGAAGACCCCAACCGTGGTTGCCATCGGCCACGAAGCTAATGAATCTCTATCAGAATGGGTAGCTGATGTGCGCGCATCTACTCCAACAGATTCGGCCCATACTGTCGTATCCGGCTACAGCACGCTTCTTTCCGACTTGGATAATATAAATTACCGTCTTAAGTCAAAATCAAACTATTATTTTTCAAATAATCTCCAAAGGCTTGATCACATATATTTTCGATTGCAACAAACGAAATTAAATTTCAAAGAACTTCCTAGCAGGATTGGAGATCTCGCAAGAAGAATGAAAAAAGAATTTTCAATTCAGATTTATAATTACAATCAAAATTTAAGAAATTTAAAGAGGTCGCTTGATTTACTATCACCTCAAAACACTCTGACAAGGGGATATTCAATAGCGACAAACGACGAAGGAAAAGTTATAAAAACTATAAAAAACATTGTTGTAGGTGAAACTATTGGAGTAAAATTAGCAGACGGAGTCCTTACTTCTAAGGTTAAAACAAGAAAATGGCAAAAGGAAAATCCGAATTAAATTTTACCCAGGCAATTTCACGCCTTGAAGAAATAGTTGAAAAACTTGAATCTCCCGATCTGGATTTGGAAGAAAGCTTAAAACTGCTGGAAGAAGGCGTAAAACTTCACAGGCAATGCAAAGCAAAATTAACGGAGGCAAGTACAAAGATTAAAAAAATGCTGGAAGAAGACAGTTCAAGTCAAGAGGATAATATTGAGGAGTCATAATATGTTGCAGAAGGTTGGCAAAGTACTACATTACTTCCCTAAAATCACTGTTGCAGTTGTGAAGCTGACGAAGGGTGATTTAAAACTTGGAGACATTGTCAGACTAACAGAAAAAGAAGGAAAAGTTTTTGACCAGGAAATTAAATCAATGCAAATAGAACATGCTTCAATAGAAATTGCAAAAAAAGGCGATGAATTTGGCCTTAAAGTTCAAAAAACTCCAAAAATTCAATCTGAAGTTATTAAAATCAAATGATCGTAATTATCCACGGTGATGATATCGAAGCGTCAAACAAATACTTATCTTCCTTAATTGCGAAAAAAACCTTTCAAAAACTTACAGACGAAAATTCCGTTGAAGACTTTTACCTTTTAGTTTTTGGCGTAAGCATCTTTGAAAACCCCGAAGTAATCATTTGTACAAATTTTTTAAAAACAAAAAAAATTAGTCTTTCCGAACTGGAAAAAATTCCGAATGAAAGGAACATTATCTTTTGGGAGGATTCCACCCTTGAAGCCGGCATGGGACTTAAGTCGCAAAGACTTGCAAAAATACAATTTTTTAAAAAGAGATCTCAAATTTACGATTTTTTGGATTATCTTTCTCCAAAAGCAACAGATTGCTTAAAGTTGCTTTCTAATTTGGAAAAGAAAGAAGATTACCCTCTTATATGGCAAGTAAGCACACGTGTTCTCCTTCTTATAATATATAAGTTGGGGATTTCGAAAGAAAAAGCTGAAAAAATTAACAAAAGGGCTATTTTAGATTGGCAATGGAATAAAATTTCAAATCAGGCAAAAAAATTTGAATTGAATACTTTAGTAAATCTGTACGGTGGTCTGGCAAAAGCGGATTTCATGATAAAAAGCGGTAAAACCAATTTAGAAGAAAAAAACCTGTTTGTCCCCCTTTTTCTTAAATATTTAAATTCATAATGTTACAATAAAAAAAGCTGCCTATGCCGGATGTAGTTTGGTTTTCAGAAGTCGATAAAGAAGATGGGGATCTTGTTGGTGGAAAAGGTGCCAACTTAGGGGAGTTGTACAGGATTAAAATACCACTTCCAAACGGTTTTATAGTTACCGCTGAAGCTTATTTTTATTCAATTACTAAATCGGGGACACTAGATAGGATTCGGGGTATACTTTATGGCCTTGATAGTGAAAACCCAAACCAGTTGCAGCAAAAAGCGCTTGAGTGTCAGGAAGAAATAAAAAAAATTATCCTGGGAAAGGAACTTGAAGAAAAAATTTATAAATTTTATGACGAACTTTCACAAAAAAAAGACAAATTTGTAGCCGTAAGGTCATCAGCAACAGCAGAGGACCTTCCTGAAGCCTCGTTTGCCGGTCAACAGTCCACATTTTTAAATATTCGCGGCCATCAGAACCTAAAAAAGGCAATTTTAGATGCCTGGGCATCATTATTTGAAGCAAGGGCTATTTATTACAGAGTCCAAAAAAACTTCGACCATTTTAAGATTGGAATTGCTATTCCGGTTCAACTGATGGTTCAGTCCGAAGTCTCCGGTGTGATGTTTACGCTTGATCCTATTACCAATGACAAAAAGAAAGTTGTAATCGAAGCGGTTTTTGGCCTTGGTGAATTAATTGTTAGCGGGCAGGCGACACCGGACCATTATGAAGTCGAAAAACATGACTTCACAATTATTGCAAAAAGCATTGTCGAACAGGAAAAACAGCTTGTAAAGGCAGACGAAGGCAATAAGATGATTCAAATTGCCAAACACTTCAGAAAAGATCAAAAACTTCCGGACGATAAAATTGTTGAGCTTGCAAAGATTGGAAAAAGGATTGAAGACCACTATTACTTTCCGCAAGATATTGAGTGGGCATACGAAGATGGCAATCTGTATATTGTGCAGACACGCCCCGTTACAACAATAAAACCACAGATAAAAGAAGAGCACGGAGCAAAAGATCCATTTTCGGGGATAACCCCGATCCTCCAGGGCGCGCCGGCCTCTCCCGTTATCGGAACAGGAAAAGTAGTAATTATTAAATCCCCCAAAGAAATTGACCGGGTTCAAAAAGGTGACGTTTTGGTAACCGAAATGACAAACCCGGATTTTGTACCTGCAATGAAAAGGGCAAATGCAATTGTTACTGACAGAGGAGGCAGGACATCGCATGCTGCTATAGTCTCAAGAGAACTTGGAATTGCCTGCGTAGTCGGGACCGAAAACGCTACTAAAAAACTAAAAGAAGGAATGATTGTTACGGTCGATGGATCAAAAGGGTTGGTTTTTGCAGGCCAGATTCTTTCCGGGAAAAAAGACCAGGAAGAAGAAACACACAAAGAGGCAAAAGCCCATAAAACAGCGACGCATGTATATGTTAATCTGGCCGAACCTGACCTGGCGCCACAGATTGCGGCTAAAAATGTAGACGGAGTCGGACTTCTTAGGGCAGAATTTATACTTGCGCAAATCGGAACCCACCCGAAAAAATATCTTGAAGAAAAAAAGCAGGAGGAGTTTATTGAAAAACTTGTAAAAGGTTTAACAATCTTTGGAAAGTCGTTTGGTTCGCGACCCGTTATCTACCGTGCAACCGACTTAAAATCCAACGAATACAGAAATTTAAAAGGAGGAGAAAAATATGAACCGGTTGAATCTAACCCGATGCTTGGGTATCGGGGAGCATTCCGTTACATCAAAGACCCTGATGTTTTTAAGTTGGAACTTGAAGCTATAAAACGAGTCCGCGAACATCACAAAAACCTTCATTTGATGATTCCTTTTGTCAGAAACGTCCGTGAGCTAGTAACCGTTAGGTCGCTCGTTGCAGAATCCGGCCTGTTTGAAGATAAAGAATTTAAATTTTGGATGATGGCGGAATTACCGGCTAATTTTATTCTTCTTGATAAATTCATTGATGTCGGGATAGACGGTATTAGTATCGGCTCAAACGATTTAACTATGCTGGTTTTGGGGACAGACAGGGATAACGAGGAAGTTGCCGGGGAGTTCAACGAACTGGACGAGAGTGTTTTATGGTCGTTGGAAAAAATTGTAAAAACTGCAGTTAAAAGAAATGTTACTGTTTCCATCTGCGGTCAGGCTCCATCCATTTATCCGGAACTTACCCAAAAGCTGGTTTCCTGGGGAATTACATCTATTTCGGTTAATCCGGACGCAATAGAGAAAACACGCGAGCTTATCTACGAAGCAGAAAACAAGCTTGCCAGTGATTAGTTCAAATGGCAAAAATAACTAAAATCATCGCTCACGAAATTTTGGATAGCCGAGCATTTCCAACCATAGAGGCAATTGTCGAACTAACGGATGGCTCAGTAGGGCTTTTTTCCGTTCCTTCCGGTCTTTCTGTCGGTAAGCACGAAGCTCTGGAACTTAGAGATAACGACCCAAAAAGATATGCCGGAAGAGGTGTTTTAAGATGTCTTGAAAATATCCACAAAGAGCTCTCTCCGTATCTTCTTGGAAGAGAAGCTGCAAACCAAAAAGGGATCGACGATCTTTTGGTAGAAAAAGACGGGACACCGAATAAATCTAAACTTGGAGCAAATACTATTCTGGTTCTTTCCGGCGCAATAGCCAAAGCCCAGGCAGCATCTTTAAAGATTCCGCTTTACCAATATATCGCACAATTATCAGGTCAGAAAAATATGGCGTTTTCCACCCCAACGCCAATGTTTAACGTCCTAAACGGTGGTTTACACGGAGGGAACAATCTTGATTTTCAGGAATTCATGGTTGTTCCTCAGAAGGCAAATTCATATTCAACAAATTTAAGGATTGGTACGGAAATTTATTATGCTCTTAAGCAGACAATCATTTCACATAGCGGAGTTTTTTTGGTAGGGGACGAGGGTGGATATGCACCAACACTCTATGCAAACATTGATGCTTTCAAGCTCTTGGAGGAAGCAATTCTAAAATCCGGATACGACCTAGGTCTTGATGTCTTCTTAAGCCTTGATGTTGCTGCTTCCAATTTGAAAAAAAGCGGGGCTTACAAGATAAAAGATCGGCCGGTTGCCCTAAATTCGGAAGACTTTACTGATTTTTTTCTAAACCTGAACGAAGAATATCACCTACTTTCGATAGAAGATCCCCTGGGTGAAGATGACTGGGGTGATTGGACCAGATTTACCGAAAAGCTCGGCAAAGATACAATTATTGTTGGTGACGATTTAACAGCCACAAATATAGAGCGTCTTAAAAAAGCAATTTCTCAAAAGGCATGTAACGGGGTAATAATTAAGCCGAATCAGGTCGGTTCGGTAACGGAAACTATAGAAGTAGTAAACGAGGCCAAAAAGGCAGGGTTCAAAATTATTGTTTCACATAGGTCCGGAGAAACTAATGACGATTTTATTGCCGACTTTGCAGTTGGCGTAGGCGCCGATTATGCCAAGTTTGGGGCTCCGGCAAGAGGTGAGCGTGTAGCCAAATATAACCGTTTGCTTGAAATCGAGCATGAGTTATCGTAATGTTCAAAATCGTTCATAAACCAAAGCCATTAGTTCTATGTATACTTGACGGATGGGGTATTTCGCAGGACAGTCCGGGAAATTCAATAACACGTGCCAACCCAACAAATTTTAATTCGCTCTGGTTTTCTTATCCTCATACTTTACTGGTTGCCTCCGGGCAGGCGGTCGGTATTCCGGAAGGACAAGTTGGAAATAGCGAGGTAGGGCATCTGAATCTTGGAGCCGGTAGAGTGGTGTTTCAGGACCTTCTCAGGATAAATACCGCTATTGCAGACGGTTCCTTTTTCGAAAACGAGGCTTTTCTTTCGGCAACCGCTCATATCGGAAAATACAGTTCTAATATTCATATTTTGTGCCTTGCCGGCCTCGGATCAGTTCATAGCGAAGTAGAGCATCTTTATGCCATGCTCTCTTTTTTAAAAAAAGAGAACGTTCCGGCGTCCCGCGTCAAACTGCATCTTTTTACAGATGGCAGGGATTCCCCTCCAACCTCCGCAAAAATCTATATCGGGCAAATAAAGTCGAGGATAGAAAGTTCAAGCCTGGGCCAGATTGCTTCGATCTCCGGCCGATATTATGCAATGGATCGGGACAACCGATGGGAAAGGACCCAAAAAGCATATTGGGCGCTTACGGGTAAAAGCGAAAATAAAGCGCAGGATCCCCTTGCAGTCATAGAAAAATCGTACACAGAGGGTAAAACGGACGAGTTTATCGATCCTACAGTAATTGCGGATGAAAGCGGTGTACCGATTGGCGCAATTAGTGAAAACGACGCTGTGATATTCCTAAATTACAGACCGGATAGGGCTCGTCAGCTGACAAAATCTTTTGTCTTAAGTGATATAAAAAACGTTAAAACCGCAACAGGCGAAAAAACTGCATTTCCCGAACGCGGAGAAAAAATAAAAAACCTGTTTTTTGTCTCAATTACCCAATACGAAAAAGACTTGCATGTTTCAAAAGTTGCTTTTAGCCCTGAAGAGGTAAAGATGCCTATTGCGCGTGTTTTTGCCGAAAGGAATGCTAAGCAATTACATATTGCAGAAACCGAAAAATATGCGCACGTAACCTATTTTTTTAACGGTGGCATGGAAAAACCTTATCCCGGTGAGGACAGAATTCTTGTGAATTCACCGAAAGTGGCATCATACGACTTAGCACCGGAAATGGCAGCATCGGAAATTACTAAGAAAATAATTCCCAAAATACAAAGCCAAATATACGATTTCATTGTGGTTAACTATGCAAACGCTGATATGGTTAGTCATAGTGGAAACATGGAAGCAACCCTAAAAGGGGTTCAGTGCGTTGATTACCAAATTGGTTTAATTGCAAAAGCAGTTCTGGCCGTGGGTGGAGGAATGATTATCACTGCCGACCACGGCAACGCCGAAGAAATGATAAATTTAAGGACCGGAGAAATGGACACCGAACATAATAACAGTCCAGTACCGTGCATTTTCGTACTTCCTGAACTTAAAGGAACTACTGTTCAGCTTCCGATGGGCTTACTTGCCGATGTTGCTCCGACAATTCTCGGAATTTTGCAAATACCAAAACCCGCCCAAATGTCCGGCCGTAGCTTGCTTTAAATCTAAGTTTAAGTTTAATATTTTCACAATGTTTACGGAAAGGCTATTAGAATCTGTGGCTTATATTGGATATTCAACAGCCGATATCGGTGTTGTGGTTCCAGCCGGAAACGATAATTTCACAAAACTAAATGTCGAAGCAGATAATAATGGTAGTTCAACTGCCGGATTAACAAAAAAAGAAACACTTATTCTTGGTGTTCTCGCACAGCATGAAGGATTCGTGTCCAGTCAGGACTTAGCAAATCTTGTTGCTGTCTCACATGTAAGATCAGTATCTCCATTTATTAGGGGATTAAGAAGAAAGGGTTTCGATATTGCAGCAAGTCAGGGCAGCGGCTATAGTTTGGCAAACGAACAGAGAGCTTACGCCCTGCAAACTATCGAACAGCAAAAACCTGAAGAAGAAATCAAATTACAGCCGGACATTTTTTCCGAGGCTGATTTAACCAATCCGGAAAAAAAAAGAGAAATTGAACTGGTTATTTCGGCACGAAGCGGAAGCGAAGATTCGTTTAGCGACCTTTATTCAGAGTATTACCCGAGGGTATACAGGTATGTTCTAGCAAGAACCGGTAACAGTTTCGATGCTGAGGACGCAACAAGCGACATATTTTTAAAAGTTCTTGAAGCTTTGCCAAGGTACCGTTTCACTCAGGCACCGTTTTCCGCCTGGCTTTTTAGAATTGCCCACAATGCGATTATTAGTAAGAGAAGGCTTGATGGTACAAGGGGAAGATCAGTTTCCTTGCGTGACGACCGCTATAATCCTTCAACTGAGTGCGATGAAATTGGGGATCAACTTTCGGATAAAATACAGCTTCAGGAAGCATTAAAAGTAATTGAATTCCTCCCAGATAAGTACAAACAGGTCATACTTTACCGCTTTATCCAGGGTTTAAACGTTGCAGAAACAGCTTCTAGAATGAACAAGGGTACCGGAAACGTCAAAGTGATACAATACAAAGCTGTAATCAGGCTTCGGGAGCTTATTGCAGGTGGAATGAAAAATGGTAGCGATCCAGACAAGCCGCAAAATGAAACTCAAATATCTGCCAAAGAACCACTTTACATGCAGGTCCTTAAAACATTGATCTCCGGCAAAACAATAAACTTATCAGATAAGCAAATTGCAAATGCAATCGGAGTTAATGTGAAATCAATAGGATCTGCAATTCAATACATAAGGAGGAAATATAAAATCCAATTTGAAGGCAGGCAAAAAAAAGGTTATTCTTTGCCAAACTCAAGCAAGAAGGATATTGAAAAAATAATTCAAGGAGGTTGAAAAATTCAAAGAAGAGCTAAGGGGATCAATGTACCGAAAAGCCCTTAAGGCTGCTTTCCCAGAACAATGACTAACTCCCCTTTAGGTTTATTTTCTGAGAAGCGGCTGATTATTTCGCTGATTTTTCCTCTGATAATTTCTTCATGAACTTTTGTTAATTCCCTGGAAACGCATGCATCGATATCACCAAAAACTTCCTTAATCGTATTTAGGGTTTTTACGGCTCTATGAGGAGACTCGTAAAGAACGGCCGTTGCCGTCATTTTTTCATTATTTGCTTTTATTTTTTTGAAAAGTTCCTTTTTCTTAGCCTCTTTTTTAGGTGGATAGCCGACAAAAAGAAATTTATCAGGTGGAAAACCGGAAACGGTTAACGCTGCAATTACGGCTGTGGGCCCGGGAATTGATTCAACGCGGATCCCAGCCTTTGCCGCAGCCCTGACAAGCTTAAATCCAGGATCGGAAATAAGAGGTGTCCCGGCATCGGAAACTAAGGCAATATTCTTATCTGCTCCAAGATCCGAAAGGACTTGTGGAATCCTCGCTTCTTCATTGAAATCATTAAACGAAATCATATTTTTATCAATTTGATAGGTGTGCAGTAGTCGTCCTGTCACTCTTGTATCCTCGCAAAGAATATAGTCGGCTATCTTAAGAACCTCTATTGCCCGCATAGTTATATCTTTGAGATTTCCAATCGGCGTAGCCACTATAAATAAAGTTCCCATTTAAGTTAGACTTATTATACGCATATCTTATGCCTGATACGATAATTTATCTTACAAACTTACCTTCATCAATTGTTTCAGCCTTTAGCTACCCCGGAATAATATTTTTGATGGCACTTGAATCCGCCCTAATTCCCATCCCCTCCGAACTGACTATGACTTTTGCGGGATTTCTTTCGTCTCGCGGTGAATTCAATTTGTTTTTGGTAATTGCCGCAGGGACTGCAGGAAATATAATCGGCGCAAGCCTGAGTTATTATTTGGGCTATGCAAAAGGGGAAGAAATAATAAACAGATTTATCAAAAAATACGGAAAGTTCTTTTTACTCTCTGGCAACAAACTAGAACACTCCAAGCTGGTTTTCCAAAAGTACGGAGTATGGGTTATATTAATTGCAAGGCTGCTTCCCGGTGCCCGAGCGGTAATTTCCCTTCCCGCGGGAATTTCAAAAATTTCATATATTAAATTTATTTTACTAACCTTATTGGGTTCACTAATTTGGTCCTCAATTTTAGCAACAAGCGGTTATTTGCTTGGGGAAAACTGGAACGAATTAAGGATCTATTCGCATAAATTTAACATCGCTCTTGTTATTCTTTCTATAATCTTAATAGGGACTTACACCGTTATACGTTTTCATCCGCACCTTAAGGTAAAAAATGCTTAAAAAAATTAAAAAACTGCTCAAAAATGTAGGGCCTGGAGTCATAACGGGTGCCTCTGATGACGATCCCTCCGGCATTGCAACATATTCAATGGCCGGTGCTTCCCAAGGCTATTCACTTCTTTGGACAGCTCTTTTGACTTTTCCGTTAATGGCTGCAATTCAGGAAATGTGTGCCAGAATCGGGGTAGTTACCGAAAAAGGGTTGGCAGGTAATATTAAAAGTCATTATAAATCCAAAATTCTTCTTTATTTTCTTACCGTTTTAATTGTTTTTGCAAATACGATAAACATAGGAGCGGATTTGGGAGGAATGAGCCAGTCACTCAACCTGCTTATTCCCGTTCATCCTATTATTATCGGACTTGTAACAAGTGTTGTGATTATTCTTCTAATGGTCTTTTTTCCGTATCACTTTATAGCTTCTAAATTAAAGTGGCTCACCTTTGCGCTTTTTGCCTACATTGCAGCGGCCATTGTAACAAAACAGGATTGGGGTCAAATCGCAATTTCAACGTTTCTGCCTAAAATATCATTCGGCAAGGAAACAATAACTTTAATAGTTGCTATCCTTGGAACAACTATTTCTCCTTATCTTTTCTTTTGGCAAACTTCCGAAGAAGTTGAAGAAAGAAAAGAAAAAGAAAAAGAAAAACATAAAAAAATCATTGTGACAAAACATGAGCTTAAACTTATGCGGGATGATGTAAACTTCGGAATGCTTTTTTCCAATATTGTCATGTTTGCAATCATTGCAACAACAGCGTCAACCCTGTTTGCTCAGGGTATACATGATATAAAGACCGCAGATCAGGCTGCAAAAGCCCTGGAGCCAATTGCCGGCAAAGCATCAGCTCTTTTATTTACGTTGGGTGTTGTCGGCACAGGTTTACTAGCTATTCCGGTCTTGGCAGGTTCAGCCGCTTATGCCGTATCGGAAACGTTCGGCTGGAAAGAAGGGTTAAACAAATCTTTTAGGCAGGCAAAAGCTTTCTATATAGTTATTATTATCTCAACCATGCTTGGCTTTATCATGAACCTGGCGGGCATCAATCCTTTTAAGGCCATGTTTTACACAGCAGTCATCTATGGCCTCATAGCTCCGGTGTTAATTTTAGTTATACTTTTACTGGCCAATAGCGAAAAAATAATGGGAAAGTATAAAAATAACCTGTTAACAAATATCTTGGGAATATTTACATTTACTATAATGGCAGTTTCTGCGGTAGCTTTTCTATTTGTTACCTTTTAGTTGTATTTTCTTACAACACCGACGCACTTGCCCTGGATGGTAACGTTTTTAGCAAAAATAGGTTGCATAGTTGAATTGGCCGGTTCAAGCCTCACCCTGTCTTTTTCCTGAAAAAACCTCTTAAGGGTAACCACACCGTTTTCTATCATCGCAACTACGATATCTCCGTTACTTGCCTGGTTTGTTTCCTCAACGACCACAAAATCACCATCAAGAATACCGTCTTCAATCATGGATTCCCCTCTCACTTGCAGGACGTAAGACTTTTTATTATGGGTAATCAAATTATTAGGGACAGCGAAAGTGGCGTTTGGGTCTGTATAAGGTTCAATAGGGGAGCCGGCGGCAATAAATCCCAGAAGTGGTAAATCTAAACCACCAACTACTGCACCGATTTTCCTGTCAATTAGTTCTATGCCTCGGGCAATACCGGAAGATTTTTTAATTAAACCCTTCTTTTCAAGAGCTGCCAGGTGTTCATGTATGGTAGCGAGTGATTTAACGCCAAGATGTTTAGCAATAGATGAAAGCGTAGGGGCAAAGCCGAATTTAGCGATATATCCATTCAGATAATCAAGAATTTGTTTCTGTCTGCGGTAAATTGTTGCCGGCATGCAATTAAAATACCAAATAATACCCGAACATGTCAAGACCCGGTTCGCATTTTGCGCTTGCTACGCAGACTAAAAACCCGAAGTTGTCAAGTCATAAAAAATTAGCAACCATCAAGCCTTCAACCTTTCCACGCCCTACTTTAGAGTATAATTAAGTTTTGCTATGAAATTCGAATTGACTTCAGCATATAAACCTTCCGGGGATCAGCCCCAGGCAATCGGGAAGTTAACAACCGGAGTAAAAAAAGGCTTAAAGCACCAAACTTTGCTTGGGGTAACAGGATCCGGGAAAACATATACGGTGGCAAATGTTATTGTAAACACCCAAAAACCAACCTTAGTCATTTCCCATAATAAAACTCTGGCTGCGCAGCTTTATCAGGAATTCAGGGAATTCTTTCCGCAAAACGCTGTTTCTTATTTTGTTTCGTATTACGATTATTACCAACCTGAAGCATATCTGGCATCTACCGATACCTATATTGAAAAAGAAACAGAGGTTAATGAAGAGATCGACAAATTAAGGCTTGCAGCAACCACCGCACTGGCAACAAGAAACGACGTAATTGTGATTGCCTCGGTTTCGGCAATCTACAACTTGGGTTCAGCCAAGGAGTATCAGGAGGCAAGGCTTTATTTAGAAGTTGGCCAAAAATGGCAAAGGAAAGACTTGTTAACAAGCTTTGCCAAGCTTCAGTATGAAAGAAATGATACGGATTTTGTCAGGGGAACGTATCGGGTCCGGGGCGAAAACATCGAAATATATCCGGCCTACGAAAATTTGGGTCTAAGAATTACTTTTACAAACGAAATCGTATCTAAACTTGAGTATATTCACTTGGTCACAGCTGAAGTTTCTGCAGGTTTGGATTCGATTGCTCTCTATCCTGCAAAACACTACGTCGTCAATGAGACGCAAACCGAAAACGCTCTCAAAAGTATTCAACAGGAATTAAAAGAACGCTTAATTCATCTCAAAAAAGCCGGAAAAAAACTGGAAGCACACCGCCTGGAGCAAAGGACACAGTACGACTTGGAAATGATAAAGACCATTGGTTATTGCAAGGGAATTGAAAACTACTCAAGACATTTTGACGGCAGAAAACCAGGTGATCCACCCTTTAGCTTACTGGAACATTTTCCAAGAGATTACTTACTTGTAATTGACGAATCACACATGACAATTCCTCAGATTCACGGCATGTACAACGGTGATAGGGCAAGAAAAGAAATGCTCGTTGATTTTGGGTTCCGCCTGCCGTCCGCCTTCGACAACAGGCCGCTTAAGTTTGAGGAATTTGCCAGGCGTATCAATCAGGCAATTTACACATCAGCAACGCCGGCAGATTATGAAATGTCAATATCCAGTCAAATTGTCAAGCAACTCGTAAGGCCGACAGGTCTTCTGGATCCCCGAATTTCACTTAGAAAAAGTGACGGCCAAATCGCAGATTTAATAAAGGAAATTGGAAAGCGCGTTGAAAAAAAACAAAGGGTTTTGGTTACAACTCTAACCAAAAGGATGGCGGAAGAACTCTCACAATATCTGGAAGAAAAGAATATTAAAGTTCAATACCTGCATTCGGAAGTTCAGACTTTTGACAGAACGGATATCTTAGATGACCTAAGAGCCGGTAATTATGATGTATTGGTTGGAATAAATTTACTCCGTGAGGGATTGGATTTACCGGAAGTTTCGCTGGTTGCGATTTTAGATGCTGACAAAGAAGGTTTTTTACGGTCCGAAACAGCATTAGTCCAGACAATGGGTAGGGCATCACGGCATGTCGAAGGGGAAGTAATCCTTTATGCGGATACTGTAACAAAATCAATACAAAAAGCCATGGACGAAGTCGAAAGAAGACGCAAAATTCAGCTTGATTACAACAAAAAACATGGTATAAGTCCAAAGTCTATCGAAAAACCAATAAGGGAAAAGGTTGTTGACCGCGAAAAAATTTACGAAGAAGGGAAAAAAGTTTTTCAGGATATGGTGATTCAGGAAACCATTAATAGGGCAAAAGAGGGAAACATTTTACCCGAAGACAAGACTAAATTGATCAGAGTTCTGAATCGCGAAATGAGAGATGCTGCCAAGCTACTTAATTTCGAAAAAGCAGCCTCAATAAGGGATCAGGTTTTGGAACTAAAAAGTACAATATAGACTTTAATTATATTTCCCGCACAGTTCGTTCTTATTTTCTCTGCGCGCTCGATAGTGACGAAAATAATATTATTTTGAGCGTGAAAAAAGAAACGCTGTCGTCACAGGTAGTTGGAATCTATTGGACTTTTTAAAAAAGTCAAAAACCCGCGTCTTAGCCCTTGAACGGATATTGATATTAGTGTTAAAATTTTTAATCTTGCGCTTCAAAAATGGTAGATACACTAAGAGTTATGGGTACACTCGTTCATAATTTAAAAAATATCAGAGTCGATATTCCAAAAATATTCGCGATTTTTAATCTCTCATGTTTTTTGTAATTACATAAGAAAATGGATCAATTAATAATAAAGGGAGCTCGTGTACATAATTTAAAAAATATTAGTGTCACGATTCCAAAAAATAAATTAGTGGTTTTTACCGGCATTTCCGGTTCCGGAAAATCATCACTGGCCTTCGATACCATTTATGCAGAAGGCCAAAGACGCTATGTCGAATCCCTGGCTTCTTACGCACGCCAGTTTTTAGGGGTCATGGACAAACCGGACGTGGATTTAATCGAAGGTCTTTCTCCGGCAATTTCAATTGACCAAAAATCGACCTCACACAATCCAAGGTCAACAGTTGGCACTATTACCGAAATTTATGATTATCTGCGCTTGTTATTTGCAAGGGTAGGACATCCTCATTGCCCAATCTGCGGACGCGAAATATCCCACAGATCACCCCAGCAAATAGTAGAAGAAATACAAAAACTGCAATCGGGTGGTAAAAAACCAACAAGAATTCTGCTGCTTGCGCCATTAGTCCGCGACCGCAAGGGAGAATTCCGGGAACTATTTAAGGATATTGCAAAAAAAGGCTACAGATTTGTCAGGGTTGACGGACAAATAACAGACGTGGACGCGGACTTGGTTTTAATAAAAACAAATAAGCATTCTATAGATGCGGTAATAGACAGGCTGACACTTCCCGCAGAAAAAAGCAGACTTACGGAATCCGTGGAGCAGGCGGTAAAAATGTCCGAAGGAACCGTAATAGCTGCAGAAATATTTGATAAAACATTTGATATTCCCGATTATCCCAAAGAAATAAAAGACCATATTTATTCCGAAAAATTCATGTGTCCGGTTGACAATATTTCACTTGCGGAAATTGAACCAAGGACATTTTCCTTTAATTCTCCCCACGGAGCCTGTCCTATGTGCAACGGCTTGGGAATTATAAAAAAAGTAGACGAGTCATTGGTTTTTAACCCAAACCTTTCGATAGCAGAAGGAGGGATCCTGCCATGGTCAAGAATGATTGACTCGGATACATGGACCTGGAGAGTTTTTGAACATTTTGCAAAAGAAAATAATATTGATATGAATAAAGCAATAAACGAGCTTTCAAAAATAGAGAAAGATTTAATACTGCATGGAGACTTTAAAAAATATTTTGTAAAAGGGCCTAACAGGTTTGGAAAAATTGTTACAATAGAAAGTCATTTTACTGGGGTCGTCCCAAGTCTGGAAACCAGACACACTCAAACAGAATCGGATTTCATCCGGTTCGAAATTGAAAAATTTATGAGAATTGACACATGTCAGGCATGTAAAGGGACAAGGCTCAAACCGGAGTCACTTTCAATAACAATAGGAAAATCTTCTATTTCGGAAGTTTCGGAAAAGTCGGTAATTGCAACTTACGAATGGCTCGAAGGAATCGATAGTCCAAAATCATTTCTTACTCAAAGGGAAACTCAAATCGCAAAGCCCATATTAAAAGAACTTCTCGCCAGGGTGCGGTTTCTGCTGGATGTTGGCCTCGATTATCTGACTGTCAACAGGACAGCATCAACCCTTGCGGGCGGCGAAGCCCAAAGGATCCGGCTGGCATCTCAAATCGGCTCAGGCCTTTCCGGGGTTTTATACGTTCTCGACGAACCGTCAATAGGTCTTCATCAAAGGGACAATGGCCGGTTGATTTCGACACTTAAACGGTTAAGGGATTTACAAAACACCGTAATTGTTGTGGAGCACGACAGGGATATGATGTTTGCAGCCGACAGGATACTGGATTTTGGGCCGGGTGCGGGCGAACACGGAGGAAAAATTATTGCCCAGGGAAGCCCGGAAGAAATTATGAACAACCCAGCGTCGATTACCGGTAAATATCTTTCGGGTAAAAAAAACATTAATATTCAAAGTCCGAAAGCATCTGGCGAAACTCAAAAAGGAGAAGAAAAAGAGCTTATTATTTTTGGCGCCTGTGAGCATAATTTAAAAAATATAGATGTAATGTTCCCTCTTGGAAAATTTGTTTGTGTAACAGGAGTCTCCGGTTCCGGAAAATCCACACTTATTCACGATATACTTTACAAATCTTTAGCGCATGAATATTACAGGTCCAAAGATAAACCCGGAAAACACTCAAGCATAGAAGGAGTTGAAAATCTCGATAAGGTTGTTTTGGTAGACCAGTCTCCCATCGGAAGAACACCCCGTTCAAATCCGGCTACTTATACCGGCGCGTTTACGTTTGTCAGGGATCTTTTTGCAAAAACGACAGACGCAAAAATCCGGGGCTATAAACAGGGTAGGTTTTCTTTCAATGTTAAGGGTGGAAGGTGTGAAGCATGCGAAGGAGAAGGTCAGGTAAAGATAGAGATGCAGTTTCTTCCGGATGTATATGTTCAATGCGAAGTTTGCCAGGGAAAACGATATAACGAAGAAGCATTGGAAATTCATTACAAAGACAAAAATATTTTTGATGTCTTGGAAATGACCGTAGAAGAAAGTCTAAAATATTTTGAAAACATTCCTCAAATCAAACAAAAACTTGAAACAATTTACGATGTAGGCCTGGGATACATAAAACTGGGGCAAAGCGCGCCCACACTTTCGGGTGGGGAAGCCCAAAGGATTAAACTTGCAACCGAGCTTTCAAAAAGGGCTACAGGAAAAACTTTATATATTCTGGATGAACCGACTACAGGGCTGCATTTTGCGGACATAGAAAGGTTGCTGTTTATTTTGAAAAGACTGGTTGTAAGCGGAAATACGGTTATTGTTATTGAACATAATTTGGATGTTATTAAAAATGCCGACTGGATTATTGACCTTGGACCTGAAGGCGGTGAAGGCGGAGGAGAAATCGTTGCCCAAGGAACCCCGCAGGAAATATTAAATATAGAAAAATCGCATACGGCAAAATTTTTAAAAAAAATTTTTCTGAAGAAATAACTTTTTCCAAAGTGCTCATAAAGTCTTATAATAGTCTAAACCTATGTTACAATTACTTGCCCGCATCACATTTACCCTCGCATTATTATTTCTTGTAAATGGTTCTCACCTGTTTGTTGCGGAAGTTGCAGCCGAAGGCGAGTTTGAAACCGATTACAACGTTATCTATACGGTTACCGATACCGGCAAAACCATAGTAAATCAGGATATTCTCCTAAAAAACAAAACATCTAATTATTACGCCGAAAAATTTGAATTAAAAATTGGTTCTACGAAGGTTGCGGATGTAAGAGCACAGGACAGTGTCGGGCCTATGGAGGTAACAACAAAATTTGAAGAAAGCATAACAACAATTTCTGTTAAATTTAACCAAAAAGTTATCGGGCAGGGAAAAAGCCTCCCCTGGAAGTTAACTTACACATCCAATGAGCTTGCATCAAAATCCGGCCAAATATGGGAAGTTTCAATTCCGAAGCTTGCAAATAGTCCGGACATAGGGAGCTATGCTGCCAAAGTTATAGCACCGGTTTCCATGGGTCCTGTTGCCTATATTGCCCCGGCTCCTAAGTCTCAAACAAGGGAAGGGTTAAACCAAGCCTTCACGTTCGAAAAAGACCAGTTGACAAAGTCCGGAATATCAATGTCATTTGGAGAAAAACAGGTGTTCCAGTTCAAATTACAATACTATTTGGAAAATGGCAATTTAACGGCCAAAACCTCAACAATCACATTACCTCCCGACAATAACTACCAAAAGGTCGTATTTGAATCGATCAATCCGCCTCCCGTAGATGTCGACATCGATCAGGACGGAAATTTTATGGCTAAGTATAAACTTTCACCCAAAGAAGGTAAAAACATAGAAGTCGTCGGATACGTCGAGGTTTTTAGTAAACCGTTTCGGAAGATTTCGAAGGTGTTAAGTGTCGAAGAAAGGTCAAAATATACCGCTGCGGATAAATATTGGGAGATAGACGCAGCAGCCCTAAAGGAAAAGGCGCAAAATCTGAAAAACCCGAAAGAAATTTATGATTTTGTGAGTTCATACTTAACATATAGCGAAGAAAAATTAAATTTAAAGACAATAGAGCGCCTTGGTGCGCTTTCTGCATATAATTCTCCAAAAGACGCTGTGTGTATGGAATTTACAGACCTTTTTATTGCACTTTCAAGAGCATCGCACATCCCGGCCCGGGAAATTGTCGGTTATGCATATACGCAAAACACAAGACTGCGGCCACTTTCCTTTGCAGCACAGGGCGATTTGCTGCACGCATGGCCGGAATATTGGGATGACAATTTGGGATGGGTTCAGGTTGATCCTACTTGGGGTTCAACCTCCGGAGGGTTGGATTATTTTAACAAACTTGATTTCAATCATATAACGCTTGCACAAAGAGGATCATCTTCCATATATCCACCACCGGCAGGCTCATATAAAAAACCCGGACAGGACCAGAAAAAAGATGTCGATATTTCCTTTGCCCAGACTCTTCCGCAAATTACCTCAACACCGCAACTCGAATTGATTCTTCCCGGAAAAATTGTCAGCGGAATTCCGACAAAAGCAAAAGCCCGGCTTAAAAACATAGGCTCAACTTCGATTTTAGAAGGAAACCTTATTCTTTCATCAAATAATCTAAGGGTCACATCCCAAAATCCCATTTTTACGGAAATATTGCCTCCTTTTTCCAATAAACAGTTTACTTATACGCTTGAAAGCAAAAGCTCTTTAAAAAAATCCGAAGATACGATTGTTCTTTCGTTTCATGACAGCGAAATAGCAAAAAATATTGTTTTGATCCCGTTTTATTATCTTGTATTTTCGCCGGAATTTTTAATTATTACGGCCTTGGTTGTAGTTATCGTTTCAACTGGACTCATTCTTTATTCAAGAATGCATAGAAAAAAAGTTAAAATCTCAAAAAATTTGCTGTAAAATCTCCTGGTGCAAAAAGAAATCAAAAATAAAGTTGGTAAGTTGCCAGACGAACCCGGAGTATATTTTTTCCTTAACGAAAAAGGTGAAATTATTTACGTCGGGAAAGCCATATCATTAAAAAAAAGGGTTGCTTCATATTTTGTAAACAAAAACCTAGGTCCTAAAACAAACCGTCTTGTTGCAAATATTTGCGATATTAAACACATTAAAGTATTTTCGGAATTCGAAGCATTGCTTCTGGAAGCAGAACTTATTAAAAAAAATCAACCGTTTTTTAATATTCAGGCAAAAGACGATAAAAGCCCGCTTTATATAAAAATTACAGGAGGTGAAGTACCGCTTTTAACCGTTACAAGAAAAAAGGTTAAACAAAAAGGTGATTTTGTAAAAGGACCTTTTCCTTCCGCAAAAACTACAAAAGATGTTTTAAAAGTAATAAGAAGGATATTTCCCTATTGCCATCATAAAAATCCCAAAAAACCCTGCCTGTATGTGCATCTAGGCCTGTGTCCATATCCCTACCAAAGCGAAGAATCAAAAGCCGATAACAGAAAGACAATAGATAAAATTAAAAAGCTTTTATCGGGAAAAAATAAAAAACTGATTAGGGAACTGGCAAAAGAAATGAAAAAGTTTTCAAAAGAACTAAAATTTGAAGAGGCAAACCGAATTAAAGCAAAAATTCAAAAAATAGAATATGTTCTCACCACGTATCATCCGCCGAGAGAGTTTCTCGAAAGGCCAACCCTGGTTGACGACCTTAATCTTACAAGGCTCAATGATTTAAAAGATAAACTGGAGTTAAAAAACATTCCAAAAAGGATAGAATGCTACGACATTTCAAATATTGGGGGAAAACTTGCAACCGGGTCAATGGTTGTTTTTACAAATGGGAAGCCGCAAAAAAGCGAATATCGCAGATTCAGAATGAAATTTGGAGACAAACCCAATGATTACGATATGCTCAGACAAACGATTACAAGAAGGCTCAGAAACAATTGGCAATTACCGGATCTAATGATTATAGACGGCGGTAGGGGGCAATTAAATGCGGCTCATTCCGCACTTTCCAAATTTAAAATCCAAATTCAAGTTGCTTCAATTGCAAAAAGACTCGAAGATATTTATATTCCCGGCAAGGTATTACCGATTTCTCTACCCAAAGAAAGCCCGGCCAGGCAGCTTGTCCAGGCACTCCGCGACGAGGCCCACAGATTTGCACTTTCGTATCACCGGCTTCTTAGGTCAAAAAATCAAATTGCCTCATAACCCATGTTCACTTGAATTTGTTATTTTAACATGTAAAAATCAAGGATAGTACAGACTCTGCCTATGAGACATTATCTAAGGTCCGTTATTATTTCTGCGATCTCTTTTTATACCGCTTTTTCACTGGTTCCAACAATAAGTTTAGGGCCCGACCCCAAAAACATATTTTTTATAATAGGGGGTCTTGTAGTTATTTTTCTCCTGATAGATCCGATTTTTTCTCTTGTGCTTCTTCCGATTAACCACCTGACTTTTGGTTTGTTAATGTTTGTCTTAAATATCGCTTTCATATTTGCCCTGATGAATTTTTTACCGGGATTCACGGTAGGTGCTTATTATTTTCCCGGGGCAAATATTGAAAACATAATACTTCCGGCCATAGACTTCAATGCGATCGAAGCAATTCTTCTTGTTGCATTCCTAATAACCATCAGCCAGAAAGTTCTCCACATAATTTTCGAATAGTTTGTCTTTTTGACCAACTAAGATTAAAGAAGGTAATATACACACTTATGTTAGGCTCATTCTTAAAAAGCTATTTAGAGATTCCGACTAAAGGGAAAAAAGTCGTTTGTCTCGGGGGTGGAGTAGGCACGTCACAGGTTCTTAAAGGCCTAAGAAGGCTCGACTTCGACTTAACAGCCATTGTATCAATGGCAGACGACGGCGGTTCAGCCGGCAGGCTAAGAAGGGCTTTTTCAATTCCTCCGCCGGGCGATATTGTCACCTGCTTGGCAGCGCTATCGGACGAGGAATCGGTTTTAAAGCAGTTGTTGCTCTATAGGTTTGCCGGTAAAAGATATGGCAAAGATACCGACCTAGGCGGCCAAAAGCTGGGAAATCTTGTTTTTGTTGCATTAACGGATATTTTCAAAGGTGACATGATTAAAGCTCTTGTAGAATTTTCTAAGATAATGTCCTTACACGGAAAAGTGTTACCTGCAACAATTGGAGATGTAAATATCTGGGCAGTAACCAAAAAAGGGAAAAAAGTCTATGGCGAGGAAAAAATTGATCTTGGAAAATATGACGGCTCTGGTGCTTTAAAAGAAGTTCACCTGGATCCCGAAAACCCCAAAGCCTACGCATCAACAATAGATTCAATAGAAAGTGCCGATGTAATAATTGCAGGACCGGGAGACCTGTTTACCACGGTGCTTCCGGTTTTAATTGTGCCACAAATTAAAACATCGGTAAGAAAATCAAAAGCCCGCAAAGTATTTATCGTAAATGTAGCCAACAAACCGTTTGAAACAACAAATTACGGTGTTTCCGATTACTTAAAAACGTTAAAAGCACACTTAGGTGCAGACATTTTTGATACAATACTCGTTAACAATAACCAAAAGCCCAAAATACCTGCAAAATACAATTATAAGTACGTAAAATTCGACAAAGAAAAGATGGATGGATATTTAAATATGACACTTCAGGCAGATTTAATCGACAAAACTAATCCTATTTATCATGATAGCCAAAAACTGGCAAAAATTATGCAGACGGTTTTAAGATGAAAGATTTTCTGCTTGTAATTCAAATTGTCATATCTGTAACACTTGTAGTTTTAATATTATTACAATCCGAAGGTGCGGGAATAGGTACGGCATTCGGCGGCGGCGGCGGTTTTTACAGGTCAAAAAGGGGCGTTGAAAAACTTTTTGTAAACTTGACGATAATACTTGCAGTTCTCTTCTTTATTGTTTCAACAGTTCAGGTAATAATCTAATTTATGCTAAATACAAAGGCCGCACTGCGCCGTATAAAATTTTGGTGGCTTCTGTTATGGGCTTATTTTAAGAGGTACAAAATATGGGCAACGGCTTTGATCGCTCTCACTTTAATTATTGGATTTCTAACCTATAAACTTTTTATAAATTTAAACCATTCAAACACTCTTTCAATCGGATACGTTGGCACATTTACAGTAGAAAATATTCCGACATCACTGTTATCACTTGCAACAGAACCTTTGATTGCAGCAGATATAAGCGGTCGGCCTGTTCCAAGGTTAGCCTCGCACTGGACAGTTTCGGATGACGGAAAAACGTATATTGTTTTTCTCAAAGACAATTTACACTGGCATGACACAACAAATTTAGAGGCAAAAGACTTATCTATCGCAATTAGCGGTGTACAAATTACAGCACTGAATAATAAAGCAATTGAGTTCAAATTACCCAATCCGATCCCTTCATTCCCTCTTTTACTGGATAAACCGGTATTCAAGGCTAAAACTTTTTACGGAACAGGAATTTACAGAATAACCGGAATCGATAAAATCGAAAATTTTGTTAAAAAAATAAGACTCACACCCAAAAATAAAAATTTCCCCAATGTAGTGATAAAATTTTATGCAACGGAAGAGCAGGCAATTAACGCGCTTAAAATAGGGGATACTAAAAGGGTAACAGTAGCAAACGCAGCCCATCTGGAAAACTGGCCCAACTTGAATGTAGAAAAAATTCCGGAAAATAACGAAATAGTAACGATTTTTTACAATACGCAGGATCCAAACCTCATATCTAAAGAATTTCGGCAAGCTTTAAGCTATGGAATAAACTATGCAGAATTTGACGGAATAGCAGCCACCGGGCCTATTTCTCCTGCAAGCTGGGCGTACGCCTTGTCTCTTAAGCACTACGAATACAATACCGGAAAAGCCAAAGAGCTTCTTTCCAAAGCCCAGATAAAAGATCCTAAAATTGTTTTATCCGTTACGGCAGATCTGGAAAATGTGGCCAAAAAAATAAAAAACGACTGGGAAAATTTAGGCGTAAAGACAGAGATAAAAATCGAGGAAAAAGTACCGGAAAACTTTCAGGCGCTTTTGGCAATTAACGAACTGGATGCAGATCCGGACCAGTATGCTCTCTGGCACTCAACCCAGCAGGAAACAAATATCACTAAACTTAAGGACGCAAAAGTAGACAAGTTATTGGAAGACGGAAGGCTAATGCAAAAAGAAGAGAAAAGAAAAGAATTATACGAAAACTTCCAAAAAGTATTAATTGAGCAAGCACCTGCGAGTTTTTTGTATCACCCGTATAAATACAAAATTACTTATAAAAATTCACAGAATCTATTTTCCAGGCTACCAAGTTCGGAATTTTAGAAAAAACTGACTGGGTGGCTGAGAGGCGCACAATTGAACCGATTCTTGTTGATTTAAGCAAACTTTATGCAACACTTCATCAGTGTTTTGCATAAATAAAAATTATATTGTTTGAAGCACATGTGTTGTTTGACAAACTTACTAACCGTGTATACAATGTAATTACGATGATAACTACACTAATAGCAATTGGTAATTCCCGCGGAGTGCGTATACCCAAGCCACTTCTTAATGAAAGCGGCTTGAGTAATGAGGTCGAGTTACAGGTAAAAAAGGGTGAAATACGAATTATTGCAGCCAAAGCAAAAAGCAAGCCAATGAGCGAATCACTTTTGCTATCTGAAAAAATACTTGCTAACGATTGGAACCGGCCAGAAGAGGACGAAGCATGGGCAAGTTTGCAGTAGGCGCTGTTGTTCTGGTTATGTTCCCATTCTCCAATTTAAAAGGTCAGAAACTACGCCCTGCACTTGTACTGGCAAATGTTGAATTCGGCAATCTTATTTTGTGCCAAATCACTTCAAAGCCATATACAAGCAAAATAGCAATCAGCCTAAAATCAACTGATTTTGCACAAGGTAGTTTACCAGTTGCAAGCTTCGTGCGACCAGATAAATTATTTACGGCAGACACCACGATTATAAAAAATACAGTTGGACAGCTAGCTTCGAAATCTATAAAAGCAATTTTACAAAATGTTTGCAAATTATTTGTTCGTCTGTAAAAAGCTCCAACATAGGTAAATTATGCAATCTTATTTAGCTTCAAAATTAATCTGGGTCAGCAAACCCTGAGCCTGTCGAATGGGTCCTCGATGATGAGTTGCTGGAACCAATCATGCAGCAAGTAATCCTTTTACAAAATACGTTTCCTGTCTTTAATTATAATTAATTCTCAACAATATTGGACGATCTTCGAACAATTATAGCGCAGAATGTGGTAAGCCGGCAGGACATAGACTACCTAACAGATAAAATTATTGATACAAACCTACATCCCGCAGTATACTAACGACTAGATGGAGATAGAGAAAGCAATGCCGAAAGAGCTTGAGCAGTTTAGCACTATTGTTCCTGAAAGTGTAATTAAATTATCAGGAGAGGCTTTTTGGGTAGGTTTAAGAACAAAATCTGGTTCTGTGGAAGGTAAACTTTACTTACCGCAACAGCCAAATGGTTCAATCTTGCTTTTTGAACCTGGGTTTCCGGGTGATGGCTCGTCACGACTAGATAGGTTATGGGCAAGGGGGTTGGTCGACAACGGATTTACAATATTTGCTACAAGGCATAATGGAACAATCATAAATGGGGAATATTCTAATAACTATCTAAATTGTAAAGAAAGACAAAAAAGAGGTAAAGACACTGGGCAAGAAATACTTGGAGATCAAGATAACCCCACTATTTCAGACTGGCTGAAAGAGCCACAGATTGCTCTTGAAGCCTTTGCTTCTTCTCACCAAGAGGTTTATCTCGCAGGTCATTCTTTTGGAGCATTGGCAACCCTTTCGTCTCTAGTGGATTTTGCGAAAGACAATCCAGAACTTGTTGCACGAATAAAAAGATTTGTTTCCCTCGCTGGAACTACAGGAAGATATAGAGGTGACGAAGAATCTCCAATGAAAGGTTGGGGCGACGAAATAGACACTGATGTTGTCAAGGCAAAAATTAGAATCGGTGCAAAAGATGATAACCTAAAAGCATTGAGAGAAGCTTACATAAAAATTCACGAGCCAGCGGATAAGTTTCCGAGTGGCATGGAGTTTCTATTTGTATGCCCTTGGGGTGATACTAATGGTAGTACAGACGAACTAGTAAGCCCTCTCGAGCCTTTAGATATGATATCAACCTTAAATAGAGGATATCTAATCATAGATAAGACGCAAAAAGCAGAAGAAGCTGGTAGCAGACTTGCACATGATATGGACAATCTAAAACCGGGGACACTTCTTCAATGGTTAAATAAAGACTGGAAACCAAGAACTCAAATATCTACCCTGTCGTAAGTAATCTTATCTCTCCCGAAATCATCTGATTGACCTCTCACATGCTACCCATCAATTTGTTTGAGTGCAACGCTTGTACTATTCAGGTAGTTAGACAAAATTAGACAGTATTAAAAAGGTGATCGAGACAAAATGTGACACTTTTAAAAAGGGGAAGAACTACCCTGTCCTTATCCACCCAGCAGGAACGGGGATATCTTGCGTTACTCCACTTTTTGTCTTGATGTGAAGAACCAACGTGTCTCGGTCGAAATCTGGCATATTCCTTCTTTCGTCACCCATATTTTGGTCCGAGATAAATAGCCCGACTATTCTTTGCTCGTTCTTCTCGATTCTAAAATCCTCATCTTGTCTATACCTATGATCGTTCTCAGAAGTTTCGAATAAAAAGTGTGGAGCAATCCACTCATCATCCGTTGCATGCGCTGTTAAAGATACTGAGATATAGTCTGGAAGATTACTCCTGAAGTTATCTATTTGAAGTGCAATTCTAAAAGAGGACCAAATGTGATTCCCTGCACTGTAATTGGCCCAAGATACTGCCCTTTCTAGTATTTCGAACGAAATCTTAGGCATTTTAGCTCCTACAATCTCATCTGATTTTGACTGAACGAATTTCTCCCTCCCGCCATTTACTACACATTCCTGAAGCAGAATATTTAGCCTATTACTTTTAGGAATATTCTCTTTAGTTATGAAGTCCTGCTTCTCTGAAATTGTCGTATGAAGTATGTGGTCTGCTTCATTCCTGAAATCAAGCAAGCTCTGCATGAAATTCTTGTCAGTCTTTGGCCAAGGATAATTATTTACAAGCTCCTGAAATGTTTGATAACCAAGTAATGGTGGAACATGATCCAAAATCGCTCTGATCAGCATTGCTGTTGAATATACGCTACCTCTAGCACAATTATTATTTAATTCTTTAAGGAGTGATATTAGCTTCTGGTAACTCAAACCATCTCTCTTTTTGTTAAAATTGATAAGTATTTGTTCGTTTATGTAAGCCATGAATGTTGAGTATAGGTGGCTATTATAGCTCGTATTGTGAAACAATTTAAAAGGTAGGCAAAGTTAAATATGATAACCGCCAAACATGCTAAGACAATGCAGATTATAAGAGAGGGCATAAAGCCAACCGTCGCAATGTTGGACGCTGGCTACAAGGTATTAAAATAATTCTTTAAGTGATATTTTAAGAGCATTTGCAATTTTTTGGAGGAGTTCTATGGAGGGAATGTTCCTGCCCTGCTCGATGTATCCCATATAAGCTCGGCTGACCCCAACCTTAAAAGCCAACTCCTCTTGGGTTAGTTTTAACATCTGTCTTCTTTTTTGCACTTTCCTTCCGAGATTTTTTGGCAGTCTTGCATTGCTTCTCATTGGCTTAATTATTGAAACCATTCAAGGTTCAATCCACTAAGCCACACTTAGCATTTAGCCTCAACATTACCTTGACATATCTCTAAATGACAGTTAGCATAAAGTAGGATCATAATATGAGTTCTTTTTTTGTATTCTTATCATTTGTTTGTCTTGGTCTCTTAGTTGCTGGTTTGATTAAGCCGAGTATTTACTCCACTCTTATTAAGAGTGGACTTTCCAGGAAGAAGATAGTTTTGATTTTTGGGGTTGGAACTATCGCAGCACTTATAGTTGCAGCAGCTAGTGGCGGCAATAAAACTTCTAACTCTACATCGTCATCGTCGAGTAAAACCACATCGGAGAATCGCACTGAGGATTCAAAAATACAACCCGAAGTAAAAAGTCCAGAACCCATTACCTTATCAGGCGTAGGGCAACAAGCAACTAACAAATTCACGCTCACCAAAGGTATTTCTGTATTTAAGATGACTCATAAGGGTAGTGCAAACTGGGCTCCTAAATTACTAAATAGCAACGGGGACTACGTTGATTTATTGGCCAATGACGTAGGTTCCTTCGACGGTTCTAAGGCAGTTGGTATTAAAAAAGAAGGAGAATATATCCTAGATGTTACTGCCAACGGTAACTGGACTATTGTGATTGAGCAACCCAGAGCAACAGACGCCCCAACTACTAAAAGTTTCAGTGGAGATACTCAACTGGCCACAGAACTGTTTAGCCTAGAGAAGGGTCTTAAAACCTTTAAGATGATTCATAAAGGTAGTGCCAACTGGGCTCCTCTATTGCTGGACAAAGATGGAAATTATGTAGAGCTTTTAGCAAACGACATTGGTCCTTTTGATGGTTCAAAGGCTGTTAAGATTAACAGAGACGGTCTCTACCTTCTTAATATCACGGCTAACGGTGACTGGACAATTGTTATTGAATAAAAAGTTTGAATGTGGGAAAGTGTAAAAAATGTGATAGACAAATGGAGACTCTTCCTGTTTTACAGAAGTCATAATTACTTCCTAATCAATAATTCTCTTTTATAAAGACCTTCCCGAACAGTCAGTAAGATAGCGTATAAACAATTCCCTCACAGGTGCTAAAATTGTTTCGAATCTAGTTTATGGAATCAACAAATCTCAACGACCCTCAACAAAACGACCTAAAAAATCTTAAACCTAATCATCAGTTAGCAGTTGATCTTAGGGTAAGCGGCTGCAGTTACGAACAGATTGCCCTTGACCCCAGGATCAACTCTAAGGAGCAATCGATCAGGAGTTGGTTCATGGACGGCGGCAAATGCCGTGAAGCATACGAGTATAAAATTAGGCTTCTTAGTGAAGACAGATGGGTCAAAATGAGGCAAGTAGAGGCAGGAATCCAAGATTTGGCTTCTGACGCTCTTAATGTCTTAAAAGAAGAGATAGCGCAACACAACTTGAAGGCGGCAATCAAGACTTTAGAGATGGCGTTTAAGGCCATCCAGAAAGTTGAGGAAGTTCCTCCGCAAGCCGATGAAGGAATCGCAATGCTTCGAGAGATTATACAAAGCCACAGGGAAGCCGCCAGAATCAGACGTTTATCTAATAATACTCCAGAATAACACCCCAATTTTTAACGAACAGGGGTTATTTTGCATAAAAATCAGCCTCATAATTTCTTTTTTGTATAAGATTTCCAGCCTCGGTATGTATCATTGTTTTAGGCAAGAATAAATAATATAAAATGATACAAAATAAGTTCTTTGAAACCTCCACATTACCTTTAGCCGCGTCAATTATCTGTCTGGGAATCTCTTTAGATTCCGTAATCCAAGGCCAGGACAGCAAAGCCATTTTTATTTTTGACCGTTCCGCTAACCCCGACCTAGACGAAATAATCCAAGAATTCTGGCAAAAATCTTTAAGAATTGAACCAAATGCTTTCTGGGAGGCAGGCAGATTCCTAAAAAGCCGTTTGTATGGAGGCCCAAATGGCTAAAGCCAGGATGTTGCATAAATCAATCTCAATCTCTTCTCAAGTAAACAGACTTTCATTGCCCGCAAGATTACTGTTTACATGGATGATTCCGCATGCCGATGACGAAGGCAAATTGAAAGGTAACCCCGATTATATAAGAGCAACTGTTGTACCAATGGCGAATTGGTCTAAAAAAAGAATCCAGCTTTATCTTTTTGCAATAAGAGACACCGGGCTTATTTACTATTGGGAGCAAAACAGTGAATGGTTTGTAGAATTGGTGAAATGGAAACAATACCAACAAATAAGAACTGATCGTTTCACACATTCAATTTTACCCTCATTTCTAGGTAATAGTGACAATCAACAGACCACCAATAGTCAACCAGATGACAACCAGCTGACACCACAATCTAATATAAGCGAATCTAATGAAATAGAAGTTAATAAAAGCGAAGTTAATGTAGAACAAACAATCGCTAATAAATATTCTTCTAAAGATCCGGCATTACTAATTAATCCTAGGAGATTCGAACCATCTTCTGAGGGGGAAGCGGCAGCTTTAGAAGTATGGAAACAACTCGAACCATATAACCCCTTTGCCTTCAAGTCTACTTATCTAAAGGCATTCAAGAAGGGCTTACCAGCGGACATTTTTTACCAGTTTTCCTCGGAAATAAAACAAGACCCAACTATCAAAAATAGGGGCGCTGTGTTTAACAGCAAATTCGAAGAATGGTCAAAAGATAACGAACCAAATTGACAAATGGGTTAGAGGAGGCTTGAGAAATGACTGTTGAACAAGCACGAGGTTTACTTAAAAATGAGGCAACAGACATGAGCGACGAACAGATCCAATCTATTATTGATTGCTTTGAGGGAATAATCGAAGTGGGGTTTCAACAATTTGAACGGGTCCTACTAAAGGATTTTGACAATGAAATGGCCGATAAATCATAATGCAACTGTGACCAAACAAGCCTATGCTTACCTACGAGTAAGCTCAGAAGAACAAGTTACCAACTTTAGTTTGGATAATCAAAAAGACTATTGCTTACGTGAAGCTGAGAGACAAGAGTATGAGATAGTTAGTATCTATCGAGAGGAGGGGGTAAGTGCCAAAACTATCAAAAGACCGCAGCTTTTAAGCCTGCTTGAAGATTGTCGGAAGAATAAAGATACGATTTCTGCAATATTTATCTATAAAATAGATCGAATTAGCCGTGAAACTTTTGATTACTTGGCCATTAAAAGGAGACTTGCTGAGTATGGCATTCGCATTATCTCCGTTACCGAACCTACAGAGGATAACCCCACTGGTGAATTTCTCGAGACTCTACTAGCTGCTACCGCAAAGCTGGACAATGCTACTAAAGGCCTCCGAACCCAAGATGGAATGCGCAAAAGGCTTGAGTCTGGCTGGGCCAATGGTAGGGCTCCCGTCGGCTATCTAAATTCACTATCTTCTGCTCCTGAAAGTAAACCTATTATTGCGCCAGACCCAGAACAATTTGATCTGGTAAAAAAGTCTTGGGATGAAATGGCAACAGGAATTTACTCGCTGGATTTAATGTCAGGTTATATGAACAAACTTGGTATTGTCATAAAAATTGGTAAAAGAACCCTACCAATCAGTAGAGGTCAACAAACACAAAGAATTTTTAGGAATAAGTTCTACTGCGGTTACGTGGTTAATAAAAAGTTCGGCATTGATAAAATTGGCAATCATCAAGCAATGATTTCAGAAGATTTATTTTACAAAGTCCAAGCAATTATAGACGGGCGATCTTACACTGCTGGAATTCATCAAAAGAAACAACATGAAGATTTCCCTCTAAGAGGTCAAGTAATTTGCGGCATTTGTAACCAACTGTTAACAGCTTCATTCAGTCGTGGTAGAAGCAATAAGTATCCGTATTACTTTTGTGGTAGGGGTAAACACCCAAGCCCGTCAATTCCCAAAAATAAGTTTGAAGACGAGTTTATGACTTTCATGCGGGAGTTAGAGCCAAAAGCCAACCTCGTCAGGCTTTTTACAGCGATGGTTAAGGAGAAATGGCAAAAGAGATACGAACATGTAGCCGAGCACCAAAAAGCTCTAGAAAGGGAATTAGAGGCTCTAAAGGAGCTTAAAAGTAGGATTGTCGAGAAGAACCTAAAAGGCATTTATTCTGATGAAGTCTACCAAGAACAGACTGAAAACATAGAGAATCAAATCTTAGTTATAAGATCGTCGCTGAGTGAAGCAAAACTACAAAAAATAGATATAGATATTGTTGCCAATTTTATGAACAACTTCTTGTGGAACTTAGCAAAGGCTTGGCAAGAAGGTACTCTTAGTCAAAGGAAGATATTGACGGGTTCTATTTACCCAAAAAATGTGATCTACGACTTCCCAAGATTTAGAACCACTGATTTAGGGCCTTGTTTCAAACTAATCAGTCAATTTAAGAATACCCCTCCCTCGTTATGGGTGGCTGAGGGGACTCGAACCCCCGACCTAAAGCTCCACAAGCTTCCGCTCTAACCAACTGAGCTACAGCCACCGCGTCGAAATAAACTTCGTTTGACAGTTTTTGACAATTATCAAAAACTTTAACACTTCGTTATTCCTCCTTTTCAAAATGCATTGCATTTTGACCTTTACCAAAATTCAAGGAATTTTGGAGAGGCAGAACAAACTTAAAATTGAGCAAAGTAGTCTATAAAAACTTTGCAAAATACTAAAGTTTTGTTCTAACGAGCGCCCGCGGAGGGATTCGAACCCCCAACCAATCGCTTAGAACGCGAGTGCTCTATCCATTGAGCTACGCGGGCATATGAGCGGGTCGCTCACAAAATTTGCGAACCTCGCACAAAGTCTACCTAAAGATTTTGAGCGCCTTAGCAGACAATCTTCGGACTTATTATACCAACTTGGAGACTGGCGAACTAGAGTTTTATCGAGGAGCATTCGCGTAACTAGCCCTGTGTTATAATTCCCTGCTACAATAATTTTATATGACGGCAGCACAGGAAGAAGTTTTAAAAAAAATCTCCGTAAGAATGCCTGACACTGTAGCTTCTGGTGTTTATGCAAATATTATACAAGTAAATGCGAGCGAGAACGAAATTGTTTTTGATTTTGTAATGCACACGCCCAATCAAGAACATGCAGTATTGTCCAGCAGAGTGATAGTATCACCCGCAACAGCACAACAGCTTGCAGATATTCTTGAAGCATCATTAAGAAAGATTAAAGATTTACGAAAGGATTCAAAGAAATGACTTTCGCACAAATAATTCCTAAACAATATAAAAATATTATTAACTATCAGCGATCCGTTGATAATAATCTTATCGTTACGATTACGGTCACGCCTCCGGCATGGAGAAAAGAAACATTAAGTGAGTTATCAGATTCAAATCATAAAAATGCAATTCGCCAGGCAAGACTTGAGTATCAACGAGGAGAGACAGTTTCGGAACAACAATTTATGGCTAACCTAAAGAAATAAAGATGTGCCTCAATATAAGTTTAAATTAGCCTTCCCGAAATCTACAGAAAAAGAAATCCACAAGCTGACAAAAGGCAACGGATCCTTACAAAAAAAGTTAGCAAAAGCTTTGGAGCAGCTTAAATTAAATCCGTTTGCAGGCGAACATGTCGAATCTTCTGAGCTAGAGCAAAGGAGAGTATGGGTAGGAACAACTCATCGGTTATTTTATGATATCGACGGTGACACAATTGTTATTTTACATTTCAAGAAAAAGGACAAGCATACTTACAAGTAGTAACCAGTCTCATGCATTTCGTTCAGCTTCGAAAACCCTTTAACAGGAAAATGAGCGTCGGACTCGAAAGTAGCTTATTCTTAGCCTTTAATCAATCACTTCCGGCTTCTGGTAAAATCTTGAGCGGGTGATGGTTCTAAACTTGAACCTACACGAGCTGTTCAATGATAACAATGAGGAGGCAAAAATTCTATCATTTCAACTTGAAGCCCTAAAGAACCACTTAAATGGTAATTTTTTAGTTTTTATACAAGCCTAAACTTTGGTAGAATGGTGAATGATGGACACAGATGCCCCAAAAGTTGTGATTGTGCAGTACCGGAAAAATCCGGGAGAGTGTCGTCCCTTCTACGAAATTTCCCAAGCCAGCAAAGCAAATAATGATTATGGCGCAACCGGACAAAGTGAAGCACTCGATATGGGAGGCTATCTTTATAGAGGGACGGCCAACCCAACAGCAAGTGGAACACTAACCTCTTTTAACAGCGGCGCTACTTATAGCCAATTAGATTTGAGATTTGTTTCTCGTGCTCTGCCGATTTTGGAGGTTGAGGTTGATCGTCAGATAGTGGCTCGCAATTTAGAAGAGGCAGAAGAATTAGGAACACAATAATGCTTAGAGCCGATTTGTAAATTGATCAAGGGGTATTTGATTGGTTTTTGTTCAAATTCAATATCAAGTACCCCTTAATAGTAAATATCGCCCATTTTAATTGCGTTGTCAGAACTTTTAACCCTCGCCACACTGTTCTTTATAATTTTCCCTTACCATTTTCTCTACATCAACATTTGCTATTTCCCAAAATCCCTTGGCATATAAGCTGTCTTCATTTGAGTCTACTTTATACTTCTCTGCAGCTTTAACAGCAGCATTCTCTTTAATTTCAAATAATTTTGCGATACTAAAGTAAGCCGTGTTGCTTGAGGGATCTTGTATAATTCTCGCAAGTATAGATTTTTGCTCCTCTTCATTTAGTGCAAGAAACAAGAAAATAATTTGTTGTTTGAAAGCGTCAATTTCAGAGTCAATACAACTCATTTCTACTCCGTCTAACTGAAAGTTTTTTAGCTGACGAACGTGCATTGTTTCGTGGGAAAGAAGAGAAGCGGTTAAAACATCATCACTAGCCTTATAGGAATTATCCACATAAATCGTATATACATTTGCTTTTGATTTTTTATCTAAATAGAAAACCCCCTCAGCTTTGTAAGTAGAAAGATCTTTATATTCAACCCTTATGCAATTGTAAAGATCAGTCCACCCTTCGGGATAATGTTCGGATTCTCTAAGCCTTTGTGAAAGCAAGCTGAATCCCCTGACAAATTCAGGAAAATCATTTTGCGAAGTACTGCTATCGCAATTTGAATTAAAAGATTCTTCTTTTAAGTAATTTTTCCAAGAGAAAGCAATGAAAGTAACAACAATGAACAATAAAACTGCGACTAACCACTTCATTAATAGATTATAACTTTTATTTTTTTAGAAAGAGCTTAAAAGAGATATTAGTAAAGAATTGAGTAGGCTCGAACCTCCGATTAGGCTTTCAGATAAGCCTAATCTTGATTATTTGCGAAATTATTTATCAAATGAGCGCCTTAGCAGACAATCTTCGGACTTATTATACCAACTTGGAGACTGGCGAACTAGAGTTTTACAGAAACATTTTTAACTTTACATAAATATTGAAACCACGAATATTAATCAACTGTATTTTTTCCAGAATTTGACTTCAATTGTTTAAGAGAATAGTATATTCCACTACTTGTGAGTGAAATACCGTCAACATTACTTATGCCAGACAAACATTACTGGTACGACCAGATGATCCAGAAAGGTTTTGCTGAGAGAGACGAGGCGTATTTTTCGCTGTTTTCTAATGGAAACCCCTCGGAAATCTTTCGGCAGATATTGCTCGAATCTGGGAGTGCGGACGCAAGGTTATTGGATATTGGATGTGGACCGGGTAAATACACAGAGATGCAAGTTGCAGGATATTGGCAAGTAGTCGGCCTTGACCGCTCCGTGCATTCCCTTTTATATGGACTTGAACATCACCAAGCACCAAATCTTGATTATGTTTTGGGTGATTCAAGAAAGCTTCCTTTTGGCAACGAAACTTTTGAGGTTGTAGCAACCCGTTTAAGTCCCCACGATCTTGATGAGATGATGCGCGTTCTTAAGTCGGGGGGCTTAGCCCTCTGCATGAGAGTTGGCGAAACTGATGCCTTGGAACTACGCAAGATGTTTGGTCAAGCTGGTTTGGTAGAAAAAATGGGACGATACATTGCGAGAGCGGAACCGCATAGTAGACATATTGCAGAACAATGGAAAGAAACAGGATTTTTAGAAGTGAAAAGCACTGAGCATGAGTATGATATACATTTTGAAACAGTTGCTGATTTAGCAAAATATTTATCTAGAATACCAATTGTTCCAGAATTTGATATGGAAAATAATGAACATATGCAGACGTTACAAGAGTATGCAAAACAAAGTACTCACCAAGAAACGGGTGCAGTAATTTTACATAGACATAGAAATATTATTAAAGGTCTAAAGCAATAACCCAATGAACGCCGAGAGAGCTGCATCATTAAACGATTTTAAGCCAAGGTTGGTACCTGCTCTCCAAAGATCCCTGCGTGACGGTAACCAGCTTGCTATAGAGGATATTGGTTTTACCGACGTATGTTATCAAGAACCTCTTGGGTCTGGTGAGCATCCACACTCACGCTGGAATAGTGAGATTGATATATCCGGAAAGTTTACATCAGACATTCCTCTAGGAATTCCTATACTAAGTTCTAGCATGCCTGGAGTAACAAATTTTGAGATTGCCACAAAATTGGGAGAGTCCGGGGGTTTAGCAGTACTTCCGCGTGAGATGCCTCAGGAAGAACTTAAGGCTTTAGTACTAAGATTGAAAAATTACGAGATAAATAGCGAATGCCTTACAAAAGATAAACCTTGGTTTGCGGGTGCAATTGGGGTTTATCCACAGTCAGGGCCATCCGCGATGGAGAGGGCTGAATTAATGGTTATGTGGGGCATTCCGGCAATGTTTATTGAAACCCAACAAGCCAATTCAGCATTAGTAATGTCATTTTGCGAACAATTAAGACGGGAATTTCCTAATCTTCCAATAGTAACAGGGGTTTTTAATTCCGTTGATGGTGTAAGAAGAGCAATAGATGCAGGCACCAGCGCTGTCAAAGTTGGAATAGGTACAGGTGACGCTTGTTTGACAAGTGTTATGTCGGGAGTAACCAAAGGACAGGTTAATACTGTTATTGAGATTGCTGGTTATCTTGATGACCTTGCAACTATTCCTGTCATTATTGATGGTGGTACATCTACTCCTGGTGGCGCGGCCATTATGATGTCAATTTTAAAGGGACGAGGAGCAATTATGCTTGGTTCAAAAATAGCAGCCGTAGCTGAATCATCTTCAGTAAAGATTGAACACGAAACTAATGGAGGACGGGTTACGGAAGCGATTATCGAAGGAATGGGATCAGAAGCCATCGATGCTAAAAGAGGAGGACGGCAGGACCAAAGAATACTTGAAGGCACTGTAATTAGAAGAACAGTTAGCGGAACGTTCGACCAGCTGTTAAATAAATATGAAGGTGGGTTCAGAACTGCAATGTATGGATACCATGGCGCGAAAAATTGGACAGAGCTTGCCAACAGAGCAGTTATTGGTTTAAACAGTCCGTCAAATATTCTTGCAAGATTTCACCGAGATTGATAATTGCTGCAACTATTTTCCTAGCTTTTGCAAACCATACTCAAGAACTGCTGAGCGGACAATTTCCGCTTGATGCGCTAAATCGATGAACCCTTCGAGATCTTCTGGGGGATATAGCCTATATTGGTTTAATTTTTCAATTGGTTCAGAAATCTCCGGAACATTTTCTGCAACAAGAGCCGCCATATTATCAGAATTTTGAGTGTATTGTCCTGTCTTTAATATAGCAATAGTATTCCCTAGCCTCATGGCTCTTTTGGCATAGGTTCGCCAAGTCTCAGAATCGCCTTTCTCTATGCCCGCCTTTATCCTTTCTAAGGTTTGAGGCGTTCTTTCGTAGTGTTCGAGCAAATGCGAAGCTAACATGGCAGCCAAAGCTTCTCTTGTAGTAGGTAATGGGGATGTGGGTTCATATGGATTTCCCCACACGCATATACCGTCTACAAGAACGTAGAATTGCAGCCAATCTCTCTTATTGAGCGCGTCCACGGTGTAAGCGTCTAATTCCATTTTCGCTACGTTGAACTCCTTTTGCAGAGGTGCTGCTGTTTGGTCGACTTTCTCCTTTTCCCCTTCTTTTTTGCCACTTACAATAGCCCTGACATCAAAATCGGAAATACCCGGCTTATACTCACCACGAGCTGCGCTGCCTAATAAATACACTGATTGAAGCCGAGAGCCAAAGAGAGAGATACATATATCCGTAACTCCGGCAATAACCGGCTTTAATTCAGTTAGGATTAATTCGCGCGAAGCTGGCCTTTCAATGTGAATACTCATGCGGGCAGTTTATCAGAGAAGCATAAAAATATAAATTCTGGTACTTCGGACATTGTGCAAATTTTTAATATATACAGAGCTGTATGATAAAATTCGCACAATTACAGAAGGTACTTTATGATCGAACGCAAAGCAGACGATGAGGCCAATACAAAAGCTACCTTGGAAGCCATCCGAGGGATACCGCTTATTGTAGATGGGGACAACATTGGGGAGATTCTAAAAAATGCGATTGGCGAAATGGATGTCTCTTTACAGAACAATGATGTTCTCGTTATCGCACAAAAAATTATCTCTAAAGCGGAGGGAAGAACAGCTAACCTTTCAGGTTATATACCAAGTGAACAAGCTCTTGAAGTGAGCCGAACATCAGGAAAAGATCCCAGGCTGGTGCAACTGATAATCAACGAGAGTGAGGATGTGAGATGGGTAATGGAAGGGACTCCTGAATCTCCAGGCATAATTGTGGTTAAACACCGTCTTGGCCATGTATGTTCTGGCGCAGGAATCGATACATCAAACACTGGGCTTACGGATAAAGACGTTGTACTACTTCTACCCAAAGATCCAGACAGTAGTGCTAAAAAAATAGCTGATTATTTTGACGAAGTTTGTAATATAAAAATTGGAGTTGTGATTATCGATACACTGGGAGACCGTTATAGGGTTGGTTCAATAGGCAAAGCGATTGGAGTAGCCAATGTACCAGCGAGACTGGTCGAAAGCGGTTTGAGTGACTTGGATGGAAAACCTATACTTATTTCGGATGTAGCTTTTGCCGATAACTTAGCAGGATTGGCAATGGTTTTAATGGGAAACCCAAACGCAAGTTCTCCTGTTGTGCTAATACGCGGAGTTGGTTACCCCTTCACACCTAATGCGAAGATTCGGGATGTGTTTATTTAGTAAAGTGTAAAGTCCAAAAATTTAAAGACTAAGTTTGCATAGTCTTGTTTCTTGAAATTTCATCTGCCTTGGCTGCAATTTCTGAAACAATTGGTTGATACATTTTAAAAAGAGTTTCGGCATCGTCTTCAGGAATTCTTTCGTCATTGATGGTTCCCAAGTGCCGAACATTTCTCACGCTTCCGGTTGTCTCTCCTATTTTATACTCCAAGTACCACACGTCTTCCCTTATATTTATGCGGTTGCCACGTACTGTGAGATTTATTGTCCACCCTTCTTCTGCCGATTCTGGTTTCTGAAAATCTAGGTCTTCAATTACCGAAAGAGTTCGGGCCCTTTTTTGAGCAGCCGTCATCTTTTCAGTTGCTTCTTCTATGTCCGAATTTTGAGCCCTGATTTTAAAAGGTCTTGCAAGAAAAAATGTCTTGTCACGCCTGCTTGTTGCCACGATTAAGTCCGCCTGCGCTGTGTCAAAAGCATTACCCGCAAAATCTTTAGAGGCTGTAATTGCCTGCGCAACTTCTTTGCTCACTAATTGGGATTTATATCATCCCACAATTAAGATGTCAACGTTATAGGTTTTAATATGAGCGGGTCGCCCACAAAATCTGCGAACCTCGCTCAAAATCTATTTTAAGATTTTGAGCGGGTGAAGGGAATCGAACCCTCGTATCCAGTTTGGAAAACTGGTGTTCTACCATTTAACTACACCCGCACAATCCCTCATTTTATCAAAAAAAACACTTTCCTTGAAGTTTTATATTTTTTAAAGCTACAATAGACATATGGAAGGCATTCAGGGGCTGGGCGGTATTTTACTTGGTTTTAGCCTATTTCGTGCATTTAGCTTACCCGGTTCGGAAATAAACAAAAAGTTACCTAAATTAAAAATCTATATCTTCGAGCTGTTTCCAAGGTTTAAAATTAAGTTCGAAAAAAGAGTACTACACATTCATCACTGGATATTCTTAAGCGCAGTATTCGTACTTCTCATGGTCTCAACAAGTTTTACGCAACTCCTTATAGTTAAAAGCCTTTGTCTGGGGGGGATTATACAGGGTTTTACCTTTAAGGACCGTTTTACTATTATCCACAAACCACAAGAATCATAAACTGTCACCAAGAGCTAGCTCAGCTATCACAGGTAAGTGGTCGCTTATGGTTATTTTTGGGACAAAAACGGAAAGTTTTTGCACATTTCTAGACGTAAAAATATAGTCTATAAGGTAGGTAACAGGTGAAATTTTATGAATTTTCAAATTTGTCGTTCCTAAAACTCCGGAATCCAGAAGAAGGTTGTTGGAAACTTTATTAATTAAACCGATAGTTTTACTTTGAATAACATTATTCGAGTCGCAACCCAGCACAAATGTTTCGCTATCTAAACCGGATAAATAATCGGCAACTTTTTCGGCTTGCGAAAGCGTAACCGCAGTATCCGCAGGCGGTGCAGTCCAGGTACCGTGCCAGCTCATAACGTGGACAATTTTTCCGTTAATTTCGCATGTTGCGTCAAGTAAATTTCTGGGTATCTGCGGAAAATAATCATCGTCATCGGATCTTGCAAGTGGAATACTTTCTTGTGCCTTCAGACGTAAAATATTTGAACTTTTTATTGGATGTTTGGAAAAAACGGCATTCCCAAAACTGCCCTCTCCGTCGGAAATTGTATAATCGATACTTCGCACTCCCTCCATTAACAAAGACTTTTTTAGAATTTCAAACAAGTCAGAAGATTTGTCTTCCATACTGTTCATTACTCCGCTTGTGACTTCCTGCATAGAAATAAAGTCCGGATTCTCTCGTTTTATAAAATCTACAAGCGCACTCAGGTATTTACCTTTATAGATATTTATCTGAATAAATTTGAAAGCGATATTCCCCATAACCAAAAAGCCGGAAAGCTAAGTCATTGTATCAAAATATATATGGATCAATATCTGCTAAAATAACCCATATCGTAAAACTTGTATGCAAAACGTAGTAACTTATAAATTTACCGAAGAAGGATACGAAAATCTCAAGAAAGAAAAGGCAAGGCTAATTGCTCGCCGTCCTCAGGTCGTAATTAACCTTTCAAACGCACGCGAGCAGGGTGATCTTTCGGAAAATGCCGGTTATCATGCGGCAAAAGACGAGTTGTCTCAAATAGACGGTAGAGTACGGGAACTCGACGTGCTTTTAAGGCTCGGAAAAATTGTCGAGGCAAACCAGTTAAGCACGGTTACTTTTGGTAGCAAAGTAACCGTAACGGACGGAAACACTCAAAATGTATTTACAATAGTTAATGCGCTCGAGGCAGATCCTAACTTGGGAAAAATGTCCGACGAATCTCCGATTGGCTCTGCTCTGTTGGGTAAAAAAGTAGGCGATTCAGTGGATGTTTCCGTCCCCAGCGGCAAAGTTCTTTACAAAATAATAAGTATCAGCAAATAAGACAACTGGACAAGTAAAAGTAATTCCGCGTAGTATTATTAAAAGGAGGCAAAAATGACGAAAAAGAAAAACCATATAGCAAGAACTGTTGCAGAGATTGCGGGGGTTGCGCTAGCGGGAGTGGCTGTTGCAGGTGCCGTACTGGCGAATAAGAAGAAAAAAGTCACAAAGATTAAAACTTCGGGCAAAAAATCTAAAAAGCGCTAGTTTTCTATAGGGCTTGACAAACTCACGGTTATTTTACTAAAATTGCACCATAACTGTCGGTGAAACCGGCGGTTTTTTTAAAGGGAAAATGGCCAAGGAAAAACACGAACTTAGTCTGCCGGACCCGATTACACTGGAAGATCCGTCCTATGCTTCAATCGGTATTAAACATTGGTTTAGTGCACAGCACAGTCTCGGTTTAAAAGGGCATTCAAAAAGAAACGTCTCTGTATCCAGAAGAACGGAAGATCAGGGAACTGTAATAGAAAAAATCATGCTAGCCCGCGAAGGACAAGAACCCCAGGTAGTAGATGAACAACTTAGTAATTGGTTGGAGGAAATGGCAACCAAGGGCCATTTCATGACCCAAGAGCACACAGAAGAACTGGCAGGTGCGGGAAAATGGTTTGCTTCAGAAGGAACAGACCCTGAGGAGTATCCGGAATCTGCGTCTGGATATGCTGAAGATTTAAACTTTGAAGCGCGGCAGGTAATTTCTATAGAGGATCTAGCAGACGGGATAACAATTAAAACATTAGAAGATTTGATGGAAGAAGAGCCTGTACTTTTTGAGCGAGACAGTAAATTATTTCACGAAAACACGGATGACGCATTTGAAGCGGAAGTCACAACCGATCCCGAAGATGACCCATTTGTACACGCACAACTTCTAAGAGAAGGCGGCAACCTTGATCCTTTGAAATGGGAACCTAGAGGTCCAGCCCCTGAATGCCTGGTTGGAACAAATGGATATTCGGATCAGTCAAAATCAATCCTCGAAGAAGATTATTCCCAGGAATCACGCCCCTAGTTAAACCTTTTACTTCAGGAAAAAAGTTTCAACAAGAAAAAATAAACCGATTAGCCCGATCGAAGCATTAGTAAATATAACTAAAAGCCAGATTAAAAGCGGCAAACTAACTTTTTTTAAACCCATAGAATAAAAAATTAAAGCAGAAACAATAAATCCCACTAATGAAAGCGCACCTTTACCAATCCAGTGGTGATAAAATTTTGAAGCGAGCCAATTCTTAAGTATAGGGTTAAGTTCTGCGTATATTGTTAAAAGAACCACAATCCCAACTGCCATTATGGCCGAAAGTACAATACTTTTTATCAGAACATCTGTGTTTTTCATAATTACTTACCTACCGCTCCCGAAATAACCATACCGAAAATCGTAACCAAAAGCGCAACAGAAACGGTAGTAAAGCAAAGAGCCAAGGTAGCAAAAGAAAGTTTTTTGTCTCTTGTCAAACCATCCCCCGCGAAAAAGGTGATTACAAACAATGTTAATGACAAAAATGGCAAAAACAAAAATATATGTTCTTTTGTTTCCATTAACACTTTATGTACCCAAAAATAATCACCTTTTAAAATAACAGGTTTAACAGCTTTGCCGTAGTATGTAACGTAGTAATAACCGCCTGAAATCCAGGAAAAAACGAATGATAAAAATGCAAAAAAAGACATCCTTTTCAAAAAACCAAAGCTTACGTTTTTTTTGAAAAAAGAAAGCAAATAAGCAGTTAAAAAAACGATACCGAGTATGCCAAGAAAAATGTGTGAAACCAAAATAAAGATCAACAGGTTATTCATTTGTTTTAATTACTCTAGAACGGATAAATTCTAAGGAAAAATATGTTAATAATACAAAAACAAGGTAAAAGCCCATAAGAACAAAATAAGAAAATTCTGCCCGTCTCCAAATCCCAAAAATCATCGCTGCATACCACGAAGCGGTAGATATTGCACTTCCTACTTTCAGGTTAATTAGCCGGAAGTTCATGAGAAAAGCAACAGAAAGCAGTATTAAAATTATTGTCATCTTTGCCATAAACTTTGGACCGTAGAAAGTTTCCGGTCCCATTAGTCTTAGCCTCCATAAAACCAAAAGTCCAAAGCCGGAAAACGTTAAGATTACCAAGCCAAATCGCAAAATAGCGACAAAAATTCTTAAAATCTCGTGTTCAAAAATATCTACTTTTCCGTCTTTGGCAAAATAAATAGAAAATATTTCTAAAAAAGTTGCGGCACCGACCCCAAGGACCGTCCCTATAATATGAAGAATTCGAAGAAAAGTACTCCAATCCATCTATCTTTTCACAATATATACCACCAGAATAAAAAACTGCAAATAGAAAGTGAAAGTCCGAATGTTTAATACTTTTGATTTATCCCGTTTGAAAGTATATTGTTATTTATGTCATGTGAAGAGGAGGTGATGTTGATGGACAATAAAGAAAGTAATTCTACAAATAAAAAAAGCGCAAACCAGATCGAATCGGTTCTTGAAGACCTATTCAAAAAACTACCGCCATTACCGCCAAATGCAGTTAACGGTCTTGTTTCGGTTACGCCTTGGATCGCCTTGATTTTTGGACTTCTTGGTGTAATTGGTGCCATTTCCGCATTCGGTGCGCTTTCCTTTTTAGCACCTTTTGCAGTAATGGGCGGGGCAAAAAACTATGGACTTGGTCTGGTTTCAACAATTGGGTGGGGGATTTCCAGTGTAATGATGCTGCTTGCATTTCCGGGTCTTAAAGCGGGCAAAACGGGCGGCTGGAATCTTCTTTTCTGGAGTGAGCTGGTAAGTGCAATAGCCTCGGTAATTTCAATTTCTATTGGAGGCATCATAGGGGTTGCAATAGCTCTTTATCTGCTTTTCCAGATAAAGAATAAGTATAAATAAGGATAGAAATTTTTAAAAACCAGTCGAATCAAGTTTGACTGGTTTTTTGTCGGCGATATCGGATATTTATCCCTAAAAAGGTCTGGGTTTTATCTTCTTAGAATCAATGGAAACTTCGATTCAGGGTTTTCTTTGCGGCTGTGAATTGAATAAATTTATGTTGAAGTTTCGGGCTTTTTGCTTAATAATCTGGTACACCCGCCCTTTTGTTGCCCGCTCCACTATACTTCTTCCAGTTGTCCACTTTGTATTGACGCTTATCTTTTTCATTGTAAATTAATCATACAACAAATCATCTAACATGCATCAGCCACCCACAATAAATTCGGATGTAAGTTGAAAACAAAATAAAGATGGATTTGACATACGCACGATTACTAGCTAATATGCTCCAACTTATGCCTGTTGAAGTAAAATTTCTGGATCCGGAACTTGCGGAAAGATATTCTGATTCCGAAAGAACTACTGTGAGAAAACAGCAAAAGTTTTTTCTGCATGGAGATACAACCATGGAGGTTAAAGTAGTTGGTAAAAAAGCAACAATTATACTGGATAGCGGATTTGCATTAAGCGCAACAGCGCCAGAAATCCCTATTCTTAAAAACGTTTACGGAAGCAATCTTTCGGTCGAAGCCGGAGATGAAGACCATGCTTTGCAGATGCAAATTGATTTTCAAAAGGGTTTTAACGCCAATGTTATATTTAATAATAGAGTAATAGCCAATCTCCACTTTACATAGATCTTTACAGCCCTAAACGTAAATTGTCGGGGAGAGAGGACTCGAACCTCCGGCCTCTGCGTCCCAAACGCAGCGCTCTAGCCAACTGAGCTACTCCCCGCCTTCGCCAAGGCTTCGGCAGGGCAAGCCCGCCGCCAACACATTCTATCAAATGAAGTTATTTATTATCTACGCCTATTGCCTGAGAAATATTACTGTAACCGTCTTTTTGAAGTAAACTAACTAATCCCATATTAATATCACTGATTAACTGTGGCCCCACAAAAATCATGCCCGTAATAAGTTGGACAAGTGAAGCTCCGGCCTTTATTTTTTTATAGGCGTCTTCTGCACTAAACACGCCGCCTAAGCCGATAATTAAATATTTACCCTTAGTCTTTTTGTAAATGTATGAAATTGCATCGTTACTAAGTTCCTCAACAACCTTTCCGCTAATTCCGCCGTGTTCAGGAAGACCCTTATCAACTATCTTTTTGTTATTTCTATTTTCAGTCAGATTGGTACAGATAAATCCGTCAATCCTGTGTTTTTCAACTACTTTAAGAATGTCTTCCAACTGTTTTTTTGCAAGGTCCGGCGAAAGCTTGAGAAAAATAGGTTTTGTAGTCGGAATCTTGTCAATTTGCGACAAAAGCTTGTCCAGCCTTCCGGGTTCTGTAAATGGCTGGCCACCATAAGCATTCGGGCAACTGATATTAATCGTAAAATAGTCGCCGATACTCGTAAATTCGGAAAAAGCCTTTACGTAATCTTCGATTCCGGCCTTATCGGAAACAGTCTTGATACTGTTAGTTTTGGCAATATTTGTTCCAAGTGGAAAATTGAACTTTTTACCTTTTAGCCTTTTTGCTATTTTCACGGATCCTTCATTTGTTAGTCCGTACCAAACAACCAATCCTTTTGACTTCTTAAGTCTCCAGAGCCTGGGTTTAGGGTTTCCCTCGCACGGATCTCCCGTAATGGAACCTACTTCGCAAAATCCAAAACCAACATTTGGCAGAATGTCAGTCAGCCGCGCGTTTTTATCAAATCCTGCAGCCAGGCCTATCGGGTTTTCAAACTTAATTCCCAATATTTCCTGTTCTAACTTTTTGTTTGAATAGTAAAAAAGTAATCTGACCTTAAGTCTGGTTACCCGGAATTTCCCGAGAAACTCCCCAAAACCGCATATCCTGTCGTGAACGGATTCCGGATCAAAATTAAAGAAAACTGGCTTAAAAAGAAGTTGGTAAACAAAACGGGAAATATTATTTCTCGCAGCAATAATCGCATCTTTCATAATATTAATGGCGCAGCTGAGAAACCCAAACGCAGTATACTCTCTGTACCTCAAACTCAGTGAACTAGCTTCCGGATAACTCCCCGAAAAACTATCTGCTTAAATATATTCCGGTCTGTTTTGAAGTTCTTCTGACTTTATCTTCATATATTTTTATTGATATTTCTTCTTCTTTTCTCTCGGATTCCGGCATAAATTCTCTTCCTTTCGGATGAATATTCAATCTCGAAGGCCTCGGGCACCCCTCGCAATCTCCGGTTTCGTCCCGATATTTATTTCTATAAATAGGATTGCAATAGCCCTTCCCTCCGGTTTCTTCAACAACTTCCGGGTTTAAACAAAGATTTGGATTTTGAAAAGCAAGTCTTTCTGACATAATTATTAAATAATATATTTGTTAATTGAGCTTATCTCTGATTTATACTAAATTTTCCAATATATTCCCGTTTCCCGTGCCTTTTCCCTTACACCGTCAGCTCTTATTTTAATAAGAGCTAAATCTGCGGCCTTTTCTGCAGTTGTTCTGGGATCTGCTCTGGGTTTATTGAAATTTGTCAATTTGGGACAACCGGTGCAGCCATTTTCTAAAATTGAATCGAAACGGGGACTCGGACAAGTTGCCCTGCCGGCCGATTCCCTTACTACAAACTCATTAATACATTTTCGCTCTGTCATAAATATTTTTTAATAATTTATTTCCTCAAATAAACCCTGCCGTTTTCATGCAAATTAGCATTGAACCTGACAGGGTAACGTGTGAATTTTCCTACAAATTAAGAAAAGAGGCAAGTTTACAACAAATACCAATGCGGGGTCTATCTCATGAGTTCTTCACTTCGCTCAGAAACGAACCTGTTTCACGGTGCGATCAACTTTGGACATTACAATAAATAGCTGATCAAACGGTCAACCATTTTTTGTAAGTGACCCAGGTGGGATTCGAACCCACGACCAATTGCTTAAGAGGCAACTGCTCTACCACTGAGCTACTGGGCCAAGTGTGCCGAGGGAGGGACTCGAACCCTCACAACCTTGCGGTTACAAGATTTTAAGTCTTGCGTGTCTGCCAATTCCACCACCCCGGCTTGTCAGAATTTACTATATTATATCGCTTTGTATGTACAAAGCTTACAGCTTTCGTAATTCTTCATCTTCAATAACTTCGTTTTGATCATTCTTAGAATGAACTATTTTAGCTGAAAAAACATTTACTATCCATGCTTGATTTTACAAAAATAGATTTGTAGAATGCTTTTTAATATGTTGTTAGATGACGTTGTCGAAAATTTACATGACGATAATATCGCCGAACCTACGGACGAAGACTTAAAGGCAGATGTTGTTCCGAATGATTTGGTTGAAGTAAGCGGTTCCGGCGTCAATACAATTTCCGGCGTTAGTGAAGTTCACGATATCCTTGACGGGGAAGATCTGTTTAAAGAACCTGTTGACTCTTTAGGCGCAACTAGCGGGGACGATGCCCTTGCGGAAGGCGAACCTGTTGATATTGACGATGCACTCAAAGAGGTTGGTTTAAAAAATAACGATTAAGCTTTACAAAAATCGCAAGATGTGTAATTATCTCCGTTTGGTTTTATAATACATTTTCTATGGCTGCAGAAAGACACCCAATTCAAAATTTGCCGGATAATGGGCTTGCGGCTTCAGGTCTGCCTGCAAAAAATCTCAAAGAGCTTATGAAGAGCGTTGTGGTATCTGCAGAAGCCGGAGAGAGAAGAGATTTGTCTCAGGATCTGCGGGGTATGTTGGCATTCCTTGGAGTAGGACTAAAAGCTGAATTTTTCGATAAACCTGATTCTTCAGTACCCCTTATTATTGCCCCCAATCACCACGCGCGGCGCGCTCTCTTTTCTACCATGGAATCAATGGCAATAGTCGCAATTTCTACCGTCAGCGCAGAAGATCTTGACTTAATAGACAATCACACGGCCTGGGTAATCAGAAAATTAGATGTGCACAGGTTTGGTCCCGGAATTCTGGCAAGAAAAGTTCAAAATGCGACTATTGTCACGATGGGTTCTATTCCGGTAGTAGTAGACCGAAAGCTTAAAATGAGGGGGTTCATTCCAAAATTCAAAGAAACTCTTGCAAATAAAAGCGCGCTTGCTCAATTAATTGCTGCAAATGTTACAGACGGAAATAATATTGGTTTTTTCCCTGAACAGAAGCCATCGCACGAACTGCAACCATGCCATCCAAATTTTGCTCGCTTCTTGGATGGTTTTAAATTTGTTGCCGACAAATTTCAGATTCTGCCTCTTGCAATTCACTACGAAGATAAATCTACTGCCCGGGCAAATTTTGGACCTGTTATTACAATGGACAGACAAAGCCCAAGTGATGAAGCGGCACTTTTGACTATGAAGCGCATAGCACGAGGCTTACCATCTCATCTCAGAGGTGTCTACAGGTAAACAGGAATATTTAACCGAACATATTATGTTAAAATTACAGGTGCAATTGCGCCTGTAGCTCAATGGATAGAGCACTGGTCTTCGGAACCAGGGGTTGGGGGTTCGAGTCCCTCCAGGCGCACAGATCTATGGACTTTTTGCGATTTTCTTAGAGTTTTCCAATCACTGTTTTTTTTGGATATAATCTGCATACATGAATAAGTTAACCTCAATAAACCCCACAAACTATGAAGTCATTGGTGAAGTTGATTTCACATCCGAAACACAAGTAGTGGAATTTGTAAAAAAGGCAAGCTTTGCAAAAACAGGATGGAAGAAGTTAGGATTGGGGAAAAGAACCGAGTTATTGAGAAAAGTAGTTGATAAATTAACGGAGAAAAAAGAAGAATTAGCACGACTGGCAACCAGGGAGATGGGGATGCCAATTAGTCAGAGTAAAGCGGATGTGAATGATGCAATTGATTATTTTACTTGGTATCTTGTTAATGCCCCAAAATACCTCTCCCCAGAAGTTGTTTTCGAAGATGACAAAATAATCCATACAGTTTTCTACGAACCATTTGGAGTCGTGGCAGTTATCACTCCTTGGAATTTTCCTCTTTCAAATTTTGTTTGGGGTGCTGCGCAAAACTTAATTGCTGGAAATGTTGTCATCTATAAAACTTCAGAAGAATGTCCACTTTTTGGCAAGTTGCTTGAAGAAACAATTAATAGCGCCAGTTTGCCAAATGGGATATTTTCTGAAGTATATGGTGATGGAACATTGGGCGATTTTCTTGTACACCAAGACATAAACCTAATTAGTTTCACTGGGAGCACGAAAGTAGGGAAACACCTTTATCAAGTTGCTGGTGAGAAATTTATTAAGGCTGTTATGGAACTAGGAGGCTCTGCTCCTGGCATTGTATTCCCAGATGCCGATTTAGATACAGTAATTGAAGTAATCTATGGAAATAGATTTACAAATTGTGGCCAGATGTGTGACGCACTCAAAAGACTTATTGTGCATGAGGATATATTCGATGAAGTTATAGAAAGAATGAGGAAAAAAGTTGAATCTGTAAAGGTTGGTAATCCCGAAGATGAAAATACTGATATTGGGCCTCTTGTGGCAAAAAGGCAGTTGGAATTATTAGAAGAACAAATTAAAGATGCAACAGATAGGGGTGCAAAAATAATAATAGGAGGAAAAAGACCTGGTAATTTTAAAGGGGCGTTTTATGAACCAACTATCCTTACTAAGGTGACGAAAGACATGAAAGTTTGGCAAGAAGAAGTATTTGGCCCAGTCTTACCAATTATTACTTTTCGTACCGATGAAGAGGCGGTAAAAATGGCAAATGGCACGAAGTATGGCTTAGGTTCATATATTTATACAAAAGATAAAGAAAAAGCTTTAAAAATTGCATCCCAGATTGAGGCTGGAATGGTAAGTATTAATACAGCAAGCTATATTCAGCCATGCAGTCCATTTGGAGGGTATAAAGACTCTGGTATGGGACGAGAACATGGTAAGTTTGGTTTCTCTGAGCTTACACAAGTCAAAGTTGTCGCAGTAGAAAAATAGCTTAAGAGTACTGGGGAACTTGAATTTGGTATTGCTGAAATGTCTGATATACTCTGCTAAAATAGGCTTCAAAGGTGTTCCATTCTAGAGAGACTTGGCGCACAAATTACAATCTCATTTCCGAATGGGGAGGGACGAGAAGTTTACCCTGAACGAGTTTGCAATGGGTAAAAACGAAGTGAAGGGAGTCCCTCCAGGCGCACTAAAAAGATTCCCATGAAACTTCTCTCTTTTAAAAACAAGCGGGAAATATACCGGATTCACTTATCGCACACGCTGCACAATGTGGCACTTTCCGTCGTTAGTGTTTATATCCCGATCTTCCTGCTAACACTTGGGTTTTCGCTAACAAAAACTATTGCATTTTTCGCAACCTATCATGTTGCCGGATTATTATTTACCCTAATGGTCTGTCCATATCTGGTAAGAAGATGGGGACTGGTACGCTTGCTTAAACTTTATTATCCCATCGAAATTTGTTTTTTCGTTTTGCTAAATTTTTTGCCGACAATGCCTTCTCTTTTCTGGATTATTGCATCAGTTGGTGGACTGGCCACTTTTTCTTATTGGGTTCCAATGAATATTCTTCTTATCAAACACGCAGAAGCGGAAAATATGGGAAGTGATCTAGCCAATTTTTTTGCGCTCCCCAAAGTGTTTGGCATTTTAGGCCCGCTAATAAGCGCGGCTCTTATCCCTCTCGTCGGGTTTTGGCCAATATTTGCTCTTGTTATGATTGGTCTGATTTTATCGTACCTGCCACTTGCATCCATCAAAAATAGTGAAATAACAACCTCGTTTAATTTTCGAATAACACGCGCCTGGAAAAAGATCCGCGAGCGAAAATTACTTTTTGAGTTAGAAGGATTTGATAACATCATTGAAGAATCAGAATGGTTTTGGGGGATTTTCGCATTTCTTCTTATCGGTACACTTCACGCCCCCGGTATCATAGGAAGTCTTGAGGCATTCGGTGGCGCCGTATTTACGGTGATAGTTGGTAAATACGCCAACAAAAGCGCCAAAATGTTAATCCCCTTAGCATCTGCCGGCCTGATAACGGTTTGGGTAATACGTATATTTATAGAAAGCGCATTGAGCGCATACATGATTACCACTGTTGCATCGTTTGTCATGACGCTTTTCCTGGTGTCATATTTCAGCATGATTTACAAGGTAGTGAAAAATCAAAAGGAAGAAGAATTTCTGCTTTTGCGCGAAATACCAACAGTTTTGGGCCGAATGATCGTTTTTAGTACTATCCTGCTAACTGCAGGCAATCCCAGGTTCTTTTTTATACTCCCTATTGCAACAACGTTTGTTCTTCTTGCGGTTTTTTGGTCAAAAAAGAAAAAGCTCGCGGCTTGAATTTAAAAAAAGGGGGACTAGAGTCACAAACTAGTCCAGGGCCGGGTGAGAAATTGTTATCCCAAAACTATTAAATCCGAAGTCCAGTAGCTCTTTCATTTCACCTCTCCTGTCATCGCTTCCAAGAATAACTCCTAAGAGCCTTTTGCCGTCATTCTCCGCGTAGGTAACAAGGCAAAGTCCTGCTTCCCACGTAAACCCCGGTTTAATTCCGCGAACACCGGGGTAAGTAGTTAATAAATTTGTATCATTGTACAAATCGAAACTTTTATGACCGGAGTTTGCATCAATAAATATTTGTTCAGATGAAGAGATTTTCCTGAAGTTTGGATAATTTTCCCACAAATAATGCGAGATAGTTGCCATGTCAAAGGCCGTAGTAAATTGTTCTTTCCCGTCCTCATCAAGCCCGGAAGCATTAACAAATTTAGAATCAACCAAGCCCAGTTCGGCAACTTTTTGGTTCATTCTGCCAACAAATGCATCCTCGCTACCGGAAACACCCTCGGCAATTGTAACAGCCGCATCGTTTCCTGATACCAAAATTAATCCGTAAAGTAACTTCTTTAAGCCTAATTTCTCACCCTGAGTAAGACCCATACTGTTTTCGCCTACATTGGCCGCTTTCCCGCTCACCGTAAAAACATCATCAAGCTCCGAATTTTCCAAAGCAACCAATGCCGTCATTATTTTTATGGTAGATGCAGCCGGCAGTCGCATATTGGGCTCTTTTGCAAAAATTACTTTTTGCGAATCAAAGTCTACAAGAATCGCTGATTTGGCACTCAAATTAAGGCCGGCTGCGCCGGAGGAAGGGGAAACTTGCTTTGGGAACCATTCATTTGCCAAAAACTTTTTTTCCGTAGCCGAACCGAATACTTTGGGTACCGGAGAGTCGAAAAATTCCTTACTTGTATTTGACCTTAAAAAAAAGAAGCCTCCCGCGATTGCAACAACAAGCAGAAGGACAGAAAATATTCTGCCCATTAAAACTATTCTAGCAACAAGTCCAATCTTAAACCAATGCCCTAAAAAGACGGAATAATTGACGCAAGTATTGACAATTAATATCAATTAATCTAATTTTCCTTAAATGGAGAAAAAACAACCTTTCACGATAAAACAAATTTCCAAACCATTCAAATTTCTTCTTTTGGCAATTGTCGCACTAAACGTATATTTTGCTTCATGGAATGTTTTACATGGCAATTTGTATTTTCACACGGACATAGCACGGGATTTTTTACTGCTTCAGGACCTGATTGAAAAGAAAATTGTTCTGATAGGGGAAAGGGCCGGTGTTTACGGTGTTTTTCACGGACCTCTATGGCTGTATATCAACGCTCCGGCATTTATTATTGGCCATGGTAATCCGGTAGTAGTTGCATGGTTTTGGGTACTGCTTACAATTGTTTTTCTTTTCGTATCATATAAAATAGCAAAACACATATTTTCCCCATCCGTTGCGCTGATTTTCGTTGTCCTTTTGTCATCCCTCGTTATAACTTCTTCGGCACAGTATACCCATCCGCAGGGCGCTTTTTTCATAATGCCAGTTGTATTTTTTACTCTTTGGCGGTATGTCAAAACAAATAAAATTATATTTTTAGCTGCTCACGTCCTGCTTGCGGGCTTGCTTATTCAGTTCGAAATGGCAGCAGGCGTTCCTTTCGTGATCCTGTCGTTTATTTATGTATCAGTATTTTGCGCAAGAAGAAAAACTCCACTGCACTTATTAGCATATTTATTGGTCCTTATCCCTCTTTTAACTTTTATCCTGTTCGACTTAAGACACGATTTTTTTCAGCTTAAAAACTTTATTGCCTACTTAGGCGAAAAACCCGGCAATAGCTTCGATCTTATAACGTTTATCGTAAAAAGGATTGATTATTTCTTGACCTTGGGGGCACCCTTTGTTCTCAATAGGGAAAGCAGTTTGCAAAACAAGCTCTATGTACTATTTTTTATATTTTTTGTAATTACGTTAATCAAAAACAACACCAACCGGCTCTTTTATTTAACTTCCTTTTACTTTATCTTCGGGTATTTCCTGCTTACCTTGACAAACAAAGGCAATCTTCAGGGTCACCAGTTTTTACCCTTTGTACCCATTGTATTTTTGGCATTTGCAAGTATTTACGAAACTAAATTTAAAAATCAGTTTCTGGTTATTTTGTCTATGATACTTATTACAAATTTTGTTCTTGCCCAAAACTTTATCACAGAATCCAGGGCTCATATTTATAATAACAGAGATTCCTGGGCAAGGTTAAACGAAATTGCCAACTATGTTGTCAGCGGGCCGGAAAAAGAACTGGGATATTTTACCTATGCTCCGGACGCTTACGCTTACCAGATTAAATACGCAATGCTGTACGCATCCAAAAAACATCCGGAAAAAAACATTGTTTCTTTCCAAAAAAAACCGATCACCTACCTTATCGCAGAACCGCCCCCACTGCTTGAACCTTGGCTTTCCGAAGACTGGTGGATAAAAGAAAAGATAAAAATAGCAAATAATCCGGAAGAGGTTAAAGAATACGTAAACAAGTACAAAGTAAAAAAGTATTTTTTAAGTGACGAAGACATTAAAATCCCTTTTGACCCGACAGCAGACACCGGAATCAGCTTTAGATAATCTCTATTCACCGCAAAACTCTTAAATATTACAAACCCTATTAAATCCCTACTTCCACCAGGGCATTTTGTAATTGGGGTTCGAAAACATATTAGCTGCCATTAAAGACAAAACTAAACCTCCAACCAAAAACGCTGCTATACCCTGAGGAAAAGAGGGCAACTGTAAATTGCCAGTCACAAGACTCAGCACTAAAACAGACACTGATAAATTTAAAAATCCCCAACCAACGTTCAATACCGCGGAAGAATCTTTACCAAATGGAGTCATGTGTTTATTCCCAATTACTCCGGAAATTAAATGAGGCAAAGAATTGAACGCAAACATTCCGCTCAGAAAATACCAGACCAGATCAATTGAAAAAGTCAAAGTTTTTCACCTCCAATCTAACTTAAGAGTAGTGTGAAAAAACTATTAATGTCAATATATTGAGATTTAAGCGGCAATATTACCGTACCGCGCAATAAGACCAGCTCGTTTCGAATTTACAAGGAAAACATCCGGTGGACCCATCCTATTCTCATAGTTCCTGTTCGTATTAGAAGCAACCCTTTGGCCTTTTTCAGCTATACCAAAACCCAAGTTGGCACAGTCCCCGCATCCCGGCTCAAGAATCTGAACCCCAGCTTCTAACAGAAATTTTATGTAACCCCTCTTTTCCGCTTCTTTTCTTTCGGTTAATGCATTCAGCTGTAGGTATGTAGGTATTTTTACTTTTCCTCCGTCCAGCCCTCTAAGAAAGGCCTCAATGTCTTTCATATTTCCACCAGTGCACGATCCGACGTAAACTACGTCAAACTCTTGCCCGTTTAATTCGAAAACAGGCACTCCTCTTCTTGGGCTTCCTGGCATTGCAATCATCTCAGGAACTATAGACAGATCAATATCAAATGACTTCTCGTAGGTTGCATCCTGGTCACTTCTGACAAAATGTCTTTCAACTTGGTCTCTGGATAATCCACGATTCTCCATTAAATACCGAATGGTTACTTCATTTGGTTCTACAAAACCGGCTATAGCACCAGCCTCAGCGACCATATTTGCGAGAACAAAATGATCATCAAAATCCATCGATTCCAATCCTTCCCCCTGATATATAAAAGCTTTTTCAACTGCTTCACCCTGAGGAATACCATATCTCGAAATGATATAAAGCATGACGTCTTTGCCGTAAATACCTTCATTAAGCTTTCCCGTAAATTTGAATCGCCAAGCTTCTGGCACATTTACCCTAACTGCGTTACTAACCCATGCACCTGCCATTTCTGTTGCCCCAACTCCAAAAGCAAAAGCTCCCAAAGCACCCTGAGATGGTGTATGCGAATCTGTTCCAACAATAACCTGGCCGGGAAGAGCTCTTTCTTTGGCAATTACGTTATGGCAAATACCAGCGTTTGCAGGAGGAAGTTCAATTCCTCTATCTTTTGCAAGTCTCCTTTGGGTTGCAAGAAGTTTCCCTACAAAACGTGCCTGCTCATCCCACTCTTCCTTCTTTTGTCCTTTCCTTTGTTCAAGAAGAGCAGTATGGTCTTCAAAGAATACAATACTACTGGAATCTGCTATTGGAAAATCTGGTCCAAATGCCTCCATGGCTGCTTTTTCTGCCACCGGAGTCATGATTTCATAAGAGTACCTTAAGTCTGATGAAATAAAACCTACATCTCCAGGTTTTACAGCTTCAGGTGCATTTCTATTAGTTACTTTCAGATGGTTCAAAATAATTTTTTCCACAGCATTCATGAGTCTCGGTTTCGTTTCAATCGGGGAAATACGGACTTCACCTTTTGCTTTTCTAACCAAAAATTGCAAAAGTCCGCCGCTTTTCACAATTGCTGCGCTAATTACGTCAGAATTTTTTAGGAGAGAATTTAGATCAATTGATTTATCAGATAGAAATGTTTCAAGCATTTCCGGGTCATCAATACAAATTAAATTAAGGTTGTCGCTATTTTTACGAAATATACTTTCGAAAGGAAAACCGGCAACGTATCGGATACCAGTCGCTTTCAGTGAAATTGGAGCATGCTCTCTTGCCGAACCTTCACCGAAAGAAGGACCCGCCACAATCATATCGAAACCTCCGTTTCTGATTTCACCAGGCTTAATGAAGCCCTTTTTCCAACCAGTTAAGCAATATTCGGCTAGATAATCATTATCAAGAGAAAGGCAATGTCTTGCTGGAATTATGGCATCGGTCGAGACACCCTTTGCTAACTCTGAGAGGGGAACATTTGTTAAGTTTTCACCGTCGAGCTGTCTTCGCACAAGCGCTGGATCTTCCGTTAAATACAAAATTCTCCCATGGAGCTTTAATTCTGCTTCGGGATTTGTTTTAAGTCTGTCTGGAGACATTTATTTTATTACTTCCGTAACCCTTGCGATTGCATAAACGCCAGCGGCTGCTTCTGTCCCAAAACCACTTTCGGCGACTGCCTTCGTCCATGGTAATCCATTACTCATTGAGCGCAGCGTAAGAGCACCCTTCGTACTGATATAGCCTGCTATAAATCCGGAAATCGCAGTCTTATCAAGTTCATCCTGAATATCACCGAAGTCTGCTTCCCAAATTCGGGCAAGTCCGTAAGCTGCGGAAAGTGTCTGTACAGCTGCGCCACCCCAACCAAACCTTTTTTCTCCACGCCTTGCAATTTCCAAATTTTTCCTCACTTGAGCTAGCACTCCAATCATGTATGCACTTACAAATAAAGTCTGTGCAATTTTATCGACATCTTCGGTAGAAATATCCGGTTTTAGATTAGATAAATCTAACTCTTCAAATCCACTTAGTTGTGAACTATTTGAATCAAATGGACTTTTTTCTAAAAACAAATGAGTTCCACTCTCATGAGTGTGCGAATCGGCAGAAACTTCGGAACTTGGATTAAATCCCGCAGAGAAACCGCCAACCATGGCAGCAGCGCTTAGAGTACGCGCACCAACAGATATATTATCTTTAATACGAGGCAATAGACCTTCTTTTCCGTTCATACAAGCAAAGATTATACCATATATATTATAGGATATAGTATAATACACAACTATGGGGGCAGAACGGCAAATTTCGGACATAAGAAATAGCTTAAAAGAAAGCGAGACCGTAACTTACAAAATTGTAAGACCTGATTCAGGCCCGTGGAAATTTACCGTTTCAACTGAAGAGGCGGAAGCCACTGTACCTGTGTTCGATATCAGAAACAACGAACATCACCTGGAAATTGGAAGAAGAATTGACGACTATCAGAGTTTCATTGCACACGGTGCGGGTGTTTACGGAATATCTGTAGCGCTTCGTGACCCGCGAATGAAATCTCATCCGGACAGGTCACAAGTTTTTAAGGACGCTAAGCCAGATCGAAGTGATTCAGATAAAATTCCGTTATTTGCGCCTCCTAAATACACACTTCCGTTTGTTGACATTGGTGTCATTCACCCTTCACAGAGAAAACATTTTACGAGGGACCAAATGGAGAAATCCTGGAGAATTGGCGTTTATCATATAATCCTGCCTATTTTGGATCCTCACCCTTCGGTTCACCCGTTATTAGTTACATATCCCGAAGATTGGGAAAAATCTAAAAAACCCCATGCACAACATTTGTCTGTTCCTACGTTTAGTCAGATTTGGTGGCACGACCCGGATTTTGAAGATATAAGTGACATTGCATATCTAGAAAACCCCTACGCAATAACGGCGATCTCTTCTTTTAACGACAAAGGGGAAATGCCCGCGTTTCAGCTTGAAGATGCAGGTAGTTACGTGGTTGCAAAAAGAAGACTTCCATTTGACTTCATTGCCAGGGATTCCCAAGGGGAACAAATTCCTATGAAAAGTTCTCATCCTCAAATAAGACCCGCATTTGCGTGGGAAAAACCTGGATGGTACGTCCACAGGCTGGGTTCAACAAGTGTTGAAGCAGTCGTTAGGCAGGGAATAAAGTCTGATTTGCCGATAATTCATCTCGAAGGAGCGACGTATGCATCAAGAGCCCACCCAAACGATTTTGATATTACTCCCATGGTATTTGAATTTATGCGGAAAATAGACGAAAATTATAGTAGTAGGCATCCACAAAAAGGTGCCTCGCTTTTGGTACGCAAAATAGGCGACAAAATCACGGACATTGTCAGGAAGGCTGTCTAAAATGACAATAGAACAAAAACCCGAAGTAATAAGAACCCCCGAAGTAATGATTCATGACTGGGACCACGAAGGCTCAGAAATTGTGCGGAATGCCAATTTTAGGATACTCGACACAACACTAAGGGACGGCAGGCAGAAACCTAAAATTAAACAGCCTTCAATTAAAGATCAAAAGGGGATCATTGACTTAAATGCAAAAGCAGGGATTGATGCCATAGATATTTGTATGCCTGGAACCAGGGGTAAATACTACAGAGAAGGCATTGAGTGTGCAAAGTACATCCACGAAACTTACCCGGATATTGACATTGTTGTACTCGCAAGAACCATTGAGGATGACGTGGTAGCCACGATGCAATTTTCTGAAGAGGCAGGCGTACCCCTTTCGGTAATCCTGTTTAGGGGAACCAGCGATTTAAGGCTTATTGCAGAGGATTGGAACGAAGACCAAATTGTCGAGGATATGTTCAGGTTTTCGACTAGGTTAAAAAATGCCGGACAAAAAGTTATTTGTGCTACGGAAGATACAACAAGGACCAGGCCGACTTTTTTGAAAAAAATCTTTGAAGCAGGTATTGAAGGAGGCGCCACCGAACTTTGTGTTGCAGATACTGTTGGCTATGCCGATCCAGTCGGGGTAAAGCTTCAAATGGAATGGATCAGGCGTGAAATAAACGGAGCAGCCAGTCTCCCTATTCATTTCCATGGTCATGACGACACCAGAAATTCTGTAGCAAATAGCATTGCAGCGATTAAAGCTGTTCCAGACGTAATAGTGCATGCAACATGGCTTGGAGTCGGTGAACGGGCGGGCAATACACCAATGGAAGGCCTTTTAAGCGATTTAGACAGAAGAAATATTGACAGGTACGACCTTGGCTACGCTGTCCCGGCAATTGAGCTAACATCTAAATCATTTAATGTTCCAATTCCAGCAAATCAACCGCTAGCAGGTGAAGTAGTTTTCACAAATATGTCCGGCATACATACTGCTGCAATTTACAAGGCGCTACAAATGGGAAGAAAAGATATTGCGGGAGTAGTTTATAGCGCAGTCTCGCCCTTCAGGGTGGGCAGGGAACACAAATTCAATATTGGAACACTAAGCGGAAAGTATAATGTAATAGCAACGTTAGACAGAATTAATAAAGAATATGGAACACAGATCGAATATTCCGACGAGCTTGCAAGAGAACTTTTGCGGCAGGCTAATATAAAAAACTCGGACCTCGATGATGAAGAAGTAATAAGGACCGCTAAGCCGTCGGGTGAAAACGGAAACGGCCACCTGGTAATGGAGTAATCTATTTAAAATGCCTGCCTATGCTCTTTAGAACAACACCCCAATCCCAGGGAACAATAGCAGCTCTCTGGCGACTGCAAAAGATTATTTTAAATACCCTTGATTTTAATGAAGTTGTTCAAAAAATTGTGGACAGCGTTCTTACTGAACTTGGAGACCTAAAACTTGGATACAGGATAGTAGTATTATCCCTTCTTGATGAAGAAAAAAAAGTCCTTAAGAGAATTTCAATTTCTCAAACAGAAGAAGCAAAAAAAGCCCTGGCAGTTACTCCGGTTCCTTTCCATGAAATAGATATTCCGATAACTGAACCTAACAATATTTGTGCAAAATCGGTAAGAGACGTGCAGGTTTTTACAACCCACGATTGGTTCGATATATTACAACCCGCCTATACAAGAGAAGAGGCTGCCCAGGTTCAAAAAGTAGTAGGTATTAAAACGAGTATGGTGTTTCCGGTTATATCTAAAGGTAAAGCAATTGGATTTTTAATCTTTAGCATGGTTAAAGATGAAAAAGAAGTCTCTGAGGCGGAAAGAGACCTTATTCAGGGGTTTACTGACGTCGTAGGGTTAGCCGTAGAAAACGCCAAACTTTATACATCCCTTTCGGAAACAGAAAAACAGCTGGAATCGGCAAACGAAAGGCTTAAGGAGCTTGATAAATTAAAAGATGACTTCGTCTCGGTTGCTTCTCACGAACTTCGCACCCCAATGACTGCGATTAAAAGTTATTTGTGGGTTGCCCTAAACCAGCATTACAAAGAACTTTCCCCCGACATGCAGAGGTATCTGAACCGTGCGTATATTTCCGTAGAACGCCTGATCAACATGGTTAACGATATGCTAAATATTTCCAGAATCGAGGGAGGGAGAATTGCCCTGAGGCTTGCCGAAACAGATTTGGTTGTACTTTCCCGTGAAGTCTACGATGAAATCCTTACAAAAGCCAACGAAAAAAACATCGACGTAGTAATAGTCCAGAAGAACGTTCCGAAGGTTCTTTGCGACAAAGACAAGATACATGAAGTACTTTTAAACCTGATTGGAAATTCACTTAAATTTACAAAGGCAGGTGGAACAATATCCGTGAACTTTACTGCTCAAGACCCCTATATAACAATTTCGGTTACCGACACCGGTGTCGGAATTTCCTCAGAAAACCTGGCCAAACTTTTTACCAAATTTGGACGTCTTGAAAATTCCTACGTTGCCATTGCCGAATCCGGCGGAACCGGTCTGGGCCTGTTTATTTCCAAGTCGCTGGTCGAACTTCACAAAGGTACAATCAAAGCATCAAGTCCCGGAACAGGTAAGGGCACAACATTTAGCTTTACATTGCCAATCGTTGGTTCACAAGTTGCGCAGGATTTAGCCAAAAGTGCCCCTAAAGAAACAGAAAATACTAAAGAGCTGGAAAAGACAAAACTATATTTAAATTGACAAATAGCCATAAAAACTAGTTAAATCATATTGATGGCAAAAAGGATTCTCCTTGTAGAAGACGACAAGTTCACGCGTGAACTGTATGAAGAATTTCTAAAAAGTTCCGGTTATGAACTCGATACCGCAATCGATGGCGAAGACGGACTCTCGAAAATAAAAATAGGAGGATACGATATCATTTTTCTTGATGTCATGATGCCTAAAATGGACGGGCTCGATGTGCTTCGTGCGTTAAAAAACGAACCGCCAAATGTCCAGAACGGGCCTATTGTCCTATTAACTAACCTTACGCACGACCCGGTTATAAATATGGCAAAAGATTTGGGTGTCAAAGATAATCTTGTAAAATCGGATATCACCCCGGGAGACCTTCTTGAGTACATCAAGAAAGCATTAGGAGAAGATACCAACCCCTTTAAGCAAGAGGAGCCACCTCAGCAGAATTGATTCCTGTTGCGACAGGGACCGTAAAAGCAAAAGAGCTCCCTTTCCCAAGTTCGGTATATTCCAAATAAGCCTCGCCCCCCATAATTTCCGTTAGCAATTTTGAATGGTAGAGACCGACACCATATTTACTGTCAATCTTTGGCGTCTTTTTAAAAAGTAACTGGACGTTTTCTTCGGCTATACCGCAACCACTGTCCGAAACACTTACTTTTAAAAATCCCTTTTTCTCTTCAATCGAAACCTTTATCACTCCTTTATCTGTATATTGAATTGCGTTTTGCAAATAATTATCCAATACAGCAGTCACAACCGACGGATCGGCATGGGCTTTCAAAAACCCCTGCTCCAAATTTTCAAACTCAATCTTTAAAGACTTTTCATCAGCAATTACCGCAAATTTTTTCATACCGTTTTGCACAAGTTCACTTAAATCGAAAACCTCTTTTTTTACTACCATCTTTATCAGCTGTTCGGATCCACCAACCAGATCTCGTATGTCTTTTAAAAGGATATCTAAATATTTTTCGTTTTGAGAAACGAGAAGAAGGGCATCATCCGTTGAAATTTCCGTATTTGTCGCTTTTTTGCTCAGTGCGATCAGGTTCAATATTTCCCTTTGTATTCGTGAACCGTAAATAGCAATAAGCTGGTCTCCAAGGCTTTCGGAATCCGAGCTTGCCGACATAGATTCCTCTATAATTATGGTTGCTCCAAAACAGGTCAGACTGTCTTTCAGGATCAAAATTGGTGAAAGGTATATATTTATATTTTTACCCTCGTAAGGGATGTTCCTGCCGACAAATCCCTGCTTTGATTTCAACACCTGCTGGCAAGAGCCGACAAGGTCAAAACCCGAAAGCCGCTTATGGAATTCATTTACCGTCCAGTCGCCTTCTACGCTCTTACCGAGTAACTTTTCCAGGATAGGATTTTTATAGATTATGTTTAAAACATCGTCACACATCGCATAACCAAGCAGCAGATTATTAATAGAAGCAACGATTCTTAACTTCTCTCTTTCCGTCTGCAGCCATCCACTACTCAGCTGATCGCGCGCACCCTCAAGGTCCTTTATTTTTGCTTCCAATATTTTTATATTGTCTGCCATACCTTATTCCACTATAACTTTATATTCGCCTATGGAAAACCCCATGCACTTAATTTTAATAAATAGATAATAAGTGAGGAATAAACAGTATAAGACCTATTACAAAAACAATAATGGATACCAAAAGAACAATTCCGGCCGAAAGATCTTTTACTATTTTTGCTTTAGGGTCGTAAGTTGTAAACGAAATATCAACAAGATGCTCAACAACAGTATTTATAAGTTCTGCTGATAAAACCAGACAAATAGAAACTAGGAGCACAAGCCATTCAATACGGCTGAAATTAACAACAAAAGCAAGCAGTAGGGCTAAAACCCCGATTACAAACTGGATCCTAAAATTACTTTGGGTTTTAAAAGCAATAATAATTCCGGAAATTGCATAACCAATACTCTTAATTTCATTTTTAACGATTTTTTCCACAGTTTTATATTAACAGAAATATTAATACTCATTATAATTAAAGGGTGATAACAATAAAAAGTATTCTAAGAGGTGCTTTCACAAAAAAAGAAGTTAGCTCCCTAATCTTTGTTGAAGTAATATTAGGAATAGTAACAAGCGCAACTTCATTATTTTTATACATATACATTACGAATGCCGTTCTCGCGAGGCAAGCAAGCCAGATCGATAACGCTTTTTTTAACCTGATATATTCAATGCGTAGGGAAAATATAACCGCAGTTATGCTTTTTCTTAGTTATTTAGGAAGCGAAGTAATAATTTTTACATCTGTCATAATTGTGATTTTTTTAACAATTAGAAAACATAGAAGGGAAACGGTTATTTTTGCAATCATGCTCTTGATGGGAGTTGCAGCAACCACCACTTTAAAGTTACTTTACAAAGTTCCAAGACCGGGTATTTTTGCGCTGACAACGGAAAGTTCTTACAGCTATCCTTCCGGTCACGCATTAAATTCCCTGCTGTTTTATGGGGCAATTTCGTACTTCGTTTATCACTTTACGAAAAACAAAAAACTCAGTGTTTTTATGCTGGTTATTGCATCAATTCTTATTTTTTTAATCGGTTTGAGCAGGGTCTACTTGGGAGTACACCATGCAAGCGATATTTTAGCAGGCTACATAGCGGGATTTTGGCTACTAACTACTACTATTTTAATTGACAAAACTATTACTTTCTTTAGATTGATAAGAGAAGGTAGTACGAACGGCACTTAATATCCCCGCAGTTATGTTTTAATATCAAATACAGAAATAGAAAGAAGGTGAATATAAAAAATATGCAATCTAAACAAATCTTAGTAGTTATTCTGGTTGTTCTTGGACTTTATTTTTTAATTGACCATGTGGCGCCACTTCCCTTAAATCACGAAGCAATCGGACTGGGAACGAATCACATGGCCCACAGAATATTTGGATTGGTTCTTCTTACAGCAGCCGGTTTTATCTGGTGGAAGGGAAAAAAGAAAAAATCCGAATAGGGAACAATTCAATTACATGTTTGAAATTTCAAGTAGTTTGAATACAGTTATTGCGGGCAAAAAATTGCCTTTAAACACTTCAAGTAGCCCTTCGGAGTGGCCATTTTTAGAGAGCTGGCTCAGGTTGTATACGCAGGATGATATTGGACTGAGAATTTATACTGAAGTTTCCAGATTGTCAAGTCTATCCTCGTGTTCGTTTACTTTTTCCCTGGTGTCTTTGATCATGCTATGTAAATCTGGCAACGCATCTGTTTTCTTCTGAACAGTGATCATATCCAACGTCAAACCATCTAGCTTATCTGTGTGCTCGTCAAGTACTTTCTTAATAGGTTCAAGTTTTTCTTCTATTATTAAACCAATTTCCTGAAGGTCACTTTTCTTCATCAGCAACTATTATTAATTTGTGAAGTTTGTATGTCAATATTGTAATTTATTTGAAATTGATTTTGAGCTGCGGGACTAGACGCTATTTAATCCAATTATAGAATAAATCAAGAACAGTTTTATATTCCGGACTACAATTAGTATTTGCATTAATATTATTAAAACATTACAATTATCACACATGCAAAGAACTGTGTTACAGATTCCTATAAATCGACAGCTCAAAAATGAAGCAGAGCAAGCCGCACAAGCTCAAGGCTTCTCTTCATTACAGGAGGTAGTAAGGGTTTTTTTGTCGAAATTCGCCGCAAATAAAATAGAAGTTTCCATTCAGGAATCTGTCAGACTTTCTGAAAAATCCGAAAAGCGTTATTTAAAAGCAACACTGGATTTTGAAAAAGGTAAAAATATTCGTTCCGCAAAGAACGTAGATGAACTTATGTCTCAATTGAATGCGGATAAAGTATCATAGACAATTCTACAAAAACTTCAAGAAAAGAATCTCTTCAAATCCGCAATTAGCTGTCCGATTCCAGGCGAGACTTAATCTATTCATAGAAAATCCAAATGACTCCGTGCTTAAAGATCATAAATTAACAGGGAAACTCAGCACTTATCGTGCCTTTTCAATTACTGGGGACATACGTGTGGTTTACAAAATTGTAAACAATGATTTGTGGCTCTACGATATTGGTACTCATAACCAAGTTTATTGAAATAGCCTTGAATTTGCGCTGCGGGACTAGGATCTAACTTCTCGAGTTTTGCTAAAGCAAAAGCGAACCTTAGTAGGTTGAAGCAGCAATCCCAGCAAACAATTTAGGTTATTACAATAACCAAATCGTTTGCTGCGGGACTAGGATTCGAACCTAGATAAACAGCTCCAAAGGCTGCTGTCCTACCATTAGACGATCCCGCAATGCTAATATTCTAACAAAAATACGAAGCTGATTGTAGAAAACTTGATATACCTATCAGTTGTAAATCACTATAAGCCTATAGTTAGACAACTAAAACAATTTTAGATATAATTCTCCACCATGGAAAGAGTTGGACGAAACGTGTTGCAATTTGTGACTAAAGAGCCATCGATTCTTGTAAATATTGCTGCTGCTGTTCTCGATGGCAGAAAAAGAACTTTTTCAAAAGACTGCAAGCACCTTTCGAAAAAATTTGAACTTCCGGTAATCTTGGGACAAGAGAATATACCGCAGGATCATAATCCTGTAATTATTGCCTGCAATCATCCCGGTGTGTATGAACTCGTCGTCGGAGTTGTACAAATAACACATATTTTCTCCCGGAGCAGAGAAGAACACCGTTTACCTGGTGATATCAGTTGGATGGCTGCTAAAAACCTTCTTTCCAGAGTGCCTCGGCAAGTATTTCAAAGTGAGATTTTATATCCGGTCGTAAATAGAGTGCTTAAAAGCATACACAATTCGTATGATTTTATACCTGTTCCTATTAACTACCTTGATCCCGAAAAACTAAGAAGAGAAAGGGCTATTGCCCTGATTGCAGCCAGAAAATATTTAAGAGAGGCACATCATAGGACTGTAGGAGTATTCCCCGAAGGTAATTTCGGACGTGACGGAAAGTTACTGGAATTTTATGGTGGGATAGGAATGCTTTGTAAATCTGCCGGCCGGGAGGTTACTGTTCTGCCGACTGGAATTTATCGTGATGAAAAAGGAAAGCTAACAATAGAGTTTTCAGAACCCTTAAAAGTTAGTCCCACCGATTCTGCAAGGAATTCCACAAGAAGAATCCGCGAAGCCGTAGGAAATGTTTGTAAAAGTGACTGAATGCTCACTCAGATAAATGCCAAAAACGAGCTAGCCCTATAGTTCATTGACATTAAATGCCGATAGTGCTATGCTGACAAATGCAGATGAGATAAAATCTGCTTAATTGATTTATTGTCTGAACAGAAGAAAGCTTCTCCTTCTCACATTTTACTTCCAATTTAAGTAGGCTATCTCCAAAATATTTAAATATTTTAAACAAAACTATGCAAAGAAGATTTGTAAAAAGTAATTTCGTACCAAAAAGAAATTTTATGAAAAGAGGCTCTAGGAATGAGGGAAATAATTCCGAAATTGTTAGAGCCATCCAATCTATTCAAAACAAGAGTAGGGACATGGTGGAACAAAGTAGTGACTATGTCACAAAACATAATTTCTCGGATTTTCCAATTTCAACCCAGCTAAAAGACAATATTGCGCTAAAAGGCTACAAAATCCCAACACCCATCCAGGACCAGGCAATTCCGCAGATACTTTCGGGCCTAGATGTTATTGGAATAGCAAACACGGGTACCGGTAAAACCGGAGCTTTCCTTATACCTCTTCTTGACAAAGTTATAAAGGACAGCCTGCAGAGGGTGCTCATTGTAACCCCGACTAGAGAGCTTGCTCTTCAAATCGAAGAAGAACTGCGCGAATTTTCAAAAAACCTTAATATCTATTCAACCCTTTGCATTGGCGGTACGAGTATGTGGAAACAAAAAGGGGATTTAAGGGGAAGGCCAAGTTTTGTTATCGGTACTCCCGGCAGAATAAAGGATCTTATTCAGCAACAGGCATTAAACCTGTCACAGTTCGAAAACGTAGTGTTGGACGAAGCAGACCGGATGGTGGACATCGGCTTTATCGGTGATATCAAATATTTTATATCCCTCCTGCCTCAAAAACGTCAGTCATTGTTTTTTTCAGCTACAATTGACGGAAAAGTAAGGGAGGTTCTTGAAGCTTTTGTTAAAGAAGCCGTAACAATATCTGTTAAGAAACAGGATACCGCAGAAAACGTTAATCATGATATTGTTAAAGTAGCGCATAGCGGGCAGAAAATAAACAAGCTGCACGACCTGTTAATAACAGATGGGTTTGATAAGGTCTTAATATTTGGCCGCACTAAATGGGGAGTACAAAAACTTGCAAACGAGCTGATTGATAGGGGATTTAAGGCGGGCGCTATTCACGGAAACAAAAGCCAGAGCCAAAGGCAGAACATACTGGACCAGTTTAAAAGAAACCAAATAAGAATTTTGCTTGCAACAGACGTAGCATCCCGCGGGCTGGATATAGAGAATGTAAGCCATGTTATTAACTTTGACATGCCTTCAACCTATGAAGACTACATTCACAGGATAGGAAGAACCGGCAGAGCGAACAAAAAAGGTGTAGCATTAACATTTGTTAGCTGATAAAACTAAATGCATATTTCGAAAAAAATAATTTACCTTGATATTGATGGGGTAATTTTGACCAAGGGAGGAATGCCTGCCGCCCATTTAGAGGAAATGCTCACTTACATAACAAAAAACTATTCTGTTTTTTGGTTAACTTCCCGCTGCAAGGGTGACAGCATCTACACTGTGAGCTACCTGTCCAAGTTTATTCCAAAAGAGTTAATACCTTTGATTAAAAAAATCAATCCAACCGATTACAGAATTGATAAAACCGAAGCAATAAACTGGGAGAAAGATTTTTTCTGGCTGGATGATGAACTCTTTGATTCCGAAAAAAGAACATTAACCGATAAAGGCAAATTTCATTCCTGGGTCGAAATAGATCTAATAACGAACCCAAACCAGCTGCTTGACTTGATTTACACAAAGCTCAACCGTTCTTTTAAATTTCCAAAACCTATTCCGGTTTTGGAAGGTCTCGCAATAAGCAACAAGAGCCTTTGATTTAGTCAAAGTAATTATTTTCAGCCCGATAACTTCACACTTCACTTCTGACTTAACAAGAATAGACGAATAAACCGGAAAAGTGCTAGGATAATTTTTAATGCTTGAGCTCTTTGGCCATTACATAATTGCCTTCATAGAATCCACCACGTACTTAGGAATCTTCATTCTTATGGCTCTGGAATCTGCGCTCATCCCGATTCCTTCCGAAATAACTATGCCCTTTTCAGGCTTTCTCGCCTCAAAAGGTCAGCTTTCTCTTTGGTTGGTAATTTTAACCGGAACATTGGCCAATCTTGCCGGTTCATATGCAGCCTATTTTATTGGCTACCTTCTGGAAGAAACCGTTCTGGAAAATCTAATTAAAAAATATGGCAAGTTCGTACTTATTTCCCATCAAGATTACCAAAGAGCAAACAAATGGTTTGCCAAATACGGCGATAAAATAATATTTATTTCACGGCTTCTTCCCGGAATCAGAACTATTATTTCGCTTCCTGCAGGGCTTTTTAAAATGGACTTGAAAAAATTTACTCTCTACACAGTTGTCGGGTGCTTCATATGGTCAACACTTTTAACCTTAATAGGTTACTATATGGGTGAAAACTGGGTAAAACTGGAAAGCTATTTCCGTAAATTCGATATTCTTATTGTAGTAATCATCGTTATTGCTGCCGCCTGGTACATAGAAAGGCACTTCAAATTTCTCAACAAGTTTAAGAAACCTTGACTTGAATATTAAAATAAAACAGATGAAAAAATATTTACTTTTGCTTTTATTTCTAATTCTGTTCTTCGTAACTTTAAACCCTGTTTCCGCGCAAACTCTGGAAAAGGGCGAGAATGTCCAACTTGCCCGCGAAAAAACACTCGATCAGGATTATTTTGCCTGGGGCGAGAAAGTAAATATTTCAGGGACGGTTAATGGCGACGCATACATTATGGGATCAAATACCTTTATTGACGGAACAATTAACGGTGATCTATTTATAGCAGGAGGAACGGTTAATATCAGGGGGAATATATTAAAAGATCTTAGAGTGGCTGGTGGTGATGTTACAATTTCCGGTAAAATTGAGGGGAATGTAACGGCCTTGGGCGGTAACGTGAATATTACCGACGGAGCCACTATCAACGGGAGTTTAACTTCGGGAGGCGGTAATCTTTCTGTTTTTGGAAAAGTAGGTAGGGGCGCAACGATAGGGGCAGGGTCCGCAATTTTCGGAAATTCAGTCGGTGGAAATATAACTGCAGGTACCGGTGATTTAATACTAACTTCAAGCGCAAATATTAACGGAAATCTAAAATACTATTCTTCGAAAAAAGCAACTATCCAAAACGGGGCACTGGTTAAAGGAAGCGTAACTCAACAACTTCCACCCAAACAGGAGCAGAAGCAGGCGAAAAAATTATTGACGGGAGCAAAGCTTACGTTTTCAATCATTAGTTTAATTTCTGCTCTTATTATAGGTTTCATCTTGGTTAAACTTATGCCTAATTTCACTCAATCAACCGCAGCAAATATCAGGAAAAAGCCAATTGCCATGTTTGCAGTTGGCTTGCTTGCCATAATTCTTATCCCTATCACGTCCATTTTTCTACTTGTCACGCTTGTCGGAATCCCGATTTCAGTTTTCCTGATTGTTGACTATTTCATTGCACTCTATATTTCAAAGTTATTCGTAGCTGTTGCAGTCGGCCAGAAGCTTCTTGCAAATGATAGGAGGGAAAACGATCTTTTCCTTTCACTCGCAGCCGGAATGATTATTTACCTCGTTCTGGGTTTAATCCCATTTGTAGGATTGTTAACTACTCTGTTGGTTGTACCAACAGGTTTTGGGGCACTTCTTATTTCAAAGAAGGATTTATTCCAAAATCTCCGAAATAAAAAACTTCTGTAACTTTGACAGTTTTTGATACATTTAAGGTATATTGACAAGAACAGCTAAAAGGTTTATAAAATATTTTGCTTATCGCAAGATAGGCAAACTTGGAAGGGCTTCTCGCAAGAGAGGCCTTTTCTTTGTCTGAAACTGGCAGAAAGCATTTACGACTGCCAAGAGGTCGTTAAAACTGAAAAGGCTGTTACGGTAGGCTTGACTGGTCTGGGCCTTGAGTGTTGTTGTGTAAACAAATACCGTTATTACTTCTCTTTAGTATTTTAAAATAACCTTTCCGATTATATGGTCAAGTACAGTTTTATATATAATTCTCGAATTATGTTTATTATCCCCGCGAAGAAAAAATATATTATCTTTAGCTCTTATCAGCCTTTTAACAAAATTCGTGCTAACTTTCTTAAAAACTACAACGTCACCTTTTTTAGGAACAATCCAGTTGAAAGTTAATACACGGTCTCCGGGATAGAAAACCGGGATCATGCTGTTGTCTTCAACAATAAATCTGGAAAAAGGGAGAAGTCTCAAATTACTTTTTAGAGAGATGCCGCAACTTTTGCAAATATCTCCGCTATCTCATTAACAGCTTTTTTCAACTCTTGCGCACTTTCCCTTGAGACTTCCTGCTTATTCTTAGAACAAAGTTTTGCTGCTTTCCAGAAAATATCATGGAGTTTAGGAAACATCTTTAGGTGTTCAGGCTTAAAAAAGTCTGTCCACAGGATCAGTATTTCTTCTTTGCACTTACGGGCGTGCTCTTCTTTGGTCCAAACAGCTCGAACAAAAGAGTTCCTTTCGGTTACTGTCGCTTTCAAATTATCAAAAGCCTGGATTTTTTCAACCATCTTTATGACGGTTTCTGCGGCAATTTGAGCAGGCTTTGGGTCATAAATCCCGCAAGGAACATCACAGTGCGCATATGCTACTTGCGGCACAAAAAACTTATCGATTAGCCTTAAAATTGATTTCATGAATGAACTATAAACTAACTTATTTTAACAGAGGAAGCAAATACTTTTTATCGAAAGAAAAATTTTTCGAGACAAACTTCTTTTTGGCAAGAATAGCCAGAATATTATTTGAAATAATATAACTCGCCGATATTCCCAGCGCAAAAATTCCTCTCTCCATAATAACAATCGGAATAAGCCCTTGCCAGACAGAAGCCGGAAGCCCAAAAGCCCAAATCCAAACCGCACCGCCAATAGCATGCGCGCAAAATGTTGATCCCAACGCTCTTAAAAGTAAAAATCTGTCTTTAAAAGGGTAGGTAATAAGAGGAATTAACCAAAATAGGGAAAAATACCAAACACTTCTGCCAACTGGATGCAAATTAAAGACTAGAATAGAAAGGAGAGGAATGGCAATCGCAAGTCTTCCCAATGTTTTTGTGTGAGAAAAATAAACAACCCCTGCAATCAAAGGCAAAAATCTCAGAGTCGCAATTAGTTTTAAAATTGAATCTCCCTGTAGTCCCGAAAAACCATGAAGAATTAAATTTGCAAATGCAACAGAAACTACAGCAAGAGAACCGGGTAGAGTGCCAAGAAACACCCCTGTAATTGGGGCAAAAAGATCAAAAAGAGTGAATTTAACTTTCGCTCCAGCAAGGAAATTAACGGGTATCTGCAACAGAATAAACCCGATAATTAAAAAAATAACCAAAAATAAAATTTTATTTTTCATTTTCCTTCACTCAGGCCCGGAATAAATGCGCCGGCAACTTCGATGTTCGCTCCATTTATATAATATGCGTCCTGGCTAGTCAAGAATCTCAGGACTTTTACGACATCTTCGTACCCGGCAGACCGACCCATTGGAAACTGGGAAGCATCAAATATATCCTCAACCAACGAACCAGGAGAAATCATATTTATATGAATCCCATTTCCTGCTTCTTCCCATGCAATCATTTTAGTAAGAAAATAGAGCGCATTTTTAGCTATGAAATAAGGAGTCGACTTCTCTCGAATTGTCGCAAGGTCCGCACCAACAGCACCTACATTAATAATGTTTCCGTATTTATTTTTTCTCATTACCGGAAGAACGGCTCTGGTGCAAAACAAAGTCGAATATATATTTGATTCAAGAACGTCCACAAATTCTCTATTTGAAGTATCGGAAAATTTTTTATAAATAAAATTGCCAACGTTGTTTACCAGAAGATCAACAGTTCCAAATTTATTAAGAATCTTTGTAAATATTTCATGTACCGAGTCTTCATCGGTTAAATCACCGCAAACAACTATAGAATTAGGGGAGCTTACTTTTATCTGCGAAAGTACAGCTTCCGCCTCGTTTTTACTTTTATTATATTGGACAACAACAGTAAACTTATCCCGCGAAAGCGAAAGGGCAAGGGCTTTTCCAAGTCCCTTAGCAGACCCTGTAACAACAGCAACCTTTTGTTTAAAGCTCATACACAGGAGTATTTTAAACGACTTTGACTTAAGCTACAATTTTAAAATATAGTAATTTTGAAAACACTGATCTTAAATGAACAAACTTACTGTAATCTTGTTGACCATCATAATAATAACTGTCACCACTCTCGGTTTTTTCTTTTCCAAAAGTAAGGCACTGTTATACGATAACCAAAATACGGAAAAATTTGACAGGGAAGTATCCGTTTTCCCTTCATCAAGCCCCAAAGACCTGTCCTCATCTCCTTCAGCCGCTCCTTCTCCGCCAAATTTAAACAAAGCCCAGTTAGAAACTGTAATTAGAAATCAAATCAACGCAAAAAATTACATATCTCTTACCAATTATATGAAAACCCCGAGTGTCGAAGTAACGCTTATGTCGACTGATTGTTGTGGAAGTTTATCACCGGAAGAAACTGCAACACAAATGGGATATATAAATAACGGTGTTCCTTTTGAATTTAACCAAAACTCTCCTGAAGTGACAAATGTAAAGAAGAGCAACGCTAAGTTTAACGGATATTTTCTGGGTGTCTCAACCAAAAACGAACAGATTATCGGATTTAGCATTAACAACTCAAACCAGATAGAAAAAATAGAGATGTCGCAATCGTACAAATTGTACGTCTATTAATCTGTAACGGATTTGACAGCTTCTACCCAGGATAAATCACTATTCTTTTGCCTGAATTGCCAAAAATGCGCACCCCACAAACCGATCGACTCAACTCCAAATGATTTAAGGAATTTATTACCTTTTTCAATATCACTCGCATCAAATTCAAATTTATTTTTTTGCGCATCGCTTGTCTCCCTTATATAAGGTTCGGCCTGCATCTCCATAATCCAAAAGTGGGCACCTTTTTCGGCGGCTTTTACCTTAAAAGATTCATACGGAGGAGAGAAAAGCGGCCAGGATTGAACAGGCCATGTTAAAAACTCAGGCCATGGGATTTTAACTTCGATTCCCAATATTTTCGTTGCAATCAAATGAGACCCCTTTGTTTTAAAATATGCGTTGGTCGAATACACGTCCCCAGGTTCTAAAATCGAAAGAAGGTCCTGCCATTTTCTGTCAAAATACCAACCTGCCGGATGATTAACAATTATCGGACGTCTCGCTGAATCAGCAACTCTTACGACATCTACCTCCTTTTTAACCAAATCAACAGAAACAGAAACACCTCTCGGGTCTCCTAATAGTGGCTCATTTTCAACCTGCCAATGAGAGATATTTGAATATTTGGAAAGTTCTTCAACCAGCTTTCTATCGACATCGAGAAGTTTTGCAGCAACAGGATGATCCGGTGTCAGTCTCTCTCCAAATTTAATTTGCCGGCTAATTTCGGCAGGAAAATGAGTCTCTGGGTAATAAGGGGTCTTTGCACCAAGTGCAATGACAACTTTGATATTCCGCATGTTAGCTTCTTCTATTGCAAACTTTAAATCATCAATCCTAAGATCCCCATTTGAGTCCACCATCTGATCCCAGAAAAAGGGGAGTCTGACCCAATCAGGGTTAACTTCAACAAGTAGCTTTACAAAATCGGCCCGGGCATCCAACCCATACCATCCGGCTTGCTCGAAACTGTAAGAAACACCATATGTTGGTTTGTATTCACTTTTTGTCTTTTTATTCGGAATTGGGTATGCAAAAGCATTGGCACCAATTACAAAAACAACCAAAACAATTAACATCAAAAACCTAACTAGCATGAGAAAATTATATAGGAAAGCTTGGCACAAAATCTTTTAAGAGATAAAATAACAAACAAATGGACGAAGCAAAAGAACAACAAGTTCCACTTGACGATGTCGGTCTCGACACAACCGAAACCACTCCACTTCCCGATTTTTTAAATAAAGATGCCAAACCGGAAAAAGACAGCGGATTAGCAAGATTATGGAATTTAATTACAAAAAAGATTAAATTACACGACGATTTAGACGAAGAAGGAATTACACTTATTGATAATCAGGTAGAAAAAGCTTTTCGCGAAGCGTTTAGTCAGGGTTCACATTCGCTATCCAGAAGAATAAGGTCCGAATATTTCACAAGAGGAAGTGGCTCTCTAACGCCCAAAGCTCAGGAATTTCTTGAGGAGTGGCGTGGGAAAAATAAATAAGAATAATTACATTGGCTAAACTTGCGTAAACGATAAGTGCACCCAGTTTACGAAGCAATATTTACATTAAGCAAGTGAAGCTAGAACTTTTTGGGTTCAGAATCAGTTTTTAACTGGTCGTTAATTCGTACGCTAAAAATACTTATTACCTTTGTAAGAACAACTACATTAAACCTTAGAAGATAATTTTAAGGGTATACTCCCTGCCTCACTAAATCTCTTAACGTTAACAATCTTTAATATTACTTTTAGATTTACCAAAACAGCAAAGACTAAAAATGAAACTAAAACTTGGCCAGTAATTGCCCCAATGGCCAAAATTAACATTCTAAGGTCCCTCTTGAATGGAAAGTCCAATGATGCTTTAAGTTTTCTACCGGTAAGAGTGAAAAACTTTGCAGACATATAGTCTTGCAAAACATCTGCAAAAATTACCATAATTGCCATGAATAAAATTAGATCGCTTCCTGTTCTGTTCCAATAACCATAGGCCATTCCTGCAATCAAAAGCATATCAACGTACCTGTCCAAAATAGGATCGAGCCAGGCACCAAAAACAGATTTTTGGAATTTCAACCTGGAAATTTCGCCGTCACATCCGTCAATAATAGATAAAAATTGAATCAATATACCTCCTACGATAAATGACATTTGAGTTCCTCGCGACAGTATAAAAAACGCGAAAATAGCCAAAACCGGAATAGAAAAAGAAATCATATTTGGAGTAATGGGCGTTTTAATCAAAAAACTGGTAATAAACGCAGAGATTTTTCTATTGAACTTTTTAGACACAATACCATCCGCTGGTTTTGATAAATTTTTCAATAACTTTTTTTCAGCGAATTTAATATCCGCATAAGTATCGCAGTCTGACCAAAGATTACCCTTAATGTCAAAAGCCCGCAGTTTTCCTTCTTTAACAAAAATGTTAATTCCGTTTGTTAAAGAGTTTTTGCCTCTTGAAGTTGTTTTTTTAAGAACTTCGAAAATTCTTGGGGAACACAAGAACATCCCACAATCAAAAGCGTTATAAGTTTCTAAATGTTTACCGATTTCCAGCACTCTTCCTGCTTTAATGACAACTTTTGTGGTATCAGAAATATCCAGCGCAGAATCAAGGTTTCTGTCAATAGCCAGGGCACATTCTGCGTCTTGCAGCTTCAATCTTATTAGTCTTTTTAGGGTACGGTAGTCAAAAACATGATCACTCATTAGGAGTACGAAGTTCTCGCTGAAACATTTTTTGGCTTTCAAAGCTGAAATTCCGTTCGCTTTTTCCCAATCATCATTTTGAATATATTCTATAGAAACTTTGTATTTTGATCCGCTACCTATAACGTTTTGCAGTTCTTTACCTCGATAGCCAGTCACTATTACAAACTCGGTGATTCCAGCTTCTTTTGCTCCCAAAATTACTCTTTCCATTATCCTGAGACCAAGCAAATCCATGAGCGACTTGTGTCGGCCTCTGGTTACTGGCTGCATTCTGGTGCCGTCACCGGCTGCGATAATTAAAGCTTTCATAATTTTTCTTTTAACATTTTTACGACAATGAACGATTGGGTAGCAACTAATACCCAACTTATCTTTTCTTGGCAGATTAAAAAAGGTAGCTTTACTCTTTGCTAAAAAGAAGGTTATTTTTAGTGGAGTAAATATATAATTCTTTTATTAATTATTTAATGAATCAATAGCCCCGATATTATACCAAATGCAATAGCTTTGCTCAACTATAGGTTATATGGGCTGGGAATCACTTCTCCCTCGACAAACTAATTATCAGTGTAAACTCCGTCGAGGCAACTAAACTTAACACACACGAACTTCAACTCTCATGCCAACACTGAGCAAATTATGCGAGTCGAAGTGTGCCGGTTTGTAGACGATGTCGAAGATCCTGAGCTTGCCGAAGGGTTACCTGTCCGACAAAACTTTAGTGAAGTTGGAGAACTTTTTGGGTTCAGAATCAACTCTTAACTGGTCATTAGTTCGTTATGCAGAAATCAGTCCTTATCCAAAGTATGTGGATTATGATTTAGTTGTTTCTTGGAAAAGCTTACCCTGATTTTTTTGAGGCCTTCGATGATCTCTTTGCGATCCTCTTTCTCTCTTGCAATATGGATAACGGTCGGCATTGCTGAAGCAATAATAATAACCAGCACGATTGGCAGAAGATAGCGGTCGGCATTTGGTATTAGGCTACCGAGATAGAAGCCCGCAAGAGGAAGGGCAACCGCCCATAGGAGGGCTCCGAGCACATTATAGAAAAGAAATTTCGAGTAAGGCATATTTCCTATTCCGGCTACAATGGGTGCAAAAGTTCTTATAACGGGCAGAAAGCGAGCGATGGTTACAGTTTTGCCTCCGTGCTTTTCGTAAAATTGCTCAGCCCTCATGAGATGTTTTTTGTGGAAAAAAATTGACTCCTCCTTATTAAAAAACCTCCTGCCTACTTTATGGCCGAAGGCATAACCGACGCTATCCCCCAAAACAGCTGCCAAAAAAAGCAAAGGGGTAAGAAATCTTATTTCAAAGAGACCCTGTGAGGCTAAAAAACCGGCGGTAAACAAAAGGCTGTCACCAGGTAAAAAAGCACCGATAAGAAGACCCGATTCGGCAAACACTATGGCAAATAAGCCAAGATAGCCAACAGTTTCAATAAGCTTAATTAAATCCAGATGGAAAATATCCATACGATAAGACTGCCCTAAAGATTAATCTTAACATAGATTTTACTGCGAAAGCTTGCAAAAAATTTGGTATTTAGTACAATTACAACAGTCTAATATCGCCTTGGGTGATGGGAAGCAACAAAGACGAATGGTCAAAAACTTGCGTCTTGAAGCTAAGAACCATTATCAATTATAACCGGCCAAGACAGAAAAGGTCGGTTTTTTTATGAACACAACAAAATTTTTTTCCTGGGCCTTCTTTGGGGTAGCATTCTTTATATTCATTTTTTTCTCGAAAATATCCTCCCTAATTACCGACTGGTGGTGGTTTTCCGAAGTCCAGTTCACTCAAATCTTTTTGAAGTCCCTCTACGCTAAGCTGATCATAGGATTTTGTGCAGGCTTTATTGCAGCAGTTTTTCTTCTGGGCAATTTCCTGGTAGCTGTGCGCTCTAAAGTTCCCTGGATGGCAACAATTCCCGAAGCCTTAGTCGGTCAACCCATAAGCTTAGATGGCCGTACGGTGAGAAAACTCGGCGTTGTCATAAGCCTCTTAGCTTCCCTCCTTATTGCTCTTATCGCCGCTGCCAGTTGGCATGACGTTTTGAAATTCCTTGCCGCCGTACCGTTTGGTCAAAGCGACCCACTGTTTGGCAAAGACGTAGCATTTTACGTATTTTCCCTGCCGGTTTACACTCTAGGCCTGGGGCTTATCAGGATACTTATTCTGTTGTCACTCGCAACTTGTACTGTGGTCTATGTCCTGCGGGGTAGTCTTAGCCTTTCTAAACTTCTTGGCAAATTCGGCTTTGATAGATTAATTGAAAAACTCGGTAGCCCACTTGCAAAATTGGTGAAGGCCAAAAATGCGGACAATAAGGCAAGGCTCCACATCGCCGTCCTATTATTTCTCTTTCTAGCAACAGTCGCAGCTAATTCCTACCTTTCGCTTTTCAATCTTCTTACAGGCCAAAGTGGTCCCGTGTTTGGTGCGGCATTTACCGACGCTAACGTTATGGTGCCGCTTCTGCGCATCTCTGTCTTTGCCTACGGCCTGACTGCACTTCTGGCACTTTTTTATGGAATAAGTGGCAGAGTTGCACCTCTTTTTGGAGCAATCTCCTTCACCCTTTTGATAGGGTTGACGCAGGCAGTAATTCCGGTAGTTTTTCAAAAGCTAGTGGTTGCCCCTAACGAGCTAACCAAAGAAACCCCCTTTATCAAAAATAACATTGAGGCGACTCGAAGGGCATACGGCTTAGATAAGATCGAAGAACGGGAAACTGTTGCTGATAAAGTCCTTACGTCTTCTGACATAGAGGCAAATAACTTAACCATCAAGAATGTCAGGCTCTGGGACAGGGAGCCGCTTCTCTCTACCTTTTCGCAAATCCAAGAGATCAGAACCTACTACGAGTTTACTTCTGTCGATAACGACCGCTACACGATTGACAATGAAGTACGCCAAATTATGCTTTCCCCCAGAGAATTAGCGTCCGACAGCCTGCCAAACAAAAACTGGATAAACGAGCGACTGACATTTACCCACGGCTATGGCATTGCCGCCGGACCCGTCAATCAAGTTACCCCTGAAGGGTTACCGGTACTCTTCGTCAAAGATCTTCCGCCCAAATCGGAAGTCAAGGAGCTTGCTATCACCCGGCCGGAAATCTATTATGGCGAACTGGTAAACGACTATGTAATCGTCAAAACCAAGTCCCGCGAATTTGATTACCCCAAAGGAGAAGAAAATGTTTATACGACGTATGCCGGACAGGGGGGAGTTGAAGTTAATTCACCCATAAGGCGTTTTTTGCTTGCTATGCGGTTTAGCTCACTAAAGTTATTTTTATCAGGGGACGTAAGTTCCGAAAGCCGCGTTCTCTACATACGCAATATTAAAGAGAGGGTAGCAAAGATCGCACCGTTTTTAACCTATGACCGCGACCCGTATCTCGTTGTTGCCGAAGGAAAGCTGTATTGGATACTCGATGCCTACACTTCAAGTAACCGATATCCATATTCACAACCACTGCCATTAAACGGTGGCCAAGTTAATTACATCAGAAATTCAGTCAAGGTAGTAGTAAATGCCTACGAAGGAACGGTTAGTTTTTATCAAGCCGATCCCAACGATCCCATCATCAAAACCTATGCCAAAATTTTTCCCGGTGTCTTCCGCCCGCTCGCGGATATGCCCCAAAGCCTGACTACCCACCTGCGTTATCCGGAGGATATTTTTACTCTGCAAACTGCTATCTATACCACCTACCACATGGATGATCCCCAGATTTTTTACAACAAGGAAGACCAGTGGGAAGTACCAATTATTGCCCAAGAGGGAGAGAAACAAGCAGAGGGGAAAGTTCCGGCAATGACTCCAAGACACATGATTATGAAACTCCCGGGTGAGAAAAAAGAGGAATATATCTTGATGCTGCCATTTACCCCGCGAGCCAAAGACAACCTCTCTGCCTGGATGGTCGCCAGAAACGACGGCGAGAGTTACGGCAAACTTGTCGTTTACCGCTTCCCCAAAGATAAACTGGTGTTTGGCCCCAAACAGGTTATCGGCAGGATCAACCAGGATGCCCAGGTCAGTCAGCAAATTTCTCTATGGGACCAACGTGGTTCACAGGTAATTCAAGGGCCGCTGTTGGTCATTCCGATTGAAGAATCTCTTGTTTACGTCCGGCCGCTCTATCTTAAGGCGGAAGCAGGAAAAATCCCAGAACTCAAACGGGTCATCGTTGCCTACGAAAACAAAATTGCCATGGAGGAAACACTGGAAGCAGGACTTGCAAAAATCTTTGGCACCAGTGTTGATAAGGCTAAGTCCACCACCGAAACACCTACCCCCGCAGCACCCACAGATGTAAGCATAAGCAAAGAGGATTTACTGATACAAGCCAGCGATGCGTATGAAGCCGCCATCCGTGCCCAAAAAGACGGTGATTGGACTAGATATGGAGAAGAAATCAAAAAGCTGGGGGAGATTCTCAATAAGCTGCGTCAGTGAATCTTAATAAGTCGTTTACCATTATTCGCAGAAAAGCTATGCTTATTGTTGTAACATTAATACTGCTCAGCTTTTTGGCCTCGCCACTTCTTGCATACTGAAGAAAAAAATGATTCCACTTGTTATACTCAGGAAGGTACTTTTATCCTTGCTACCCTTGGCGCTTTTTTACCTTTTGAGAAAAATGGCTAAAAGACAGACTGAGAGAAAATCGCAACTACCTGATTTCGACAAAAGCCAAATTATAGAGGGCGAAGTTGTGGAGGAGAAGAAATGAGCCGACAAAGGCTGTCTATAGTTGTCTTAATCAGTTAGGAACTTCCACCCAAAACATCGAGCTTGAAGTCATTAAAAAAGAGACGATCATCTGCTGGCTCTGATTGACGAGGATAATTATACAATGGGTTATTGTGCCGACACGTCATGGCCCTGAGTTTAATCGAAAGGTTACCCATCCGACGAAACTTTAGTGAAGTTGGAGAACTTTTTGGGCTCAAAATCAACTTTAAGCTGACACTATTTGGACTATGTTGGAACTTATTATAGAGATAATTCGTTTGTTTACATTATCTAAATCACCCTTGACAACCCCATAAAAATTTGCCACAGTAGATTATAAGCACAGCTTGAAATTTTCGCTATCGCTCAAATTGTAGATTGATATGAAAAATGTGCTGTCCAAGCAACGGGGTTTTATACCTGCCATTATTCTTCTAATTTTAGCTGCTGTAGGAATTACAGGTGTTGGTACTGTCACTGCTTCAAACAACAGTAATCCAGGTGATGCACTGTTTGGCATCGATAAGACAGTTGAAGAAATGCGAGTCACTTTTACGCCTGGAGATGAAGCAAAAGCAAAAATTCGCTTAGAGATTGCAGGTGAACGACTTGACGAACTCCAAACGCTTACAAATACTAACAAGCCTGTTGATCCTGCTGTGCCAGAAGTGCAGCAAGCACTCAGTAACGCAACTGCTGCTGTAAGCAATGTTGAAGTAAAATTTAAGGAAAATAAAATTAAATTGCAGTCCACTGATCTTCAAGCACTTCTTACTGAATTACAAACTCTTTTTGCTACCCATCAAGGGTTGATTCGAAAAGTTGAAATAAAAATTGAAGATGGTGAAATAAAAGCAAAAATCAAATTCTTTGAGAAAGAAGCGACTGAATCAGCGGAGTTAATAGATGATGACCTTGATGATCTTGAAGATGATGGACTGTTAAATGATTCAAAAGATGATGATGAGGAGGAAGATGAAGATGACGGGGACGAGGATGATAACAAATCTGGTTCTTCAAATAGCAACTCAGGTAGTGGTAGTTCTGGCTCAAATTCTGGTAGTAATAGTGAGAGCGGCTCAGGCGGTAGTAATTCAGATGATGACAAGGACGATGATGATTAAGGTGCTAGTCACTCCAACGCTTTCACGCTAAAAACTTCTTCAATCGGAGTTTATTAAAAATATTTTAGTTAACAAAACTGAGGCTAAAAATGTATTGTGCCGGGAGTCCCTTCACATTCGTTCAGGATAAACTCCGTCGTCCTTCGGACGACTCAACTCTACTGACAAACTTCGACTCTCAAGGCTACACTGAGCGAGCCACGCGAGTCGAAGTGTGCCGACACGTAGACCCTTCGACGAAACTCGGGGTAAACTGAGAACTTTTTGGCTTCAAAATCAACTTTTAACATCAGCTCTTACCATGTGAGCAATTCCTGGGCCATCTGTGGATATGTTTGAACTAGTTTTCAACCAACGTATGTTTATTGAGTTTCGAAGAGCTATTCTTTCCCTAGTTTTACTATCCAGTACCTTAATTTTCGAGGCTTGTTGGTCCGCTCTCCGTGATAAGTTAAAATGTCTACGATAGATTCTCGACTCCAATATACTCAAAATTCCCCTATCAACGGTTTCGTCGAATTTGCGGGCAAACAAGCCCTGACTTGCTAGCAAGAATTCGGCGTCTTTGAATGTGAAGTTTCTTGGACGTAACTTTATTGTTCCCATCG
>ORJL010925998.1_pt1 | contig 233106 bp, 210 predicted proteins | sample 1779941 | NCBI WGS metagenome assembly ORJL01 (sample SAMEA104232317, study PRJEB22302) | groundwater metagenome | biome: forest; feature: aquifer; material: groundwater | place: USA | collected 2011-08-07 | depth 5.8 m | reverse complement strand
GCCCGTCTGGGGACCCCGGGGTCGGGTCTCTGCCAGCGGCGGCGATCCAGTAAATGAAAACCGCAGTCAGCAAGCCACAAATCGCCGGCCCCAGTCGAGCGGAAAACTCGCTGACGCCGAACACGCGATAACTCGCCATCATCATCCAGTAGAGCAATGGCGGCTTTTCAAACCACGGCAATCCGCCGAGCGTCGGCGTGACTAGATCGTGCCGCGCCAACATCTCGCGCGCTACCTGGGCATAGCGCGGTTCGTCCGGGCCAACCAACGGCACCGCCCCCAAACCATAAAAATAGAAGGCGGCGACGGCGAGGAAGAGAAAAGACCAGACGCGCTTGGCAAGCATTGAAGGTTGCAAGTATAGTCGCTCCTGAGCAAGTAGGCAGTAAGCAGTAAGCAGTAGGCAGATCGCTTCAACTGTTAGCTGCCTTCTGCTTTGCGGCCTACTGCCTTCTGTTAGTCATAACCTAAATCATAACCGCTCAACAGTAAAACGTGGCACTTCACACCGCAGTCATCGGCGTTGGACATCTGGGCAGTCACCACGCGCGCATTCACGCAGCGCTGGCGGCTGAAGGCGTCTCGCAATTCGCATCCGTTTGCGATGTAGACGAACCGCGCGCCGGCAGTGTCGCTAAAGAATGGCGAACGGATTTTACTGCCGACTGGCGCTCGTTAATTGGGAAGGTCGACGCGGTCAGTCTGGCGGTGCCGACCGAATCGCATTGTGAGATTGCGTGCGGCTTGCTCGAAGCCGGCATTCACGTCCTGGCTGAGAAGCCGATCTCGCGCACGCTGGAAGAAGCGGATCGCATGATTGCCGCGAGCAAGAAGGGCGGCGCGATCCTACAGGTCGGTCACGCCGAACGCTTCAATCCCGCGCTGGTCGCCCTGCGGCCCTACGTCAAGAGTCCCGTCTATTTCGAAATTCATCGCGTCGGCCAGTTCACCGCGCGCAGCCTGGACATCGACGTGGTGCTCGATCTGATGATTCACGATCTGGACATCGTGCAATGGCTGGTCGGTGAAGACGTCGCAGTGACTTCGCTGCACGCGGTGGGTATTCCGATTCTTACCGATCGGGTTGATGCGGCAAACGCGCGGCTGGAATTCGCGACCGGCGCGGTGGCCAACATCACGGCCTCGCGTGTCGGCACGGAAAAGATTCGCAAGATGCGTTTCTTTCAGCCGCGCGATTACATCGCGGTCGATTACGCGACGAACTATGCTTCGATCAGTAACTTGTCACCGTCAGGCAGTCATGGCCCTTGGCCCGGCGTCAACACGCGCACGCTCGAAGTACAGGACGTTGAACCGCTGCGCGCTGAGATCGAGGCCTTCTTGAGCGCGGCGATGAATCGTTCGCAGCCGCCGGTCTCAGGCGAAGATGGTCGTCGCGCCCTGGCGCTGGCGCTGCGCACGCTGGAACAAATTCACGAACACACCGTGAAGACGGGCGTTGGCGCGCTGCTTCAAAACGCGTGAAGCCGAGCTATCCTCCGATAGATGATTTTAGACGCACATCCGAATGAGAGCATTTCGCACTTGCTGGCTGAGCGCATTAGCGCCGGCGATTTCCCTTCCGCGGTTTACATCGTCGCCGAAAACGGCGTAGCTATCTTCGCAGACGCAGCCGGCGATGCAGTCTGTGAGCCGGAAACGCGGGCGGCAACACTTGAAACCATTTACGATCTCGCTTCGCTGACCAAGCCGCTCGTGACGGGCTTGCTTTGCGCGCGTCTGGTCGAATCTGGCGAGCTAAGGCTCGATAACACCGTCGCGCAATACCTTCCTGATTTCGATCGCGCCGACAAACATCACATCACCGTGCGCGAATTGCTGACGCACACTTCAGGGCTGCCGGCGTGGCGGCCGCTCTACCTCACGGCGCGTGATAAAGAGGGCGCACTCGCGGCCATCGCGAACGAGAAGCTGGTATACAAAACTGGGAAGCGAGTGGCGTACAGCGATCTCGGCTTCATCCTGCTTGGCTTTCTGATTCAGCAGATAACCGGCACATCGCTGGAAGAACTGACGCGAAAGATGGTCATCGATCCGCTTCGATTGCGGTCGACATGCTTCAATCCGAGCAGTGACTTAAAGGGAGATATCGCCGCGAGCGAGACCGGCAACGCTTATGAAATGGCGATGTGCGAGGGAGACTTCTCGTCAACCGCGCCGGAATCCAGACGTGCGTCATGGCGTAAGCAGATCATCTGGGGTGAAGTTCACGACGCCAACGCCCATTTTCTCGGCGGCGCTGCCGGACACGCGGGTTTGTTTTCGACTGCGAGCGAGACCCTGCGTCTGGCGAATCAATTCATTGGCGGGCAATCGGAACTGCTCTCGAGAGAAACTTGCGAACTGTTTCGACAGAACCTGACGAAAGCCTTGAACGAAGCGCGTTCGTTCGGTTGGCAACTCGCCGCCACGAAAGATTCCACGGCGGGGCCGGCGCTGCCGCCGGATGCTTTCGGTCACACTGGATTCACCGGCACGAGCTGTTGGATCGACGCTGAGCGCGAGCGCGTGTTCATTCTGCTAACCAATCGCACGCACAATCATTCCCTTCCCTTCGCCAACATTAACTCGACGCGCCGTGAGTTCCATCGGTTGGCGGTCGCGGCCCTGAATAACGACGCGTGATACGTGCAAGTCTCGTCTAGTTAGTTCAATAGTTAGCTCAAAAAGCGCTCGCGGTCCTGATTGCATAATGCGTATAATGTCCCGCTGAGTACCAAAGACAAGCTTGTCCGCAGAGGAGAGGTCAGCGCGATTGAGGCAGACGGAGTTTTCCAAGGGCTACGTCGAAGGCTTTCTGATTGCTCTGGCAATCCTCGCCACGATGGCGGCTGCTCTTTTCTTCTACCAGCGAATCTCTTCGACCGGAGTGGTCAGTGCCCAGGCAGGCCAACAGCGCAGGACGACCCAGCCGAAACCGAGACGTAAGCCCCAGCCGACGATTACTAATCCCAGTAAGTCCAGCTTTAAGCACGAAGACCATCGGGTCCCCAAAGCAAAACTGAATTGTTCGGATTGCCACACAATTGCTCCGCCTAAACCTGCCAACGTGGTGACCGTCGCGGCCGCGGCCGAAGTCAAAAACTACCCTTATCACGATAAGTGTCTCGGCTGTCACCGGGCAACGCCTCCACAACTGTTTCGCGGCTCAACGCCTGTTATCTGCGCCATCTGCCACCCGCGCTCAAGTCCCGGCTTGACCAAACGCGATATGAATCCATTTCCCAAGCAGAGTGTGCAGATGATCCTGGGCGACCTTTCGCTCAAGTTCAAACATGAATCGACGAACCACAGGCACGACTGTGCTTCCTGCCACCTCAATGTCGCGCAGTTGGATCTTGCAAAGGCCGACGCTCCACTTTCGACCTGCGCTACCAGCCAATGTCACCAAAAGCCAAACGTTCAGCCCGGCTTCGAACAGCAGATGCTCGACCTCGAAGATGACGATATCGCGGGAGGGAAAAACCGGCACGCCTGCGTCGGCTGTCACTCAACCGAGATCGGCGGCACGCCACCGCCGTGTACGCACTACAAGCTGTTTGACAGTGACGGCAAGTATTTCAACATTACAGATTTTCCAAAGAGCGCGAAGCTGATCGCGAAGCTGATTTCTGAGCAATGCAAATGACGACAAATCCGCAACCTGGTGCAGAAGAGCCCGAGATCGTTGTGCTGCGGCGCCCGATCTCGATTTCAAAGCGACTGATGCTCGCGGCGCTAATTTTCTTCTCAGTCTGTGCGGTGATGCTCTTTAAAGGCAGCGGCACATCCTTGGCTGCTGACCAAGCGACCGCCTATTTCGATTCAGCAAGTTTCATGCTTGCCCCAGACTACTCGAAGTTTTCGCACTCAAGCCCCCGCGAACACGCGGATTTGATGGGTCGCGGAAATTGCGCGTCGTGCCATCGTCGGAACGATAGTTCACTGGAACCGAAATTTCCGCTTCACAGAGATTGCACCGGCTGTCACCTGGTTCAATTTACATCATCCGCGGCCGCCGTCAATCCGATTTGCACGATCTGCCATAAACCCGACGGCCTCAACTCACCAAGCGCGCCCCTGAAGAATTTCCCGCGGCTGCTCAGCTTTCGCGCAGAGTTTGATCACGCGCAGCATGTGCAAGGAATTGAGTCTGCCCGCCCAGTGAAAGGTTGCGCGACCTGTCATACGCCGGCGAATCGTGGCATAGCTGAGACCGTTCCCGCGCGTTCGTCTGCTCATCAGACTTGCTACGAATGTCATTCTCCGGGGAAACAAGCGAGCAAGACTTCTTCATGCGGCTCATGCCATAGCCTCGGCCATTACTCGCCGACCTCGACTGCGGCCAAACCGTATCGAATGGGCTTCAGCCACGCAGACCACGGCCCGCGCGAGCGTTTGAATTGCGATCGTTGTCACAATGTGAGGCCGCGCGGACTGGCGCAATCCAGACAAGTTAGTTCCACTCTATCCACGCAACACTACAGCAATCCCCGAGCGCAGAGCTGCTCAACTTGCCACAACGGTCAACGTGTCTTCGGAGATAGCGGACCCAACTTTGACGTTTGCAAGCGCTGTCATAAAGGTTTGAAGTTCGGGCCGTGAGCCGGGGACGAGTTTGACAGGGTTGGTCGACCTAACTACTCTCGGCAAAGCCGAGATTTGGCGGAAAGCCAGTTTGTTTGAACCTTGAGAACGAGCCGCGCGGAGTTAACTAACATGAAAATGAAATTGCTGGTTGCTTTTGTTTTGACGTTGGGCTGTCTGGTGGCTGCGGTTGCTTACAGATCCGCCACGATTGACGGAACCAAACCGCCACATGCCGTGGACATCGATGGAAAAGTGATTCCGGAATCAAGCGCGACCCAGCCGGACAAACCGATTATTTTGTCGAAAGACATCGGCAATAACACTGACCCTGACAACAAGTATGGCGAGCTAAAGCCCGATGCTGCCTTTGATCACTCCAAACACAATACGGATCTGAAGCACACCCTCGACGGTGCAACCTTGACGGCTTGCGTCGAATGTCATCACACGGAACAACCATCCGCACCTTCCGGAAGACCGTATCTGAAGACGTTCAATCCCAAGCGGACCGAAGTGCTCACCACCGCGCAGCTTGAAGCCTCGAAAGAGCCCGTGAAGGATTGCCGCACTTGCCACTTCCAGAAAAGCACCGCCGCGACGGATGAGTACCCACCTAAGAGCGTGATGTATCCGCGGGAGATAGCAAAGCAGATGGGCACGCGGGAATCGGGGGATTTGACTAACGAAAACGCTTACCACGCCCGCTGCGTCAAGTGTCACGAACGTGCAACGAAGAGAGATGCGACCCTTAAGGCTCCGTGGCAAAGGTGCGACGACTGCCATCTAAAGAAATCAGCAACCTCAACCGCCACCACGACGCCGAGCGCCAGTCCAACTACTACGCCAGCTTCGACATCAACCCAGAGCCCGACGCCGTAGCTTTTCTCGACGGGCGGCGAATGCCACCGGGGCACTAGCCCGACCGTAAGGAGGGCTCAGTCTTTACACGTCGCTAACACATGAGCCTTCCCTTACGGTCGGGCTAGTGCCCCGTTGATTGATCAATTAAGCGAATGTCTGAGACACCACATTAGGTTTTTGGAATAGAAATGCCGATTGATTCCAGGAACTTGGTAGGTGGCGCGCCGCCAATCAACGCAAGTACGTAGTCATTCTCAATCGTACCTTTCTCTTCCTGAGTCCATGGATCTGCCAGGATCACTTCGCCCTCGCGAATCTCTTTGATCATCGTATCGAACAGAATCTTGACCTTGCCTTCATCAATGCAGTGATAGAGATGTTGCTTATTCCCGAATTTCACGTCGTTCGTAAAAGCCGTCCGCAAAATGAATGTGACCTCATTAATCTCGTGCGCAGCGCGAAATTCAATTTGGTCTCCGTTACGGTGGGCGACTAAATCGACGACTGCCTCGACTGAGGCGTTACCACCACCGACCACGGCGATTTTCTTCTGCTTGAAATCGTCTGGATTCGATAACGCATAGACCACCTTGTCTTCGCTTTGGCCGTCACGCGTGATTCTCATGCCCTCGCCCTCAGCGCCCAACTTCATCGGCGCGCCACGATTGCCGACGGCGAGCACGACGCGACGGCTGCGATAACTGCACGGTTCGCGCTTTTCGCCCTTCTCGGTTTCGACGGTGAAATAATCTCCATCCGTCGCGCGCGTAACCCTGCTGCATTGTTCATGTTCGTTGATGACCACTCCGTGACTCATCATCGCGTTCATCCATGATTCCAGAAGTCGCTCGCGCTGTTCACCGTCGCCGTTGATAGCGATGCCGCCGCGCGCGGCCATCGATTCCGGCTTGAAGAAAAGATACTTGTTCTTCGGATAGGCGACGATCGTAGCGAGAACCTTCGCCCGCTCGAGGCCTACGTATTTCAAGTCATGCTGTTTGGCAATTACAGCCGCTGACAATCCAGCCGGACCAATACCGATGATCGCCACGTCGAAGTCCGCCTTCGGTTCGAGCGGCGAGTTCGTTAATTCTTCCGCAATGTACTTGATGACCTCGGCGCCTTCGTTGACAGCGTTCTTAATCAGCGGCGTCCCGGAAACGTCGCCGATGATGTAACAGCCCGCGACGTTGGTCATGAACTTCTCGTTACGCGTAGGCACCGGCCGGGGTCGGATGGTCTTGGTAGTGTTAACGACGATGCAGGCCTTGGGGTTAACTGGACACGCGATCTGGCACGAAGTGTCCTCCATGCACTCGGCCTGCGCGACAGGGACTGCGATGTTGTTGACCATCGCCAGTACGCTGTGCGGGCACGCATCCACGCACGCCTGACAGCCGATGCAACGATCAGCAATCACCACCGGGTGCGGATAGTCAGCTCCACCGGGATCATACTTTTCCAGCAACTCCTTCGAGAGTTGAACCCGGCGCGCATTCTCGTCAAGATGTTTCTCGATCGGTTCTTCCAGCAGGCGTCTCGCTCGGGCTGCATCGCGAAGCGCAAACAAAATTCCTGTGACGGCGAGAAAGATGCTGATCCCAGCCCACCCGTACCACGGTAGCCCGCCCAGGTATCTTCTCAAAGAAGAAGGTCCTGTGAAGAGCTGATTGGTTGCGAGCAGCAGCGCCAGCAGCGTCAGGATCATCAAGAGTTGGGACTTTCTCATACCGCTATTTCACTGTATCGGATGGCAGCTCACCCTGCGCAACGCGCAGCGACGACGCCCAATGTGTATCCTTGATGTGCTGCACATGACAGGAAGTACAACTCGGCGTGTCGATCCCTGTCGGGCCCTTGTTCTTATCGAAGACTTGCGCGTTGTGACAGCGGGCGCAAGTCTTTTGCGGATAGTCGCGGTCGACGTTTCGGCCCATGTAGCCGGTTTTGTGACAACTACTGCATGACAGAACCTTGGTGACTCCGTCTTCGGCATAGATCCCATCGATGCCCTGGACCACTCGAACTCGGTTCACGTGAATGCCGTGGAATTGCGCACTGCGCCATTGCTGTGTCTGCGCTGATGCGACCCTGTTCTTATTCAAGAGCGCAACTATCTCAGGTTTCTGCGCCAGCTCTTCAGGTTCCAGGCCCTTCCAAACCCAAACTCCATTTACCACTGGGTAACCATAGGTCCCCTTATGCGCTGTATGCACGCTCTTGCCGTTGTAAAGATTTTTGTTGGCATCGATATGGCATTTCGTGCAGGACGCAAGCGCGCTGTTGACTGGACTGAACTCCGCGCCGCGATGTTCGGCGTGACATGAAACGCAGGTGATGCCGGCCCCGAGATGCGCGGGAATAACGGTAGCCGCGAAGTTTTCAGTTTGATGACACGCGGCGCAATTTGCATTCATCTTTTCTTTGTTCGCCATGCTTACTCCGATCGCATGACAGGAGGTGCAAGAACCTCGATTTGCCTTTGTGGCAATCGCCGGAGTTAGAGCGAACGTACTTCTGGTGTGTGGCAAAGAAATTGGTTCGGGAGCAAACGCGATCTTATATGTGACTGCGGCTACCGCTGAAAGTGATCCGACGACGATCAGAGCCCAAACAAAAATGGCTAAGGGCCAGGGGCGAACGAGATCTCTGGTCGGGAACCAATTAAATTGGATCTTACCGACACGCGGGGGCGTTCGCGGATGCAAGGGCGACGGACGACCTGCCTTTTCGCGCGTCCGCTTGTTCCAGAACACCTTAAGCGCGTTGACAACCTCAGGTGAACGCAGCACTAGTTCACCGGTTTGCTGTCTTAAGGCTAATTGCTTCTTGTGTAACTCGCCGGTATGACCGGCTACCCGTTCGCCAACGTTAACGGCAATTTGAGGCACAACCGTGATTGCGAGCGCCTTCTCAGTTTGTTCGATCCACAACGAGAAGGGGCCGATCTGAATCTCGTCTCCGCTGGTCAGCGCTTCAGCTTCATTGAAAGGAATTGCCCGGCCATTCAGGGTGGTTGCGCTCGAGGCACTGAGACTGATGAGGTAGAAGTATCCTTCAACTTCGTTAATGCCTGCCTGGAGCCGTGAGACCGTCGGGTGATTCAGCCAAACATCGGAATCCGGCAGGCGACCAATCCTCAACCCCTCGCCGATGATGGTCTTCGGATCTACCTCGCGATCCTCGCGTGCGATGATGAAGGTGCTTTCGTGCGCCGTACTCATTAGTTAAGCCCGATTTCAGTCACCGTACCGTGAAGAGAACTACTTGCGTGATATGAACCAACATTAGCGCCAGTGTGATCGACGCCGCCACAACGTGCGGCGCCAGCCAGAGCTTGAGCAACTGATGCAAATAGATGAGCGAGTCCACCCGACGTAGAGTTGCCGTCGCCTCAACGGCCTCCATCAGGAAACGACGCGCCTTTGGATCGCTCAACGCTGCGGCTGCTTCCTGAAATTCTTCACGTGCCTCGGCAAGCATCCGCGTGAGCTCTTCGCGCCGCACGTATTGACGTACGAGATACCCCAGCGAAAAGAAACGCTTCCGCATCTTTACCTTGATCAGATCACGCAGTTCAGGGTCACTGGTATCAATCAAACCCAGTTGCTCGCGCAATTCGTGGCGGCGGACACGCAAGTCTTCAATGAGCAGCGGATCTCCTTCAATACTGGTCATGATGCGCGGCACGATGAAGTAGCAACTGATTCCGAAGAGGCCGGCGACGATCATCACATCGAATGAGATCATCAAGCAGGAAGTCAAAAGCCCGCCTGAGTCGCGCCCGCCGTGTATCAGAAGCACGGTGCCCGCAAGCAAACCCAGATAGACGTGCGCCAGCTTCCAATAACGGAGAGGCCCGACCCGTCGCGTGTAAATTTGCTTCCTTCCCGAGTAAGTCACTGCGCCGGCTATGCTGCCCAAACCGAGTAAGCCCGTAACCCAACGCAAGGTCAGCCACGTCCCCTTGAAATGTCCATCCAAACCGTACGAGCGCGCCACTCCTAGTACCACCGTTACGATAGCGATGATCCCAAGCACGGCGCAGACGTGAACAATCCGTGCCGGGACGTCACGCTTGTGGATGTTGCGTCCAATGGCGTGCGTCTGATCCTGGAAGACGATGCCGATGGCATTCTTCGCCTCACTGAAATATTCACGCGGGTTAACGCGTACGAGTGCGCCCGTAGGACAGTTCTCCTGACACGAGTATGCCGGCTTCTTGGCATTCTTCGGATTCAGCGATGTGTTCTGGCACAGGTTGCATTTAACCGCAAGCAAGTCCTGCGTTGCGGTGACGGCCGGCGGCGCCGTTTGAGGAGCCAGACTCAGCCAACTCTTGAGCGTACCGAGGAGCCCAAGCGGCGGAGGCGCCGTTGATTTACGCGGAACCATCGAGATGGCGTTGTAAGGACACTGGGTCGCGCAATCAGCGCATCCGATACAGGTCTTTGGATCGATATCGATTTGCCCTTCGGCGAAACGCGCGATGGCGCCCGTCGGACAGCCCGTCATGCATTCCGGGTCCTGGCAGTGCAGGCATACGGAAGGCGCCAAGACGTGTTGAATGGATTGGCTATTCGGTTTGACCGGCCGGGCGATGTGGATACCATGCCTCATGAGCCGCGAATGCCCATGCACCTTCTGGCAAGCCATCGAGCAGTTCCCGCAACGGATACACAAGTCCATATCCATCACCAGCAGATTCGTGCCATCAACGATGCCGGTTGCGATCTCTTTTCCAGCAGCCGCCATACTTCTCTTGTCGATGGGAGTGTCGGGCGGTTTCTGATCGGCGTCTGAGAATTGCGGAAGATGGGCCGATATCATCTCGGCAAGGAGAGGGTTGGATCGCAGATGCGAGATTTCAATTTCCAACACCTCGGTGCGTGCCATCACGGTCGCGGAATAACGCCAACTGGTTTGATCTTTCCGAAGGATAGCTTCGAGTCCCAACCAGTTACCCGCGCCAAGAAAATCCAGCCCTACGTCCTGACCCAACTCCATTACCATGTCGGCTAATAGTGGACCCGAAGCAATGCTCCGCATCCGAGCCGGATGCGCGCCCAGGTCACGCACGCGCCGCGTCCAGCCGCTCTTAACAAAAATGGCCCGCTCAACCACATCTCCTTCCTGAAAAAGGATGTGATCCTTGGCGTAGACCGTAAAGCGCGCGGCCTCTTTCAGTTGTTCCAGTTGTTCGGAGCTGAAGGAGTTGTTGGTCGCCTCGTTCAGCTCTATCAGCGCCCGGTCGAGGCCGTGCCGGCGATAATCTGCTTCGAGCCGGCGTCCGAACTTCTTGAACTTTCTGAGCAGGCGAAGAGCCGGACGTTGAATTTCGAGGACGGTTGATTCCCCTGTGTCCGACGCAACCACGGTCGCATTGCGTGGCTGTCCGGCGAGCACGGACATTTCGCCGAAACTATTTTGCGACTCGATCTCGCCGACCTTGCTGCTTACCCCCTGATCATTATTGACAAATACATCCAGCCGGCCGTCGATCAGAATATAAAAAGTGTTGCCGCCCCAGTCACCCTCATGGATGATCTCCTCGCCGGGGGCGTAAACCAGCAGGCGCGCGTAGGGGCCAACCCTCTTGCCGGCATAGTCCCGCCCGTATACGACCAGTTCAAGATCCAACTCGTACTTGAAATGGCCTTCATGTTTCTCAAGCAGTTCGGCGATGAGGCCGCTGTTACGGATGGCTTCGAGGACAGCGCCGTGGTGTGTGATCTCGCGAGGCATGCTGTGCGACCCATTCGCCTGGGCCAGTTGTTGGAATCGATGCCGCCAAGGCGGCGGCAAAACCGCTCGCCGCCCGGGGATACCGAGGAATACCTGAGTGGGCTCTTGAACCGTTATCTAGGCAATTTCAACCAGACTCAACCTGCGTCAGAATGAATATCGCGCGAAGACCGTAGTTACGTTCGCGTGATAGCTGCCATATCGCGCATCCTGGAAAAGATACTTCGGAGTATCGCTGGTGAGAGCTCCATGCACGTAGGGTGCGAGAACGTTAAAGCTAAAGTCATCCTGCGTGTATGGTTCATACCAATAGCGTACGCCCATCTCGAAACTTTCGTTTATGCGGCGCGTAATGACGATATTCACGTCCTGGCGCCGTACCACGGTATCGGGATAGGGATTCGCCCCCGCATGAATGATCGAATCTGCGCGCACAGTGTACGGGTTTATGGTGCTGATTCGGTCGCGGGCAAAGGAAAGCGCATACGAAAGATCAAGCTGCCACTTTTGCAGCTTTCCTTCCTGAGGCGCTGCGTTGATGCCGAATTCAAAACTGTCCAGACCGTTCCGGCTGGTACGTTCCCAGGTATTGGCGACCGGGTATTGGGCCAGAGTTCCCTGAATGATCGCACCAGGAGGGGCCGGCGGATTTGGCAGCAGGTGTGCCAGGTCCCGATAAGCGTAGCGGTTCATCTCTCGTGAATAGTTTGCATACAGGAAACTTCCGTTCTCGAATGCATGCGTGAACTGGGCATCGATAAACGAGGAGCGATTGAAGAGCAGCCCGTAAAAATTCTTGTCGTATTCATCCCCCAGGTAGCGATAAGAAGCCGAGAAATTCGTATTGGGGCCCCTCAGCAACTCCAGCGAAACGGTTCCGTCATGTCGGATTCGACCTGTCTCATCAAACCGGCGCAGAAGATTGAATTCAATGCCGAGGCCTTCATTCATCCTCGTGGCATTCGTTACTACCCAAGCTGTGGACGGACCATTCGCGGGAGAACCAGCGAAATTAGTTACGAAGGTCAAGGGCTGGGTGTTGTAGGCCTGCGCCCGTCGGTTCGAGTAACGGTAGTCTGCTTTTAGCCGGAGGCTGGTGAGGGGTTTTGGCTCAGCGTCTTTGGTGGCGCCACTATTTTTTCCGACTCCAAAAAAATTGTAAGCAAAATCCAGCCGGCTTCTAAGGCTGTGTTCATTGTTACGGTTCACATCCCGAAACTTGCGGTTCCAGATCTCCCACGCATAATCCATTTTCCAGGTGAGACTGGTCTTTCTCATTAGGTTAGCAGCGGAAGTCTTACCATCCTCCTGGCCCGGAATCCGGACGGGCGTGCGCTCCTCCGGCAGCACATCCCATTGAAAGCCGGCTTCAACATTCTGGCGTCTAAAATCCCAATCGAGGTTCTCGATCGGCAAGTTGTAAAAATCTGTCCTCGGCGCGCGCCACGTCGAATCGCCAAACGCGGCATATCCCGGGAACCTAATCGAGGGTGTTTGATTGTCCAGGCTCTGCGCACGGTACTGAGCCTGGAAGCGGAAGTTTTTGCTGCGATTCACCAGGGCGTACTCCTGGTTGATGTTTCGCATCTTTCCGTTCGCGCTCCTCGCCGGAAGCTGACTTACATCTCTGGGATTGGTAATCGTACTGGCCGTGTCCCAGAGCACGGGCACGATCGCCGTGTTCATCGTCCAGGCGAGGAAAGGGTCGTTCTGCGTCCAGTAGGACAGCGAGAAAAGACCGCGCACCTGAGTTTTTGGTGTCAGGTCGAGGTTGGCCCAAACAGTGATCGTGTGGGAGTCATTGTTTGGAGGCAGGGCGTTCTGCCAACGAACCATCCGGAATCTATTTGAAGCTCCGCAGGTGAGCGCGGGCGGCGGCGCTGGATTAGGAAGACATCCCTGCTCATCGGTGACCCGAAAGGGGTTTTCGAAGATTACCGATCCAATGCTGTTGCGAAAGAGCGAAAGATCGTAGTCCGCGCCGACAGTCCATTTCTTGCCGCGAAACTGCGCTCCCACATTGAGACCGTAGGTCCGCTGGTCGAGCGGCTCGAGAAACTCTTGTCCGATGCCTTCCCAAAAACCTCCGATATCCGGGAGGCCGTTCCCAGGAACGGGTCGCCGGACGAATGTGCCGGCGGACATCGGCCGCGTACCGGTATTGCGGAGCCAGCTAAACTGCACATGCACCTCGGCCTTATTCGAGAGCTGGTAACTCTGTGTGAATCGGGCCTGGTCGCGACGTAGCCGCACGTCAGTCAGGGGCGCAGTCAGCAACTCCTGACGCACTAATGTGGGCAAGGCGGCGTTCACCGGTGTTCGCCCAGCGTCCGGCAGGGTAACGGCCTGCAGACTTGCGCGCAGTGTAGGGCTGACGGAATAGACTCCGGGCGCAGTTTTCACAAGGAAGGATTGCCCCGTGCCGAACGAATGAGGGATCTGGTCCCACATAAATTGCGTTCGATATTTTCCAATTCTGCCAAAGTCCACCGTGAACCGCTGGTCACGCTCGCGAATCTCAGATCCTCTCAACGAGAGAAAGTTGGGAGAGTCGGCCGAATTCATATCCAGCCTCAATTTCTGGACAGAGAATCCTTTTGGAACATCTCGCGTTTCCTGAAACTTAGCGTTATGACCTCCCTGGACTTGACGAGCCGGGCCGCCGACTTCGACGGTTATGTGGACCTTGGATGGTGTCTTTGTCTTTGGTTTCGGCTTGCTCTTCTCTTGCGTCTGGCCCCAGGCGTGCGGCGCAAACAGGACCGCCGAGATGACCCCTGCGATAAGAACGAACTCGACGCGAAGGATCGGTTTGAGTCTGTCTGGTTGGATTCTCATCTGCTCCTCCTTAGCGCGCAAGGGTCCTACCCCCAGGATGATTCGAGCCATGGATCTGCCCGTGGCAATTGGCACAGCCGCGATTGATTGAAAATATGTCCAGAGGTTTTCCGGCGGTGGTCGAATGGCGCGGCAACATATGAATGTGGCACTGCTGGCACAGAAGATTAACGCGTGCCGTCAGAAGCTTGGGATTGCTCGAACCATGGGGCGCGTGACAATTCATGCAATTTTCGCGGACGGGCGGATGGTCCCAGAGAAACGGCCCCCGCTTTTCAGCATGGCAGCCGTAACACACATTATTGGCGGTAACATTCACGAGCATCTTGCCCGCCTCGCCGCCATGAGGGTTGTGGCAGGAAGTGCAGCCGACCTTCATGTTGCGGAGCTCGGTGCGGAACAGATGGGTCGAACGCTGGTATAGAGCCTTTCGTTGATCGACGTGGCAACTGAGACACGTTTCCTCGACCGTGGAGTTGATCAGCATCTTTTCGGGCAACCTGGTGCTGATGAGCTCGGCCGCTTCCGGGCCGGACTTATCCGTCAGGTTAGCCAACATCCGATTCAGTAACTTGGCATGGTGAACGTTGTGACACGATAAGCAACTCATGTCGCTTTGATCGTGCTTGCCACCCTTCCAGTTGAAGTGACTGCGATCCATCGAATGGCATTGCAGGCAAGAATCGTTGGCCTCGGCTGGTGACAGTTTAGACAGGTCGCCGATCTTAACCTTGCCTCGGCTCTCGGCGTGCTGTTCGGCGTTACCGGTATGGCAAACCTCGCATTTGGGGCCGCGGGAATCCGCCAGGAATTTGGCGCTCTTGCCGTGAGCGTCGAGGGCGAAGGCTAAGATAATGGTGTCATGATCATGGCAGCCCGTCTGACAGTTCTTTCCCACCGCGGCGCCCCTTGCTGAAGTGCTCTTGGACTGCGCTGAAGTATTGGTGGACTGCGCGTCAGCAGATGGGCTGGCGGGCTTTGCGAAAATAATGAAAAGGACGACCAGGACTGCCACGCTGCATAGAGCGACAATCCGTATCATGATTGACGAAGCGTTCGTTCGGTTTTCTCGCACGAGCAAGGGAGCCACCTCCAGTTTTGGCTACTCTTTTGGCTACTCTCTGACGAATCTCGAAAGATGACAACTGCATGCGTGCTCCCATGCGACCGGTATGTATGGGGCAGGAAGTTAGTTCAAGTCTCCATTTTTTGCAAGACATTTTAGAAGCGATCTAATAGGTCTGCCCCGGCTGGGCGCTGATTTTTTGGAGAACTTGGCACCGATCGCGCGTGTTCATCCTTCTGACTGACCGCACGCACGCCCGTTCGCTTCCCTTCGCAAACATCAACGCCGCGCGCCGTGAGTTCCATTCGCTGTCGGTGAAGTCGCTCGCCTAAGAAACTCAAATCACTCCACGATCACGGCTTCGGCTTTACCTTCGGATTTAACAGGTAGTCGTTTCTGATCTGAATGATGTTGGCCCTGTTCGTGTCGAACGAGAACGAGAAGTCGCTCACATTTGATTGGCGGTCCTTCGTGACCGTCGTGGGAAGAAACGACGTGGGGCTTCCCTGGTGACAGCCGATGCAGTTGCCGCGCGACATGCTTGGCTCTATGTAGGGATTGGCGCACCACTGTCGACCCTTCATCACCTGAGAGATACCCTTGAAGGTGTTGGCCAGATCCTGCAATCGCTCCCCCTGCGAGCCCGATAGACCTTTGCCGTCATACGCCGCCCACGGCGCCGGATCCGCCTCATTGAAATCTGAAACTGTGCACATCCCAAAAGTACCGGTGCCGAACGGGAGAGGCCACTGGCTATGGAGAGACTGCGGCATATCTATGTTCCAGGCCCAGCCAGCACCATCTCCAGAGAACAGCGTAGTCCACTGCCAGGTCCGCAAGGCCTTGCTCGCAATATGCATTCCCAGCAACGCCCATTTCTGCCCAGTATCGTCGGTGACCGAGAAGAGACACGGCGGACACCAGTCGCTGACTGAGCCCGGAGCCCACAGCCCACCATAATGTTTCTCATCTGTGCCCGGGTCGCTGAAGATCCAATCGCCCGCCGGCAGCGCGCTTATTTTCTCAACCATCGGCGGAAACACATTAGCGAAGTGTACGCCTTTGATTACTTCCACTTGCTTGGCCGAGTTGTATTGGTCCGCTTCGTGAGTGACGGGAGCCCAGGCAGTCTTGATCATAACGGCATCTGGCGGCATTTCACTATCTATGCACTGCGCGTACAGGTTATTGCGATCCGCTGGCCGTGGAGGAGCGTCCGGGTTGCACTTGGCAATGCTCTCCGCATTCGCCAGCAGGTGCTTTACGTACGCCGGGTTGTAATAGATCATGCCGGCCCTGGGTGCTGCATTTGGAGCGATCGCGTGAAATCCAGGGAACGTAAACTGGCGCAGCGTTTTTCCCAAACGAGTGGAAGTCAGCGAGGTCTGTAAATCCTTGGTCGAGTGTTTCACAAGCAAAGCAGCCACCTTGCTCTTCAGTTCCTCGCGGGAAGGCGGCTTCGGTTGGTTCTGCTGCTGGGCCACCATCTCTTTGTAGAGCAGCGCGATATCCTCTTCTTCATACCAGGTCATCCAAGTTGGGATCTGCCCTCCCTGAAGCGGAACCGGCTCCCAAACTCGCTTGACTGTCGCCCAAGCGTGGTCGCGTCTCGCCTTCATGGAATTGTTCACATCCGCCACTGTCAATGCCGGCATCGCGCTGGAAGGCATTTCCCTTACCGGCGCCTTTGGCTTCTGCCCGGACTGAAGAACGACCATCGGCGGCAAGCCAGTTTTACTTGGTGCCTTGCGCTGTGACCGCACCGCCGACCAGCCAATTAGCAACAACCCTGCGGCGACGCAGCAGACTATTCCCGTACGAATCCATCTATTTGTCATTAATCTCCGTAAGCGACCGATTGGATTAGGCAAGATCGCGTCATTCTTCACGGATTCACTTCTCGTGGCAAGGGTTCCCTCACCGAACGGGTTGTCAGATGCAGTGACGTCCTCTACCTTTTAGCAATCAAGCGTCAAGATGCCGCGAAAGAAAATAGCCGCGCACGAGAAGCACTGCGCGAAGCCGAACGCGTTAGCATGAAACGCAAAGCAAAAGATTCCGAGTCCCGTTTCTCGAAAGCCCGCGTCACGGATTTTCTCGGCCTCGAGCGCAACGTCACCATCGCCTCAGCCGCGATCCTCCTGATCGGATTCGGCGAAGAGTTGTGGACAAAGTTTCTGCCCAAGTATCTGGAAGCTCTGGGCGCGACCACGCCCATCGTCGGTCTGTTCGGCACCGGACAGGATTTTTTTGACGCGGTCTACCAGTATCCGGGCGGTTGGCTTTCCGATCATCTGGGCCGCAAGCGAGCCTTTCTGATCTTCATCGCGCTCGCGTCCGTTGGGTACTTCGTTTATCTGTTCAGTCCATCGTGGCCGATCGTCTTTGTCGGCCTCTCGCTTTCGCTTGCCTGGCACAGCATGGCCTCGCCCGCGATCTTCGCGGTCATCGGCGATTCCCTGCCCCGCGAACGCCGGGCAATGGGTTTCACCTTGCAATCCATACTCAAGCGAGTACCGATTATTATCGCTCCGGTTATCGGTGGGGCTTTGATTGCTTCGCGCGGAGTCTTGTCAGGCGTCCACATCGGCCTGGTAATAACCCTACTGCTGGCGGGCGTGACGGCGCTGCTGGTTCTGCGCATCAACATCCCGGTCAAGCGCGCCGAGGCCATCAACATCCACGGAGTGTGGAAGTCCTTTCACGGCGCGCTCAAACGGCTGCTAATCTCGGACGCAATCATCCGCATGTGCGAAGGCATGACCGGCGTTCTGGCGATCCTCTACGTTACGAACGTGCAGCACTTCAGCGTCGCGCGCTACGGCACGCTGATCGCGATTCAGATGACCACTTCGATTCTGGTTTATCTGCCGGCGGGCAAGATTGCCGATCGCGTCGGCCGCAAGCCGTTTGTGATTGCTACGTTTATTAGTTTCGCGATGTTTCCGCTGGCGGTTGTGTTTGCTTCCAACTTTGCGCTGCTGGTCGTCGCGTTTGTCATCGGCGGACTACGCGAAATCGGCGAACCCGCGCGCAAGGCGATGATTCTGGATTTTTCCCGCGATGATCTGCGCGCGCGTTCGGTTGGACTCTACTATCTAATCCGCAGTCTTTCGATCACTCCGGCGGCTGCGATTGGCGGTTTGCTTTGGAAGGTATCGCCGCAGACGCCGTTTCTGGTCGCCGGCGCGATTGGTATTGTCGGAACCTTTGTGTTCGCTGCAACGGTGGAAGAAAAGTACGCAAGCTAGTCTTGTCAGAACCGCCTGCGGTAGCGGGCGGGATCGGGAGGGCCCTGAGATGAAATGGATCACGCGCAAGAACATTCGTGTCAATCGCGCCGCGACTTGCTGGCTCATTCAGAGATTCATTGATCCTGATGCTGAGTTTATCTTCGTATCTCCCGAAGAAGTCACGTCCGTTCAGAATGAAAGTGGCGGTGTTGGTTTTGATGCTCAGGACGCCACCTATCCCCATCAGAACCCGCAAGGTCTGTGCTCGTTCGCGGCGCTGGTGCATGAACGGCTGGCAGACGATCGCGTGTTGGTTGAGATTGCCCGCATCGTTCAGGCAGCCGACATCCAGGGACACGTTAACGATCATCCCGCGGCATTCGGCCTGCAACTGATCAGCCATGGATTCCCCGTCGCAACGCGCGATGATCATGAGACAGTTGCTCGCGCGGCTTTCCTATACGATGCGCTCTATGCGAGCATCCATGACACTCAGGCACGCTGACCCAGGTGAATTGTGTAGGCAAGTTGCCTGACGCAAAGACTGACGGCATTTTGAGAAAGGTACCTTACGAGATGAACAAGTTTTCAAGAAGACGAGCGATGACCATCATGGCTGCCGGCGGCGCCGGCGCCGCGCTGACTAATCTGGTCGGCGCTGAAGGAATGAATGCCACAACTGAAGAGCAAGCCGCGAGTGCGGTTCCGATCGCTCCGGCGTTCGGCGGCAAACACCAGCCTAAGCCTTTGCCATTCGACCCGGCAAAACTCAAGGGCATTTCCGAAAAGTTGATCAAGTCGCACTGGGAGAATAACTACGGCGGTGCGGTCAAAGCGCTCAATGCGGTCGAACAAAGGCTCGGCGCCATGGTACAGGACAAGGATTTGCCGGCGTACGTTTACGGCGACCTCAAACGCGAAGAGTTAATTCGCACCGGGTCAGTCGTGCTGCACGATCACTACTTCGCGAATCTTGGCGGCGACGGCAGGCCTACCGGCAAGGTCGTCGATCTGATCAAGCAGTGGTTCGGCAGTTACGAACAGTGGGAGGCAGAGTTCAAGAAGACGGCGAACGCGCTCGGAGGCGGCTCAGGCTGGACGATTCTTTCTTACAACTTGCACACCAACGAAGTTCACAATTACTGGGCGTGGGACCACATGCACGGAGCGACGCTGGGATATCCGCTGCTGGTCCTCGACATGTACGAGCACGCTTATCACATGGATTACGGTGCCGCGGCGGCAAAGTACGTGGATGCTTTCATGCAGAACATCAATTGGGATGAAGTAAACCGCCGCGCCGAAGCGATGCCCACGCGCAAATGAGTTCGCTGTCCCAGAAGTTCGCAAACAATGTCGGCACGCCACCGGGGCACTAGCCCGACCGTAAGGGAGGGCTCATGTGTTGGCGAGTAAAGACTGAGCCCTCCCTTACAGTCGGAGCTAGCGCCCCAGGAACCCGTTTGCCAACTATGAAAAATGCGCCGCGGCGTTTCGATATCAGATTGGAACGCGTCTCAGCATTGCTGGTGCTTGGCCTTAGCGTACTTGGCTTGTGTTCAGTCGCTCAGGCACAGGCGGCAACGAAAGAGAATTCGCAACCGCGCGAGGCAACGGCGTCCGCCCAGTTGCCGCGGCAGAGCACCGGTCCACGGCGCATCAAGGCTATCCGCGTCACCGATGAGATCAAGGTCGACGGCCTGCTCAATGAGTCCGCATGGTCACTAGCCAGGCCCGCAACTGATTTTCGTCAGGAGCGGCCAAACGAAGGCGAGCCCGCTTCGGAACAAACAGAGGTGCGCGTGTTGTTCGACGACAAGAACATCTACTTCGGCATTCGCGCGTTTGATTCCGACGCCAGTCACATCAACGCTCGCGACCTGGTTCGCGATTCAAACTTTCCCAACGACGACAAAGTCGAAATCCTGATCGACACTTATCATGATCGCCGCAACGCCTTTCGCTTTGCGGTAAACCCGCTGGGCACGCAACAGGACGCACTAATTACCGACGAAGGGCGCGACATCAACGTCTCGTGGGATGGATCGTGGATCTCAGAGGGACGCGTCGATGGCGAAGGCTTCACCGTAGAGATCGCCATCCCGCTGACTACACTTCGGTTCACGGAAGCGATCGAATCCTGGGGACTGAACGTCTCGCGGATCATTCGCCGCAAAAACGAAGAGAACCTCTGGACCAGTTGGCAGCGCTCGTTTGGACTCGAACGCGTTTCGCAAGCGGGCGAGTTGGCGGGAGTTGAAGCGATTCGTCGGCGACGGCTGCGCGAGATCAAACCGTACGCCTCTGGTGAGTGGCGCGAAGGCGTGCCGCTGATCGGCAAGAGCGGATTGGACGCCGGTTTGCGCGGCAACGTGGGAATCGAAGTCGCCCGGCTCGGAATCACTCCATCATTGACCGCCGAGTTCACCATCAATCCGGACTTTGGCCAGGCCGAAGTCGACAATCAGGTAATCAATCTCAGTCGCTTCTCAGTTTTCTTTCCCGAGAAGCGCGACTTCTTTCTGGAGAATTCCGGAATCTTTCTCTTTGGCCGGCAAGGATCGAATCAGGCCTTCTTCACCCGGCGCATTGGCCTAACCGACCGAGGCCAGCCGGTGTCGATCGACTATGGAGCAAAACTTACCGGCAAGATTGGTCCATACAACGTTGGATTCCTGCAGGTGCAAACGCGCAAGCTGGGCGAGGCTTCGACGGGGTTGGGGATTCCGCGTCAACAGTTCACCGTCCTGCGAGTCAAGCGCGATATCCTCAAGCGCTCATCGATCGGGGCGATCATGGTCAACCACCAGGGCGCGACTTCGATTGGCGGCGACGCTTACAACCGCGTCGGCGGTGTCGATGCAGAATTCAACCTGACTGATCATTACCGATTGAAAGCGTTCTGGATGGGTTCAGCGACGCCGGGAATTCGCTCAGGAGCGGGCTCGTCGCGTCTCGAATCCATCTTCGAGAACGAGCTTTACCGTTTCATCGTCGTGTATGAAGACGTCGGCGCAAACTTCAATCCCGAAGTTGGTTTCATCGAACGCAACGCGATCCATCAATACTTTGGCCAGGTCGCTTACAAGCCACGCCCAAAGTTTATTCCGCACGTGCGTGAGATGGAGTTTGAAACGCAGTTCGAATACTACTCGGACCGCGCCGGTAAACTGGCAACGCGCCAGACTGAACTCTCTTGGCGCACCAGCTTCAAAAACTCGTCTGAGTTTTTCTTCCGCCCAGTAGAAGACGTGAATGATGTGTTGACTGCGCCGTTCGAGATTCGTCCGGGAATCATTATCCCGACCGGCACGTACCACTTCAACCGTCCCCGTGTTTCTTTCAGCAGCGATCGCAGCAAAAGCATAGTCTTTAACGTGCGTGAAAAGTGGGGCGAGTTTTACTCAGGCAGAAGATACGAGACTTCAGGCGGAATAACCTGGCGTCCGAATCCACACCTGCTCGTCGATCTCTCGGAGAGCTACAACAAAGTGCGCTTGCGCGAAGGAAACTTTACCACCAGTTTGTTCTCGGGCAGATTGAACTACAATTTCTCGCGCAAGCTGCTGACGTCCGCGCTGGTGCAACTCAACTCAGCAGCTCACCTCTCAACCATCAACGTGAGGGTTCGTTACAACTATCGCCCCAACAGCGATTTTTTCTTCATCTACAACCAAACCACCGGCGCAGGAATTGAGCGCCCGTCGTACAGCCTGCAAATCAAGCTGACTCGTGATTTTACTTTCTGAGAAGTGGGTCAGTTTAGAGTTCAAGCTTTAGCTTGTGCTTCGATAGCATGGAACCTAAAGGTTGAATTCTAAACCTCGCGTTCACCCGCTACTACTTTCTGAGGGACCTTTTCAGGCTGGCGTAGTTCTAGTAACATGCTCCCGGCCCGCCGGCTTGCTCTCCGGTTTGCGCGCGGAGAGGTCAATCCACTATGCAAAGTCTCAGCCGTTCAATCGCAACTCAATTTCTGATCGCGAGCGTGTTGCTGTCGCCGCTGAGCCTCGCGCCATCGGTCCGCCCGCAGGAGATGCGCGAGCGGCGCGCGCCAGCCGAATCTGACGAAGACAGGCAACGTACCTGGCCGTTTCAACACGACTCGATCATCAACGACGCAATCGGCCCAGGCCAACAGGCCGAACTCATCAACGAGCCATCGATGCGCATCGCGCTTTCGACCGGAGTGGGAACAGCCACTATTTCAACCGCGGCAAAGCTCTTGAAGGTCTCAGAGCTGGACTCGATGCCGCAACCGATCGAGACCGCGCGCGTGCGTGTGGAATCGCGTCTGCTTTCGCCGGCGCGCCAGGTCGATCGAACCTATGACATTGAGATTGCCCGTTCTCTCTCTCGCGAGGAAGCAGAGAGAATGGTCGCGACAGTTCATGAACTGACCGGCGAAAGCGCGCGCTCAGTAGCTGACGGGGACAAGTGGCGCGTGATTGTTCCCGCGCAATCGCTCGAAGAGTCTGAGACCGCCAAATTGAAACTGGAGGATGCGGGCTTTGAAGCGCGTGCGACCGGAAATGAAGCGGCTACCACTCGAGCGCCCGCGACCGCAATCCAACCACGCGCAAATTCGGCGACGACCCCATTGAAATCGCCGAACAGCAACACCGTCCGGCTTACGTTGCGTCCGAGTGCGCCGACCAGGGAGTTGATCGCCTTCTCGCGTGGCTCGGTGCCGTTGCTGCGCTCCAGCGCACCGCTAATCTTCGCTTCCAGCGACGAAGTCAATTCCCCGATTCGCTTTAACGACAAACCCTATCGCGGCCGGATTGAAGTTTTTGCCAGTCCGCGCGGCGCCCTGAACGTAATCAACGTGATCGGCCTTGAAGACTATGTGCGCGGTGTCATCCCGAACGAACTTTCGGCCGGCGGCTTCCCGGCGATCGAAGCTCACAAAGCCCAGGCGATCGCCGCGCGTACTTACGCCCTCCGGAACCGCGGCCAGTTTTCCGCCGAAGGTTTTGATTTGCTCCCCGATACGCGCTCGCAGGTTTATCGCGGACTGTCGAGCGAGAATTCTTTGTCGTCACGCGCCGTCGATGAAACACGTGGCGTGATCGCGACTTACCAAGGCGAACCAATCAACGCGCTATACACTTCGACCTGTGGCGGGCGCACGGAAGATGCCGAGAATATTTTCAACCACGCGACTCCCTATCTGCGCGGTCGCGAGTGCGCCGCTGAAGGCAAAGCCGCTTTTGCGCCGTTCATGGTCAAGAGTTCGCGCGAACTCTTCGAAATTAAGGACGAAAAAGATCTAACGTATGCGCGTGACGTGGCCCTGCTGGCAGTGAACGGCCTTGCTCTGCCTTTCGACAAAATTTCGAGTTCGTGGCTGTCGTCGCATGTCTCTGAATCAGAAGCGCGCGAATGGCTTACTGCCGCAGCTCGGCTGTCGCGCAACGTATCGTTCCAATTTGTTAATGAAGCAACAAAGACGCCCGCGTTCAGCACCGCGCTGGTCGCAGCGGTGTTTGGCGATAATCGCGCCGACACTTTATTGAACAACGCTGACGTCGATTACCTGCTCGCGTTTCGCGATGGTGAGGACGTTCCGAAAGCCAATCGCGCCGACGTCGCAATGCTTTTGCGCGATGGGCATCTATCGCTGTTCCCTGACGCCGCGTTGCGACCAAAAGAAACAATGTCGCGAGCGAGCGCACTGCACGCCATCGCGCATTTACTGGAAGCGCGCGGAGCGCTCGGCTTGCAGAAAGGCGCGGCGCGACCCGCGACCGGTGGCGTGATGGTGCTGCGTTCGAACAAAGGCAAGGATCAGTCGCTTGTTGTCAGCCACGACGCTTTTCTGTTTCGCGAGTTTGGCGACAATCTCTATCAAATGAAATCGCTCGCCCTCGTCGGCGGCGAGAATGTGACCTTTCACGTCAGCGCCAAAGGCGAAGTTGATCTGTTTGAAGTTCGACCGGGCCCGAACGGCGCCTCGGCCGAACGTTTTTCGCCGTTCACTAATTGGACGGCGGAGCTTTCGCTCACCGCCGTGCAAGCACGTCTCGGCCGATCGGTGCGCGGCATCGGCCAGATTACTGACTTGCGTCTGGCGGCGCGGGGATCGTCACGACGCGTAATCGATCTCGAAGTCGTTGGCACCTCGGGCACCGGCCACATTCGGGGCGGACGGATTCGTTCGGCACTTGGCCTGCGGGAACAACTCTTCGTTTTCGATCGCGTTTACAGCGGCACTCGCGTGGCGGGATTCATCTTCACGGGGCGCGGCTGGGGTCACGGCGTGGGTATGTGCCAGGTCGGCGCGTATGGGCTGGCGCGTCAGGGCTTCAGTTCAGAACAGATTCTCAAGGCTTATTACACTGGAATTGAATTGACGAAGATGTACTGATCTTCTTTCAGGATTCGTCATGCGCTTCTCCCGCAATCAACTCATCGGCGCGATCATCCTGCTGGCTATCATCTGGCTCGTGCTCGCAATTCGGCTTATCATCTCTCGGTAACGCAAATTGTGAATTTGCGAACGCATCATGATCGCGCGAGAGACATCACGGGAGCATTTCAATCGCAATCAAACCCATGTGAGTGAAAGGCCGCAAATTAGCAATTTGCGCCACATCATCGCCATCGTCGGGCCGACTGCTTCGGGAAAGAGCGCGCTCGGAATCGAGCTGGCTCTGCGCCTCGAAGGCGAGATCATCAACTGCGATTCCGTACAGGTTTATCAAGGCATTCAGATCGCGACCGCGAAAGTGCCAATCGCAGAGCGACGCGGTGTCCCGCACCATTTGATCGACTTTGTTACACCGAGAGTGAATTTCACCGCGGTGGACTGGGCCCGCGCCGCGATCGAAAAGATTGAAGAAATCGATGCCCGCGACCGGCGAGTTCTCCTGGTTGGCGGGACCGGCCTCTATTTGCGAGCGTTGCGCCGCCCTTTCTTTCCCAGCCCACCTACGGACAAAAAGCTTCGCGCCCGACTCACGAAGATCCGCGAACGTCATGGCCCTGAGCGTCTTCATCACATCCTGCGACGTTTTGATCCGGCCGAGGCCGAGGAGCTGAATCCGCGCGATTGGCCGCGGGTGCAGCGCGCGATCGAGTTCTGCTTGCAAACCGGCGAGCCGATCTCGCGCGAGCGGCCTTTGCGACCTGACCCGCCCGCGCTGGCGGCGCGAATACGCATCTTTGCGCTGAATCCGCCGCGCGCCGAACTCTATTCGCGCATCAATGAACGCACGGAAAATCATTTCGCCAACGGACTGGTGGATGAAGTTCGCCAGCTTCTGGACCAAGACGTACCCGCCGAATCAAACGCCCTGGGCGCGCATGGTTATCGGCGCGTGGTTGAACATCTACGGGGTCAGCGCGATCTCCGAAGCGCGATCGAACAGACAAAGCTTGACGTGCGGCATTATGCGAAGCGGCAGTTGACGTGGTTCCGTCATGAACCGGACGTGCAGTGGACGGACGGCTTCGGCGATGACGATCGCGTGCAGAATGAGGTGTTCGCGCGCTTGCGCGATTAACGATCATTTTCCATTTGTCATTTTCCAATTTCCATTTTTTCATTTATTTGCTGAATCATGCGCCCGACCTAATGAGGGCGTGATTGGGAACGGTGCCCTTGCTTACGCGCGGGCTTCTGACACTCGTCGCTAAACAAGATGGTAAATGGCAGATGTCAAATGACAAATGGAAAATGATCCTTTGGGCAGAAAGCCCTTGCCAGGATGAACCGCGTGTTATACTCTGAAGCCGCTCAAGCAGCTTCAGTTACGCAAACCGAGAAGACGATTCGTGGACGCAAAGCCAGCGCCGCAAAATATTCAGGACGGCTTCCTCAATCTCGCGCGACGCGAGAAAACCACCGTAACGATCTATCTCGTTAACGGCGCGAAGTTGCTGGGACGCATCAAGAGCTTCGACAAGTTCTCTTTGATTCTGGAATCCGGCGCCCAGGAGCAACTGATTTTCAAACACGCGATCTCTACGATCTCCCTAACGCGACGCGCGACCGGCGAACTGCGCGGACAGCAAACGCCGGCGAGTGAGGGCTCGGCTGAGCCAATTGAAGAGCCGGCCGCTTCGTGAATCCAACCCGCGCCACCTGCAAGAACATGTCCGGTGCTTTCATCACTTTCGAAGGAATCGACGGTTGCGGAAAATCTACGCAACTGCGCCTGCTGGCGAGCGAGTTGCGCGTGCGCGGCATAACGGTAGTGACCACCCGCGAGCCGGGCGGCACGCCCTTGGGTCAAAGGCTGCGCGCGGCCTTGCTGGACGTGCAGGAGCAAGTGGATCCGCTCGCTGAACTGCTGGTTTTCGCCGCCGATCGGGCCCAGCATGTGCGCAAGCACCTGCGGCCATCCCTCGAAGCGAATCAAGTTGTGCTGTCGGATCGTTATGCCGATGCGACCGTTGCCTATCAGGGCGCGGGCCGCGGCTTCGCCCCGGAACTAATCGCTGAGATTGTTCAGCTGGCGACGGATGGGCTCAAACCCGATCTGACTTTGCTGTTCGATCTGTCGGTCGCTGAATCCGCGGTGCGCACCCGGCGCAGAGTCGAAAACAAGCGCACCGATCGTCTGGATATCGAGAACGCCAAGTTTCACACACGCGTGCGCAACGCCTACGTCGAAATTGCGAAGGCTGAGCCGGCCCGATTCAGAGTGATCGACGCGCGCGGTTCGGTTCACGAGACGCACCTGGCCGTCATGGATATTGTGATTCCATTCTTGCGAGATCGCGGCCTGATGGGCGAAGAGCAAAGGGCTAAGGGCAAAGGGCCAAGCCGCTAGGTTCCCCTCTTATTGCTCTTTGCTCTTGGCCCTTTGCCCTTATGTTTTCTCGTCTCATCGGCAACGACGAAGTTAAGGAATCGCTGCGACGTCTGCTCACGAGCGGGCGCGTGACTGGTTCGCTGCTTTTCACCGGTGAAGTCGGCATCGGCAAAAAGCTCTTCGCCCTCGAGCTGGCGAAAGCCATGAACTGTCGCCACCGCATCGGCGTCGAAGCGTGCGACGAGTGCTCTTCATGTACGCGAATCTCGCGATCGACATTCCCGCCGTTCGGCAAAGATGACGATGACAAAGAGAGAATGATCTGGAGCGAGCACGCCGATGTGGCCATGGCCCGCGCTTACAAGAACATCATCAGGGTCCCGGTGATGCGCGAACTGGAACGTGAAGCCAACTTTCGTCCATTCGAAGGCGTGGCCCGCATCTTTATCGTCGAAGACGCGGATTGCATGAACGACAACGCTGCGAACGCGCTGTTGAAGACATTGGAAGAACCCGAGCCAACATCGCATTTGATCCTGACCACGTCGAACCCGACGGCGTTACTGCCAACGATTCGTTCCCGGTGTCAGATAATTCGTTTCGCGCCGATCCCTGCTAACCAGATCGAAGCTTTCCTGATCGAAGAAAAGAAAGTTCCGCGTGACGATGCAGAGTTACTGGCGAGAACTTCGGGCGGCAGCCTGGGTCGCGCGCTTGGTACGGACATCGACAACTATCGCGAGCGACGCGCGGCTATGCTTGACGTGCTGACGGCGTTGACGTTGACAGGAGATCGAGCCCAACTCCTACGCTCGGCGGAAGCTCTGGCCGCACCAAAGGACCGGGATGAATACGAGCGCCGGCTGGATGTGCTGGAAGGGTTGATTCGCGACACGTGGTCGCTGCGGCTGGCGCGGCCGGATGAAACGATCATGAACAGCGATCTCCTCAGAGAACTCAAACTCATCGCTGCTGAGATGAAGAGCGAACAGGCTGGTTCATGGCTCAAGCAAATCGAAGAACTACGCGGGACACTCGAAGTCAATATCAATCGAAAGATCGCCAGCGATGCGCTCTTCATGTCGATGGCGACTTAAAGTCTATCGTCGACACCAACATGCCCGAGGCTACTTCCCCTTCGGTATCGGCAATATCATAGAGACCTGCCGCCGATAATTCTCGTAAGTCTCGCCATGAATGCCCACCAGATCGCGCTCTTCAATCTGAATCGCAATCAGAATGTAGACGGTCGTGGCAATCGCGAAAACCAGATGCCCAACGGTCATCTTGGGCGTCGCCCAAAAGGCAATGACAAAACCGAGCATGATCGGGTGGCGAACGATCTTGTACAGGCCCGGTGTCTTGAAGCCCGAGTGAGCGTATGCCTTTCCGATCAGGCTCACGTAAACCTGTTTCAGTCCAAAGAGATCAAAGTGGCCGATCAGAAACGTACTCAGCAGAACGATCCCCCATCCCGCAAAAAATAGCACCTGAAGCACCAGGCTGATCGTGGAATTCCTGAAACCCCAAACGACACCCGTCATCGGCCGCCACTGCCAAAACAGCAGCGCCAGCGACAGACTGGCCAGCAAAACGTAGGTGCTGCGCTCGATCACCTGCGGAACGATCCGCGTCCACAGGTTCTTGAACCCGGGCCGGGCCATCACGCTGTGTTGGATGGCAAAAAGACTAAGGAGTAAAGCGTTGATAACCAGGGCCGGGGTGAAGGGGCCGGGCACGCCGGAATCCACCGCCTTGGGCACAAACACATTTCCCACAAAGCCGATCGCATAGAGAAAAGTGACGAAAAAGATCAGGTAACTCACCACTCCATACAGAAAAGCAAGTACACGTCCCATGATGTAGTCTCCTTTTGTGTTTGAAGGCTTTAAAATTTCTTGCCGATCACGATGATCATTTGCGCCGGAAAGCTCATCTGGTCATTCGGGAAGAACTCACGAACAGCTTCTTGTACTTCTTCCTTCACTCGCAGAACTTGATCCGCAGTGAGCTTTGCTAGCTTCTCTCTCAGCGTGTCGGAAGTCTCAGAGCGCATCGCCCAAAACTCACCAGTCGAAATCGGCGCTTCGATTTGGAAATGAAACACGCGCTCACGAACATCACTGGCTCCGGCGAGTCTGAGAATATTAGCGAGTCTTCCCAGATCCGCAAAGCGAAATGCGTTGGGCGCATCCGCGTCCGCCGGTGGTGAATCCACGTAACGCGACATGACGTCGGTAATGATGTGGGTAAACGGATTCAGCTCGTTCCGGTGCCAAACCGCGAGCGCCAGCGAACCGCCCGGTTTCGTGACGCGCCGCATTTCGCACAGCGCGGCGAGCGGGTCAGGAAAGAACATCACGCCGAGCCGGCTAACTACCGCGTCGAATGAGTTGCTTTCAAAAGGCAGCGAGTCCGCGACACACTGCCGAAACGTGATGTTCGTTAGCCCAAGCCGATGCGACTCGCTCTCAGCAGCCGCAACCATCTCAGCCACGGCATCGGTGCAGGTCACCGATCCTGTCGGTCCAACCGTCTCAGCTATGGTGAGCGAAGGCTCGCCCGCGCCGCCGGCAATATCAAGTACCGTTTGCCCTTCGCGGATGCAGGCGTCTTCGATCAGCGCCTCAGTCAAAGGCGCGAACATCGTCCGAATCGTACCGCTATGCTTCGTCCAAAAGCGCGCAGTCTTGCGCCACTCTTGCAGGGTCTTGTTGTCCTGTATGGCCGGCGTCATTACTTGCACGTGCAGGTGTTGTCCTTGCGTCTCCGTCCGTAATCGTGAAACTGTGCCTGCCTGATTCAGCAATCTAAGATTCTACGGCACCGCGCAGATATTGTTGGTTGTGTTCCGGTCGGTGATCGTGAACTTCACCTCTGGCGAAACAGTCTGCACCGAAGCGCTGCCTGTCTTCATGCAGGGATCAATCTGACCCTGCACTCTGCGGTCAGGCCGACTGTCCGTCAAGGTAATGATGCAACCTTTCCTCGTTACCCTTCCCGTGCCAGTTAAGCCGGTGCCGCCGGGCATCGGGAACAAGTAGTCGCCGCTGAATGAATTCACCAGGACAACTGTGCGCGGATTTGAATCGTCCTGCAAGCAGAAGTCGAACTGATGGATCATTACCGTCGCCGTTGCTCCCCAGGCGCCAGTCTGCACTCCCGTAATTCCGCGCGTCGTGGTGTAGCGCCCATCAGCGCCAACCTCCGAAGGTTGAATCACGAGTGGCTGATATGGGCCGCCTTCCATCACGATCACACCACTGGAGTCGAGCGTTAGCCGCACCGGTTCTTTGATTCCTTGCAGGCCATTCACTTGAACGTGCAACTCGGTCCTCTCGCCCTTGAGCAGGCTTGTCTTCGGCGCAGTCAGGTTGACTCCCACATTGCGATACGTACCTTTCGTTTCCTGATTCCCCTCCTTCAATATTATCTCGACAGGACCAGTAACATTAGTAGGATTATCGATAACCACCTTGTTTGGCGACTCGGCGAGTATCACGACAGGTTGGCCGGCAACTGCACAAGTAGTGGTCGCCGACTTGCCGTCAAAACTACGGTTGCCACTATTTATCTCAACGGGCTTTCCCTGTTGCGCAGTGGTGGGGATCTGGATAGGCGCAACGCTTTGTAAGCTCAGCGAGATAATCTCGATGGGGACGGTTGTTGTTCCACCGATGGTGAATGATCCGCTCGTGTTCGTCAGCGTAATCCCAAGGCCACCGGAATTCGCACTGCTGACGCTCTTAAGGGGCGGAGTAGGTGAGCCGCTTGGCGGTAACGTGAACGTAAACGGGCTGAGGGTTGCGGTGACCGGTACTTCGACGTTGACATCCGATGTTCCGTCCGGCTTTTTCGCGGTAGAGATCTTTATTTTCTGATCGCCCGTGTTCTTGGCTCGCTCCTCAGGAGTCTGGCCTTTTGGCTCGGCCACAACAGTTCCCGATATCGTGTCGCGCGCCCTCATGTCGTCAGGCAGGTTCACGATCACCCGGCCTTGCAAAGTGTCGAACGTAACGGTCCTAAGCCCGCCGGCAGTTTTGACTTCGCCCCTCGCGCCGCGCTGCGGTCGGGCGAGGGCTAATTGGTTCACCGAAGCGCCAAGCCCATCAATGGTTTCTATCGCATCCTTTTTCTTCTTTTTGTTATGCTCGCTCGATTCATCCATCAAGTCCGCACATTGCCTGGCGAAGCAGAAGGCGGCCCGGGCAGCACGGAGCGCCGCACGTTTCGCGCGCTTGGCGTCGCGGTCTTTCTTATTCTCCTGTTTGCCAAATGGGTCGGCTTTACGATCCGCAGCGTCGGCGGCTGCGTCCGCTTCATTGGCTCTCGCCTCCGCGTTTCGGGCGTCTTGTTCGGCCCTGTCGGCAGCTTCCGCATCCTCTTTCTTTCCAGATTGGCACGCCTTGTCTCGAGCTTCCGCCGCCCTTTTCCCGGCGTCTTCAGCGTCCCCGTCGCGGTTGTAGGCATTATCGTCCGCCTGGTGCGCCGCATTGCCGTCGGCGTTGTCAGGGTACTCGTACAGCTCGGCGGTTATCGTCGCGGCTCCTGACATATTCGAAGCGTCTGTCGCCTTTTTGGCGGCTGCCTTCGCGTCTTCGACCGCCTTACTGGTTTTACTTGCCGACGGTGTCTCGGCTGACGCGGTGGCAACGAGATAACAAGCAGCCAGGCAAGCTGCGGCAACTATCAACGACAAGAACGTGCGACGGTGACGGGTATTCATCTGATACTCCTCCGAAGCAAATGAAGGTTCGCCTTGAACCTGCGATCTAAATACGCAGGCACGACACATGGTTTGAACCCTTGGTTAGATTAGTTCAGGAAAGATGATGCTCTATTAATGGCGCTAATACCTATCACCATGCACCGTCAGAGTCAACGCAGATTCGAATAATTAGCAGATGCGATTTTATTGGCGACTATCAAGTAATGCTTACTAGTTCGTGCCGCACGTCTGACTTTGCCGCCGCGCCTTCGGCAAGGAGCTGTTCCGTTTCTTTCACAAACGCTTCGACGATATCTTCACCGGCGACTTTGCGCATCGGCACGCCGTCTTTGAAAATCATGCCGACGCCGCGACCGAAAGTGATACCGAGTTGCGAATCGTGCGCTTCGCCCGGACCGTTAACCGCGCAACCCATGATCGAAAGATGCAGCGGCTCCTGAATGTGAGCGAGGCGCCTTTCGATCTCAGTTACGATACCAACGAAGTTGTCGACGTCCAGGCGACCACAGGTCGGACACGCAACGACAGTGACGCCACGGGTGCGCAAGCCCAGCGACTTAACGATTTCCCACGCGACGCGCACTTCTTCCTGCGGTTCGGCCGCGAGAGAAACACGAATCGTGTCGCCGATGCCTTCGTGCAGCAGGATGCCGAGACCGATCGACGATTTGACCGTGCCGGTGAATGCAGTACCTGCTTCCGTCACGCCGAGATGGAATGGATAGTCGACCTTCTCTGCGAGCAAACGATACGCAGCTACGGTGCGCTGCACATCGGAAGCCTTCAATGAAATGACGATGTCGGTGAAGTCGAGCTCTTCGAGAATCCGTATGTGCCGCAGCGCCGATTCGACCATCGCTTCGGGTGTGGCCGTGCCGTACTTCTTCAGCAGATCCTTTTCCAGCGAGCCACCATTGACGCCGATGCGAATCGGGACCTTCTGTGCCTGCGCGGCGCGCACCACTTCAACGATGCGTTCGTGCTTGCCGATGTTTCCCGGATTCAACCGCAGCTTGTCAATGCCGGCTTCCAGTGCCAGCAAAGCGAGTTTGTAGTGAAAGTGGATGTCGGCGACGATCGGAACTTCGGGCACGCGTTTGCGAATTTCTTTCAGGGCGATGGCCGCGTCGTTGTCGGGCACAGCGAGTCTGACAATCTCGCAGCCGGCGGCGACCATCTCTTCGATTTGCGCGACCGTAGCTCCCACGTCGGACGTGTCGGTCTTGGTCATCGACTGAATGACGCAAGGAGCGCCGCCGCCAATCTGGACGTGCTTGACCTGAACTGCTTTCGACTTTCGCATCATAAACACTTCACTCCGTTTAGCGCGACGACTTGTCGTCGCATGCGGGACAAGTCCCGCGTCTAAACGACTAACCTAAAAAAACTCATTTCGCTGTGGTTGGCGCTGGCGACGCTGCGGGCGCATTGCCGCCTCCGCCGCGCCAGATCGAAGCCTGCTTGATCAAATCATTCGTGATTACAAAGACCATGAGCAAGATTACAACGACAAAACCTGCTTGCTGAATCCTATCGCGCACGGTCACGGAAATCGTCAAGCCCACGAGGGCCAGCAGAGCTTCCATCAGCAACAAGAAGATCGCGCCGCCATCCAGAACTGGAATCGGCAAGAGGTTGAAGACACCGAGATTCAGGCTGAGAAAACCGAGCGTAGTAAACACACCCGCCCAGCCCCCCTCGATCGCTGAAGTTGAAGCAACGCGATAGATGCCGATCGGGCCCGAAACTGTATTCCGCGCCGAGCGCTTGCCCGACAAAAACTGTCCCAGAGCTTTGCCGGTCAGCTTGATGATGCGCACATTCGAATCAACCGCGTAGCGCGCTGCTGAGACCGGTCCCCCGCGAGCGAACGGCAGCTTTTGTCCCACGTGGACACCGATGATTTGTTCGCCCGGCGGGATTTTTGCGGTTACCTGCATCTTGCGGCCGGCACGATCGATATCCATGACGATCGGTTCGGTTTTATGCGAGCGGATGTACTGCACGACTTGCTCGGAACTCTTTACCGGCTGCCCGCCAACTGCCGTGACGCGATCACCGCCCTGCAGGCCAGCCGCCGCCGCGGGACTGCCAGCCGTCACGTCGCCGATCACGACGATCACATCGCCGTAGTCCGGAATGAAGTCGAGTTCGCCGGCGGTCTCGCCATCCCGGGTGAGCGGCGTTGGCTTGATCGTCAACTGCATTCGCTGGCCGTTGCGTTCAATGACCATCGGCAGCGGCTCGTTTGGTGAAAGCAGCGCGTCGCCGCTGATTGAATCCCAATCCGGGTTCGCGGTTCCATTAAAGGAAATGATTCGATCACCCGGTTGCAGGCCCGCCGTCTGCGCCGCGCCAGAGGAAAAGACTGAACTTACAATCGGCGCGGGCGTGGCCGGAATGCCGTAGATCAATCCACCAACAAATGGAATCGAAAGCGCCGTCAGCACGTTCATCACGGGACCCGCCAGCGCGACCAGCACCCGCTGCCATTTTGGCCGCAGGTCGAACCGCTCGTGCGCGGGAATATCGGCCGCGCCTTCACCTTCGATCGGCGCATTCGATTCGTCGCCGCCCAGCTTCACATAGCCGCCGAGTGGAATCGCTGAAATGCGATAGTCCGTCGTACCCCACTTGCGTCCCAGCAGCCTCGGGCCAAATCCAAACGAGAAGGTCTCGACCCGAATCTTGAAAAGTTTCGCGACGATGAAATGGCCAAACTCGTGCAGCGTAACCGCCGCTCCAAGGATGAATATGAAGGCCAAAATTCCGATAATTCCGCTTTGTAATAGGCTCATCAGTTGTTCTTCCAGGATCTAAACATTTCGAGTCGCTAAATCGAGTTTACGTGGACGCTACGCGATGGTCAAACCTGGGATGGCTGGGCGGGTGCAGGCTCAGGCGGCGCTGCTCGCTACTGGTTCGCGTGAAAGAGTATCGATAATCGAGTTGGCAGCGGCTCTCGCCGTTCGATCGGCGTCAAGAACGGCATCAAGGTTAGTGGCCGGCAGCGTTTGATGCTGGTTCATCACGCTTTCGATCACGCGCGGAATGTCAGTCAAGGCGAGGCGCTCATCGATGAAAGCGTGCACGGCTTCTTCGTTGGCTGCATTCATCGCCGCCGGCAGTGTGCCGCCTGTTTTCAAAGCTCGATAAGCCAGCGAGATGCATGGGAAGCGTTCGAGATCGGGTTCTTCGAAGTGCAGCGACGTGAGCTTGGCGAGATCAAGTGGCGGAAGTTCCGAAGGGTGGCGCTCAGGATAAGTCAGCGCGTATTGAATCGCGTGGCGCATGTCGGTCACGCCCATCTGCGCGATGACTGAGCCGTCGATCAATTCGATCATCGAGTGCACCACCGATTCTGGATGCACGACGATGCTGATCTCGTCCGCGCCAAAACCGAACAGCCAGTGCGCTTCGATTACTTCCAGTCCTTTATTCATCAGGGTCGCCGAATCGATCGTGATCTTCGCGCCCATGTTCCAGGTCGGATGCTTCATCGCTTCGGCCACGGTGGCTGATTGAATCGCGGCTTTGTCATGCGTGCGAAAGGGTCCTCCCGACGCGGTGAGAATGATCCGTCGGACTTCAGATCGCTGTTCGCCGCGCAGGCATTGATGCAAAGCGTTGTGTTCGGAATCGACCGGCAGCAATTCCGCGCCGGACTTGGCGGCGGCCCGCGTCATCAACTCGCCGGCCATCACCAGCGTTTCCTTGTTCGCCAGCGCGACGCGCTTCCCAGCTTCCAATGCGCGCAGCGTCGGCACGAACCCAACGGCGCCGACGGTGCCTGAGACTACGCAGTCAGCTTCGGCGTGCGTAGCCACGTCAATCAGGCCGCTCTCGCCGAGCGCGACGCGGGGCGGTGAAATGTCACGCCGGCGCAATTCCGCCTTGAGTTCTTCAGCGGCTTGGTCGGTCTGAACTGAAACCAGATCGGGTTGATGACGAGCGACCTGATCGGCCAGCTTCGCGACATTGCGGCCGGCGCCGAGCGCGACGACACGAAACCTTTTTGGGCCCAGAGACTCGATGACGCGCAACGTGTTGCATCCAATCGAGCCGGTCGAACCCAGGATTGAGACACCGCGAGGGGTCATGAATTTACTCGGTTGGCGGCGACTTGTCGTATGGTTTCATCAGGTCGATCGTCTTACCATCGCGATCGTACGATGCGCCGGTGACGCGCCAGCTTCGATTGCTGCGATATTGCAAGGCAACCCTGGCGTTAACGGTTTGCTTCTCGCCGATGACTTTTAGGTAAAGAGTTGCTTCGCCATCACCGTTGGCAACATTGATATTGCCGGTGACAAACGAGCCAAAATCTTTCACCTCGCCGATGTCCTGCTTGAGGACCTCGTTGCTGCGAAGATAAGTGCGGGCGGTTTCCGCGGCCTCGCTACTCCCTATGGTGTGAAACACAAACCAGAAGATTCCGCCGACGAAGAGCGCTACCACCAACGCCAGCACGCCGAGGATTCCCGCGATAATTAGGATGATTTTCTTGGTAGTCATTTGAAATACAGCCTCGCAAAATAGTAGATGACCGGCGCATTGAACAGCAAGCTGTCTAAACGATCCAGCACTCCGCCGTGTCCCGGCAGAATGTTCGCGGTGTCTTTCGCGCCCGCGCTTCTCTTCAGAGCGCTCTCGGTCAGATCACCAACCACGCTCAGGACATTCATCACGGCCGCCAGGGGCAGGGCAAGCTTCAAAGGCAGTTCGGGGAAAAACCAGACGTGAGCCAGAGCCGCCGCCAGCAGACTCATCATCATGCCGGCGACAGCGCCCTCCCACGTCTTGCCCGGACTGATAACGGGCGCCAGCTTGTGACTGCCAAACGTCCTGCCGCCGTAGTACGCCGCCGAGTCAGCACTCATGATCACGAGAAAGAAAAACGACAGCAGGTGTCGCGAAAGCGGCGCCGAAAATCCTACGCGCACTGCAACCAGATGACCGCCGAGCAGAGCGACGTACAGCACGCCGAGCACCGTTGCGCCCACGGACATGATCATCTTGTCGAATGGCGCGCCGCGCAACATCGCCGCTGCCAGCGCACCCATGGTAAACACCAGAATGATCGCCTGCATTATTTCCAGGTCGAGGCCATTGCGGGAATCCGCGAAATAGAAAACTGTCAGCAATGCCGCCGCCCCCAGATACCCGGCCGCCACGTCGGCCTTTACCTGCTGGCGGCGGGCCAGCAGCCAGAATTCCCACAGCGCAATCACCATGGCTACCGCCGCGATCACGACAAAGAGGAGGGCCAACTTTGCGATCAAGATCGAAGCAATCAGAATCGGAAGCAGCACCACGGCCGTCAGCACGCGCGCGATCGACGGCGGAATCGCCGCGAGTCTTGATTTCGGTTTTTGGTTTGGTGTCTGAGGTTTCAAGAGCTACTCAAATGGAGCGCAGGCATCCTTGCCTGCGGTTCGCCGGCATCTCTGCCGGCGTTCACCCGCTTGCTACGGCAAGCGGTTCTGTACCCTTCAGTCCGCCGAAGCGCCGGCCTCTCTGCTGATAATCGACAATCGCCTCCAGCAGGTGCACGCGCCGGAAATCAGGCCAGAGCGTTTCCGTCACATGAATCTCGGAGTAAGCACCTTGCCACAAGAGGAAATTCGAGATACGAAACTCCCCGCTGGTGCGCACAAGCAAATCAAGCTCCGGCAAATTGTGCGTGTACAGCCCGCGCTCAATATCCGCCTCAGTCAAGTCATTCGCCGAAATGTCTTGCTGCATCGCGGTCCGGCAAGCATCGACGATCTCCGCGCGGCCGCCGTAGTTGAGTGCGATGCTCAAAGTCATTCCCGAATTCCCTGCGGTGCGTTCTGTGGCCGAGGCTACGTCGGTTTGAACCCTACGCGGCAACTCTGTGGTGCGGCCGATAGTTTGGAAACGAATGTTTTGGCGATCGATCTCATCAAGCTCGATCCGCAGATACTTCCTGAGCATCCGCATCAACGCGTCGACTTCATAACGTGGACGCTTCCAGTTCTCAGTCGAAAATGCGTACAGTGTCAGCGCCCCCAGGCCAAGCCGCGCGCTCGTATCGACTGCAGCCCGCACCGCCTCGACTCCCGCGCGATGCCCGGCGATGCGCGGCTTCCCACGCTGCGCGGCCCAGCGCCCGTTGCCGTCCATGATGATCGCCACGTGCCGCGGCAGACGCTCCCAGGCAATCGACGACAGCAGGAGATCGTCGCGCGAGCCTTTGTTAACTACTTCAGCAAAATCAGCGAGCACTTTATTTGGAAATCGATTAAGACCTTTGATATTACGAACGCTTTTATTCTTGCCGCTACCGCGAGCAGTGTCAATCGTACTTTACGTTCTTGAGGGTCAGGCCGTGAGCAGGCGCGGTTGGACCAGCCAATTCGCGTCCGCCTTCAGCGATGGCTCGTGCAACCGTTGCTTCGTCGATTTCACTGCGGCCGACAGCTAACAGCGTCCCAGCAATCGAACGAACCATGTAGCGCAAGAACCCATCTGCCGTCACCGTAATCTGAATCAAGTGACAGCCGCCGCGCGCGTTCCAGCCATCGTCGATATCGAGTGCAGAGATCGTGCGCACGCGCGAATCGACATCCGTCTGTGCCGCAGAGAATGCGGTCCAATCATGCTCGCCCAGAAACAAGCCGGCGCATGAACGCATGCGTTTGAGGTCGAGCAGCCGCCCTTCAGCCAGCGCATATCGCGACCAGAAAGGCGACATCGCCTGGCTGTGAACGACGCGATAGACGTAGGTCTTACCGCGCGCGGAATAGCGTGCGTGAAAATCATCTGACACAACGTCGGCAAATAGAACGCGTACGTCGTTCGGCAGATTCCCGTTAATCGCCGCGCGCAGTTTTTGCGGAGTAATCTCGCGTTGCAGTTGAACACTGGCTACTTGTCCTTCCGCATGCACGCCGGCATCGGTGCGGCCTGAGCCATGCACGACAACTTCCCGTCCGTCCAGCAATGAAAGCACCCGTGTCAGCTCGCCCTGCACGGTGCGCAACTCACTTTGGATCTGCCAACCGTGAAAGTCCGTACCGTCGTATTGGAGGAGCAGCTTGAAGTTCATAAATCAGTAGGCAGCAGGCAAAAAGGCAGTAAGCAGAATGCAGAACGCAGAAAGATGGATTACGATGTGTTCATTCGTGGACCGCTGCCTTCTGCTTACTGCCTACTGCTTACTGCTTTCTGGCTACTGTTGTCCTGCTTCCGGGCTTAATCGCCACGTCGCCACGCTTACAAAGATGGCAAGTGGCGAGATCAACGGCCAGCACTTCCAGCGTCGCTAACGACACGCGCGGCACACCGACGTCCGCTTTGCCGCCAGAGCGATCTATGATCGAGGCGGCGGCAACCACTTCCGCTCCCACATCGCGCAACGCTTCGATCGTGTCGCGCGTCGAGCCTCCGGTGGTAATTACATCCTCGACTACGAGGACGCGCTCGCCTTTGCGAACGCTGAAACCCCGTCGCAGAGTCATACGGCCCTGCTCACGCTCGGTCCAAATGAAGCGCACTCCAAGCTGCCGCGCTACTTCATAACCAATTACAATTCCCCCAATTGCCGGCGAGGCGACGGTCTCGATGTTCTGGCCATGAAACTGATCGGCGATCGCAGCGCCGAACTCCCTCGCCGCCGCTGTCGACCGGAGCGCGATTGCGCACTGCAAGTAGACCGGGCTATGCAGGCCGCTGGACAAAACGAAGTGGCCTTCGAGGAGCGCGCCGGCGCTTTTGAATCGTTCGATAACTTCGTCAGCTTGCATCACTCATTGCAGCGGCGTACAGAGTACCAACTTTAGTTGGGTTCTTTCTCAGCAACAAAGGCCCGACTGAGGTCGGCACTCTATGCGCCTGTCACCAAACTGATCGTTTCAGAAATCCTTGGTCTACGCTTACAATGCCTTCGATGGCAGTCCCGCGCAATCTTATTTCCGACTCAACGCTAGTTCAGGAAGCTTTCGATCTCGTAAGCGTCAGTGGCGGACACGCTACCTTCAACGAGATCGCCGATGCGGTTCTGCGTCTCTCTCACATCAGCGAAGAACTGTCCGCGCTGCTGATCGCCGATCTGGTTCGGGACGACCCGCGCTTCAGAATTGAAGCAGCGCATCTGACGATTGTCGGGGACGACACGGAAACTCGCCCACTCAACGAAATCGATTTCGTCGTGCTCGATGTAGAAGCGATCGTTGCGACGACGAAAACCGCGCGCGTCATTGAACTCGGCGCCTATCGGGTTCACGACGGCGAGATCACCGACAACTTTCAGACGCTAATCAATCCCGAAGCGCGTCTGCCCAGGTACATCGCCACGATGACCGGCATCTCAGATCAAATGCTGGTGGCCGCGCCCAAGTTTAGCGAGATCATCAATGCGTGGCTGGAGTTTGCCGGCGACGCGGTGCTGGTGGCCCACAATTCAAATTTCGATCTGCCGCTGCTGAATCGAGAAATCGCGCGCGTCTTTCCCGGCTATCGCATGCGAAATGCCGACCTCTGCACGGTCGATCTCGCGCGCCGCCTGGTCTCGAACTCGGAACGTCACAACCTTGACGCGCTCGCCGATCACTTTGGAATTGAAAATCCCGACCGCCATCGCGCTGCGGGGGACGCGCTGACAACCGCGCACATCCTGCTGCGCCTTTTGGATCAACTTGAAGAGAATGGCGTGCCTACGCTGGCGGCTGCGCGCACTTTTCAAGTGGCCGCCAAACCGCCCCGCATTAACGTTGCCCGAGAGCTAGCCCTCGACGTCTGAAACCGGTTCGACCTCGACCGAAGATCGCAGCAGACGCTTTCCCACAAACGCGACAATCACCAACACCGCAAGCCCGATGCCGATGGCCGGATAATATCGCGCCAGCAGTTCCTTTGCGTGTTCGCCGTAATGCGCAGCGAGGTAGGCCAGCAGCAAATACCGAAACGCGCGTCCCGCCGTAATCGCAATTGTGAAGCGCAGCAGGGGCAGCCGAAAGACGCCGGCGGACACGACGAAAAGCTTAAAGGGAAAGGGCGGCGGCAAAAGCGAAGCGACGAGCACCGACAGCACGTCATAGCGATCGATCAGGTCCTTGACGCGTTTTTGTTTCGCTTCAGAGAAGCGCGCCAACGCCCGATTTCCGGCGCGTCGTGAAATGCGATAGAGACCTACGCAACCAACCGTCGATCCGATCGTCGCGGCCGCGACATAGATCAGCATCCACGCTGGCCGCGCCGCCGACAGCACCAGCAGCACTGCGTCAACGCCGCCGGGCATCGGCACCAGCACTGAATCGAGAAACGCGATCGCCAGCAACCCGAATGGTCCAAATGAAAGCAGGTAAACCGAAAATCTCGCCAGGCCGCCGGTTATGCTATGAAAAAATGAATTCAAATGTTTTCCTCTACCGAGTCTCCTTGCCCAGCTTTACCGCCGCTCTGCCCTTGCCCGACAAAAGATAAATGACGAGAGCAATCAAACAAATCCCGCCAACCACGCTAATGATGATGATGCCGTTGTCTTGCAGGAAACGCGCAACGCGTTGTCCGTAGAAAACTGCCAGCGTGCCCTCGATGTAATAGCGTAACGAACGCGCCAGCAAGATGGTTACCAAAAACCGTCGCCGCGGAAACTGCAATGCTCCGGCGGTGGCCACGAAAATCTTAAAAGGCATCGGCGGCGGCAATAAAGCTGGGACCGCCAGCGCCAGGATCCCAAAACGCGCATAAGCTCGCTCGACACGCTGCACATGCTCGACGCGAAACCGCCGATGCAGGACCGCTTGGCCACCGCGTCGCAGGATTGAGTAAAGCAGAAAACACCCAATCACCGAACCCAGCGCCGGAAACAACGGAAACAAAAAAGCGGTCTCGGGATGCGTGTAACAGCGCGCGACCACCAGATAGTCGTTCACTTCCGGCAGCGACAGCAACGACGAATCAAGCGCACCAATCAGAATCATCGCCGGCGCCGCGATGTAAAGCGGAACGTGCACGATGAAATAGGCTAAGCGCCGTCCGAGGACATGTAACCAATCAAACATAAGCCAGAAACCCGACTGTCAGGGAGGGTGCAAACGACATGAACCTAATTAGGGTAATTTGTGATTATATCCGCAATCAGACCTATGCTCGTGAGCGAGCCCACAAATATCGCACCCTCCTTCACAGTCGGGTTTCTGCCTCACTTGGCTGGCTTAAAGATTGACGGAGAGTCGTAAGTGACGCCAACGGTAATTCCTGAATGAGGGCTGAAGTTGGTCAAGCCTTTGATGCCCGCGAAATCGAAACGCAGTCCCGAAGCGCGCACTTGCATCCCGAGTCGCGCTTCACCTTGCGATTCAGTTCCCAGCGGGCCACTACCCGGCCGTGTGTTCGTGCGTCCGTTCACTTCTCCCGCCAGGCTGAATTGTTTATTGAGTCGCACGATGCCCGCGAAGCCGTAGGTCAGAACGTCGTTCTGCGTAAAGAACGCCGTCGGCGCCGAAAGGATTCCGATTCCCAAATTGCCAAAGGTATTGACCCGCCCATCCTGGCCGAACTTTTTGCCGAACAGCACCTGGCCGTACGCGTTCGTTTGGTTCAAGCTAATTCCGCGCGCCTGGTTCGAGTTGGGCAACTGCACGCCGAATCGAAATCCCACCGAAGGCAAATGAGCCGTTTCATTGCGCAGCTTGATCTTGGTCCAAAGCATGAAGTCGCCAATGTCGTTCGTCGAGTTTGCGTTGGCGGCGAGACTCAATGGAATCGCGCTGGCGCCGCGAGTGTTGATGCTCAGAACGTTTTGCGCCACGCCTTCAATCTGAACTTCGACGTTCGGGGCCAGCCCAATGCTGATTCCGATAACGCCCGCGCGCGTCAGATCGCCCGTCAATCCGGAAACCGGAAACCGCGCCTTCTGCACAAAGTCAACTCCCGCCGAGATACGCAGCGAGCCGGGCGGAATGATGTCCACGTCTTCGGTGATTAGCGGACGCTGTTGCGCGCTCGCGGCCATCGCGCAAACGAGGACGATGAAGATAGCAAACGTTGCGGACTTGATTCGGTTAGCCATTACAGTTTTCGACTCTCGGGGATTGTAATGCCAGGTGGCGGAAAGCGTCAACGCGAATTGTCGGCGTCCGCTAATGTGTTAACATTCGCCGACCCTTGAAATTCAGAATCTCAGAACGAAGGCGAAACCATGAATAGAGTGTTTACGAAGCTGCTCGCGCTGGTCATGACTGTCGGCATTTGTGCCGTAGCCATCAACTCATACCATTCTCGCGCGGTCGCACAGCAAGCCGCTAAGAGTCTCAACCTGCCGGGTCTGCAAGCTCGCGTTACCGTCCGGCGCGATGAACGTGGCATTCCGTACATCGAAGCCGCGAACGACACGGACCTGCATTTCGCGCAGGGTTATGTGACGGCCAGCGATCGACTGTGGCAGATGGACTTCCTGCGCCGCACAGCGCGTGGCGAACTCGCTGAAGTTCTCGGCGCCGGTCCAAACAACGCAGCGCTTGAACAGGACAAGCAACATCGCACGCTCGGGTTTACCGCGGAAGCCGAGGCCGAAGTCGCGCAGGCTTCGGCGCAATCACGGGCGCTGTTCGAAGCTTATGCGGCCGGAGTCAATGCCTATATCAACTCGCTCGACGCGAAAGCTTTGCCGCCCGAGTTTCAGATTCTTCAATACAAGCCGCGACCGTGGACGCCCGCGGATTCTTTGCTGGTCGCGAAGTTGTTTGCCGAGGGCCTTTCGAACACGTGGCGACTCGACATCATGCGCGAGGCGCTGGCGGGTCTGCCGGCTGAGAAGCGCGCTGCGCTGCTGCCGGAAATTTCGCCGCTCGATGTTCTTGTCGTAGGCAAAGACACAATGAAAAGTAACGCATCAAACGCGAATCGAATTCAGGGTTCTGGTTCTGTTTCACCTGAATTGATCGCCGCGCTCGTGAAGGATCAGGAAGTCGAAGCGCAAGCGCTGGAGAGAGTTGGCCTGTACGCCGAAGGTCTGGCGGCGAGCAACAACTGGGTGGTCAGCGGCAAGCGCACCGCCTCCGGCAAGCCGCTGCTCGCTAACGATCCACACCTGGCGGCATCGGCGCCCTCGATCTGGTATCTCGTACATCTGAGCGCTCCCGATGTGCGTGTGGCGGGCGTGACCGCGCCCGGTCTTCCGGGAGTGATCATCGGACACAACGATCGCATCGCCTGGGGCATGACCAACGTCGGCCCAGACGTCCAGGATCTCTACATCGAAAAATTCGATCCGGCGAAACCGCAACGCTATCTCACGCCGCAGGGTTGGCGCGACGCCGAAGTGCGCCATGAACAGATCAAGGTTCGCAAAGGATTCGGGAGTTCCGAATCCGACACGGTCACGCTGGATGTAACGGTGACTCGGCACGGACCGATCATCTTCGAAAAGGATTCAAAGCGCTATGCGTTGCAGTGGACCGCGCTCGATCCAAAGCTCAACAGTCCGGACGGTACTTATCTGATGAACCGCGCGCGCAACTGGAAGGAATTCAACGCCGCTCTTCGTTCGTTCACGGCGCCAACTCAAAACATCGTGTACGCAGATGTGGACGGCCACATTGGTTACCACGCGGCCGGCGTAGTTCCGATCAGAAAGTCCGGCGATGGCAGCGTGCCGTACGATGGTTCGACCGACGCCGGCGAATGGGTGAGCTACATTCCAACCGAAAAGCTGCCGCAGGTATTCGATCCTCCGAGCGGGATGATTGTCACCGCGAATCAGCGCATCGTAGGCACGGATTATCCGTACTTTCTAACGCACTCCTGGGCGCAACCGTATCGCGCGCGGCGCATCTTTGAACTGTTAAGCGAGAAGCCCAAGTTGACGATTGATGATTTTCGCAAGACTCAGGGCGACGTCTCTTCCGTCGGCCTCGGACCATTTGCGCGGCAGACCGCGAAGATCATGAAACCGCAAGCCAACCCGGCCGACCAGAAGCTGAGCCAGACTCTCGACGCTTTTGAAAATTGGGGCGGCCAGATGAGCGCCGATTCGCGCGTTGCGCCGATGGTAGTCCAAATGCGCGTGGCGTTCCGTTCGCGAATACTGACCGCAGCGCTCGGTCCCGACCTGGTGAAGATGTACGGCTGGAGCAATTTCGAAGTCACGCTCGATCGCATCCTCAACGATCAACCGAAAGACTGGCTGCCGAAAGAGTTCGCCAGTTACGCCGACTTGCTGAGTGCGTGTTACGGGGACGCCCGACAGGTTCTGACGAGAAACCTCGGGGCCGATGAATCAAAGTGGACGTGGGGTGACATGATCAAAGTGCGTTTCGCTCATCCGCTGGCCGGTGCTCCCCTGGTCGGGATGCAATTCGCGATTGCGCCGTTTCCGCAAAACGGGACCGGTGGTTTGGGCGCGACCGTGAACGTCGGGAATAACGTTTCGATGCGGTTGATCGCTGACCCCAGCAATTGGGATCAGACACAGCACGGCATCACCCTGGGCGAATCCGGTTGGCCAAGCAGTCCACATTGGAAAGATCAGCTCGACGATTGGCGCAACGTCACGCCGCGCGCGTTTCCGTTCAGCAAGGCAGCCGTGGAAAGCGCGACGAAAGAGATGCTAGTCCTTGATCCGCCGAAGTAGGCCGAGAACGCCAACGCTGGGAGCGCAGACATCCTGTCTGCAACCGCTCGCAGCAAAGTCGACTTAAGAGAAGAAGCAGACAGGATGTCTGCGCTCCCAGCATAGCTTGCGCGATCAAGGGTCGACAGATCAGCAAGCAAGATGTCTGCCTCTTCTCCTAGGAACGTCGATATGCGCAAGCACGAAGCAACTGACGGATGGCACAGCCGAGGCTATCTCCCCCACTTTGATGGCGCCGAGATAACCCAGTTTGTTACTTTCAGACTCGCCGACTCCCTGCCTCAACGATTGCTCGAGACTTGGCGCTCAGAACTCAAAGAAGAGTTGGCCGCCAATCTCGATACAGCGCTGCGGCGGCGTATTGAGATGTATCTCGATCAAGGGTACGGACTGTGTCACCTCAAACATCCGGGCGTTGCTGAACTCGTGCAGCGTTCCTTACTATTTTTCGATCGCGAACGATATCGGCTTTCGGCGTGGGTAGTAATGCCCAATCACGTACACGCTCTGATGACCCCGCAGCCGGGGCATGAGCTCTCGCGCATCTTGCAATCGCTCAAGTCATATACCGCGAATGAAGCGAACAAGATTCTTGTTCGTCGTGGACAGTTTTGGCAACAGGAATCGTTCGACCGCTACATTCGCGACTCGAAGCATTTCGTTAGCGTCGTACAGTACATCGAAAACAATCCAGTCAAAGCGCGACTGTGTAAACGCCCTGAGGATTGGCCATACAGCAGCGCGTGGTTTCGCGCACGCGAAGCCGGCCTCGCTAACGCTAGGAGTTGCTGAGGCCGGGAGCGCAGACATCCTGTCTGCATCCTAGCACCGGAAGCATCAACGCTAAGAGAAAGAAGCAGACAGGATGTCTGCGCTCCGAGCATAAGTTGCGATGAAGCGTCAAACGATCGGCAGACAGGATGTCTGCGCTCCCGGCGACAGGTGGCGCGTTTTCGTCGCTATTGAAGTGCCAACCGCTTTGCGGCGGAAGGTGACCGATCACATCGACCGTTTGCGCGAATCCATCCCCGAAGTTCGCGCGAGTTGGAGTCGAGAAGATAACCTGCACCTCACTTTGAAATTCGTCGGGGACCTTCCGATCACGAGCGTTGAGCGACTCTCGTCCGCGGCTGCGATCGCTGCAACCAAAGTCGAACCCTTTGAAATCGTCGTCGAGGGCTGTGGTTCTTTTCCGCCAAGCGGTCAACCACGCGTGCTCTGGATCGGAATCGACCTGGGTGCGCAGACATCCTGTCTGCATCTCACTCGCGCTCTTGAAGACGAATGCGCTGAAGCAGGTTTCCCGCGCGAAGCGCGTCCGTTTCATCCGCACCTCACAATCGCACGAATCCGCAAGCCTCGCGGCTCACGCCAACTGGCGGCAATTCACAAAGAGATCGGATTCACTCGCGAAATCGTCGGCGTCGCGGAGTTAACTGTGTTTAGAAGTGAGTTGCGCAGCGAAGGATCAAGGCACACCGTGATTTCGCGGCACAGTTTGCATTCAACTTTGAAGGAATCCGGTTAATCCTTCTCCCACCCGGTCAGGAGATCGATTCCGTTAGCCCCGAACCGCCGGGCCGCATCAGCGGCTCGAACGTCGCCTTCGTTTTCCAATGACCATTGGGCGTGCCGGCACAGCAGCGCCAGTTCCGTCGCCCGACCTAGCGTGAGTGCGAAGCGGCGCGCGCCGGCTTCCAACACCGGCGTTCCGGCCTTCCTTGCTTCAGCCAACCAGCTTTCGGCGTGCGCGAATGCTGATTGAACGATTCGTGCTGGTTCAGCCGAACGAGGATCATGGACCGAAGCGAGGCAGCGGGTTACTTCCGCCTTCAGCGCGTGGAACGCCCGATCGTCTGTCCCCAACGCGCGCAGCGCATCCAGCGCCAAAACGTTCGTCGTTCCTTCCCAAATCGGCAGCACCTGCGCGTCGCGCAAGAGCATCGGCAACCCCGTGTCTTCGACGTAGCCCGCGCCGCCAAACGCTTCGAGCGCTTCGCTCACAACTCCCACAACTTGCTTGCCCGTCGTCAATTTCATCAAAGGCGTCAGCAGACGCAGCAGCAGAGTCTGCTCTTCATCGATCTCTTTCGTCTCGGCGCGACCAGTAAGTTCAGCCACCAGGAACGCGAGATGAAACGCAGCTTCGGTCTCGGCTTGCAAACCCGCGAGCGTGTCCAGGTGCAGTGGCTTCTCAGAAAGCAGCGCTCCGAAGGCCGTGCGCCTGTACGCGTAATTCAGCGCGAGCGCGACGGCGCGACGCATCAGCGAAACAGCGCTGATGCCATTCCACAGTCGCGTGATGTTGAGCACCGGCGTGATGTTGCGCACGCCGTCCGTGGTTCCCAAAACCAGTTGCGCCGGTGTGCCGTCCAGAGTCAGTTCCGCGGTCGGGACTTTGCGCGTGCCGAGCTTGTCTTTCAAACGATCGATCGCGATGTTGCGCAGGCGGCCGTGGGCATCTCGCATCTCAAGATAGAAGAGCGCGAGTCCGCGACCGCCGCCGGGATTGCCTTCGGGACGTGCCAACGTCAAAGCGATTTGGGAAGTAGCAGCGGACGTGAACCACTTACGACCATAGAGAAGCCAGTGATTCTCTTGATTGGGATCAGCCTTCGCGATTGCCTCCGAAGTCCCAACGTCCGAGCCGCCGGTGAGTTCGGTCATCCACTGGCCGCTGGTCCAAAACTCTTTCGGGTCGCGACTGGTCAGATGCGGCACCGCGCGATCGATGAGCGCCTGGTTGCCGGAACCGAGCAGCGTGCGCGCCGCCCCGTCGGTCATCGCCAGCGGACAACTGTAGATGTCGGTTGAAGGCGTGAAGAGATAGGCGAGCGCGCACTGATGCACGCGCGAGAACCGGCCGTGCTTTTGTTCGTAAGCGGTGGCGACGACGCCATGCTCAGCGGCGATGCGCTCGGCGACACACCACAAAGGCGTCAACTCAATCCGATCGACTCGATTTCCCCACGCGTCCCATTGCGTGAGCGTCGGCTCATTCAGTCTGTCGGCAAGCTGCATCTGATAAAGGTCGCCACCGGCCAGGCGTCCCATCTCGACAAGCGTCGGTTCGATCTCGCGCAACACGTCGGCGGGAACGCTGCGCTTCAAGTAGGAACGCAGCACAGAATCATCTTCGTATTGATTGCCTAAACTTGGAGACGCTTGCTGAAACTGCATGATGTGCTGGAAAGCGTAGCGGGAAATGGAAGAAGCGTAAAGCGCAGGGAGCCGCTAAAGCCGGGAGCGCAGACATCCTGTCTGCTCTTTTTCTTAGATTTGACGCTCCTTGCGGAGCGTCTTGCAGACAGGATGTCGCGCTCCCAGCCTAATGAAAGACGCGAACCGGAAAATCTTCTCATTCGCGTTTTTCGCCGTCAGAAGAACCCACGAGCGACGAGGCTCAGGGTCTGTTTTGATAGATCGTTCGTGGCATCACGCCTGGCCGATCTTCAATGATCTCGGCGATGTAGCCCATCGAGGCGCCGTTTGATGTCGGTAAGGCTCCCTGAGCACTGATGTAGGCAAATCCCCTTACATAGTTAAATTGGCATTGGGCGATGATGTAGCCTTGAAATCCCGGTGTGGCCGCAATCCCGTAGCCGCCGCCCCCGCTCAATGTAAACGTCAACTGCTGGCCCGACGGAATCGGCGCATTTGTGGTTTGGGCCGGCGGGCTGGTGCACCCGGTTTGACCGCAGTAATAGTTAAGGGTGCAAACTCCCTGCATAGGCGTCGCACCCAATCCGGTACCCGTGTCTAATGTTGTATTGCTAATCGCGATTCCGGTGTCATAACCAAGCTGGTTCGATACAAATGCAAAGAGGAGGTTCATCGTCGGTTTTTGAGGTGGCTTGGGGCTCGCCGTGAGTGTTGCAGGTTTGGTAGGTTCGCCGAGCCGCTGCTTGAGCTGCTGAACCTCTGCGGTTAGTTGCTGCACGTTCTTGCAAACATCACATTCGCCATTGGTGTTCGGGGTGGATGCCGATGTTGGAGTTGGCGCTGAGGTCATCTGTTGTGCGACTGGACGCGGTGTTGGTGCCGGCGTCGGCTGAGGACTACTCCCTTTCCCGGGAGGTAGATTGTCGTTGTACACTGAGCTTGAAATAGTGATGTTGTCATTATCGATCCCCAACCTTGCTGAGCTGGGTAGGTATGTTTTGAAAGGACATTGTCCGACAGTATTACCCTCCGGACTGTAATCGCAGACGAAGAAATCCGTCTGGCCATCCGCGCTCCTGGCCTTGGCACAACCCACCCTGGTCGTCGTTGACCAAACCACTTGTGTGTAATGCACACATGACTTGCCGGGGGCGCAAGTACACGACTGGGCAGTGAAGTTTGCGTTTTCAGCCTCCCAAACTCCGAGCACATCCGTGGGTTGCCATTGCCCAGCCGTTCCCCAGAACAAATTCTCCCCGCTCGCACGGTGAGGAGGCGGCATCGCATCACTGGCGGCAATCTTATTTGCCCAGTCCTGCGCGGTCGCGGCCAGGCCATCATCCCAGGCGAGCGGCGGCACATTGGATTTCTGGCGCACATTATTGTGCGAGGCGAGCATCGACATCTCGAAGGTGCTGAGCTGTTTGTTTTGCGCCGCGGACGGCCGGCTTGCGGAAACTACCAGACCGAGGCTAAGGACTACCAAGAGCAGTGAAAGACAGAACCAACGCATAGAATTACCTCCACTGGCGGGAGTCTCTCGCCAACATTCAGTTGAAAGTGTGAGCTATGAACTTCAGGCAATCTGGGGAATTCCAGAGAAGCTAAGAACGGAGTAAGCCAGGCTCGATTCGCAATCGACCTTAGACTAATCAGGAATAAAGGTCAAAAGTGAAAAACAAAAAAGCGGCGACTGATCGCAGTACCGCTTATTCGAAATCTATTTGGTCGGGGCGAGAGGATTTGAACCTCCGACCTCTCGGTCCCGAACCGAGCGCTCTACCAGGCTGAGCCACGCCCCGAAGTAGTACTGTTGGATTCTAGGTGACGCTTACTACAGTGTCAAAGGCTGGGAGCGCAGACATCTTGTCTGCATCCTATCCCGATGGGTCAACTCCGAAGAAAAAGAAGCAGACAGGATGTCTGCGCTCCCAGCACTAGGCACTTGCTGAGTCACTGCGCGAATGCTTGATGTGGCGCCAGACCCACCACGCGGCCAAAATCACGAGCGCGATTCCAATCACGAAATCGAACCTGTGAAAGAGAGTCTTGAGCATCGGCTCCTTGTCCCACTTCTCGCCCAGCTTTTGACCAACGTAAGCGAGGCCGAGACACCACGGCAACGATCCGGCAAACGTGTAGATGACGAACTTTTTCAAATTCATCCGCGCGACGCCGGCGGGAAACGCTATGAACGTCCGAATGACGGGCAGCAGGCGACTCGCGAAAACAATGACTTCGCCAAAGCGATCGAACCAACGATCGGCCAGATCCAAATCGTGGTGCGAAATCAGAACGTACCGCCCGTACTTTTCGATCAAAGGACGCCCACCGTACATCCCGACCCAATAGGCAACGAGGGAGCCGACGACGCAACCGAACGCGCCCGCGATGCCGACTAACCAGATGTTGAATTGACCCGTATAGACCAGATAGCCCGAGAACGGCATGATGATTTCGGACGGCAAAGGGATGCACGCGGACTCGATGGCCATCAACAGCACGATGCCCGCGTAGCCAAGCGTGGAAATCGTCGCCACGATGAAAGCGGATAGGATTTCGATTATTCGGCCGATCATTCTTCTGCCTACTGCCCTCTGCTCACTGCCTTCTGCTTACTGACTCTCCCATCCATGCTGACCAATCAGAGGCACAAACTGGCATGGGCCATGTTCTTCAATCTTCGTTCCGGCTTCAGTCTTGATCACGCGCACCAGTGTCTGCGACTCGCGCGTTTCGCCGACCGGAATTACTAGGCGACCACCAATCTTCAATTGCGCGATCAAAGGTTCAGGAACCTTTGGCCCGCCAGCGGCTACCAGAATTCCATCGTAAGGACCATGTGCGCTCCAGCCGAGCGTGCCATCAAATGCTTTGACCGTTGCGTTGTAAATCCCGAGTTCGCGAATGCGGCCTTGCGCATCCCGCGCCAACTCGCCGATGCGTTCAATCGCGTACACCTGCGACGCGAGTTGGGCCAGAACTGCGGTCTGATATCCTGAGCCGGCGCCGATCTCCAGCACTCGGCTCTTCTTGTCCAACTCAAGCAACTCAGTCATCCGGGCGACGATGAAGGGCTGAGAAATCGTTTGATTGGAATCGATCGGTAGCGCATGGTCGCCATAGGCTCGGCCGCGCAGGGCCTCGGGAACAAAGAAATGCCGGGGGACCTGGCGCATCGCCTCCAGTACGCTTGAATCGTGGATGTGGTATTGGTCGCGCAGGCGATCCACCATGCGATCGCGGGGGATGCGGTATTCCGCCTGAAGGGCGACGCGCGGTGAAAATGTGGAACTCAATGCGATTGAGACTCAAGTCTCCTGCTAGGTCTGCAGCACTTCGGCGGACGCGAGATAATTCCACGATTCGATCTGTGATAACGCCGCATGATCGGTCATATCACTGCGCAATGGAGTGATCGAAACATAGCCATCTTCGATCGCCCGATAGTCGGTTCCGTCTTCAGCATTTGAACGGAAGTATTGCTCGCCAATCCAAAAGTACGGCTTGCCGCGTGGATCGATGTGTTCGGTAATCACCGGCCTGGCGTTCTTAATCCCCTGGCGCGTGATCTTCACGCCCTTGACCTCTCCGAGCGGCACGTTGATGTTCAAAAGCGTGCCCTCTGGAAGTCCTTCACTCAAGATCTTCTTGACGGCCAGCAGAGCAACCCTTGAAGCTTCGGTGAAATCAAGGTGTTCGCGGGCGACTAAACTTACGGCGATGCCGGGCACTCCGAGGATCGTCGCTTCGAGGGCACCCGCGACAGTGCCGGAATAGGTCGCATCGTCACCAAGATTGCCGCCGTGGTTTATGCCTGAAACGCAAACGTGCGGCAACTCGGTCTCTTTAAGAATTCTGTGGAGGGCCAAAGTCACGCAGTCGGTTGGGGTGCCGTCGACCGTCCAATGGCGATTGTCGATCTGCCGAATTCTCAACGGCCGAGAGAGCGTCAAACTGTGCGAAGCGCCACTCATCTCCGCCGCCGGCGCAATCACAAACACATCACCAAGCTCGCGCAGTGCCTTTTCGACGGTTATCAGGCCTTCAGAGTGAATCCCATCGTCGTTCGTTAACAATATGCGCGTCATCGCCTTGAGTCACCGTATTTGATCTCTGAATCACCGCCAACGTCGCTTTGCACACGTGCGCCTTACCGTCTTGAAAACGTCTCGACCGACCTCACTCTAGCCGTACAAGTTGATGAGTTTTCCTGAAGCAACACGCTTAGGGTCTGGCGCTAGTGGGGCGCGGCCTGGGGCGGCCTTTCTTTTTGTTGCGCTTGCGGGCCAATGCGGACTTGAGCTTCGCCTTCTGTCCGGGCGGCATAAAAAAGGCGTGCTTCTTCGCGTCCTTAATTATCTCTTCCGTCATGACCTTGCGCTTGAAGCGTCGCAGCGCGCTTTCTATCGACTCGCCCTGGTTAATTGTAACGACTGCCATCTAGTTCTCCAGTAGTTAATATCCGGTTTTCGACTGCAAATTTAACACGTCCGTTGGTGTCGAGGTCAAGCGGGCGCGAAAAACCCCGCGAATAGTTCGCACCATTCGCGGGGCGTAAATTGAACACAAGTCAAAATCTAAGCCGTAACAGCCGCTACTTCTTTCTTGCGACTCAGGCCCTGAATCTGGACTGGCTTATCGCCATTATCCGACTTGATCTCCTGTTGCTTGAGAACCATTTCCTGATAGAGCTTGCGCATCGCGACCATTTCCTCGTGCGCAGTCTTAGGCCCTTCCATATGTGGCTTATTCGGACGTGCCAGGTCGACTTCGTTCAACTTGAGATTGTGCGTTGGGTCAGACAGCTCAACCTCTTTGCCGCCGGCAAAGATTTCGTGTCTTCCATGTTCTTCGTACCACTTACCCACAGTCGCATTCTGGTGCATGTGCTCGATAATGTTGCGCCAGCCAATGCCTGTGTTGTAGGCGCAGAAGCTGATCTCGCCCTCCTGCGTGCCATAGGGAATGATGCACATTTCCGTCCGGCGGAAGTCATAGTTGAAAAGGTCCTGAAACCACATGCCAGCGATGAACAAGAAGTTCCAACGATCCGCGCGGCGCTTTTTGATATCCTCTTCGCTTCGATCGCCGGTGACCTTGCCGTAATCCTTACCAGTAAGCCCGAACGACTTGTCGAACTTCTTAAAGAGTTCGTAAAGATTAAACTCCGACGGCGCTTCCTTCGGCCGGTAATGCTTCAACAACGCCAACGCCATCATGAAATTCGACGCCCATTTACCGCGCGCTGCGTCGGTAATCTTTCGCATGTCAGAAACGAGTCCAGGAATATTCAGAAATGCCGGGACTGGGCTCATTTCCTTAGTTTCCTTATCGACCATCACTGCTGTGCCAACTCCGCAATTCGGATGGCATCCGCAAGAAACTTGCCCCCACTCGGAATTGGGGCCATGGACCAAATCCGCAAAGTCCGCAAATGCTCCCATCAACGACAGAGGAAACCAATCTCGCGTTGGCTCGGTAATCCCCACCTGGTTCTTCACGTCATGAGCGAGATGCGACAACGTATACCGCTGCTGAAGGCGCCGCTCCGCGGTAATCGCTTCGTCACGGCCCGTGAATGACACCGGCTGGAAAGACAGAAACGCAATCTTCTTGGGATTATCCAAAGCAAATCGAATGATCGATCCTACCTGGTCATTGTTGATGCCATTCACCAAGGTCGTAACGAGAACGATCTCGACACCTGCTTCGTGCAGGTTATTAATCGCCCTCAACTTCACATCAAACAGATTACCAACTTGCCTGTGACTGTTGGCGTCGTTACCGATACCATCGAACTGAAAGTATACGTAACGAAGACCAGCTTCGGCGGCCTGACGGCAGAACTCCTTGCTCTTAGCAAACTCGATCCCGTTGGTCGCGGCTTGCACAGAGTTATAACCAACCTTGCGCGAGTATCGAATTGCTTCAATGAAGTGCGGAGAGATTGTCGGCTCTCCCCCTGAGAATTGCACCGACATCTGACGCCGTGGCTTAATCGAAATGGCGTTGTCCAGGATCTCCTTTATTTCGTCCATTCCCAATTCATGGACGAATCCGACTTGGTTGGCGTCCATGAAACATGGATCGCACATCATGTTGCATCGGTTTGTTAAGTCAACTGTAAGGACTGCACCACGACCGTATTTGATTGTGCTAGAGCCGTGGTTGTGGAGCTTCTCATCGTTATGTGCCTGAATGTCTCGGCCTGGGAACATGGCTTCGATGTGAGTCAGAAACTTTGAATCGATTGCCATCATGTCTTCAAAGTGTCCGTGAATGGGGCAATCCTTGTCCATCCAGATCTGTCCGTCACGCTCGACTATCTGGGCCTTGATTTCTCCCACCTTCTCATTAACTAGAACCGAGACATCTTGATCCCCACGCAAGATCGACTCGCGCGCCTCAATCACACAATTCGGACAAAGGGAATCCGTGGTCCTCGGCCAGCCAAGGGTCGGCTTGGTCTTCTGCCAAGACTTCAGCAAGGGCTTGTCCGACCATTTCGGTGTAAACGAGGGATTTGGCTTGTACCTGTTAACTACTTGGATAGTGTTGAATAGCAGGCCAGCTGCGCCAGCCAGACCCTGTTCGATATGCTTAATTGGTTTCATCGTCGGAATAACAGAACATCTCCCATGGAGCTTTACACCAGAACGAAGCCTTCGGTCAGCAATGCCTGTGCCGTCAATGTCTCGATGAAAGAAACGGGGAAACCCAGTCGGAATGGTTCCTCTGATAGGGCATTCCGTCCCCCTTTATGCTGTGTCACTTCGTCACCGCCGAGCGAGTGTGCGCCATTGCGACGCCCCGCCACCGCCACACTTTTTCGGCAACTCATTTCCGTTCGCCAGGCGTACGGCCATTTAAGCGCTTAAGTTGGCCTTACCTCATGTACACGTTGAGGTTAGCCGTCTAAACTATTGCAAAGAAATGGTCTTGCACGGGCATTGATCTGGTGCTAGAGTCTGCCCACTTGCTGGCTAAGTCATTGACGTGCAAGGGATTGACAGGCATTGGGCTACTTCATATAGGGGCTTGCTCCTTGATGAGCCGCTTATTTAGTGTTTTGCGAATTGCCATGTCTGAGTTGAAAGGGCTTGCTGGACCAGTAGTCTCTTGAAATGGGGACTAGCTGCAAACAGCCGGTGCCGAGCGAATCCGGCAAGTTTATCTTGTCATTTCGAATATGAGTCGAAACTTACCAATGACAGCGCAGGACTTCGAGGCCAAGAATGTGCGCACAGCCAAATCACGCGTAACAGTCCGGAGAAAACTGGCGTCCATTAGGGTCAGTACTCAGCGGCGGAGGACTCAAGGCTTTGAGGCGAACGCCAGAATTTGGCGACTTGTGCAGTCGGTCGCGGAACTCCGTAGGCCAGGATCGGGTCAGGCTCATTTTGGACGGTCGGGCTTGGTGGGCGATGCGCGGTTGCTTACTAATCTCGACGACTGTTAAGACACAAAGCGAGATAGTGGGAGGTGAATCTTTGAAAGCGATGCACAATAAGTATTGGCTTAATACTCAGAGTTTAAGTCATCGGACCGCTGCACCAGTGTTTTCGCCGTTAGGCAGACCCGATGCTTCCCTACCCGCTGCGCGAGTCCTAATCAGTAATTTGTCGGTTTCCATTCCCTCCTGGATTATTCTTGTGATGATCATTCTCGCTGTCCTCGGGACCGCCTCGACTGTCATAGTCCGAATGCGAGGCGAGCTGCAATCCGCGACTCAACAATACCAGCGGACGGCTTTGGAAATCGACAACCTACGTCGCAGCAATGCGGCGTTAGGCATGGAGATCGGTCGAATGGCGAGCGATCCCAACGTGATTGAATCCGTCGCTCGCGCAAGACTGGGAATGGTAATGCCGAATGATATCGTGGTGCCAGCTGGGACTGAGGAACGTTCAAATTTGGGACGCTATCGTTAGCCCGCTAGTATTGCTGCTCGACCCCGCTGTTCGGTCCACGCTCTTGGGTTCCCTCCGATATCGCGCGGCTGCAAGGTCTGTAGCAGCCGCGCCCTTTCCCCAGTTGAACACTTCGGGGTCGGCTGGATGAGCGTTCGCGCCGGGCTCAGTCACAGCATCCAATCGATTGACACACTTAGAGCCATCAACTAACATCGAGGTCCGTTCATTAGGAATCTGTTCTTGTGACAAGCAGGTGCCTTCGACCAATTGCCAATGCAAGAGACAACCGAGCCCTCTTTGGTACCGTCACGAAGTCCGGAAGAAAGACTCCCCAAGAATCATCGCGAGCGCAAATCCAAGTTTGTAACTGTCTCGCTTGAAGAAATCAACCGGCTCTATTCACCCACCGACATCGCAAGTGTTGACTTTGAAGCGGACGTGGCCGCGCCCGGTCTATTTCCTTACACACGTGGCATTCACGCCAATGGTTACCGCGGCAAGGTTTGGACAATGCGGCAGTTTGCCGGTTTTGGGACGCCCGAAGAAACGAACGCTCGATTCAAATACCTTGTGAAAGAAGGTCAGACCGGTCTCTCGGTCGCTTATGACCTCCCAGCCCTGATGGGCTACGACGCGGATTCTCCGCTCTCGGAAGGGGAAGTGGGAAAATGCGGGGTCGCCATTTCGTCGCTCGCGGACATGGAAGTCTTGTTCGACGGCATTCCCCTCGACCAGGCAACGGTATCGCAAACCATTAACGCCCCCGCCTCTGTTTTCCTCGCCATGTATCTGGTTGTTGCTGAAAAACAAGGCGCGGATTGGCGAAAGATTTCCGGAACTTTGCAGAACGACATTCTGAAAGAGTACATAGCTCAGAAGGAATGGATATATCCTATCCGCTCCGCTATGAAGTTAGTAATCGATACCTTCGAGTTTTGCACCAACCATGTTCCTCGATACAACCCAATCTCGGTGAGCGGCTATCACATTCGCGAGGCCGGCGCGACTGCGCTACAAGAGTTGGCGTTTACGTTGCGCGACGGGATCGAGTACGTCGAATGGGGCTTGCGCGCCGGACTTGACGTCGATCAGTTTGTGCCGCGCATATCTTTCTTCTTTAACGCGCATAATGATTTTTTCGAAGAGGTAGCGAAGTATCGCGCGGCTCGGCGCATTTGGGCGCGCATCATGCGCGACCGGTTTGGCGCCAAAGACGAGCGCACGATGAAGCTGCGCTTCCACACCCAAACCGCAGGAGTTTCGCTCGCCGTGCAACAGCCATTGAACAACATCGTGCGCGTGGCAATTCAAGCTCTCGCCGGCGTTCTCGGCGGCACCCAATCGTTGCATACCGACGCATACGACGAGGCGCTCGCGTTACCGACAGACAAAGCGGCGTTGATTGCTCTGCGCACCCAGCAGATCATCGCCGAGGAAACCGGCGTTGCGAATACAGTCGATCCGCTCGGTGGCTCATATTTCGTAGAGGCTTTGACCAACAAATTGGAGGAAGGCGCGCTTGCCTACTTCGATCGGATCGATGCGATGGGCGGGATGGTTGATGCGGTGGAGAAGGGCTTCCCACAAAGGGAGATTCAGGAGTCCGCTTACCAGTATCAGAAAGCCCTGGAGAGTGGCGAGCAGACCATCGTCGGCGTCAACAAGTACGAAATGGAAGACGAACCGCAGGTCGTGCCGATTCTGGTGATCGACGAATCTGTGCGGAGCCGTCAACTGGAACGACTCGACCAAGTACGAACCAAGAGAGACTCGGGCGCCGTCGACCGAACCCTCGACGCCTTGCGCAAGACGGCCGAACGTAATGAAAACACCATGCCGGCTACAATTGAGGCAGTCCGTGCTTACGCAACCCTCGGCGAAATCTGTTCTGCGCTAAGGGATGTCTATGGAATCTACGAAGAGCCTGCGATATAGTCTTCGCGGCTCGCGAGTTGTTCTAATTGAGCCGCAATCGATGAATCACTCAACGAAGATTCGCGTACTAGTTGCTAAACCCGGCCTCGACGGTCATGACCGCGGAGCCAAGGTCATTGCGCGCGCCTTGCGAGATGCCGGCATGGAAGTCATCTACACCGGCCTGCGTCAAACGCCCGAGATGATCGCCGCAGCCGCGCTTCAGGAAGACGTCGACGCGGTGGGAATTTCTATTCTGAGCGGCGCGCACAATACTCTGTGTCCACGAATTGTTTCGCTGTTGCGCGACCAGGGCATGAAGGACACGCTGGTGGTGTTGGGAGGAATTGTTCCGCATGAAGACATTGCAAAGTTGAAAGATCAAGGTGTGGCCGAGATTTTCCTGCCCGGTGCATCGACTCAGGACATCGCAAAGTTCATCCGCGAAAACGTCCGACCGAGAGAGTAAGCGGATCCTCGAATTCGACAGCTCATCGCTTCTTCAGAAATTCAGCAACACCCCTTCGACAGTCGTCGCTCATGCGGGCAATAACGTTCGCGTCCATCCCCGATTCCAGCGCATCAGCAAAACTCATCCCATCGAGTTGATAAAGAAGCTGTTTCGACTGGCGGACAGCTGAGCGGCTGACTCTGTCAAATTGCCGCGCGAATGTCGTGGCATCATCTTCGAAGGTTCCATCTTCAAAGACCCTATTGATCAAACCGATCTGGTGGGCCTCTTCGGCGCTGAATTCCGCACCTAGCGTGATCAACTCAAAAGCTCTCTTTTCGGAAACATTACGTCGTAACACTGCCATCACCATCGCGGGGATGAATCCCAGTTTCACTTCCGGATAACCAAACCGCGCCGATCGCGCTGCCAAAACGATGTCGCACGCCGTTGCTAGTCCGCAACCACCGGCCAGTGCTCTTCCCTTTGCGGCCGCAATCACCGGGACGCCGATCTGCCGAATGAGCGTGAACAGCTCCATCAGCGAGCGAGCATCTTCCAGATTTTCGGCTACTGAGGCGTTCGAGATTTTCTGCAGAGCCGCGAGGTCAGCGCCCGAACAGAAGTCTGCGCCAGCTCCTGTTAGGATGACGGCGCGAACACTCTCATCCTGGCTGGCGAGACGTAACGAGTCTTTGAGAGCGGCGATCAGCTCATCGTTCAGCGCGTTGTGCTTCTCGGGACGGGTAAGAGTAATCCGCGCGATTCCGTCCGTCACGGCAAAGAGTACGGTCTGTTTCGGGTCACTCGACATATGATCGCTATCCTTCGCCAAGGAACTCAAGCAGCGCCTGATTCACTTCATCGACAGCTTCATTCTGCACCCAATGGCCGCCGTCAGGAATTCGCAATTCGCGGTATGGGGCATCTATAAAGCGGCCCAGATTGCGTACGGTCGAGGGAATTACGGCAATGTCCTGCTCGCCATAAATGAAAAGGGTGGGCACTCGAATCCTCCCGTCCGCATCCTTCGGGGTTTCGGTTCCGCCGCGCAGCAACGATCGAAAAACATTTGCGCGATAGTAATTGATCGAACTGGTCAGCGCACCTGGTTGCCGCAGCGCGTCCTTGTAAGCAGCGATGTCCTCAGTGGTAAAAGCGCCGGACCTGACGACTGTCTCTCGATACATTCTTTCGATTCTCGCAAAATCGTTTCGGCTCGCCCACCACTCCGGCACGCGCCGCAGTTGAAAAAAGAACATGTACCAACTGCTCAGGAATTGGCGCAAGGTCATGTTGTCGCGCCACGCAGCTGGCATCGGTACTTGCAACGCGGCTATTTTCGAAACAACTTCGGGATGTCTTTGCGCGACCGCCCAAGCGACGCCGGCGCCCCAGTCATGTGCGACGATCGCAGCCTGAGATTCTCCGAAGTGCTTGATTAGCTCGAGCACATCGGCTACGAGACACTCGATCCGATAATCTTCGACTCGCGGCGGCTTGTCACTCAAGTTGTAACCGCGCATGTCCGGCGCAACTACGTGATAACGCTGTCCCAGCACCGGCAATTGATGCCGCCACGAATACCAGAACTCAGGAAAGCCGTGCAGCAGTATGACGAGCTCATCCTTGTTGGCTCCACATTCCGCATAATGCAGACGCACGCCATCGAGTTGGGCGTATCCATGTTGCATGCGGTCTTTGCGTCTTTGCGTGAACTTAACTTAACCCGAGTCTCTCGGCCTCATCATCCGGGATTTCAATTTTCATTCGCAACAATGCTGTCGAAAACGTCTTGCCCTGCGCGTCAGTCATCAACGAAAGCGTACCGCCGCCGCCGAGACTTTCGTTCAGGAGAAAGTTTAGCGCGCCGAGGTTTGGTAATTCGAATCGTTCAACTTGACCCTTGCAGATTCCCTTGAAGTGTTCTTTGACACGTGGGCCGGTCACTTCGCGAACCAGCAATGGATAGAATTCTTCGCGCAAGGCAATCAGGCCAACGTTGGCCGTGTCGCCTTTGTCGCCGGAACGTGCGTGAGCTAGTTTTGTGAGTTGAACGAACATCAGCCTTCAATCACTTCGACGCGTGCCGTAATCTCGCTCTTCGGAATCAGCGCCGGCCAATATGCCACGATCTCTTCCACCTTAGGACGGCCACCAGCGAATCCCGTTACCCCAGGCGGCCCGGTAAGAATCAACGGCGCGATTTCTTTCGTGAATCGCTCAATCGCGTTGCGATCGTTGCCGCGTACACCGACGCGCAGTTGCACTTCAGCAAGGTCAGGCGAAGGCTCGCCAGCCAGCGGCCCATGCGTCGCGTTCGCGCCCACGTATTCAGTCAGAAACTGATCGAAGCGCAGACCCAGGCGATCAAGCCGCGCGCGCAAGATTGTGTCCGCGGCTTTCGCCTTCTGGTAAGCATCCGGCCAAGCGTAAACCAAAGTGCCGACCGCCTTGTAGCCCGCGGAAAAACTAATCGAGACTTTCAAAGTATCAGTGGCAGGACGGCCCCTGATGCCAAACACGCGCACACGATTCGCGCCGTCGTCTGCTAGATGAACTGTGGTGAAGTCAGCGACACAATCGGGCGTGATGTAGCCGCGCGGATCGCCCATCTCGTAAACGAGTTGCTCTTTGATGGACTGCACACTCACTCGTCCGCCGGTGCCTTCGTGTTTGGTAATGACGAACGTTCCGTCGGCGGACGCTTCAGCGATCGGGAAACCCACGTTCGCGAGATCGGGAATACTCTGCCATTCAAACTGGCAGTTACCGCCTGAGCATTGCGCGCCGCATTCAATGATGTGACCGGCGATCGTTCCGGCGGCAAGATGGTCCCAATCATCCGCAGCCCAGCCAAATTCATGAATCATCGGCCCCAGCGTCAAACCGGTGTCGGTCGCACGTCCCGTGATAACTATCTGCGCTCCATGGTTCAAAGCCTCGACGATTGGCGCCGCGCCCAGGTAAGCGTTCGCGCTTTGAATCCGATCGCGCACGGTTACCAGCGGCTCACCAGTGTCCATGTTGCGCAATTCAATTCCGCGCGCAATCAAATCGTCGACACGATCCAGGATGTTATCGCCGGTGACGATCCCAATCTTCAACTGACCGCCCAGTCCCAATTCAACGGCGACTTCACGTACCGCGGCGGCACATCCCTCAACGTTCACGCCGCCGGCATTCGCAACCACCTTGATGTTGCGCTCAACACACGTCCGCAAAATCCGCTTCATCAGCGGCACGAAGTCCCGCGCATAGCCGGCCTTTGGATCGCGGGCCTTCTGCTTCTGCATGATCGACATCGTGACCTCAGCCAAATAGTCGAGCATCAGATAATCGATCGGGCCTTCTTCGACCTGACGGACGGGCGCGTCAGGCAGATCACCCCAGAAGCCCTGGCCGGCAGCAATTCGTATCGTATTCTTCATTCGGATTCTTCAGACAAAGACGCGGCGCACGAAAACTCGACGCCGAGTCGCGAACGCCATCGCGTTTGCGACTACCTCTCGCCGCCTTTTCGTGTCTCCGCGTCTCCGCGTCGATCGCTTTGTCGCGCCCGCTTACTGCTTTGCCTTCGGCTTTGGCGTCGGCTTTGGCTTGGGCGTCGCCACCTTTGGCGTAGTTGGCGCCATCGTCGTCGCGCCAGTCGTCGTCGTCTTCGCCTTTGGCTTATGTCTCCGGACCCGTGGCTTAGCCTTCATCGCGCCAGCGGTTGTGAACGTCACCATGCGCGGTTCGCCGGGCACGCTCGTCAGTGTTAGGTTGCCACCGACTTTTTTCGCGCGCAACGACATCGCGTTAGGTTCGCCTTCGTGCATCATACTTACCGCCGTGTAGCCACAAGTCGTCACCGCAACGATGCGTCCAGAGACTGCCTGGCCGCCCATGGTTCCGGTAAAACTATTGCCGGTGATCGTCAGGGTTGCGTCCGTTACGGGATCTTTTCCATGCTTGAGCTTGCCAGTGTAAGTGCCGGAGAGATCGGTCTGCTCCTGCTTGGTGTTGTCGCAACGAGGCATGGCCGGAGCCCGCTTCTTGCGCACTTTCGGTTTCGGCTTGCTCATGTTGGCCATGGTCATAGACGAGTTGGAGTTCTGAGCGGACACAACCAAACCCGCGCTGGCCAATGCCGCCACTGCGACCAGGGCTACTGTCAAAACGAAAAGATAGATGGGGCTTTTTCTCACGTGTGTTCTCCTTTTTGTTATCACTCCGGAGGAGTGAAAGAAAGTAGCCAGGGGTAAGCGCGGAGCGCGCCCACCCCTGGTACCGTGCAAAACAAATGCATGCACCCTGAAAGGGTGCGAGGGGTTGACAGATTCTAGAACTCTCAAAGATCCTTGCACCCCTTCAGGGTGCAGCCACATGCCCGTCTTGATCCAGGGGTGTCGCTTCGCTTACCCCTGGCTATTTTCTGTCGGCCTTTCAGGCCGAGGAATTTATGCCAGTCCCGCCGGCAATACAAACTGCCCAATATGCGGTCCTGAATAATTCAAACTGACGCACAATGCAAGCTCCAGCGCATCTCGAGTCTCTTCCGGGGCAATCACGGCATCGACAAATCCGCGAGCCGCAGCATATTTCGCATCGAGGTCGCGCTCGTAAGTCTCGCGCACTTTCTGCATCTCCGCTTTAAGGTCTTCGCCTTGCTCTTCGCCCTTTGCCCTTAGCTTTTCCAACTGACTACCGAACACGGCCTGGACCGCGGAATCGCCTTCCATCACTCCCATGCGGCCAGTCGGCCAACTGAAAATGAAGTCTGGATCGAATCCTTGCCCGGCCATCGCATAGTAGCCAGCGCCCGATGCATGATTTACCGTCAAGACAATCTTCGGCACGATCGCCGTGGCCATCGCTTCGACAAAACGCGCGCCCGCGCGAATGATTCCCGAATGCTCTGCGTCGGGGCCGACCATGAATCCGGAAACATCCTGTATGAAAAGCAAAGGCGTCTGGTGCCTGCTACAAGTCTCGATAAAGTAAGCGACCTTCTCAGCCGATTCGGTATAGATGATCCCGCCAAATCTTGGGGGACCTCCGCCGGGTGACTTTACCATGCCTCGATGATTTGCGATCACCCCGACTTGTATGCCACGGATGCGCGCGTGCCCGGTGATGATCTCTTTCGCATAGTCCGCCTGAAACTCATCCAGGTGTCCTTCGTCGAGCAAACACTCCAAGACCTCGCGCACGTTGTACGGCTGACGATGATCTTCGGGAATGATCTCGTAGAGCTTTTCTTGGGGAGCGCCGGCATCCTTGCCGGCGGTTCGTTGGCTGCCAGCCTGCACGTTCATTGGCAGCTCCGAAACAAATTCGCGAATCTTCGCCAGACACTCTTCATCATTCTTGACGCGATAATGCGCAACTCCCGACAGTTCGTTATGCGTGCGCGCGCCGCCGAGAGTTTCGTTATCAATCGTCTGCCCCGTCGCGCCTTTGACCAGATTCGCGCCGCCCAATCCCATGAACGAAGTCCCTTCGACCATAATGATGATGTCAGAGAGCGCGGGCAGGTACGCGCCGCCGGCGATGCACGGCCCCATCACCGCGGCAATCTGCGGCACTTTCAGATAGCGGCGCATGATCGAGTTGTAATAGAAGATACGCGACGCGCCATACTGACCCGGGAAGACGCCGCCCTGATAAGGAAGATTCACGCCCGCCGAATCGACAAGATAGATAATCGGAACATGCGAGCGCATCGCGATCTCCTGCGCGCGCAAAATCTTCTTGATCGTTTCAGGCCACCACGACCCGGCTTTGACCGTAGCATCGTTCGCGACAACGACAACTTCCCTGCCCCCTACGCGGCCGATGGTGGTGACGACCCCCGCACACGGCGCAGTTCCAATTTGTTCGCTGCTTTGCTCTCTGCCTCCTGCCTTCTGCCTACTGCCTTCTGCCTTCTGGTATTGGTCGTAGGCAACCAGCAATCCGATCTCCTGGCGGAATGAATCCCTGTCGAGCAGCAGATCGATCCGCTCGCGTGCCGTCAGCTTGCCTTGCTTATGCTGCTTCTCGATTTTCTCCAGCCCGCCACCAAGACGCAGCTTCGCTTCCAGCTCACGCAGCTCGACGGTCAGCTCGCGTAGCCGCGAAGACGGCGAACTCTCTTGCTCGCGCCCTTTCGACAGAGCTCGAACAGTGACTCCCGGAGTTGATAGAACTTCAGTCTCAGACATCTCTCGTCCCAAAGGAGGATCGATAACTCTTAGTATTCGTATAGTTAGCTTGCGGTGAAAATATCACAGATCAAAGCTCAAGGTCATCCAGGATCAAGACCCGCAATTCACTGACGCGCCGCATCGCGTGGTCGTTGCAGACGATAGCCTGACAGCCAACCTCGAGGGCGAAAGCGATCTGGATTGCATCCGGGAGGCGAAGGCCGTACGTTGCACGCATAAGCGCAGCGTTTTCCGCGACTGTCGCACTTATCGGAAGAGTGTGGAAATTGGAACTCTTGAGAAGAAGCTCCCGGTACGCTTCGTGAAGATCGTTTCTCCCGGAGACAAACGGCTGAACCAACACTTCGCTCAAGCTGATTACCGAAGTCCAACCTTCTAGTTCTCCAGCGGCGACCCGATTGAAGATGTTGGAAACTAACTTGTCGTAGGCGGGATTGGCTTCGACGAAATAAATGATTGGCGCGGTGTCAAAGGCAAGTCTTGATACTCCCTGGAGCGCGTCATCGAGTTTCATCTAACACGGTCTTCCCATTCATCACGTAGCTTTCTCACATAATCTTTTGGATCGACGTCTTGCCAGATCTCTTTGCCCAAGCCATGCAGCTCCAGAATGCTATGGCGCCGGCCATTGTCGTCGCCGTTCTCGAGTTCGGCCTGCAACAAATCCAGAAGCTTAACCTGTTGCTCGCGCGGCAGCGGCTTGATGTGCTCGTCGTAGATGTTCTTTGTGCTTGAAGACATGGCGTATCTCAGGCTTGAATTCTAGCAGCGTCTGATGTTGTTGCCTAGCGCCTCGTATCCGAAGACCGTTTGCTTTCATAATCTAGAGTTAGGAGTCATTAACGGCCGCTACCGCGTCACCCGTCAATGGTGAATTGCTTCATGATCGAATCTAGGAATTCTTCTCCCCGCTTTCTCGACCAACTATATCGCCGCCGTTCGATTCCTCTTGTCTTCAGATAATTGGTAAAGATGGCATTGAAATTAGAGAGCGGGTCATGTACCTCTCTGGCATACTCATCAAGAACGTCAATCAACTTAACCTCTTCAAGTTGTGCAAAGACATCCTCAACATTTTCAATGCTGAGTAGGCAGAGGGGGCGAATGTGAACGTTCGCTCGAACCTTATACTTTCGCATCTCTTCTGAAAACTGCAGCTTCATACGACGATTCATGAATCCCATCGTCATCGAAAAGTCTTGCACAACGACGACCGGGTAAACCTTGCGAATCCTAGCCACATCAGCCGAGCCAAAGACACTAACAGCGCGACGCTTTTCATCGTATTCGGAAAAGTCATCGCGCTGGCGGTCGTCTTCATTGAGTAACATCCCTATGCCTCTTGATAATTGCTTGATGGCCTTCCCAAATTTGACTGCAATTCCCTTGAGCAGTTCAGCTGCATTGTCACCGTACTTTTCGTCCAGACTCAAATAGCCGCCCTTGTGCTCCATGAGAACCAAGGAATCACCATGATCAAGGACGGCATCGGATACTTCGATCGAACGGTTTTTCTTTTTGACAAAATACGGATTTGCATAGAATTGCTTTGACAAGATCTTTGATGGGTATTGATCGCGGAGACGGTCGTTAACGAAGTGTTCGAACACTTTGCCCCAGTAACTTTGGAACCTCTTACGCTCAGGATCACCCTCTTCCCATGAATTTAGGATTGTGTGGTAAATGCCGGATGCAAGCTTTTCAATTAGGAATGGGAAGGCAATGCAGGTGAAGCCACGTTTGGAATCCGAGTTGAATACGAGTGGCGAATTACGAAAAGTCGTGAAGTCAAACTGCCATGCACGGGTTGAGTTAGCATCTTGTTTCACTCCAGCTACTATTGCAGGCAACCCGACAAGAATGCGCTTGAAGAAGATTCCCAGTTCCTCGGGGTTTAGCTCCATCAGCGCGAAAACGCGTTCCTTATCGAAGTTGATTAGTGAGGGGTTGGCGTTGATCTCTTCCGGTTGTCTTGTTTCCAACGTGGTTGTGTGTAAAGCGTATATTGCAAAATAGAGCCGCAAATATTGTTGAATTGATAGGCCGGTCAGTTCAGTAAACCTCTGTACGAGAGTCTGGTTATTGTCGAAGGTCAATTTACGTGACCGGTGTTCGAAAATCTTGAAATATTCATCGTTGCGAGCGACGGCTTGATAGACGTCGGGAGGGTGATGTAGCTCGTACTGAAAAAGCCATTGTGTCATCAATTCATCATGTATCCTCTCTGATTCTCCTGGACCTTCCCCGCGCCTGAGTCGTTCCTCCTGCTCTTCGGTAAAGAGGAGGTCATTCTGCATTAGACACGCCTCACCGAGTATTCGCCTGGCATCGTCGTCGTGTCTTGGATCTCTGTCGCCCGCGTTCGAAGTCTCAAGGAGCACCTTTTTCATCACGGCAAGTAATTGCCAACGACCAAAAACTGCCCGGGGTGATTCTGAATCTAGTGCAGCCGCCCTCGAGACCCGATCACGAAGGTTCTTCGGGATGAGATTGTGAATGAAAAACCCCTGAAGATACTTGTACTTCTCGACGTCCTTTTCGAAAAGCGAGAGCATCAGATTCCACATCGCAAGAGAGATAAAGGTAGGCTCGGTCTTAAAGGAAGAAAGCAGCTCGCTGAACTGTTGGTTCGATGGCTTGACGCCGTTATGTATTTCAGAATATGAGATCGGTATTACCACGGCGCACAAGGAAAGCAACCCTACCAGGCGGACTTGAGCAACGAGTTAGAGTCCAAGCGATCTGGAATGCCTTCGATAACCCGCACGCGCAAGCCGCGGATTTCAACGGTGACTTCCCCTTCCGAAGTTTTCCAGGACACGGAGTTCGGAGATGCGACGTCAGGGTTAGGCAACCGCTCCGCGCCTGGATAACGCAGTTCAGTGCGCTTCACGTACGCATCGAAGAATTCGCGGGCGTCGTTTTCGGTGTCCCAAACCGATACTGAAGCGATCAAGATTTCGCCCTTCGGGCCTTCGTAGACAACGAAGCGATCGCCGCCCCAGCCGGCGGCGGCGCGGCGCGATTCGGCGGGTGACTTTAGAAACTGATCGAGAATGAGATAGAAGCCCCACTCGCCCTGGATGTCTTCGGTAAGTTTCTTCCACGAACCTCGAGTCGTTGACCCACCCGCTGACGCGGGCGGTACTGACCTCATCGCCGACCGGCCAGGCCCATTCAACAAGTTCGTAATGTCAGGCAAGGTCACTCTCACCGGCACTTCGTGCGCAAAGTATTTCTCGGGATGCAGAATCTGTTCAGTCGACTGCGGCAGCGTGGTGAAGGCTTGCGACACTTCGTTCCAGCCACCGCGTTTGTAGAGCGCGTTGACCCATTTCTCGCCATCCTGATACGGAAACAACAAACTCTCGCGCAACGCGCGCGGAGCTTTGTCCAGTTCCTCCGAAGCCATGCCTTTCGTGCCGAGCGATTTCAGAAACGCGAGCGCGACCAACGGATTGTTCGCGACGTAAAGCGCCATCGCGAGCGTGGCGTCGCCTTCGACCAGGGCATGCGCGGCCAGCTCGGCGTCGGAATCGCCTTTGGGCCAATGCTCAAAGCGGCGCAGATTGAAATGCTGATCCTGCAATGCGTGAACCAACTCGTGCGCCATGATCGGTTTCTGTCCGTCAAGATCGATCCAGTCCGCCAGATGAAATTGCTTCGTCTTCGGATCGTAGTAGCCGGCGACTTGTTCGGTCAGCACGCGCAGCATCAAAGCGCGATACTGAAAGTCCGCGGGCGCGAGACCCAACTTCTTCAAGGTAACTTCATCGGCGTGCATGCTCGCGGGCGTCGTGTCTTCATCCAAACTCTTGATTAGCGAGCGCTCGATCTCAGCGCGCGATTGAGTCGAGCTTTGCACCTGACGGAGGACCGAGAGCTGGCGAATCTGACTCGTCTCTTTCAGCACATCCTGAGTCGCGGCGATCAGCGCCGCGTTGCGGGTGGAGCTGGCCGTGGTTTGTTTCTGCGGTAGGGCAGATTGCGGGGGTGGAGACGAACCCGCCGAAGGCTGAGAAAGGCCCAGAAATAGGGCGACTGAGACGGTTATGGCTGCGAGCGCGAAGCGAATTCCCTTTGACATCGTTGACCTTTCACTCTTATAGTCCGCTAAAACGACTAGCAATTCAATACAAGAATCGACGACAATCCAGTAGCTTCACCGCTAACGCGGGTGATACTGATTGGGGCGCGAGAGACAATCGCTTTAATGAATCCGGCCGAAGAAGAAATGTTTGACGATTGGCACGATGCGTACCTGCGCGTTCGCTATGCCGAGACCGACAAGATGGGCGTGGTCTATCATGCGAACTATCTAGTTTGGTTTGAAATCGGCCGCACAGAGTTTTGCCGCGCCCGCGGGTTTTCCTATCGCGACATGGAAGAAAACGAGAACTCGTTTCTGGTAGTCGCGGAAAGTTACTGCCGCTACAAGGCTCCCGCCTATTACGACGATGAGTTGATTGTGCGCACGCGCATCACGGAACTGCGCCGGCGTTCTTTACGATTTGGGTATGAGATTCTGCGGGCTACTGATGGCACGGTGATCGCCGAGGGCGAAACCGGCCACGTCGTTACCAACGCGAATGGTCGCGTGCGATCCCTGCCGCCGGCCTTCGCGGATTTGCTGTTGTCGTCGCCAACTGATTTGGAAGTTGCTGATCGGGGTGTCGTGCCTGATATCTCGCCGGAATAGATCAGTGCGCAGGGCAATACGTAAGGCCTAACAGTAAAAACGCCGAAGGCGTTCGCGAATTCCAGCCCAGGGCAGCGCCCTGGGTAACAAACCGATTCAAGAGTTAGGAACTCTCAAAGAGTTCGCAAAGCCTGACGATTTTCAATCCCTTCCCTCAAGAAAGGAGCCGCTTCCCATGGATCAATCGCTTTCGAGACTCTGGACACATCTCATCTTCTCAACGAAAGATCGGTTTCCCTTTCTCGCTGATGAGCCGATTCGCCGAGACATGCATGCCTATCTTGCTACCGTCTTGCGCTCGCATGATTGCCAGACTCTCATCATCAACGGCGCGCCAGACCACGTACACGCGTTGTTTGCACTTTCGCGGAAGCATTCGATCTCCGCGATCGTCAAAGAAATCAAGCGGACTTCATCAAGTTGGATCAAGGATATCTCGCCTAAGCTAAGAAAGTTTCACTGGCAAAATGGCTATGGAGCGTTTTCAGTGAGTCAATCACATCTCGATCAGGTGAGGTCGTACATTGAGAGACAAGAACAACATCACCGGCGAGTAACGTTTGAGGATGAATACCGGGCCTTCCTAAAGAAGTACGAGGTTGAATACGACGAACGATACGTTTGGGACTGAGTTACGTCGCGAACTCTTTCAGAGTTCGGATTTCCTGGTGGCGCTTGAATCCCAGGGTGTTACCCTGGGCTGGAATTAGCGAACGCCTTCGGCGTTGTGTCTTACTGCCCAACGCTCACTGCCCACTGCTCACTTACTGCTCGTGACTCAAATTGAGTCTCACAATACCCCGCGCCCGCCCCGTTTCTTCATCAACATCAACGACCGCACCGCAGATGCGCACTTCACTCTTCGAGTGGTCAGGTTTGCGATGAATTGGCGAGGTGAAGCGATTGATGATGTCGCCTTTCTTCATGCCGATAACGCCACCGTAACTTCCCGTCATTCCCAAATCAGTTATGTACGCAGTGCCTTCATGCAAGATTCGCTCGTCCGCAGTCTGAACGTGGGTGTGCGTACCGAACACAGCCGAAACACGCCCGTCAACGAACCATCCCATCGCCATTTTTTCAGAAGTCGCTTCGGCGTGCATGTCCAGGATGCGAACCTTGACGTCAGCCGGCAATGAAGCGAGCAATTCGTTGGCGACGCGAAACGGATCATCGGCTGGTTGCATGAAGATTCGGCCGAGCAGGTTCATGACCGCGAGGCGGACGCCCTTCACGTCGCCAACCCACATGCCATTTCCCGGCGTCTGTGGTGGATAGTTCGCGGGACGCAAGAGGCGCGGCTGCTTCTTGATGTAGTCGATGACTTCGTGTTTGTCGAAGATGTGATTGCCTGAAGTCATCACGTCGATGCCGGACGAAAAAAGCAAATCGGCGATCGCCGGAGTGATTCCAAAACCGCCCGCGACGTTCTCGGCATTCATCACTGTGAAATCGATCGCGTGCTGCTCTTTTAGATCCTGCAGACGATCGAGCAGGGCCGCACGGCCCGGCTTGCCCACAACGTCGCCAATTAAGAGAAGCTTCATAAGGACCGTGAATAGTAAATCGTGAATTGTTAATAGAAAAGCCGTGAATGGTGAAGCGTAAACCGTGAACACTAGAATCCATTCACGATTTACGATTCACCATTTACGGCTTTCAATAGCAGAGGGAAAACCGCCGAGCCGCTCCGAAGTCGTAATTGAACCTGAGTTGACAGGTGGGTGACCTTTTTGTCGTCACAAGCCGTCGGCATTTCTTAACGATGAAGAAAGGCACTAGCCCGCGGCGTCGGTCTCCCTTTTGAACGACGTTGGCTCAATCATCTTTACTCGGTGACGAACCCCGCAGAAACTTCCCTCTGCAGCCGGGATAGTAGCACAAATAGCAAGGGCTTGTTAGTAAAGCTTTGGTGTTGAATTACGGGCGTACAGAGTACCGACTTTAGTCGGGCTTTTCTTCCCAACAGGAAACAGCCCAACTAAAGTTGGGATTCTAAACACCGCTGTGCTGGGGTCTTTATTATGAGGCGGACGTTGGGCGATCCAAACTACGGGGCACTTTCAGCAAACGATCGAGCATATCTGAGCACTCAACGCTACGCGATGCCAATTGCGCGTCCGCTTGCTCGTGAAGTTTCTTTAGTTGATGCAGCTCATCAGCGATGTAGAGCGCGGCCAGGATCGCCACTTTGCGCGAGTCAACGGTCAAAGTGCCGGAAGAAATTTCGCGCATGCGCTGGTCAACGTACTCGGCCAACTCTTTGAGGTATTCCGGATCGCCGTCAGAGCGCACGGTATACGCCTGGTCGTAGATTTCGACCTTGATCGTCGGCGACGCCTCCATATTTCGCTCTGGGTCCGTACTCATCCCCGCATTGCCTCCGCAAGTTCTGGATCGGCAGCGACTACCGCATCAAGCATGGCCTGAACCCTCGTTCGAACTGCTTCGCGCTCTGCCAGCAAGCGTTCGATCTGCGCCACTAGTTGTTGTTTGTCTCCGCCCAAACCGCGAACGGTCGCCAGTTGCCGCTCAAGGTCGTCCTTTTCCTGGCGCAGAGTCTTGGCAAGCTCGATCGTGCGATAGATCTTGTCTTCGAGATGCGAGAATTTTTCCAGCCCGTTCAGTGCCACAATCTTCGTCTCCAAATCCGATCGCGAGTTCGAGCGATTATCCGACTTCATGCGCGAGAGCGCAAGAGGTAATGCATGCCATCGCGATGAGGTCAGTACCACCCGCGTGAGCGGGTGGGTCCAATTCTCGACCCGGAGTGTCTGACGCACCTGCTAACGCAGGTGGTACTGGCACGTCACCGTAGCTCAGCTCCAAACTTTTCCTGCAGAGCTTTGACCAGCGGCCAGTGCAAATCGTCCACCTCTTCGTCGCGCAGGGTTCGCTCGGCGGCGCGATACTCGAAACGCACGGTCACCGAACGCTTCCCTTCAGCAATCCCCTCACCGTCGTACGTGCCGACGAATTTTGCGCCGAGACAACTCTCACCTTTCTGATCGTTGGCTGCTCTTAGCAGTTCGGCAACCGTAACTTTGCGATCGACGAGCAGCGAAACGTCGCGCACGATCGAAGGAAAGCGCGGCAGCGGCGCATAGAGCACCGGGGTTTCAGGGATTTCCAGCAGCACCGTGAGATCGATCTCGGCAACAAGCACCGGCTGCTTGAATTTGTATTCACCAGCGACGCTGTCCGCGAGCCTGCCGATCGACCCGACGCGATTGTCGTTGAGGCTAATTGCGGCCGCTTGGCCTATGCGAAGATGCTTGATGCCGGCGGCTTCGTAATCGAGCGGTGGCAACTTCAGCACTTCGACGGCGGCGTTCAGAGCTCCTTTGAGATCGTAAAAATCAAAATCGCGCGCAGTGGCCGCCTTATCAGCTTCAAGAATTCCGCCGGTAACTGCCAACGCAAGACACTCTCTTTCGTCGGGCAACTCGCGTTTCACCCGCGCGCGAAACACTCGGCCGAGTTCGAATAGCGAGATGTCGCGCCTGCCTTGGTTCAGGTTGTGACGGACGGAATTCAACAGACCCGGTAGCAGAGTGGGCCGCATCCGCGTCCAGTCCTCAATGACCGGGTTCCGCAGAGTCACAAAACCTTGGGCGCTGGGATCAATCGCGAAGGCCGGAATCAAGTCGAACTGATCGTCGTGCGTCGCGTCGATGAAACTGAAGCTGATGGCCTCGTTGCACCCTCGTGCCGCCAGGGCATTGCGCAGAGCGCGCTTGCGTCGCTCAGTTGAGTGATACTCGCCCGCAAAACTCGCCGGCGGAAGCGCGGTCGCGATCTTGTCATAGCCGGTGTGGCGCGCGATTTCTTCAACCAGGTCTTCTTCGATCGCGACGTCGTGACGCCACGAAGGAATCGAAAACGTCAGCCTGGTCGCGCCATCGTTCCGAAGTTCAAACCCCAGGGCAGTCAGGATGCGTCGCATCTCAAGATCGGAAACGCGCAGACCGGTAATCGCCTCGACGCGTTCGCGGCGCAAACCGACGGCGCTCGGAGAAAAGCGATTGGGATAGACATCCAGCGCGTCTTCGCTCGCGACGCCGCCCGCAATTTCGCAAATCAAAGCGACACAGCGTTCCTGCGCGCGCAAAACGCCTTCCGGGTCAGCGCCGCGCTCAAAGCGATACGACGCTTCAGTTTGCAGACCCAAGAGCCTCGCGGTCCGGCGCACTGAGGCGGGATTGAAATAAGCGCTTTCGATCAGAACATCGGTCGTCGCATTTGAGATCTCCGAGTCTTCGCCGCCCATCACGCCCGCAACCGCGACCGCTCGCTTCGCATCGGCGATCACGAGCATCTCCTGATCGAGCTTGCGCTCGACGCCGTCAAGGGTCTTGATCGACTCGGCTTTCGTCGCGCGCCGTACGACAATCTTACTTTCCGTGAGTTTGGCCAGATCGAAAGCATGCAGCGGCTGACCCAGTTCGTGAAGTAGGTAGTTCGTGATGTCGGCCACGTTATTGATCGGGCGCTGGCCAATTGTTTCCAAACGCTTCGCCAGCCACTCTGGCGACGGCGCGATCTTCACGCCGCACACTACTCGCGCCGCATAACGTGAGCACAAATCCGGGTCGCGAATTTCGACCGCTGCGAAATCGCCCGCCTTACCTTTTGGGTTTTCGACTTTGGACTTTGGACTTTGGACTTTCGACTTTTCTATTACTGCCAGTTCTCGCGCGACGCCCACGTGCGACAGACAGTCCGGCCGGTTTGAAGCTACCTCGACATCCAGCACAAAGTCGTCGCCACGCGCCTCGACGGCATCAACGGCCAGACCAACATTCGTCAGCCGTTCCCGCAACTCCTGAGGGTCCAGCTTCGTGCCGGTCAGATCGCGCAGCCATTGATAACTAATCAACATGTTGAAACTATCGAGCCGTTTAGACGCGGGACTTGTCCCGCTCCGGAAGGGGACAAGTCCCCTCTCTAAACGGCGCGGATGTTCTTATCTAAACTGCTCCAAAAACCTAACATCGTTTTCGAACAACAAACGTATGTCGTCCAGTTCGTAAATTCGCGCGCAGGTGCGATCGATGCCGAGGCCGAAAGCGAAACCGGCAAACTCTTCCGCGTCGACGTTCGCCGCTTTCAGCACATTCGGATGTACCATGCCCGAGCCGCCCAACTCGATCCAGCCGGACCACTTGCAGATGCGACATCCCGGGCCGCCGCAATTGAAGCAACTGTAATCGACTTCGGCGCTCGGCTCAGTAAACGGAAAGTACGAAGGCCGAAAGCGCGTCTTGGTTTCCGGGCCGAACAAGCGATGAACGAACTCCGCCAACGTGCCTTTCAAATGCGCCATCGTAATACCGCGATCGACGCAGAGCCCTTCGACCTGATAGAACATCGGATTATGCGTCGGATCCGGCGTGTCACGACGAAAGACTCGGCCCGGCGCAATCATGCGCACCGGGGCGCCGCGCCGCTGCATCGCGTGAATCTGGACGGTCGAAGTTTGCGAACGCAACGCAAAGCCCTCCGTCGTGTAGAACGTGTCCTGCGGATCGCGCGCGGGATGGCCTTCGGAAATGTTGAGCGCGTCGAAATTGTAAAAGTCAGTTTCGATCTCGCGATCGTCCTCGACCGCGTACCCAAGCGAAACAAAGATGTCTTCGATCCGCTGCCGCATCAAAGTGATCGGATGCAGATGTCCGGGTCGCGCGCGATGGCCAGGGATGGTTACATCGATGCTTTCGCTTTCGGTGCGCGCAGTCTCGATGCAGCCTTTCAGGAAAGTCTCAACTCGCTCGAGTGCCTGAACTATTCGGCTTTCGGTTTGCTGCACGAGTTGGCCAAACGAAGCGCGTTCTTCGGGCGCGACGCGACCGATCAGTTTCTTGCACGCCGCGAGCGCGCTCTTCCTTCCCGAGTGTTGGGTGCGCAGCTCCGCCAACAGACGCAGCTCCCCCTCGGCCTCCTTCAGGCCGAGACGCGGGCGCCCGTCGGCATCGCCGGTAAAGCGAGCAAAGCGCTCGAAATCTGATTCGAACGCCTTGCGTGCGGCTTCAACCTGTTGCGCAGGATCTTTTTCGCTTTCGGTCATTCAAGACACTCGCGGCTCTCGCGCTATGGTTTCTTCTTTATTGCGGCCCACTTCCCCGACAACTGCCCGCTCAAATCAAAATCACCGACCAGTTTTCCATCGACAATCGTGGCCACCATCGCGATCTGACCGTTTGCCGAGTCGAGAATGAAAAGCAGCTTCCCTTCTTTCCAGCTCCCCGAGGTTATCGTAGACGTTCCCAATTCCGAAACGCTCGTGCCGGTGACTTTCTCACCGTCCACTTTCAAGGTGAGCGCGAACGGAAACGCCTGGCCATTCGCGTCGGCCGTGGCATCCCATTGACCCGTCAGGAACTCAGCCAGCGAGGGTTCAGCCGCGACCTTTTTCAGTTCGACCGTTCCTTTTTGTACGCCCTTAATCCATTCGCCAACCAGTTTGGTCTCGCTCTGCTGTACCGTCAGCGAAGCGGCGTCGGCGCCTGCACCGAACTTGAGCGTTAGTTTGCCACCGGCGATTTCACCCGCGGTGATTTGATATTCGGTCTCGCCCGCGACGGCGCGCCCGGAAATCTTCCCATCCACGGACCTTACTTCAAGCGTCACGTTCATCTCGCCCGAAGTCATTTTCGCGGTTCCCGCGTAGTTGCCAACGAACTGCTCCGCTGTAGGTTGTTGCAGTTTCGCGCTCAGCGCTAGCGGCGCGAGCAACACAAGCGCGGACACCGTAACGGCCTTCGTCAGAGCGTAACGGTAGGACACCTGCTGCCTTTTCATAAAGCCCTCCTCTGTGTTTGGCAATCTCATGCCGCTGCCTGCGCTTGCGGCTTGTTCTCCAGAGCTGTCTTCGCCTGGGCGGCGAGGTCAGCGAAAGTTTCCGGCTGCTTAGCGGCAAAGTCAGCGAGAATCTTGCGATCCAATTCGATTCCCGCCAGCTTCAATCCGTGCATGAACTGCGAATAGTTCAAGCCGTTCAGGCGCGCCGCCGCGCCGATCCTCACTATCCAGAGCGAGCGAAAATCTCGCTTCTTGAGTTTCCGTCCGGTATAGGCGAAGTTCAATCCACGCTCGACCGATTCCTTCGCTGAACGATAAAGCTTTGACTTGGTACCGCGATAACCCTTCGCTAATTTTAGAATCTTCTTGCGCCGTTCCAGACGCTTATTTCCACGTTTTGCTCTCGGCATAATTGCTCTCCTTAAACTGTCCGACGAACATTAATTTCTCGTTCTTCATGTCCCTCCCCGCTGTCCTGTCGGGGAAACTGCTCAAGACGACAAACTGAAGTTTGTCGGACATCAATCCATTAGCCTCTTCCGTACGGCAGCATGCGTTCGACGCGTTTCTGGTCGCCGTCGGCGACGAGCGCGTCAATATCCAAAAGACGCTTCCGCTTATTTGTTTTCTTCGTCAAGATGTGACGCGCGTGCGAATGTCCGCGTTTGATCTTGCCCGTGGCGGTCAAGCGAAAACGCTTTGCCGCGCCCTTGTGTGTTTTTAGTTTCGGCATGATTGCTCCTTTTTCAAATCTGAAAACTCTGATATTTGAAATCTTAAATCTTGAATCTTGAATCTTGAATTTGGAATCTGAACTTCTTGGCCGTTCGCCAGATCAACCGGGAGCCTTCTCGTCCGCAGCCGGTACCGGTGGCGTGGGTGTCGGCGGGCTTGCCCCTGGTTCCAGACTTGCCGGGACGCTGACGGCAGCCGCCGGACTCGTTGCTCCACTTGCTGGCTTCTGGACCGGCGCTGCGGACCGATCCTGTTTGGCCCCGCCTTTATGTCTCTTCGGTCCAAAGAAAATGAACATCTGGTTGCCTTCCATCCGGGGTCGCATCTCGACCTCGCTGATGTCAGCCAAATCCTTCTCCAGCTTATCCAGGATGCGCGCGCCCAACTCGCGGTGCGTCATCTCGCGGCCACGGAACCAGATCGTCGCCTTTACTTTGTCGCCTTCCTGCAACCACTGGCGCGCGTGCTCCATGCGATAGTGGTAATCGTGCTCGTCGGTGCCGGGGCGAAACTTAACTTCCTTAACGACGATGACAACTTGTTTCTTCTTGGCCTCGTTCGCCTTCTTCTTCGCCAGATACTGAAATCTGCCATAGTCGATGATCTTGCACACTGGCGGATCGGCATTCGGGGCGACCTCGACCAGATCCATGCCCTTCTCCCGGGCAGTCCGGATGGCGTCACGGGTGTCCATGACCCCGAACTCTTCACCGTCTTCGGCCATCACGCGCACCTGTGGCACGCGAATCCGTTCGTTAATGCGCGTGACCGGCGCGCGCCTGAAATCTGGACGACTACGGCCTCGGTAACCTGTAGCTATTGCAGCACCTCCTGAGTTAGTAGCACAGACTTCAGTCTGTGTTTGTTAATGCGGAGCCACAGACTGAAGTCTATGCTACGCATCGTTCGTAATCGCGCGACTCTCGACCAGCCGCCGCGCCATCTCCTTAAATTGATCAAGCGACATCGCGCCGATGTCACCCTTGGTTCTTTCGCGCACCGCGACTTTGCCTTCTTCGACTTCGCGGTCGCCGAGCACGAGCATGAACGGAACTTTCTGCATCTGGGCGTCGCGAATCTTCGCGCCAATCTTGTCGCTGCGCACGTTCACTTCGACACGCAAACCCGCCGCGCGCAGGTCCTGCCCAACCTGCTCGGCATATTCATTAATGCGATCCGTAATCGGCAGCACCGCAACCTGCACCGGTGCCAGCCACATCGGAAACGCACCGGCATAGTGCTCGATCAGCACCCCAAAGAATCTTTCAATTGATCCAAACAGCGCGCGATGCACCATCACGGGTCGATGGGGTTTGTTGTCTTCGCCGATGAATTCGAGTTCGAATCGTTCCGGCAGATTGAAATCCCATTGCACGGTTCCGAGCTGCCACAGACGCCCAATCGCATCCTCAATCTTGAAATCGATCTTAGGTCCATAGAAAGCCGCTTCGCCTTCCATGCGCTCGTAATCGATGCCGCGAGCGTCGAGCCCGGCGGCCAGCGCGGCTTCTGCCTTCACCCAATCTTCTTCTTCGCCGAGATACAGCTTGCTGGTGTCGCTGCCTTTGACCGACAACTCAAACTTGATCTTCTCAAACCCGAAAGTTTTCAGAACCTGATAAGCAAAGTCCACACAGTCATCGATCTCGCGCGGAATCTGTTCCGGCGTGCAGAACAAGTGGGCGTCATCGACGGTGAATCCGCGAACGCGCATCAAGCCGTGAAGCGTTCCCGACAACTCCGCGCGATAGACGGTGCCCATCTCTGAGTAACGCTGCGGCAAATCGCGATACGATCGCTGTTGCGATTTGTATATGCCGATGTGAAACGGACAATTCATCGGCTTGAGTCTAAACTCAGTCTCTTCAAGCTTGGTCGGCGCGAACATTGAATCGCCATAGTTCTTTTCGTGACCGCTCAACTGCCACAGCTCACGCTTGGCGATGTGTGGCGTGTAAACAAAACTGTAGTTGCGCCTGACCAACTCCTCGCGCAGATAGTCTTCCATCTGCTGGCGCACGATGCCACCCTTCGGATGCCAGAAAACCAGACCCTGACCGTACTGTTCCTGAATCGAAAATAGATCGAGTTCACGACCCAGCCGGCGATGATCGCGCTTCTCAGCTTCCTCGCGCTGCTTCAGCCACGCATCCAATTCTTCCAGCGTGAAGAATGCGGTTCCATAGATGCGTTGCATCTGCGGCCGTTCCGCGTCACCTTTCCAGTAAGCCCCGGCGAGAGACAAAAGCTTGAACGCCTTCAGACGATTCGTGTTCGGCACGTGCGGCCCCATGCAGAAATCAATAAACGGCGAGCCGTCGATGTAATACACGCTGACCTGCTCGCCGGCTTTCTCGTCGATCAGCTCGCACTTCAGGGGCTCTTCGCGCTCGGCAAAGATGCGCATCGCCTCGGCCTTTGAAATCTCGTCACGTCGATAAGGCATGTTGCGCTTGGCAATGTCGCGCATCTTCTTTTCGATTACGGGAAGATCGGCTTCCGTCAAAGCGCGCGGCGCAATCACGTCATAGAAAAAACCATAACGCGGATCTTCTAAGAGAGAGGGACCAATACCCAGCTTTGTGCCGGGAAACAAGTCGAGCACAGCCGCCGCCAGCAAGTGCGCAGTTGAATGACGCAACACGTCGAGGCCTGCCAGAGTCTGCGGCAACACCGGTTCGATCTTGATGGCGCCGCCGTTTTCTTTTGCTGCGATCGAGTAAGCGAGATCAACTTCGCGACCATTAACGCGCGCCGCCAGCGCCTGCTTTGCCACGTCGCGATCCAGCCTCTTCAAAGCGTCCGCAACCGTGACTGGCGCAGGCATTTGCGCTGCGGGGCCGTCGTTAATGTGTACGTTGATCTCACTCATCGGTTTTCGCTCCGTTAGGAGCGAGATATTTATGGAACGCGCCGTCGTGTAATTTGCCCAAGCTCCTTTCGGAGCGGCATCGCCTCAGATTTCGCTCCTAAAGGAACTTGATTAATCTGAGGGCCGCCGGGAGCTATAAATATTTCGCCCCTACGGGGCGCGGCTTCGGCCAGCGAAGCACGCCGAAGGAGCTCGGCTCCGGCGTCCTACCATTCACGATTTACCATTCACGATTTACTGCGCTTAACTGATCGGATTCGATAGGAGCGCCTTCGCCGCGAGCCCGCATTGCAGGCTCGGCCATCAAAACGTGAATCGCGTGTAAGTTCGATTCATGACGAAGGTCTTCCGGAGCGTCCTATCAAAAATTCGAAACTCGACTGACTTTCTCAGGTCCGTCGAGGCCGTAACTAACAACGAAGCGAAATCTTAACAGAGCAGCTTACGCGCGCGCAAGGCATGCGCTCGAGCTTTTCCCCATGGTTTCCGGTTTTGGTTGAGCCTTCTTTCGCGTTTTGCGTTAGTATAGCCGCCGCAATTCAGTCTCAGCCCGCGCCAACGGAGAAGAATATGAAGCCAGCCGCAAAGCCGATCGCCACCGGCATAATCACTGCCCTGCTCGTCACCGGATGTCTTTCGCTCCAGAGCATCGCGCAAACTTCATCAAAGCCTGCGCGCCCGAAGGCGGCCACCGCGACGGATGCGAGCGAGACCAAGATCCCCGAAAGTGAGATGCGGGCGATCATTGAATACTACGTAGTCGATCGCGGCAGCCTGACGCGCTCCTATCCGGTTGCGATTTCGCCGGCGCGGGCGGACCGTTTTCGAAAATTCCATTCCGACGCGTTGGAGCGAATGCAAAAGCTCGACTTTGATTCCATGAGCCAGGAAGGCAAGGTTGACTACGTCCTTCTCAAGAACCATCTCGAATACGAACTCCGCCAGCTCGACATACAAGCGAAGCAGCTTGCAGAAGTGGCGCCGCTGATTCCTTTCGGCAAGACGATTATCGATCTCGAAGAGTCCCGGCGGCGGATGGAGACTATCGATTCCGCCAAGACGGCCGCAACCCTCAACAATCTCAAGAAGCAAATCGACGACACGCGCCGCGGCGTTGAAGTTGGATTGCGCAGTGACAGTGCGGACGCGATCAAGGTTAAGAAAACCGTCGCGTTTCGCGCAGTCGGAGTCGTCAACGGTCTGCGGAATAATTTTCGTAACTGGTACACGTTCTACAACGGCTACGATCCGGTGTTCACGTGGTGGAATGAAGAGACATACAAGTCTGTGGACGAAGCGCTGAATGCCTATGCGACTTTTCTCAGCGAGCGCGTTGTCGGATTGCGAACTGCTGCGACTCAAGGTCAACAAGGCGGCCCGCGTCCCGGCGGCGGAGGTCCCGGCGCTGCTGGTGGTGGTGGTCAAGGCGGCGGTGGTTTCCAACGTCCGGCTGCCGCGACGGCGCGGCCCGGCGACGCCAGCGACATTATCGGCGATCCTATCGGACGCGAAGCGCTGCTCAGCGAGCTGCAATCAGAAATGATTCCATACACGCCCGAGGAATTGATCGCACTCGCGAACAAAGAGATGGCGTGGTGCGAAGCTGAAATGAAAAAAGCTTCGAACGATCTTGGTTACGGCGACGATTGGAAGAAGGCGTTGGAACACGTCAAGAACCTTTACGTCGAGCCGGGCAAGCAACCCGAAATGATTCGCGATCTCGCGCTGGAAGCCATAAAGTTCGTAGACGATCACGATCTGGTCACCGTGCCGCAACTCGCGCGCGACACCTGGCGGATGGAGATGATGACGCCTGAACGGCAACTGGTCAGCCCGTTCTTTCTCGGCGGCGAAACGATCCTGGTTTCATTCCCGACCAATACCATGTCGCACGAACAGAAGATGATGAGCATGCGCGGCAACAACATTCACTTTGCGCGCGCCACGGTTTTTCACGAATTGATTCCCGGCCATCACTTGCAGGGCTTTATGACCCAGCGATATCGGCCTTATCGCGGTTTGTTCGGCACACCGTTCTGGAGCGAAGGTAACGCGCTCTATTGGGAGCTGCTGTTATGGGATTTGAAATTTCCCAAGACGCCGGAGAATCGCATCGGGATGCTTTTCTGGCGCATGCATCGCTGCGCGCGAATCATCTTTTCACTCAGCTTCCATTTGGAGAAGATGACGCCACAGGAGTGCATCGACTTTCTGGTCAACCGCGTCGGCCACGAGCGCGACAACGCGACCGCGGAAGTCCGAAGATCGTTCGACGGCAGCTATGGGCCGCTTTATCAGATCGCATATCTGATTGGCGGTCTGCAGCAAATGTCTCTGCATCGCGACCTGGTGGACTCAGGCAAGATGACGAATCGTCAATTCAACGATGCGCTGCTCCGGGAAAATCGCATTCCGATTGAAATGATCCGCGCGATCATGACGAAGCAAAAGCTGACGCGCGACTTCAAATCAACCTGGAAGTTTTACGGACCAATTGCGGCTGGAAACTAGCTGCGCCTGAGGAACGGTGTCGGTCTGAAGCCTCTTGCTTCATCCGGAGATCACTCTTATAGTAACTTTCCTAATTGAAAGCATTTTCGTTGGACTTGGGATTCGACTCCTGGACCCCTCCCTGTCCTTTTCTGATCGGACAAAGGTCTTCACAATCCGAGAGCAAATTCGACTAAGGAGAATAAATGAGCATAAGTCTGTCTCTTTTGAAAAAAATCCGCTGCCGATTTCTCAATAGATCAAATGGCACGCCCGTGCCTGGGGTCATTGCGAGTCTCTCAGTTGAAGTCGGTGACGCAACGAATTCTGTTCGGCTACCAATAGCAACGCTTTGCAGCGACGCAACCGGTTACACGTCGTTCGACCTAAAGCCACTTATTGATCTTGGACTGGATACCGCGTCCGGATTCTTGATCTCCGCCCCAAGATTCGGCCTCGAAAATTACAACCTGCTAGCCTCGTTCGTTGCGCCGCCTCCCAACGGCGGGAAAGAGAACGACCCAAATGCTGGCGGTTCTGTGCCATCGCCAGTCGGTGGGAACATGTTCACGCAGAACGCCGCACCGAACGGCGAAAAGAAGGAGCCGCCTTGCATCGTTTTCCCGATCTATTTGGACAACCACTCACAGGACAAGTCGGAAGGAGCTACCTGCGCACCGACGCGCTTGCCCTCAATACAGGCCCCGGACGCTTGCGACTACAAAGCCTCTCCGTTCTCTTTTGTAACTCCCGCGGCCCTCAAGCTGGGCAACGATTGCTGCGAAATCCTTCTCCCGTCTTCGCTTCCGATCCAACAATATCGCTTTTACAAGGTCGTCATCCAACGGGATGACACCGGCTCTACCGGACTTCTTCAGGACACGCCACTCAATAAGAGGGTAACGATCCTCGATGCTCTAGAACCACGAGCGGCGGTAATCAAGTTTGGTGAAATACAGGAGTATCAGCAGGATTGGTATTCACTGGGTCACTCACTTGGTGAAATAAAGTACAGCCTGCCGCTGGCGCCGGGCGAGAGTACCCAGCTGGCGGTTATCGAATGGTCGAGGGATGATCTCGCGAGTAGAAAAGATCAGATCCGCTCTACGGAATTTCTGGACCATGACTCCCGTCGGGATCGGGCCATTGAAGACACAGTGGACGCCGCGCTTCGGGAAGAACAAGGTGGCAATTCCTTTATGGCCGGGACATCCGGAACGGCGTCAGGACAAACCTATGGAACGGGAATGTGGACGGGCAATCATGCCATTGGGGGCGGAGCCAGCTATTCATATGGCAAGCGCAATCTGACGGGGGAGTCACTACAGGATCTGCACGACCGTGTGCGCCAGGCCAGTTCTTCCGTCCGCAGCCTTAATAGCACGGTCATCGTGCAGGGTTCCCAAGCGGAAACAAATACCCTGCAAACCCGCCGCGTTGCGAATCACAATCATTGTCACGCGCTGACGATCCAGTATTACGAAGTACTGCGCCACTATCGAATGAGCACGAGGTTTACGGGACGACGCGAAGCGGTATTGGTTCCCTTCACACCCTTCGTTTTCAGTTCGACGTCGTGGGAGCTTGCCCTTCGATTTCGGACAGTGCTGGAACAAACACTCCTCGATCCATCCCTCAAGAACTGCTTCGAGGCCTTAGTTCGTCTCAACATCATTCCTGAGGTCTACGACGCCCCACCAAAGCGACCCGTCACTCCACCTGTAGTTACTAAGAAAAAGAGAGTGGAGGTGAAGGGCATACTGGAATCAGGGATTGGTTCTGGCGTAATCGTAAAGAAGGGCGACGCGTTTTCAATAAACGCGAGCGGCCGCGTAGTGAATTTCCGAGGGGCAGGCGACCAACACGATTCGAGGGGACCCGACGGCATCCCGCATGCGGCGGACTCAGAACATATCGCTCCCGGACTTAGAGTAGTGTCCCTCATATTCAAGATTGGGCAGGACGGTCCGTGGCAGCAGGGTGGTAGTTTTACTAGCCCGACGGCCGACAGGGACGGCGAAATTGTCTTCGGAATGAACGATGCCAAAGGTTTCTTTGACGATAACGTTGGCTACGGGGACGACTTCTGGACCGTCGAACTTACCTATCCGTCCCATGAGACGGATACTTCAACCACCGATCCCACCAAAGATGACGCGCTCCATGGTTTTCGCAAGATTGACGATCGACTTTGTTCTGCTCGATTACTCAATCATTTACAGAACAATCAAGGGTATTACAACGGCGCCGTGTGCATGCTCATGGACGCGGTCGAGCGGCGGTTGCGTCTCGAGGCTGCGTTGCATGATCAACCAGAAATCCTCGCGGGAATCGATGACCGGCCGATCGCGCTATCCGGAAACTATGTGGCATTCCAATACAGCGGCCCGCAGGCAATCGGATCGAGCAACGATGATCCGAGTGCTCCGCTGGAAAATATTCTGACTCTACCTACCCGAGGTCTGTTTGCCGAGGCACAGATGGGCCATTGTAATAGCTGCGAAGAGCGAGACGTCACGCGCATGTGGGACTGGACTGAGATGACCACGGAAACGCCGCCGGATATCAGCGGAATCTCACCTGGGCCAAAGGGAGCGGCGCCTTCGATCACGCCGGGGCAATTGCCAAGCAATGTAATTCAGATTACCCAACCGCAAGCGGCACCCGATCCGACTGGTCTCGCCAACGCGCTCAACGTTCTGAAGACTCCCGACATTTTCCGTAATATGTCGGGTCTTGATGACGCGTCAAAACTGTTGGGCGAACTCGCGAAGGATGCAACCGACGCGAATACGAAAGCGATGGCACTCCAGGGGCAAATAGAAATCGAAAAAATAAAGGCCGACGCTAAGAAAAGCGCGCCAGGCGGCAGCGCAGACAACAGTCGCACGCCCGCCAGCGAAACAGATCCCGCAAAACAGGTCGACAGGCTAAAGGCTATCGAATATGCGAAGGACAAGGGCCTGATTAGCGTCGAGCAAGGGACGAACGCCGCGGAAGGTGTGCTCGGAGGAGAAAGCACATCTTCTTCTGACGCCGGCACTATGGAAGATAAACTCGCTGCACCCTCGATTAATCTCGCTAAGTACTGTACTCCAATGCTGCGCTCATACTCGCCAGGTAATCCTATCGGTGGAAAGTCTGGAGATAAGACTGGCCAAACGACTCTTCGCGCTGTGGTGGACAACGCGCCCCCCGGTTCAACATGGCATTGGTCCGTAGCAACACCGACCGCTGTCAAGATCGTCTCGCCTTCGAGTTACACCACCGAGGTGATAGCCGGCGAGCCTGGATTAGTCGACGTCGCATTTGAAGCGCGCGATTCACTTGGGAAAAGCCTCGGCAAGAAAGCCATTAAGCTGTGCGTCCCTCAATTTGTCGTCATTGATGAAGATGCGGCTACGTTCAATCCGCAGTTGGTGGCGTATCACTTGGATGATGTGAAAGTCACGTTGTTGCAGAAGGTCAAGCAGGTGGTCGATTTTCTGCTGGCCAACGCGAACGTGCGAACCATTTGGAGACTGGCTCCATTTAATGAAGGTATGCCTGCGCATCTTGCTGCGGGCGGTTTCGCCGCCGGCAAGTTCAACCCGTTGACTATTCACGGAACGCCCCCGGCGCCAGGTGTAGCAGGAAAGACAGGCCTTCCAATTGGTCCCAGAATACCTGATGAACCGATCAATATCTATCCCGGAGCGTACACCATGCCTGGCACGGACGTTGGCGTTGACGTGGCAGCGATCGTGACGGCACTCGGAGCTCAGAATATGACTGACCCTGACATTAAGAGTATCTGGATTGAGGGCATGGCGCGCCTGTTGGGTGAAACTATAGCTCACGAGATTCACCACTCACTGCTGGGATTGGCCGGGTTTGACGCAGGCGGGCACAACTCACCGCCGATCCAATTTGACCTGATGAATCGGGGCATGGATCGCGTTTGGTTGCAGCGCACTGGGATTGAGATCATAAGCATGGTCAATTTCCCGCAGCCCGGCAGCTACCGTGATGGTGGTGCCCATGCAATCAGCAGCGTGCAGACTTCAAATCAAACGAAAGTGGACGCTTCGTTCCCCGTGCCGCCTGCGTTTTTGTAAGGGGCTTGAGGCGGACAATTTCAAAGGATGGATGCGTAGGTTGGGTTGGGTTGCGGTCTTTTGACAACCCAACATTTACACTGGTCGCGACACGCGAAGCATATCCGACCTAACACTGTGCTCAACCGGAGCGCGGCCATGGGGCGGTTTGCGATTTTCGCTTCTCGGGTCTTAAGGATGTAGTAGGCGACATACGTAGCCAAGCACCTGGTCCGAATCATATCGCATATCTGATCGGCGGGCTGCAGCAAATGTCGCTGCATCGCGATCTCGTTGATTCCGGCAAGATGACGAACCGCCAATTTAACGATGCATTATTAAAAGGAGAATCGAATTCCGATTGAAATGATCCGCGCAGTCCTGACCAATCAAAAGCTGACGCGCGATTTCAAATCGAACTGGAAATTTTACGGACCGATTTCGGCGAGTTAATGAAGGCGGCAAGATTACTGATTGTTGCTTGGGGTCGATCGGCGGTCTCGGCTGGCTGCCGTTGAGGCGCCGTTAACCATTCGATGAGTGCGACGCTTTTGCGTGTCGTTTCTTCGTCCGGCGTCGACTTGAGCGCCCGGCGTGGTCGCGGCGCCAACATTTGCGCGCGGCTTCTCGGACTTGCTTTGAGTGATCGCTGCCTTCCCGCCTAAATCTTTATCGCTCCCGGCGTAGTTCAACGCCGAATCCGCTGAATCGATCAAGTGACCGGGATCGTAAACCGTTACGAAACTCCCAACCAGCAAGATACCCAGAATCGCCGCGATCACCATCGGACGGCCGCGTTTCGAATGCGGCCAGGCGACATCTTCGGGCTTCAGGATGGCGTAGGAGTCGAACGGATCGAATGTCGCGGCGGGCGCTTTTCGCACGACTGTCGGGTTCAATGTTGAGTTGCCCACGGAGGCGGCAATTGAACGACTGACCCGTTCTCTTGCCAAATCCTCTCTGCGGCCCACGCGGCGAAGATCTTCGCGAAACTCGTCGGCGGTGGCGTAGCGATCTTCCGGATTCAAAGCCATCGCGCGGGACAGAATCAAGCCTATCTCCGGACCGACGCTGCGATAGATTTCATCAGCGGGCCTCAGCGGATCAGATTTTGAATTGACCAGGGCCGTCGCTCGCGCCACCGCATCGAGGGGCTTGACTCCAGTCAGCAGATGATAGAGCGTCGCGCCCAAAGCGTAGATGTCACTGCGCGGTGTCGTGCCGTGGTTCTGAATTTGTTCGAGCGGCGAGTAGCGCCGCGTATAACCAAAGATGCTCGTCGAAGAAACCGTCGTTGACGCTTCAATCGCCTCGGCTTTTGCTAATCCAAAATCGAGCAAGGCGATTCGGCCGTTCGATGTCAGTTTAAGATTGTGCGGTTTGATATCGCGATGAATGATCTGCCGTTCGCGTGTGTGCAGATAGACGAGCGCATCAAGCAACTGGTCGGCCCAGGCAATCACAGTGGCTCTTGGAAACGGGCCCGGCTGTTGCGAAATGATCTCAGCCAGGTCGGCGCCCGAGATGAATTGCATCACTAAGAATGCCCGATCGTCTTCCGTGAAATAGTCACTTACGCGCGGCAACGCCGGATGATGCAACTGCGCGAGCAGACGCGCCTCCTGCTCAAACTGTCGACGAAGACGATCGTCCACCGAAAAGGTTTCTTTCAGGGCGACCGTTGCATCAAGCCGCAGATCGACCGCTTCATAGACCGCGCCCATCCCGCCTTTTCCCAGCTGCCGGACGATCCGATAACGGTCAGACAGGATCGCGCCCCGCTCCAGCACGGAGGAGTGTTCCTTCGGTTCAATCGCAGAGTTTGGCAGCAAGGGATTCTCCATTACGGGACTTTCAAGAGGCTGGTAACGCTACTTAAAAAGGAGAGGATTCAGGGCTGATGTCTCGCAGTCGATTGATTCGGAAGTACGGGGGCTTAAGGGTTCCACTTCCTCGCTATTGACTATACGATACGGACTGAAGGAAAAACAAGGCCGGTAAACCCGTATGTTAAGTGATTTCTAACGATCAAAGCTCTCCTGATAACCAAGGTTGTTGGTCGCTAGAAACGCGAGGCGGCAAAACAGCTGACGAAAAGTGTCTCGACGTAAGTCACTTCGACCTCGTCCACCGTCATCAGATACTTCGGTTTCGAGGACCCGCACAGGATTCTCGATTATGCTTCGCAAAAAAACTCTTGACCCTGGAATTAGTTCCAGGGTTTATGATTGGTTGAGTGATGACGATGAACAAGCAAGTGGGGTTCTTTAGTTCGGGCGAACTGGCGCGTTTGGCCGGCGTAAGTGCGGACACGTTGCGTCATTACGAACGCAAAGGCGTGCTGGGTCGTCCGCGCCGAGCGTTGAACGGCTATCGCCAGTATCCAGCCGAAGCGCTTCCGCGAGTCCGGTTGATTCGACGCGCCCTGGCCGTCGGGTTCACGCTCGACGAGTTAGCCACGATTTTGAAAGAGCGCGATCGCGGGGGCGCGCCTTGCGCTGAAGTTCGCGCCGCGGCGGCGGCCAAACTTGCGAATGTGGAAGCTCAACTGGGTGAAGTGATCGCCCTCCGCGATGAACTGCGCAGCATTCTGAACGACTGGGATGAGATGCTTGCCTGTCGCCGTCCTGGCGAACGCGCCGGCCTCCTTGAGGCTCTGGCGTCACGCGATGGTGATCAAACAACTCGTCACCGAACTTCCCAGTTAACCAAGCTACGAGTCAACCAATTTCAAAAGAGGAGAAGGTCAAAATGAAATCCAAAGTTCTTGTGGTTATGTTGTTGGTCGCGGGCGCATTGGCCGCGGCCGTCATAGTCAGAGCCCAGCAACAAAAGAAGGGCGATCGTTCAGGCCAAATGAATGGCATGCCGGGGATGAACAATGAGGAGATGAACAAACGCGGTGACCAGGTGATGGGCTTTGATCACGCGAAGACGACGCACCACTTTCGTCTGTTGGCAGGCGGCGGCGCCATCGAGATCACTGCCAACTCCGCCGGCGACAATGAGAGCCGCGATCAGATCAGAGTCCATCTGGGTCATATCGCCAAAATGTTCGGCGCCGGCAATTTCCATGCGCCAATGCTAATCCACGATCAGACACCGCCTGGCGTTCCGATCATGCAGAAGTTAAAGAGCGAAATCGAGTACCATTTCGAGGAGACCGAGCGCGGCGCCACAATTCATATCACCACCAAGAACCGCGAGGCACTGCAAGCGATTCACGACTTCCTGCGCTTCCAAATCAAGGAACATCAGACCGGCGATTCCCTGGAAGTTTCAGCGGCCGAAACACCTGCCGTGACAGCTCAGGATCTGGACACCCAACTCCCGAGTGAGTCTGTTCAGCTTTGGGCAGGTGTTTCTGGTTGTTGCGACCCGGAGCGAACGGCCGTTCGAGCCAGACTGATCAGGATGAGGGCTAGCGCGAGACTGGATACCGCCAGCACGACGTAGACTAGCCACGGAATGCGTTCGGTCAGCGGCAACGGTTCAGGCCGGTAGTCAGGATTGTTAGCGACCGCTGCTACTTCGCTACGCGTCGGTTCCCTGGAAAGCCTGGCGGGCAGTTCTTTTTCGAAGTCGTAGTGTGGCGCGGTAGCTTTGGGATTACCGAAAAAGAGATGCAGTGGCTGGGTAGTTGTCTCCTTCAGATCGAAAACCAACTGCCGGGCCGGGGCGCTCGCACTAATCGAAGAGATGTTCAGCGTCTGATTGTTGTAGTCGTTGATCAGTAGACGCAGCTTTCGCGCATTCTCTTCCTTATCGAAAGTTACGACCAGCGGCCGGCGTTCTTCACCAACCCTCCGCGTCAACTCGCCTGAAGCAACCAGGCGTATGTTCTCAGGATCGTCAACGGCCTCAATTTGAAAGGGACGCGAAAAGGACGGATCGTCAATCGCAAGCGCGAGCCGGTCGACCGGAACACGAGCGCCCAGGTCGATTGGCCAGGCAGAAGCCGGAGCCCCCTGATTGCGGAGTAATTGGTAGGACTGAACGACCGCGGTCCAGCTCGTTAGTTCACCCTTCTCGCGCAGCGCCATGGTCACGTTCGCTCCGGTGATCACTGGAGCTTGCTTGCTTGTCAATTCGTCGGCAAAGATCCTCACGCGAAGATACCTGTACCTGCTTGTCGGGTAACTCACGCGGTTCGACTCAACCGCTCTGTTCTGAGATTCGAAGTTAAAAACCACGTCGCCCGTTTTCAGCGTCTTCCATTCCTTACCCGAATCGCTTCCTTCCAGGTCCACCCGGCGGCGAAAGTTCCGGCCTTCGGTTTCAATCTCGACTTCATTGTGTTCGCCTGGATTCTCACCCAGGTCGACCGAGACTTCGCTGGCGGTGCCGACGATCGCTTGATTGAACAGACGGGCACTGATCTCCCGTTTTTCGTCAAGCTCTTTTCGGATGCGAAGCCCATACGGAATCTCTCTGCCGCTGGCGTCATAAAGCCTGAGGTCGGCGAGATCCTCGCGCGACTTGTCCATCACTTCAAGCGGCACCACGAGACGGTACATGCCCGGCCCGGCCGAGCCCGGAGTAACTGCGACAAAGAAAGCCCACGGCGACATCGCCGCCTGAGCAAACGCCGAAGCAACAAACATCGCCGCCGCGATAATCAAGAGAGTGACTACACCGAACTTCTTCATCTTTGAGCCTCCCTGGAAAGAAAAGCCTTGTGGTAACCCCAAGCTACTACGAGCAACAGCATCCCCAGCACAAGGAATGCAACGATCCGGTAAAGCTGCTGGAGTTGCGCGATATCAACCAACATTACCTTGATAATGGTCAGGCCAAACAGGCCAAGCGCAGCCCACCGCACACCCGCCGAGCGGCGCAGGAAGCCAACGGCTGTGAGCACGCCGGCGTAAACTGACCACAGAATCGAGAGCGCCATCTGGCCTAGCCACAGCTCGCGGCTCGCGCCCTCGCCAAGTCTTCGAGCGGAAGCTCGTGCTTCGAAGAACGTGAAGGTCTCGACTGACATAACAAACCAAAGGGTGACGACGCCCACAAGCAAGATGACGAGGGTGATGGCCGGCACGGACATCTTCTTCCGTGCGCCCAGCCTGCGGTACAAGACCCCGGCCGCAAACACACAGGTCGTCACCACGAGCGAGGATAGAAAGTACTTGTTGAGGACCGGAGTGAACATCGGGCGAGAAAGCGGCGTGTCCCACAGCACAAGTCTTGCGAAAGCGAGCGCGAACAGGGCGAAGGCGGACGCCCGAAGCTGCCACGTCTTGGTCTCTATCCCGGCCCACAACATTGCGAGCGCTTCGACTGACCAGGCGATCGTGATCCAGTTTGACCGCAACTGAATCGGCATCGCGAGCGTCACGAAAGTAAGCGCAACCCCGATCATCACCAGCACCCCAGTTTTGTTCGCCGCAGCCCTGGTCAGCAAGACCTTAGCCGCGCCCGCGTAAACCAGCGCCATTACGATCGCGAAAACTCCCATCCAATCGTGATGCTCAGCATCTAGGAAGTGATAAGCAGTCGCGAAAAATACGAAAGGGTTGAGCAGCAACAGCCCGAGGTCTTCAAGCGCGGCGAAAAACACAGAAGGATCGCGTGGTAACAGTCCTGCTTCGAACGCTGGCCGGCGTCTGACCAGTTGCCGCCCGACGTGAGAGAGCAGGAAGATCCAGAACACGCCAGTTTGAAAAACCATGACGGCGCCCAGCTTTCGCGGGTGATAGTTGTCGCCGTACCAGAGCCAAAACAGGAGGTGTGTTCCGGCAAAGGCGACCGAACTCAGTCCCATCCAGTGCTTGAGCAAAGCCAGCGCGCCGATATCGAGCGCGGCGATGTAGCCAAACAAAGACCGGTATTGATCCCGATCAGATCGCAAAAGGATCGGCGCCAGGAAACCTCCTATCAATGCCATGATCGCAATCGCCGGCGCATCGTATAGCAGCGCAAGTCCCGCGGCTTCGGCGACGAGAATCGCCAGATATGCAAACGCTGCCTTCTGAGTAGCAAGATGGTAGTACCCAAACGCGGCGTAATCGGAAAGATAAAGCAGCACAACCCCGCCCGCGGTTAGGATCTGGGAAAAGACACGCCAGCCGCGCCTGTGATACTTGAAACCAAACCCAGTCAGCGTGACACCGGCGGCGACGCCGATCGCGACTCGGCCAAGCTCGCCAATCCAGCGGTTGTCAAACGCATACTTGAGGAAGAAGGCGGTTGCGAACAGGATCAGACCGATCGCCGCCCACCCCAGCCAACGCCGCCCGATGATTGACTCAAGCTGCTCCGCCTTGATCGTTTGAATCGGACGAGTAAACAAGGAAGCTGGCGTGACTGGCGGTTGTGGCTTGCCAAGCCCGACTGGTGTAGATGCAGCCACTGTTGCCGCTGGCCGCTGAGCATCAAGAGCAGAGACTGACTCAATGGCGGGCTTTTCTGCTTTTTGTTCAGTCGCGGCTTTGCTTCGTTCGTCAAAGATTTTCGGGATTGGAATGGGACGCGCCGTTAGCGCCGCTTCGAGCCTTGCAACGCGGGAGGTGAGTTGCTGTACTACCCCGGCTAACTGGGCCCCGCCTGAGCTCGGAGACTGCGGGGGCGCTGGTGGAGACAGACCTGCCTCAAGCCTCGAGATTCGGGCAGCGAGTTCTTTCTTCGAGCGGATTGAAATAACGAGAGCAACGATTGGGAGCACCACTGCCGAAACGATCGCGGCAATGACGACCAACACGAGGATTAGTATTAGGAGACCGTCCATCGTCGGGGTGCCAAGCCCCTCTCCTTTGATTATCGAGCAAAGACCAATGAACGACGCGGGCTCGTTCGTTCTTCCATTTACGCGGGAATTCTATTTTTGGTTAGGGAGCAAGTCAACACGCTGTCGTGGCGCGGCCTTTCGCTTTGGAAATGGCGTGAGGGGTAACCGGGAAACCATTGTTGAAGGCGAAAACGAAATGGCAGCAGCGCGTGGAATTGAACCCCGGCCCCTAGCAAATAAAGATTCGAGTTCACAACTCTTGACATTTTTTTACTTGCTCTTGACACTCCTTGGCACCGGCCTGTGTATGCTGCGCTTGGCTAACGCAGGTTCCTTTCCAGAGGTCGAACCGAAATGAGTAAGAGAAAGTTCTTGCGAGGTTTTACGCGCTTCCGGCTGATGCTCACGCTGGGTCTGGCGGTGCTCTTGCCGGCAGCGGCGCTCATCTATGTCAATTTCACTCAGTTGGCCGCTCTCAAACGCGACAAAGTGCTCGAGGCCATCATCCATCGCGACTTTCAGGAGACACTTCTCATCTCCGAGAAGAAGATCGTCAAAAAGGCTTACGCCATGGTCGAAGAGGCGAGAGTCAGCTTCCCTTCGCCGGATGTTGACACTCAGGAAAAGGAAAAGAAGCTTGACCTGATCCTGGCAAATAGTCCGTGGCTGTCGCACGTGTTCCTTTTCGACGAGAAAGGTGCCGTTGTCCGTTCGCGCCCCGAACAAATGAGTGATAAATACAACCGCGAAGAGCATGAGCACCTGGCTGATGGCTACCGTACCTGGGCCGGTGAAGCCAAGACAATGGCGGAGATGATGCACAAGAAGACCCGGCCCATTACTGCCTACTCCACCCAGGCGAAGCGGGCCGATGGCGACGCTTACGGGGCGATCGCCTACTTCGTCTTACCCCAGATCCCGAGCGACCGCGTTGTATTGGGCGGCGTTACCTTCGATCCCTGTTACCTGAAGGGAACTTTCTTCCCGGGAATGCTGCACGAGGCGATCGCTCAGAAGCTCAGCGACGAGGGTGGAAACCCGTTAGCCATAATGATCTTCCCTGCGGACTCAGGTGATGGGCGTGAAATCAAGTCGCTGGCCGCGACCGCCGGCTGGGGCGAAGGAAAACCTGAGGTCACGCGCAGGTTCGAGGATGTTTTTCGCGGGTTGGCGCTGGGCATCAAGTTTCAGGGCACGAGCGCGGAGGCGATCGGGCAGACCTGGATCCGTCGAAGCCTGCTAATCCTCGGCATTCTCTCGCTCTTGATAATTGGCGGCCTGGTGCTTACCCAAAGAATCGTCAGCAAAGAAATGGCGCTGGCCCGTCTAAAGTCTGACTTCGTTTCGAACGTCTCGCACGAGTTGCGCACGCCGCTCGCTTTGATCCGTCTGTACGCTGAGACGCTCGAACTCCGACGCATCTCCGCGCCTGAGAAGAAGCAGGAGTATTACCGCATCATTCGCAAAGAGAGCGAGCGGCTCAGCGCGCTCATCAACAACATCCTTGATTTCTCGCGGATTGAAGCCGGCCGCAAGGAATACGAATTTCGCGAAACGAACATCGCCGACCTGGTTCATAACACGCTCGACTCTTATCGCTACCAAATCGAGCAGCAGGGTTTCGCGTTTGAGGAAAACATAGAGTCAGACATTCCGGCCGTGAGCGTGGACCGCGAAGCAATCGCGCGCGCCCTGGTCAATCTGGTCAACAACGCGCTGAAATACTCGACTGACCAAAAGTTCCTGGGTGTGAAACTCTACCGCGCAAACGGCTCGGTGAAACTCGAAGTCGTCGATCATGGCATCGGCATTACGCGCCGCGAGCAGTCGAAGATTTTCGAGAAGTTCTATCGCACCGGAGATCCTCTGGTGCACAACACGAAAGGAAGCGGCCTGGGTCTATCGCTGGTCCGGCATATCACCCAGGCACACGGCGGCGACATCGCCGTGGAAAGCACGCCCGGCAAAGGCAGTAAATTTACTCTGTCGCTGCCGGTCGCATCAGCCCCGCCGTTAGGCGGTGCGGCAGCATGAGAATGTCAGTACCACCTGCGTTAGCGGGTGGGTCCAACTCAAACAGCGATGACATAAAGAAGGATCGCATATGAAGAGAAAAACGGATCTCAGCGCGCACTCAAACGGCGGCGCCGCCGGCTCTGCGAACAAAGTCGCCGAACCCGGTGCCGGCAAGAAAACGCGCATCTTGATTGTCGAAGACGAACCGGCCATGGTCGCCGGCCTGCGCGACAACTTTGAGTACGAAGGTTATGAAGTGATCAGCGCGGCGGACGGAGCCGAAGGCCTGGCTCGCGCGCTCGCTGACAATCCCGATCTAGTCGTGCTGGACGTAATGATGCCGCGGATGAGCGGCCTGGATGTTTGCAAGCAGCTAAAGGCCGAGCGGCCTTCGGTCCCGATCATCATGCTGACTGCGCGCGGACAGGAGATCGACAAAGTTGTAGGCCTTGAATTGGGCGCTGATGATTACGTAACAAAGCCGTTCTCAATTCGCGAACTGATGGCTCGCGTGAAAGCTGTACTGCGACGCGTGTCGTCACCCCCCGCGCCAGAGGTTTATCGGTTCAGCGACATCGAGGTCAACGTCCGCGCCAACGAAGTACGCCGGGCCGGCAACCTCATCGACCTTTCGGCGAAAGAGTTTGCGCTGCTGGCTTACTTCATTTCCAATCCGGCCGAGACGCTCAGCCGCGATCGGCTGCTGGATGCGGTGTGGGGCTACGACAATTATCCGAATACGCGTACCGTCGACACGCACATCGTGCATCTCAGGCAAAAGCTGGAACCGAATCCAGAGGAGCCGCGTTTTATTCTTACCATTCACGGCACTGGTTATAAGTTCGTTGGTTAGGGAACAGGCGTTCAGAGTACCGACTTTAGTCGGGCTGTCATCAAGCGAGAGAGAACCCGACTGAAGTTGGTACTAGGAAGAGACGAGTTTTTATGAGTCAGTCAGGATTCAATACCGGTATAGGAACACGACGGGCCCTCGATGCGCGCGTGTATCCGGCGCGACTGAAGCGCTCAGACAAATTGCATCGCGAGGAGTTGGAGGCTAAGCTCGCCGCCCTTCAGCGGGACTACGCTGAGCTGCATGCTGAAATTTTCGAAGCGGCGCAGGTGCACCGGCGACTGTGCGCGCCGCGTCTGGTTCGTCACGGAAACTTCGAAATTGCCAATGAGATTTTTGCCGTTCGTCACTTAGCTGGTGATTTCTTCATCGTGGAAGAAACGAATAACGGCGTGGTCCTCGCGCTAGGTGACATCAGCGGCAAAGGTCTGGCGGCCGGGATGTGGACCACGCACCTGGTGGGGCTGGTCGGCGCGCGTGTGGTCACAACTTCCAAGCCCGAGGCTATCGTTGCCGGCGTCAACCGCGACCTTTGCCTGACAGAATCGGTTGTGCCGTTAGCCAGCTTGTTCCTTGCAAAGCTGGATCCGGCGACGGGAGTGATCAACTACTGCAGCGCCGGGCATCCTCCAGCGCTGCTCTTGCGCGCGAACGGCGAACTGGAATCGCTCTCGGAAGGCGGACTGTTGCTGGGGGTTCAAGCCGGAGCCTCTTACGTCAGCGGATCGTTCCAACTGGGCGAAGGCGATGTCTTGATGATTTATTCCGACGGCATTACCGAGTCGCCCAACTCCGCCGGCGAAGAGTTCGGTTACGCGCGTCTTGAACAGCAACTGCGCGGCGCCCAGACCGCCTCGGCTAACACAAATGGTTCTGCCGACACGATGTTGTTTTCGATTTTGGGAGCAGTTCAGGATTTTGCCGCCACGCGCTCGCTGATCGACGATATGTCTTTGGTGATCGTCCGGCGGGATGGTTGATGAAGAGAGAGTCGCGATCCGTTAACCGCGAAGGCGTTCGCTAATTCAGCCCAGGGTACAGCGCGAAGCGCGACACCCTGGGGACCCGCCCGTCAAATAGATCCACAACCCTGAAGGGGTTGAACAAGAGTTATCCAACGCTTTCAGCGTTGATGAACTTGGAAGACCCCCTTAACCCGGGGTGTTACCCTGGGCTAAGTTAGCGAACGCCTTCGGCGTAAATCTATGGGCAGGACGCTAACCACGGCATGGATGCGGGACGGCGTAGCGAGACGGCGGGAAACAATTCCACTCCAGAGGTAACTTCGAAAACAGAATTCAGGCGGGTGACTTCCAGCACCTTGCCAACCAGCTTGCTCACGTTCATTAATTTGAAGCCGATTCCTTTTGATTGAACCTGCGCGCGCAACTCCAGCATCACGCCTAAGCCGCCTGCGTCTACCCTACTCACTTGCGACAGGTCGAGGACGACGGTGCTGACATCTGACTGGGCCTCTGAGTGAAGCCGCACGGCATTGCGCAGCGTCTCCGTCTCGCCGCTCACGATTTGGCCTTGCATACAAAGAAAAGCAGTATTACCCAAGTTCCTGGCGTGTACTTTCAACATGACCATCTCCCCTGACGTTCTGTTCGAATTGCTTGACTAGTTAGTGCAAAAACCCTCGGTTCCGTTTCACCTTTTTTCGTGCTCTAAAATAAAGACGCCTGAAACCGGATTTTGTTTACAATCATCGAAGACTCTTTCTCCCCACTTTCCCTTCCAGGCTCGAATTCCGCCCTGCGTCAAATTTGAATTTGTTCGCTGTAATTACCTACGAGAAAACCGGCAGCAAGGTTGCCAAGGATACTCAGCCGACGAAATAGGCGCTTCATGAAACTTGCAGCTTGTAGATAGCGGAATCACATCCTCCGGCGGTATATTCACCTTCGCCTGGAGGTCATGAAGCGGCTGGTCCTTATCTGAACATCGCTCACCGCAATTATTTTGAACCGACATCGGAGGAACTAACTGAATGCGCAAAGGCATCTACTCAATTCTGTTTGTTTTGATCCTGGCGGTAAGCGTTGCTGCGCAGGTAAAGCCCGCCACCAACGTCGACGTTATTCCAGATGTCGTCTATGGCCACAAGGATGGCATGGCGTTGACCTTCGACATCTTTAAGCCGAAGACCAAACCCAACGGCGCGGCAGTAATCTTTATCGTCAGTGGAGGCTGGATTTCGCCTTACGTGCCACCCGACTTGGCGCTGCCGCGGTATCAGGAATTACTTGACGCCGGGTTCACGGTGATCACGCTGCGCCACGGCGGCAGTCCGAGATACGTGATTCCCGAAATCGTCGCCGACGTGCGCCGTGGCGTGCGATTCATTCGTTACAACGCCGCACGTTGGGGCATTGATCCGAACCGGCTGGGAGTTTATGGCGGCAGTGCCGGCGGCCATCTGGCGCTGATGATCGGTCTCGCTTCCGACAATGGCGATCCGACAGCCAAAGAAGAGTTCATGAAAGTGAGCGACCGGGTCGCGGCGGTCGTTGCTTACTTTCCGCCGGTCGATCTGCGTCTGCTCGCGCGCGGTTTGAATCCGCCGCCCAGCGGCGGCGTGCTTGATCGCTTCCCGGCTTTGAATTTTGAGAAAGAAAAAGCCGCGGACTACTCACCCATAGTCTTTGTCACTGCGGATGATCCGCCGACGCTTCTGATTCACGGCGACAAGGATGAACTGGTGAACATCAGCAATAGCAAAATTATTTTCGACGCTTTGAAAAAGAATAATGTGAAGACTGACTTCATCACCATCCTCGGCGCCAGTCACGGCTTTCGCGGTGAAGACACTAAGCGCGCCATGGCCGCTACCGTAAGTTGGTTCGAACAGACATTGGTCAAGAATGGTAACAAGCCTTAGGGCCAGATAGAAGTGTGCCAACCAGCCTGCGGAGCAGGCGAAAGCATAAAGCCTGGGGCGTAAGCCCCAGGCTTTATGCTAACGTCCGCTGCGCGGACTGCGATGACGCTAAGGTTTCGTTACCTTCAGCCCCGTCACGAACACTTCCGTGTTATGTGCGAAGCGCATGCCATACACGCCGTCAGTTGACTTGAGCTTACCTGCAGTTACCAGCGCAGACTTGTCGTAACTCGCGACGACTTTGTTATTGATCGAGCACTCAACCTTGTCGCCTCTCACGGAAATCGCAATCTCCTGGCTTACTGGTTCGCCAACGGCGACCTTGTTCACCGCCGGGTCCGCGGCGCCGCGCCCATTCATTTGAAATGGCGCCGGTCCGAAACCGCGCACGATGAATTTGCCGTCACCATAAGCCGCGCAGTACAAATAACTCTGCTCAGCAGTTCCCAGATCATTACCGGCAATCACAACTCCGTAAGGATGTGGGTGACTGTTGAGGTTCATGAACTTCGGTTCGCGAAATGTCGCTTTCACGGTGTAGTTGCCGGCCGCTTTGTTGGCCGGGTTCCAGTAGGTCACGGCCGGACCGGTGATGACGTGAAAGGCATCGCCTTCTTTCGCGAACTTCGCGCTGTTGAGCGTCATCCCGGCGGCTTCTTCTCTTGAGTCGATTTTGCCCGTCCAACCGGGAACCGACACGCCGCCACCCGCAACGGCGCGGGAAGTCTCAGTCTGACCACCCGTCTGACTGCCTTGGGAAAAGTCCGCCGCCGGGACTAACGTGAGCGCCAGAAGAGCAAGCGCGTAAGCGCAGGTGCGTCGCATGATTTGATGTCCTCCTGATTGAATTGCTGTCGGGATTGAATTGCTGGTTGATCGCCACAGTGGATCCTAATCAACCTTTTCCGCGCTTGAGTATATCTCGCGATGGCTATTTTGATCGATGTGCATCCGCGGGACTGGATCCAGACAGACATCCCCGCTCACCGCTGTTAGACCGCGTGCTCATGTTGGCACATCCACGCGAGGCATACCCCTGTGACCAGCCCGAGGACGAGCCCGCCTGCTCCGACGATTCCGAGATACGCGAGAGCGCCCATGACCCCTCGGAGCGCGGGTAATCGTGAAATTGGATCCGCGAGCGCTGAAGTTCCCGCGGCCAGCGTCCATCCCAACGCGCTCGCCACGACCCACCATAGAGTCTTGCGAAAGCGCGCGCTCAAGATGATCGCTTGCCATCCGCCTACGATGAGCCCGCCCGTGACTATGCACACAAACAGCGAGTAGCCGACGTTCCGTCCGGCTGACTTCGCGATGTCCGTCACCAGGAACGGCACCGCGAGCCCAACGGCGCACGACAAAATCCAAGCGCCCGCTTTCGGGAGCATGCTTCGCATCACCCGACTCTGTAGGAGTCCGATGCCAGTTCCCATCCCCGCACCAACCAGAGCTTGAGAGCCCCCGATGCCAACAGCTTCTCCGGCCAGTGCGAGCACGATGATGAGAGGAATTCCTAAGAGCCAACCGAACCACGTGGCCCGGACCCATCGGAGGACAAGCTTGCGATCCATCGTTTTGGGTTGATTCATCGTTCTTCCATCAAGATGCTGCCGCCGGCACGATCACTTTGCCGGGAACATACACGAGGCCAATGGGGGCTATGACTCCGGTCCCGCGTTCCTTGCTTGTTTCTTAGTTGGATTCATGTTGTCTGTCCTAAGGTGCGCATGTACCGCACGGAAACAAATTCCGGTACGGAACCGGGAGCGGTAGCGACCGGGATAGAAACTCGATTCGCGCAAGGGATGTTCTTATGAGTCACGTATGCGCCTTCAGATAGGCAAATCTGATTCTCGTGCAAGTTGCACCTTTATCCCGAATGAATCCAGCGCGCAGAACGCGCTACGATCGCAATTCCCTCGCTGCGCTGGCTTGCTCCTTCCATCGTTGTTCGTTCACGCTCATCACGACGAGCCACAGGGTCAGCGCTCCTTCCCCGATGATGCCGGGAAAGAAATTGTAGGGAGACAGATAGTTTGCGAGCGGCGGCCACAGAAAGGTCAGCCAACCCAAACCGCCAAACGCCATCAGCACACCCAGAGTTCGAGGCAGGAACGTTGACCTGACAACTAGGTAGCCGATCAGCAAGCAATAAAACCCGAACAATACCAGCGGACTGATGTAGGAGGCGGCGTGAACAAAGAGGCTAAGAGGCCCAATGATACATCCCACGAGGCTGAAGACCGCTGCCAGCAAAGAGAGGTTTCTGTTCACCACCTTAAATATGTAATAGAAGAGCAGCGTCACCGCGATATAACACGCGCCCGCGATGAGGCCGGCCGCGACACCCATCGGACTGCGAACCATGAGTGAAAATATTCCCGTCAGAAAGACGAGCAAATAAAAGACACCGGCAATCCGAGCCGTTCGACGCGGCGACGCTTTTTCAATTCGCTCCATTCTGGTCGTGCTCATGCCCTTATCTCCTTACCGAAGCCATTGAGTGAAGACTACAAAACTCAAGCCTTGGCCAAAGTCGCTCCTGCATCTTTTGATTGCCCCCGTTTCCATAGCGATAGCACTAACCCAACGATCATCAGAGCGAAAATGGTGAGGTTCATGATCGGTCCGGGTGGTGTTCCCGTCGTAACAATCGGAACGAAGCGGAGAATCACTTGGCTGGCCAAATAGTTCAGCGCGAGCAGCGAAAACATAAACGGGATCGCGCTACGATATCGCAGCAATATCACCCCACATATCAGACAGATGGTCAGGCGGTTGAGCGAAGAGATCGCTAAAACTTCCACGATTGTCTGTGCGGCAGCGGCCGGGTATGTCTCAAGTGGGATCCCGTCAGCGGACGTCGCGATCGAGTGACCGTTGATGATGATCAGTACACTCTGAGTGATCTTCACGGCCACGATAGGACCGAACAGCCAGAATGCGAACTTACGACCGCCATACGTATTGTCGATGCGTTCAGGGAAGAGTCGGCGGAATAACCCGACTTGGTTGGGTGCCGACGTTTCTACAATTGCTTGCGCCATTTCGTAGCCTCCTGAGCCGTAGTATTAAATCCCTTAGCAATCAGCCACAACACAAGAGCTATGTGGCTCAGAGCCATTGACGCCCCCAGCAACGTCACGCCGTGATAACCCAGGAACAACGGTAACGTGATCCCTGTGAAGTGAAGTATGACCGTTAACAGCCCAAAGACGGCGAGCCCGCGCGGCACTAGGGTAAAGCGAAACAGCATGCTGTAGAGCAGGAAAATCCAGGCATCGATGACAAACAACTCCGAGTAATGCGTCCACTTCCTGGTCGAGCCAACCACCGCCGCGAGGGTTTGGAAAAGCTGATCGGGTCCGCCGGCCATGGCGTACTGCTGGCTTAAAGACATCATTGACAAAATGTGCGCGTTATCGACCGCCTGCAGCGAGAACATGATCACGCTCATCGCTAACAGCAAGAGCGCCATCCGATCGCTGTACTGGCGAAAGATCGGCATTGCCGCAATAGCGATGGCGATAGTCAGCGCGCAATTCGCAAACAAGAGAAACACCGCCATCTTAATCTGAAAAGATTTCCCCGCTGCGTTTGCAAGATAGTATTGAGCGCCGGTTGTTAGCGGGAGCAACAACACGAAGGGCACAATGAGTCCGGCTAGTTGCACAAACAGCATCATGCCGACGAGCCGCCCCGTGCTCTTTGCAGACTTCATAACTCGCTCCTTCGCAAGACGGATTGATCGCGAATATCCAGCTAGCCAGATGTACGGAGCGACGGCAGCAAAGTTCCCGAACAGTGAGGTACGCGATTGCCGGATATGACCGTAAACCTCACGGCGCTCCCCTGCGTATCAGACGTAGCTGAACAATCCCGCTAAAGGAGCTAACGAGCGAAATAGATGTCAACAACTAGAAGAGCGTTTCTCAAACTCTCAGCCATGATGGGCGGGAGTGTCGGCTTGGGCCTGCTATCTGCTGAATCAGCTTTCTCGTTGGAAAGAACAGTTGGCACTACCAAGCGCGCCGCCAAGGGACTGCGCATTCTGATTTTGGGTGGTACCGGCTTCACGGGGCCATTCCAGGTTCGTTATGCCCTCAGCCGTGGCCACCAGGTTACGGTATTCAATCGCGGTCGCACCCATCCAGGTGAATTGCCAAAAGAAGTCGAACAGTTAATCGGTGACCGCAATGGCAAACTCGACGCGCTCAAGGGGAGAGAGTGGGACGTTTGCATAGACATTCCGACAACACTCCCGGTTTGGGTGCGCGATGCGGCTCAGATCCTCAAGGGCAATGTCGATCGCTATGTCTTCGTCTCAACCATTTCCGTTTACGCGGACACCAGCAAGCAAGGAATGGATGAGACTGCGCCGCTGGCGAAATACACTGGCGCGGACGCGATGAAAGAGACCAGCGTGACGATGCGCGCCAATAACTTTGCTCTGTACGGGCCACTCAAAGCCGCTTCGGAAGCTGAAGCTGAGAAGTGGTTTCCGGGAAAGACTTTGATCATTCGTCCGGGATACATCGTCGGTCCCGGCGACGAATCTGATCGGTTTACCTACTGGCCGGTTCGTGTCGAACGCGGTGGCGAAGTCTTAGCGCCCGGAACTCCTGCTGACCCGATTCAGATCATCGATGCGCGGGATCTGGCTGAGTGGACGATACGCATGGTTGAGCAAGGCACTACCGGAAGTTTCAATGCCGTCGGGCCCAAATCAAAGTTAGGGATGGGCCGGACGCTTGACGAAATTAAGAAGACAACGAAATCCGATGCCCGGTTCACCTGGGTGGACGACAAATTTCTCACCAGCGAAAAGATCATCGACGACATACCGATCTGGACTTCAACGCACGGACCAGAGATTGGTTATTCAACGATGAATATCAACAAAGCAGTTAGCAAAGGACTGACGTTTCGTCCGCTCGCCGACACCACCAGGGCCACGCTGGATTGGTTTAGAAAACAGCCGACGAGCCGGCAGTTGAAAATGCGCGCTGGAATAAAGGCGGACAAAGAAGCTGAAGTATTGGCTGCCTGGCACGCAAGCAGGAAATGAGAAAGCAGCAATAAGGGCTCTCTCTTGCTGTAGGTCATATAAGCTTCTGGTAGGCGCGTGGGAATTTGGACCCCCGACCCCGTGTCAAACCGGATTCCAAGAAATTCAGGACGAGGCATGCGCTGCTAAATTCACGTCTTGGAAAGTGCGACCCTCGTACCACTGAAGCCCTGCCACGACTGGTGATGCTCTATGATTCGTGGGGACAGCCCCCAGCGGGCCACACCCGATCGTGCCTCAACTTAGCCTTGTCACTATCGCACCTGGATCGACGCAGTTATGACACCGGCACATGAGTTATTTTCCCCAGCCAAGTGCGGCTCTTTGCGGCTTCAGAAGGCGCAAGGGACGGTCGCTGACGGCACGGCTCCGGCGCAAATGGTGATGCTTGGGCTTAAATGCGCCCTCGGGCTCTCCCGCGTACGGGACGGCAGACGGAGGCACGGGAGTTGCCAAATGGATCGCGTGCAGGTGGTCATGAGTTCGCCGCCGGCGCGGTCGCGAATGCGTCCTGGCCCTTAAAATTGAGGCGTCGAAACGATATGCCAAACGAAGTCAAAGAAAAGAAAGACCGCGGTCGGGTGGAGGTGCATCAAGAGGAATGCAAGGGCTGCGGGCTGTGTGTCGAGTCCTGTCCCGTCTGCGGCATGAGGCTAAGTGACGGTCTGAACGGACACGGTTACCACTTCGGCGAATATGAAGGCCACGGCTGTACAGGGTGCGGCGTCTGCTTCTATGCCTGCCCCGAGCCGGGTGCCATCACCGTCTATAAGGATTAGTTTTCCTTGAGCCAACCTATGAGGTTATCAAATGGCGAAAGAGTTGATTAAGGGCAATGAGGCCGTCGTGAAGGCGGCCTTGCTCGCGGGTTGCCGCTCGTTCTACGGCTACCCCATCACGCCAGCGAGCGAGATCGCGGAGGCTGCGGCCAAGTACTTCCCGCTCTGCGGCGGCACCTTCCTACAGGCCGAGAGCGAGGTCGCGTCCATCAATATGGTTTACGGGGCGGCGGCTGTGGGCGAGCGGACGATGACCGCCTCTTCGGGGCCGGGTCTGAGCCTCATGCAGGAGGGCATCTCGTATCTCGCCGGCTCGGAGTTGCCGTGCGTCATCGTGGACATCACGCGGGGCGGTCCCGGCCTCGGAAATATCGCACCCGAGCAGAGTGACTACCACCAGATCGTCAAGGGCGGAGGGCATGGCAACTACCACACCATCGTGCTCGCACCCAACTCCTGCCAGGAGATGTGCGACCTGACCATCCTGGCCTTCCAGTTGGCCGATCGCTTTCGCACGCCAGCTGTTGTCCTCGCCGACGGATTCATCGGGCAGATGATGGAGCCGGTTGAATTCCCGTTGGCGACCGCGCCGGCGTGGCCGAAGCCCTGGGCCGTGCGCGGCGACGCCGAGACGCGGCAGAACCTCATCACCTCGATCTACATGTCGCCGGAGGAGTTGGAGCGGCACGTTCTCCACCTCGAAGAAAAGTACGCGCGCGCCAACCCCGGCGAGGAGATGTACGAGAACTATCGGACGAACGACGCGGAGGTCGTTGTCATCGGTTATGGGATTGTGTCGCGCCTACTCAAGGCGGCGGTTGATCAGGCGCGCGAACGGGGCCTCAAGGTGGGACTGTTCCGTCCCATCACACTCTGGCCGTTCCCAACGCGGGAACTTTCCGTCCTGACGCAATGGGTCGAGACTTTCCTGACCGTCGAGTTGAGCAACGGCCAGATGGTCGAGGACGTGCGGCTGGCCGTGGACGGGCAGCGGCCCGTGCGCTTCTATTCGCGCGTCGGCGGCATGGTGCCGACGACCGAGGAGCTTCTGAGGCAGATCGTCAAAGCGAGCGAGGAGAAAGATGTCCGCGAAAACCTTTCAAAGACCCAGGAGTTTCTATGGGCAGTTTGAGCGCAAGCCGGGCGACCACCTGACCACGCATTACTGTCCCGGCTGCGGCCACGGCAACATTCACAAGATCATCGCCGAGGCGATTGACGACCTGGGCGCGCAGGACCGAACCGTCTTTGTCAGCCCGGTCGGATGTTCCGTCTTCGCTTACTACTACTTTGATGTCGGCAACCTCCAGGTCGCGCACGGGCGCGCGCCTGCAGTAGCGACCGCCGTCAAGCGCGCGCTACCGGACAGCCTGGTGATCAGCTACCAGGGTGACGGCGACCTCGCAGCCATCGGTGGCAACGAGATTCTGCACGCTGCCAACCGCGGAGAGGACTTCACGGTCATCTTCGTCAACAACGCCATCTATGGCATGACCGGCGGGCAGATGGCGCCAACTTCGCTCATCGGCCAAAAGACTTCGACCGCGCCCAGGGGCCGCGACCCGGGCAATGACGGCTTCCCTATGCGCGTCAGCGAACTGCTCTCGAGTCTCGAAGGTCCGACTTACATCGAGCGCGTCGCGCTCTACGACAACAAGACTCGCGCAAAGGCCCGCAAGGCCATCCGCAAGGCGCTCGGAAATCAGATTGAGGGGCGCGGCTTCTCGCTCGTCGAAGTGCTCTCGCCTTGCCCGACAGGATGGGGTGTCACTCCCGTCGAGTCGTGTAAGTGGATCGAGGAGAACCTCGTTCCTTATTTTCCGCTCGGTGTTCTCAAAGACAAATCTGCCGAACGCGAGGGCCGGACGCATCGTCGGCACCCGGTGCCGGCGGAAGAGTTGCCGGCGATCCTTGGCTTAGGCCGGCAGAACGGGGCGGAAAAGTCGAAACGTCGAGAGCCTGTGGACGGGTCCGTCTCCGGCCGCGACCAGCGCCTTAAGATCGCGGGCTTCGGCGGCCAGGGATTGCTCTTCCTGGGCCGCCTCCTCGCTGAGGCTGGGATGCGACAGGGTCTTTACGTCTCGTGGCTCCCGTCGTATGGGCCCGAGATGCGGGGCGGCACAGCCAACTGTCACGTCAACATTTCGACCGCGCCCATCGGGTCGCCGCTCGTCTCCGCTCCCACCGTGCTCGTCGCAATGAACAAGCCCTCGCTCGACAAGTTCGCACCGGAAGTAGTTAGCGGCGGGCTGATCCTCTACGATTCCTCGCTGATTGACCGGCCGCCGATTTGGGGTGACGTAGAAGTCATCGCGCTGCCTGCGACCGAGATGGCCGACAAGTTAGGTAGCGCCAAGTCGGCGAACATGGTAGCGCTGGGGGCGCTCATCGGGAAGACCAACCTGCTCGACAAGGACGCCGTGATCGAAGTCGTGCGGGCGATGACGAAAAACGCGACGCAACTTGAACCCAATCTTCGCGCTGTCGAGGCGGGCTTCCAATTCGCGAGCGAGAACGCGGCTGAGGAGAGTCTCTGGGGAGTCTGATGAAATACGTCAAAGCCGAAGCCGCGATCATGTAATAGTTCGTCGGATGCGATGCACGGCTTCTACTATTTATTCTAGGACCCATGCAAGGAGAGCCATGCGCAGAATCATTCCATCTTGTGTCTGGCGGAAATAAGCGGCCCGGCTGTCGTTGTCGATTTCTCTTGAAATCTCTGTAAATCTCGGTAGCGGACTGAGAACAATGGAATTCTCATTCATCAATTCAATTGAATCCCTATCAATAAAATAATTCTTCCTAAAGTTTTTGAATTCGGCGTCACTACCCTTAAAGCGTTCTCTTTCAATCTGTGTTGTATAAACTACATCTACTTCAGGCAGTACTTTATGGAGGTCTGTTTCAACAGTATACCAAGTATTGTGTTCGGCAAGGTGATCCAAAATATCTTGTTTCATCTGCAATGATTCAGGAGAAACAAAATACAATTTCACCCTTTCAAATTTACTCAGCAGGTATGACAACGAACGAACCGTTCGCCCCTCTGCAAGATTACCAACGAGCGCTACTTTTAGTCCGTCAAGTTTATTGGTCTCTTTGTGAATCGTGTACAAATCAAGAAGTGCCTGTGTAGGATGCTGGCCGCCTTTGCCGTCGCCGGCGTTGATTAATGGTATGGTGCAAACTTTCGACGCCCTTTCCGCTCCTCCAATTTCATTATGGCGAAGAACGATCACATCGCAGAAATCATCAACTACCCTGATGGTATCTTCAAGAGCGTCATCAGGGCTTACTGAAAAAAATGTCGACGCATTTTCCGCCGTCAGTACTTTGCCGCCCAGCCGCGACATCGCAGACTCAAACGAAAGCCGGGTGAGACTCGACGAATCATAAAACAACGAGGTCATTATTTTGCTGTCGTAATCACGGGTTCCTCCGCGTTTTACGATCTGTTCCATTTCACGAACACGAACAAACAATTCTCGTAGTATGGGGAGAGTAAATTGTTGGGAATCTATAATGTGTCTAAGCTTCATGGTTTGCCTCCTCTGCGGTTGAGAAGATGTGAGTACCTGCTTTCCCGTTTACCGCTTCAGAAATCAATTCAGGGCGGGTGATAATGACTTGCCTTCCGCCTTTCGAAAGAAAATCAATAGCAGCTTCAATCTTTGGCCCCATGCTGCCTGCCGGGAAATGATTCTCGCTCAGATATTGCTTCGCCTGTGCAAGTGAGATGTTGTCGAGAGCAAGCTGGTTTGGTTTCTTAAAATTCAGGTAAACCTTATCAGTGTCGGTTGAAGTAATAAATGTTTCCAGGTCTAATTTGTTCGCCAGCAGTGACGAAGCCCTGTCTTTATCAACCACAGCCTCCAACCCTTGATAAACTCCGCCCTTATCAACCACGGGGATTCCGCCTCCGCCCGCTGCTATTACAATGAAGCCCTGTGAGAGGCAATATTTGATTGCCTCCAATTCAACTATTTCAAGAGGGTAGGGTGAAGGAACAATGCGCCGGTAGCCCCTTGCGGCGTCTTCGATTATCTTCCAGCCTAATTCATTTTTCCTTTTCTCCGCGACTTCTTTTGAATAGAAAGGGCCGACAGGTTTTGATGGATTAGAGATTGCAGGATCATGTTCATCAACCACCACTTGGGTAAGTATCGTGATCACGGGGAGTTTTATTCCCAGTGCATGTAAGGCAGTACGCATAGCATTCTGAAGAACATATCCCAGTTCCCCCTGAGTGGCAGCGTCACAGCTATCCAAAGGAAGTTGGTAAACCTGTTGTGAAGCCATTTCAGAACGGATAAGTTGTGCTCCCACCTGCGGACCGTTGCCGTGTGTGATCACAATCTTATGTCCCTGCTCAACCAGTTTTGCGACGTGCCTGCAAGTGGTGTTTGCATTTTCTATTTGCTCTTTCACCGATCCGCCTTGTCCCGCCCGGATCAGTGAATTGCCCCCGATCGCAATTAATAAAGGTTTGTTCATGAAAGGTGCCGGCCGTGTCAAGGTTCAAGTTTTGCTATCGCGTCTGCCAATTTGGTTCAGTGACCACGCCTCGCCCGATTTATCGTGCATCGCTCGGCGCAGCGGCAATTCTTTCTGAAACGCTTCGAGCGCTTTTCGATAATCACCTTGGATGAAGAAGTTGTACCCGACGCGGTGTAGTTTTTCCGCTTCGGTTTGAGACTCACTCTGCGCAAGCACTATCGTCGGTGTTGCCAGCAGTGCGATCGCAATCAGGATGATTCTCAACATTGCGATTCTGAGCAGTCCGGGGAAGCGTACGCCACGAAACGCTAAGCTCCGACCAAGGTCATCAGCCAAACGAAGCCGGCGATAACAGATGCTGCCGAGCAGCACAACACGATTTTCCAAGTGCCGAACCAGCACGTCAAGAGAGCAATCCCTGTCGACAGAAAGCCAATTGGTGCAACGCGCCGCAGGATTTCGAGATACTGTGTATTGTTGCCCTGAATCATAATTACACCGAGCAACAAATCAGTTAACGACACAGTAAGAGCGAGTACGGCAGCCCACGATAGCACGCGTCGCCACATCCGCAACGACCGAGTGGCATTGTCTAAGAGCAAGAAGAACCACGCAACCGTGAGCAGGAGAATCGCGACACTGAAAAAGAAGAACCCAATCACGTTCGATACGCTCAGGGAAACCGCAATAACTCAAGATTGTTGAGACTCGGTGTACACCATCGGAAATGCCGCATACCATGCTGATGCTTTTACCAGGTGCTCGACAGGGATATGTTCTGTTGCCATGTGAGCATAGATTTCATTACCGGGTCCGAATCCTATGCAAGGAATACCGTGCATTCCCATGACCGCAACTCCGTTGGTACTGAACACCCACCTGCCTACTACAGGTTTTTCACCGAACAAATCTTCATATGCTTTCACACCGGCATTTAACGCTGGGTGATCGTCAGGCAACAGCCAGGTCGGGAAATATTTTTTTGTAGGATATGTCAGCCCTTTCCAGCTTGGCACTGCATAGTCAAGAACTACCACTTCAGCCTCCGCATTCTTAACGCTTGGCAGGTCCTGAATTTCTTTTACGGCTGATTCCAATGTATCGGTAGCTGCCAGCCTGCGGTCGAGGTGAATGGTACTTGAATCCGCAACTGCACATAATGATGGTGAAGTTGCACGAATGTCAGAAATAGTCACAGTGCCTTTACCAAGAAATGGTTCGCCGCCCAATCTTGTATTCAGCTTTTCAATATCCTGAATAATAGGCGCCATTTTGTAAACGGCATTCGAACCTCTTTCAGGTGCGGACCCATGGCAGGAAATACCTTTTGTTCGGACTTCAATTTCCATTCGCCCGCGATGTCCCCGGTAAACAGCCAGGTTTGTAGCTTCCGTAATAACCACCACATCCGGTCTTAATTTGTCTTCATTGATGATGTATTGCCAGCAGAGGCCGTCACAATCTTCTTCCTGCACGCTGCCGACTACATAAAGTGTGTAGTCGTCTTCAAGGTGAAGGTCCTTGATGATTTTGCCGCCGTACACGATGGAAGCGAGTGGACCCTTCATATCACACGCGCCCCGGCCGTAGATGATGCCGTCTCTTTCATCGCCGAGGAAAGGATCAATGTTCCAGTTGTCAGGATTTCCAACATCCACCGTGTCGACGTGAGCGTCCATGGCGATCACATGTTTTCCTTTGCCTATCCTGCCGATAATATTGCCCATCGGATCAATCGTGATCTCATCGAATTTGCATTTCTCCATTTCTTGCTTGACGCGCTGAATGACATCGCCTTCCTGCGAGCTCATGGACCTGGTGGCAATCAGGTCGCGGAGAAACCCTGCAACCTGTCTTTCGTTTTTCTTTGCTTCTGCGAGAATTTTGTTGAACATTGCTTTTCTTCCTTATGATGCTACCTGCTGATTGAATTCCCCGATCAACTTGTCGAACAAAACCACTTCTTCTTCAAAAATGGTTTGCCAGTACGCCGGTTCCCATTGTTCTTTCAGTTCTTCCGAAGATCGTCCCTGTTGTTCCACCCACGTAAAGTATTTCAGGTTGTGTATCGCTTTCTTGTCGTAATAAGAGAGCTCTTTATAGAAATCAATTCCCTGGTGAGCAAGAGGCCCCGAAAAATCCATCGCTGCCTGAACTTCAGAGTAGGCGCCGCGTTCGTGTGAAAGTTCGTCGAGACGTGAACGGTACATCTCAACAGAATCTGTAAAGACGGTCATGACCACATCGTTTCCTCCCAGTTCGTAATACTTCGCTGTTTTAATGGCAGCCAGCAGGTTTCCAACGCTTGAGATACCCAACAAGTTCAACTCATCGATTTTGCTTTTATCGATCCCTCGTGATTTGAGGAATTCTCTTCCATGATCTTCATTGAATAACCTCAGCACGCGCATGCAGTCCTCATCATCAATTGCGGCCACAGCATCCGTGTTGCGCACGTTATGAACCCACGGGATGTGCTTATCTCCAATACCTTCAATCCGGTGTTCACCAAAACCATTCATGAATAAGGTGGGGCACTGCAACGCTTCGCTGGCAACAATTTTTAACGATGGATACAGGTTTTTCAGATAGTCGCCCGCAGCGATGGTCCCTGCAGACCCTGTTGCTGAGATAAAGGCAGCAGCGCGTTCATTTTTTACAGCAAGCGCCTTAAATGCATCGTCAAGCGCGGGACCGGTAACGTTAAAATGCCAAATCGGATTACCAAATTCTTCAAATTGATTGAAGATAATATTCAGCGGATTCTTCCGGAGCTCCCAGCACTTGTCATAAATCTCTTTTACATTTGATTCTGTACCCGGGGTTGCGATTACTTCAGAGCCAATTTCTTTAAGCCAGGTAAATCGTTCTTTCGACATACCCTCTGGCAAGATGGCGATGGGCGTACAATCCAACAAGCGGCAGTCAAATGCGCCGCCGCGGCAATAGTTTCCCGTTGATGGCCAAACCGCTTTGTGAACTTCAGGATCGAATTCACCGCTTACCAGCCTTGGCACCAGGCAGCCGAAGGCAGCGCCTACCTTGTGTGCGCCCGTTGGAAAATATTTTCCGACGATTCCGATGATTCTCGCTTTCACACCGGTTATTTCCCTGGGTATTTCTAGGTAATTAACACGTCCATACAAGCCTGTGTTGATATTATTCTTCCATGAAATGCGGTACAGGTTCAGCGGGTTGATGTCCCACAAACCTATGTCAGGCAATTTGGATTTTAACGATTGAGGGATCTTTTCGGGATCACGCATCTGGGCAAACGTGGGAATGGTAATGCCGCGCGCCTTGCATCTCGCGGCAGTTTTCTTAACCACAGCGTGATCAATCTTCTTTATGATTCTGGACATCATGGTTTACGGTGATTGCACGCTGAAAGCGTGCGATTCAATAGCCGGTGGCACCGCCACCGGAAACGACCCGAACACGATTCCGTCCGACCCTGTAAGGGTTGAATTTTCTCTCATACTCGAATTCGACCCCTTCAGGGCCGGTGGAAATCTCCTCCTGCGTCCCGTGGGCGTTGCACACGGCTATTGAATTTGTCCCTCCGGGGACATGGCGTTACACACCTCTTCTCTTATCGTCTTCAACGATTCGCCTGAGTTTATTAGCCGGATCCTTTATGCGCGAAAGGAATATGATAGCTGCTATGACAAATGGTTTGTAACCGGCTTCGGCATATGTTCCAAGACGGTATTTCTCGAATACATCTCTTGATACTTCACCCTGCGTGCAACTTACGCCAGTGATGTCAGCCGGCAGGCAATGCAAATACAAAGCTTTGCCATTTCTCGTCAGGTGCATTTTCTTTTCATCACATTCCCAGTTTCTAAACTTGGCATTGTTTTCAAGACATTCTTTTTCCAGATCTTTAAGTCCCGGCTTATCATTCTTGTTTAGTAAAACCGTTCGGCGCTGCATGACATGAAGAGGAGCCCATGATTTGGGATACACGATGTCGGCATCTTTGAATGCATCTTCCATCCTGTTTACAACTTCAAAACTGCCCCCGCTTTGTGCAGATTGTTTTTTTGCCTGTTCAATTACTTCGGGGATCAGGCCATAGCCTTCCGGAAATGCCAGCGAGACATTCATTCCAAAGCGCGACATGAGTCCGATGATTGCCTGGGGAACAGAAAGCGGTTTTCCATAACTCGGTGAGTAGGCCCAAGTCATGGCGATCTTTTTGCCGCGCAGGTTTTCGACCGAACCGAAAGTGTTTTTCAGATGCATCAAATCGGCAAGTGATTGGGTTGGATGGTCAATATCGCACTGCAGATTCACAATGGTCGGCCTTTGATGAAGGATGCCGTTTTCATAGCCGTCCTGCAGCGCCGCGCCGAATTCCCTCATGTACTTATTGCCTTCGCCGAGGAACATGTCATCGCGGATGCCGACCGTCTCCGCGAGAAATGAAATCATGTTGGCCGTTTCGCGAACCGTCTCTCCGTGTGCGATTTGAGATTTCTCTTCGTCCAGCTCAGCAAGTCCCAACCCCAGCGCATTTGCCGCAGAAGCAAAACTGAAGCGAGTGCGGGTTGAATTGTCCCGGAAAAGAGCAATCGCCAAACCTGTGTCAAACGAACGGATCGATACACCCGATTTATGCAGGTCGCTCATCAGTTGAGCGACATCAAGAACCGCCCTGATCTCGTCGTCATTTCGCTCCCAGGTTAAGAGGAAATCACGGTTAACCATGTCGGTTCTTAAGTTGTTCAGTGATTCCAGCAGCATGTCTGCTTTTGATTGCCCGAGCGTGATCATGGTTTCGTGTATCTATTCATTGAGCCCTCCCTCACGGTCGGGCTACTGCCCCGCCTAGTACCGGATCGCTTTCGCGGCCGGAGAATCCTTCATCGGCAGTTTATGTCTCCGGACACCATCAAATTTGTACAAAGCTCCGGCGACGGCCGGCGCCGTAGGGACGAGCCCTATTTCGCCTACGCCTTTGGCTCCAAACGGACCTTCGGGTTCGTTTTCTTCAATCAACAGGATTTCGGTTTCAGGCATATCCTTGGCGCGCAATATGCCAAGTGAACGCAGCTTGAAAGATTCAGGTACGCCATCTCTTAGCCTGAGTTCTTCGGTAAGTGCATACCCTAATCCCATATGGATAGAACCTTCCAGTTGCCCTTCAAGCATCTTCCGGTTGATGACTCTGCCTACATCATGAGCGGCAACAAACTTTTTGAGTTTTCCATTGTCATCTAGAATGCACAACTGCGTAGCAAAGCCGAACGACATGTGCGTGATTGGCTTGTCCGTCTTTGTTTCCAGTGAAGTCGTGTAATCAATGTTAACTTCCCCAAAATATTTCTTACCTATCAGCTCTTCTAGAGTCCTTCCTTCTACCAGGTCTTTCTTAATTTTCTCGGCCGCTTTGATCACGGCTCTTCCACCAAGAACGGTAGCTCTGGATGCGGTTGTCATTCCGCAAGGCGTGGCTTCGGTCGTGTCAATCTTCACGTTGACGATTCTGGGATCGATGCCGGTCACATCGCAGAAGAATTGGATCATAACCGTGCTGAAGCCTTGGCCCATTTCGGTGAAGCCGGTATTGATGGTGATGGTCTGATCAGAATTAACCGTGACGACTGCCTGACCCGATTCCTTCATGCCATTACCGATGCCCACATTCTTGATCCCACAGGCAATCCCCGCGTATTTGGAAGAGTAATACAGATCCTTTACTGCCATTAGGGTCTTCTTAATACCCACCGCCTTATCAAAAACCTGGCCCGTGACAAAAGTATCGCCCACGTCAACGACGTTCCTCCATCTCATTTCCCATCCGTCAATGCCGACTTTTTCAGCAAGGATATCCATCATTCCTTCCATGGCGAACGCGACCTGGTTGGCTCCGAATCCGCGCATGGCGCCGCAAGGGAGATTATTCGTGTAAACAGCAAGGGCTTCCACATCGGAATGAAGAATATTGTAGGGTCCGCAGGCATGTCCGGCAGCGCGCTCCAGGACTTTCGTCCCCACGGACGCGTAAGCGCCTTTGTCGCCAATCATCCGTGCACGAACGGCGGTCAATTTTCCGTCTTTATCACAGCCAACGGTGTAGGTCATCTTTATAGGATGGCGTTTGGGATGAAAGCGAATACTCTCTTCGCGCGTCAATGTGGCCTTCACCGGTTTCCCGGTCAGCAATGTCATTAACGCAACATGCGGCTGAACACTCAGATCCTCTTTACCTCCAAAAGCACCGCCGTTAGAGACGAGCCTAACTGTAACTTTGTCTTCGTCGAGATTGAGGAAGGATGCGATCTGTTTTCTGTCATCAAATATTCCTTGCCCCTGACTCAACACTTCGAGAACTCCGTTTTGGAAACTGGCGATTGAACTTTCGGGCTCGAGAAATGCGTGCTCAATCATTTGTGTTTCAAAAGTCCTGGTTTCGACAAATGTGGAGTTGTTGAGCTGTTTCTCTACATCGCCTCTTTTAATGATCGATCTTGATAATAGGTTCGCGTGATCTTCGTGAACCTGGACTGCATCAGGTTTCATTGCTTCTTCGGGATCGAAAACGCCGGGAAGTATTTCGTATTTAAGGATGATCTTTTCGACTGCTTGCCGCGCCGTCTGAACATCGCACGCTACGACCCCTGCCAGGATGTCACCGATACAATGTGTAACCTGTCCTTCGGCAATGAACACAGGCCAGTCCTGATAAATCGTACCTTGCCTCATTCTCCCTGGAACATCGCTTGCCGTTACAATCCTGGTGACACCAGGAAGTTCTTCAGCAACGGAAGTATCAATTTTCTTCACCTTGATGCGAGGGTGCGGCGAGAACAAGAAAGCAGCAAACTGCATATCCGGAAGCGTGATGTCATCAATGTATGGACGCTGTCCGAGCACCAGTTTCTCCCCATCCATCTTCGGCAGGCTTGAACCTACCTTGCCGGAATAATCCGCTTCAGGAAGCGGTTTGCCATTCAATGCCTGAGCGGCCATTTCTATGGCATCAATAATCTTTACGAAACCGGTGCAACGGCAAATATGGTTGTTAAGGGATTTTGTAATTTCATCTCGCGAGGGAAGTGGGTTTCGATCAATAAGGTGTTTTGCGCGCACCACGATTCCGGGAATGCAAAACCCGCACTGGACGCCTCCAGTCAGCGTAAATGATCTGGCAAAGATGTCCCTTTCTTTTTCTGTTAGTCCTTCAAGCGTGATGACATTTTTGCCTTTCGCGTTTTTTGCCGGAACGGCACAGGATGCAACGGCTTTACCATCAACAATGACCGTACAACAACCACATGACCCCTGCGGAGCACATCCGTCTTTCGGCGATGTCAGCCCAGCCTGTTCACGAAGAACCGTCATCAGTGAAGTGTCATCATCAATCAGCGCGGAGAACACTCCCCCGTTAAGAATAAATTCGAGCTTCGATCTTTGTTCCGTTTCTGTCTGGCTCATAAGATTGTCGGGTTATGATCGATGGGCCTCAATATTCACGAAGTTTACACGGCTTGTGTTTGACACTCCCTTCAGCAGAACCGACATGGCATGGTAATACCGCATGTCTATGACTTCTTCTTTTGTATCGATCAATGAAGCTTTTCTTATCTCATGCGTGGATGCATTTGTTTCGATGGTCGCCCTGCCTGAGCTGAACACATATCTGTCGAGGATCGGATCCCAGGTCAATTCAAATTCCCGATCTTTGAAACGGCCCGTCAAGGTAGATCTATTCTGTTTGATGTCGAGATAGAATCCGCTGAGCTTTTTGTGATGCCTGAATGAGTCAAGTGATCCGAAAAACCTGGGCTTTTCGATGTAAGGGCCACCATCTTCTGGACAGAACACATCGCAGTTACCGCACTCGTTGCAGGCGTCGGCAAAGTTTGCGATCTGTTTTGCTTTTGCAATTGTGAAATTGCCGCTTTCTGTTTTTCTCCAACGACTCTCGTTCACTTCGACTATGAAATACTTTCGGTCAACAGGCTCTACATCAAAACCGAAATTCGCATCATTGGGGCAGACAGGAATGCACTTATCGCAGTTCAGGCAATCGCAAAGATCGAGATGGCTTCCGACTTTCGTGGGTCGTTTTCTGTTGTGATCATAGTGATACCACGGATTTTCTATACTTCTTTTCAGGAGTTCCGAGGTGTTGGACATCACCGCTTTTTCAAAAGCGGCAGTTTCGTTTACAACCCGTGAGTTATTCGATCTTATGATGAATTCTTCGATGCTCCTTGATCCTGTTGCTTTCATCTTCAGTTCTAAATTCTGAAGATACTGCGGCAGCCTTCCATACCCTTTCGGCCTGAGAAGGTCAGTGCATGAAGTAACGGGCACCAGCCCGATTGAAACGCAATCGGCAAAATTGTTTGCGTCAACACCTGCTGAAAACGACATCGGGAACTTCGCGCCGAAGGTCTTCCTCCATGCATCCACCAGTTGCAGGTGGAGGATATGCAAAGGCTGGCCCGACAAGTACTGCACTTTGCCCTTCAGAAAGTTTCCCTTATTGATCACCTCAAGTGTGTTCCCGAATTTAACGCCGACCGTTCTTCCCTGTTTGCCCGCCGTCACCTGTAATCTTCTTACCATCTCAACAGCGTCGCTGAATGTGATGCTTGCCTCATATGCGCTCGCATTCACTTCAATGTTCGTATACCCGAGCTTTTCATGCAGCAGGTGCTCTAGTTTTTCTTTTCCGAGCATGGGAGGGTTCATTTTGATGACGACGTTGAAATCCAGCTCGCGGATAAGAAATTCGCAGATGCTTTCAATTTCCTCTGCCCTGGTTCCGTGAAATGTAGAAAGGGTGATGCTGTCGCCAATTTCAGGATTGAAGCAAAGATCTTTGTATGCTGAAAACTCAGCGGGAATTTGTCTCCTGTATTCTTCAATGAGCGAGGTTGCATTTCTCATTGAATGCAGCCAGTTGCGGATTGTGTCGGACTGAATTCCCGCGAGGTCATAACCCACACTGAGATCAAAAATGGTGTCAAATTGTTTTGGCTGGAATGATTTACTGCGGTCAGAGAGAAACATCCACTGCTTCAGGATTTCAATTATCATGGATGCTTTCACATATTCGCGCAGTGACTCATCCAACAACAGCTCCTGCGACCATTCGGTGTTGTAACCGATGGTTGCCATGTCTATACACGGCCTGGTCAATTCGATCCGGTCGTTAATCTGGACTGTTTTCAGTTCGAGTATCCGGGAGCCTGCTAGCCATGAGAGCACAATATTCTGGGCAAGCTGTGTGTGTGGTCCGGCCGCCGGTCCTGCAGGGTTAGCAGCATTCTTTCCGAGAAACTTTACCGATAGATCGTATTCAATTCCCGGCCGATGGAAGTGTCTTGCTGGAAGGTCGAATATGGAATCCGTCTTCTCATGTTCGTAGAAGATCCTACGCAGCAGGTGGTCAAATGGTATTGGCGTCAATTCGGCCATAGACTTCATCCACTCAGTTACTTTTCTTCATCTTCATCCATAACTTTTGGGCAAGTTGCCGGGATCGTGCAAAGATTTGCTCTTCATCAATTCCGAGAATCTTCCGGTTTTTCATCACCCATTTTCCGCTCACCATTACCGATTCAACCATTGCCGACTGCATGCCAAATAAGTAGTGGGCAAGCAGGTTACCTTTCTCCATGGGTGTAGGCTCTTTGTAATTCACCACCACAAGATCCGCTCTTGCGCCTTTATTGAAAGTGCCGAACTCTCTTCCGAAAATCTGTGAAATCAGTCTTTGTCCACCGGTGACGAGGCTCACATAATTTATTTCGTCATCAATGCGTGAATCCCTTTTCTTAAGGAATGCAAATTTGGCTTCTTCAATCATGTCGGCCGGAAAGCCATCCGTACCCAATGCAAGCTTCTCTCCAAAGAGGTCGACTCTTGCATAGCCTACTCGGTTGTTCATGTTCGAACGAGGATTGTGAACGACCCAGCACTCTTTTTCTTTGCTGGTTTTGAACTCGCTTGGTGTGAGGTGTACGCAGTGCGCAAGGATGGACTGTTTCGTCAATATCTTATGCTGCGCCAATCTGCCAACCACCGTGCTCTTGTTTTTTTCTTTCGCAGCTTTCACATCACATACATCTTCCGAAACATGAATGTGAACGCCGGTATTGTGTTTGGCGGCCAGCTCACCGCAAAGACGCAATGACTCGTCGCTCAAGGTGAATGCGGCATGTGCGCCCACATATCCGCGGAAATATTCATCCGTCTTATTCCCTTCAATAAATCTTTCGTTTTCGGCAAGCCCTTCATCCCGTTTCTTTTTACCGCCGCGATCGGTTACCTCGTAACACAACACACCGCGAAGTCCAACCTGCTTCAATGCGTTCTTGATGAGATCGAGAGAGCCTTTAATCGATGAAGGAGAGGCATGATGATCCACAAGAGTTGTCGTCCCGCACTTTAGTGCCTCAATCGCTCCGACAAGTGCGCTGTAGTAGATCGTTTCCTCATCGAGTGACACGTCCAACTTCCACCATATCTTCTCCAGTATCTCGCGGAAATTTACCGGCGCTGTTGTCGGCATCTGCACGCCCCGTGAAAGGCTTGAATAAAGATGCGTGTGCGCGTTGACGAATCCGGGAAGCACAAGCCTTCCTTCAAGATCGACTACCTTTTCATTCTTCAACGGCACAAGCGATGGACCTTCGGCAGCAATCGAGGATCCGTCGATCCGAAGACGTGTTTTCTTTAGCTGTGGCGGCGCCAAAGTAGATGTGCGGATATTCTTAATTAACATTATTCGACAGAACCGCTGTTAAGTCTGCTAACGAAGGCTTCACATCAAGTGCTTGTCCCACTGCCTGTTTGGCTGATTGAATATCCTTCAAGCCGTTTCCAGTAATTACACACAGTGCAGATTCGTTTTGTTTGACTATCCCTTTTTGAATTGCTTTCTTTAAACCCGCCACTCCAGTTACTCCTGCAGGTTCTCCGAATACAGCTCCGATACGGGCTGTTGTCCGCATTGCTTCCAGTATTTCATCATCACTTACCGCAATCATTTCTCCGCTCGATAACCTGATTTGCTTTAATGCCCTCCTCCAGTTGCGCGGTGTTCCCACGGCTATGCTGTCTGCAAGAGTATTCACCTCCGACGGCACGAGGTCTCTTCCGCTGATGAACGCATCCACTATCGGTCTGGCACCTTCGGCCTGTACTCCCAACAATCGAGGAACACGGTCTGTAATTCCCAATCGTTTCATTTCCTGCAAGCCTTTGCCTATGCCACCGATGGTGCATCCATCGCCAACTGAAACTACGACCCAATCGGGCAGATTGCCACTTAGTTGCTCCGCTATTTCGAGTCCTGCTGTTTTCTTTCCTTCAACCAGGAAAGGGTTGCTGCCGCTGTTTCGGTTGTACCATCCGTATTTTTCGCAAGCGACTTTGCATAGATCGAATGCTTGTTCGTAGGTGCCAAGCACACGAAGAACCGTTGCTCCGAATATCAGCAACTGAGTCACCTTAGGCTCCGGAGCTCGTTCAGGAACAAAAATGTAACTCTCTAATCCTGTTGCTGCTGCCAGCCCTGCGAGTGATGAGGCGGCATTTCCGGTTGACGCGCAGGCTATTTGTCCGAACCCAAACTCAATACTTTTAAGCACGCCAACTGAGCTGGCCCGGTCTTTGAAAGAGTTGGTTGGATTACGTCCGTCATCTTTCAGAAAACATTGCCTGATACCGAAAGCCTCTGCCAGACGAGGTATGTCGTAAACCGGTGTCCACCCGACAAAAAGATGTGGCCGTGCGATATCGGCAGATATCGGAAGGAGTTCATTGTATCTCCAGATATTTTGTTCGCGGTTTTGTAAGGGATGCTTTGAAAATGCTGACGCAATACTTTCGTAATCGTACTCAACATCCAATATGCCTTCATCTCCGCAAGAGGGACATGTGTATTGATTGCAGTGCTTATGGGATGTTCCGCAGATTTCGCACTTCAGGCCTGTTACGTGAAGAGGCGGTGCATACTCCATAAAAAACTGTTGGCAAGATTCGTTCCCTAACTCACTCCTGCTTTGTCCCAGCTATCTGGAAGTCAATCATTGGTCATTGGGCGCGGATGCGAGAATATGCTCAGCCTTAGCAGCAGAATTCCCCAAGACAGATCGAGCGTCCTGGCGGTGGCCCACGTCTATTGAATAGGCCCCAGGCCGTGAACTCACCACCTGCAGGTTTAGACACTGCGTAAGGCCAGAGTGGGTCGGCTCAATGATGCGCGCCGAGAAGCATTCCGAAAGTGAGGGTTATGCGTAGCCGCTGGATGCGGAATGCCGTCACGATCCTTACCGTCATCGGCCATATCGCGCAGGAGGTCTTCAAAATTCTGGTTGCGGACTCGACGACAGGAGAGTGGCTTTTTCACGAAACCTGACGGCGAACTAATCGGCCTACATCAGGCGGCTAATTCATTGAGAGGTTTTGACATGAAAATGGTAGGCGCGTGGGGACTTGAACCCCAGACCTCTGCCGTGTGGACGGTAGGAGTCCGGCCTTTGCTCGCGACATTTCCAAAATCGCTTCGACAAAATGAGCCTGCATGCAGAGGAATGAAGATCCGCTCCGTGCCGTTGTTAGCCCGTGATCTGAATTGCTCAAGGAAAGTCACCCTTATTTTGTGCTGAGTTTTTTCAACTTCTCGATGGCGTTACTGTTCCGTGGGTCCAGTTCCAATGATTTCCTGTAGTTCCGGATGGCAAGCTCTTTGTCGCCGTTAACCATATAGGCTTCTGCCAAGCTGTCGTATGCGTACGCGATTTTTGGGTAAACTTCGACGTTGAGCTTGAAAATCTCTATCGCATCTTTGACCTTCTTCTCTCCCAGCAAACGATAGCCCAGATCGTCCAACTCACTTTCGCTGAAATCAAAGGTGTCTGAGTTCTTAGCCTTCAGGTCGCGGTATTGCCGGATAGCACTCCCCACATCCTGTTTGGCGATTGTTTGAAAGAGAGCGTCGGCGATCGATTTAAGGTTGGCTACTCTTTCCACGTCGGCGAGCATCGCGTCGAGTCGTCGTTTCTCGAACAACTCGCCGCCGAGTACGACGGCGAAGATCCTTTTCGTGTTTTCGATGTGTTCAAGGGGATTGGCTTCGAGCAGAACCAGGTCGGCGATCTTCCCTTGCTCGACCGTGCCTAGCGATTCGGCCTTGCCGAGGAAGATCGCGGCGTTCAATGTGGCCGCTTGCAGAGCCTCCATGGGTGTAAACCCTGCTTCAACCAGCAGAGCCAGCTCATCGTGCAGACTGAATCCGGGAAAACAGAAAGGGTTTGCGGTGTCTGTCCCGGCGAGAAACCTTACGCCGGCCCGTCGCATCTCCGCGAGCACTTCCGTTTCTTTCTGATAGCGGCGTTTTCGGATGGCCCAGTCCTCGGCCTTTTGGGAGGTGTAGAAAGGATTGTTCTCCGGCTGCCAGGAGGACCTGATTGGCTTCGGCATGTACTTGAGTCGTGGATCATTCCTGAAATCCGCTTCGCCCAGGAAGGCGCCGGAGCGACGTACGGTGAGGGTCGGGCATTGCCAAGTGCCATTCTTGGCGAAGCGCGCGAATAACGCGGTGGCCTTCTCCTTGTCGTACGTGGCCAGCAACCTCTCGATGAGGGCACGCATCACCTGCAGATGGGCCGCGTCCATCCCTGTTTGACTGGTCACGTTGGCCATGTTTGCTTTGTATCCCCGGGTGATCTCGACTCCGACAGGCGAACAGCCCTCGAGGACGCCGGTCAAGTGCTCGATGCTTTTTTGGCCGGCATCAGAGGCCTCCAGCGCGCTCACCGAATGGGGAACGTGTCCGGCAAAAACCAACCCTTGTTTCGCTGCTTCATCGGCAATGGCATAAAAAGCATCCCGCGGCAGGTCTGAATAGACCTTGACGAAATCGAATCCCAAGCTTTTGATTTTCTGTACCGCTTGGCGCGCCTCCGTCTCGTTAGCTACCTTAATCGAGCCGCCCCACACGGCATTCGGACCGTCCACAATCGGACTGGCGATTACCAGGCGCGGAGCGAGCAACTGGCCTCGCGCGGCCCTTTCTCGCCAATCAAGATTAAGCGGACTGCCGAACATTTGCCGCACACCTGTGACGCCGTTGGCAATAAACAGGGGTAGGAACCTTTCATCGTACAAATGCACGTGCATGTCCCACAAACCGGGTACTAAGAACTTCCCTCTGGCATCCACGCGGCGCGCGCCTTGAGGGACTCGAATTTGTCCCGTCTTGTCAATAGCGGTTATCCGGTCGCCCGTGATCACTACCGTCATATCGGTCTTCACAGGCGCTCCGGTCGCGTCGATGACGTTGACGTGAGTCAAGACGAGAGGCTTAGACACACTGTCGGGCTTCGGTGGTCCCAACACGGTGAAGGACAATGTGAGTAGAATTGATTGTAATGCCAACCATGTTTTCATCACTGCCTCCAGGATTTAGTTCGTAACATGCAATCGAATCGCTGAGAGCGGGCTGACGGTGGCGCAGTTGAGCGCCTCCCCAGACGAACTGGTGGTGCCCCGCTTCTATTCCAATCTGAAACGGAAGTCAACAGAAACGGAAACGGCTACGCCACAGTAGGCGCTGAGGGTGAAAGCAAAAAACATATCCCGGCGCACCCACCAAGGGTGATCCATCAGCTTTCGGGCCGGCAGTGTCAGCTCGGCTCAGCTCGCTTTCAAGCCCGGTTAGGCTGTTAACAATCGCCGCATCGGCCAGGCGGGCGATCTGCGTTTGCTTCCTAACTATCGCCGTGATGCTGTTGCTTTCCTTGTCTGCGCTGCCGGAAGAAAGTTCTCCATCACCCAGACCTCCGACTTGCGTTCGCCAGCGGTAAAAGCGATGTGGCGTCCGTCTGGATGGACGCGCATGAAGCGCAAATTATTCATTGAAAGCTCTGTCTTCTTTGGTGGCCCGCCTTCGACAGGCACGCGCCAAAGATCAAATTTCTGGTCTTCCGGTTTGATGCCACCCTTCGTGTAAAGCAGATAGCGACCGTCCGGTGTCCAAAGGATGTACGTATTGCCTGGGAGGTTTTCGGTCTCCGGAACTCGCAGCACCTCGCGCAGTTCGCCGCCTTCAACAGGTATCACCTTGATGGCTGTAACTTTGTTTGATCCATCGTACCAGCGAAAAGCCAGCCATTTGCCATCGGGTGAAAGTGAAAGACCGGAAACGGAGACGGGTATTACTGCGCGATAGATCTCCTTTTCCTTTCCGCCATTCAATTCGCGTGCAAAGAGGTGAGTGACCTTACGGTCTGCTGCGTCTCTGATCAAGTAGTAAATCAGATTGAAATCAGATGACCACACCGGATAGGGCACGACTGGACTTGAGCCGCTTAGCAGCAGCGGATTAGAGTCTCCCGTCTGAGCGTCTACCGAATAAATGCCTTCACGACTATCTTTATCCTGGCCAGTGACTAGAACTGCCCGCCCGTCAGGAGACCAACCCGCCGTTCTGAAGTTTCTCATGCTAATGGAGAGTTCCCGCTCCTTCCCGGTATCCATGGCGCGAATCACGAGAACCTTGCCGAAATTGCCCGGCGAAGCACTGCGTTGTGAGATGTAGGCCAGTCGCTTACCATCGGGCGACCAGACAGCCCCGCTGTTCGAGCCAATGAAGTGGTGCGCGACTGGAGTTGGTGGCGATAAGAGCTTGCCGGTGGCGAAATCAACCTCGGCAGTGTAAACATCTTCTAGCCCTGCATCGAGGCCGTAGTAGAACGAACCTTCTCGAGTGAAGCCGATAGGAGAGATTCGCCCGATGTCCGGCTTGATAAGTTCGGGCTGGCCCAAAGGTTTGCCGTCCGCCACTTTGATAATCCACTCTCCCCAGACTCCCGTCCGGTCGCTAACAAAGAGAACACTTCGACCGTCCGGGGTCCATACGGGCTCCATGTCATTGGCTGGATGCTTGACCAAAGGTATCTCGCGTTTGCCGTCGGCCGTTAAGAGGAAGATGTCTCGCTCCGGCAAGTCTGGCTGCGTGGGATAATCGTAGACGATGTAACGTCCGTCGGGCGAGACGCTCATCTTTGTTGGACCACGCGCGCCGAGCGTCTTGACGAAACGCGCCGACCCGTCGGCTAGCGAAACCCAGCCGATTAGGCTTGTGCTGTCCTTCTTGAAGAAATGAGCGAGTATGTATTTACCGTCAGGCGACCATGCATCCGGCTGAACGTAATCAATTTCGTCATCACGATAGAGAACTCGCGGATTGGAACCGTCGAGACCGATGAGCCGCAAGTCACAGGCCAAATCCTTATGGAACCATGCGTAAGCGACCTGCTTGCTATCAGGCGAGATGGTTGAAAAGAGAGCGAATTCGCTAGATTCAAACCATGTCCCCTTGTTCGTCAAACGGCGCTTCTTCTCCGTAGCGAGTTCGCGCACGGCGAGATCGCCTGTCTCCCAGTCAACATGAGACAAGTATTTACCGTCAGATGAGACACCGCCCAGATAGTCTGTTGTAGGGCCGGCCCAAACCTGACGCACAGCCATGTTCTCGCCCCATTTACTGCGCACACTCGCAGCAGAATTGGCCTTCGACTTGGCAGCACCGTTTGCGTTGACGGCAAGGGTAATCTTTGCTCGTGCCTGCCGCGCTTCGTTCGTTTGATCTGCATACTGATTGACAACAGCTTGATAGGCTCGCTGCGCGTCAGCTTTGTGACCAAGCCGGTCATACAACAATCCCATCCTTAACTGTGCTTTGGCCGCCAGTGCATGATTGCCGGCAAATTCCTTGACGATCCGCTGGTAGAGGCGCAGCGCTTCCTCGACATCCCCAACCGCACGCTCTTTGACCAGCGCCTTTTGGAATAGGTCATAGCCGCTGCTCTGAGCTAACGCGGTCCCCGCGCCCAGCGCCAAAAGCAAAACCATCGTGGCCAGCATTAAGATTTTCTTCATGATCATTCTCCTTGCGTCTGGTATTCATCTACGCTCGCAAGCTTAAGGCGAGTAGCCGCCGCGCGTGTCACGGTAGAGCGGAAAGCGTGCAAGTTTGCTGAAACATGGCGGATTCTCCTTGTGACGGAGGTACATTGGCCCCTCCTGATGAGATCAACTTGGCAAAGCATGACCGGTTCGTCTGCTGGCCTATCGCCGTGATGCTGTTGTTTTCTTCGTTTGCGCTGACGGCAGAAAGTTCTCCATCATCCAGACTTCCTGCTGGTTCTGCCCGGCGGTGAACGCAATGCGTTTGCCGTCGGGATGAATCCGGAGGTCGCGAAGGGAGAGCATCGTCAGATCGATCTTGTTGGGCGCCCCGCCTGGGGCGGGGACGGACCACAGCGTGATCTCCGGACTACTCGTCTTCTTCATCGTGAACAACACGTGCCGGCCGTCTGGCGTCCAGACCGTGCCCGGACCTCCATTCATCTCTTCACCTTCCTGAAACCTGACGAGTTCCCGGACCCCTCCACCCTTCGCCGGAAGGATGTCGAGCGTCCTGCCGCCGCGGAAGATGGCCAACGACTGGCCGTCTGGCGAGACCGCGAAGTTCGCCCTCGGACCTGATGGGCACTTGGCCAGCACCGCGCTTTCGCCGCGCGCCAGGTCGCGCCGCACCAGGTCCCCGTTGTCACAATAGAAAGCCGCCTGGCCGTCCGGAGACCAAGCCTGTCCCGTGATGTAGAGCCTGGATTGCACCAGAAGCGTCACCGCGCCGGTCTGGGCGTCAATCTGGAGCAGGCCCTGCCGACCCTTCGCATCATCCCCGTTGGCAAGAAACGACCGGCCGTCGGGCGACCAGCGCGGCCAGTAGAACGACCCGACGTCCGCCCTGAGTTCCCGCTCCTGCCCCGTCGCGAGCGAACGGATGATGATCACCGCGCCTGATGTCGGTCCCGACCCGCGGCGTACGACGTAGGCCAGGTATTTCCCGTCGGGAGACCAGTCGGGCATGCTGGTCGATCCCACGAAGCGCTGACTGAGCGGAGCGGGTGGGTCGAGCACGATTCCGCCGGCGGGATCGATCCGCGCGGTGTGCACCTCGCTCATGCCGACGTGCAATCCGTAGTACAACGCCCGGCCGCGCGTCAGACCGATCACGTCGCCCAGGCGACCTACGTCGGCCTTGACGAGTTGCGGCACGCCCTGCGGCTTCCCCTCAGAAATCGTGATGGCCCAGAGGCTCGGGCTGCCTGTCCGGTCGCTGACAAACAGAACGCGGTCGCCCTCGGGGGCCCACACCGCGTCGCGATCGTCGGCGGCGGACTGGACCAGCGCCGTTTCGCGACTGCCGTCGGTGGCCAGCACGAAGATGTCGCGCTCGCCCGCGTCTTTCGGTGGAAAGTCGTACGCGAGGTAACGGCCATCGGGCGACAGGCGGACTCTGCCCGGGTCGCGCAAGTCCATCGACTTCAGCACGCGAACCGATCCGTCCGCGACCGAAACCGCAACCATCTGATACGTCTTGTCGCGGTGTCGCAACACGGCGAAGATCTGTTTGCCGTCAGCGGACCAATCCATCGGCTGCACCACACCGACATCTGGCTTGCTGTACAGGATTCGCGGCGTGGCCCCGGCTTCCAAGCCCACGAGGCGGAGGTCGTACCCGTTCTGTTGCGATGAGTACCAGGCATAGGCCACCTGCGTGGCGTCGGGTGAGAAGATGGACCACAAGGCCTCTTCCGACGCGTCCTTCGCTCTGTTCGTGAGGTGGCGGGTCTGTCCGCTGACCAGATCGCGCACCATGAGGTCGTAGGTGGTCCTCCAGTCCACGAAGGTCAGCAGCCGGCCGTCGGAACTGATGCTCCCGGAGGTGTCGACGTCGCTGCCGGCCCAGACTCGGCGCGCAGCCATGTTCTGAGCCCACCTGTCACGCCCTCTCGCGGCAGAATTAGCCTTCGACTTGGCGGCATCGTTTGCGTTGGCGGCGACCGCAATCTTTGCTCGCGCTTGCCGCGCTTCGTTCGTTTGGTCTGAATATTGATTGACAACAGCTTGATAGGCTCGCTGCGCGTCAGCTTTGCGACCAAGCCGGTCATACAACAATCCCATCCTCAATTGCGCTTTTGCCGCCAGCGCATGATTGCCGGCAAATTCCTTCACGATCCGTTGGTAGAGACGAAGCGCTTCCTCGATATCCCCAACTGCGCGTTCTTTGACCAGCGCCTTTTGGAACAAATCATATCCGCTCTGAGCTAAGGCCGGTCCCGCTCCCAGCGCCAAGAGCAAAACCGCTGTAGCGAGGGCTAAGATTTTCTTCATGATCATTCTCCTTGCGACTGGTATTCATCTACGCCCACAAGCTTAGGCCGGGTGGCCGCCGTGCGTGTCACGAGAGAGCGGAGAGGGGGCAAGGTCGTTGCAATCTCTTCATGTAGTGGCTGTTGAATCTTTGTCATGAACTTGTAATCTTTAATAGGCCAATTTATATCCGACGCCATGGACCGTCAGCAGATGACGCGGCTCGGAGGGATTGTTCTCAAGCTTGGCTCGCAGGGTGGCGATGTGGTTGTCGACGGTGCGCGTGCTGGGATAGTTCTCGAATCCCCAAACCTCGTTCAGCAACTCGTCCCGCGTCACCACCTCGCCGGGGCGAGAGGCCAGCAGACGCAGCACGCCAAACTCTTTGCGCGTCATTTCCAGAGTTTGATCGCCTTTGCGTGCTTCGTATTTCCGGAAATCGATCACGACATCGTCGAAACGCAGTTCGTCCGGACATGAGTTGGAAGGGTGGGCGCGCCGCAAGAGCGCTCGCACTCGCGCCAGGATTTCGCGCACTGAGAAAGGTTTTGTCACATAGTCATCCGCGCCGAGATCGAGTCCCAACACCCGATCGCCCTCCTCGCCGCGGGCCGTCAACATCATGACCGGAGTTGTTATTCCTTCATCACGCACTTTGCGGCATACTTCATACCCACTCAACTTCGGCAACATCAAATCGAGGATGATCAGATCGGGTTTCTGTTCACGGATCAGTCGATAACCCACCTCGCCATCGGCTGCGGTCAGTACTTCGTGAGATTCAAACTTCAGGTTGTCCGCGAGACCACGCAGAATGGCAGGATCGTCTTCTATGACAAGAATGCGGCTCATAGTTTCGTTTCATGTCCGACAAACTTCAGTTTGTCGCTATCTTCGCAACGGCCTCTTTTGTCAGCCACGACAAACTGAAGGAAACTCTGAAAAAGTGTCCTCAAGTTAACAAGTAACGATTAAGATGTCGGTAGCTCAGCCAAAGGAGATTGGAACAATGAGTCAACCGACGTTTGCCGCGCTGGCTTTTGCTAACAAGAAAAAGAAGACGCGGCGGGAAAAGTTTCTCGAAGAGATGGACCAGGTAGTGCCGTGGCGACAACTGTTGAAGGTGATCGAGCGACACTATCCCCGCGCCGGCAATGGGCGACCACCGCTGGGCTTGGAGAAGATGCTGCGGATCTATTTCCTGCAGCAGTGGTTCAATCTCTCTGACCCGGGGATGGAAGACGCGCTTTACGACATTGAATCGATGCGCCGTTTCGCCGGCATCGAGCTGGGCCAGGACGAAGTGCCTGATGAAACCACGATCTTGAACTTCCGTCATCTGCTGGAGCGACACGGTTTGCCTAAAAAGTTGTTTGCAAGAGTCACGGCCCATCTGGAGCAGAGCGGGTTGTTGCTGCGGCAGGGCACGATTGTGGACGCTACCATTGTCACCGCGCCACGCTCGACCAAGAACTCGACGCGGGCGCACGATCCCGAGATGAGCAGCACCAGAAAAGGCACGGACTGGTTTTTCGGCATGAAATTGCACGTCGGCACCGACACTCGCGGCGTGGCCCATACGGCCGTGGTCACCACGGCGCGGGTGCATGATTCGCAGGTGATGGATCAGTTGCTGCACGGCGATGAGCAGGCGCTCTACGGCGACCGGGCTTATATCAATGAAGCGAAGCAAAAAGCCTATGAAGCTCAGGGGCGTCGGTGGCGCGTCCAGCGCCGGGGTCGGCGCCAGGCCCCGCTCAATGCCCGCGACCGGCAATGGAATCGACGCCAGAGCAAAGTCCGCGCCCGCGTGGAACACATCTTTCTGGTCATCAAACGGCTCTGGGGTCATCACAAAGTTCGCTATCGGGGACTCGCTAAAAACGAGGCCCATTGTTTCAGCCTCTTGGCGCTAGCCAATCTCTATCTCGTACGTAGAGATCTGTTGCTCCTCGGGGCGTAGTGTCTCTGCCAACCGTTTCGGCAGAGGTCGTTGAGAAAAATGAACACAAAGATTAACTAAAACTCGTTCAATACAACCTCGGAACCCGATCAAATTCTCAGTTATGCTCAAATCAGTCATTCGTCTTACTTGATCAGAGTTTCCTGAAGTTTGTCGGACAGTTTCATTCCATCGGCAAGTAAATCGAGAACGTGCTCCCTTCCCCGGGAGCACTTTGAACTTCGACACTGCCGCCGTGCGCCTTTGCGACATGCGCGACCAGCGTCAGCCCCAGTCCGGTTCCGGGGATAAGTTTGCTCTCAGGCGTGAGCACACGATAGAAGTTCTCAAAAATTCGGGCTTGTTCCTCACGAGCGATTCCCACTCCGTAATCAGTCACTTGAATTACCGCCTGACCGTTTTGTCTTTGCAGTCGTAAATCTATCTCACGACTTGAACCCGAATATTTCAAGGCGTTGGTGAGCAGATTCAAAATGGCTTGCTGGAGCGCATCACCATCGGCATTCACAACCGGCAGGTTCTCTTCAACATCGAGACGCAACTCGAAGCCCTGTTGCGCTAGAGGATACTCCAACGCTCGCGCGGCGGTGTGGACAACCTCAACCAATGAAGTCGGCACGAGCTGATAGGTCTTCCTTCCCTGCTCGATTTGGGAAAAGTCCAGAACGTTATTCAGCAAGCGCGTTAGGCGCTCGCTTTCATTGATAATCGTGTCCAGATATTCAGCCTGCATTTGCTGATTCGGGGAACGGCCCAGACGTAGAGTCTCAGCGAACATCCGAATCGCCGTGAGCGGTGTCTTGAGTTCATGCGAGACGCTGGACACGAATTGCGAACGCATCTCTGCCAGGCGAAGCTCGCGGCGTACGTCCAGCCAGAGCATATACGCCCCGAAAGACGTCACGCTCAAAACCAACACCAAGGCGAGAAAGTAGAACCAGCGCTGCGGATTCCATTGCTGCGACTGCGCGGCTTCATTGCCCAGGTCAACCCTCAGTCCCGGAAAGTCTTCCCCCAACGACTCGCCTTTCGAATCACTGCCCGTAATGAATTTTGCGCCGCCGGTCGAGTTGTTTCCGCGTACGTTAGCTGGGAGGGCAGCAAGAACGGAATCAGCGCGCACGGTAATAACCACTGAGCGAGCGTCTGCCGCGACTTCAGTCGCGAGACTGACCAGCCACGTGCGCGCTCCGTAAGGAACCCAGATCGGCTCAGACGCGCCAGCTGGATTTCCCGTGACCGGAGCAAGTTTCAGATTAGGAAAATCCTTCTGCAGCGCCGCGGCCTGTTCGAGTTCGCGTATCCTCCCCGAAATCTGTGGCTGTATTTGTTTGCCAGCTTCGCGGACGGTGTTGTCAGGGGCGGCCTCGGCGAGTTTGTTTGTAAGGTCACGAATGATGTAAGACTCGGCAGGCGGCGGCCAGCGTCTTGTGTTCAACTCGGCGCGAATGCATTCAAGCACGGCCTGATGTTCTATGCCGCTTTCGAGGAGACGCCCGGCCGCGTAAACCGAGAACGAAATGCCCTGTTCATCGACTAACTCAGATGGGAGAGCCAGAATTTGTTTGTAGAGAACCGTGGCTTCGCTTTGCTGTCCTGATTTTGCCAGCGAGCGTGCTAGCAAAAGCTGAGCGTAAGCTGTTTGCGCCGGCTTCCGCGCGAGACGCATGGCCTCTCGGTACAAGGCGACGGCTCTGCCAAATTGCCTCGCTGCAAGCTCCTCTTGTTCGCCCTGCTGAATTCGCTGAGCGAACTCGGGTTCAGCCAACAGTTGCCGAAACTCGTCCGCCTTAGTGTTCTGGTCCCAAGGCAAGACTAGCTGGTTGTTTTCAACGAGGGCGACAAAGACCAGCTCTGGCTCTTCGGAAGCCGAAGCAGTGATCCCATCAGTCTTCGTTGCCGGCGCCCTGACCTGCTTCAACTTGATTCTTTCCAAATGTGTGAGGAGTTCCTGGCGGATTTCGCTGGCGCGCCGATGCTGCTCGTCCCGCCGACGTTTTTCAGTAAGCTCACGTTCCTGACTGATCATACGCAGGCTGAAAACGACCAGCACCAGAGAAGGGACGACGATGGCCACTAGAAATAAGACAATTCGGCGGCGATGATTGCGCTGGGGCATGACGAGAATCAGAAAATACTGAGACAGGCCCAATTGTAACCTTGTCTCGTCAAGTTATGTCCGGTAATTGTCATGGAAAAGCAAATTTCGCGAACTAGGCCGTGGTTCCAGTCTGGTCGGATTGCGCTTCTTCGCGTTGCTCCGCGTATTCGCTGTCGCCACAATCAGCAGACGCAACAGGTGACGGGAGGACAGGTCATGCACACGCGGCATCAACGCGGTTATCTCGGGCTCGTGAAGCGCAAGAATGGTACAAGCTGCTGGGAATTTCTGTGGCGAGAGAATGGATCCTAAAGAGAAGCTAGCGCAGAAAGCTGTAACCGGACTCAGAATGTTGATCAACGAAGACCGTAATCGACAGCGGGAACAGTCGATTGGCATTCACACGCTACCAACATCGCCTACTCTAATGGATCCGTTTTGGATCAACGAAAAACCCGGTTGCCAGGGCTAAGTTATTGAGAGGAATGGTAGGCGCGTGGGGACTTGAACCCCAGACCTCTGCCGTGTCAAGGCAGCGCTTAGCAACTCCAAGCCCTAATTATAATGGGCTTTTTATCATTTTCATAGCCCTACCCGACCACTTTCATTTCCTTCTGAAGCCGAAGTCCGTGTGCATCTGAGCATGGCAGTGGAACAGCGTTAGCGCTGAATTGCTTGCGACGAAATCAACCTTGAATTAGAAGTGGCCCAGGAGTATGCTAGGCGCTTGATAGTTCGACTTAGAAGATAGACCACTTGAGATTGTCGTAATGAAGCACGGTTCCAGTCAGTTCTCGTCGTCGGCCTGGATGTCGTGGCATTTCTGCCACTCGTGCATAGTCCAGTCGCCCTCTGTTCGCCAACACCAAACGCCTTCCGTAGCTGCTATGTGTACGGCGGTATGCACATGTATGTGTATGCGAGGAGGATGACGACGAGTAATTAAGAATCCAGAGTTCTTGAACACTAAAGGTCGTCATCGTAAATCCAAACGGTGACGGCCTTTTAGTTTGTTTGCTTGCTGTTCGCACACCTAGAGGAGGGCTCAGTGGAATTCCAACAACTGGAAATGTTTGCTGCCGTGGTCGAAGAGGGCAGCGTTAGCCGAGCCGCTAAGCGCGTCTGCCGCACAGCGCCGGCAGTGAGCATGGCGCTGCGAAAGCTGGAGGAAGAAGTCGGCTCATCTCTTTTTGATCGATCAGAGCGGCACAATCATCAACTGACGGCCTCGGGCAAGTTGCTATACTCGTATGTGACGCGGATTTTGGAAATGCGTAATGAGGCTTCGACAGTCGTCAGCGAACTCACGCGCGGCGGGCGCCGAACTCTGCGCATCGGTACCCATGAGAGCACAAGCCTCTACCTTCTTCCTTCGTTGATACACACCTTTAACGAAGCTCATCCAGGCATCAAGATTGAGGTGGTCTCCGGCAACTCGGAACGACTCCTTACGGCGCTCGGTAATCGAGTGATTGACTTAGCGCTAATAGCGGATGCGCCCGATGATCCTCAGCTCGAACGGCAATTGATTACGCAGGATGAGTTGGTATTGATCACCGCTCCGCAGCATCGATTAACTGGCGTGAAGCACGTGCATGTCCGCGATCTGGCGGGCGAGCTTCTGATAGTTCAGGGTACTAAGTCGATGCTGCGAGAAAGACTCCTCCGGGCATTTCAGGAATCCGGGACTTCTTTCAATGTAAGCGTGGAGAACATCGCAATTGAAGCAATCAAACGGATGGTTGCTGAAGGTCTGGGGATTGGGTTCGTGCCCCTGATGTGTGTTCGCGAAGAAGCAGCGTGCGGTAAGCTAATCGCCATCGAGATCGAGGGGATCGATCGGGGGTGGGATCTCTGGCTGGTTCGTCGCAAGGACCGCTCCTTGTCGCCGTCGGCCCAGGCGTTTATCGAAGTGAGTTTCGCAGTTGCGCGTACCTGGACCAGTAGCCCGACAAATGACGCTACGCCGGCTCGGGCAAAAAGCCAGGTATTCTCGCGGGAGGTTCCCGTTAAGCGCCCGAGGTCCTACTGTTGATCCTCAGACCTGCGTGATCCTCCTGTGAAAGAACGGCCCAGAGATTGTTCCGTCTAAGAATCCAGCAGTGGGAACTGATCACATACGGGCTCGGGCCCAGGTAGATCCGCGAGCTGGCTTTCTTCTACTTGTCCTAGCGAATTTTGAGCGCGGCCAAAGCCGATCCTTGTCCAGGCGCGCTCATGTGCATAGAAGGTAATAGTCTTTAAAAGAGAGTCAACCAAAGCGACCCCCAGGGCCAGCCGCGGCTTTTGGGTCGCCCCGAAGAAGATGCCGGCGGTTATCACTGACGAAATGGTGCGATAGCTAACGGACTTTGCCAAGCTTCGCGCGCGTCTCTCTGTCACGGTTGGGTTTACCTCACAACTTAACGACATCATTGTATGGCCTATGGCGCTGTCACAGGCAGCGATGATCCACTCTCAGGCACTGGCAAGATCTCTGCAGTGCTCTTTGCCAGTAAAACTTTTGGAGGCGGCGGCAGGGATCGACCCTGCGTCTAAGGCTTTGCAGACCTTCGCCTAACCACTTGGCTACGCCGCCCCGAAGACGTCTTCGAGACCGATCAGGAATCCGGTTGGACTGTGTTCCTCCTTAGTCTGGACAAGTACTCGTCGCGCTAATTCAGTCATGATTTGGCTCACGCTTGCGGCAACGCTTTGGCGATCAGTTTCCACTATGACCTCCGGGTCATCGGGTTCTTCGTATGGATCGGAGACGCCCGTGAACTCTTTGATTTCCCCGGCAAGAGCTTTCTTGTAAAGTCCTTTGACATCTCGTTCAGCGAGAACATCAATCGGGCACTTGACGAAGACTTCGATGAACGCGGCACCTTCGCCCTCGATTGAGCGACGCACCTCGTCGCGTACTTCACGATAGGGCGAGATGGCTGCGGCAACGACGCCTGCGCCGTTGCGAACCAGCAAGCGAGAGACATAGCCGATGCGCCGGATATTGATGTCGCGATCCTCTTTGGAAAAGCCCAGGCCTTTAGAGAGATTAGTGCGCACCTCGTCGCCATCGAGTATTTCAACCTGCAACCCGCGCCGGGCCAGTTCTGAAGCCAACGCGGTTGCCAGCGTCGTCTTGCCTGCGCCTGAAAGTCCGGTAAACCAAACTGTGAATCCTCTGCGATTAGTCATGCAACGTGTCCTTCTTATATTCGCGCTGAATTTGGCGCACTTTGCTGTAACTACACAGCTGCCCCTGCCAGCTCTGCCTCACGATCCTGATATGCTTCGATAAGCACTCGGGCCACTTCCGGTCGCGAGAATTCGATCGGTGGCAGTTTACCTGCGCCGAGTAACTCGCGTACCCGTGTGCCGGACAGCGTGACGTGTTCATTCGTCTCGTGCGGGCAGGTCTTGGTTGAGGCCATCCCGCAGCAGACGCGGCAGTAGAAAGTATGATCGAAGAAGAGCGGCGTGATCTCTAACTCTGCGGGCTCGAACTCATCGAAGATGTGATGGGCATCATAGGTGCCGTAATAATTGCCGACTCCGGCGTGGTCCCGGCCCACGATGAAATGCGAGCAGCCGTAGTTCTTGCGAATGAGCGCGTGGAAAATCGCTTCCCGCGGACCAGCGTAGCGCATGGCGGCCGGCAGCACTGAAAGCACCGTGCGCGCTGGCGGGTAATAGTGACCCAGGATTGCTTCATAAGAGCGGATACGAACGTCCGCCGGCACATCATCCGATTTTGTCTCGCCCACGATGGGGTGAAGCAACAGGCCATCAGCGATCTCCAAAGCGCACTTCTGGATGTATTCATGTGCCCGATGCACAGGATTGCGGGTTTGAAAGGCGACCACGCGCCTCCAGCCACGCTCCCGAAAGAGAGCGCGAGTCTGTGAAGGATCTCTTCGGTATTGAATGAAGGGTAGATTGCGCGGACGATTAAGTAAGGTGATGCGGCCGCCGAGCAACCAATTTCCCTGATCGTAGAGTGAGCGCACGCCGGGATGGGCTCCGTCCGTAGTGCGATAGACCAACTCGGCTTCGCGTTCTCTGTCGTAGGTGAACTTCTCAGCGAGGTGGAGCACGCCGAGAAGATGATCTTCCTGGTAGAGAGCGACATCCGCGCCTTCGCGTAACCGATCAGCTTGCTCACTTGAAACCGGAAGGGTAATGGGAATGGACCACGCGACGCCGTTGGCCAGCCTCATGCCGGACACCACCGTGTGGTAATCGGCTTCGCCCATAAAGCCTTCGAGCGGCGAATACGCGCCAGTCGCAATCATCTCCAGATCAGAGATTGCTCGCGCATTGAGTTCAAGGCGAGCCATTTTTGCGACGGCTTCAATAAGTCGCTCGCGCTCGATGCCCGCTACTTGACGATTAACCAATGTGCCCCCGTGGGGCGTGATAAGTTTCATATTCGTCTTATTCCTCGATTGAATTTGGAAAAGCTATTTGTGAAGACCACACTCGGTCTTACCTGAGCCCCGCCAACGTCCCTCGCGCGGGTTTTCACCGATTTGCACGGGACTGGTGCATGGAGCGCAGCCGATCGACTCGTAGCCGTGGTCATAGAGTAGGTTGTAAGGCACGTCGTATTTGCGGATGTGTTCCCAGACATCCTGTGAGGACCATCCGGCAAGTGGATTGATCTTGATCAATCCAAATTTCTGATCGCGTTCGACAATGCCGGCGCTGGCGCGTGCCGCTGTCTGATCTCGGCGGATAGCCGTGATCCACGCGCGCAGTCCGCTGAGCATTTCTCTGAGGGGTTCCACCTTGCGCAGATAGCAGCAACGATCGGGCTCTCGTTCCCATAAACGCTCGCCGAGCGCGGCTGCCTGGCCGCTGAGAGAGAGGCGCGTCGAACGTCGCTCGAAGCGGACGCCGTAGCGCGCTTCGAGCTGATCGCGGAGAGCAGAGGTTGCGGGAAAGAGCAGGTCAGTATCCAGATAGAAAATACGCGCGCCTTTGGTGATGCGGGCTACCATGTCGATGAGCACGCAACCTTCAGCGCCAAAGCCGGTAGCCAGGGCCACGTCAGGACCAAGCTCTTCGAAAGCCCAGCGCAGCACTGCTTCCGGCGATTGGGTCTCGAACTCATCCGAGACTACCGCCAGTTCTTCGTCAGTAACGTCGTAATCGATTGCTAACTCAGCAACAGCCATTCAGCTAGTCCTCTTTCATCAAACGGCGGCGAAAGCCGCTTGCAGTTCACTACTCTCCGCCAAATCTTTTTCAAACCACTTGAGACGCTCGCGCAAACGCACTACTTCGCCGATGATGATCACTCCCGGAGGGCGCATGCCAACGGCGTCGGCATCATCAGCGATCGACTGCAATGTGCCGGTGACAGTTTGCTGAGTTTCATATGTTCCCCAGCGAACGATCGCCGCGGGCGTTTGTGGATCTCTTCCCGCAGCGATGAGGTCGGCGGCGATCACTCGCAGGCTGGCCACACCCATCAGCACCACAATAGTTTGGGCCCGCGAAAGATCGGCGAGTACGGTCGAGACATCGTCCACGTCACCCGAACTCGCGCCGGTGAGAATCGCAACCGAGGAAGATACATCGCGATGCGTCAGCGGAATTCCGGCATAAGCGGGAACAGCCAGCGCCGAGCTAATACCCGGAATGATTTCAAAGGGAACTCCTGCTTCGTAAAGCGCTTCAGCTTCTTCGCCACCCCGCCCAAACAGAAACGGATCGCCGCCCTTGAGTCGCACTACGCGCTTTCCTTCGCCCGCCTGACTGATGAGCAGATGATTAATTTCCCTCTGTGGGGTATGTCGCCCACCGCTGACTTTTCCGACATAGATGCGCTCGGCCTTTGGAGACGCGAACTCCAGTATTTCTGGATCGACCAGATAGTCGTACATCAGCACATCGCACGAGGCCAGGAGGTCGCGCGCCCGCAAAGTGAGCAGGCCTGGGTCTCCTGGACCCCCGCCTACCAGGTAAACCGTTCCACGTTTTGCCGCGGCTGACTTCCGTGAGTCTGACGGAAAGCTTGCAGTCTCGCGAATTCGCTCGATCGAAGCTTCGATTACCAGCGGATGCCCCGACAACGGTTCAGTGATTTGATAACTCACACCGGGAAAACACTGTGCAGCCTCGCGTACTTCACGCGGAAGATCACCGCGTGTGTGCCGCCCCGGCGAGAGGAAGTAGGGGTGCACCGTGACTTTGCACGCCCCGCGCTCAACCAAACGCTTGAAGCCTTCTGCGATGTTCGGATGTTCGATCTCCAAAAAGGCCGCCGCGACCAAAGGGAATCCACCGCGCTCGCCAATCTTGCGCGCCGCTTCGCGCACGTCGCGGTTGGCCTCTTTGCGCCGACTGCCGTGACCAACAACCAACACTCCTGATCTAGTCTCGTCTCTCATGCGACTGCCTTTGTCTCTTCGAACTTTGCAAGCGTGCAATAGCCGATGAAGCTTCGCGCTTCTTCCAGGATCGTTCGCGCACCAACTTCATTCGCGTCGCGCTTCAGATCTCCAAATCGCGACGAGACTTCCTCCCAGTCGCCCTGCGTTTCGCCTGATATGACAAACAGATTCTCAAATTCCCACAGAGCCTCATCCGCGGTGAAGGGATCGACCAACCTTTGGTAGAGCGGAACACGAGCAGCCGCAGCCGCTGCTTCATAAGCGGCAAGCACGGCGTGTTCGTACTCTTTGTGGTAGATCAATGCTTCCGCCTGGGCCAACAACTCGCGCGCCGCATCGATTGTCGGCACGGTCTCGGCAACCGTTGAGCCGGCGCACTCACCCTTGACACCTTTGCGAACGGCAAAGCGCTCGTGCTCGTGCCCGTAGTCTTCGTAGAACGAAGGGTCAGAGGTGAAAGATGGGACCTCTCTGAGCGGCCCGAGGATCTCTTTGAGGCGCTTTGCGCCGATGCGGCCGACGAACGCGTTGAAGTCCTCCGCGGGCAGCCGTGCCTCTTTGTAAACTTGCAACAGGGTTTCCGTCACCTGCACACAATTCTTTGCCGGAAACTTCCCGATGAGCGAACCGAATTGCGCATTACCGGGCCTTGCTTGACCACCTACTGTGACGAAGTGTGCGGGCACAGTGCGGTCGTCATGCGAAAGCGCCGCCGCATAGAATCCGATGTTCGCGATCGAATGCTGCGCACATCCGTTGGGGCAGCCCGAGATCTTCACGCGAAGTGGCCGGGCTAACTCGGCATACTTCGCTAATGGGCCAGTGAAGGCGTCGCTCACAGCGCTGCCCAACCCTTTTGCTGATGCAATACCCAACCGGCACGTATCAGAACCGGGACAAGTCGTCACGTCGGCAATCGTTCCCACGCCGCGCTCGGCAAGTGACAGCTCACCGAGTGCGACGTAAAGATCCCAGAGCGCCGCTTCACGCACCCAGGGCAGGTAGATGTTCTGTTCAATCGAAACCCTCAACTGACCCGCCGAGAACCGGCGGACCACTTCGGCGAGATCTCGTGCCCGCGCCGCCGTCAAATCGCCCAGCTTGATGCGCACATGAACGCCGCGAAAGCCGGCAACTTTGTGTTCGATTACGGAGTCGCGCACCCAGGATTGAAATTGAGGATCGCTCGTCCGCGGGTTTAGCATCTGCAAGCCTCGGGAGTGTGCGGCGATCTCTGGAATGAACTCTTCGGTTTCTGGTAAATAATCCGTTAACGGTATCGGGCCAACTCGTTCTCGTTCTTCCTCGAGGGCTGCAAGAAACTTTTTCCAGCCCATCGACTGGATCAGGAATTTCATGCGCGCTTTCATCCGCGCTTTGCGTTCGCCGTACCTGTCAAAGAGCCGCAATGTGGCTGCAGCGAGATTGAACAGATCCTCAACGGGAAGAAAGTCAGTGTAAAGTTGTGCAAGATGAGGCACCGCGCCCAGGCCTCCGCCCAGATAAACTCGGAAGCCCCGTCTCAGCTTGCCATCGCGAGTCTGAGTCACGGCCCACAAGCCGATATCATGAATTCGCAAGCCGGAGTGGTCTTCGGCACAACCTTCGAAGGTGATCTTGAACTTTCGCCCCAGGTTTTGGTTGTACTTGTTGCGCACCAGGTAGCGAAACAGAGCATCGGCGTAAGGCACAACATTGAACGCCTCAGTCGCCGAAGTACCGGCGCGGTAGCAAGCGGTTATGTTCCGTACAGTGTTGCCGCAAGCCTCGCGCGAGGTGATGCCGCCCTCAGCCAGGAAGCGCAAGAGTTCGGGAGTTTTTTCCAGCGTGACGTAATAGATCTGCGCGTCTTCGCGTGTGGTGAAGTGGATGAAGCCACTGCCAAATCGATCAGCTGCGTCTGCCAAGCGTACCAGTTGATCCGCAGTCAAGAGCCCGCCCGGGATCTTGATACGCTGCATCTGCACTCCCTCCTGCCGTTGGGCATAGGTGCCAAAGTGCAGCCGCAGCTTCTGCATCTTAGTTTCATCCACTTCGCCGGCGCGATACTTCCGAATCTGCTGTTCGTAGTTGTCCAGCTCTTCCGCGATGTAAGCAGGAAGCGACTGAGGCACTGGCTGGAAAATTTCGATGGTCATATTCAGGCGAACCTCAGATGATCTCCTAAGTGCTGCGTTGGGATGTGCGGAAAAAGAAAACGCCCTCACAGACTGCCGAGGGCATTACCAATGGGGGTCGAATGTGATCGCGGCTGTTGCGCTCGCGCTTTACTCGCTCAACTGTGTTTCCCTTCTTTGTGACCGTCATTTCCTGAACCTTTTGTTGTCCCTTGCCTTCTCCCATCCCCAGACACACCGCACGCACAGCGCCGACAGCAGGGACAACAACAGACGTTCAAGGCAGACATTTGTGCGTTCTTTCTCAAGTCTTTCGACATCACTACAAACTGAGCGCGGCTGTCAAAAACAGAACTCTCGCGCTAAGGAACTCGGCGCGAGAGACTAAACTCGGTCGGTTCTTTAGCCGTTTTTAACACGGAGCAAGTCACCGTAAATCGCCACGTCATCCCTAGCCTGTCAATCAAGCCGCCTGTTAATAACAACTACGCGACTCTAACACACGGCGTGAGCGGGTCAAGACAATTATATTTACGCTGAATTAAATTGGTTTTTGATTCTCCTGCAGTCTTCGAACCGGAGCATCCTTCAGGCGACCTCCAATAGAGGTTTGAATAGGTTTGAAGACCAATAGACTTTCCATCAGGTCTGCGAAGCCGGGCAGGTCGAGCGATTGCGGACCGTCAGACAGGGCGCGCTCCGGGCATGGATGCACCTCTATCATTAGCCCGTCCGCTCCCACGGCCACCGCCGCGCGCGCCGCGGCCGGCACGAGACTGCGGATGCCCGTGCCATGAGACGGGTCGGCGATCACCGGCAGATGCGAGAGTTCCTTTGCGAGCGCGATCGCCACCAGATCCAAAGTGTTACGCGTTGCAGTTTCAAAGGTCTTGATGCCCCGCTCGCACAAGACCACGTTCGGGTTTCCCCCTGACAGAAGGTATTCGGCCGCCAGCAGCCACTCTTTGATTGTCGCGGAAGGACCACGTTTTAGGAGCACCGGGCGATTGGCCTGGGCCACTCGGCGCAGCAGCGAAAAGTTCTGCATGTTGCGGGCACCAATTTGCAGCATGTCGGCGTATTCGGCCACGACCTCGACGTCGGTCTCGCTCATTACTTCCGTCACTACTGGAAGCCCCGTTTCTTTGCTCGCCTGTTTCAATAGCTCAAGCGCTTCACGCCCCAGACCCTGGAAGTCATAAGGGGAAGTACGCGGCTTATAAGCACCACCACGCAACATCTGTGCGCCGGCTAAGCGCACGGCATGCGCCGTCTCCATGAGCTGCTCGCGCGACTCGACTGAACAAGGTCCGGCCATTACTACGACCTCGCCATCGCCGATTCTCACTCCCCGCACATTCACAACTGTGCGCTTGTGACGAAGCTGGCGACTGACAAGTTTGAAAGGATGGGCGATAGCCACAATTCCTTCGACGCCCGGCGCCGCTTGCAGAGCCTCGATTTCGGAGCGCCGACCGTTGGTACCCACTGCGCCGATAACGGTACGCTCAGCGCCGTGAATTACGTGCGCCTGGTAGTTACACTCCTCGATCCGGTCAATCACGTGTCTGATCTCCTCTTCAGTTGCTTCTGGTTTCATGTTGATGATCATGATGGCGATACTCCCTGTGTTTGGTCGACTGATGAACTCTGCTGCGGCGAAAGAGCGCGCGCGGCCGACGGATAACAACCCAGAACGCGCACCTCTTCTGTGCACCTGTCTAATTCATTCAGTGCAGCCTGGGTTTCGGAATCACGCGTTGAAGCTTGCAGGTCAAGATAGAAACGGTATTGCCAGGGAATGCCCGCAATTGGGCGACTCTCAATCTTCAGCAAATTGATGCCGCGATGTGCAAATGGCGCGAGCGCATGGTGCAGTGCCGCCGGCTGGTGCCGAAGCTTGATCAGCAGTGAAAGCTTGTCGGCCGCGTCAGCCACCACAGCCCTGGGACTCAGCAGCACAAACCGCGTGTAGTTCTCTGCATGATCCTCCAGATGCTCTTGCAGGATGACTCCGCCGTAGACCTCCGCCGCTCGTCTGCCGGCGATCGCGGCTCTGGTCGCCTCACGGCATCTGGTAATCTCGGCAACGCTGCCGGCGGTATCTTCCGTAGCTGATCGCTTGAGGTTCGGGTGTTGTCGAAAGAAGCGTTCGCATTGGGCCAGCGCCACCGGGTGCGATTCAATCGATGTGATGTCAGCAAAGGTTGCTCCTCGACAACCGATGAGATAATGCGCAATGGGAATAATCACTTCGGCGGTGATGTGCAAAGAGCTTTCGAGCAAAAGATCGTAAGACCTGTGGACCGAACCGGCGAGGCTGTTTTCAAGCGGAGCCAGGATGTAATCAGCAAGACCTTCATCAACGCTGGCAAAGAGTGCCTCGAACGTCGCACGTGGCACCAGTTCGATTTCCGCGCCGATCAGTTTCAGCGCTGCCTCTTCACTGAATGCTCCGCGCTCTCCCTGGAAAGCAATTCTAGGATGGTGCTTATCACCGCGCGCGGTGGCGGGTACAAAACCGCGAGAGGTAGCGACAAGCTGATTGTCAGTCTTACAACTCATAACGCAATCTCCCCCGGCGCTGATGAGACTTCTTCATAGCTCGATCTTTCGGCATGTCGTGAGGCGTTGATTATGTGTCGGAAGAGCTTGGCTACCGTTTCATCATCCAACGGTCCCGAGTTAGCCCCACGCACATGTTCAAGCACCTTCGCTTCGCGCTGCAGATCGCAAAGCGGCAAGCAGGCAGTCCGCTTGAGAGCGCCAACTGCTATGGCCAGACGTGCTCTAATGTTCAGGAGACCTAACAGTTCCATATCGATCGCGTCAATTTCGCTTCGCCAATCTTCGATATCCATAGCTGATAACCTCTCCACTTACCTGATGTTTTCCCCTCTCCACTTGGGGAGGGCAACGGTAGGGGCATGTCACGTCGTAAGCGCTCACCCCCAGGCCCTCTGACCAACCGAGAGTGAGGATCGCTAATCAGCAAAAGAGCCAGCCGCGACTCTCTGGGAAGGTCGCGGCTGGCTCTGATTGAAACTTTTTTGGCGCTAGTTCTTTAAGTCTGCGTTCTTACGCCTCCACAAGGTTTCACCGGCCCGCCCTTCCGTGTAAAGAAGAAGCGGTAGGTAAAAGCAAAACAAGAAAACCAACGATTGCTGTGCATAGCGCGGATCATCACTTCACCACGCAAGATAAACCAACGCGCTGGCTGATGTCAAACAGATTCACGCTTCGGTGCGGCCAGGCACAGCTCACTTCAAGAAGGCCTTCCGGGCCTCATCACGCTTATAAAAAGTCCGTTGCTTTATTTCGCTTCGGTCAACGGCTTGCCGTGGCCGGAATCGCTCGAACTAACACAATCGCTAGCCACTGAATGCGGCGTGCGCCCGCTGGGGAAACATAATAAGCGCTGACCTACTAAAGTTATAGTTGACAAACGCCGCAATTAGCTGCTAGCCTCCAAAAATCATAGGAGACAGCACATGCCGCGTCAGAAGTCAGAGCGCTTAACACCTCTGGAGTTGGAGATCATGAAGGTACTTTGGGAGGCAGGCCCAGCCAAGGTGCAGACCGTGCAACGACGGCTGGAGCGCGAATTAGCTTATACGACCGTGCAGACCATGCTCACCGTCTTGCACCGCAAGGGCAAAGTTACTCGCCGACTCAAAGACAAAGCGTATTTTTATCGGCCGGCTGTTAGCCGACGCGATGTGATCGGTAAGGCATTCGGCGACTTGATCGATGGCATGTTTGGTGGCTCTGCGGAGAGCCTGGTTATGGGCCTTTTGGAGACCCGCCACCTGACGCCTGAAAAACTCTCCCGAATTAATAAGATTCTTAAAAAGGAGCCACCTGATGAACAGGATCGTTGAATTTGCCGCTAGCTTCCTGCTTAACGCCGCGTGGCAGATAGCCGCAGTTGCAATCGCTGCATCACTTTGCTCACTTTTTCTGCGAAGAGTCGCGGCACGTTACCACCATGCTCTCTGGGTCGGGGCGTTGGTGCTGAGCGTCGCAGTACCGCTTTGGGGTGTTTTTGGTTTGACTGGAAACGTCGCGCCTGAGGTCGGGGCGCCGCTGCCAGTCAGCGCTATGCGGGTGCCTGACAGTTTGCTCGCAACAGACTCTGTACCCGCCTCGACGGTGGCCAAGTCCCCAGAAAGAAGTAGAGTCTCGCTTGGCCGCTTGATGCAAAGGAATAGCCAATCGGTCACGATCGCATCGCCCCTCTTACTACTACTTACAATAGGATATGCATTCTTCCTACTCTATCGTTTGAATAGATTGTGGCGGGCGTGGCGGCAAGCGAGAAGCTTGGATCGATCCGCTTACGAGCCCGAGATCCTCGCGCCGTTGGCAACACTAACGGACGGCTGCCAAGCCACCTTTAATCTGCAAAGAGTCCGGCTCAAGTACTCGCCGAGGGCAACCATGCCAGTCACGCTTGGCACGCGCGAACCTGTAATCATCCTACCCGAAAACTTCAATGCGGAACGATCGGAGGAGACGCTGTTATCCGTGATTGGTCATGAGATGGCGCACATCGCCCGTCGAGACTGGCCGCTTAACCTCGCCTACGAATTTCTCTGGTTGCCCATCTCTTTTCACCCGCTAGCCAATCTCATTAAACGGCAGATCGACAGAACGAGAGAGTTAGCCTGCGACGATATGGTAGCGGCACGCTTGGTCGAGCGGGGTGTTTATGCACGCTCCCTGATGCGCGTCGCAAGCACCCTTGTGTCACATACCGGGCAAGTCTTAACCCTTGGTGTGTTCGATGCTGACATTCTAGAGGAAAGAATCATGAAGCTAACCCAAAAAAGACGACAACTCGGCCTCCGGGTTGCTCGAGCAATCTTTGTAACAGCGTTTACAGGTCTTTGCTTGTCCGCGCTCGCCATCTCGACTTTCTCTTTTGATTTACGCACCCACACGAGTGCCCTGGGTGTGAAGTCCGTCTCGATCCAACCAGCGGCGACACTATCAATAGCACTGGCAGTCGCAACTGAACCAACCCAGGGGCCAAACGCCACCCAAACCCGATCCCGATCCGACAAGCTGCTGAACTCAGCCAGCCCACAGGAGCGCGCTCAGGTAGCCTGTGATGCCGGGCGAAATCATGCGGTCGAAGCGATCCCCATTCTTGTTTCAATGCTCGGAGATGACACCAAGACCGAACCTTTGAAGTGTTGGGACAGCGGTCGATGGAACCCTGCGCTGGAGACGTTCAAGCAGCCCTCGCCGGGCGAGCAGGCTGCGATCGCGCTGGCCTCCATGGGAAAGCCGGCTTTCGAGCCTTTGACTAACGAGCTCGCTAACGCAAACTCCAGCGTGCGGCGTAATGCCGCCTGGGCCATAGGTGAATTGACGAACATGTCAACGGAGAAACGATCGGGCGCCGTCCCTCAGCTTGTCTCTCTGCTAAGCGATTCTGACGAGTGGGTGCGCATGGCTGCGGCGCGAGCACTGGGTGAACTCAGGGACGATCGCGCCGGTGAAAGTTTGATCGCCGCACTGGCGGACGGTCACGATCGGCTCAGGGAAATTGCGGCGTGGGCGTTGAGCGAATTGAAGTATGATCGTGCCGTACAGCCCTTGTGCCGGTTGCTTCTTGCAGACGCGAACCCCGAAGTGCGCTGGACGGCGGCGATGGCGCTAGGCGAAATCAGGAGTGCGCAGGCCGTCGCGTCTCTCAAGCAAGCCCTCTCCGATCCGGAGCCGCGTGTGCGCACGAAAGTAAAATGGGCGCTCGCCGAGATAGAAGATGCAGGCGGCTAGGGCCCTTCGCGGCCTAATGAAAACACCGCAACTGTAGTCTTAATCGTTTCTCGACTAAATAATAATCTCTGGTTTCGACGATGAAAAAGAAAACCAACTATCAATACTATCAGACCGCAACTCTGGCGATGATCTTTTGCGCTTCTGTGTTTACCGCCAAGCCGTCGTTCGCTCAGACTGCCGGCCTCGAAGCGTTTCAAGATACGCTTGCCAAAGCTGAAGCGGCGAGCCTCGCGAAACAATGGAGCGCCGCGGTTCCTTTGTGGCAACGCGTGGTTGACGTCAACCCGGTGAACGCCAGGTTTTCGAATCAGCTCGCAAGCGCTCTGTATTCCGCTAAGGACTATCGCAGAGCGATTCCCGCCTACGAAAAAGCGCTGGAGCTGCGCGCCGGATTTCCTGCCGACGCTGCTTACAACATTGCATGCTGCTACGCCTTGTTGGGTGAAAAGGAGCGAGCCTTGGAGTGGCTGGAAAAAGCTTTCGCGATGGGCTTTCGGCATCTCCCTGACGCCCAAACCGATACGGACCTCGCATCTCTCCATGACGACCCGCGCTTCCTGAGAATAGCCGGCTTGGCTGATGTCAGCAAAATGTCTCGCGACGAAGGCTGGCGGTATGACCTGGCCCTTTTGGCTCGCGAGGTTAAGCGCAAGGGTTATGCTTACGGTGTCTATCGACAGCTCTCAAAGTCGGATTTCGAGGCGGCTGTAGCTAGGCTAAACCAACAGATTCCTACTCTCAATGACTCGCAAATCTTTATCGAGATCATGAAACTGTTAAAGAGCCTGGGCGACGGACACACCGGGGTGCTTGGACCGCCGCCGCGTCCGGAATACGCCCTGGCCTTGCCTCTGCAGTTCTATTTCTTCAAGGAAGGTCTGTTCATCATCGCTTCTGATCCGAAATACAAAGAACTACTGGGAGCGCAGGTTTTGGGGATTGGAACCCATACGGTGGACGAGGTGAACAAGGCCCTCGACCAGATTATTAGCCGCGACAATGAGATCTGGCCCAGCCAGGTGGCGCCATATCGAATGCGGAGCCTGGCGCTCCTCAAGGCCCTCGGTCTGAACCAGGAAACCAGCAAAATTAGTCTCACGATTCGCGATGCAAATGGCACTGAGCGCGCCGTAACGGTTGAGTGTGATTCAAACCACCCGGACATCTGGAACGATTTCCCCTCAACCTGGGTCACTTATCCTCAGACCCTGGGAACACCCTTGCCGCTCTACTTAAAGAATCCGGGCGCCAATTATTGGTTTGAGTACCTGGCGGAAAGCAAGACGGTTTACTTCCAGTACAACCGGATCCGAAACGATCAGAAAGAGTCACTCGCGATATTTTCGAATCGTTTATTGAAGTTCATTAACGACAACGAAGTGGATAAGTCGGTAATCGATATGCGCTGGAACAATGGGGGCAATACGTTTCTCAGCCAGCCACTCCTTTACGGATTGATACGTAGCGAGAAAATCAACCAGCGGGGCAAGCTCTTTGTGATCATCGGACGTCGTACATTCTCTGCCGCTCAGAACACAGCCACATTTTTCGAGCGGCACACCAACGCAATATTCGTTGGCGAACCGACGGGCTCTGGACCAAATTTCGTCGGCGAGGAGACTCCGTTCACCCTGCCGTACAGCAAGATTCTCATCAACATCTCAGATCTTTACTGGCAAAGCTCCTGGCCCCAGGACTATCGCACCTGGATCGCTCCACTGATCTATACGCCACCGACATTTGCGGCATATCGCGCGAATAGCGATCTGGCAATGGAGGCAATCGTCGGCTATAAATGACGAGCCCCTTGAGAAAGCCGTAGACAATTCTTCGCAACCAACCCACAACTCATCTCACGTAACGACATATGCCGCAGTGGTATTAAGTGGTGGATAGAAATGCTTGCATTGGAGAAGCTGGTAAAGACTCGGATCGCGGAGCACGCCGCGAATGCGACTATAAGAAGGGAGAGATTGGTATGAAACGTATGGTTTTATTTCTCATCGTCAGCGTTTGCTTCATGCTTTTTTCCGGCGTGGAAGCTCAAGAGAGGAAGGACCATTCCATCAACTTTCAGTCAGTGGAGTTATTCGTGGGGAGACACCAAGTACAGCTGGGTTGACATCGGAACGTCCGTCGGGCGCACCTACTTCCTCACGGGAATCACCGGGGACCTGTGGCCCTCAATCTCCAACGAAGAAGGCTGGGACCCGGCGGGGGTGGGCGTGAGAGTCAACAACTTGTTCCGTGCTTCCGACGTTGTTGCTAATCGCCGCGCCCGGTTAACTCAAAGTTCGGCGGACACCTTAACCAAGAATTAAAATGCTTAGACGGTCTCAGAGCGCCTTTACGGCTTAGATTGTTGCTTACGAAACAACTGATTGCCGGAGAACTCTTCGCGATTAGTCATGACCGCGTTCACGTGATCTACTCCCCATTGTCTTAAGGCTCGCAATACCGGCTCTAAGCTTCGGCCCATTTCGCTAAGAGAATATTCGACCTTTGGAGGAACTTCCGCATAAGCCTCGCGATGAACTATTCCGTCTCGCTCAAGCTCTCTCAGTTGTTGAGCCAGGATTCTTTGCGTCAGAGATGGAAACATGCGCTTGAGCTCGTTGAAACGCTTGGTGCCGTCAAGCAAGTGGTAGAGAATCGCTCCCTTCCATTTACCGCCAATAACTTCCAAGGTAGCCTCGACGGAACAACCTAACTGAGTCTGATAGCTTCTATGCCGCATAACAAGACGATATAGTAACCGTTCTGTACCTACCGCACAAAATTGTACGTACTTACGGAAGAGACGGCCACGGTGCATACTTCCCGCTGTAACGATATTTGTGCTCGGGAAACTGAAAGGAACGAGATGAGAAAACTCTTTACAGTTCTGACCTTTGTTTTAATCGCGTCAGCTTCTGGGGTATTCGCGCAGAGGACCGTCTCTCCGGCCGATGCGACGGCAATTAGAGAGACTGCTCTGAACCATATAGAAGGCTCGTATGAAGGAAATGCCGAACACATGGAACGCAAACTGCTCTACACGGGAGAGCAGTCAATTGACGGCGACTGGGTAGGTCCGCTTACGGTAGGGAGTTACTGGGCGTTTGTTAAGATTCACTTCGAGATCAAAAAGGACAAGGTAGAGGGAACGCTCGACGTTCCAAGAGAACGCGTCACCCGTCTGCCATTTTCACCCTTCCGTTTCGACTCTTCGCGGGTACGCTTCGAGGCCCAGCCAATCGGAGAATCCGGGGCGTGGATTTTCGATGGCCGATTGAGAAACGGCTCCATCTCGGGGATTTTTGAGTTTCGTGGTGAACGCGGGCCGTTTCAGCTTGTTCGGTACGTTCAGGTCGACTCTAAGATTTACGATCAGTACATCGGTGATTATCGATTAGGGCCCAATAAATACATCTCGATCGCGCGACATGATCCGGGTGACGGAGAAGATTACCTTACTTATCTTGACTTTGAATCGGGGCACTGGGGATTGCTCTATCCATTGTCGGACACGACGTTCTATTTCGGTCCGGCGCGGGTGGCCTCCTTTCCCCTGGATCTGAAAATCACGTTCATCAAGAAAAATGGCAAAGCCACCAGTTTGCGGTGGAGTCGGAGCACCCTTCATCAGCAGAAGTTTGCCCAGAGAGTGGAATTTTACAAAGAGGAGGCTGTAACTTTTCAGAACCGAGACGTGAGATTATCCGGAACTCTCTTGATGCCTCTTGGACCTGGCCCTCATCCAGCCGTGGTGATTGTTCATGGTTCCGGCGCGCAAACTCGAAACGGCTCTTTTGCATCTCCAAACTATTTGCGATTCATCGCTGACAATTTTGCGCGCCATGGTATTGCAGCACTCATTTACGACAAACGAGGTGTTGGCGCTTCCACCGGAGACTGGAATCGAGCCACTTTCGAAGATCTAGCCGATGATGTGTTGTCGGGTGTTCAGCTTCTTAAGAATCGTAGCGACATTGATCCCAAACAAATTGGACTTTGGGGGATCAGTCAGGTCGGTTGGATCATTCCCTCAGCGGCTTCGCGCTCAACAGATGTGGCCTTCGTCATCGTGGTGGGTGTGGCCGGCGTCACGCCTGCAGACCAGGAACTATATCGAAGAAAAGAAAACCTTCGAGTCGCCGGCTTTTCAGAGGCCGATATTCAAGAAGCCCTTACGCATCAAAAACTCAAATTTGAGCTCGTCCGACGTAACCAACCGAAAGACCTAGATGCAGCAAATGAGCAAGCGAAAAACGAGAAGTGGTTCCCTTATGTAAGTAATCCAACGCGCGGTCAAAGCTGGGTATATTGGCGCAACGTTATCAACGTCGATCCCTTGCCTGATTGGGAGAGGTTCGCCGGACCGGTTTTGCTTATCTCCGGAGCCTTAGACGAATCAAGTCCGCCGGAGAGTCTTGCCAACATAGAGCAGGCCCTAAGAAAGGGCGGAAATAAAGACCATACATCCAAAGTTTTTCCTAAAGCAGATCACTTGCTCCTAGTGAAACCGACAAAGAGTGCCGCGGATGATTATCCCCACCTTGCTACCGGATACTTAAGGGTGATTATTGAGTGGCTCCTGAAACGAGTGGATGTAGAGAGGTGACTCCGAATAAATATCGCCCGTAGTTGGTTACTCTGCGAGTTGGCCGTTTTGTATCAATCCTACAATCGAAAGGATTCTATGATGCGCAAGCTTTACCTCTTAACAATCATCGCTCTGCTGCCGTTCGCCTCTATGGCCTCCGCGCAGTCATCGGCGGATGCTACGGCGATCAGGCAGACCGCCCTGGATTACATTGAAGGGTGGTATGAAGGAAACGCTGAACGGATGGAACGCGCTCTGCACCCTGAGTTGGCAAAGCGCATTGTGCGAACGAAAGATGGCGATAGTCGGCTTGAACAAATAGGAGCGATGACGCTGGTGCAAAGAACCCGTCGAGGCGGCGGGAAAAACACCCCCAAAGAGAAACAGCAAAAAGACATCACGATCCTCGACGTTTTCGAGAATGCTGCAAGCGTAAAAATTGTCGCGTCAGACTGGATCGACTATTTACATTTAGCCAAATACGATGGGCGTTGGGTTATCGTCAACGTCTTATGGGAATTGAAACCCACAACGAGTGGCACAAGCGCAGAGCAGCAGGCGCGGCGCGTTGAAGGTCAGATTTTGACCTCGACCGCACAGCCCGCCGTCCGCCTCCAATTCGACAACAAATTCAAGTATATCGGCAACCAAAGTTTCATCCTTTATGATAACGCCCGTGTCGAGCAGCATTTTTTTGTTGATGCAGACGGACAAGGTCGCATTAAACGCCTGTACTGGGTGCAATTTGAAGGTTACTTGCCGAACAATACTGAAACCTATAACTACAAGGTCAATAAAACCGTCAATCTTGGAGGTCTGGATTTTATCGCCGATGCCTACGCCAGAAATATCAAAGACAGTTCCGGTCGTCCTGGTTCTGACGGTAGTCGCGCTCGCGCTTTTCTGGAAAGCAACGGTTATCGTATGGCAAGCGACGACATTATTTCGCAACGCCTCGTTCATCTGCCTGATGAATCTAAGAGAAACGAGTTAATGATTATCTATACAGAGGATTTGAGCGCAATGAAGTTGACTGCTGCGGATGTTACGGAAGGTGGTAGAGCCGCCGCTCGTTGGGATGAAATCTCAAAGGGACTTCTGGAACGGGCCGTAAGAGATCTGAAGATTCTGCGCTAACGTTTTCAGCAGCAGGATTAAAAATAGCGGCTTCGTCCGCGCCGCCCAACACATCGTTGCAGGTTGAGCCGCGGTAGCGCGTCTCGCAACTTGAAAGATGGAATCCACGTTGTGTGGCGCCGCGCGGCCACCTGAACTCTGACGTTAGGCAGCTATGATATCTCGGGTCTGCTAAATGAAATCTCCAACGTTTCTGGAACTTCCGTTTAATCGGAGCATTAAGAACATATGCCGCAGTGGTTTTAAGTGGTGGATAGAAATGCTTGGCACATTGGAGACGACTAATGAGATTAGATAGAAGCGTAGGTGTTGTCCTATTGTTAGCTGCTTTTGCATCGGCCCAAACTAACGAATTTATCCCTAACGAGAATCTCGTTGTTGAAGGCATTCCCAAAATACCACACCTCGTTAGTCGCAGATGTGGCACGTTATCGGAAAAACTTTCTCGACGCTCGATAACGGCAGGCTCCGCGAAGGAGCGTATAAAGACATCGGGACGTTGCTTGATTGGATTCAAACACGACCGGAACTCGATGCAAACCGAATTATGGTAGCCGGAACGAGCTATGGCGGTCATATGACTTTAGCGGTTGCGGCTAACTATCCCAACCGGATTCGCTGCGCTCTGGACATTGTTGGTCCCTCAAACCTGGTAACATTTCTTGATAAAACTGAGGAGTCTGACCGCGCATCATTCCGCGAGGAGTATGGCAATGAGCAAGACACTGAAACCAGGGAGTTTTTAGAGCGAATCGCACCTTTAAGCCAGGCAGCTAGAATCACCAAACCACTCTTTGTCGTCGCCGGCAAGAACGACGCGCGCGTGGCAGAAACGGAGTCTGAGCAGATAGTGGCGAAGGTGCGGAAGAATGGTACGCCCGTTTGGTATCTACTCGCCAAAGACGAGGGGCACGGGTTTGCGAAGAAGGGCAATCAGGATTTCTTGTTTTATGCGGCTGTCGAGTTCGTTTCAGAATACTTGCTCAAATAATTCGACTTAACTCCAGTCGTCCGCCGCGTGGGATATGCAGAAATTCTTTTACGACGTAACCTAAATTTTAGAGTCTGTAGAAAGAAGGGGAGGGAAAGGAGAATTCATTGTGAAACGAATTGCTAAATGTATCGTGGTTGCCTCTTTGGGAATCGTCATGGTGGAGTTAACCTTGTCTGGCTGGAATTCTCAGTCTTCCAGTGTCCAGGCGCAATCAGAGAAAACACCTGAGAGGGCGATATACCCAATAACCATTAATTTCTTGGACATCAAAGCCAACGCAGATAGCGTATGCGGTGATCCTATTCCTGGACTTGATTATGAAAGGCGAGCGCGTGAAACCAACTGGGCATGGCCCGATCGTGACCCCAATTTGTTGGAGTCAATAATTTCCCGATCTGATCCTTATCAGATCGAGCTGAAGCATCTTAAATACGATCAATTTGAGGTCCGGGTTCTTGCTGGCAATAAGTTTATCCATGCTTTCAAAGCTCATCGAGGCACAACTTTTAAGATCTGCGGTTCCTACCTTGTTTATCCAGAGTTCAATCCCGGAGACACCGGCGGATGGATCACGGCGTACGATTTATTGAAGGCCAAGCAACTGTGGAAGCAAGAGTTGGAAGCGGTCGGCCCGATAAGTCATGCCAGATACTACAATCGGCTTGTTCTCGACGTTATTTACGGCGTTGTTTTTGTTCAAGGTTGGGAATCGTATGGGAAATACCATGAGTATCTTGACCTTAAAACTGGGCGAAGAATAGCAAACAGAATTTTTGAAAAAGGGTGGAGCAAATAGTTTTTTGCCAAAGAACAAGTCATTGCAGCGGACGCGCCTCGTGGCACGCCGCTGAATTTTTCGGTTAGGCGACAACAGTCTACGCGATTATAAGGAGTCCTATTCATGCCAGTCTGTGGCGTGAGTACTCAACGCATCAAGAAGTGAAAAGCTTTGACGAAATTCTTGCGCCGACGGATAGTGATTTTGCGGTAAAGCGATGGGGAGAGTTGAAATGAGAAGCACGATGATTGTCACCTGCATTCTGCTGGTTTGTTCGGTTCTGCCAGTCCACGCTCAATCAGGTAGACAGCCGAACAAACCGGGTGGACAGCAACCGAGGGACATCGGCGAGACTATCAAGATGGACGTCGATCTGGTCGTCGTTGACGCTCGGGTTTTGAACGAGAATACAAACAAGTTTATCGGCGGGCTCACAGAAGATGACTTCGAGATATTCGAGGACGGAAGAAAACAGCAGATCACCCATTTCAGTCGCGACACGTCTTCGCTCTCGGTGATTATTTTGATCGACTCCTGGATGCCGGGCGTTGAGAGAATCAAACTCGAAAAGCTAGGCGAGAACATGCCGACCGTGCTGCAGCACTTGCAAGCTGAGGACGAAATTGCGCTGATGCTCTATACCTGCGACACGATCTGGCTGCTACAGGACTTCACCAGGAATAAGGGACAACTTGCCCAGAGTTTAACTCCCGGAATTTGGGCTGGCCTATTACCCACCAAAGCTCCTCTTTTGACTGGCTTCAAAGGAGGGCTGCACCGCGTTGTCTATGAGGCAGCAAGTCACCTGAATGCACGCTCAGTTGCGAATTACCGCAAGTATGTTCTGGCAATCACAACCGACTTCCCCAATTTAGTGCGTCGGGGCAATTGTGATGTAGGGGTTTTTGACGCGTCTAAGCGAGAGACTTTGTCCAAAAATGAAATCTCCCGGCAGGTGTTTAGACTCCGCAACACGGTGTCCGCCGTAGTTGTTCCCACCGAGTATGCGGCTAAGGCGAGGAAAATCGATAAGCGGGGCGAGAAGCTCCTCAGAATACCGAGCCTCCTCGCAGCAGGGTACAATTCCTGGGAGTTCGGTGACCTGAGTTTTTATATAGGGAAGACCGGAGGTGACAAGTTGTTCGCAACGCCGGACACCGTCACAGATCGACTCATCGAGATGTTCAATCACCTATACGAGCATTACAGCTTTGGGTACACGCCCTCCAACCGAAAGCGAGATGGCAAGTTCCGTCAGATCAAGTTGAAGGTTAAACCAAGTGTAGAAGCAAGAAATGGAAAGGTGGTCGTTGTAACGAGAGAAGGTTATTACGCCCCACTCGGCAATAAGACGAAAAGCAAACCGGACAAGCAAAGGCTTCGATGAATGACGACGAAGCGAGTTTCAGCGGTACAACGAAAAGGGTTGGGCAAGCCAACAGCTCTTGTCGTGTAGTGCCAGCATGGCTGCTGATCTTACTGGGAACCGTCCTGCTACTCTGCAAGTTACGTATTTGGAGTTTGAGGGGATGACTTGTGGCCATTCTGGTGGCTTGGATGAAAAGATATATCAACGTAAAGGCTCTGGTGATGTTCTTAACCCTGCTTATTGGAGCATGCCCACAATTCGTCAACGCGCATTCTCAAAAATTCATATTGGGCCCAGAAGTTCTGGCGAGCTCTAACCAGGATGGAGGTGATTTGCGCTGCGAGCCTTCAGCGGTAATCTTCAAAGACACGGTCGTGGTTGCCTGGAACGACAGCCATGGGGGTGCGCACGGAACATCGAAGGGTAAGGAAGGAGTAACTATCGGGTGGGCGATCTCTTTAGATCGCGGTCGGACCTTCAGGTTCGGGGGCTACCTGCCTCAGGAAAAAAATGGCGGCGTGTTAAGTGGAGCGGATTCGTGGCTGGCGGCCGACCACGAGGGGAACTTTTATCTCCAAATGGTTAGTTTGGAAGAGCCACACGCGATTCAAGTCTACTATATGGATCGCCATAACCTCGGTAGATGGCGAAGGATGTCCAACGCCGCCACGGGGCACGATTTAGACAAGCCTTCGATGAGCGTCGATTCGAACGGACGGATCAGCATTGCTTACAACTCAGGCACCTCCTCCATCTATTTTGTCATGTCAAAAGACAAAGGGGCGAGCTGGACAAACCCCGTTAAGCTCACTGACTCGTCCGCGGCGACGCGGCTCGGGGCCTCCGTCGCTATGACTAGAACTCGCACGCTCGTGAGTTGGGCAGAAGGCTCGGGCTTGGATCTGAAAGAGATTTGGTGGACCGAATCGGACGATGGCGGCACGACGTTCGCGCCCCCAACCCAGCTTTTTAAGAGTAAAGGGAGTCTTCAATCCCCAAAGGGATATACGATGGGGCTGGGCTACCCCTTCTCGATTTTGAGCTTGCCCTGGCTCACGCGCTCAGGTGGTTCCGATAACGGAGCGATCTACTTATCGTATGCCGAAGGGGTGGGCAGCGGTTCTCGCATCCTATTATTCACTTTGCCGCGGGGCGGAAAGCCATGGTCTCAACCCGTGCGGGTTGGGGAGAGTCTTGACCTGGCGATTAAGGTCATGCCGGCCGTGGCTGCGGTCGGTTCTAAACCGGCTGTCCTTTACTACGATCGCCGGAACGATCCGGACGGCGCGTTGACCGACGTTTACCTTTCGATTTTGGACGAGGGAGCGAAGTTTCAAGACCTTAAACTGAACACCGTCAGTACGGATTGGACGAAGACGCCTGGCGATAAGCAATACGCACCTATCCAACGCAACTTCGGCGACTACATCTCGCTCGCTACAGATGGTAACTCACTAGTGGCGGCATGGACTGATGGACGTCAGGGAATGCCTCGAATTTATGCGAGGGTGATTGGAACTCACTAATGTGGTGATGCGTGGGAAGGCACCGAACAAATCATGCCAGCGGAGCGCGTCAGGGCAGCGTGCTTCTCAAACTTGTTGGTGAGATCGTAACTTGAATGTTTTTCGCCCGCGCCCGGTGAATTCGATCGTTGGGTTGCTTTTGTTTCGTTTCCGAACGGGTAACGATGATCGAGAAAGGTCGTGATTTGCTATGGCACCGGAGATTCGTGTGTGCTTCATGAATAGACTTTAGAATGCTTACCTTACCGTGGCCACCGCCGATATCGACGAAGCCAAGAGAATCACCAGAATTTGGTGAGAAACGACAGAGAGCGAGCCCGTGACGCGGACGATTTTCAAACAACACATCTCGACGCCACCTGGGCCGTCCGATACCGTCGAAGGCATCAAGATTTGGGCGCCACTGTTCTAATAGCATAGTTTGAGAATCGCATGTTTGAATCTCTGCAACGACGCACGACATTAGCCAAACACCGAACGCTTGGCGACGTTGCATAGCGCGCTTGCGTCGTTGCCGGGCAAACGAGACCGCTCGCCGCGTTGTAGGGTAAGAACCGCCGGTTTAAGGCATCCGTGACGAACCGTATCCGATCTGGTCGCCGAGAATCGCGCCGACGGCGACTACTAAGATGAGGTCGCCAACGTCGAGCACGGGTTAGTTCTTAAAACTCAAAGTCAATCGAGAACCGCACTTCTTACTTCCTCAACTCTGTTCTCCTTTTTCGTAACTCACATCAGCCGATCCTTGAGATCTTCGTTGTTTCCATTCGCCCGTAGGCACACTACACACGCACTGCCGACAACAGTTTTTACGACAAGACTTCAAGCTAAACATCTGCGCGTTCGCTAACAACCTTCTTAATCGTCTCCCAGCCAAGCGGCTCTCGGCAGAAACAAGACTCTTGCGCTAAGAAACTCGCGAGTGTACAACTCGGTCGGTTCTTTAGCAGTTTTTGACGTGGAGGAAGTTATCGTAAAGCCCCACGCTCATAGTCGGCTGCATTGGTTCATGCCGCCGCTGTCAAGCTCACGACTCTAGGCTCAAGGTTGGCACGGGTCAAGACAACGGGGACAACAACTATGTTTACGATGGAGCTAAATTAGTTTGCTACACCATAGTTTGCACCACGCCTAACAGATTTCCTTAAACCAGGCTTACGAATGATTAAATGCAATTGTCTTGACGCTCTCAGTATTGGCCGATAGATTCTGGAAATTGGATCTGAGAGCTTTGGGAGCGCCTTAAAGCCCGTTGTCCAATTCGGAAAACTGCTAAGGAGCGACTCAGGATGGGCTCTGGCGCGAAGAAGTTTCACCAGCGCTCAGAGTCTTGTCGTGACCACGTCGAATGTCAGCAACGGTTTTGAAAAGACCAAAGACGTTGATTCAACCAGCGAGAACTGGTGACGATTATTACCGTCTGCTTTCGTGCATTGGCAATACGCCCCTGATTCGCTTGCGTCGTGTCGCGATCGGTATCCCGCCTGGTGTTGCGGTTTATGCAAAAGGCGAACACTTGAATCCGAGCGGCTCAGTCAAGGATCGTGCGGCGCTGTCGATGATTCTCGATGGCGAGCGTCGCGGCCTTCTTTATCAAGGAAAAACGATTCTGGACGCCACCAGCGGAAACACCGGCATCGCCTTCGCCATGATCGGTGCCGCGCTGGGTTACAGCGTAACGCTCTGTCTGCCTCGTAACGCCAGCACTGAACGTAAACAAATTCTGCGGCGCTACTGCGCCAGGATCATCGAAACCGATCCCACGCAAGGAACCGATGGCGCGCAGGCGCAGGCACGCCAGTTGGCAGAAAGTTCTCCGGAAAAATACTTCTACGCGGACCAATACAACAACGACGCCAACTGGCGCGCGCACTACGAAGGCACTGGGCCGGAAATCTGGGAACAAACGGGAGGTCGGGTAACACACTTTGTCGCGGGGCTCGGCACCTCGGGAACATTCACGGGAACCTCGCGCAGACTCAAAGCATACAACGCCCAAGTGCGGGTCATCTCTGTCGAACCCAATTCTCCTCTACATGGAATTGAAGGAATGAAGCACATGGAAACTGCCGTCGTCCCAGGCATCTACGATCCATCGCTAGCCGAAGCAAGAGTTCAGATTGAGACTGAAGAGGCCCAAGAGATGATAAGACTCCTGGCCCGAGAAGAAGGCTTATTGGTCGGTCCAAGTTCCGGCGCCAATGTTTTTGCGGCGCTGCGTCTGGCGCGCACACTTCCAAAGGGATCAGTTGTCGTCACCATACTTTGTGATGGGGGCGAGCGCTACTTAAGCGAATCCTACTGGGAGGAGGGCGCCGGATGATCACAGTCAGTGTCAACCAACTCGAAGCGATGCGCACCCACGGCCAGCTTGATTACCCGCACGAGTGCTGCGGATTGCTCATTGGGAGGTTTGCCGGAAACGGTAAAATAGTCTCCGAAGTCTTCGCGATATCAAACGCGCGCGAAGAGGAGCACAAGCGAAATCGCTTTTTGATTCGGCCGGAAGAATTGCTGCGGGGTGAGCGCCATGCGAGGACGGAGGGTTTGGGTGTGGTTGGCTTCTACCATTCGCACCCTGACTCTCGGGCTGTGCCATCGCAATATGATCTGGAACACGCCTGGCCTACATACTCTTACGTCATTGTGTCCGTGCGCGAAGGTCATGCCGATGAACTTTATTCATGGGAGATGAAACCGGACCGCTCACAGTTCAACCAGGAAGAGATCTTACAAGGAGTCTAGACATGCCGGCGACAATTGCTATTCCGGGAGCTCTGCGTCAGTTTGCGGACGATAAGTCTGAATTGCAGGTTGGGGCCGCGACCGTTGGCGAGGCGCTTACTCAGTTGACAAACAGGTACCCGGAGCTTCGTCATCATCTTTACAACGACGCGAACGAGCTACGCAATTTCGTGAATGTGTATTTGAATGACGAAGACATGCGCCACCTCCAGCGTTTCGACACGCCAGTCAAGGACGGCGATTTGATAACCATAGTGCCCTCAATCGCGGGTGGTGCGATTCCTTCTGCCGCTTAGGAAACGAAGCTGAGCCAGTGTTTGTATTTCTCTTGCCGGCCGGCGATCGCGCCAAAGAAGACCTGCTGAATCTCTGCCGTAATTCTTCCGCGAGTTCCGTTGCCGATCTTCACCTCGTCAACTTCGCGCACCGGCGTCACCTCAGCGGCCGTGCCGGTAAGAAACGCCTCATCCGCTGTTTGGAGATCATTCAATCGCATTGCGGCAATCTCCACGGAGTAGCCGAGACCGCGAGCAATTTCGATCACTGAGTCGCGCGTGATACCCGGGAGAATTGAATGACACTCGTCGTTGGTGAACAGTCGGCCTTCGCGGCAGGATGAAGAAATTTTCACCGGAGGCTTCGGCAATATTACCGTCACGATCCAGCAGGAGGGGGCGCCACCATAGATGTTCGTAATCCAAGATGATCCACCTCAAGCATACGCACGGTCGTTTCAAGTTGGTGTTTATTAAAACACTTGGCAATCACATCACCAATCTCGCCAAAATTCTCTGTTGCCAGGGCCACCACGCTCGGACCCGATCCACTCAGAGCAAGACCCAGCAATCCCGGTAGGCGCCGAATGGTCAAAGCCTCAGCCAGACCGGGGACCAACTGCGCGCGCCGCCTCTGATGGAGCCGATCCTGCATGGCCTCCCACAAAAGATCGTAATCCCGCTTTTCCAGCGCCGCGCCAAACAAAGCCACGCGCTGCAGGTTGTGAACCGCATCGGCGCGGCTGACCTGCCGCGACAGAATATTGCGAGCATGTTTTGTTTCTACCGAGAAGTGTGGCGTGACGGAGATGATCTTAATTTCCGCAGGCCAGGATCTTTTGGCGGCGATCACACTGCCGTTTTCCTTAATGCAGTTGATTACCAAGCCCCCAAGCAAAGCAGCCGCAACATTGTCGGCATGTCCTTCAAGCTCGGTTCCGTAACGCAGGATACTCTCATTCGTTAGTCCCAAACTAAACATATTCGAGCAAAGAGCGATCCCGGCGACGATCGCCGCGCCGCTGCTGCCCAGGCCGCTGGCAAAAGGGATGTCATTGTGCACGTCGAGTCGCACCGGCGGCAGCTCGATACCTTCGCGCTCCGCCGCAAAACGCATCGCGCGATAGATCAGGTTTTCCCGGCCGCGAGACGCGCTTTCATTTCCGCGCGCTTCACCGTCGGTGCGAGCTTCACAGGCTGCGGCAGAGGCGTTCATGACCGTAGCTCTCACCGAGAGGTAGAGCTTCAGGGCGAGACCACAACAATCAAAGCCGGACCCCAGGTTTGAGGTTGAGGCTGGTACTCGTACCTCAACAACACGGCTGCCCGCGGCGTCATTCGTAAAGGAGGCAATCGCGCAGTCGTCAATCATTCTTTCTTTGATTGAGTTACTCATCTAATTTTTCTGCTGACGCGCTGCGATTAAGTGTTCCGAGAATGTCTGTCGCGTTTGATTTCACACGTTGAGGCGGGTTCCGATAAGCACCTGCAATGTGCCTACTCTTTTCAGTTGTGGGCGAAAAGAGCGTGTCATCGTGATAGGCAATGGCATAGTCGGTGTCTTTCAAGACATGGCCGGTAAGCACTGCGACTACGTGCTCCGAAAAATTTATGTAACCGGCGGCGACCAGCCGCTTAATGCCTGCTATCGTCGTCGCCGAGGCTGGCTCGCACCCGATGCCATCGCGCCCGACCATCGCTTTAGCATCTGCGATCTCATTTTCAGTGACAGTGATAACCCGGCCGCCTGAGTGAACGACCATGCGCAGCGCTTTCTTCCACGACACGGGAGCGCCAATCTTGATCGCGCTGGCCAGGGTCTGCGGCTGTGTCATGGGCTCTAGTAAATCATCCGGAATTGGCTCAGTGGCAAAACCACTAAGGTCGCCATTGGTAAAGAGGCGAGCGAATGGCGCGGCGCTTTCGGCTTGGATCACGCTCAACTTTGGCAGGCGCTCGATCAAGCCCAGATCCAATAACTCGCTGAAACCCTTACCGAGTGCAGAGCTGTTACCCAAATTGCCGCCGGGCACCACGACGTGGTCAGGCACACGCCAATGCAACTGCTCCATCAGTTCTGCGGCGACGGTCTTCTGTCCCTCAATGCGAAACGGATTAATGGAATTTACGAGGTAGATGGATTTGTCTTCGGCCAGTTCGCGAGCGAGGCGCATGCAGTCGTCGAAGTTGCCTTCGATCTCCAACGTGCGCGCGCCGTAATCCAGGCTCTGGGCCAGCTTCGCATGGCTTACCTGACCCTGCGGAATAAGAATCGCGCACTGCAGACCGGCACGGGCCGCGTACGCAGCCAAACTCGCTGCCGTATTCCCGGTGCTGGCGCAGACAACGGTACGCGCACCCAGGATGAGCGCCTGCGTCACGGCGGTCGTCATTCCGGTGTCCTTAAACGAGCCGGTAGGGTTACAGCCTTGATGTTTTAGAGTAAGAGAGTCGAGCCCGCAGTAACTGGCGCAGCGCGGAGCCTCGAATAAGGGAGTGTTGCCTTCTTCCAGGGTGACTATGGGCGCGTCTTCCGCAAACGGCAGCAACTCGCGAAAGCGCCATACGCCGCTTCGATCTCGGGGCGCGAATGACGTTCGTCGCGCCTCCCAGATAGCGGGCAGATTATTCGCCTTGTCAACTGAATCAATTAGCTTGGCGATCTCCAATAACCCACCGCATTGCGAGCAGGTGTAGAGGCACTCGTTTATTCCGAAGCAGGCTCCGCACTCTGGCTCAATGCAAAACTGGGCTCTGGGGGCAAGTGTTTCCATTAGCTTTATCTCACGACGAGAGCTGAGCAAGCTCGACCTCGGCCAGCGCCGGCGTGGACCGGCGCTCCTGTAATTTGAATTCTTGATGCACGGCCTTAACCGCATCCTGCGTCGCCGCGGCCTCGACCACGAACGAGATGTTGTATTCGGATGAGCCTTGGGCAATGGCGATGACGTTAACTCCCGCGCGTCCCAGGGCGCTGAAGGTGCGGCCAGCGATCCCGGGCGTGCCGTGCATGCGCTCACCCACTACCGCCACGATCGCGACTTCTTTGTCCGCGACAATGTGTTCCACCTTTTGCTGAGCTAACTCCAACTCGAAATATTTTCGCAGCGCGACGATCGCGGCCTCTGAATCCTCGGCCGGCAGGACAAAGCAGATGTCGTTTTGCGACGACGCCTGTGAGATCAGAAGGACGTTAGCGCCCACGCTGGCCGTGGCGGCAAATACTCTAGCCAAGACATCTGTTGCACCGACGATGCCCCGGCCTCCCAGCGTGATTAGAGCAATGTCGGCAATGGCGGTGATGGCTTTGACACCGCTGGTCGACGGACTGCCACCGGAAGTGATCCGCGTGCCGGGATGCTCGGGCGCAAAGCTGTTGCGAATCCAGATCGGTATGCCGGCCTCGGTAACCGGCCGGAGAGTTTTTGGATGAAGAACTTTGGCGCCGAAGTAGGCCAACTCCGCCGCTTCGTTGTAAGAGATCTCGTTCAGGGTCCGCGCGTCTTCGACGAGGCGCGGGTCGGCGGAGAGCACGCCATCAACGTCGGTCCAAATGATCACTTCAGTGGCTTCGAGCGCCGCTCCTAGAATTGTCGCCGAGTAATCCGAGCCGCCCCGGCCCAGCGTGGTTAGAGTTCCTTCCGGCGAAGCGCCGATGAAGCCAGTCACGACGGGAAAGCATCCTGCCGCGAGGAGCGGCAATAGTCGAACCTTAACGCGTTCGCGCGTCAGATCCATGAGCGGCTGCGCCTGGCCGTGACGCGCATCGGTGACAATCAATTCAGTCGCTTCAACCGCAATGCTATTCACGCCCAACTCGCGCAAAGCCACAGCTAAAAGACGGGCCGAAAGCCGCTCGCCCACACTTGAAATGCAGTCGAGCGTTCGCGGTGTCAACTCGCGCAGGAGCGATGTGCCTCTGCACCATGCCCTCACTTGATCGACGACTAGCACGGTCTCGTCGATAAGCTGTTGACGGGCGTCTTCGTCTTGAACCAGTTCACGGATTGCCAAAAGCTGTTGCTGCAGCAGCCAGTTCGCCAGCTCGTTGCAAACGGTTTCATCGCCGGCCGCCGCTTGATGCGCCGCTTCGATGAGACGATTGGTGACGCCGCTCATGGCTGAGACAACTGTTACTACTGGTCCATGCCGTGCTTCATCGGCGACGATTCGCGCCGCACGCTGAATGCAATCAGGGTCGCGAACGGAAGTGCCGCCGAACTTCATTACCCGAATGCTGTCTCTCATACAGGAGCTCGCCTCTTGCCGCGGAAAAATCGACTCTCTCAGTTCTTCAATGACAAATAGCCTTTCGCAATACCACCATTAGGCTCTCGCCACCTCGCGGTTGATCTTGGGCTGACCGCATTGCCGGACTGCGACTTCGATGGCCTGTTCCAGATCTTCCATCAGATCGTTAACGTCCTCGATCCCGACTGACAGCCGCACGAGGTCGGCGGGAGGCGCTAATCGCTGTTTCAGTTGCCGCGGAATACTCGCGTGAGACATGTGAAAGGGCAGGCTGATCGTGGAGCCGACCGAGCCAAAGCTCACCGCGATCTTGAAAAGCCTGGTAGCTTCGACCAAACGAGCCGAAAACTCGGCATCACCGGTGGTAAAGCTCACTACTGAGCCATCGCCTTCGGATTGGCTCCGATGGATCCGATGTCCCGGGTGATTCTTGAAACCTGGGTGATAAACCTGCTTCACCTCTGAATGCAATTCAAGAAAGCTGGCCACTTTTTGCGCGGAGTCGTTCTGCCGTTCCACTCTGAGCGCGAGCGTCTTCATCCCTCGCAATAGCAGCCATGATTCGAATGGACTAAGGCCCGCACCTTCGGCGTTTTGCTGAAACGAAATCCGCTCATGGACAAACGGATCATTGGTGACCACCACCCCGGCCGTCACGTCGCTGTGGCCGCCTAGAAATTTCGTGGCCGAATGGATTACCGCGTCGGCGCCCAATCCCAATGGTTGCTGTAACACCGGCGACAACATTGAGTTGTCGACGGCCAGCAGCGCTCCGGCATCATGCGCAACCTGGGCCAGACTACGAATATCAGAAATTCGCAAGAACGGATTCGAAGGCGTTTCAATGAAAATGAGTTTCGTACGCGGACCTAGAGCGCGTCTCACCGATTCGACTTCACTGGTGTCCACGTAACGCACCTTAATCTTATGCCGTGGCAGCATCTGTTCCAGCAGCCGCACCGTGCCGCCGTACAGATCGTCACCGGCAATAATTTCTTCGCCGCTCTCCACCAGCCGTGTCAGTGCCGTAATCGCCGCCATGCCGCTGGCAAAAGCACACGCGTATTTTCCTCGTTCCAGCTTCGCCAACTGCCTTTCGACAAGTGTGCGCGTAGGATTACCGCTGCGCGTGTAGTCATATTCGCCAAACTCGGAAGCAGTCGGCTGCTGGAAGGTGGCGGTTTGATAGATTGGCGGCGCCATGGCGCCATAAGGATCATCGTGAGTATCGAAGTGGACGCAACAAGTTGAAGTTTTCATGCGACACATTCCTCCATCTCTTCAATCTCCTCATCCGTTTCCGCCAGTTGCATTTCGCGTCTGATATCAAACAGATCGGCCATCACTGCTTCGGTGGTGGGCCAGCGTCCGGCTCCTGTTCCGGAAACGAGCCATGGCGCTTCATTCTCCAGCTCGATCAAGAGACGATTCCCAACGCCGCTTACCTGGGCCAAAGCATGATTCACAGGAAGCTCAGTTGGCTTGACGCTGGCTTTGAGTCCCTGTGCGGTGCGGCGGCACTCGGCGATGAGTCGTACCGTCAGGCCCCGGTTCTGCGCCTGTCTCAAGCTGGCGTGGTTCAACCCTTCGATTCCTTTGCAAGCGATCGAATGCAATGGCAGATTAACGTCAAAGGCAGCGCGAGCGAGCAGCATAAGCTTCTGGGCGGCATCGATGCCGTTGATATCGAACTTAGGATCGGCTTCCGCGTAGCCATGCTCTTGCGCCAACGCTACGGCTGCTGCAAAGCTCTGGCCCGCCGCAAGTTGATCGAGCACGAAATTGCAGGTGCCGTTGAGTACGCCGGAGAATGCGCGCAAAGATCCTGCGGCGCGCGCGCGCCTGACTGTTTCCAGCGCCGGCAGGATGCCTCCTACCGCCGCACTGTAACGGAGGGATACGCCCTGTTCCGTCGCTAGTGCTTCCAATGCCACACCTCCGTGGGCCAGCAACGCTTTGTTAGCTGATACCACGGAGCGACCCAGTCGCAGTCCGCGCTCGATCAAAGTAGCCGCGCGCTTAGTGCCGCCGATCAGTTCGACAATCACACCGCATGGTTTCTCGATGAGCGCTTCCAGATCAGAAGTTGCGAGATTAGGAGGGACACCTACCTCGGGGGCACGCTCCAGTGTCCGCGTTCCCACGCCCGTGACGGTGAACAACTCTGGCAATGCTGCGAGTCTTTCGTAAACTCCGCCGCCAACCGTGCCGCATCCAAGCAACGCCACGCGCAGAGGCTCGCCAGAACTCGCAGAGATGTCGAGGCGGTCGCTGAACGGCCCGACTTCCGTAGCTTTGCCATTGCCGATGCTCGTGATTGAAAAGCGCAGCCGATGCGCTGCGGCAAACCGAACGGCTTTTAACTGGACCTGCGATCCGCCGAGACGAGCAGCAGTTTCATAACTCGCCTGTGCGAAGCGCAATGCGCGCACAGTCACGCAAGCAGGATTACTGGTGTACAGTCCATCGACATCTTTCACCAGCACACAGCGCGCAGACAGCCGATGTGCGATAAAGAGCGCGGTCAAATCCGACCCGCCTCGACCAAGAAGCGTCGTGTCACCGCTTTCGCCTCGGCCTACAAATCCTGGCAGCACCACTACGGCTCGCCGTGACTCAGCCAGCAACCGCGCTGCATCAACCGCAACTGGATCGGCATCGAGTTTGCTGCCCACGGTGCGTAACCCCGCTTGCGCCGGATCAAGTACACAAAAAGGGATCCCCGTTCGATTCAGAGCCATCCCGAGCAAGGCAGATGAAACAGCTTCACCCGTAGCGAGCAAGGTTGCGAGCGCCGAGCGATCAGGGTTCACACAGCGATTCTCAGCGCGTCGTGTCAACTGGTCCGTCGTGTCGCCAAAAGCCGAGACCACGGCAATGACCTGCATACCTTCGCGCCAGTGACGATAAATTTCGTGCACCGCGCTGGGTAGATCCGCTTCGCTGCGCAACACTGAGCTGCCAAACTTCAAAACAGTCACTCGAGCGTTGTTCTTCATTATGAATTCCACTCCTTGTTTATGATTTGAGCGCTTGTTCCAGGTCCGCGATTAAGTCCCGCGGGTCCTCAAGACCCACCGATAATCGAACCAAACCGTCAGTGATGCCCGCGGCTTCTCGCTGAGCCAGCGGTACGTCAGCGTGAGTCATTGAGGCCGGATGCGTGATGATCGTTTCCGAAGCGCCAAGATTTTCGGCCAGCGCGCACAAACGCACTGAGTTCATCAAGCGAATGCCCGCCTCGACGCCGCCTTTGACTTCAAACGCGATCAAGGCGCCCCCTGCAGTCTGCTGACGTTGTGCCAGTTCGAACTGCCGGAAGGATTCAAGACCTGGATAAGCAACGTTCGTTACCTGATCATGGGCTTCAAGGAACTGCGCAATGCGCAGTGCGTTCTCCGAATGTCGCGCCATTCGCAGCGGCAGTGTCTTAACGCCTTGCAGCGTCAGCCAGGCAGGAAAGGGTGATTGAATTGCGCCAATAGCATTGCGCGCGAAGGCGAAACGTTCGTGCAATTCGGCATCGCGCGTAATCAGCGCTCCGCCAACGGTGGCGTTGTGTCCTTCTATGAACTTTGTTGTCGAGTGCAGAACAACATCCGTTCCCAGGTCGAACGGCCGTTGCAAGGCGGGAGTGAGCAGCGTGCTATCGACAACCAGAAAGGCCCCGGCTTCTGTGCACAGACTCGCAGCCAGTCGAATATCCGTAAGTCTCAAGGTGGGGTTGGCGGGCGTCTCGATGAAGACAAAGCGGGCAGGTTCACGTAGAGCGGAGGTAAAGGCTTTGGCGTCAGAGGTATCGACGAACTCAGCGGTTACTCCGAAGGGTGCAAGCACCTGCTGAAAGAGTCGCACCGTGCCGCCGTAAACCGCTTGGGAACACACAACACGGTCACCCGAACGAAGCATCGCGAGACACAGCACCGTAGTCGCGGCGAGTCCCGAGGCGTAACAAGTACAAAATTTCGCGCCTTCGAGCGCGGCTAATCTTCTTTCGAGTGCGGATACCGTGGGATTGCCCGAACGGCTGTAGGTGAATCCCTTGTCTTCGCCTACAGCTTCCTGGCGATAAGTTGTCGTCTGATAGATTGGCGTGAGCATCGCACCCGTCGTTGGATCGGGATACGTACCAGCGTGCAGGGCCAGCGTGTCAAAGTTGTAGTCCTCTCCGCTAAGGCTACAGTCGCTTAGATCGGAGTCACTGGTTCGCGCAGGTTGTTGCAGTGCAATTGCCATTGCAGTCTCCTTAAAGTCTGCGTGGCGATCTGAAGGCGTTAACTTCTAAAGTGGGTGCGAGGCAAAAGAAAAACCCCGCGCCGCAGAGTGCGCGAGGTCCCGATAAAAGCTTAGGAATCCCAGCAGCTCTTTAGCAGTTTTTTACGTGGAGCAAGTCGCCTAAATCGCCACGATCAGTAAATGTCAAAGGTAACGCGTACTTTGTATACCAAGTATACCCAATCTGATCTTTAACTAACGAGCGTCAAGAATACGCAATTCATTTAGTCATCCGTATCCCGGTTTCCAATCCTCGACGCCGGCGAACCTACCACAGGTTCAGCCCTCAATCAATTCAATTCTGCTTACGTTCATGTTAAGCGGAATTCATCATAGCCTGAGGCGGATCTCAAGTTTGCCGCTGTTCGGTGATTGGCCCATGATAATAAACACCTGATTTTGCATGTTGCGGAGCGGGCCTTCTTGGCGACAAACCAAACCCTAAAGGAGAGTTCTGCTAAAGTGGGTATCAGCAAACGGTGAGACCAGTTTGAAAGCAATAATCGGATAGAATTCCAGCGTGCTTAACGAAGCGCCGCCCCGGCAGGAAAACGCATCGGTGCGGGCCTAACCATTGGACGGGACTGCGAAAAGGAAACTGGTTATGTTTTTCTTCTCGGTCCACGATTTTGTTTAGAGACTCCGCACCGGCCCGCAGGTGTTTGGCTGCGAAGGTAACCGCTAACTCGATTCATCGACCTGGCGTTTCAGCAGTGCGCAAATGGTCGCCGCAGTTAGCGGCTCAGGTCATCGCGATAGGGCGTCCTCGAGATCCAGATTGCTCTTAAGGTCGAAATGATCTTGCGCTGCACCGTCAGTCGCGCGTGCGTCTTGTCGTGCGTGGTCTCGAGCGCGCGCTGGTAAGTGCGCTTGAACCCCATTGTCGCTGCGCAGTCGCTGGGCCACCTCGAAGGCCGTGCGCGAAACATCCTTAAGACGACCACAGCCGGAGTAGTCGAGTTTCGGACGGCGCAAAGGTTCGCCGTTGCTGCTGCGATGGCTGACGCTCAGCCGGCAGTACTTCCATTGAGCGAGGGAAAACGCGCCTCGTGAATACGCCGCGCTATCGCTCGGCCATCACGCTCTTCCACTTCCGCCTGCAGCAACGCTTCCAGGTAACTTAGATGGCCTTGCTTTTCTTTGATCGCCTGGGTGGCATCCCAACCCTCGTTGATGAAGAAGAGAAAGAAGAAAAAGAAATCCTAAAAACCATGTTGCAAATGTTAACCACTAGTCGCCAGAAACTTGAGTTGATATTACAAAAACTTGGACAGACGAAGTTCGAAGCAACCGCAAGCCCAGACAGATGCGACAACTACCTGATGTCGTTTTTTGACAACATCATCAGAGAAATGTTCGTCATTCTCATACGTCTTCCATACCTCTCCCTGCTACGAGATGCCCTGAAGAAAGAAAGCCCGCCTGAAAGACAAACCAGCATACCTCCGCGCCCTTTCCATTTGCTCACCCATGGCCACCTAGCGTAAGATTACGCCTCCAAGCAGTTCTAAATTTTTTATGGTTTGAAATAGGCGCGTAGCTCAGTTGGTAGAGCATTGCCTCGACACGGCAAGGGTCAGCGGTTCAAGTCCGCTCGCGCCTACCAGAAACAATCTGGCGGCTTGTACAGCAGAGAACCCAATGCTAACCCACCCGACCAATTACCCGACCAATTCGGTGAGGAAACTGAGGAATAGGCAGACACTGAGGAATGCCACGTTTTGTCATTTCCTAATGTTTTTGCAAATGCTGAGATTTTCGGAAGGTCTGAAAAGGCAGACCCCTACCGTGTCAAGGCAGCGCTCTACCAACTGAGCTACGCGCCTAAAAGAATTTTCAAATTCGCTCGACTGTAAGAAATCGCGAACGAATGCCGAAAGTAGCAAACGCCTTGTTGGGTGTCAAGCGCGTCTCTGATTGACGGCGTTTAGAGTACCAACTTTAGTTGGGCACTTTCACGCTTAACAAAAACCCGACTAAAGTTGGTACTCTGAACACCCGTTTTCAAACGACATATTTAGTGCTCGCCTAACGCTTGGACGCACTCGAAGTTGTCTCAGCTCGTTCCCATTCGTCGAGCAGTTCAGCTAAACGTGTTTCGGCTCGCTGATACTCGTCGTTAGCCTGCACCAGTTTGGTAATGTCGCGGGCTACCTCAGGCTCGGACATTTTCTTTGACAAGTCGGCGATGCGGGTCTCCAGTTCTGAGATTTCAGCTTCGATGATCTGAGGACTGCGCGGCTTCTTAATGATCTTGACGCGAGCGGATCCACCCGCTGACGCAGATGCGGACTTGCTCTTTTTGCTACGCGAACCATCCGCTACCGCAGATGGTACTGACTTCCGCTTTGACCCGACAGAAGACTGCACCCTCCCTGACGGTCGGGTTTCTGCCGTGGCTGACGCAGGCTGTACTGACTCGCCCTTCAAACGCGCCGCCTTCCAATCATGAAACTCGGTGTAATCCCCGTTGTAGTGTTCGACGTTGCCTTCGCCATCGAGCGCGAGGATCTGGGTGGCCACGCGATCCAGGAAATAACGGTCGTGACTAATCGTTATGATCGTTCCTTCAAAAGCGTCGAGCGCTTCTTCAAGCGCTTCGCGCGAAGGAATGTCGAGATGGTTCGTCGGCTCGTCGAGCACCAGCACGTTCACGCGCGAGTAGATTAGCTTGGCCAGCGAGAGTCTTCCCTTCTCTCCGCCAGAAAGATCACGCACGTGCTTGTAAACGTCGTCGCCAACAAACAGAAACTTCGCCAGAAAGGATCGCAGCTCGCCGGCGGTTGCGTTCGATGGCGCCACGCGGCGTAGTTCCATGATGATCTCATTACGGTCGTCGAGGTCTTCGAGCTGTTGCGCGTAATAGCCAATCTGAACCTTCGCTCCCCAGCGCAGCTCGCCCGCCAGTGGTGGAATCTTGCCGAGTATGGTGCGCACAAGCGTTGTCTTGCCTGAACCGTTGGGGCCGATGACCCCCAGACATTCTCCCCGACGCAAGATGAGCGAGATGTCGCGCCCCAGAGTCTTACCGGGATAACCAATCGCTGCCTCGGTGACAGTCAACACATGCGAGCCTGCGCGTTCGACATTCTGCAGGCGAAAATCTCCCGAAGATTGATCGGCGCGCACCCCGTCAATGCGTTCGAGGCGTTGCAGCATCGTGCGGCGCGACTTAGCCTGCTTGGTTTTTTGCCCGGCGAGATTGCGGCGAATGAATTCTTCTGTCTTGGCAATCAGACGCTGCTGATTGTCGTAAGTGCGTTGCTGCGCTTCGCGCCGCTCTTCGCGCTCAATCAGGAACGCCGAATAATTCCCCACGTAACTGGTCGCGCGGCCGTTTTCGATTTCGATGATTCGTCGACACGCACGATCGAGAAAGTATCGATCGTGCGAGATTATGACAAACCCCGACGCATAACTTTGCAGAAACTCTTCCAGCCATTCAACCGCGCCGACGTCGAGATGGTTGGTCGGCTCGTCGAGCAAGAGCACGTCCGGCTCGGCCAGCAGCAAACGCGCCAGGCCCAGACGGTTTATCTGACCACCCGAAAGCTTTTCGGTTTCCGTCTGCCAGGTATCGCGATCGAAACCGAGACCTTGCAGGATGCTTTCGGCTTTCGCTGAGTATTCAAAGCCGCCCTCGCGTTCGAATTCGTGTTGCAGATCGCTGTAGCGCTCCAAAATCTTTTCGAGATCGCCGCTTTCCGCCATGCGATGCTCGAGTTCATGCATCTCGTGTTCGAGCTGTTGCAGATGGCCGAAGGCCGCGAGCGCGGATTCGTGCACGGTCGAACCAGGTTCGCAGTGGACGTGCTGCGAGAGCAAGCCCAGCTTCAAGCCGCGCGCGCGAACGACTTCGCCCCGATCGGCAGTTGCTTCATCATCGACCAGCCGAAAGATCGTGGTCTTGCCGGCGCCGTTGCGACCGACCAGTCCGACGTGCTCTCCAGGATTGATCTGCAGCGTTGCGCCGCGCAGAACGTCCTGCGCGCCATAGGATTTGTAAACGTCGGTAAGGCGAAACAGCATTGCAGAGTATCGCTACGTTTAGATGCCGCACTTGTGCGGCTCACCCGCGATTCACACAAAACGGGCGCGGTCGCCGAATCATCCCTGGCACCGCGCCCTGCTTATTAAAATCAAACTCTGGCGCACAAGTGCGCCGTCTAAACGAACTCCGAACGCGCCATCACTTCTTCGCTGGAGACGCCGCCTTCGCCGGAGATACGGCAGCCTTGGCCGCCGGCGATGCACTTGAAGTCGCCGCCGGCGTTGAGCTGGTTGCCGGCTTTGCTGCTTCGGTCGAAGCCGGACGCAATCCCAGATTGCTCGGATTGCTCAGCATGTCCATCGCCAGATTGTTGACGATCTTCGATTCCGATATTGCCACTTCCAACAGAGCCGTGTTCAAAATCTTCTTGCGCTCGTCTGTTAACTTGACCGTAACCTGTTGACGCACGCCCTGACTTTCGAGCGTTAGATTCTCAGTCTGCAGGTGCTTCTCCTGAAGCTTAAAGATGTACCAACGACCGCCGGGATATTGTGGCGAATTGAACTTCACGGGCGCTGTGTAACTTCCCGCTTGCATCGGGCCAAAGAATTGCGAAACCAGATCCGCCGGGAAACCATTCCCCTTCAAGTCTTCTTCGGAAGCAAAGCCAATGTCGCCGCCGTTCGGCACACTCTGAGCATCCTCGCTCTTGGCCCGCGCGATCGTGGCGAAATCAGCTCCGTTTTTTAGCTGCTGGTAAAGCGCGTCGACCTTCGTCTTCGCGTCGGCGTCAGTCTTGGCATCGTCGTTCGTAATGCCGGTCTTGCTGTTGTCGGCAGGGTCGACCACGATCATCGCCAACGCTACGCCTCGGGCGTTCACGAATTGCGGCTTGTTCGCGTTGTAATAGTCCTCGACTTCGCGATCGCTGATGGTGATCTTGCCGGAATACTTATCTCTCAGCGCATTGATCGCCAGGTCTTTCTTCGCCTCTTCGCGCAGAGCTTCGTTAGTCAGCCCCTGCTCCTTAAGCTGCCGATCGAATTCTTCCTGCGTCACCCCAGTCTGCTGCTTCTGTTGGTTAATGCCGGAGGTGATCTGCTCTTCGCTGGGCAAAAGTTTTTCCTGTTCGGCTCGCTGAAAAAGGACTTCGCGCTGGATCAGGCTGTCGAGCACCGTGAGCCGCGCCTGGGCCAGGTCGTGCGCGGACATTTGAGACTCTTTGCCCTGTGCCTGTTGGTGGATCACACGTTCGACCTCTTTGAGCATGATCTGTTTGCCGTTGACACTGGCCGCCACCGTAGTATCAGCCGATCCGCCGCCGCTCGATGAGCACGCCGCAAAAGCAAAAGCGATCAAACCGCCCAGCGTCAGGAGAGTGAACTGTTTTGAAAGTCTACGCACTTGGTTTAGCTCCTTTAGGATCTCAAAAAGTTTGTTCCGCTCGTCACGCGGCCTTGGCTATCTTGCCGCCCTTGATGCATCTGGTGCACACGCGCATTCGACGAGCGCCGCCCTGCGGAAGTTGCACGCGGACCAATTGGAGATTCGGATTAAATCTCCGTGGGGTCCGATTGTTTGCGTGCGATACGTTATTGCCGAACTGCGGTCCTTTGCCGCAGGCCTCACATTTTTTAGCCATGATGATAACCTCTGGAGCGCACGCATCCTGCGTGCGGTTCGCGGGCATCCTGCCCGCGTTCCTTTATTGTCTAATTCACAACTGCGATGGCGTCGATCTCGACCCGCGCATCGCGCGGCAGTCGCGCCGCCTGTACTGTCGATCGCGCTGGGCGATTATCGCCAAAGACGCGACCATAAACTTCATTCATTGCCGTAAAGTCGTTCATGTCCGCAAGGAACACGGTAGTCTTGACGACCTGATCGAGTCCGACCTTCGCTGCTTCCAGCACTGCGGTCAGATTCCTTAGCACCTGCTCCGTTTGTTCGCCAATCCCGCCGGCTGCGAACTCGCCGGTGGCCGGATCGATTGGGATCTGTCCGGAAGCAAAAATCAGATTGCCGCTGCGAATGGCTTGTGAATACGGCCCAATGGCACGCGGCGCTCTATCGGTGGCGATAATCTCTTTCACGGTCTGCAAGGGCAGCTTTTCGGCGGCCAAACAAAACGTGTACTTTAGCAGAAACGGGCTTAGAATGGGAAACTCGCAGCGGCAGCGGGCGTACAGAGGACCGACTTTAGTCGGGTTCTTCTCAAATGGAATGCCCGACTGAAGTCGGTACTCTATGCGCCGTTCTCCAAAGGGATAGTTAGATATGAAACGTAAACTCTTAGCGCTTAGCCTCCTCGTTGGGGCGCTGCTCTGTCTCGCAGCTTTTCGCTTCGCTCAATACAAACCGACCCGCGCCGAGGACGACCGCCTGAAAGGGAGCTATCGCTTCGAGCGCAACGGCTGGATCTACGTGCATCTGGAAGGCTCGCCCGACAAGATTGGCTACCAACACGGTTCCCTGCTGGCGAAAGAGACGGACGCCTTGCTGCGCGTGTTGAAACCGTTCCTGCAACACGAGACAAAGCACGATTGGAATTTCTATCGCAAAGCGTCGCAGGAAATTCTGTGGCCAAAGATTGACGCCGAGTTCCAGGCCGAACTCGACGGCATCGTTCGCGGCCTGAACGATCACGGCGTGAAGGTCGACCGATGGGACATCGTGGCGCTCAACGCGATCGAGGAACTTCCCTATTACTATGTGCCGTGGCTGGACAAGAAGCAGGGCCGCTTGCCGACGACGCACGCGCCGGGAAATTGCAGCGCGATCGTCGCGACCGGGAGTTACACGAAGGACCATCGCATCGTGATGGGTCATAACAACTGGACCGACTATGTGAAGGGTCCGCGTTGGAACATCATCTTTGATATCAAGCCGCAACATGGCTTTCGCATCCTGATGGATGGACTGCCCGGGGTAATCACGAGCGACGATGACTTTGGCGTGAACTCAGCCGGGATCATGATCACCGAGACCACGATCACGGGATTCGCCTTGTTCGATCCGAAGGGCACGCCGGAATTTTATCGCGCGCGGAAAGCTTTGCAGTACAGCAACTCGATCGACGATTACGTCCGCATCATGCTTGATGGAAACAACGGTGGCTACGCAAACGACTGGCTTTTGGGCGACAACAAGACCGGAGAGATTGCGTTGTTTGAGCTGGGCTTGAAAGAACACAGTGTGCGCCGAACCAGCGACGGCTACTTTGTCGGCTCGAACTTTCCGGTCGATCCAAAGTTGGTCAAGGCAGAGACAGATTTTGACTTGAATAACCTGCAGGGGTCGCCCCTGGCCAGGAAAGCTCGGTGGGAAGAACTGGTGAACCGATACAAGAGCACGATCGACGCTGAAGCCGTCAAACAAATGGAAGGCGACACGCGCGATTCGTTTGAAAAGAAAGATGGCCCGAACGAGCGCAGCTTGTGTGGCTGTGTCGAGCGTTCGCCGCGCGGCATTCCGGAATGGGACTGGGGAAGGTTTTATCCGGGCGGCACAGTGCAGGCCAAAGTTATCGACGCGCGGATGGCCGAGAAAATGCAGTTCTGGGCCGCGATGGGTCATCCCTGCGGAAATGATTTCGTCGCGGCGGCATTCCTGAAAGAACATCCTGAGTACGAATGGATGCGCGACCTGCTCAGCGACCTGAAGTCGCAGCCGTGGACGATGTTTACGAGCAGCATGAGGAAATAAGGGACCGCCGGGTTGATAGTTGATATCCGCTTGCTACCGCAAGCGGTTCCTTAATCAGCGCTCGTATCGCAGAATCAATCCGTCGCTGCCGACGGCCCACCCGTTCTTCTTGTTCATGAAGAGCGCGTAGAGATTCTGCTTCGTAGTGCTCTCCTGCTCGACCCAGGTGCGACCTCCGTCGCCTGAACGCAGGATGACGCCGCCGCGTCCAACGATCCAGCCGTCGCCTTCGCCGATAAATTGCACACTCAACAACGTAAAGCGCGCCGGAGATTCCATCGATGACCAGCTTCGTCCGCCATCGGTAGTGCGCACAATAGTGCCGCGCTCGCCGACAGCCCAGCCTTGTTTCTCGTTGCGAAAATCGACGTGAAAGAGAGTGACCGTCGTGCCCGACGCTTGCTTCGTCCAAGAGTCGCCCGCGTCTTCGGTGCGCAAGATGGTGCCGTCAGCGCCGACGATCCAGCCGTGTTTTTCGTCAACAAAATCTATGTGAATCAGCTCGTGTTGCGCCGGTGAGTGCAGTAACTCCCAGCTTGCGCCACCGTCTTTGGTAATCGCCAGGATACTGCCGACAATCGTGTCACCGCGCGTGAGCGAGCCGACCACCCAACCCCGCTTCTTGCCGTTAAAGCGAAGACTGTAGAGTTCGGGCGTCGCTCCCAGAAATTCCGCCGGCAGGAATTTGTGTGACTCGCGCCATGTTTGTCCGGCGTCATCAGTACTGAAGATACTGCCTCCGGCCAGAACGAATCCCGTATCCTTGCTGACGAAGTAGACATCGTTGATGGAACTCTCAGTTCCGATCGGCCGTTCGGCCCACGCCGCGCCGCCGTCTTCAGTGTGACAAAGAAAGCCGCTATCGCCACCAACCCAGCCGTGCTTCGCGTCAGTGAAATAGACAGCGTTCAAGTCCTTGCCGCCGGATCCGATTCGCTTCGCGGTCCATCCGCTCTGCGCCTGACCGACGAGCGCCGGCACTGAAATGGCGATCGCCAACATCAAGACGATCAAAATTTTCCTCACGGGTTCCATGGCTAACTCTTGTCTCCGAAGTCTCACAGGTCGCGCAAGTTTGGACTGCGCCAGGTTATCACCGTCACAAATATCGCGATAACCGCTCCCCCAACGGCCAGCGTGCGCGGCACACCGAAGCGATGAGACGCAGCTCCGGCAATTAAGTTGCCTATCGGCATAGCACCGATGAAAGAAAACATGAACATGCTCATGACCCGGCCGCGCATTTCATTGGTTACGAGTTTCTGCAGCAGGGTGTTGGTGACGGCAACTGAACACACAATCGCAAAGCCGAGCGCGAAGAGAAAAATCAGTGACAGCGTAAGGTTCTTCGACAGCGCAAAGCAAATCAGGCAGACCGCAAAGCCAAAATCCCCACCCAGCACGACCCAGCCCTTGCGCCGAAAGTCTCCGAGATAGGCGAGGAAGAGTGCGCCGAACAGCGCGCCCGCGCCGGCCGTGCCCATCAAGAGCGCCAGCCCCGACTCTCCTAAATGAAAGATGTCGCGCGCGAACACGGGCGTCATCGCCAGATACGGCGCGCCGAACAAACTGGTGGCCGCGGAGATTAGCAACAACATCGACACGCGCGGCCGGCTGCCGACGTAGCGAAAGCCCTCGACCAGGTCATCGACGAACGCACGGCGGTCTTTCAGTGAGCGATCGGACGCAGGCTTCGCCGGCCGATGCTCGTCATATCGGACCATCGCCAGACCTGCCACGACCGCGGCGAACGAGATCCCATTGGCAAAAAAGCAGCCAGCCAAACCGAACAGTTTGAATCCTAATGCCGCGAATGCCGGTCCTATTGCGCGCGACAACTGAAACTGAGTTGAGTTCAAAGCAATCGCGTTGGCCAGGTCTTCACGTCCAACCAAATCAAACACTAGGGCCAAATAAGACGGCCCGGCGATCGACATGCAACAGCCCGTGACGAACGACAGGCACAGAATCATCCACACGTGCACGATACCAGTGACGACGAGCGTGCCCAGCGTAAGCGCCGAAAGTCCGGCAACGATCTGCGAATAAATTAAGAGCTTCCTGCGATCAACCAGATCGGCAAACACGCCGCCCGCCAGAGTCAGAACCAGACCCGGCGCCGTCGCCATGAACCCATCGACGCCCAGCCAGAAAGGAGAGTTCGACAGTTGCAGCACCAGCCAGCCCTGCGCGACGGCCTGCATCCAGGTGCCAGTGTTGGAAAGAAAAGCGCCCGACCAGAACAAGAAAAAGTTGCGATGCCGCAACGCGCGAAACATTTCACTGATACCGCGATCGCGTCTTTCCCTGTTTTGCAGCTCATCAGACATGAACAATGTTAATAACATCGCGCGCACGTTCGCACCAAACAGGAGCGCACGCATCCCTGCGTGCGGACCGCAGGCTTCCAGCCTGCGAAACTCGCACTTTGTGGCCCGGTCCAACTCGTGCTCTAATCCGCTTTCAACAACACACCAGCTAATGGAGATAACAATGAAAGTTCTCTTGCTGATCGCAGTCACGACTACATTGGCCATGGCCGCTCGCGCCCAAACTCCGACGGCGACTCCGCCGCCGGTGTCGCCGGCACAGATCGCGCCGACAACCGCTCCCGCGAATCCGGCGGATGTCGCGACGTTGGATGCGACGATCGCGGCGCTCTATGACGTGATCTCGGGTCCGGCAGGGACGCGCAACTGGGATCGCTTTCGCTCGCTGTTCATTCCCGGCGCGCGTTTGATTCCCACCAGCGCGCGTCCGACCGGCGAAGTTGGCTCGCGCGTTTTGACCGTCGAGGATTATGTCCAACGCGCCGGCGCAGCTTTTGAAAAGCAGGGATTCTATGAGCGCGAAGTCTCACGTCAATTGGAAAAGTTCGGCAACATCGCGCACATCTTCAGCACGTATGAATCGCGGCACGCAAAGGACGACGCGAAACCGTTTCAGCGCGGCATCAACAGCATTCAGTTGATGAACGACGGTAAGCGTTGGTGGATTGTGACGATCTTCTGGCAGGGCGAGGATGAGAAGAATCCGCTGCCCGCAATGTATCTGAGAAGCCGAAACTAAGATCGTCGCCAAGACGACAACGGCGCGCCTGAACCGCCACGACGTTCGCCAACAATCTCCGCGAGAATCGCGAGCGCAACTTCCTCAGGCGAAACGGCGCCGATGTCCAGACCGATCGGCGCACGCACTTTCTTTAACCTATTCTCGGAAGCGCCTTCTTCGCGCAGCTTCTCCAGCACGATGTTCGTGCGTCGCTTGCTGCCAATCATGCCGACGTAATCCGGACTCGCGGCAATGGTGGCACGGAGACACTCTTCATCCTGTTTGTGGCCGCGAGTGACGATTGCGACAGAGACGCCACGGCCATTGCCGATGGCTCCACGCATCGCGCCAGCCCAATCCTCGGCAACAATCAACTCGATGCTCTGTTCAGTTTGCGAAGCAAATGAATCGCGAGTCACAAACTCAGCGCGGTCATCGACGAGCGTGACCCGATAGCCAACCAGCGCCGCCACCCGCGCCAGCGCAGCGCCCACGTGGCCCGCGCCCGCGATTACCAGACGCGGCTCGGCTTCGATACGCTCAAATAAGACGGTCGCGCCGTGAAGTCTCTCAAGCTGAGGCGCGAACTCTTCGACCGTGAACGTTCTTGCTTCGTTGCGAGTCTTCACGAAGCTGGCCGCCTGTCGAGCAACCGCGTCATCCAATTCGGAATCGCCGAGACTGCCGGTCCTTTCGCCTGATTCTTTGACGAGCAGCTTCGCGCCTATCGGTTTTTCGGACGAGGCGTTCTCAGACAAAGTCACCAATGTAACCAGCACCGCAGTGGAACCTTCGTCCAGCACAACTCTGATAGCTTTGCCAATGAGATTGGATCGAATTTGGGCGTCGGCGGCGTTCATAGATGAGTCCGCGTAGCGGACGATCGGAAATAGCCCAGCACTTCAGCTGGGTAAGGAGTCAATAATAAACCGAAAGTCCGTGAAACGGGCGACAGATTCTCTGTCGTCCGCTTCGCGGACTTAGAAAACAAAGAACCCGACTACCCCAGCGATAAATCGCTGGGCTACTCTCGTTCGTCCGCAGGGCGGACTTGCTGTCTTGGGACAGATGAGCGCAGAAGACCAACAGCTTCCGCCACTCGACGAATTAACCACCACGGCCCAACCAGGAGATGGATCGGATTGCTAAAGAACGCCGGCTGGTTACCTTCAATGGCATGGCCGATAAATTGAAATATCCAACCGACGACAAACAACGCCAGCGCCCCGCGCCAGCTAAAGAAAAACAGGGGCAACGACACGACGATCATCGGGATGCCAATCGAGTGCGATAAACGATTGAGCGGGTGCCGATGCCTCGATTCGTAATTGTCGACCAATGGCTCAGACATGGTTATGACTCTCCCCACACATCAACAAAAATATCCATCGTCCCGCCGCAAACCATTCCTTCTTCGCTCGCTTCATCTGCGGTGAGCGCGAAGTGATGGAGCGCCGAGATGCCGCTGCGCATGGCTGCGCGCGCTTCGGCCCAGACCTCGGCTTCGACGCAGCCGCCGCCGACCGTACCGCCCGTCGTGCCGTCTTCAAAAAACAGCATCTTGGCCCCGCGGCGCTGTGGCGTGGAACCGCGAGTGTGCGCAACCGTCGCAACCACGACGCGTTCGCCGCGCGCGCTTGAGTCGGCGATCAAACGATAGAGATCACGCTGCGCAATTGTTCCCATGGTATCGAAAGTAACATAGATTCTGGTCGGTGATCCGCTTCGTAATTAGAACACTGACTAAAGTCTATGCTACTTGAATGGATAAGGACTCGGCGAAGGCGACGGCTTCGGAGTTGGCTGCGTCGCGCCTTCAGTCGCTTGCGCGTTTGCCCTTTTATTTTGAATCGCGGCTGCGTCGGCGGCCTCCAGACGCTTGTGGAGACGCTCGACTTCCTGGTCGGCAGACGCGATCGCCTGTTCGAGATGGGTGCGGCTGGACGCAAGCTGGGTCAACTGTTTTCGTACGCGGTCTCTCTCACTCTCAAGTTGACGACGGCGCTGCTCACGCAGATCTTCCGGATGCGTCGTGCCATAGCCGGCAATCGAGCGCTCGATGTTTTCCGGTTTCAATGCATAGTCAAGCTCTTCGGCGCGAGCTTGCAGGTCAGATTCCTTTGATTGCACGTCGCGCAGTTCGGTGCGTAGAGAGCTGGCGCGCTGTTCTGCCCGCGACAGACGTTCGAGGTCGACCAAAGAACGTTGCGCCTCATCCATCTGACTTATTTTCTCCGTGAGTTTATCGACCTGCGAAGACAGAGCGCGAATCGTTTGCTTCATTGCCTCGGGCTCGGAAGGCTGCACATTCGCATTTGTGTTCTCGTTGGTGTTCACAGAGTCACTTGCGGTGTTCGCGTTTGCGTTGTCCGTCGGCGACGGCTGGTAGATCGCCGGGTTCGTGATGCGCGGCGCCGAAGGCCGGGACCGGCGCTTTCGCCGACGGCGTTGAGCACTGGAATCAACCAGAAACATTCCGGCGATCATGAACAATGCCAGGGCCGCAATTACTATCTGTCGAATCGATCGTCTTGCCATCACCAGACCTCCACAGCCTTCTCACGCTTCACCCGTCAATTAGTTCCCCGGCGGCGATCATCCCGGCTGAATTTGAAAACTGATATCCATTGCCCTGACCGATTGCGTCAACGCGGCCACGCGAATCAAATCAGCGCCGGCTTCAGCGTAAGCGCGAACGTTTTCAAGCGTCACTCCGCCCGAAACCGCAATCGTAATTTCCGGCGACAAGCCCCGTGCGTGTGAGATCAAGCCAGCCATCTCAGCGGGACCCACGCCTCGCACGACCAGCCCGTTCGCGCCGCTTTCAATCGCCTCAGTGACATCGCCCTGACTCGCAACTTCGACTTCGATCTTGTGCAGATGGCCGATTTTCTCACGCGCGGCTTTGACCGCTGCCTTCACGCCGCCGGCGATCGCCGCATGATTCGACTTCACACAAACGCCATCATCCAAACCACAGCGATGATTCACGCCCCCGCCGAGCAACACTGCGTACCTCTCAAGCATGCGCAGGCCCGGCGTGGTCTTGCGTGTGTCAGCGATCTTGGCTTTCGTTCCCTCGACGGCGCGCACGTACTGGCGCGTAATCGTGGCCACACCGGAAAGATGCTGAAGCAGATTCAAGGCGACGCGCTCGCCCGCGAGTAACACGTCGGCAAAGCCACTGGTGCGCGCGATCACCTTGCCGGCTTCAACCTCTTCGCCGTCACCGCCAAAAGCTTCCAGTTGGGCCTGCGGATCGAGCGTCACAAAAACTTCTTCAGCCGCTTCCAGACCGGCGACGACCATCTTCTCGCCGGCGACAAAGCGGCCGCGGGCCCGCGTGTTGCGCGTCAGAACGCTTTGCGTCGTGATGTCACCGCGCCCGAGGTCCTCGCGCAGGAACAGACCGATGCTCGAATAGAGCGCGCCTTCGTCAAGCCAGTTCATCGCAGCGCCTCCATCATTTGATCCATCGCCTTCGTGCGCTGGGCGATATCCGCGATCCGCGCTCGCAACTCCGTAACCTTCTCGGCCGGAGCGCGCGCGACGAAATCTGAGTTTCCAATCTGCGCCTCAACTTTTGCAGCTTCTTTCAGCAACTTTTCCTGTTCTCGCGAGAGTCTCGCACGCTCCTGTTCGAAATCGATCAAGCCTTCGAGCGGCACCGCCACCTCAGCGCCGCCTACCAGCGCGGCCCGAGCCGAGGCCTTAGGAATTTCGACGTTCCCGTCAAGAGAAACCTGATCCGCGCGCGTCAGACGGGCTATCTGATCCGAACTCGCCTGAAACACCGCTTGCAGATCTGTCTTGGCGGCGATCAATAACTGAATGCGATCACCCGGCTTGATGTTCATCTCCGATCGAATGTTACGCACACGCGAAATCAAATCGATGACCGCGCTCATTTCACCTTCGCCGCGTTCGTCGATTAGAGCGTCGTCGCACCGCGGAAACGCGGCGAGCATGATCGTCGGCTCGACGCCGGCATAGGCGCAATGCAACCGCCCTGAATGATCGACCGGCAATTTCAACCACAGCTCTTCCGTGAGATAAGGCATGAACGGATGCAAGAGCCGCAGCGACTGCTCGAGCACCGCAATCAAACGCGCGCGCGCTATGGCTCGCTCAGGCGAATCGGCTTCCGCGGTGACAGTAGCTTTTGTCAGCTCGATGTACCAGTCGCAAAAGTCGTCCCAGAAAAAGTGATAGAGCGTCTGCACCACGCCGTGAAACTCGTAAGCGTCGAGCTGAGCGTTGACCTCGCGCGCCGTTTTGTTCAGCCGCGAAAGAATCCAGCGATCGTGCAGCGGAAGCTCGCCGGCGAATGGATCGGTAACGGATTCTGCGCCCTCAGCATTCATCAGACAAAAGCGCGCCGCGTTCCAGATCTTGTTGGCAAAGTTTCGATACGATTCAACCTGGCGCTCGCTCCAGCGCGTGTCGGTTGCGCCCACCGAAGCCAGCGTCAGACGCGTCGCGTCCACTCCATACTTATCAAACACTTCGAGCGGATCGATGCCGTTGCCTTTCGTCTTGGACATCCGCTGGCCGTGCTTGTCGAGCACGGTGCCCGTTACGTACACGTCGGCGAACGCCTCCTGGCCCATGAACTTCAGACCGGTCATCATCATCCGCGAGACCCAGAGAAAAATAATGTCGCGGGCCGTGACCAGCACTGAAGTCGGATAAAACGCTCGGAGATCTTCGGTCTCTTCAGGCCAGCCCATCGTCGAGAACGGCCACAGCGCGGACGAGAACCAGGTGTCGAGCACGTCCGGGTCCTGAGTGAGATTTTCGGTGCCCGCTTTCTGGCGCGCCTCTTCGACCGATCGCGCAACGGTCACCTGGCCGCCTTCGTCGTACCACGCCGGAATCTGATGCCCCCACCAAAGCTGCCGCGAGATGGTCCAGTCGCGCAGATTCTCGAGCCAATCACGGTAGACTTTTTCGTAAGGAACTTCGGGAACAAAGCGCGGCTTCCCTTCCGTGCGCAATTTCGCCAGCGCAAGATCGCGCAGGTGATCCATGCGACAAAACCATTGGGTTGAGATCAACGGTTCGAGAACTGTTTTGCAGCGTTCGCATTTCGAGATCGCAAACTCGTAGTCGTCCACCTTTTCGAGCAAGCCGAGTTCTGCAAACTTTTCCACGACTTTGTCGCGCGCCTTGTAGCGATCCAGCCCGGCGAATTCCGCGCCTGCCTCTTCAGTCATGCGCGCGAACTGATCGATGACCCGCACCTGCTCAAGCTGGTGACGTTGACCCATTTCGTAATCGTTTGGATCGTGCGCCGGCGTGACCTTAACTGCGCCGGTACCGAATTCCGACTCGACAAAATCGTCAGCGATAATCGGAATCTCGCGATTCATGATCGGCAGCATCAATGTCTGCCCAATCATCCCCTGATAACGATCATCGTCCGGACTTACCGCGACTGCCGTATCGCCCAGCATCGTTTCCGGCCGCGTGGTCGCAACCGTGATCGAACTGCTTCCGTCCTTGAACGGATAGCGAAGATAGTAGAGCTTGCCTTTCTGTGGTTCGCGCAGAACTTCGAGATCGGAGAGCACGGTCTGATCGTTCGGGCACCAGTTGACTATGCGATTGCCACGATAGATCAATCCTTCATCGTACAGCCGCACGAATGACTCACGGACCGCCCGCGACAACTCTTCGTCCAATGTGAATCGCTCGCGCGACCAATCGACTGAGGCGCCTGCGCGCCGCATCTGTTTCAGAATCTGCCCGCCGTGTTCCTGTTTCCATTGCCAAACGCGCTCAACAAATTTCTCGCGGCCGAGATCGTGACGCGTCTTCCCTTCCTTTTTCAGCTCGCGCGTGACCATCAACTGCGTCGAGATACCTGCGTGATCCATCCCCGGCAGCCACAGCGCGCGAAATCCGGACATCCGCTTGTGCCGGGTCAGCACGTCCATCATCGTGTGCTGAAGCGCGTGGCCCATGTGCAGCGAGCCAGTCACGTTCGGAGGCGGAATCACGATCGTGAAAACCGGCGCGGCTTGATCCTTATTGATTTCTGGCGCGAAGTAGCCACGCTCTTCCCACCGCGCGTAGTGATGCGCCTCGGCTTCTTTCGGGTCGTAAGTTTTTGGGATGTCGACCATTTCTGCTTTAAATCAAACGCCTTCCGTTCAAACTTCGTTTAGAGGCGGGACTTGTCCCACCACAGAAAAGCGCGCGTCTTTCTCTGCTGGTCCGATTGTAAATCAAGCAACGCACGTTTTCATATCCGTCCGACAAAGCCGAAAGCGGTCTGGCCTCGCACCAAAGAATAAAGGCGGGACAAGTCCCGCCTCTAAACGTTCCTGATTCTTCAATCCGACGTTACTTCGCTTCGAGCTTCTGTTTGATCATCAACTCAGCCATCTCAGGCACGACTTCCCAGGCGATTTCCTGGACGACTTTGTCTGAGAGCTGCGCTACTACGCGCCGCGCGATCGCATCGATGGCTTCGGGAGACAAGTCAGAGAAATTAGTCGGGCTCGGGACGGATCCAGTCTTCTCGGTTTCGCCGTCAGGCTTCGCAACTTCAACCGCAACGTATTCAGCCGGGCTGGACCAGTTCTGGTTCTCTGCGTAATCCGAAACGGTCACGACTCGGTCGGACGAGTCTTCCAACATAGCTGGCGCTTCCGGAATCACTTTGACGAAGACCTCTTCCTGAGGCGTGTCTTCGTCGAGGACATCCAGAAACGGATCGTCGCCGGCGAACGCCTTACCGCCGTGGACGTCGCCGAGATCCAAAAGCGCATCACCGAATTCATCCGCGCCTTCCTCAGGCGCTATTGGGTGATGGTCAGCTTTTCCGTTTCGGCCGTTGAGCAATTCTGGGGCAACCTGTGGCAGCCGTTGCGTGTCCGCCGTTTGCACTTCTATTTCCGGCTGCGAATTTTCAACCGCGAATCCGGCTGCATGGCCATCGCCATTGGCAGCGCTTGCTTCGGCACTTGTAATCCCAAGGGTAGAGTATCCGCTCGCGCCTTCGTCGGCGGATTTGCCGCCAAGCACGCGGCCGAATAATTGTCGAATAGATTCGAAGGGTTTCGTCATAAAGTCATCCGCGCCGTGTGGCGCGCCTCGGGATTTCTCGAAGGTTGATCAATGCCGGCAAATGCGGCACTGAGGGCAAGTGGTGGATTTGGACAGCGCCCTACGGGTGAAGCGATGGGCCCTGTTTTGAAACTAGCATCCGGGCGAAAAGCCCGTCAAGGGGTTTTTCTGATTACAAGCAGTTTTGGCAACAAACGGACGCTCAGCGCGTCACCGTGACATCGTCGCTGGTGTTGGGCTTCGCGTCGGGGCCGGAGGAGCGGAGCACGAAGGCTGTGCGCGCGCCTTCATATGCGTAAGGCTGATGCCAGGGATCGACGCGAATTGCTCGCGCCAGGTAACGCGGGTTTAGTTGATCGACCAGCTTCGCTTCGCTCTTGGCCTCAGCATAAAAACCATGCTCGCGGCGATATGACTCGAGGGCCGTGGCGATCGATTCGAGCTCGGCGCGGGCGCGCGCCGTCTTTTCAACATTCAGCGCTTTGACCAGCATGTCGACGTCTTCCCAACGCCGGTCGCCGGTGCGGATTTCGGCGATGCGCCATTTGTCGTTGTCGCCTTTGACAAACCGAAACGCCGTTTCGACCTGGGCAACGACGACTGCCGAACTGCCGGTGGTCGAGACCTCCTTGACGTGCACGGCGTCCGAAGGCAATTGGATTCCCGCCATCCGCGCGATCACGCGACGCGCCTCGCTCGGCGTCAAATCACCCGCCGCTCGCGCGCCAACCAGAAAACCTGTGCCCACAAACAGAGCGACCAGTAATGAAATGACGAGGCTTCGCTTGAGCATGATTTCGGATCTCCTGTCGATCTGATCTCGAACTGCTATCCAAGAATTATATGATTTCTAGCAGAGAAAGCCTGGGCTGGCAAGGTTCATGGGTGGTCCAGGTTGAGAGTTCAACCTTTAGGTTGCCGATTTACAAACGCAAGCTAAAGCTTGAACTCTAAACCCACCTTAGGCTTGCTGCGCCTTGGCCACCAGCATGCGTAGCATGGTTTGAAGCTGCGCCGTCGTGAACGGCTTGGGGAGGAATACCACTGCGCCGGCGGCGAAACTGTCGGACGGAAGCTTTGGATCCTGCTCGGCAGTCATCATCATAATCGGTATTTTCATGACCCGCTTTTCCGTCTTCATATAACGCACAATCTCCGGGCCGGCAATCTGCGGCATGACTACGTCAAATACAGCAGCGGTAAAACCGACATCATCCTGCAGGGCCTTGTAAGCCTCGCGGCCATCGCGCGCCCCAACAACGGAATAACCTTCCTTCTCAAGAATGGTCGTAACCAGGCGCAGGATCGCCGGGTCGTCGTCCGCCACCAGGATTCGCCCTTTTGTATTTTTGTCGTCTGCCATCAAGTCACATTCCTATCCACTCGAACCTGCGGCAATATCGGCTTAAGCCACTTCGACCCCGCGGCCGCTCTCGCCCGCTGTGAGCGAAAGCTCAGCGGCCAGCTTAATTGCTTCAACCATGCTCGAGTGCTCGGCGATTCCTTTGCCGGCAATATCGAACGCCGTTCCATGATCGACTGACGTGCGAATGAATGGCAAGCCCAGCGTGACATTCACTGCTTCGCCAAACGAAAGACACTTGACCGGAATCATCGCCTGGTCATGATAACACGCGACCACCGCGTCGAACTCACCGCGCGAAGCACGAAGAAAGACTGTGTCGGCTGAGAACGGTCCGCGAACGTTTATGCCGTCCACAGTCCGGCAAGATTCGACCGCGGGCATGATCTCGGAAGCTTCTTCGATTCCAAACAGTCCCCCTTCAGCGCCGTGAGGATTCAACGCGGCTACGGCGAGTCGGGGCCGCTCAATGCCCCAACGCTGCAATTCGCGATCGGCCAGGCGGATGGTTTTCTCGATGCGCTCACGCGTCACCAGCCGAATCGCTTCCGAAAGGGGCACATGAGTCGAAATCAGAACGACGCGCAGGTTCGCGGCCACAAAACCCATCGCATAGTCTTCCGTTCCCGTCAGATGGGCCAGAAACTCCGTGTGCCCGGGAAAGCTGTAGCCACCCAGAAACAGCGCGCGCTTATTGATCGGCGCGGTCGCGATGGCATCGATGCTCCCGGCCGCGCAAAGTTCGACCGCGGCTTCGATGTAACCGGCCGCAGCCCTTCCCGCGGCGCTTGATTCAATGCCCGGCTCAATGTGTCCATCGATATTGTTGAGATGAAAAATTATCGGGTTGGTATTTCGATCTAGAAGGCGCTCGCCTCGGCGCACGATCTCGTATCCGCACTGCAAGTCGAGTGTGCGCGCGTTATGAGCCAGCAGTTGCGCGTCCCCAATAATTATCGGCGCACAACATCGCAGTACTTCCTCCTCAGCCACGGCCTTGAGCACAACCTCCGGCCCGATCCCGGCGGGATCACCCATGGTTATGCCAACGCGCGGACGAGGCTGAGAACCGTTAGCAGGGTGAGATGGATCTGGCTGCAGATTATTCATTGCTCGAACAACTGCGTCACGATATTGAGGAAGCAGCAAACATTCCGGTTGAGTCCCGGCAGGGCCCGGAGCAGCAGAAAACCAATCAAGACTGTGAGGGTTGGAACTCGCGCACCTCATCCTCCGGCGCTTGCGATATCCGGTCTTCGGCCTTGAAGATATACTTAATATTGCGCTTGAGGACCAGAAGATTTGGCCCTGAGCGGCGATTAATCTTCAGCGCGCCGCGATCGTACCACTCAATTGTGCCTTCGATCTCTTCGCCGTCAAGGAGCACGAGCACCATTTGCGTGTGAGCGTCGATTTGCTTTTTGTAATAGTAGATCTCGGCGTGTGTTTCAGTCGGCGGCGGCTGGCGCTTTCGCATCTGTATGGATGGCGACGACCCCGGCTGCGGCGGACGCGGTGGCGGCATGCCGCTACGCGGAGAACCGCCGTTTGGGCGGTCGCGCTGTTGAAATCCTTCGTCGCGTCTGGCCTTTACATCTGCCAACGTAGTTCTAATCAGCTTACGATTCGACATTACAATTGTGCCTCCAAGCAAATTAACGAACGAGTATTACGAGGACGTTCCAGGCCGATTGGCGCACACGGCAAAGCCGATACTTCTCAGGATAAGGCCTGCCGAGGGGACGATGCGCTCTTTTTTAACCCGGGACTGAAATATCGTTCAGGGAATGCGCGACATGCTACACGACCGAGGGGGAAAACGCAAAGCTTGAAAAGGAGCCGGCTTAGCGGCGCGCGATTGCCGGGCTAACGCCCATCTCAACCGCTTACTGCTCACTGCCGTCTGCCTACTGCCGTCTGGTGCTAGTCTGCTTTCTTCCTGATGAATGTCGGCACGTCAAGATCATCGTTGCGCCTGGGCGACTGCTGCGGCGCCGGATACGCGTCCGGAGTCCGCGGCGAATACAGCGGCGCTGTCGTCAAAGGCATCTGCGCGCCGGCGGCCGCGGTGGCCACTGCAGCTTCCCGGCGAAAGCCGGTCGCGATGACCGTGATCTTCATTGCGTCGGCCATTGACTCGTCAATCACGTGACCAAAAATAATGTTTGCGTCTTCGTCAGCTTCCTGACGAACGATCGATGCCGCGTTGTTGACTTCACACAGCGTCAAGTCGTGACCGCCCGTAATGTTGATGAGCACGCCGCGAGCGCCCTTGATTGACGCTTCTTCCAATAGTGGTGACGAAATCGCTTCCTGCGTAGCCTCGATGGCCCGATTTTCGCCGCGCGCGTATCCGGTACCCATCAGGGCCATGCCCATACCCTGCATGATCGTGCGCACGTCGGCAAAGTCGAGATTGATCAAGCCCGGCACGGTGATCAAGTCGCTGATTCCCTGCACCGCCTGGCGCAGCACATCGTCAGCGGCCTTAAAAGCGTCGGCGAACGACGCGCCCTCGGGAACCGCGCCGAACAGTCGCTCATTGGGAATTGTGATGACCGTGTCAACAGATTCGTGCAACTCGCTGAGGCCCTGCTCAGCCTGCTGCAATCTGCGCCGGCCTTCGAATAGAAACGGTTTGGTGACGACGGCTACCGTCAAAGCCCCCAACTCGGTAGCTAATGATGCGACGATCGGTGCGCCACCGGTTCCGGTTCCTCCGCCTAGACCAGTGGTCACGAAGACCATGTCCGCACCCTCGAGTACTTCGATGATTTTGTCCGTGTCTTCGAGGGCTGCCTGTCGCCCGACTTCGGGATCCGCACCGGCCCCGAGTCCCTTGGTCAATCTTCCACCCAGTTGAATCTTCACCGGGGCGCGTGAACGCTTCAGCGCCTGCAGGTCCGTGTTCGCAACGATAAACTCGATTCCTTCGATGCCCGCGTCAATCATGCGATTGACCGCATTGCCGCCGCCGCCGCCCACACCAATGACCTTGATGCGCGCGCCAGTGATCGGCGGCTCGTCATCGATGAAGATATTTATGCTTCTGCCGGGCTCACGAACCTCAGGTGTCATGGTCTTTTCCTCTCTTCCAAACCGCGAAGCTTTCCACGGCCTCCTTCGTTTATTTTGGGCTGGCTGAACCACAGGCATCTATATGTTGCGGACAATATATTGTGCCGCCGGGCGGCCAGCATACAACACTTTGTCAAAGAATACTACTAAAACGATTACGAAATTTGGAAACAAAATGCGTCAAACGTCCCGACCCGACCCGCTTCGCCGCCCCGGAGCGTTGCTCGATCGCGTGGGCCCGATGCGAAACCAACGCCAGGCCAGCGGCGGCTGCCCACGCCGGACTCTGCACGTCTTCGACCAATCCACCGAACCGATCGCGCTCCGGATAACCGATGCGTACCGGAGCGTCGAACACTTGCTCGGCAATCTCGACCATGCCATCGAGCAGCGCGCCACCGCCGGTCAACACAACGCCACTCGACAACTGTCGGTTCCAACCGGAATCTCTAATCTCATCGGACACGTGCATCAGCACTTCTTCGGCGCGCGGCTGCAGGATGTCGCACAGAATCTGTCGCGACAATTGCCTTGGCGCCCGACCTCCAACGGAAGGAACCTCGACCATCTCTCCGCGCTGGTTGTCATCGAGGGAAGCGCTCGATGCGCAACCAACCGTGCGCTTGATTCTTTCCGCTTCTGGAATCGGCGTACGTAGGCCAAACGCAATGTCATTGGTGAAGTGCGATCCGCCGAGCGGGAATACTGCCGTATGTTGCACGGCGCCGCGTTGATAGACACACAGCCCCGTGGTCTCAGCGCCAATATCCACCAGCGCTGAACCGTATTCCTTGTCGTCCTCAGTCAGCGTTGCTTCAGCCGCTGCCAGTTGCTCTAGGATCATGTCGGCGACCATCAAGCCGGCCCGATTCACGGCGTTAATGGCGTTCTGTCGCGCAGTCACGGGGCTAGTAACGATGTGAACTTTCACCGCCAGGCGCGCTCCGGTCATGCCGACCGGATCGTTTATCCCGTCCTGGTCGTCAACGATGAATTCCTGCGGCAGCCGATCGACAATTTCGCGGCCGGCAGGAAGTTGAATCGCGCAAGCCGAATCGATCGCGCGGCGGACATCCTCGCCGCTAATCTCGCGGTCGCGGCTGGCTACCGCAACAATTGCCTGGCCGTTGAATCCCATGATGTGAGAGCCGGCAAGATTGATCGTCACCTCCTCAGCCTGTACGCCGCTCATGCGTTCGGCCTCATCCACCGCGCGCTTGATCGCTTCAACTGCAGCGTCGGGATTGACGATCACGCCTTTGCGCAATCCACGCGCCTCGGCCTCGCCTATTCCAATGATCTGCAGCAGTCCAGCTTCGCCCGGCTCGCCGATCAGACACGTCACTTTGCTCGTACCGATGTCCAGGCCTACGGTGTGATTTTGTCGCTTCGCCATAAGAGTTCGTTTCCGTTCTCAGCGCAGCCGCATGCCTACGTTGCCAGCGGGCCTCTGTTCTCGCGACTCGCCGCTTCGTATCGGCTTCTGCCGATTCGCGGTCGTCGAATCCTTCGCGGCTGTTTTCTTGCTTGCTGCATTGGAACTCGCCGCCTGCGCGTTACTTGTGGACGCCGTAGCGCTATTGTCCGCGCGCGGATCAGACGTCTCGGCTCCGGTTGAGACCTTGCTGCCAGTTCCAAAGCCAATGATGACGCGGCCGCCCTGGTAATCTACGTAAGTGATCGAAGCACCCTGCGGCGTCTGCCTGTACTTGTCGAGCGTATCCAACTCCAACTTCAACCGCGGCCCTGCATCCTTTCCGCCGAGTCTTACTTCAATCTGCGAATCGTTTCCCGCCAGTTGAGCCCGTACGTCGCGCACGTCAATCAGGTTAACTTCGCTCACCCGTTCCGCCAGACCAGCAGCTTCCCATTCGCGCGTAACTTCCAGATACTTCTGGACTCGCTCGGTGTTTTCCCGCCGCGCTTCGTCGGTGCCTTCCTCGTTCCAGCCGCGAATGAAGAATGCGGGTGTTCGATCGGCGGGTTTCATCTCGCCCAGCGCGACGCCCTCTTCATCGATCCAAATGAAATGGCCGTTGGATGTGTGCACGACGGCGATCGGGACGCGTTCAGTCACGCGCACCCGCAAGCGATCGGGCAGCACGCGAGAAACTATTGCGCGCCTTACGCCCGGTAAGCGACCCAGTTCGGCGCTGATGGCCGCGAGATCGGCGCGCCAGACTCCAGTGCGGGCGACGGCTCGTCGGGTCAGGGCTTCAATTTCTTCAGGAGAAGTTCTCGACGTGCCGGTGACGTCGATGCTCTTCACCTGGAACATCGCCGCTGAAGCTGCCACGCGATAACCGATAAACGCGGCCATCAGCGCCAGAATTGCCAGCACCAGCTTCAGAGCGGACGGCACGTAGCCGAACAACGCGCGCGGCGAAAAACTCCGGCTCGCCTCTCGACCGCCTCGACGCGCCGGACGCTGCACAAATTCTCTGGTAGCGGCCGAGCTGCGCCGCGAGCCGCGCGATGCGATGGCTTGTTCTCTCATAATTTTCTCAGTGGCATAGACTTCAGTCTGTGCTGACTCGTGTTCGTTGATGGCGACACAGACTGAAGTCTGTGCTACTTACTACTCCAGAGTTCAACTTCGTACTCAAGATCGATTCCGTGCTCACGCTTGACGCGCGCGCGAATTTCTTCCGCCAGGGCAAGGGCGTCCTCAGCTCGCGCGTCATCGCCTTCTGTGACGATGAAGTTTGCGTGCTTCGGCGAAACCACCGCGCCGCCTCGCCGCGTCCCCTTCAAGCCAAGGTCGTCGATCATCTTGCCAGTACCGATGGCGCTCGCCGGAGGATTCTTGAAGAAGCAACCCGCCGAGCGCGCACCGTGCGGTTGCGTCGCCATGCGTTGTCCCTTGGCCTGCTCCATGCGCGCGCGAATTTCTTCGGGGTCGCCTGGATGCAAGAGCAAGGTCGCACCCAGAAGCAATTCGCCATCCTGAAACGAAGTATGCCGATAGTTCCACTGCACTTCGCTGCCGGGAATTTCTACGACTCGACCATCGCGCGCGACCCGCACGGTTTCCACGGCGGTGCCAATTTCCTGGCCGAAAGCTCCGGCGTTCATCCACAACGCGCCGCCCACAGTGCCGGGGATGCCGCTGAGCCCTTCAATCCCTGAGAGTTCGTGCCGCCCTGAATCAACGCACAGACGCGGCAGCGAATAGCCGGCGCTCACCGAAACTCGAGCGCCCGCGAAAACGGGATCAGCTTTCAATTCTTTCAAGCTCACGATCACATAGTGATGAGCGCCGTCGTCAGCCAGCACGTTGCTGCCCGATCCCAGCGGTCGCCACGCGATGTCGTGTTGCTCCAACTCATGAACGAGCAACGCAGCCTGTTCTTCCGTCAGCGGCGATAGCACCCAATCGACCGCGCCGCCGACGCGCAGACTGGTCAATTCAGCGAAACGCTTGCCGCGTTCGGCGCGGGTGCCCAACCTCGCCGCGATCTGTTCGATCGCCGCGTCACGGCTGGTGAGTTCAGTAGATCTTGCTGTCATTGCGGCAGTCATTTATCAAGTCGGAATCACGCGCCCTGCGCCAAACCCTGTTCACGCAACAGCGCCAACAACTGATCGCCCGCGCGATGAACTGAGCCAGCTCCGAGAGTGATCACCAAGTCGCCTTCGCGGACGTGCTCGCGGAGAATCGTGGCGGCACCTTCAACAGCGCCCACGTAATCTGCGCTCTTGTGGCCATAACTCTTGATCCGTTCAGTTAGCACCTCGGCGTTCACGCCTTCGATCGGCGTCTCGCTCGCCGCGTAGATGTCGGTCACCAACAGCACGTCAGCGTTGTTGAAAGCGCTGGCGAATTCGTCCATCAGATCGTTCGTGCGCGTGTAGCGATGCGGCTGAAACAGCGCGACGATGCGCCGATTCGGAGCTCCGATGCGCGCCGCGCTCAACGTCGCCTTGATTTCCGTCGGGTGGTGACCGTAATCGTCGACCACGGTAACGCCCGCTTCATCGCCTTTGAATTGAAAGCGACGATCGGCGCCGCTGAACTCGTTGAGCGCCTTCGCAATCGTCTCGAAGGGAACTTCCAGCTCGAGGCCCACCGCGATCGCCGCCAGCGAGTTGTAAACGTTGTGTTTGCCAGGAACCCGCAGATTTACCACACCGAGCACGTCAACCCCTCGCCACACGGTAAAGCTGGATCCGAAGGATTGATCGTAGGTGATCTCGTGCGCCGAGACGTCCGCCTGCGCGCTCATCCCATACGTGACTCGGCGGCGTTCGACCTTCGGAATGACGGCCTGCACGTGCGGGTCGTCAAGACAAAGAATCGCTGCGCCATAGAAAGGCACTTTGTTGACAAAATCTGCAAAGCACTTACGCACGTCGTCCATGTCGTGGTAGTAATCCATGTGCTCGCGATCGATGTTGGTGACCACTGCGATCGTCGGCGTCAACATCAGAAAAGAGCGATCACTTTCATCGGCTTCGACGACCATCAGCTCGCTGCGCCCCAAACGGGCATTTGCGCGATAGGTACGCACGATGCCGCCGATCACGAAAGTCGGATCCAGACCAGCTATTCCCAGGACCGTCGCTACCATCGAGGTCGTAGTCGTCTTTCCGTGCGAGCCGGCCACCGCCACGGTGTGCGGCTTCATGCGCATCAACTCAGCCAACATCTCAGCGCGCGGAATCACGGGAATCGAGCGGCGGCGCGCTTCGATAATTTCCGGGTTGTCATCACGCACCGCGGTCGAGCGCACCACCACATGAGCATCGCCGACATTCTCTGCCGCATGGCCCTCGGTGACCTCGACTCCAAGCTCTTCGAGATGTGCCGTCACGTCCGACTTCTTCTGATCAGAACCCGACACGCGAAAGCCCAAATTGGCCAGGACCTCGGCAATGCCCGACATGCCTATGCCGCCGATGCCGACGAAGTGAATGTGTTGAAAGCGCCTGAACATAAAAATCAGTAAGCAGTAGGCAGTAAGCAGTAGGCAGCAAGACTAAGACCGATTGCCAATTGGTCCTGGCCGGCTCCTCCGAACCTTGAACTGATCGAGAATAAAGAGTCCACTGCTTTCTGCTTTTCTGCTTTCTGCTTTCTGCCTTCTGCCTTCTGCCTTCTGCTTTCTGCCTTCTGCCTTTTGCCTACTGCCTTTTGCCTTCTGTTTTCTGCCTTCTGCTTTCCATCAATCCTTCCATCAGATCAACCGTCGCTGCCGCCGCGTCAGGTCGCCCGAGCTTGCGGCTGACTGCTTCCATCCGATTGATTTCATCCGGTGACGCGACTAACGCCGAGATTTCTGCCGCCAAACGCGCGCCGCTCAAATCCTTCTGCAGAATCACTCGCGCCGCGCCCGCCGCCTGCAACGCTTCGGCGTTCTTCCGTTGATGGTCATCCGCAGCCAGCGGAAACGGGATCATGATCGCTGCCTTGCCCGCCGCGACCAGCTCAGCGCTCGTCGTCGCGCCCGCCCGACATATAATCAGATCGGCTTTTGAAAATTCCGCCATCATGTCATCAATGTACGGCTTGACGTCTGATGCGTTGCCCCAGCCCGCTTCTTCGTATCCGCCGCGAATCCTCTCAACATCTACGTCGCCAGTTTGATGCGTCACCTGCAACAAACCCTTATGCGCGCTAAGCAAAGGCAAAGCGCCTATCATTGCATCATTAATCGCCCGCGCGCCCTGCGAACCCCCGAAGAGCAGCAGGGAAAACCGCGAAGGATCCCGTTGCTTCGCCGGAATCTCAAAGAACTCTTTGCGCACCGGGTTACCAGTCAGAACACCTTTGCCGCGAAAGTACCCGAGCGCTTCTTGAAACGAAACCGCGGCCTTATCAACAAAACGCGCCAGCACCCGATTGGTCCAGCCGGGCAAAGCGTTCGAATCCATCACCAGCGTTGGCAGGCCCATCAGCGACGCCGCCAACAACACCGGGCCGGAAACATAGCCGCCGGCGCCAATCACTATGTCGGGACGAAACTCGCGAATCAGGCGACGCGCTGCCAGAAAACTTTTCGGCAGAACAATCAGCCCGCGCGCCTTCGCAGCCAGGCTGACATTCTTGAGTCCCGTGCTTTCAATGATCGAAAGTTCAAATCCTGATTTCGGTACGAGCCGGCTTTCCAATCCGTGCGCCGTGCCCACAAACCTGACGACCGATGCGGGATCGCGCCGCATGATCTCGCCGGCCACGGCAATGCCGGGATAGATGTGCCCGCCGGTGCCGCCGGCCGCGATTAGCGCTCGCATCCGCTCATCCGTAACGAGCCCGCGCCAACGCCGGCGCGCGTTGTCTGACGGCTCGCCGGTTTCTCCCGCGGCTGGGCGTTTCCTCTTCGTCGCCGTCTTCGTCATACGCAGCCCGCGTGTTCAGGCTCGCGTGCTGAGAAATGTTGAGCAGAATTCCCACGCCGGCCAGCGTCGGCACCAGAGACGATCCGCCATACGAGATGAACGGCAGGGGAATGCCTTTGGTCGGCACCAACGCCAGCACCACACTCATATTGAGGAGCGCTTGCGCGACGACGCCGACGACGACTCCAACACCCAGCAGCATGCCAAATCGATCGGGCGCGCGCAGCGCCGCGCGCATTCCACGCCAGAGAAAAATACCAAACACCAGCACGACGATCAGCGTGCCGACCAAGCCGAGTTCCTCGCCGACCACGGCGAAGATGAAATCCGAATGCGCGAACGGCAGAAACAACATCTTCTGGTGACCTTGCGCGAAACCGAGTCCGTGCGGCCCGCCCGAGCCGACCGCGATCAAAGACTGCACCACCTGATAGCCCGCGCCTTGCTGATCGGCCCACGGATCGATGAACGACGCCATCCGTCGCCACCTAAACGGCGTGAAGATCACCATCTTGCCTACGAACAGCAGCGCCGGCACCAGCGCATAAACCAGATGCCGCGGACGCACGCCGGCGGCAAAGCAAATCGCCCCGCAGATGATTGCCAGCATCAACGCCGTCCCGAGGTCGGGTTCCTTCACAACCAAACCTGCCAGCGCCCCAGCGACGATCACGCAAGGCAGAAACGTCTTCCAGAAAGACCACTCGTTGCCCGCTCGCCGCTCAAGGAAGTAAGCAAGAAACAGAACCAGCGCGAGCTTCGCGACTTCTGACGGCTGCGCCGAAAAGCCGCCGAACTTGATCCAACGGCGCGCGCCATTGACCGGTGAAAATCCAAACCCCGCCAGCAGCAGGAGAATCGTCAACAACAGCAGGCCATAAATGATCCAGCGGCTGCGTAAGATCCGATAATCGAAGTGCATGGCGACGAACATGACTACGAAACCTAGCAGCGTCCAGACGCCCTGCTTGACGACGTAGAAAAACTGGCTGTGATTCTCTTGCAAAGCGATTACCGCCGATGCGCTATAGACCATCACGACGCCGAACAGCGCCAGCCCCGCCGTCGCCGAGAATAACCATTTGTCAGCTTGTAGTTTTTGCGGCATAAACTTCAAACCGTCCAAAGTCCAATGTCTAAAGTCCAACGTCACACGTACGGGCTTTGGACCTTGGACTTTAGACTTTGGACTTCTTCCTTAAATACCCTTCCCCGATGTTCAAAACTTTCGAACATATCAAAGCTGGCACACGCTGGCGCGAGCAGAACCACGTCGCCTTGCATCGCCGCGGCGAATGCGCGCGCGACCGCGTCGCGCATGTCACCGGCACCCTCAAAGAGCGCGGCGCCGTCTAGTTCCTTCTCGATCACCGGCCCGTCTTCGCCAATCAGAATCAGCCGCCGAACGCGTTCGCGAATGAGCGGCACGAGCGGCGCATAAGGCGCTTGCTTTCCACGCCCACCGAGAATCAAAACAATTTTGCCGACGTCATTAGCAAAGGCTTCCAGCGCTTTCAGCGTGGCGTCCACGCTGGTCGCCTTTGAATCGTTGAAGAAACGCACGCCGTTGATCTCGGCGACTTCTTCCAAACGATGCTCCACCGGTTGGAAGCGCCGCACAGTTTGGCGCAGCGATTCGGGCGGCGCGCCGCAGGCCAGCCCCGCCGCCATCGCCGCCAGAACGTTCTCGACGTTGTGCGTGCCGCGCAGTTGCATCTCATCGCGCGTCGCCAGAACTCGTTCGCCCTCTTTAGTGCGCGACGCTAAATCGCGTCCGCGGAGGAACAATCCCTCTTCCAACTGGTGCTCGACACTGAACTGCGTAACGTGCGCTCGCAGGCCACCGGCCCACGACGAAACAATTTCGTCATCGGCATTCAGGATTGCGACGTCGCCGGCCTTCTGATTGCGAAAGATGTTGTGCTTGGCGGCCGCGTAATCCATCAGTGTCTCGTAGCGATCCATGTGATTCGGCGTAACGTTGAGCACAGCAGCGACGGTCGGATGAAAGTCCACGATCGTTTCCAACTGAAAGCTCGACACTTCGACGACGTTCCAGCCGTCGTCGCTCGACGATTCGATCATCGAGATCAAGGCCTTACCGATGTTGCCGCCCACTTGCACGTTGAGCCCCGCGTCTTCCAGCATCTTTCCGACTAACGTCGTCGTCGTCGTTTTGCCGTTCGTTCCCGTGATGGCGACGATTCGCCCCCGCAGGAATCGCGATGCCAACTCGATCTCGCCGATCACCTCCGCGCCGCGTCGATCCGCGTACCGAATCGGGATTGATTTCGTCGGCACGCCCGGGCTGACGACAACCAGGTCAATCTGATCAAGCAGCCACGAGGGCGGCTCGCCCGCGACGTGACCCACGCCTTCAGATTTCAAAGCAATCGCTTCCGCGGACCACTCGGCCAACGACTTTTGATCATTCAGCGCGACCGTGGCGCCGCGCTGTGCGAGGAATCGCGCGCTGGCGATCCCGCTGCGGGCCGCGCCGATGACTAAGACTTTCCTGCCCGCAATTTCCATCAAATCAGCCACAGAGGCACGGAGACACAGAGAAACTCAGAATCAAAAAGAAATCAGAGTTAGCAGCTTTTGTTTTCGTCCTATTTATTCTCCGTGTCTCTGTGCCTCTGTGGCTAAATCTTCACCGCAGTTTCAAAGTCGTAAGGCCGAGCAACGCAAAAAGTATTGCCAGGATCAGAAATCGAAAAACAATCTTCGGCTCTTTCCAACCCAACATCTCGAAGTGATGATGCAGCGGCGTCATCTTAAATAAACGACGGCCGGTGCCGCTGGTGCTCCTGGTCATTTTGAAGACGCTCACTTGCAACACTACCGACAACGCTTCCATCACAAACACGCCGCCCACCATCACCAGCATGAATTCCTGCTTCGTCAAAACGCCGATGGTTCCGATCGCGCCACCAATCGCCAGACTGCCGACGTCGCCCATAAACATTTCCGCCGGCGGCGCATTGAACCAGAGAAAGCCGAGACTCGCGCCCGCCATCGCGCCGCAGAAAACAGTCAACTCCGCGGCTTCCGGCCGGTGCGTCAAATCCAGATAGCGCGCCCAACGCAGGTCGCTGCTCAAATAAGTAAACGCCGTCAGCGCCGTCATCGCGATGAAGGTCACGCTGATCGCCAAACCATCCAGACCGTCGGTTAAATTCACCGCATTCGTCCAGCCCAGCAGCACCACCACCACCAGACCGAGATACAGATAGGGACCGATCACAGTGTGGCCATGGGGATCGGCAGTCTCCTTGAAGAAAGGGACGCTCAGGTTCCATGAATACTTGGTTTCGAAATAGCGGGCTGAGATAAACAGCACCAGCCAAATGCCGAGAGCGATTACCAACTGGGCCGCGAGTTTCTGCCGGGCCGTTAGCCCCAGGCTGCGGCGCTTTACGAGCTTCAAGTAGTCGTCGGCAAATCCAACGGCGCCAAACGCAACCGTCGCAACGATGATCACCCAGACATAAGGACTCGACAGCCGTGCCCACAACAACGTCGAGATCACGACCGAAGCGATCACTAACAACCCGCCCATCGTCGGCGTGTCGCGCTTGGCGATGTGCCCCTGCGGTCCTTCTTCGCGAATCTGCTGACCGATGTTCCATTTCTTTAAGGCTTTGATGACCACGCGTCCACTCAACAGCGCAATCAGCATTGCGGTAACCGAAGCGTACGCGGTGCGAAACGTGACGTACTGAAAAACGTTCAGAGCTTTTACGAGATACCAGTCCTGCTCCTTGAACCGGCCGTAAATTAGCTCGTAAAAGATGAAGTAGATCATTCTTTGGAGCGCCGACATCTTGTCGGCGGTTCGCGCGCATCCTGCGCGCGCTCATCTCATTAACCCTCGCGGTTCTGCCCCGCCAGCGGGAACCTTTCCTTCAGCGCCGCCACGATCTTGTCGGTCTGGACGCTGCGCGAGCCTTTAACCAGAATCAGATCGCCATCGTTTACTAAATCCAGCGCGGCGATGGCTGCTGCTTCTGAAGATTCAAAGAAGTGCGTCGTCTTCATTCCCTGTTCGCTGGCCGCGGAAACAATTTCGGTTGCCAGCCCGCGCACGCCCCATAGAACATCGATGCCCAGCCGAGCGATTTCGCGGCCCGCTTCCCTATGCATCTCACGCTCATGCGTTCCCAGCTCGAGCATTTCGCCGGCAATCACCACGCGGCGCTTCACGTTTTCACTGGCCTCGGCCAACGTATGAACCATCCCCAGCAGCGAACGCGGATTCGAGTTATACGAATCATCGACGACGGTGAAGCCCGCCGCAAAGTCGAGCACCTCTCCGCGCATCCGCGGCGGTTTAGCACTGCGCAAAGCATCGGCGATCAGTTCAGGTTTAACTTTCAGCGCCGTAGCCACTGCCGAAGCAGCAAGCGCGTTCATCAAGTTGTGTCGGCCCGTCATCGGCAACTGCGCAGCCGCTTCGCCCATTGGCGTCTGTAAGCGAAAGCGAATCGAGCCAAGGCGAGACGTGTCAATATCCCGCGCCGTCACGTCGGCTGGATTCTGAATGCCGAACGTCAGCACCGGCCCGTCTGTTTTTGATTTCATATCCATAACGAGTTTGTCATCGGCGTTTAGTATGGCGACGCCGCCAGCCTTAAGGCCTTCGATCAGCTCAGCCTTCATCGCCGCCACGTTTTCGATCGTCCCCAGATGTTCGAGATGAACGGGAGCGACCAGCAGTTCTACCCCGACGTCGGGCGGGGTGATTTGCACGAGGCGTCGAATCTCGTGCGTGGGGGAAGACATCCCCATCTCGAGTATCGCCAAATCATAATTGCCGGGATCACGGCCACGACTGACCATCTGCAAAACCGACAACGGCAGTCCCAAGCCGTTGTTATAATTGCGTTCACTCTTCAGAACTCGCCAGCCCGCACTGTCGAACACGTGTGCAGTTAGCTCTTTCGTCGTCGTCTTTCCGGCGCTGCCCGTAATTCCGACCACTGGGCGTCCCCACTGCTCGTAAACCATCCGCGCCAGCGTCTGCAAAGCGGCAATCGCGTCGTCGACCAGCAGCAGCCGATCGCCCAAACTCTGCAGCGATGGCTCGCATGCAACTGAGTCGCGCCGCGCAACCGCGGCAATCGCTCCCCGCTTGAACGCTTGTGCGATGAAGCCATGAGCATCGGCGAAGGTTCCATTGAAACCCGCGCGTTCATAGTCTGGCTGAGAGAGGGCAAAGAACAGTTCGCCCGCGCCGACGGTGCGCGAATCGATCGAGAAATCAACTATTTCTTTGTCAAACAACTCGGCGCGCAGACCATAAGTCATCGCGCCCATCAACGCTGCTGCCGTCCTAATGTTCACGTCTGGCCATCGTGTCAGAACCGCCTGCGGTAGCGGGCGGGCCGGTCTTTGTTCGAGTGCCGATCACGAGTCACAGAAGGCCCGCCCGCTACCGCAGGCGGTTCTGACTAGTTGCCGCGAGCGAAATCGACCCGCACTACTTGCCCCGAATCGACTTCCGCGCCCGGCGCAGGACTCTGACGGAACGCCCGTCCTTCGCCGCGCGCCTCGAGTTGCAGTCCGAGCTGCGCACACATTCGCGCGACATCGCGCACACTCTGCCCGCGCAGATCGGGCATAAGGGCAGCGCGCCTAGTGGCCGGGGTGAAAATTATTTCGTTTCCGCTACTGAAGTTGCGCGCGGCAACTTTCGGCAGCGTCGCGGCTCGCTGCTCGCTTTGGCGTTGCTCTTCTTCCCGCGCTTTCGGTGAAGCCTGGGCCGTCTGTGCGATCATCGTCGGTGCAGCTTTGATTTCCAGATCCGGCATGATGTTAAGCTCAGGCAGGATCTGCTCGGCAATTTCCCGAAAGACGGGAGCGGCGATGTCGCCGCCGTGATAAGAACCCTGCGGCTCGTCGATGACAACTATGATCACGACCGCGGGGTTGTTCACCGGAGCAAAGCCCACGAACGAACCAATGAACTTTGTGGCCGAGTAAGCGCGCGTCTTTGGATCGATCTTCTGCGCCGTTCCGGTCTTACCCGCGGCCGTGTAGCCGTTGAGTTGCGCCTTACGCGCCGTGCCATGCAGCGTCACGCCCTCGAACATTCCGCGCATTGCTGCCGCAGTCTCGGCCTTCAACGTGCGCCTGCTCTCGGTTTTTGCCTGGAACACAACCGTGCCATCAGGCGTTCGCACCTCGCGCACCAGATGCGGCTTGACCAACAGTCCGCCGTTAGCCAGAACGCTGTATGCTGTCGCCATTTGTAGCGGCGTCACCCCTATCTCCTGGCCCATCGCAAGTGATCCAATCGATGAGGGCTGCCAACGGTTCACTGCCCGCAGGATGCCGGGAGACTCGCCGTTCAAGTCGATCCCTGTCCGCGCGCCAAAACCCAGGCGCTTCATGTATTCATACATTGAATCGTTTCCGACCAGCAGCCCGAGCTTGATCGCGCCAACGTCGCTGGATTGCGCCAGCGCATCAGCGACGGTCAGGACTCCAAACGGATGGTGATCGTGGATGACGCGGCCGGCCACGGTGATCTGCCCCATCTGGCAATTGATCTTGTCCTCGGGCTTGACCAGGCCTTTCTCGATCGCGGCTGAGAACGCGACTATTTTGAAAGTCGAGCCAGGCTCGTAGATGTCTTGCACCGCTCCGTTTTTCCGCGCTTCCGGAGGAACTTTTGCCGGTTGGTTCGGATCGAAGGTCGGGGCGTTGGCCAGCGCGAGGATCTCGCCGGTCCGCGGGTCCATCACGATCGCGTGGCCGGACTTAGCGTGCGCACGTTCGACTGCTGCACCCAATGCCTGCTCAGTGCGAAACTGAATCGTCTGATCAATTGTCAGGACGACGGTCTGGCCGGGATGCGGCTGAATCTCATAGCTCTCAAATGCCTGCTTCCGCGCGTCCCGCTCAAGATAGAGTTTTCCCGCCTCACCGCGAATCTTATCGTTGTAGTATTGCTCCACGCCCCCCAGTCCGATCTCATCGGTGCCTACAAAACCAAGTACGTGCGCCGCCAGCGAATCGTTCGGATAGTATCGCTTCGGCTCTCTTCGCGCATATACGCCATCGAGATTCAGCGCGTCCAGCTTGTTTGCGGTCTGCACGTCCAGGCGACGAACGATCCAGACAAATTTCTTCTTCGAATCCTTTGCATCGCTAAGGCGCCTGGCCAACTCAGTGCTATCCAATCCCGTTATGGCCGCGACACTTCGCGCGGTTTGTTCCACGTTATGAATCTCATCTGGTTCGCCAAAAAACGATTCGGTGTCGACACTGCGCGCCAGCTCGCGGCCCTGACGATCGAGCACTTGACCACGGGTCGGACTGGTTTCGACGGCGCCGAGTTGTTGGCTGCGCGCGCGGGCGGTGAGGCTATCGTGCTGGCTAACCTGGACCTGAACTAGACGAGCGCCGATGGCCAACATCCAAACTACCAGCGCCAGCGTGACAATCAACGCGCGGCGGCTCAGCTTGCCGGACGTGGACGGGTGGTTGGCTTTGTCGCGACGGGGCATCAACAACTCCAGAAGAGGCCGCGAATTCGGAAGACCACCGCGCTACAATCAACGCGGCGTATCCGAACGTCGCCTCTCATTCTTTGGTGCGGGCGCTCTTTTCTTTTCGGTGGCCGGCGTCGCCGCCGGGTGATTCATTACCAGCGAGTTCTTCTCTTCCGATCTGTTTCGCGCCGCCCTCAGCGGATCAATCTGCTGGGCCTGCATTGCCTGCATGCCCAGTTGCCGGGCCGCGCGCTCCAGGCGCGCCGGCGATGCCGCTTCTTCGCGCTCCAGCAAAAAGCGCCGCTGGTCCACAAGTAGATGTTCGCGCTCGCGTCGCAGGGTTTCAGTCTGGTAGCCGTATCTCAAGGCGGCAAAATGCAGACCACCGGCGTACAAGAAACCGCCGGCGAGCACCAAACCACAAACCAACAGCAAAGCCAGCCGCGTCAACGCCCTCCGATCGGCATGGCGCCTCACTTTACGGTTTCGCTGTCTTGATGGAAGTCGTCGAACCATCTTCGCCCCCAAACCTCAAAGTAGCAGGCTATTCGCCTGGGCGCTTACTACAAGCCCTTAACTTCGCGCTCCGTGCTCGAGGATTTTCCGCGACCTCATCTTCGTCCGCCGTCGTTGGTCGCCTGGTCAGGACGTCAACTGCCTTGCGCGCGCCGCACATGCAACAAGGAGCGCGTGGCGGGCACTGGCAACGGCCCGAGAGTCTCAAAAATTGTCGCTTGATGATCCGATCCTCAAGCGAATGAAAACTGATTACCGCTAGGCGCCCTTCTGGTTCTAAAGCATCAACCGCGTCTTCTACGAACTGATCGAGTCCCTCGAGTTCGCGATTAACTGCGATACGCAACGCTTGAAACGTTCGCGTGGCAGGGTGGATCCTCCGTTCTTTGCCCGGGCCGACTGCGCGCACGACCAAATCTGCGAGGTCGCGAGTCGTGCTTACCGCTTCACCGCGTTTCCTCTTTTCAACGATCCAACGCGCGATGCGGCGTGAGCGGCGCTCTTCACCATATTCAAAGATGATCCGTGCGATCTCTACTTCGGGAAGACGACCGAGTAGTTCTGCCGCCGTTTCCGTGTCGCCTGCAGCGTCCATACGCATATCGAGCGGCGCGTCGTGCCGGAAACTGAACCCGCGCGAGGGCGAATCCAGTTGCCACGACGAAACGCCCAGGTCGGCCAGAATGCCACGCACGCTTTTGACCTTCGCACTCGCGAGGACCCGCGTAAGTTCGCGAAAATCAGCATGCACGGCGTGAAAACGCGAGCCGTATCGAGCGAGACGCGTCCTTGCCAAGCCGAGCGCTTCGTCGTCGCGATCGATGCCCAGCACGTGCGTTGCGGTTGACGCCTGCAGAATTGCTTCGCTGTGGCCACCGAGACCCAGCGTGCAGTCGACAAACAACCCGCCTCGCTCCGGCGCGAGCAGCTCGATCGTCTCTCGAAGTAGCACAGGGCGATGGGTTAGCGAGCCCCTGCCCCCCAAAGGCATCGCCATTACCACCGCCCCGTGATCTTGTTCAAAGAGCTAGGGATGAGAACAAAGCAGCGAGCGGAGAGTCGCGGCCTGCTTGAACAGAGCCCGCCAGGCTCTTTCATTTTGCCGATTGATCTCACTTTCAATTGATGCCATCGCCTCACCGCTCACTGCTTCATTCTCATTCATCAGATACCCAGACCCGCAATCGCTGCTTCGTCTTCTTCGGTATAAGGATCAGAGAGCAAGCGCTGCTGAAACTTGTCGAGTTCCCAAACCTCCAGGTAGCTCAAATAACCGAGCACCACTACATCGCCTACGACGGCGGCGCTCTTTCTCAGCAGCGGATGGATCAGGACGCGGCCCTGTGAATCCATCGCCGACTGCTGTCCGTAGTAGTTCGTTCTGTCAAGGAACTTGCGCCGCGCCGGATCCATCGAAGGCAGCAGCGACAGACGCTTTTCAATGGCTTCCCATTCCGGCATCGGATAAATGCGCACGCATTCGCCGGTTAAGCTGGTAAGATAGACGGCTAGGCCGTGCTGCTCTTCCAGGTAACGACGAAACGCGGTCGGCACTTTGAGCCGACCTTTTGGATCGATCCGGGCTGGGTAATTGCCGCGCAACATTGAGTTCGGCTTCGAGGAGCTGGAGAGACGGCTTTGCGGTTAGCGCTGCGATTGCCTTCTCTTCTTGCAGTCGTGGCCACTTCACTCCACTTTGCTCCACCGCCGCATACTACGCCCGTATTTTGGGCCTGTCAATAGTTTTTACAGTTTTTTTCCGGACCCCTGAGCCGACTTCCCTTCTCAATGCTGTATAGTCGCCGGACTGCCAAGGGCGAGTTATCTGTCCGAAGCATTAATTGAATTCAAGATGAACGGGATTTCAGGGCTTCTGGTGTTGGGAGCGTTGGCCGCCCTTGCCAATTTGGTTGGGGGGCTGCTGATAGCGTCGTCCGGCGCATATCGCAGCGAGGCCAAGCTTCTGAAGTACTTGGTCGCGCTGGGCGCGGGTTTCATGCTCGCCGCGATCTTTATTGAGATCGTCCCTGAGACGGTGGCACTGTGGACCAGCGAGGCCAGGGGCGCAGATGCGGCGGAAGCAGTCGTCGGTGCGTTCACCCTCCTCCTCAGCGGCTATCTGCTGATTCAGTTGTTCGAACACACTCTCGCGCCTCACTTTCACTTCGGCGCCGAGACGCACCCTGAACATGTCATCCGCCCGTCGGCGGCGTACGCGGCAATTGGCGGCCTGACCATTCACACTTTTTTTGACGGAGTCTCAATTGCTGCTGCGTTCCTCGTAAACACCAAAGTCGGTCTGCTCGTCTTTATCGCGATCATGCTGCACAAAGTGCCCGAGGGCTTCACCGTCGCGTCAATCATGCTGGCTTCTGGCCGCTCTTCAAAGAAAGCGGCCGCGGCGGCGCTGGCAATTGGCGCCGCCACTTTCGCCGGCGTGGTGGGAGTGGCTTTGTTAAAGAGCCGCTTCGAGACTTCTGTCGCATACGCTTTGCCATTTTCCGCCGGAGTTACTCTGTACGTAGCCGCCAGCGACCTGATTCCGGAAGTAAATCGCAAAGAAGGAAAGAACCCGATGGTCTCGATCGTCGTATTTGCAGGTGTGGCACTCTTCTATTTACTTCATCGACTGATCCCCAGATGAATTTCATCGTTTTCTTCCAACGCACTGCATGTCGGATCGGGGTTCCAATCCTGGCGTTGATTGCTTGCCTTCTCATGCTCTCGCCTCAGATTCGCGCCGATCAGGGAACCTCACCTTTGCCAAAGCCTGATCCGTTTCGATACGTCGTCGACAGTGCGGGCGTCATTGATTCCGCGACCAACCAGCGCATGGAAAAGATCCTGGCCGACCTGAAGAAAGCGGGGGACATTGAGTTCGCCGTGGTCACCGTAAAGACGACCGGCGATCAGGACATCTTTGATTACTCGCTGGCCGTCGCGCGTGGCTGGGGCATTGGATCGAGCGAAGGTGAGAAGGACGGCTTGCTGTTACTGGTCGCCATCGAAGACCACAAGTACTACATTCAAGTGAGCCGGCATCTGGAAGGTGATCTACCGGACGGACTGACCGGTGAAATCGGCCGGCGCATGCGCGATCCGTTTCGGCGCGGCGATTACAGCAGCGGCCTGATGACCGCTGTACAGACCATGGTTTCGACGTTGGAGGAAAAGCGCGGCTTCAAAATCGGCGACGTTGATCAGAAGTACGCATATAAACCCAGCAGCGGTCCGGTGCGCGGAACATCGAAGGGCATTTCCCCGTGCGTGATCTTTCTCATCGTGATTTTTGTTATCATCTTCGTCATCGCGAGCCGGAGGCGGGGTGGACCTGGCGGTGGAGGCGGTTGGCTCCCGTGGGTGCTGCTCAGTCTGTTTCTCAATAGCGGGAATCGCGGCTCGGGTTGGGGAAGCTCCGGCGGATCGAGTGGTTGGAGCGGTGGGGGCTTTGGTGGTTCAAGCGGCGGTGGCGGCTTTGGTGGCGGCGGCGATTTTGGTGGCGGTGGCGCCGGCGGAAGCTGGTAGTTGCAGTTTTCAGTTGTGAATCTGGAATCTGGAATCTTGATTTGAACGCGGTCGTAATTGAAATGTCCAAAACGATTATCTCAGAAGCACTAAATCATCTCGTCGCTGATCTGAAAAGCACGCACGGCGACAATCTTGCCTCAGTCGTACTTTACGGATCAGCCGCGGCCGGTGATCACGTCGAACTGCATTCTGATTACAATCTGCTCGTCGCGCTCAAACGGATTGCGCCCGAGGACTTGCGTCTGGCGCAGGCACCGACGCGCGAGTGGCAGCGCTTGGGCCATCCGCTGCCGGTTTATTTCACGGTCGAGGAACTTCAGGACGCCGCGGACGTATTTCCGATTGAGTTCCTGCACATGGAGAAGGCGCGCATCGTTTTGTTTGGCCGCGACCCGTTCGAGGTGCTCAAGATTTCAGATGCGAACCTGCGACATCAAACGGAGTACGAGCTGCGCAGCAAGTTCATTCAATTGCGACGTCTTTATGTGCCGGCGTCGGTGTCGGCGGAAAAGCTTTGTGCCTTAATGGTTGATAGCCTTTCGAGTTTTGCTTCGCTGTTCCGCCCGGTGTTGACGCTGCATGGAAGTGAGCCGCCGCGCGGCAAGCCCGATGCCGTGCGGGCGACTGCGCAGCTGCTGAAGCTCGACGCCACGGCTTTCGAGCGAATCTTTGCTTTGCGCACAAGCGGCGAATCCAGCTTGAACGAGAAAGAAGCCAACGATTTGTTTGCTGACTACATGACGCAGATCGAACGAGTGATCGAAGCGGTCGATCGCCTCGGCGGAGACGCGACCGTTAGGGAGGGTGCGGCAGAAACCCGACCGTAAGGGAGGGTGCACGAATGAAGCGCCGAGCGAAAACACCATGGAGATTTGATTATGAAGAGAAACGCATTGCTACTTTCAACCCTGATTCTGCTTTCGCTGGCAGGCGGCGGCTGCAGCTACAACACGCTCCAGACCAAGCATCAGAACGTGAAGGCGAAATGGTCCAACATCGAGACCCAGCTTCAGCGTCGCAACGATCTGCTGGGCAATTTGATTGAAACGGCAAAGCTGGCCGGCGTGCAGGAGCAGGAAGTGTTTGGGACGATCGCCAAAGCCCGTTCACAACTGCTGAACGCCACCAGCGCACAGCCGCAGGGCGATTCCGGCGACAAGACCCCGGAGCAGAAACAGGCTGTGATAAGCGCCGCGAACAGTTTCGGTGGCACCGTGGGTCGCCTGTTGATGTTGCAGGAACAGTATCCGCAGTTGAAATCGAACGAAAACTTTATGAAGGCGCAGGACGAAGTTGCCGGTACTGAGAATCGCATCGCTGTTGCCCGCAAGGACTACAACGACGCCGTGCAGGACTACAACACGACGCGCGGAAACTTTCCGACGGTGATCTCGGCGAAGCTGTACGGTTTCAAGGAAGAGCCTTACTTCAAAGCTGAGGCAGGCGCGCAGCAGGTTCCGAAGATTGATTCAAACTCGCTGCGACCGAATCAGGCGACTCCGGCAGCGAAATAACGCACTCGGGCGTGGAGTCAGTACCGGGAGCAGTAGCGACCGGATCTCAATCCACGCCACAGTTCGAAATCGCGAGGACGTAACCCGGTCGCTACCGCTCCCGGTACTGACATCATCCTCTGACTAGAACCCGCGCGAGCTGCACATCGCGCAGTGGTCGCAGGGCTTGCCGCTGGGATCCACCGAACACTTCTTTTCGTTCTCGAAAAACTCCACTAACTCAGAAACGGCGGCCTCTTCAACTCCGAAACGCTCTTCACTGGCGTGCTCAATAGATTGCGGATTGCGAATTGCGAATTGCGGATTGTGATCTACCGACGGTTGAGCGGATTCGCCATATTTGCCCACGAAGGGAGCGAGCCAGGGTGACTGCGTCGGTGGGATGTACTGGCTTCTTTGTGACGTCGTCTCTTCCCGAGTGTTAGCTATCGCAGTTGCGATGCGCGGAGCGGTCACGGCCGGAGGGTTTGGCGAAACGAAATCGATCATGCGCGCACGCGACGGTCTGATCTGTTGAGCTGCGCTTTCAATGCTTGATTCGACAGGCGACCGCCTTTGCGCGGAAGCCTCACCGGCAATTCGACGCACGACGCGTTCAGCTATTAGCCTTGCCCGATCTTGATCACTGCTCATTTGGACGCTAAGGAGGAAATTCGTTTAGCAGCGGGACTTGTCCCGCACGTTCCGACAAGTGCCGAGTCTAGACGGAGCTCTTGAGATCTTCGAGGAGATCGATGCGATCCACAACGCCGACGATGGCCGAATCGATCGCGGCGCCGGGCTTTCCGGTCGCGACGGTAGACGCGCACCATCCTTCCTGGACGATCAAAACGGTGTCACCCACCCCGGCATCAACTGCGTCCAGCGCCAGCACCGTGTTGCCCGCGGCCTCGCCCTCGGGAGTAATCTGCTCACACAACATCACCCGCGCGTTGTCGTAACGCGAATCCTTTTGCGTGGCGACGATGTTGCCTAAGACTTTGGCGAGAATCATCTTGTGTAGCGCAAGTTGTTAACTTGCGTCTGCTTGTTTCGATTGGCGTTCGGCGCGTCCCAAATTGAGTTCCGCGCGGCGGTCGCAAAATACCATTTTGCGCTACACAGTCACATGCTTGTCGGAATCAACTATCCCAACGATAGTGCAATCCGTCGGCGTATCTTCGCGCTTGAAAGGAAAGCTGGCTTCCTTTCCCCGGCACCAGAAAACCAACTCGCCGACGCCAGCGCCGGCGGCATCCACCGCCACCAGAGGTTTGCCCTGTGGTAGGAGATCCTTGTTGAGCGATTGCACGACGAGCAGCTTGCGATTCTTGAGTGAATCGTTCTTCATCGTGGCAACCACAGTTCCGATTACGCGCGCTAGCTGCATTTCAGGTCTCGGGGCTCATTATGTCGACGGTGTCGATTACGCCGACAACCGCCGCGTCCACCGGCGTGTCTTTCATGTTCTGCGCCAGGCGCGCGCTTGAACCGGCCACCACCAGCACGCGTTCATGAAAGCCCGCGCCGACCGTGTCGACGGCGACGACATAGCCGCTGGTGTCCGAGCCGTCCAAGTTGATGGGCCGGACAATGAGCAGCTTTTTACCTTCCAGCCGTACGTCTTTTTGTGACGCCACGACTGTGCCGATGATGCGCGCGATGATCATGCGCGGGCTTGCGTGCTGACCGGCATAGATTCATCGACGCTGCCATGCGGTCGCGGAATCACGTGCACGCTGACTAGTTCGCCAACGCGTCGCGCCGCGGCTGCCCCGGCATCGGTTGCAGCTTTCACCGCCGCGACGTCGCCACGCACAATTGCGGTGACGAATCCAGCGCCGATCTTCTCATAGCCAATCAGCGTGACGTTAGCGGCCTTGACCATTGCATCGGCCGCTTCAATCATCGCCACCAAGCCTTTGGTTTCCACCATTCCGAGTGCTTCATGCATTCAGTTTCTCCTGTGAGACTGTTTTTAGAACCGTAAATCGTGAATAGCATAACACGGTCTCTCGATTCACGATTGACGATTTACTAGTCTAATCCTTTAATCGCGCTGCTTCGCTCAAGAGTTCGACCAATTCATCGCGAGTGAGCGAAACTTTACCACTGCCATTTGACGAAGAAGAGCGAGATGGCCGATCGCCGGTCGGGCACGCGAGACTGGTTTCGTGCAGGTACCCGCAAGCCTGACAGCGCGCGCCTTCCCCGAGATAGCCGGCAGCCTCGCGCACGTTGATTAGCTTTTCCACTGCATCCGGCGAAAGGTTGCGCGAGCCACCGAGCGTGCGAGAGAGAATCGCGATCTTGGCCGTGTGCTCCAAAGTTTCCAAACGGTCAAACGCCTGCCAAAGATCCGCGCCGTAGGCGACCGCGCCATGATTCGCCATCAAAAGCGCGTTGTGATGCTTAACCAGCGGACGCATAGCGTCTGTCAACTCTGCGGTCGAAGGCGTGCCGTATTCGGCCAGGGGCACACAACCAAGCGTCAAAATCACTTCAGAGAGAATTGGCTGATCGATTGGCAATCCGGCGACCGCGAACGCGGTTCCGTGCGGCGGGTGCGCGTGGCAGACAGCTCTCACGTCCGGCCGCTCGCGATAAATCAAAAGGTGCATCGCCAACTCGCTCGACGCGCGCCGATCATTCAGCGAGCGACCTTCGAGATCGGTGATCGCAATCAGATCGTCCGTCATGCGCCCTTTGCAAGTCATCGTCGGCGTCGCGAGGATGCGACCATCATCGAGGCGCACACTGACGTTGCCATCCGACGAGACGACATAGCTGCGCTCGTACATCAGATGGCAGATTTTTATGAGATCGCGTCTGGCAGTTTGTTCGTCCATCTAGTGTGTTGCGCTACCAGCCTCGCTCTTCTCGGGCAGTTTTCTCTTTGAGGCCCGTGCGTCCGCGGGCTGCGTTGGTTACTCGGGCCACCTGGGGGCGCGATAAAAAGTACGACAGAGACTCAAGCGAAGTCGTGAGATCGACCGTCTTGACCTTCACTCCTCTGCGCGCGGTCAAAGGCGCGGGAGCAAAGTTCAAAATGGCTTTCACGCCGGCGGTCATGACTTGATTCAGCACTCGCTGCGCGGCGCGCGCGGGCACGGCGATGACGGCGACGTCGATCGCTTCATCACGCACCACCTTCGCAATCCTATTGACCTCGTAAACTGGAATATCGCTCGGGCCAACTTTCCTGCCGATCTTCTTCCGATCATTATCGAACATCGCGACGACGGTGAAATTCGATTTCGAGAGGCCATTGTAATTCGCCAGCGCCGTGCCCAACCGTCCCGCACCTACAATGCCAACGTGATGCGGCCGGTCGAGGCCAAGAATGTTCGTCAAGTTCCGTTGCAGGTCATCAATGAAATAGCCAATGCCGCGTACGCCAAACTCGCCGAAGTAGCCGAGATCTTTGCGAATCTGGGCAGAGTTAAGATTGAACTGCTCGGCCAGTTCCTGCGACGAAACCGTCTTGATCCCGGCGCCCGCCAGTTCGTTCAGACAACGCAGGTAAACGCTGAGACGGTTCGTGGTCAGTTCTGAAATCTTCTCTCGCTTCATGGGGTAAGCTCGCCCGCAGAGTATAACGCCGAGACCGCCTTGGCGGAAAGATGGGTTTGCGATTACGGAGCTGCTTCCGCGATAATCGGCGCGGTACAGAACCGCTCGCGGTAGCGAGCGGGCAATGCGGGCAAGGATCCTTGCACACCACTAATGATCGCTTACTTGTCAGGCACGCTTCTTTCCAAACAAGCTACGTCGGCCATCGTCGATGTCGGCGGCGTCGGCTATGACGTGGCGATCCCGCTTTCAACTTTTTATGAGCTGGGTGAGTTGGGCACGCCAGTGCAGCTGCGCATCTACACGCACGTGCGCGAGGACTCGCTACAACTCTTCGGCTTCAAGACGGCTCGTGAGCGCGAACTTTTCCTGCAACTGATTTCAGTGAGCGGCGTCGGGCCAGGACTGGCAATCAAGCTTCTGTCGGGAATGAATGCGGATGAAATGGTCGGGGCGATTCGAACCAATAATCTCGCGCGACTGGTCTCGATTCCCGGCGTTGGGAGAAAGACGGCTGAGCGTTTGGTCGTCGATCTGCGCGATAAGATCGCGGCCTTGTCCTCTCCGGCTTTGGAAGAAGAGTTTGCCGCGAAAGCCGCAGCGGCCGGCACGCCAACGTCTGAGGATTCAATTCGCAACGACGCACTGTCGGCGCTGACGAATCTCGGTTATCAGAAATCTGCGGCGGAGAAAGCTATTACCAGAGCTATTGATGAGGGCGGCGAGCTTTCAGTTGAAACGATTTTGCGGCGGAGTTTGCGGTCTTTGGCAAAAGTTTAGTAGCACTTGTTTAGATGGCGGACTTGTCCGCCAATCCGGATCGCGGGACAAGTCCCGCGTCTAAACGTCGCAGAGATCACACAGAGGCTCACAGAGAGTTGACCGATTGCCCGGCCAGCATCCACAATCCAACCCGTCCATGTCAAAAGCCACCAGCGCAGCCGAAGCCTTAAGTCCGACGCCGACAGAAGAGGATCGTAAGTACGATCTGACTCTGCGCCCGGCGCGGCTGACGGATTACGTCGGCCAGCGCAAGGTTGCGGAGAATCTGCGCGTCTACATCAAAGCGGCATTGAAGCGACGCGAGGCGCTCGATCACGTTCTGTTGACCGGCCCGCCGGGTTTGGGCAAGACCACACTCGCACACATCATCGCCAATGAAATGGGCGCGCAGATGCGCTCGACCTCCGGGCCGGCTATTGAGAAAACCGGCGACATCGCGGCCCTGCTGACCAACCTGCAGGAAGGTGACCTGCTTTTCATCGACGAGATTCATCGGCTGCTTCCCGCGCTGGAAGAGAAGCTTTATCCCGCGATGGAAGATTTCAACCTCGACTTGCTCATCGGCCAGGGTCCCGGCGCGCGCTCGATCAAGCTCGAGCTGCCAAAGTTCACTCTGGCGGGCGCGACGACGCGTCAGGGCTTGATCACGGCGCCTTTGCGCGGGCGGTTTGGGATCGTCTTTCACTTAGACTTTTATCCACACGAAGATTTGGAAATAATTTGCCGCCGCTCGGCGGGTATCCTTGGAGTGGAAATCGACGATGGGGGCGCGCGCGAAATTGCGAAACGATCGCGCGGAACGCCACGCATCGTCAACCGCCTGTTGCGCCGCGTGCGCGACTATGCGGAAGTTGATTACGACGGTCACATCACGCTTGAGGTGGCGAACGACGCGCTCAATCGAATGGAAGTCGACACTTACGGCTTGGACGAAATGGATCGGAAACTGCTCTTAACGATTATCGAGAAGTTTGAAGGCGGACCCGTCGGTGTCGGCACTTTGTCGGCCGCGATTCAGGAAGAGAAAGACTCGATCGAAGAAATAATCGAACCATACTTAATTCAGGTCGGCTTCCTCAATCGCACGCCGCGCGGTCGCATGGCCACGCAACTCGCTTATCAGCACTTCGGTCTCAGGGCCGGTCAGGAGAGACCGAGCTTGTTCGATTCCGCGTAGCTGATCGTTTAGACGCGGCACTTGTGCCGCAATTCGTTTTGATGGGACAAGTCCCATCTCTAAACGAAGAGTTCGCAAATTAACAATTTGCGCCACACGATGAAACGATTTTCTCGTCATTCTTTTGGAGTCCGCAATCGCGCGCCGTGGCGGCGCATGCTCGGCCATGCCGTGCACCAGTTTCACGATAACGATTTGTTTACGTCAGCCGCGGCCATGAGCTACTTCGGCTTGATGACTTTGTTTCCCGCGCTGTTGTTGCTGCTCGCGCTCAGCAATCGCATCGCCGCCGGCAACCAGATGCTCCAGCACGTCGTGCAGGTCTATCCGGGCTCGAGCAAGTTCCTGCACGATACGATTCGATCCCTGTCGGGCATTAGTACCGGTATCACGATAAGCTGCGGATTGATCGTGATGTGGGCTGGTTCGTGGGTGTTCGCGGTCGTCGAGCGCGCGCTGAATCGGATCTGGGGCACGATGCCGCGCACCTTTCTGCACGGCCGCGCTTTGACTCTGGGAATGATTGGAATAGTGGGAGTGTTGCTGTCGGTGTCCGTGTTGATTACTTCGGTGCTGGTGGCTCTGCAGGAAATCGCCGATCGGCTGTCCCCTCGGCAGCTGGAGAATTATCGCTTCCTCTCGTCGGTCGGCAGTGTCTTCTGGCAGGTCGTGTTCGCCCTGGTAAGCCTGCTGGTGACCTTTACGCTCTTCGCCATCGTTTATAAATTCATGCCGAACGCGCTGGTGACCGTGCGCGACGTAATTCCGGGTGCGGTAATCGCCGGACTCTTGTGGGAAGGCGCGAAATACGTCTTTGCCTGGAGCTTGAATTACCTGGACTACAATCAGATCTACGGTTCAGTCGGTGCGGTAGTGGCCGTGTTGGTCTGGGGTTACGTATCCAGCCTCGTCCTTCTGTTTGGCGCACAACTGACTTCCGTTTTCCATCGCGAACACATGGAACATCCGCTCGCGGAAGCAAATCTCAACGTGCCGTCAGCTTCGTTTTCCTGATTCGTTGTCCCGGCCACCGGCAGAAGCCAAATCTATTCCAGCATGCGCGTGTCAGATTTCGATTACGACCTCCCCGCGGAGTTAATCGCGCAGCATCCGCTCGCCGAGCGTGACGCCTCGAGGATGCTCGTTGTCGATCGCCCGACCAGGACGTGGCGCGACTCCAACTTCACTTCCCTGCTCGACCATGTCCGCGCAAATGACGTTCTGGTCCTGAACAATACGCGAGTGTTTCCAGCGCGGTTGATAGGTGAGCGCTCGCCGTCGGGAGGAGCAGTCGAGCTACTTCTGCTGCGCGAAATTGAGTCGAATGTGTGGTCAGCTTTGGCCCGGCCCGCGCGCCGACTGCGAACGGGCGAGCAGATTAGGTTTGGCAAGACGCAACTGAAAGCAGAAGTGATCGAATCACTCGCTGACGGGGTGCGGGTGATAAGGTTCGAATCCGAAAAGCCGCTGAACGCTCTTATCGACGAGATAGGGCGAACCCCGTTGCCTCCGTATATCAGGCGCGAAGGCGAACAATCCGGCGCTGACGGCGAGCGTTATCAAACGGTCTATGCTAAGGAGCGCGGTGCAATTGCGGCGCCGACTGCGGGCTTGCATTTCACTCCGGGCGTCCTTCGCGAGATTGAAACACGCGGCGCGAGCCTGACGGAAGTCACCCTTCACGTCGGGTACGGAACGTTCGAACCTGTCCGCGCTGAGGTCATCAGCGAGCATCGCGTCGCCCCGGAATGGTTTTCCATTAGCGATGAAGCAGCGCAAATAATGAATCGGGCGCGTGCCGTCGGCGGGCGAATCATCGCTGTCGGTACGACCACGGTGCGCGCGCTTGAATCGTCGGTGCGAGCTGACGACGATTTCGAGGCGCGCTCAGGATTTGCCAACCTGACAATCATCCCCGGCTATCAGTTTCGCGGGGTCGATGCTTTGCTCACCAATTTTCACTTGCCACGCTCGTCTCTGCTGATGCTGGTTAGTGCATTCGCGGGCCGCGACCTGGCGCTGACGGCTTACGCCCACGCGGTCCGTGAGCGATATCGCTTTTACAGCTTCGGCGATTGCATGTTAATTCTGTGAGGGGTTAATGAAAACGGACGGCGCGGGAAACTCTGGAAAGATTTTTGACCTTCGAAGCGTGACGCAAATCAAATGTCAGGATATAATCCCTCACGCTCTTCATCTGTGACCGTGAGTTAACTGATCGACCATGGCAGTTCTCAAAAAGTTCCGCCCAAAGTGGTGGCCAAATAATCGGCAATCGCCAGTTGAGCGAAGCCACGCCAACATTACTTTGGTTCCGCCGGTGGATGCCAAGTACGATCTGCGGCCGCTGAGCGTCGCTCAGATCGATGAATGCTGGCACTTGGATCAGCGCTGCTTTGTGGATGGCGAAGCCTACAGTCGCGACACATTTGAGTACCTTCTCTCCGCGCCGGAGTCCGTTTCTTACCGCGTGGTCACACAGAATAGCGCAATGGCTGGGTTTGTAATCGGACTCCTGGAACCGGATCACACGGGCCACATCACGACGATCGGGATCGCGCCGGAACACCGCAGACGGCGCTTGGCCAGCAGTCTGATGGAGAGGGTCGAGGAAGGCTTTCGCCGTCGTGATGCGCGGATTGTGCGACTCGAAGTTCGCGCGGCTAATCTCTCAGCGCAGAAACTCTATCTGAGTCTCGGCTATGCGGTAACCCAAAGACTGCCTCGGTATTATTCCAACGGCGGTGACGGGCTGCTAATGGTCAAGCCGATCGCGTGATCTTCCCCTGAAAAAGACTTAGCTCTTTCTGAGTTCGGTCAGGACCTGCTTCGCAACCGCCTTTAACGTATCGAACACGCCCACCCCGGTCGAAGCCACTGCTTCAATCGTCGGTTCACCCTTGCGCTGCAGTTCGGCTATCAATTCAGTCGTCGGTATGACATTTGGAAGGTCGCGTTTGTTGAGCTGAAGCACGTACGGCATCTTCATTAGTTCATAGCCGTGCGAGCGCAGATTCTCTTCCAGGTTATACAGCGCTTCGATGTTGGCATCCATCCGCTCTTCCTGGGAGTCAGCCACGAAGACTACGCCGTCGACGCCTTTCAGAATCAGTCGGCGCGAAGCCTCATAGAAGACCTGGCCCGGCACTGTGTAGAGGTGAAAGCGCGTCTTGAACCCGCGCACCGTTCCCAATTCCAATGGCATGAAATCAAAGAACAGAGTGCGGTCCGTTTCGGTCGCCAGACTTATCAGCTTTCCTTTGGCCTGAGGAGCCGTGGAGTCATAAATGTGCTGCAGATTCGTGGTCTTCCCGCAGAGCCCAGGACCGTAGTAGACGATCTTGCAGTTGATCTCTCGTGATGCGTAGTTAATGAAAGTCATAGGATCCTGTCGGCAGCTTGGCTACCATTTCAAGGGCAAGAGTTCTCTCAGGTTTGAGAGAACAGGCTATCAATCTCATCGTCAGTAATCTCGGCGAACTGAGTGCCGTTGTTCAGCGAGTCCTGCGAGTCGCGCTCAATTTCCGCAAAAGCCGCCGCCAATTCCTGCGAAACTTGCTTAGAACGAAGCTTGACCAACCCCAGACTCGATCGCTCGTCAAAAACCACTACCAGGAGGATGCGGCCGATCACGCTAATGTGAATGCTCTCTCGTTCGCCTTCGTGCGACAGAGTCGGAAACTCTTTCTCGCCGATCAGTTGGGCCATGCCCCCAGTCGCAGCGACATTTCCAGCGGCCAGCGATGCCAGGCTCGTAGTATCCAAATCGCCTAACTCGCCATGGACCGCCAACTGCTGACCGTCCTTTTCCACCAGCACCACCACCCGGGCGGCGGCATCCAGACGTAGGCGCGCCAGAACCGCTTTGATCTGGTGATAGCGCTGTTCGCGCATCAATATTGGGCTATCGGCCATAGAAAGAGTGTTCTAATCGGATGGTTTAGGGAAAACGTAGCGGTCTCTTCGTGGAAGGACTTGGGTCGCTGCCTTTGAACCGAAAAACAATTGACAACGCTCCACGGCTCCGTTGGCCCGCACCCAGCAAAACCGGCAGGACTCCCGGCGAATCAACCCGCGCCGAAGCCCACGAGTCACAGTAACACGGTCTTTCTAAGGGCTTCAAGTGTTTTTCGTAGTTGCGCAATGCGCGGGCGGGTTCAACACTCGCGCGACTTCCGGCTGCAAACCCTATTCTTTCGTTGAATTACGCTCAAGCCTGTGCTAAGCTCTCGCGAGTTTTTGGCATGGTTTTCCAGCGAATGGTCTTTCAAAATCGAGGGCTTTGCGCATGAGCAGTCCTATCGCTAAGAGTGTGAAACGGCTTACATCACGCTCAATCTCGCGTCATTCATCAGCAGGTTCTTCGTCCCGCAAAAGAGTTTCCGCGGGAAAGTCCTCGCGTCTCAAGCCGGCCACCAAACGTTCACCTGCGGGTAAGGCGCGCGCCAGAAAAGCTCCAAAGCTCGTCGCGCGTAAGCAAATGAAAGCCAAACCCCGAGCCAAGCCGGCGAAACGGCAGAACGTAAAGGTCAAGACGAAGCCGAAGAAGCAGACTCCAACTCGCCGTTCCGTGATCGCACGCCCAAAGAAGGCGGTGACGCGTAGCGTCAAGGCAAAGCTCACTCTGGTCAAGGTAAAGCCCATTCTGAAAGTTAAGCCCGTTCTTAGGAGGCCGCTGATAGTTCCCAAGAAGCCGCCCCCGCCGCCACCGCAGCCAACGCACGACGAGGCGGCCGCGTTGGCCGCGTTTGAGGCAGCTCACAAAGAGTTTGCGCGGGGTCACTTTGCTGACGCACGCAACCAATTTCGAGTGCTGGTCGAAAAGTTCCCATCTGTTTCCGAAGTCACTGCTCGCGCCCGCACCTACCTCGCCGTGGCGGACTCGCGACTACGGACGGAAATGGCGCCGCCTCGCGACGCCGACTCGCTCTACGATCGTGGTGTCATCGAGTTGAATCGCGGCGAGTACGTTGCCGCGCAGGAACTTTTTGAGCGCGCCCTCAAGCGTGAGCCGGAAGCCGCGCACATTCATTACGGGTTGGCTGCGACCAGAGCCCGCCTGGGAGCAATCGATACGGCGCTAAAGTCGCTGAGGCGCGCGCTTGATCTCCAGCCTAAGCTCCGGATTCGCGCTCAACGTGACATTGATCTCAATCCTCTCCGCAGCGATCCCGAGTTCGAACAATTGGTGTTTGCTTCTCGTGACTAGCGACAAGCTTGTCGCGTTCACTTCGTCCTGTCATCATTTACATGCCAGTTTCAAAGCTCTTAGGTTTCAGGTATTATCCTGATTAGCGTCGCCGAAGAGTCACACCGGAGCAAATACTTGCAGAATCCAGATGCGAATCGCGGCCTGAGGCTTGTCGCTATCGGCGGCGGCACCGGCCTGTCAACTTTGCTCAACGGCTTGAAGCGATTCGTCGGCGACAGCGGCGAAGGCGCGTGGCTGGAATCTCTTTCGGCTATCGTAACTGTCACTGATGACGGCGGCAGTTCGGGACGCCTGCGCGAAGAGTTACAAATGCTCCCGCCGGGCGACATTCGCAATTGCATGATTGCGCTGTCCGAAGACTCGACGCTCCTGGGCAGATTATTCCGTTATCGATTTCGCGGTTCCGGCGACCTTGCCGGCCACAGTTTTGGAAACTTGTTTCTGGCGGCGTTGACCGACGTCACCGGCGATTTCGTTGAAGCTGTTCGGATCTCTTCCGAGGTTCTGGCTAGTAAGGGGCACATTTTCCCGGCAACGATCAATGACGTGCGCCTGGTCGCCGAACTCGATGACGGTACCGAGGTGCACGGCGAGACGCACATCACCGCCGCCCGCGTGCCAATTCGTGCCTTGCGACTCGACCCGGAGCAGTGCCTGCCACTTCCTGAAGCGCTGGCAGCGATTCGCGCGGCCGACGTGATCACGGTTGGCCCCGGATCGCTCTACACGAGTATCATTCCGAATCTGCTCGTATCCAGAATGGCGGACGCGATCGGAGAAGCATCCGCCACGAAGACCTTCGTCAGCAATCTCATGACTCAACCTGGCGAAACGGATGGTTACGGCGTCGGGCAGCATCTGGAAACAGTGGCCAAGTATGCGCCGCAGATTCGCTTCGACTATCTGCTCCTCAACAGCCGCGAGATCAGTAGCGGGCAGGCCGAGCATTATCGCGCTGATGGCGCCTATCAGGTTGGACTTGAAGATGAGGTAAACACGCTCACCTTTCCTTCTGAGACGGAAGTCGTGCGCGCAGACTTGTTGGCAGATGGCGAGATGGTGCGACATGATTCTGCGCGGCTAGCGCGGGTAGTAATTGCTTGCAGCGAGAAAGCGCGGTCGCGAGTCGTCGCTACGGTGGAATGTTAACTTGCAGGGCGGACGCAAGAGAGACTTGATGAGCGAAAAGACCGAATCAGCAAAGCCCCTGGACATACTCGTGCTCGCCGCCGGCCTCGGCACGCGCATGAAGTCGCGTCAGGCGAAGGTTCTTCACCAGCTTGGCGGTCGACCGTTGGTCGTACATGTTTGCCGGGCTGCTGAATGCTTGAATCCGCGGATGATCTACGTCGTCATTGGCCATCAGGCTGAAGAAGTAAAAGAGGCGGTCGAAAGTGAATTCGGAAACGCACAAGTCAAGTTTGTGACCCAGGTGGAACAACGCGGCACTGGCGATGCTGTAGCGGCCGCGAAAGACGCGCTCGCTAGAGCTGACTCGACGGTTCTCATCCTGTCGGGAGACGTTCCTATGGTTCGGACTGAGACTCTGCAGAAGCTTATTCAGCAACACGCTGCCGACGACACTCTTTGCACGATGCTGACTGTGCGCCTTGAAAATCCGACTGGTTATGGCCGCGTCGTCCGCGATGAAGAGGGACGCTTCTCAAAGATAATTGAGCACAAGGATGCCACCGAGGACGAACGCCAGATTCGCGAAGTCAACGCGGGTATTTACTGTTTTGACAGTCAGAGACTCTTCGCGGCGCTCGAGCAAGTCAAACCCGCTAACAAGCAGGGCGAGTATTATTTGACCGATGTGCCGCGCATCCTGCGAGACGAAGGACAAGCAATTGGCATCTATCAGCACCATGATGCGCGCGAAGTCTCTGGCGTCAACACGCGCGCGGAACTCGCTGAGTTCGAGAACCTTCTGCGACGCGGCACGATTCGGCGCCTGATGCTTGATGAAGGCGTAACTTTTATCGACCCCTCGCATTCCTACATCAGCAGCGAAGCGCAGGTCGGACGCGATTGCGTGATTCATCCTAACGTGCACGTCGAAGGTCGGTCCGTAATCGGCGATGGTTGCGAGATTCATCAGGGCTCGCGCATTGCTAATTCGCGTCTCGGCAATCGCGTCCTCGTCAAAGATCACTGTGTGATCATCGATTCAGAGATCGGCGATGATTGCGCCGTCGGACCATTCGCTCATCTGCGCATGAACGCCCGCATGGAAGAGCGCGCCGTGGTAGGCAACTTCGTCGAAGTGAAGAAGTCACGGATTGGCCGCGGTACGAAGACGATGCACCTTACTTATCTGGGTGACGCTACGATCGGCGAAGACACGAACATCGGCGCCGGCACCGTAACCTGTAATTACGACGGCAAGCACAAACATCCAACGGTGATCGGAAGCCGCGTCAGAATCGGCTCAGATACAATGCTCATCGCCCCGGTCAAAGTAGGCGACGACGCAGTGACGGCCGCCGGCTCAGTAGTCACCGAAGACGTGCCGCCAAACACGCTCGTCGCTGGCGTGCCGGCGAAGGTTAAGAAGAAGTTCGATGAAAAATAGAAACAACCGGTTGAAGCAAACCGTTTTCCTGCTTACTGCCTACTGCTTACTGCCTACTGTCTTATGTGTGGAATAGTCGGATACGTCGGACAAAAACAAGTGGTGCCGTTGATTATCGACGGACTGCGCAAGCTTGAATACCGCGGCTATGATTCCGCAGGGATTGCCGTCGTTGACGAACACCACCAGCTCCAAATTCGTCGCGCAAAAGGCAAGCTGCGCAACCTCGAAGAAGCGCTGCGCCAGAAACCACTCGACGGAACTTACGGCGTCGGCCACACGCGTTGGGCCACGCACGGTCGCCCCACGGAAGAAAACGCGCACCCGCATCGCGACTGCACCGGCCGTCTGGTCGTCGTGCACAACGGGATCATCGAGAACTACTTACAACTCAAGGACGAGCTGCGCAAGAAAGATCATCGCTTCGTCACTGAAACCGACACTGAGATCATTGCCCACCTAATCGAAGAGCATCTGAAGAGCGGCATCAACTTTGAAGACGCGGTTCGCAAGACTGTTCTGGAGCTGCGCGGGATCTTTGCCCTCTCGATGCTGTCGGCGGACGAGCCCGATACGATCATCTCAGCCAGACAAGGCCCGCCCGTGGTCATCGGGATCGGCGACGGCGAGTACTTCGTCGCTTCGGACATTCCCGCGATTCTGGAACACACACGCGACATTTTTTTTCTCGGCGACGGCGAGATTGCCGTGATGACCAAGGACTCAGTTCGGGTCACAGACTTCGCGGGCAATAAGGTCGAGCCAGCGATGCAGCGCATCACCTGGGATCCGATTGAAGCGGAAAAGGGTGGCTTCAAGCATTTCATGCTCAAAGAGATTTACGAGCAACCGCGCGCTGTGCGCGAGACGGTTGAGGGCCGCATCTCGCTCGAAACAGGCCGAGTCTTTCTCGACGAATTCCGGGGCATCACCGAAGCCGACTTCAAACGCTTCACCTCGATCAAGATCGCCGCGTGCGGCACGTCCTGGCACGCGGGCTTGGCCGGCCAGTACATGATCGAGCAGCTCGCCCGCATCAGCGTCGATGTCGACTACGGCTCTGAGTTTCGCTATCGCGATCCGGTGGTGGATGAAAACACTCTGTTGCTGGTGATTTCACAGTCCGGTGAGACGGCCGACACGATCGCCGCCCTGCGGGAAGTGAAAGAGCGCGGCGTGAAGGTGCTTTCCATCTGCAACGTGCAGGGTTCGATGATCACGCGCGAAGCAGACGGCACAATTCTCACGCACGCCGGGCCGGAAATTGGCGTCGCTTCGACCAAGGCTTTCACGGCCCAGATGATCGCGCTCTATCTTCTTGGTTTGTACCTCGGCCAATTGCGGGGCACGCTCTCGTCTGAGCAGAGCCTTGCGCATTCACAGCAACTAGCGGAGCTGCCGGTGAAAATGGAACACGTGCTTAATCAAGGCGACGCGATTGAGGCCCTCTCGAGCAAGTTCTTCCGGGCCACAGATTTTCTCTACCTAGGTCGCGGCATCAACTTTCCGATCGCGCTCGAAGGCGCGCTGAAGCTGAAGGAGATTTCGTATATTCATGCTGAGGGCTATCCGGCCGGAGAGATGAAGCATGGCCCGAATGCTCTAATCGATGAGCGACTGCCCGTGATGTTCATCAACACGCGTGAGGCGGGCAACCGCGCTTCCGAGCTGCGCTATGAAAAGACGCACTCGAACATTGTCGAGGTTGAGGCGCGTGAAGGCATCGTGATTTCCGTTTTGACCGAAGGTGACTCGATGTCGTCAATCGTTTCCGACCACGTCATCGAGATTCCCGCTTCGAGCGATCTACTCTCACCCATTCTTTCGATCATTCCGCTGCAACTCCTCGCTTATCACATCGCCGTGCGTCGCGGCTGCGACGTGGATCAGCCGCGCAACCTCGCGAAATCAGTCACCGTAGAGTAACGAAGCGGCGACATCGCGCCCCCCATACACGCTACTTGATCTTTTCGATCAGCCAGGCGTTGTTGGTGTTTTCGTCTCCAGTCGGCAGGCAACTGTTCGAGCGCACCCGCGCGGTCACAGCAAAGTCGCCGGGGTAGGGCGATCTCTCGCAAACAATCTCCTTTGCGGCAGGCCGTTTGATCAACCAGGTGTTCTCTTTTTCGGGCAGGTCGGCGTTGGCTCGACACTGCTCAGTCGTCGTCCGGCCCACGACCACCCATCCGCCCGGGATGCTCGACACCATGCAGATTTGTTGGACACCTTCGGGCGGGCGCTGCGGCTGTTGGGCCTCGGCGGGTGTGAACCAGGGAAGCAGCGCCGGCGTCAGCACTGCGACCACGAATTGTTTCCTCATGATAAGGACCTTTCTGAGTGCAAAAGTGTGCTAACAGTCAGCGCCGGGATACTACCACGGGCGCGAGTGCTTCCTGAGCGTTTCGTCGGACATTCAAAACCCGCGCAGTGGTATCTCAACCGATCTCCGCAACCAATTGTCTTCAGGATAACTCGCGGAGGCATCGATCACGTGAAGCGTGTAGGCGTGTCGTGATTTGGGTGAGCGGTTTTCGCGACTGAGATGCGGGAGCAGTCCGTGCAGTACGATCAAGGTTCCCTTCTCAACTTCCAGCGGCTGCAAGTTATCTTCCGGCCAAGGCGTGTCATCGAGTACTTCGAAGCGAGTCCCACCGCCAACGGCTCGCATGAATCGTGACTTCAATCCGAGTCGATGCGCGCCCGGAAGCACCCACAGACACCCATTCTCGATCGTGGCATCTTCCAGTGCGAACCACAGTCCAGACATGCGCAGCGGCTCAGTGAAAAGAAACGTTGCATCCTGATGACAGGTGACTTCGCCGCCAATTCTAGGCTGTTTGAATATGTACATCGACTGCATCAGCAGCGGCTGGTCGATGCCGAGATCGGAAACGAGCTGTTTGACTGCGGACGTGCGCGAAAAGTTATTAAAAACGGGATCGAGATCGTGAAGCGCGTGACCGATCTTGTTGATTGAACTCTCCTTGCTCTGTTTCAGCGAGCCGTCAGGCTGGAACGCATTCTCTTCAAAGAAGAAACGAATCTTGTCGCCTGACTCAAGAAAGTAATCGTCGCTGGTGCGCGTCTGTTCGTGAGTTGAGAAGACCGAGACAACGCCCGCCGGATCAAAATCGCGCACGAGTTCCAGTGCTCGCGCACGCAGGCGGTCACAAGCGCTCTCGTTAGCGAAGTCCTCGAGCACCAGGAAGCCGTCGCGATCGTAGGCGGCGATTTGTTCGGAGTTGAGCGGCATCAGCCGAGCATTCTCAGATGTTGTGTGAGTTAGATCAAGTGAGCGCCCAGAAGTGTGCCGCTGCTGGGAGCGCGGACGTCCCCGTCCGCACTGAGCGCGAAGCGCGAACATTGGTGTTAGATTTCAAGAAAGTAATCGAGCGTGCTGCACACGCTCCGGCGGACGGGGACGTCCGCGCTCCCAGCAGAGGGCGATGCGATTGTCGTCGAGGGACCTTTGCGCCAGACGACGCGCGCGATAAACTCGCTGAGCTTTCGGAGGCAATTCAGCTTGCCCAATCAAATCGAAAACGGGATTATCGCCGAATCAATCTCTCAGCCCTCGGCCTTCGCGCGTTTACTCACAGTCTTCGCGCCTGCTCCGGCGCTGCCCATTCAAACTACCGACCCGGCTGAAGTCGCGAAGCAGTATCGCCACTGGCAACGGCGCGTCCTCCTGACTTCGATCATCGGCTATGCGACTTTTTATTTTGTGCGCAAGAACTTGAGCGTCGCGATGCCTTACCTGGAACACGGGCTCGGCATACGCAAGACTCAGCTTGGACTGTTCCTTACGCTGCACGGAGTGCTCTACGGCATATCGAAATTCGCAAACGGATTTCTTGGAGATCGCGCGAACGCGCGCGCGTTCATGGCGTTTGGACTCGGCGCTTCGGCATTGATGAATGTGTTCTTCGGCTTCAACTCGGCGGTGGTGACGCTGGGCTTGATCTGGATGGCGAATGGCTGGTTTCAAGGGATGGGGTTTCCGCCGTGCGCGCGCTTGCTGACGAATTGGTTTCCGCCGAAGCAACTTGCCAGCCGCATGTCGATCTGGAATGTGTCGCACCAAATCGGCGGCGGCTTGATCGTTATCCTCTGCGGTTATCTGGTGCTGATCAGTTGGCGGGCCGCCTTTCTCGTCCCGGCCGCGATCGCGTTCGTCTGTGCCGTCTTCATTTGGTTCACGTTGCCTGACACGCCGCCATCCGTCGGACTGCCAGAAGTTGCCGGCACTGAGGGTCATTCGCAAAAGCACGAATCAAGCGCCGAGTTCAGACGTTTCGTGATCGATCGCGTCTTTCTCAACAAGTACATCTGGATTGTTTCGCTGGCGAACTTCTTCGTTTACATACTTCGTTACGCGGTTTCGGATTGGGGCCCGACGCTTTTGACTGAGTTCAAGCACGTGAAGATCACGCACGCCGCTTGGATGGTTGCAGCATTCGAGTTCTGTGGCGCGCTGGGCGCGATTTTCGGCGGCTGGATCACGGATAGATATCTCGGCGGTCGCGCGGTGCGCGCCTGCGTCGTTTACATGGCGCTGGCGGGCGTGGCCTTCTTCGTGTTTTGGAAGGTGCCTTTCCAATCTGAATTGCTGACCACCGTCGTGCTGGGCGCCGCTGGCTTTTTCGTCTATGGACCGCAATGCCTGCTGGCAGTCACCGCCGCAAATCTCGCAACCAAGCGCGCGGCCGCGACGGCGATCGGATTGACGAGCATCTTTGGTTACGCGAGCACTGTGCTTTCCGGTTGGGGCCTCGGTGCGCTGGTGCAACGTTACGGCTGGAACGTCGGACTCGCTGGATTGATCATTGTGGCGATCATCGGCACGTTGCTTTTCATTCTCGCGTGGCCGGCGAAAGCGGATGGCTATGAAACCGCGGACTGATATCTGACCGGGAGCTCTTCGTTATCGGCGCACAGGACTGGTATATTAGGTCGCGAATGAAAAGAAACTCTTCGATCGTGATAATGGTGATGGTCGCAGCGTCCATCATCGCCTTTGGTCGCGTGTCCGGAAGTTCAGCACCGCAAGGACCCATCGTCGGCGGTTATGCGGACACGTCCAACAGTGATCCTGAGGCAGTGGCGGCCGCGCGGTTTGCAATCAGGACCGAAAGAACGAAGCTGCATACCCGGATAACTCTGGTTTCAATCAAGCATGCCGAAGTGCAAGTGGTTGCCGGACTAAACTATCGGCTTTGTATGGACGTCAAGATCAAAGGCAGGACCCGGAATGTAAACGTCGTGGTTTACAAGAATCTCAAAAACAAGTATTCGCTCACCAGTTGGGTGGCCGGTGCGTGCAAAGAGCAATAGCGACATTTCATGACGACGGAATTCACAGTTACCCGAGCGCATCTCAAGACGGCGTTTGATCAGCAGAACTGGGACCTGCTTGACAAGCTTCTGGAAATCGACAATTCCCGAATCAATGACAACAGCCTTTACACGGACACCTGGGGAGACTGGTGGGGCATGCTCGCTGAAGCTGCGCGCAATCGATCGGTGGATGGCGTTAGCGTGCTGCTCAAAAACGGCGCCCAGCGCGATCTGGCCAGTTGGGGCGACGGCGTTCCGTTTACGGCTTTGGATGCCGCCGAGGACAAGCCGGAAATCATGGCGCTCTTGCAAACTCTTGAACCTCCAACCTATGTTCGCAAAACAGATCCACCACTACCTTCAGGCGAATCGCCAGAAGAGCAGGCTGTCAATCAGCAGGGTGAGATTCGAGACTCCGCCGGCCTGGTCTTTCAGACAGACTGCGTGGCTGACACAAACTGAACAACCCACTTGAGTCAAACTGAATTTCGATCGAAAGGAATCGTTATGAAAAGACTTATTCTCGCAGTTCTGGCTACTTCGCTACTTACTGCGTCCGCTACCTGGGCTCAGAGTTTCAAGCGTGTCAAATTTCCGCCGGGACGCACCACCGTCGTCTTGAAAGGAAGAACTACCGGCGGCCCGAGCGAAAGCGGCGGCATGAATCCCGTGAGCTACCACCTGCGTGCGCGCAAAGGCCAGACGATGACCTTGCATCTGACCTCGGCAAAGAGAAACGCAGTGTTTGGCGTCTATGCTCCCGGCATGGATTTGATTGAAGGCGCGCAGACCGTCAAGGACTGGAGCGGCCCTCTGCCAAAGACTGGCGACTATGAAATCATCGTGTTCCCGGAAGACGAGAAGACAAATACGACCTTCACGCTTGAAATCACGGTCCGCTGAATACCCTTACGGGAGCACGGCGCTTTTGCCGTGCTCTTAACCTCTGTAGAACAACCTCCTGGTTGGGCGCGCTGGCCTGGAAAAGAAATCACAAGCTAGCAGCCTGCGGTAGGACTGGCACAATACCTGCTGGACACTCAGCGGCTGCAGCCAAAGCCTCTTTGGTCCGATCTGCTGAGGCGAATCGCCCGAGCACCTCTCCACGCCCTTGCAAACAAGGCCCAGAATTAACCCATTGCGAGCGCGGCAACCAATCGCGTAGTATGGAAATTGACTGGCCGACCCAGCCAGACTGTATTTAGCCTCGCGACCTTTCTCAAAAAAGGTTTCAAGACATAGACCCTTCCAACGAACAGCGTTGGCGACGTCGCTAATTATCCGCACATAAGAACCGCCCTCAGATTTGGAACCACCTATATGAAGAACTTTCTCCGCCGATCTAAGCTCAGTAGCGCGCGCCCCTCGCGGCGTAGATGCGCCAGGCTTGCCTATTCGATTGCGATTCTGTTTACCCTTGCTGCTTTTTCCTCGCCCTCGCAATCGCGTCCCATTGATTCCACCGCGGGCTCAGTGCGAGGAATTGTTAGTGTCATCCATTTGGATGGCCGGAGCGATGGCGCCTCGGGCGCACAGGTTCGATTGGCCGGAGCGGCAAAAGACGCGTTCCAGTTGACGATCGCGGATGACACTGGTCAGTACAAATTCGACAGTGTGCGTCCCGGCAACTATCAACTCGAAGTCACATTCGACGGCTTTGAAAAAGTAACCAGGCCAACGATCGTTCACGCGGGCGAGACAAATGTCCAGGATGTCAGACTCGTTGTGAAGAGTGAGCGCGAAGAAGATACGGCTAAGGCCGAACGCGTGGGCCTAGACCTTAAGGAGTTCGAATCCGCCGCCGTGATAAAACAGCCGGCTTCGGAAACTGATCCGAGCGAAAGGTTGCGGCACAGCGTGCTGCTGAGCATGAAAAGTTCGCCTGCTGGTCCGGGCGCCGTTGCTGCCTATGCCGCGTTCGAGGGAGCCTCAAATCGACACCTCTTGCGCCCGCCCGACCAAATTATCCAAGCGCCAAGATTCTCTGCGCCGAAAATTCCACCATTGAAAGGCTTTAGCCTCAGCGTCAGCCCCAAGGTTAGCCTCAAGAACCAAAACCACAGCCGTCGGCCGCAGTTCCCTGATGTCCAGGGCTTCCATCCGCGAGACTTTCAGGGCAACCTCGCCAACTACAAGTTCGGAATTCTTTCAAACGGTGCAGGCCGCACGTTCGCGATGCGATTTGTGATCGAGAAGAAGTAGAGACCGCTTGGTACTAGTCAATTACCTCACGCGCCATTCTTGCTTGCTTTCTTCCGAGCCAGAGACTTACAAAGAGCCAAATAGCAGCGATCGGCGCGGCGACTAACGAGACTCCAGCAAGTCCCAGCCCCCACCCACTCAACACCTTCGTCGACCAGGCTCCAAACTGATCGCCTCCGCGATACACCAGTGTGTCGATCAGGTTCTTTGCTTTGTACTTATCTTCGCGGCTGACGACTGTGAACAGAGTTTCGCGGGCCGGCCGGGCGAGCGCAAAGTCGGTCGCGCGCCGCAAAGTAAGGAAGACGACCAGCAGGACCAGAGTCGGCCCCACGCCCAACGCGGTAAAGCCAATCACGCTCAGGGCCGGCAACACGGCCAGCGTGACTCCAACACCGAGCCACTTTATTAGTCGGGCCGCCAGAAACGCCTGACCGAGAATCGCCAGGCCGTTTACGACTAGATCTATCTTCGCAAAGAAAGCTGTGCGCGCCGCGCGATCCGCGAAAGCATGCGCGGCGATATCGACCTGGTGAAAATAGAGGAGCGTCGACGTGGTTGTGTAGAGGAACATGTAAGCGCAAATGCCGAGGAGATACGGCGACTTGAGGTTGTGAACGATGCCCGCCCAGATACTGCCGCCGATTGGCGCCCGATCGTGATTGCTCTTCGAATCGGACGCGCCGCTGTCCGCGAAGGTTGTGGGAAGGAGCCGAGCACATTGAACGCCAAGTTCGAGCAAAACCGCGGACACCAGGAGCAGATTGAGGCTCCCGATCTTCTGAACCAGCGTGGCCGTGATCGCCGCGCCGACAATCGCGCCCAGTGTTCCCCCAACACTGATGAAGCCGAACAGCCGTTTTCCCTGCTCAGTACTAAACACGTCCACCATGAACGCCCAAAACACTGAAACGACGAAGAGATTGAAGACGCTGGTCCAAACAAAAAAGGCGCGCCCAACCCAAACCTGATGCGCCTTGGAAAGCGTTAGGAGCAGGAAGAAAAACCCGAGCAGGTTGGCAATCAGGAAGCGGTAAGCGATTGGAATGAATTGCCGGCGAGAGAACTTTACCACCAGCGCCGCAAAGAGCGCGTTCGCTAACAGCATGGCGATCATCGTGCCCGTGAACAGCCAGGGTAACTTGTCGATGCCGTTGGCTGCGCCGATGTCGTCGCGGATCGGGCGGATAACGTAGTAGCTGGAAAAAATCAGGAAGTAATAGACCGAGCCCAGAAAGAGCGCCCGGACTTCTTGCGCCTTCACGTCGACGACCTTGCGTAGGAGGCGGATCATTTTCCATTCGTCATTGGTCATTTTTCATTGGCCATTAGGGACGAGCGTTGAGAGTGCCAATCTTGATTGGGTCTTTTCGATCAAAACACTCGACTGAAGTCGGCACTCCAACAATGACAAAATGACAAATCTGAAATCACTACTGTCCCAACGTTGATCGGCTCATTGTTTGTATCTTGCTGTATTTGATCGACTTAACTCCGATGCATGTTGGGATCGATTTCAATTCACTGCGATGACACCGTGCAGTTTTAGTTGTGCCGACCAAGCAGAATCCG